>ERZ857827.5-NODE-5-length-384260-cov-24.767307_pt1 | contig 384260 bp, 290 predicted proteins | sample MGYA00519761_ERZ857827 | MGnify/ENA primary metagenome ERZ857827 (study PRJEB31778, sample SAMEA3449370) | human gut metagenome | biome: human gut; feature: human-associated habitat; material: faeces | place: United Kingdom | collected 2010/2012 ... | reverse complement strand
AGCAGGAGAAGCAGGAGAAGCAGGAGAAGCAGGAGAAGCAGGAGAAGCAGGAGAAGCAGGAGATTCCGGCATGGATGAAAAGGGGGTTTCCGTTTAGACTCCCTGATGCCGGGGAATGCTCAATGCGTCTGTGCCCAGGACATGGAAAGTTCCCTCCTGCAGCCGGTTCAGATCAGGACAATCGCCATCAGCAGCATTCCGGCGATGATGCCCATGATGGAAATGTGATGGTGTCCCCAGCGTTCCGCCATGGGCAGCAGCTCGTCAAAGGAGATGAAGACCATGATTCCCGCGACGGAGGCAAAGAGAACCGCAAGTACGGTAGGTGTGAGGAAGTGGAACAGGAAGAACATGGCGATGGCCGCGCCCACCGGTTCCGCCAGACCGGAGAGAAAGGAATAAAAGAGGGCCTTTTTACGGCTGCCCGTACCGTAGTAAAGAGGTACCGCCACGGCGATTCCTTCCGGAATGTTATGGACGGCTACGGCCAGGGCGATGGAGGTGCCCAAAGTCAGGGAGTCCAATCCGGCGGCAAAGGTGGCGATTCCTTCCGGGAAATTGTGGATGCCGATGGCCAGGGCGAACAGAATGCCGGACCTTTTAATTCGGGATGAGGAAAATTCACCGCTGGCCTGTCCATGGATGTCTTCCGGGCCGCGCGCTTCGTGCGGGTTTTCGTCTTCCGGAACCAGGTAATCAATCAGAGCCGCCACGGCAATTCCCCCGAAGAAGGAAGCAATGGCGATCCAGGAACCTGCCGTATGGCCTTCGAACTCTATCAACCTGTGCTGGGCTTCTCCCAGCAGTTCCACCAGGGAGATATACACCATGACTCCGCCGGATAATCCCAGGGCAAAAGTAAGTGCCTTTGTATCCGTCCTTTTCATGAAGAAGGCGATGAAGCCTCCTATGCCGGTAGCAAGACCAGCCAGCGTGGTGAGCAGGAAGACAACGAGGATGTGATCGGCGGAAAGGTCCATGCGTGCACCTGCCGGGCAGGGATGACCCCGGCAGTAAAGAAAGGGGTGTATTATTTTGCGGGAGCCGTGGGAACGATCATCTTCGTGGCCCGGATGGCGCCGGGGGGAAGGGGGGGCTCTTCCCCCGGCTTCAGGAGGCCCCGTTCCTTCTTGATTTCAGGCAGCTTGTCCAGAAGTTTGCTGAACGCTTTTCCTTCAAAACTTTCTGGGAGGAGCGCAACGCCTTCTTTGAGAGGCTGTTCCAATTCATTGACCCTGTTTTGCTGCATGAGCAGGTACACTTTTTGCATGAGAACAGCTTGTTTGACTTCCGGAAGAAGCCCGTTCTTTTTCAAGTAGCTGTCCATGATGGAAAGCGCTTCATCAGGATTTTGATCCGCCAGAATGTGGATGTTTTTCTTCCGGAACGTATCGGCCCATTCCAATTTCTGGGCATGGAGCAGATCGTCCCTGTGCAGTTTGGCGAGAATTCCGGAAGCGTCCTGCGGGTCCAGTTTTTCCAGTTCTGCCAGAGCCGGCTTATAGAAAGTGCGGATGCTGGATTGGGGAACCGTTTTCAGCAATTGAACCAGCGTGTCCCGCCGCTGCTGGTCAGTGAGCTTTTCCGCCAGCTTGTTTGTCAGGGACTGCTGCGTGTTGAGTGCTTCCGCCGCTTTTTTTGTATCCTGCATGACCTGGGCAGGATTGGCGTAACCTACGACGGTGTGGATGGGCCGCCCCTGGGCATCCGCAAACACCAGCGTGGGGAATCCGGTGATGCCGTAGGATTTTTTATAGGTTTCCAGAGAAGTTTTTGTCTGCGCGTCCTGCTGCTTTTTACGTGGGTAGTCCAGTTCCACGGGAATAAAGGAACGGGAAATGGCTGTCTGGATTTCAGGAAGGGAAAGAGCCTGCTTTTTCTGCATGATGCAGGCTCCGCACCAGTCGGAACCGGTGAATTCCAGCATTACTCCCTTATTCTGTGCGGCGGCTTGCTGCATGGCTTCCGCAGGGCTGGTACTCCATGTTTCGGAGGCGCCGGCACTCCAGGCGAGGAGTATGGCTGCGAGGGGATGTATGATTGTTTTCATGGCAGGAATGTCATTATTGCATGGGGGGAAGCGGAGAATGGGCGGGGGGAACCCACATGTTTCCGGAAGAGGAGCTGCCGGAATCTCCGGTGTGGGTAGGTGTTTCAATTTTCGGTTTTCCGGCGGGCGGGTCCAGATCTTCCACCACCACTTTCTTTTTGGCGGGCTGGGGCACGGGGGCGGCAGCCGGGGCCGGTGAGGGTGCCCTGCGGATAACGGGGGATTTGAGGGAAGCATCCGTCTGGTTCATGGCCGTAATATTCAGCGGGTCGCCGTAGGCCAGCATTTCCCGGATGTCGTCAGGAAGATCTCCGGCAGGAATGGAGGTGCTTCCCTGTTCGTGCATGATACGCACGAATTCATTTTCCACGCGGGTGATTTCCACATTCAAATAAGTTTTGCCTGAATGGGATGTCTTCAGAATGTCGAACTTGCGGCCGCGTGCCTTGGCTCTGGCGTGTTGGCGGTAGCGTTCGAAGTAGGAGCGGATTTCTCCCCGGATGCCGGCTACGCGCATTTTCTCTTTCTCAATGGATTTTTGCGTCTCTTCCAGGTCGGAGGCCGTATGTTCAAAGATATCCAAAAGGCTGAGCAGCTGTTCCTTGGGAGCGGTCCTGTTCCGTATTTCCCTGAGCTGTTCCTGCTTCTTCAGCAGCTGGGCATGATTGTCCTCCAAAGCTTCCCGAGCATCTTTGACAGGGTCTGGAAGCTGGGAAAATTTTTCATAAACAATATAGCCGGCACTGATGACGATAAGGGCGAACAGCCCCAGGCAGAGGTTCCAGAAAAGAGCGTCTCCCCTGGCTTTCCGTTCGGAATCTTCCTGCCGGGCGGATTCTTCTTCCGCAGCGTGTTCCGAGACGACGTCCAGGGAGGTTTTCAGACGTTTTTTGGCTGCGGGGGCGGAGTTTTCATCCTTATGTTCTCCTCCGTTCTCCTTCGGAGCAAAGCGGGTTTCGTCTTCCGCAGGGGGGAGAGTTTCGCCGGACGGCTGTCTGGGAGCGGGGGCGTCGGTCATGGGATGCGCGGGAATGGAGGTTAGTCTACCGGGTGGGTTTGTTTGAATTCAGCCAGTTTGGCCGCATACGCGTTATATTGATATTGCAGGGCATGGAATTCCTGCTTGCGCTGCGCCAGCGTTTTGCGCATGTCTTCAATGTCAAAGCACAGGTGCTCAAAGTCGCGGCGTTTGGAAGGCAGGTCGTCTATATCCTTCACCGTGAAGGGCGTCGTGATTCTTCCCGGGTTGGAAAGCCTTTTCTGAAGATTGTAATTAACGCGGGCCTCGTGGGATTCCGCCTGGCTTATTTCCTGTTCCGTCTGGGCCAGTGTGTTTTTCATTTGCTGGAGCTGGGCCTGGAGCTGCTGGTGTTCCTGGGATGAATTCCCCGTCAGGAAGGAGGTCAGGGCTTCATTCGTACTGCTGTCGCACGAAGTAAGGGCCAGCGTGAGGGCCAATGCCGGACAGGTACGCCTGGTGAATCTCACGATGTTGAACATGCCAGGGATTATGAACCTTAACGGAGGGGAAAGTCAAACTGTTCATGTGCCCTCCGGAACAATGATTTTTCTCGCATAAAACGCGTATGCGGCTACAATGCCCGCGGCATGATGCAATTATCGGAGATCGGAGGACATCTGACGGCCAGAACGGGTATTGATGATTTGATGGAGGATTTGTTCAAGGCCCTCCATTCGGGAGACGCCGGCCTGTGCCAGTTGAACGGCGGGAGCCCCGCCGTTATTCCTGAGGTGACGGAACTTTGGCGGCGCAGCATGGGGGAACTGGTGCGAAATGGCAAATTTGACGTGCTGGTGGGCCATTATGCCCATCCGGGCGGGGATCCTGCCTTCATCCGTGCCCTGGTGCGTTTTCTCAATGAACGTTGCGGATGGAACCTGACGCCGGAAAATGTGGCGATTACCCAGGGAGGCCAGATGGCCTGCTTTACACTGTTCAACATGCTGGCGGGCCCGTGCCCGGACGGTGCTGTGCGTGAAATCCTTTTTCCCCTGTGCCCGGATTATGTGGGATACCAGTCCCAATCCCTGTGCGGCGGCGTCATGTTCCGGGGCATCCGGCCCGGCATCCGCATGCTGGACGGGCACACGTTCAAGTACGTGATTGATTTTGACCGTCTGGACATACGTCCGGAAACGGCCGCCGTCTGCATGTCCCGGCCTACGAATCCCACCGGGAACGTGGTGACGGATGAGGAATTGGGGCTTCTGCGGGAAATGACTTCCCGCGCCGGGGTTCCCCTGATGATTGACAATGCTTACGGGCCTCCGTTGCCCAATATTTGTTTTGTGCCCGTAACCCCGGCCTGGGATGAGAACATGATCCTGACCATGAGCCTGTCCAAGATCGGGTTGCCCGGAACGCGCACCGGCATTGTCATTGCGCGCCCGGAGATCATTCGCGCCGTCGTGAGCATGGTGACCACGTCATCCCTGTGCCCGAACAATCTGGGCCAGGCTCTGGTGACGCCCTATCTGGAAGACGGCACTCTGGAGAGAGTCTGCCGTGAAACCCTCACGCCGTTTTACCGCGGCCGGGCGGAATTCGCCCTGTCCCTGCTGCCGGAACTTTTCGGAGAATCCATCCCCTGGCGCGTTCATAAGAGTGAGGGCGCCATGTTCCTGTGGCTGTGGTTTGAGGGATTGCCCATCACGTGCCAGGAGCTTTACGAACGGTGCAAGTCACGGGGCTGTTTTGTAAATCCCGGCCATCACTTTTTCTTCGCCCTTCCGGAGGAGGGGGAACCTTGGCCGCACCGTCATGAATGCATCCGCATCAGCTTCACCCAGACGGAGGAACTCCTGCGCAAGGGGCTTTCCATCGTGGCGGATGAAGTGCGCAAGGCCTACTCCCGTTCTTAATCCAAACCTGACCCGTATCCATGAACAGCATGACCGGTTTCGGCAGAGCCGCCGCCCAGACAGACCGTTATAATATCCTTGTTGAAATATCAGGCGTAAACCGCAAACAAACGGAAATTGCCGTCAATGTGCCGCGCGGCTATGCGGAATGGGACGCCTCCGTGCGTTCCATCGTGCAGGGGGTTGTTTCCCGCGGCCGTGTAGGCGTCTCCATTTCTGTGGAGCGTCTGGAGGAAGCGGATGGCTTCCTCCAGCTTGATGAGCAGAAACTGGCCTCCCTGGCGGAGCTGCTGAACCGTGCGTCTGACCTGACAGGTCAACCGTTGCCCCTCCAGGCGTCCGACCTGCTGAGGCTGGATATCGTTACTTCCGCAGCGGAAGCATCCCTTTCTCCGGAAGAAGCGTGGCCGATGGTGGAAAAGGCGCTCAAAGCCGCCTTGAAGGATTTTATTTCCATGCGTGCGGCGGAAGGCGCCAACCTGAAAGCGGACGTTCTTGGCAAGCTGGATGTCTTAGAGCAATTCCGCCTCCGTATCGCGGAACATGCCCCTTCCGTGCCTGTCAGGCTTCGGGAGGCCATGCTCAAGCGCTTGGCTGATGCCGACCTGTCCGTTTCCGCGGACGATGAACGCATCATCCGGGAAGTGGCCCTGTTTGCGGACAAGTGCGACATTTCCGAGGAAATTACCCGTCTCTCCTCCCATTTTGACCAGTTCCGCACCTTGTGCGGTTCCTCCGCTCCTGCGGGCAGGCCTCTGGATTTCCTTTGCCAGGAAATCTTCCGGGAATTCAACACCATCGGCTCCAAGGCGAACGATTCCACGCTGGCCCATCTGGTTGTGGCTGCCAAGACGGAGCTGGAGAAGATCAGGGAACAGGTTCAGAACATCGAATGACAGCCATGAAACAGCCATTGGGAACATTGCTGGTGGTATCCGGGCCTTCCGGTTCCGGGAAGACGACATTGTGCCGCCGCGCGACGGAAAACGGTCTGTGTGTGTACAGCATTTCCTGCACGACGCGCCAGCCCAGACCCGGGGAAGTCAATGGAGTAGATTACCATTTCCTGACTCCCGCCGAATTTGACGCCAGGGTGGAGCGGGGAGACTTTCTGGAATATGCGGAGGTGCACGGCAACCGCTACGGTACGCTGAAAGCGGATATTTTGACTCTTCTGGAACAGGGGAAAAACGTGGTGATGGATATTGACGTGCAGGGGGCTGGGCAAGTCCGTTCCTGCCGGGAGGGCATTCTACCCCTCTGCTATGCGGACGTTTACATTTATGTGCCGCAGGCGGAGCTTAAAAACCGCCTTTGCGGACGGCAGACGGATGGCGCTGAAACCATTGCCCTGCGTCTTCGCAATGCGGAACAGGAAGACGCCTGCCTGCCGCAGTACCAGTACTGCCTGGTTTCCTCCGACCGCGAGACGGATTATGCTTCCTTTTGCGCCCTGCTCAAATGCCAGTCCATGCGGGTGGGACTGATGCGGTGATAAGGTCTTGCCTGTTTATCGAGAGACTGCGTTCTCACGTTTCGTCCCCCGTCGTATGGCATTCGGGATGGCGGCTCCGGTTCCGAGACATTTGGAATTGGTTTTCTTCCCGTGCCTATATGGTATGTGATTCCCTTTCCTCTGATCCGGCCTGCGTGAAAAAACGCGGGTTGAAATTCTTGACGGGCAGGATACTCATAGGCTCTTTGAATAATTCAATGTTGAAATTATCCTCCAGGCAAAGGTGTCCCGGTAGGTCAGATACTGCCCCGTTTCCTTGTATCCGTTAATTGCCTTTTTGACTAAAATGTTTGACTGTCAGTTGAACGTGGATGGATGAAACTACTGTTTCCCGTTGTTCTCTTCTTAAGGAGAAGGATAATGTAAAATAGGGAGCCCTGCTTTTAGACGAAACAGGGATATTGTTTTTTGTTCCCGTGGGAATGATGGCGCCTTTGACCGGGTGCTTGGTTTCCTTTCCGTTGACCGGGCCTTCCAAAGCTATTATCGCTCTACTTGAGCGGATACAACCAGCCGATGGCGCAGGTAAAAATGACCCAGAGGAGCAGGTTGAGGGGGAGTCCCACTTTGACGAAGTCCTTAAATTTGTAACCGCCCGCATTGTACACGTAAGTGTTGGTCTGGTAGCCGATGGGGGTGGAGAAGCTGGCGCTGGCGCCGAACATGACAGCCAGAATGAAGGGAATGGGGTTGGCGTCGAATTGCAGGGCCATTTCATAAGCCAGAGGCCCCATGACGGCCGCTACGGCATTGTTGGAGATCATCTCCGTCAGGATAGAGCAGATCAGGTACAGGCCGGAGATGGCGACCAGGCACCCCAACGGGCCTATATTATCCACTACGCCGAAAGCAATAGCTTTGGCAAGCCCGGTTTTGCTCATGGCTTCTCCCACGCACAGCATTCCCAGAATCAGGAAAATAATGCCCCAGTCCACCGCCTGGTAGGCTTCCTTCGGCTTGATGCAGCCGGAGATGATGACGATGAGAGCCCCAATGTAGGCGAGATAGAAGGGATTGAAGCGCGCGAAGAATTTGAAGAATTCCCCGTATTGCTCAAAGGAGCCCAGCAGGCCGATAAAAATGAACAGCCCCATGGCCAGGATGGCCCAGCCCTGTTTGCTGCGGTTGTGCGCTTCCGCGGGGCGCTGACTCAGGGGGATGATGCGCTGCTTGGTCAGGATGCGGTTCATTCCTTCCTGCGGTCCTTCCAGAAGAAGCGTGTCCCCTGCCGCCAGCTTGGTGTTCGGCCCCATGTCCGTGATGTTTTTGCCCTGCCTGTGGATGGCGAGCACGAAGATGTTGAATCTCTGGCGCAGCTTGAGTTCGGACAGGGACAGCCCGGCGAATTCGGAATTGTTGGCGATCATGCCTTCCACGATTTGCACATCGCGCTGCTCCAGCGTTTCCAGCCCGCGGCTGTCATCCCAGCCCAGGTCCACGCCTTTGGCTTCCCTCACCTGGTTGACTTTTCTGGCGTTGCACAGGAAAAGAATGCGGTCTCCTTCTTCCAGGTTGATGTGCTGCAGCTCTTCCTGCATGGAGAATCCCCTGCGGCGAACTTCCACGATTTTGGTGCCCAGCAACTCGGTTTGCATCAGGTTGATGGGAGTGGTGCCGATGTGGGGGGAATCCGCGGGAATTCTGACCTGGAGCAGGAAATCGCGCTGGATGCCGCCCGGAAGCATGGTGGACAAAGTGGGGCGGGATGGAAGCCATTTGCGGCCTAATGTCCAGAGGTAGAGCAGGCCCGCCGCCGCATAAATCAGGCCCATGGGCGTTACCGTGAACATCTGGATGCCGTCATAACCCAGTTTCTGCACCTGGCCGAGCACAACTACGTTGGTGGATGTTCCGACCACGGAGCAGGTGCCTCCCAGAATGGTGGCGTAGGAGAGGGGGATGAGCAGCTTGGAGGCCGCGATGTTATGATCCCTGCAGAAGGCCAGCACGATGGGCATCAGGATGACGACCACCGGGGTGTTGTTGACGAAGGGGGAAACCATGAACGCTCCCAGTGTAATGACCAGCAGGGCGGTCAGTTCCCTCCCCTTGGCTACCTTGTTGAACAGTTTGGAAAGGTCTCCTATTAATCCCGTTCTTTCCAGGGAAGCACTCAGAATGAACATGCACACCACTGTCAGCGGTCCGCTGTTGGCAAAGCTGGACAGCACATCACGCGTGCTCAGAATTCCCGTGAGCATGAGGACGGCGGTGCCTGTCAGGGCTGTGATTTCCACGGGCATCCATTCCTTGATGAAGCTGATGAATAACAGGACCAGCAGAATGCCTACAATCCATTGCTGGGCGGCCGCTGATTCCAGCCAGCCTATGACGGAGGCGGAGTTGATGTTGAGAAGAGGAAGCATGGTTTGAAAGTTGAAGGTGTGGGGAAAGGGTCCAACTCTCCTACTTTCCCGGCTTCTATCTGTCAAGCCGCAATAATTTTCCGGAAAGGGTTTGAAAAGGTTCCTGCGCTTTTTTATTGTTGGTGCGCCGCATGGATTCCCCCATAATAACAAGGTTTGCTCCCAGCCCTACAGGCAATCTCCATCTGGGGCACGCCCTGGCTGCGTGGGAAGCCCGTTCCCTGGCGAACCGTTTTTCCGGGAAGTGCGTGCTGAGGATGGAAGATATCGACCAGATGCGGTGCCGTCCGGAGTTTGTTCAGGGCATATTGAAAGATCTGGAGTGGCTGGGCATCCGCTTTGACGGTCCCATGATGGTTCAGTCTTCACGCTTCAGCGCTTATGAACACGCTCTTCAGACGCTGAAGGACCGGGGCGTGCTGTACCCCTGTTTCTGTACGCGCCGGGAGATTGCGGAGGAGGTGGCCGCCATGGGTGGGGCGCCGCAGGGGGGCTGCGTGGACGTATATCCGGGAACTTGCCGGCTGCTTGACAAGGGGCGCAGGAAAGAGCTTCTCAAATCCGGCAAACCTTTTTCCTGGCGGCTGGATTGCCGTGCTGCGGCGCGGATTACCGGTCCCCTGCTATGGAGGGACATGCGGTTCGGAGATCAGGTTTGCCGTCCAGAAGAACTGGGGGATGTGATTCTGGGCCGCAAGGACTGCGCCGCCAGCTACCATATTGCCGTGGTTGTGGACGACGCCGCCCAGGGAGTTACCCATGTAAGCCGTGGTGAGGATTTATTCCCTGTGACGGGCATCCACCGGACGCTCCAGGCCCTGTTGGAGCTTCCTGTTCCGCAGTGGTATCATCACCGGCTGGTGAAGGATGCTTCCGGCAAGCGGCTTGCCAAGAGGGACAGGAGCCTGAGCCTTCAGGAAATGCGTGCCGCCGGGATGCGACCGGAAGACGTGTTCCGGCTGATGCGGGAGAGCTGAGGGATTTTCATTCCCTTATAGGCGGGGGGGCGTTGTTCCGCCGGGAAAGGCAGGGGTCAGGCTGTGGCTTGCGTTTTTCCAGCAGCCGTTGGGTGGTTTTCTTTCCGATGCAGAGCAGGCATGCATAAGCTGCCGCCAGGGTCAGCAGGAGAAGGGAGCTCAGGATGGCCAGCAGATTCAGATGCCCCAGCGGGATGAGCCATGCGTGCGGCATGGCTGCCGTTCCTGCCAGTATCTGGGGAAGCCAGATGAAAGCCGCCTGGGAAAACAGGCTGACGGCTGTGAAGGCCAGCCCCGCGGCCAGGGTGAGCCATACCGCCGGAAGTACCGGCAGGAATGTTTCATGGATGTTTTTTTTCATGGCCCGTGCCGTTCCTGCGAATATGGAAACGAGAAACAGGGGGGCCAGCAATGCGGCGGCAGGGAGGGTGTCCCAAAGGAGCCATGTGCAGAGGGGGGAGACGGCCGTCAGGAGGCCCGTGCTCTTAATCAGGAGGCCCCGGGGCGGCGGGGCTGGTGCCGCGGCGTGGTTCATATATCCGTTAATCGGGCCAGACATTGCCGGGCGTGCTTCCCTGGGTAATGACGACTTCCTGGCCTATTTTCAGGGTGAAGTTTGGCGTTACTTCCTGCTGTACTTCCACAAGTTCGTTCGTATCCTTGAGCTTGACGCGCACGCGGATCATTTTGACGGCTTCCACCCTGCCGTCCACGATGGAGCCTGTGGCGGAAGCCAGTTTTGAGGTCCCCATGCCGATGATGCCGGGAGTCATGGCCTCCGCCGCCGTTCCGGCCATGTTGGCAAAGGTGCCGTCGTCCGTGGAGGTAAGGACGTTGATTTCCTTGATGCGGACCACGTTGCCCAGCTTGATGGTCGTCACTTTGCCGGTGGCGATTTCCAGATTGCTTTTTTGGGTGCAGGAGAAAAGGACAGGGAGAATAAGAAAAGCGGGAATGAATGGAAGCGGATTCATGATGAACGTAGTTAACTACGCTGGCGGGGTTAAGCGTTTTTCAGCGTGTGGGAAGAATTGTGTAGGTAGCCAGATACAGGAGCAAATGGAGGGAGGAGAGTGCCAGTACCCTGTTCATGCGGCTGTCCGCGGGCGTTTTGCGGATTAGGAGCATCAGATACCCGCCGAAGAGGATGGAGGGTATCCACATCCACCACGTATGGGACAGGTTCAGGTGAAGGGCCCGGCTGGATGTGGGCAGCGTGATGTAGGCAGCCAGGATGAAAGACTGGGCCATGGCGCGCGCCTTTCCTTCCCCCAGCCGCACGGCCAGCGTGTGCTTGCCCGTAGTGAGGTCTTCCTTTCTGTCGCGGATATTGTTGACGGATATCATGACGGCGCACAGGAGGCCGCATTGAATGCCTGTTACGATGCCGGCATTGTACACCGCAAGCGATTCCACCAGCGTGCCGGGCACGACGGGTGCCGTGCCTATCTGCACCAGAATGGTTCCCAGTACGGCAACCAGTCCGAAGAAGAGGATGACGAATATTTCCCCCAGGCCCTTGTAGGCCAGCGGCCACGGCCCTCCCGTATAGCCATAGGTGAAATAGAGGGACGGGATGCCGATGGCGAGGATGGGCCAGCCGCGCAGTTCGATAAGGGGAAAGGCCAGAAGGCACGCTCCCAGCAGGAAGAAGAGGCCGATGAGCATGACTGTTCTGTGGGAGAGGGCTCCGCTGGCCGTCATGCGCACGGGCCCGGTCCGCCGTTCCGTATCGGCGTGCTTGGCATGGTCAATGGCGTCATTGAAAAAATTGCAGGCAATCTGGAGGCACAGGCAGGAAGTCAGTGTCAGGAGGGCCAGGGACGCATTCCAGCTGCCGGTCAGTTTCTGCACCACCATGCAGCCTGCCCATACCGGAATCAGGGAGGCGGTGAGCGTCTTGGGGCGTGCCGCCAGAAAGGCGGAAGTAATGATATTCATGTGAGGGAAGGCTCCGTAATCAGCGGAGGATGGGGCCGAGGCGGCGGAGGGTTTCCTTAATGAGTGAGACGTGCCATTGCCCGGGGGCCGTTTCCTCTTCTCCCAGGTAGCCATATACCAGGCAGGAACCCAGTTGAGAGTAAAGCAGGCGGGAGACGGGTCCCATGGGCCCCATTCCCATGACGGCGATCGGCCCCTTGGGCTTGGTGAAAAGCTGTACTCCTGTCTGGATGTCCGAGGCCAGGCAGGGCGTGAATGCAAATTTGACGATATCCGCCTTGTAGGAGCGCGCCTTTTTTTCCTGTTCGCGCAGGTAATCCACACCCGGAGTGATTTGGAAATCATGGGTGGAGCCGATGATGATGACATCCCGCTCCCGCGCTTCCATAACCAGTTCCCTGGCGTGGCGCATGGCCTTGATTTCAATGTCCATGGCGGCGGCATACGGCATATAGGCCCGGAGCAGGGCAAAGCGCTCTTCTTCCGGGATGCGGCGCAGCCCTCCTTCCTCATGGCAGCGCACGGTGACCAGCAGGGGCATCTCCGGCCGGAACTCCATAACCTGTTCAGTCGTGAGTTCCGGGGGAAGGGCATCCACGCGCAGTTCCACTAGATCGCACTGGTCTGTTAAATCTTTTCCTTTCAGCGTTTTCCATAGCTCCCACGAGGTAACGGACGCAACGATTTTCGGCGGATAGGCCTGATGTTCACGTACAATCTGCTGCATACATCCTACTATCCCAGCAAAGGAAGGAAGGTCAATCTTCTATTGATGAGTTCCACTTCATTTTGGGGCCGAGTATGTCAGTTTGCCTGCCTTTTCCCCTTTTGGAACTGTGTTTTTCTTCCTGTGCCAGCCCTGTTGACCGGTTTCCCGGCAGACGGATTGACGGATGTTGGCGCCGGCTGCCGTTCAAGATGCCGGCAGGGCTGTTTCGTATGGTCCGTTTCCTTGTTGTGGCGGAGGGCGTTATTTTCCTGCCTCTGCACGTTAAAAACATGTTGAGAATGGAGGTCCGGCTTGAAAAGGGAGTTCGGATGGAGCTAGGTGAAGGCCATGAATATGCTTTGGTCAAGGTTATTGCGGATGGGGCGGAATCCCTTTTGGGCGGCTTTGGATGCCGTGCTGGTGGTAAGGACGGAAAAAGATTCGTCCGGACATCCGGAATGGTCCTGGAAGTCGTATGTCCCTCATGGCGTTCCGGTTCATGAATTGCCTCCGGTGCCCGTTCCTCTTCCGGAAGGGGATTGGGATAAGGAGCGGTTTCGTAAGGAAAGACGGAAAGCTGCCCGGGTGTTGGGTCACCAGGCCGCTTTAACGCTGGCTTCTTCCTTCCATTTCTCCCGTTTCATGATTGTGGAGGAAGAGTGCCGTTTCAGGCTGCCGGTAATAGGTTCCACGGCGCGGATGCTTGGGCAGCTGCTGAAAGGCTGCCGGGAAAGAACTGCTCTGTTTTTAAGTGAGCCGCGTTTGTCTCCCCATACGGCCTGCTCCGTGGCGAAAGGAGAAAAATCCATCCTGCTGCGCGTAACGGATATGGCGGCATCAGCTGCGTATGTGATGGACCTTTCCTTATGTGAACGCATTCTTTTATCTCTTCCGTCAGATCAGAGGGTCTGGCCATGGCTGAGGTATTATGGTTCTCTGGAGGAATGGTTTGCCCGGTATCTGGGACGTTATGGTGATTTGTATGCTCTTTCCCCTGCGTTCGTTTCCTGCGGAGAGGGCGCTCCCATGCCCGCCCTTTGCAAATCCCTGGGCCATTTCAATAATGCACGCACCAAATATACGGATCTGTCTTATCTGGTGAATCCGGCGGTCAATTCATGGCGCTGGCTGAAAAACGTGAACATTTTTTCTGGCAGAAAAAGGCTTGGGTGAGAACCCCGGGATGCGTTTTGCTCCGGCTTCGCCGGATTACCGTTTGCGGGGGATGAACGTCTGCATGGCTGGGGCTGCCGCCTTACGGCAGAGCTTGAAATAGGGTGTTCCGTGCGCCCGTCATCTCAAAAGCAAAACCCCGGACCGCAGGCGGTCCGGGGCGGCTCCCTTTTTCCGGAGGGAGGATGCCGTGATATTAGAGGGGTTAGCTGGCTCCTTCGTCGCACAGGATCTTGACAAAGCCTTCCTCCTGGAGGCGGGTGGCGCCGCAGGCGAACTTGGCCCGGATTTGCAGGGCTTCCTCCATATCGTCGCGCACGGAAAGCTTCACTTTGAAATCATTCCATATGCCAAACTGGGCCTTGCTCTTTACCCAGGCCAGGCAGGAACGGACTCCCTCTTCTGTTTTGGGAAGCCTCTGGGTGCGGATAAATTTGAATCCCATGAAGGTGTCTATTTTCCCTTCCACCAGGGCTTTTACATTGTTGAAGTCATAACTGCTGACCTCCGTTTCCCTCAGCAGATTCATGATCTGGGAACTGGTTACCGCAATGACGAGCTGGTCTCCGAACTGCGGGGCATCCTGGTTCCAGGCTTCGTTTTCCTCAAAAAGCTGGAGGGCTGCGCGCAGCTTGGCCACGGTAAGGTTGCTGGCGGATTTGGTGCCGCTGTCCACGTGATCCACGGCTATTTGCTGGCTTTCCTTGAATGGAACGGCGGTCATGCCGTCTTCTCCCACGTAGTTCGTATCCAGGAAGCCGGAGATCATCACGTCGTCCATGCGGCGGCCTGCTGCGGCCTGGAGACCTTCAATCGTCTTGCTGACGGGAAGGTCCATGTCTCCCAGGCGGGTGGCGTCAAATTCATCGTAGCCAATGGCTTTGGTGAACGTGCGCGGCCGCATGGACCGGCGTGTGGTGGGAGCCTCGTTCAAAACGGTCTGCCCCACCCGCGTGGTTTTTTCCGTGAAGTCCAGAATGCCGAATTGATCCAGAAATACTACCTTGCCGCTCAAGTCGCGCATGACGCTGACATATTTGTCCAGCCGGGAGGCGTGCTGCTGGAGCAGGGTGCCCCATTTTCTGGTGTATTTTACCTGATAATTATCGCTGATAGTTACTGCCATGATTGCAAATATAATGATAGTTTGAATGCAGGAACGGCAATTTGGATTATCGGATCCGGAATAACCGGAGCGGTCCTGCCGCAAGCGGGATGCGGCCATGTCCCCTGCGGGATTGCGGGCCGCTCCCATCCAGCGCTAACGTGTATGGACTACAAGGCAGAAAAGCGCACCACGGCAGAATCGTGATGCGCTGTATAAGGAATGAAAAGCTCCGCTTTCCCGCTGTTAAAGAATAATTGCGTGCGGCCGTGTAGCGTGATCCGGGCCGAAAAGGGCCAGCATGCGGCCCGTTTGCCCTTTTTCCATGCGGTAGGAGTAAAAACGTTTGGTATCCGCCGCCGTGTCCAGCCCGGAATCATGAATCTGTTCTTCCGGTACCCCCGCTTCAATGAGCTGTGCCTTAATGGCCGTAGGAATGTCTTCCTCATAATGAGGCGGGCGGATGCAGGGGGAAATGACGGCAATCAGGTTGGACGGTTCCACCCCAAGGCATTTTTTCATGGACTTGATAGTGTTGGAAACGATGTTGCCGGCGGTTCCCGCCTTGCCTGAATGAATCAGGGAACGGTGGCAGTTTTCCTTGTCGTACAACCACACGGCGGCGCAGTCCGCCACGTAAATGGCAAGCACGCAGTCGGAAACTCCGGAGCAAATCAGGCCGTCCACGCCTTCCACAGGATAATTGGAGCCGATGTCCCCCACCAGGGCAACTTTCGTGCCGTGCACCTGTTCGGCGCGGCGCAGGTCTTTCCACCGCCAGCCCAGGGCTTCCACTTCCGCCTTATGGTACGGTTCCAGCCGTTCCAGCACGGTTTCGCGGTCTCCGGTGACGTCTACTCCCGGAATTCTCTCAATGAATTGGACGATTTCTCCGGGATAGGACTGGATAGGCTTCAAGAATGCTGGCGTTTCCATAATTGATGGATCAATAAATGTCGTTGGGGACATCTTGTCGTTTTGTATTACCTAGTCGAGCAAAATTTGGCGTAAAATGTCACGGCCGCCGCCCGGTGACTGAGAAAAGGTTTTTTTCCGCCTTTCCAGAGTGATATGAGCAATTCATGCTGCGCAGGTATTCTTTACTTTCCACTTTTTTTGCGGGAATGGCCGCCGTGTTTTTTTCCTTTGCTGCCTCCTTGGCCCAGGAGACTTCTCCGGATGCCGGGCAGCTGCTGAAAAGGGTACGCCAGGGGGCAACTCTTCAGGAAAACAAGGACATTAAGGGGCAAATACGCAAACGCAGCGTCAAAATTCCCTTTTCCATGAGTCTGCGCGGCAATCTGATAGCCTTCCAGTACCAGCTCAATAATGTCTGGAACAGGTTCGACCTGAAATTCAAGGACCGCGGCCAGGAGATCCTTTCCTGGAAGGACGGGAAAGCCGGTGTTTTGCCGGTTGCCCAGTATGCGGTGCCCATTGCGGGGACGGACGTAACGTACGAAGATCTTTCCATGCGCTACCTGTACTGGCCCCAGGCAAAAATTGTCCGGGATGATGCGGCGAGCACCGTCAAGGGGCGGGATTGCTGGATTGTCCAGATACCGAATCCTAATTCCGGGGTGGGGCAATATGCCTGGGTGCGCGTCTGGATTGATAAGGAGAACGGCGCCATGTGGCAGGTGGATGGCATTGACCGCCGCGGGGAGCTGGCTAAAAGGTTCATGATTGATTCCGTGATGAAATTGAAGGACGGATCCTGGTTTTTCAAACGGATGAAGGTGGAGGTCCGGGATCCTTCCAATCCGCGCAGAACGGTCTCCGTCAGCTACATAGATATGGACAGCCCGGAATAGCCTTCCGGTTCCCGTTCCATTCCCCGCGGAGCTTTCGGATTATTCTTTCCGGGGCATGGGGGCGGATTCCTTTTCATGCCGCACGGATGGATGATTTAGGACGTGACAAGAAGGCGGGATGGGCGTAAATCCTCCAAAAACCTGTTATGAAGAAACATTTATTCCTTGCATGTGCCCTGGCGTTCGGCCTGTCCGCCTGTTCCCAGCACCAGGAGCAGCCGGCGGAGTCCGGTTCTCCGGTGAAAACGACCATTTCTCCCGTGACTGCTCCTGGAAAAAAGCCGGACCGGCCGGCCGTGAAATTGCCTCCCAAGTCCGTTCCGGTGCCTTCCGTAAGCCCGTCCTATAATAATACTCCTCTTTCCCCGCGCATTCCGGGGGTAACGGTCAACCGTGTGGCTGTGCCGGACAAGGTGGTGGCCCTCACCTTTGATGACGGTCCCCATGGAACGCTGACCCCCAGGGTGCTGGACATCCTGCGCGACAATAACGTCAAGGGTACTTTCTTCATGCAGGGCTGCAATGTGAAGGCTCATCCCCAGGTAGTGCGCCGCATGGTCAATGAGGGGCATGAAGTAGGCAACCATACATGGAATCACGTTTATCTGAGCAAAGTGCCCCGCGAAAAAGCGGAATCCCAGCTCCAGAGCACTAATGAAGCCATTCGCAACGCCTGCGGCGTTGTCCCCGTGGTCATGCGCCCCCCCGGCGGCTATACGAATGCAGGCGTGGCGTCCTGGGCCCGCCAGCGCTTCGGCTTCACCACGGTCATGTGGGATGTGGACACGAATGACTGGCGCAAGCCCGGCTCCTCCGTGGTGGCCGCCCGCGCCGTGAACGGCGCCAAACCCGGCTCCATCATTCTGGTGCATGACATTCACGCTTCTACGGTGGCGGCGGTGGACGCCATTGTGAAGGGATTGAAAAACCGCGGCTATGAACTGGTGACCGTTTCCGAACTTATCAGGAGAGGACGTGCCGCCGCCGGCCATGCTCCTTCCATGCCCGCGGCTCCTGCTGTTCCGGATTCTTCTCCTCTTGCCGTTCCCTCGATTGTGGCTCCCGCGGAGCCTGTTCCCGCTCCGGCGGAGACGGTGGCCGGCATGTAATCCCCGGTGTTTTTCCTTTTCCTTTCAACCCGGTTTCCCTGCGGAAACCGGGTTATTCATTGCCTTTCCGGAGCATTTTTCCCACCGCCCCGGAAAGGAGGCTTTCCCCTTAACGGGCACACGCACAGAAGGCTTGACCTGCTGGTGAATTTCTCCACAATCCTTTGCCGTATTATTCACACCCAATCCGGATTGAAATGTCTATGAATCTCCTGGCATCTGCCGATACTCTACCCGCACCTGGCGGAATGTCCGCTCCTCTCGCCTTCATCTACGATCTCTTCAATAACCCTCTTTTCATCTTCATTGGCGGTCTGGTGTTGCTGGGTGTGTTTTTCTGGTACCTGGGTTCCGACCAGGACAAGGTCAAGCGCAATGCCGGAACGATTTTCATTATCGGCATTGCGTCTTTTTCCCTGTTCTCCCTCTTCCAGCAGGGGTTGAAATACGGCATTGACATTGCCGGGGGCGTCTCCTTCACGTTGAGCGTGGAACCGAATATCGGAGACGACGGCAAGCCCATTCCCCTGACGGACCAGGCCATGGAACAGGCATGCGTGATCCTGACGGACCGCCTTAACAGTACCGGGGCCAATGACGTCATTATCCGCCCGAAGAAAAAAGACAACCTGAATCTTATAGAAGTTCAAATCCCCGCTGCGGATCCTGCCAAGCGCGAGGAAACCAAGGCCATCCTGACCAAAGTAGCCAAGCTTCAGATTCTCCCTGTCCACCCGCGCAACAACGAACTGGTGGCGGAGGGGCGCATTCGCGTTCCCGGCTACAGGATGTATGAATATACCTTCAAAAACGGCAAGGGTGAGGACGTCACGGAAAAAATATTCCTGGAAAAGCGTGAATCGCTGACAGGCAGGGATATCGTGCGCGCCGGAGTGGATCTGGCCCGTCCCGGCCACGTCAACGTCACCCTGAGCAACGAAGGGGCGGACAAGATGTATAACCTGACTTCCCGCATGCAGCTGGGCCACGACCGCATGGCCATTGTGCTGGATGATGTGGTCAAGAGCGCCCCAACGGTCCAGGCCATTCTGTCGAAAAGTTTTGAAATCAGCGGGCTGGATGCTCCCGGAGAGGCTGAAGCCCTGACGAAGGTGCTTTCCAACCCCCTTACCAACAAGCTCAATTTTGAGTCCGCCAGTGAAATTTCCGCCTCTTTGGGGCATACGGCCCTCCTTCAGGGGGAATACGCTGGCATTACGGGATTGATCCTCTGCTTCATCATGATGATCATCTACTACCGCTTTGCCGGTTTGGTGGCTATCATGGGTCTGACGATCAATGCCCTGCTTCTTCTGGGAGCCATGTCTATCTTCGGGTTTGAGCTGACGCTGCCGGGTATTGCCGGTATTGTGCTGACTCTGGGCGTGGCGGTGGACTCGAACGTGTTGATTTATGAACGCCTGCGGGAAGAAAAGGAAATGGGGCGCCCCTTCCGCGTGGCTATCCGCAACTCCTTTGACAAGGCGTTCTCCGCCATCTTTGACTCCAATATCACCTCGCTCATTACCGCCGTCATCCTGTACTGGATGGCAACCGGCACCATCAAGGGGTTTGCCGTCACGTTGACAGTAGGCGTCATCACTTCCATGATTGGGGCGATTCTCGTTACCCGCGTCCTGTTCTACTGGGCGGATACCGTCGGCATGATGAAGGATCTTAAATTCCTCAACCTCTTCAAGAAAAAGACGAACATCGACTTCATGAGCCAGAAAATCTGGTCCTGCTCTCTTTCCGCCATTCTGCTGATGATATGCATTGTATTTGGCGCCGTAAAGGGCAAGGATTGCCTGGGCATGGACTTTACGGGCGGTTCTTCCATTTCCTATCTGGTGAACAAGGGTGACATCTCCTTCCGGGAAGTGGAAGGCGTGGTCAACAAGCTGTCCCTGACCCAGAAGGCTACGGTGCAGGAGGTGGCGGAGTCCACGGACAGCAGCAAAGTGAATATTCTGATTAATTTCTCCGACCATGCCCAGGACAAGGAGGCTATCACCACGGCATTGGACAAGGCGTTTCCGGTTCTGGACAACGCTCCGTTCAGTGAAGAAACCATCGGGCAGTCCATGGGGTACGATACGCTCATTACTTCCGCATGGGCCCTTTTCTTCGGCATTCTGGGAATCATGGTTTACCTGACGGTGCGGTTTGAATGGACCTTCGCCATTGGTGCGGTCATCGCCCTGACGCATGACGTCCTGCTGGTGCTTGGCCTGGTGATTGTCAGCGGAACGGAGCTGAATGTTATTCATATTGGCGCGTTGTTGACGGTGGCGGGGTACTCCATCAATGACAAAATTATCGTATTTGACCGCATCCGCGAATTCCTCCGCTTCTCCGACCCGAATGAAAGCGCTTCACAAATCATGAACGAAGCCATTAACCAGACGCTTTCCCGTACTATTTTGACCTCTCTTTCCACGCTGGCCGTGCTGGTGTGCCTGTACTTCTTTGGAGGTCCTTCCATGGAAGACTTCGCCTGGACGATTTCCGCAGGCATTTTGATTGGTACGTACTCCTCCATCTTCATCGCTTCTCCGGCGGCTCTTTTCTTCTCCCGGAAGCATGGGTTGCATGAAGAAGTCAGACAGGCCATGAAGGCCGGAGCCTGAGGTTTGGCGTTGAGCCGTTAAATCTCTGACCGGGGAAGGCTGAATGCCTTCCCCGGTCTGTTTCTTGGAAAGAGAGGGAAAGGCTCTGTATGGAATAACCTCCGTGTTCTTTTCCCGTCCGCCTCTTTCGCTTTTCCTGTTTCCACCATATGCGGCTACGGCTTCCGCATGGCTCTTCTGTCTCGCATTCCTCCCTCTTTTATTTCAGGCATAAGAAAACCCCGCCTGCCGTTAGGCAGACGGGGCCGTATCTCTGGTTTCCTGCTATGTATTTCTGCGGGTGAGATTATTCATCATCCCCTTCCTCCTGTGCCGGGGCGGGAGGGGGAGGCATGTCGTTGTTGCCGCGGGCTGCCTTTCTGGCTTCCCTGCGCGCTTCAAGAGCCTTGGAAGCGTCAGCGTTGAGCTGGGCCATTTCAGCCTCATTCAATTTTCCGTCCTTGTCGGCGTCATACTTTTCTTCAATCAGGATCCATCCGGCAGCCATGATCGGGGCGCGGTTGGGGTCAAGCTGGGGACGGGGACCGTTAGGGCGGTTGCCGCGGGGGCCCCGGTTACCGTCTTCACGGCGTCCTTCACCGCCTCTGCGGCCTTCCGGTCCTCTGGGAGCGCGGGGGCCTTCAGCTCTGGGGCCTCCCGGACGCCTCGGACCGTCCATGTTGGGCATTCTCGGTCCTTTGGGGCCACCGGGAACGGCATGGTGCGGGCCGGGCTGGCCGTGATGAGGGGGAATGGACTGCAATTCTTCCGGGGAGAGCTTCCCGTCGCCGTCTTTGTCAAATTTTTTGATCATGGCGGCGGCGTGGGCTTCCTGGCGGGCTTTCATTTCTTCCATGCGCTTGGCAGCTTCCGGATGGTTTTTTGCCCAATCTTCCCGCATGGCTTTCTTTTCCTCGTCGGAAAGCTTGCCATCGCCATCCTTATCGTACTTCTTAAGAATTTCGGCTTTCCTGGCTTCCTGGCGGGCTTTCATTTCTTCCATGCGTTTGGCAGCTTCCGGATGGTCCTTAAGCCATTCTTCCTGCATAGCCTTTCTTTCCTCCTTGGAAAGCTTGCCGTCCCCATCCTTGTCAAATTTCTTCAGGATGGCGGCTTTCCTGGCTTCCTGGGCCTTCTTGACGTCGGCTTGCAGAACGGCTATTTCCTCGTCGGAAAGCTTTCCGTCCTTGTCGGTATCGTATTTGGCCAATACCAGTTCTTCTCCGACAATCATGATACCGGGATCGATTCTCTTCATCTGAACCCGTTTTGGCCCCTGGCGGTCCCTGCCTCCGGCATGGTGGCGGTGACCTCCCCTTCTTTCAGGGGGGGGCTGCATTTCAGGAGCATCGGAAGGAGCTTCCGGAGCGGGAGGCGGCGGAGCGTCCTGGGCGAACGCGGAACATGCGGCGAAAGCCGCGGCGATAATCATTTGCTTGGTCATATCTTTGAATGGTGAGGTTTGTTGCGTTTTGGAAAGGAGCGTGCGCTGCGGTGTTTCAAACAGGCGGGAACGTCTCCCTTTGCTAAAAGGAACCCCTGGAATTCATTCCGGTTGCAAAATAAAAAGGCAAATGCGTCGGAGAGGGGGTGCGCCGCTGTTTTTATGACACCTGTTTTCTTCCGGGGTAAAGAAGGGTGAACCCATTGAATATGAAGGAAATCAGTGAGGGAATACAGCAATTGGGCGCGAGCGCGTGCCGCCCGTGTCATAGCGGAAAAAATTATTCGCCGGAAATAAAGCGGATGTAGGCCTGCCACCACTGGCTGCCGCCCAGCAGCCAGATCAGAGCGGCGCTGAGAAGAGCGGGGCCAAAGGGGAGGTTTCTGCCGAACCCCATGCGTGAGGCGGCAGCCTGTACAATCCCCAGCAGGGAGCCGAGGAAAAGGCTGAACAGGGCGCCCTGCCAGCCGCCCGCGCATCCGGCCATCATCAGAATCCAGGCGTCGCCTGATCCCATGGCTTCCCTGCTGGCATGGATATCCGTCAGATTTCCCTCCACGCTTTCCAGTCTTTCCAGAAGAAAAACGTCCCCGTTTTCCATCTCTATCCTGTCGTACCGCAGCGTGACGGAGCAGGCAGGGTGCGTTTTGCCGTCAATGGTGACGGAACCTCCGGAAAGGACGGCCTTGTCCGTAGACCGGTGGAAAAGCATGGACCAGTCGTGAGGCTGGCCGTTGACGATGAGCTGAAGTTCCTCCCGCTCGGATTCCGGTTCCCTCAAACTCCACGGGGCGGGAACGTCAAAATGCTGTTTCCAGGTGCCGAACAGAAGCTTCCCCAATTCAATCACCAGCCTGATGACCGCATACCCTGCCGCTCCTCCCAGCACGGATGCCGTGAAGGCGTCCGTCCAGGTCATGACATGGCTGTCCGGCAGGAGGAAAGGGTAAAGGGCGCAGGCCCCCGTTCCGGCCAAGGCGCCGATAAATGCCTGAGAGCGGAAGACAATCAGATGTTCCGCGTCAATGAACATGATGACAATGGCCATGGCAGTCCACAAGCAGAGCAGGACGGCTGCTCCTGTGGAAGCGTCCGCGTATTTCCAGCCGATGGCCGCGAAGAGCAGGGCCGTGAGCAGCTCCACAAAGCAATATCGGAAGCTGATGCGCGTTCCGCAGCAGGCGGATTTACCCCGGAGAGCCAGCCAGCTCAGAACCGGAATATTCAGGAACCAGGGAATGGGTTTTCTGCATTCCGGGCAGAAGGAACGCGCCGGATCGTTGACGGAGACGCCCCGCGGCATACGGTAGATAACCACGTTCAGGAAGGAACCTATGCAGGCCCCCATCAGGCCGAAAACCACGGGAATCACCCATGCGGGAAAGGCGTCAGGCATGGGTGGGCGGGGAATAGGTTCGGCTGGGCGTCTGGTTGATGCGGTCAATCAGCAGCCTCAGTCTGCCGTAGTTGCCGCGTTTGATGGGGAAGACGAGCCGGGGCAGGCGGTCCAGGTGTGGTTCGTCCGCTTCATCCGGCAGGGGGCCGCTCTGGATCATTTTCCCCCCAGGCAGAATCAGGTCTGAAAAGTCCCGTTCCAGATGTTCCACCCACTGGGCGGGAAGCTGCGCATTCAGCCGGATGACGATGGAATCTCCGACAAAACGGTAGGAGTGGAAAATCCGGTAAAAACGGTCGATGTGTTCCATGGCTTCCGCCGGATTTTTAGTGACATGGATGAGATGAAGATCGTCTGCGGAAATCAGTCCGGAATCCACCAGTTCCACGCGAATGAAGGCCAGCCAGTTCAGCCAGAAGGTTTTGCCGGGGGAATCCAGAAGGACGATCGGGTAAATGGTCGCTTTTCCCGTCTGGATCAGAGTGAGTGTTTCAAACACTTCATCCATGGTTCCGAAGCCTCCGGGGAATGCCACCATGGCGTCGCTTTCCGCCACGAAGTTCAGTTTTCTGACGAAAAAGTAATAAAAATTAATGAGTTTGTCGCTGTGGGCCACCACATGGTTGGAGGTCTGTTCATACGGCAGGGTGATGTTCAGGCCGAAGGAGCGTTGTTCTCCCGCCCCTTCATTGGCTGCCTGCATGATGCCCGGTCCGCCTCCGGTAATGACCATGTAGCCGTGTTCGCTGGCTTCCCTGGCGAATTCCCTCGCCGTTTCATACGCCGGTTCGTCATTCCTGATGCGGGCGGAGCCGAAGACGGAAATCTTGCGGATGTGGCGGTACGGGGCGAAAACGCAGTTGGCGCGGTACATCTCCCGCCCGGAGCGGATCAGGACGGTAAAATCATGGTCCGAGGCGGCGGACTGGGCCATGTTGATTCCCGTTTTGATATACTCTTGGAGGTAGCGGGGATCGTGCCTGGTGGAGGCTATTTCGGAAAGCTTTTTGACGGCGCCTTCCAGAGTCTGGTAGCTGGAATCCATGGACATGGTGGAGGGGCGTTTCTTGTCTTCACCTGTAAAATCCCTGTTGTCCAAAAAATCAGGATGCTTCATGAGTTGGTATGATAGGTTTACCCTACTATGCCAGATGACGTACATTAAGTCACAGAAAATTTACCGGCGGGCATGAAAAGAGTTGATTGTTGAAAACAGATCGTTACATTGCTCCCCGCACGGGCGTTCCCACAACATGCCGTTGGTCCTTCAGGCGCATTGGCCGCCATGTCCGTGTTGAGGGGAAACCCGGTACATTACATACGATTATGTCGGAAAACGAAACCACTACTGCAGAAGAAACCGCCGTTACCACGCTGGCCCGTTTTGAGGTTCCCAGCCGTCTGGAAAAAATTGAAGATCCGAATGATGCGAATCATTTGACCTTTGTGGCGGAACCGTTTGAAAACGGTTACGGCCATACGCTTGGCAACTCCCTGCGCCGCGTTCTTCTGGGTTCTCTTGAAGGCGCCGCCATTACCTCCGTCCGCATCGCCGGCGCGCAGCATGAATTTTCCTCCCTGCCCGGTGTGGTGGAAGATGTGACGGAAATCGTGCTGAACCTGAAAAAGGTCAAATTCAAGCATAACGGCAAGGAACCGCGCCTGCTCTCTCTGCGCGTGCATAAGCAGGGCGTTGTGACTGCTGCCGATATTGCCGACGACACCGTTTACCAGGTGGTCAATCCCGATCAAATCATTTGCACTCTGGACCAGGACACCATGTTCGAATGCGAATTCCAGGTTCGCGTGGGCCGCGGTTTTGCCACCGGCGATGAAAACAAGGTGCCGGATATGCCCATCGGCGTGATTCCGATCGACTCCATTTTCTCTCCGGTTACCCGCGTGAAGTATTCTGTGCAGAATACCCGTGTGGGGCAGATGACTGACTACGACAAGCTGATCCTTGAAGTCTGGACGGACGGCCGCATCGCCCCCGCAGACGCCATGCTCCAGGCTTCCGCCATTCTGCGCCATCACCTGGACGTATTCGTCAACTATGACGACAAGCAGGTCAACTTTGAGGAAGCTCCTTCCGCCGTCCAGGACGAGGAAACGGCCCGCCTGCGCAAGTTGCTCAACATGAGCGTCAACGAAATCGAGCTTTCCGTGCGTGCCGCCAACTGCCTCAACAATGCCAATATCACGACCGTTGGCCAGCTTGCCATGAAGAGCGAAAGCGAAATGCTCAAGTACCGCAATTTCGGCAAAAAATCCCTCAACGAAATCAAGGACAAATTGCTGGAACTGGGTCTCTCCCTGGGCGTTCAGGTGGATCCCTCCCTGCTTACCGGTCCCGTGCCGCAGGCCAAGCCGCGCCTGGGTCTGGAAGAGGAAAGCCCCGTGGGCCTGGCAGACCTGATTGCCGCCAACATCGAAGACGACGACGACTAAATCTCACAAAACCAACACACATAGAAAAATATCATCATGAGACACGGTGTAAAAACCTCCAAGCTTCAGCGCAACGCTTCTCACCGCAGGGCTCTGCTCGCCAACCAGGCATGCAGCCTCATCCTCAATGGACGCATCACCACCACCCTGGCCAAGGCCAAGGCCCTGCGCCCCTATGTGGAAAAGCTGATTACGCTTGCCAAGCGCGGTGACGTGCATTCCCGCCGCCTGGCTACCGCCACCATTCATAATACGACCGCCGTTAAGCGGCTGTTTGATGAAATCGCTCCTCTTTGCGCGGAACGCAAGGGCGGCTATACCCGCATCGTCAAGCTGGGCCAGCGTCTGACTGATTCCGCCCTTGTGGCCATGATCGAAATTATCGATCTGCCCCGTGAGGCTGCCGAAAAGGAAGAAGCTCCCGCCACCACGGAAGCCACCGCCTAAGACGCACCTCTGGAACATCCTGTTAATACCCCGCTCCGGCCTTTTGTGAGGCCGGAGCGGATTTTTTATTGGCAATAAGGAAGTTATGGCGATAATATCGCTCTTGCTTCTTTCCTGCCGGAACGTTATAATCCAGCTTTAACTATGGACGCAGTATTATTGTTTTCCGGACAAGGTGCCCAAAAAGTAGGCATGGGCAAAGATTTGTATGACCAGTATCCCGTCGCCAAAGCCCTGATTGAACAGGCGGACAAGGCGCTTGGAGAATCCCTTTCTGCCGTCATGTTTGAAGGCCCCGGCGAAGAACTGACGCGTACCTGCAACTGTCAGCCCGCCCTCTACGTACATGGCCTTGCCTGCCTGGCCGTCTTGAAGGAGCTCGTTCCCTCCCTGAATCCTGTGGCTGCCGCCGGCCTTTCCCTGGGGGAATTCACGGCTCATGCCGCTGCCGGGACCTATTCTTTTGAAGAAGGCCTCCGCCTTGTCCAGAAGCGCGGCGCGTTTATGGAGGAAGCATGCAACGCCACGAAAGGCACTATGGCCGCCATGATCGGCGGCACGGATGAAAACGTCATTAAGCTGGCGCAGGAATGTGACGTGGATGTTGCCAATTTCAATTGCCCCGGCCAGACAGTCGTTTCCGGTACGGAGGAAGGTGTGGCCAAGGCTGTAGCAGGGGCGAAGGCCGCCGGCTGCAAGATTGCCAAGAAGCTCAATGTGGCGGGCGCCTACCATTCCCGTCTGATGCACAGCGCTATGGTAAAGCTGGCGGAAGAACTCAAGAATATTTCCTTCGGTACGCCGTCCATGCCTGTTTATTGCAATTATGAAGCCCGGGTAGTGGAAGGTCCGGACGACATCCGCAGCATGCTGGAACACCAGGTATGCGGATCCGTGCGCTGGACGGCTTCCATGCAGAAGCTGGTGGACCAGGGCCACCGCCTTTTCATTGAACTGGGGCCGGGCAAGACACTGGCCGGCATGATGGCTCGCATCTGCAAGGAAGCTACGGTCATCTCCATTGAAGACGTGCCCAGCCTGGAAGCCGCCGTTGCGGAGCTGAACAAATAATTTCCCTGAATAAAAGGGGGTAAGCCGCCGGCCCGTTGGGGAGCCGGCGGTTTTTTGTTGGCGTGTTCATGGCGGGGTTCTGTCAAATAGGCAATATCCCATGGAACAGGGGAAATGCCTGCCTCCGTGCCAGCGGCCCTGCTCCTGCGCGGGCATTTTCCTCATGCCGCCGGTGGGAAGATGCATGAACATCAGCATCGTTCCCATGAAAAAAGCGATGGCGGGCACGAACAGCGGTTTCCATATAAGGAAAAGTGCGGGCATGATGGAATGCGCCGCTCCTCAGGTCAGAAGAATCAGGGCAATGAGGTAAAACAGGAGGCCGCTTTTAGGAGGCCGGCAGGAGAGCATGAAAGCCGAGGCTCTGAGCCGCGCCAGGCGTTCCTGGCGGCGCAGCCCCCTGCATCAGGCATGAAAGGAATTCCGTCAGGAAACAGGCGTTATGGAATAGAAATTCCTGATTTCTAAAGAAGTTCCGTCAGAGAGCGGATGATACTGGTCGCCAGGGAAAAATCCGCCTGCTCCGTTACCCTGTTTGGAACCGAGATGACTGGCATTCCTGCGCGGTGTGCGGCTGTAGTGCCGTTCTGGGAGTCTTCCAGCACCAGGCATCCAGACGGAGATTTACCCAGGTTTTCCGCGGCTTTCAGGAACAGGGCCGGATCCGGTTTGACGGGGAGGCCGTCGTCGCGGCAGACGACGGTTTGAAAATAGGGCATGATGCCCAATCTGTTCAGCCAGCCGTCCACCCAGCGGTGGGAAGAACTGGAGGCCACTCCCATAGGGGTTCCGGCTTCCCCCAGGTTCCGGATGAGTTCTCCGGCGCCGGGCAGGAGGCCGGCATGTTCCAGATCCCGGACGATTTCCTCCTGGCGGCGGCTGTTGACGGTTTCCCAGTCGAAAGTGCGCCCCGTCAATTTCTCCAGATGTTCTCCGGGATTCCAGTGGGTGTAACCGCTGCCCAGGCATTGGTTGAACAAATCCAGGGGAAGAGGGTGGCCGCAGGACGCGAAAACCCGTTCCCAGGAGGAATAAATGGCATATTCCGTATCCACCAGCAATCCGTCAAAATCAAAAATGACGGCGTGTGCCCGCCGGAGCAGTTCACGCGCTTTCAGAACGGCTTCCCGGGAATCGGCAAAGTGATCAGGAATGGTCATGGACGGGAGTCTTTTTCAAGCCTCTCAATAATTCCGAGAAGCTTCTGTGAGCCAGCTTGGTTTGAAAAAGGCGGATGGCGATGATGGTGTAGATAATGTTGGGCATCCATGCTCCCAGCCAGGTGGGGAGGTAGCCTGCGGAGGCCAGGGTGGGGAAAAACTCATACAGGAACAGCATGGCTGCCGCCAGGAACAACGCAATGCCGATGCCGGACATGGCGGAGCGCCTCTGGAACGTGATGGCGGAGGGGATGGCAATAAATGTCAGGATAATGCAGGAAAATATGCGGGCGATCCTGACGTGCCATTCCGTCTGCAGGCTTCTGAGGTACCTGGCGTTTGTCGTGCCGGACTTGATGAGTTCCTGGAGGGCCGGGGTTCCCTGTGTATCCACGCGGACGTTGGGTGAAATCAGTTGCCAGGGTGTTTCGGGATAATGCTCTTTCAGCGTTTGGTATTCCTGTCCGGCAAAAACGGGAACATCATGGAGCTGGCGGGGTTCCTCCTGGGAATAATTTCTTTTGATGGCCTGCCGGAAGGTCCATGTCCTGGAGGCCGGATCCCAGGTGGCTTCATCGGCAAACAGCTCGTATTTCATCTTTCCGGGGGCGCTGAACTGTTCCACCCGCACCTGCCGGAAAGGATTGCCGGGGGAATCAATTCCGGGAGGATTGCCCAGATACCAGATGCGGGATTCCGCATCATTTTTGTAGATGGTGCTCTGGGAAGCATGGTTATTTTTGTTCTGGCTCAGGGAGGAGAACATCAGTTTCCTGTACAGGGCGGAGTTGGGTGCCCAGTGGAACCCGAAGATGCCGAAGTAGATGGAGGCAAAGACGGCGCCGATGATGATGGGGGTGTTGATTCGGAGCAGGGACCGTCCGGACTGCAGCATGCCGGTGATTTCTGAGGATGAGGAAAGTTTGGTAAGCGCCCAGAGTGTTCCCAGGAGAAGGGTATAAGGCAGAATCAGGTTCAGGATCATGGGCAGCTGGCTCAGGTAAAAGCGGAACGTGCCCATGAGGGGTGCGTCCAGGTTCATCAGGTCTCCCACATTGTCCGCAAAATCTCCGATAATGTAAATCAGCGTCAGGATGGCCGTACACATGATGAAGGCCGTGAACCAGGTGCGCGCCACATACTTGTCCAGGATGCTCGAACGGTTGTACAGGAACATTCCCAGCGCGGGGAGAAAGCAGCCCAGAAGGATGAGCCAGGGCCGCAGGAGCTGGGAAAGGGGATATTCGGACGGCGTACCGGGAATTTCCCATTGCATCTGGGACCATTCCCGGGGCATCAGAAACCAGGCTGCCGCTCCTCCCAGCGCAAGCAGGAGGAGAAATGCGGACCATTGGCGGAAATGTCGGGCCTGGATTGCCATGAAAAAAGAGGGTGGGGCAAGAATGCCAGATCGGGAGCGGGAAATAAAGCGTTATTTGGCCGCCGGACAGGGATAAAAGGCTGCCTGAACCGCATGTATGTGCTTGCTTCGTGAACCTCAGTGCGGTTCCGCTCCTTAAAGGGAGGAAGTGGCTGCGGGAGATGTTCCGCCTGATAGAAGTTGGCTGTTGTCAACGTAAACTGGATGAGATAAAATCTTCCTGACAACTGTTTCCCGGCAACAGCCTTTCCATGTTCAAACGTCTTGTTCAATTGTTTCTTCTGTTTTTTCTGGCTGCTGCGGGTGTTCTGGCGTGGTTTGCTTGGTACGTCTCCACTCCCCTGCTCATTCCCGTGGGAGGGGAGGAACCCGCCTCTTCTCCCGTTGCGGGTTCCCTGGTGATGGAACCCGTGGAAGCCGTTTCATCCGATGGCACGGCTATTGAAGGTTATCTGGTGAGCCCGGGGCGTCCGGAGGCTTTGTCTCCGCGCCAGAGCCGCGTGCGGGATACTCTGAAATTGCGCGGGAAAATGCCGCATTTGGAGGCAAAACCGGAGCTGGTTGTGATAGCCGCCTCTTGGAATGAGGGAGTGGAAAGTTCCCTCCCTCTGGCGGAAGGGCTGGCAGGAGCCGGTTACACGAGCCTGATATGGAATCCGCGCGGGAAGAACAATACCCGTCAATTCTGCACGTACGGATTAAGGGAATATGCGGATGTAACGGCGCTTTTGGACGCCGTATCCCGGAAGCAGGGCGGATTGCCTCCCGTGGCTGCCGTGGGGCAGGGATTTGGTGCGGCCGTGCTGTTGAAAGCCGCGTCTGAAGATCCCCGCATCCGCTGCATGGTCAGCATGGACTGCTTTCCTTCCCTGAAAACCGTGGCTGTCCGGGAGATGGAGCAGGATTGGGGCAAGCCTCTGTGCTATGCCGCTTATTGGCTGCTGGATGCCGGGGTGGATTGGCGTGCGGGGTTCAGTACGTTTGACGTGGCTCCCGTGGATGATGCCCTGAAATTGGATTATCCGGTCATGGTGGTTTGTACGAACCAATATTTTTTCTCCACGCTGGAAGATTGCCTGAGCATTTACGATTCCCTGAAAAATGAGAAAAAACAGCTTTATGAATCCATCCGGGAAGGGGAACCGTATGGCACCCGGGAACGGACTTTCCTGCATTCCATTGAAGGAAAGAAGGGGGAAAAATTTGAAAAAATTTATAAGGTCAACGTCTATGCGGGGGATGACGAGCTGCAGGCTGGCATTGCGGAATGGATTCATGAGAATACGCGTATGCCCATGCCCAGGGTGTTGCCTCATGAGTCTTACAGTGCGCCCGTTACGGGTACCGCTCCTTCCGGTTCATGAATTGTTCCTTTCCTTTTGCTGATGATCCCGTGAGTGCGAATCAGGACAACAACCGAGAACTCCGCGAAAACCGCCGCAGGCGCAGCCGTTTTATTCTGCCCGCGCCTCGCCATCTGGCAGCTGTGGCGGCAGGGGCTCTCCTTGCCGCCGTGCTGGTGCATTACCTGGGGTTTATCGTTCTGAGCTGGTTTGATCTGGGCATTCATGTGCACAAAGCCTCCGCCGTCCAGGAGGACAGAAAGCCTCTGCCTGAAAAAATAGTTCTGAAGGCGGACGACCGTCCTGCTCCGGATGTAGCGGAAGCCGTTGAAAAACCGGATATTGAGCAACTTGAAGAGATTCCCCCGGAATTGCCGGATTTAGAGGATATGCTTCCGGAGCAGGTAGTGATTGCTCCGGGGGAAACCAGCTTTTCCGCAGATCCGGTAAGTCCTTCCCCCCCGGAATCCCTTTCCCCGAAAATGCCGCAGGTGGACATGAATGCCGTCGCGAAGGGGTTGCCTGAACCCTCTCCGCCTGAGATGCTGAAATCTTCCGCCAGTCCGGTTACAATCAAGACGGCTGAACCGGATATGGTGAATCCGGATGAATGGTATAACAATAAGCTCAAAGGGGCGGGCGGTCAGGATGATTCCCATTTGCCGGATGGGAGCAAATCTCTTTCCCAGCTCATGGCCCAGTCCTCCTTGGGCAAGGACAGCGGGTACAGCAGGCTGGGAGCGGATCTTCTTTTTGAATACAACAAGGCGGTGATGAAAAATTCCGCCAGGCTGAGCATGCTTCAGCTTGCGGGGCTGATGATGAAAAATCCGGATACGATTTTCATTGTGGAAGGTCATACGGACAGCTTTGGTTCCGAGGAATATAATGCCGTGCTTTCCCTGATGCGTGCTAATGCCGTCCGCCAGTGGCTGAAGGATAACGGCATAGCTCTGACGCGCCCGAATGGGGAATGCAGGTTGTACATACGCGCTTGCGGCGCTTCCCGTCCCGTCGTTTCCATCAGGGGGGACCGGGATGCCCAGGCCGCCAACCGGAGGGTGGAAATCCACATGCGCAAGCCGGGAGAGGAAATACCCGCTGGGAGCCTGCCCCTTACGTATGCGGTGGATATGAACACCCCTGTCGCCCGCCAGGTGCGTGCCGGAGTGGGCGCCCGCGCCGGAATTCCCTCCTCCGCGGCAGAAAGGAAAGCGCCCCCCGCAGGGCATTCATCTTCTGCCTCCCCGGAACGCCGGGAAAATCCTGCGCCGCGTCAGGAAGTAATTCCTGAGGCGGAACCCATTCCGGAAACGATTCCTTCGGCAGAGCCTGTGGAGGAACGCATCCCTTCGGCAGAGCCGGTAGAGGATGACATCCCGCTGGCTGAACCCGTCGTGTGTGCGGGAAGCCGCGCCGTAGTGAAGGGAGGTGCCGGATTGAGATGGAATTGATGCGTTTCCTTCCGGTCCGGGCGCTGCCGAAACCCGAACGGCTCCGGTATCTTTTCTCCTTTGATTTTGACGATACTCTGTTCACTCTTGGAGGCCCTGCGGAAGAAAGGAGCATTTTTTTCAGAACCATGCGCATGCTCCGGTCGCAGTATGGTGTTCTCTGGGGCGTTAATACGGGGCGCGACCCTGTTTACCTGAGGGAAGGTCTGGCGGATATGTTCCGGGATGATGCGGAAGCGTTTGCCCCGGATTTTACGGTGACGATGGAACGGAATGTTCATCTGGCGGATGCGGAGGGCAGGCTGATGCCCGGTGCCGCGTGGAACGATGACTGCGCTGTTGCCCATGACAGCTTGTTCACCCGTTACGGCGGCATGCTGGAATCATTGATGGGCCAGCTGGAAAGCCGGTTTTCCGGGCTGGGACTCCGCAGGCAGGACAATGACGCTTTTTCCCTGGTGGTGGATGATGCCTGCGGCTTGGATGAAGTTTCCTGCGTCATTCAGGATACGGTTGGTCCGTATGAGGAAATTGTCACGCAAAGGGCAGGTCCCTACCTGCGTTTCAGCCACCGTGATTACAATAAGGGAACATCCCTTTCCTTTGTTGCCTCCCGGTTCGGCATTCCGTCTTCCCATGTCGCCATTTTCGGCGACGGGCACAATGATCTGGACGCCATGCGGCACTTGCCGGAGGCATTCCGGTGCTGCCCTTCCAATGCGGCGCAGGAAGTGAAAGACATGGTTGCCCGCGGCCATGGATACATTAGCCCGGAACCGCGCACCCGGGGCGTTCTGGACGGCCTGGCGCATGGAGTGTTCCCTTATTTCGGGATGAAGGCGGAGGTTTTGAAGGAGGATATTTGAAAACGGAGCTTTCGGATGCTGACGGGAGATCGGCTTTCAACATGTTTCTCTCATCAAGTCGCTCCCGGCAGGGGAAGAATCGTATTGACAAGGAATGCCTGCAATGCAGAAATGGGAAAGATTCTTTCCCAATCCCGATTACATGAACATTCCTTCTTTTTCCCGTAGCGTTTCCAGAGGTTCCGCCGTGGGCTGGTTTTTAGTGTTGCTGCTGGTTTGCGGTGCCGGAGCCGGATATTATCTTTACCAGGATAACCTGGCAAAAAGAAAAGCGGCCCAGGAATTGACCGCTGAACGTAAATTGAAGGAGAAGAAGGCCAGGGAAGCTGCGGAGAAACAGCGAATAAAACGGGAACGGGAAATCAGGGAGAAGAAGGAAAAGGAACGGCTGGCGGCCCGGAAGGCTTATGAGGAAGCGCAGGAAGAGAAGGCGCGGCAGGCGGCGGAAGCGGCCCGTAAGCTTCAGGAGCAGGCCGAACGCGAAGAACGGGAAAAAAGGAGAAGGGAGGAGCTGGAACGGCGCGAACGTGAGGAAGAGGCCCGCAGGCAGGAGGAAGATATTCCTGTGGAGGAAGAGCCTGAACCGGAAGGGCGTTTTCCCCAACCCGTGAAAAACCGGATGCCGGAGCTTTCCGTTTATTCTATTCCTTGCAGGGATGATATCCAGACGGAAAAAGATAAGCCGCTGGAAACATGGTCCTGGGACAAGGCGGAAAAAATGGAGGGTATGGAGGAATTCCCCACGGGTTCCTCTCCGTGGAAAAAAGGGAAAGACGCCGGACGCATGCAGGCGCTTCTGGAAAAATGCCGGGAATGGAAGGATGCCAAACTCGCCTCGCTGAAGGCGTGCCCGGCGGCGCAGGATTTTCCCGGCGTTCCGGAGAATGGGGCCCAGACGGTCAGGCGGACGGTGGAGATAGATTCCAATATTGGAGGCTGGCATAGTACGGGACTGTATGCGCCGCCCGGGGCGGAAATTTCGTGTTCCCTGTCCGGCGCTCCCAAAGACGGTTCGATCAGCGTCCGCATAGGATGCCATACGGACAGCCTTCATAAGCTGGATGAATGGAAAAGAGTGCCGGAAATAACCATGCAGGTTTCGGCTGGCCGTGGGCGCGTGAAAATGGTGAATCCGATGGGCGGCCTTGTTTATGTGAATGTAGGCCAGCGTCCCAGACGGGGAAAGGTCTTCAAGGTTCAGATTTCCGGAGCCGTGCCTTCACCTCTGTTCGTAATGGGGAAGACCACTCCGGAACAATGGGCCGAACAATTGGAAAATACCAAGGCCCCGTGGGGGGAAATCCGCATGCCCCGGCTTATTGTCACGATGCCCGTGGAACAGCTGAAACAATGTCCGGATGTTCAGAAGACGGCGGAATTTCTGCAAAAAAATATGGCTCTTCAGGACTGGATTATGGGATGGGATACCAAGCCGGACCGCCTGCATCATCCGATGCGCTTTGTCGTGGACAGGCAGATATCCGCCGGGGCTGGGCATTCCGGTTATCCCGCCATGGCCACGAAGGACTGGACGAATTCCATTGCCACCGGTTCCATCATCCATTCCGGAAGCTGGGGTTTGTGGCATGAACTGGGGCATAACCACCAATCCCCTCCCTTTACGATGGAAGGCCAGACGGAGGTATCCGTCAACATATTCTCCATGGTGTGTGAAGTGATGGGGACTGGAAAAGACTTTGAATCCTGCTGGGGCGGCGGCATGGGGCCGTACGGCATGAGCGCGGAAATGAAAAAATATTTTTCAGGCACCCAGACTTACAATGAGGCTCCCAACAAGGTGCAGCTCTTCTTCTGGGTGGAGCTGATGTACTATCTGGGGTTTGACGCCTTCCGCCAGGTGGCTCTTCAATTCCATGACAAGCCTTATGACAACGGCGAACTGAGTGATGAAAAGAAATGGGAATGGGTCATGAACGCTTTTTCCAAGGTCACGGGAAAGAACATGGGGCCTTTCTTTAAGATTTGGCGTACGCCGGTTTCCGAACGCGCTGCGGGCAGAATGAAAGACCTTCCCGCCTGGCTTCCTTCCAAGGATTATCCGGCCTGTTATACCGCAGAGGAATAAGAAGGTTCCGGAACAGGTGGGGAGGAGGCGTTGCCGCACTCGCTTCTGGACGGTTCCGCCGGCTGGGGCTAGGATGGCGGAGCTGTGAAATGGCTGAATGACTGGCTGGGCTTTTTCAAGCCCCTTCAGGTGCGGAACCTGCAAATATTCTGGTCAGGGCAGGCTTCGGCCCTGATTGGAATGTGGTTGCAGGTGACGGCCATGGGTATTCTTGTGTACGATATTTCCGGAGGCTCCGCCACGGCAGTGGGGGTGTTGGCTGCCTTGAACGCTCTTCCTTTCTTTCTGGGCGGCATGCTGCTTGCCGGGCTGGGGGACCGTTTTGACCGGAGGAAACTCCTCATAGCCGTGCAGTGCGTCCAGTGGCTGGTGGCTGTAGCCCTGTTTCTGCTGACTGTGCTGGATATGCTCCAGCTGTGGCACTTATACGCTGCCGGACTGGTGATGGGCGTCAATCAGACGGTGGGTTTTCCCACACAGCAGGCTTTTGTGGGAGACCTGATACCGCGCCGGCAATTACAGGAGGCCGTGGGCATGTATTCTCTGGTATTTAATACGTGCCGGGCTATAGGGCCGGCGCTTGCCGGCTACATTATTGCGGAATGGGGCGCCGGAACCGCCTTTGGCGGTAATGTGGCGGCAAGCCTGCCGCTGGTTGGCTGCCTGGTTGCCTTAAAGGGACGCGTTGCGGATACCTCCGCTCCCAGAAAACAGCGCGGCGCAGGAAGGAAAGCGTCCGGCCTCAAGGCGGTGCTTGCCACGCGCAGCCTGCTTTTCATCATGATCAGCGCTCTGATTCAGAATATCTGCGGGCAATCTCTCTATCAGATTGTTCCGGCATTGATGCACGGAAATCCCAGGAATACCGGCCTCATTCTGGGTGCGGTCGGAGCCGGAGCCATGGTGAGCATCCTCTTTGTCCTGCCGTTTGCACGCAAAAGTGACAGGGTGGGAGCCAAGCTTTCCTCAGGCACCCTGTGGATGGGATGCGCACTGTGCGTGGCAGGCGTCATCCCGGTGGTGGAAGTGCAGGCCCTCTGTTTCTTTTTTGCCGGTTTGGCCACTTCTTCCCTCTTTGTTACTTCTTCATCCGCCGTGCAGCTTCTGTCGCCCCCGGAACGCAAGTCGGCCATTCTGGGGCTGTTCAGCATTGTCACCATCGGTGTGCAGCCGCTGGCGGCCATGGGGTGGGGAGCTGTGGTGGATGCCTGGGGTGTCCAGATGACGATTGTCGTGGCGGGGGGGCTGGAAGCCTTGTTTTCCATTTGGATGCTGGGCGTTCCATTTTGGCGTCATTTCAAATTTTCTCCGGATGATTGTCCGGAGACGACATAGCGCCTCCCCTTCCATTTGCGGCAGGGGAAGACTGACGGTCCGCATTCTGCGGGGAAAAGGGGTGCGTGGAGGGTTTTTCCCCCGCGGAAATTCCGGGATGCAGCCGGCCAGGGAAGAGGAAGCAGGTTTTGGAAACGTCAGGAGCAGGAACCGGCTGTTAGCTGTCCGTTTCTGCCTCGTGTTCGGAATAGCTGATGCCCAGCATGCAGATATCGTCGGCCTGATTGGTGCAGCCGGTAAATTTGGCTACGCAGGTAAGGGCCTGATGGACGAAATCCTTGGTGCTGTGGGGGGAGGAATTATTAAAATAGTCAATCAGCCTTTCCACGCCCATTTCTTCCCCGTCCTGGTTGGCTGCTTCCGTCAGGCCGTCCGTGTACATCAGGATGCGGGACCCCGCCAGGAGCGAAAACTGGGCATTATGGTACGTAGCGTCATCCAGCAGCCCCAGGGCGATTCCTTTGGGCAGCGGCATTTTGCGGGCGACTCCGTCCGGTCCCAGAATGATGGGATGCGGATGCCCGGCTGTAGAAGCCGTCATGACCCCGGTTTCCAGATCCAGGTAAATATAAACGGCAGAGGCAAACATGGTGGTGTTCGCCCGTTGCAGGATTTTGGCGAGCTGGTGGTTGAGGGAAGTAAGGAAAGCCGCCGGGTTATCCGCCAGGTGGGACAACTGTTCCATCAGGCCGCGGAGCATGGAGGCGATCAGGGCGGCGCGGATGCCGTGGCCCATCACGTCGCAGACGATGGCGCCGACGCCGGAACTTCCTACGGGAAAAGCATCGAACCAGTCTCCTGCAACCCCCTCCGAAGGAGTGAAAATATGGTGAAAATCCGCATGGCGGGTCAGGCCGTGTTCCGTATGGGAGCGGGAGGGAATTTCGTAGGGAAGCAGGGCGAACTGGATTTCCCTGGCCAAATCTATTTCCTTTTCCAGAGTTCTGTTGCGTTCCTCCAGGATGCGGGCCGTTTCCGTGGCCTTGATTTCAGTCTTCACCAGTTTGGTGACATCACTGGAAATACCTACAATTCCCTTTAGCTCTCCGTTGCGTCCGTACCACGGGAACTTGCTGATCTGGCTCCAGGAATCATCTTTGTGGAGCCATGTTTCATGATGAAGGCGGGCGCGGATGGGGCGTCCGGTAACCATGATGTCCATTTCCTCCTTGCGGGAAATATCGGACATTGTTTGGTCAAAAAAGTAATCGTCCGTGCGTCCGGTCAGGTCTGCCGGCGTCGGTACGCCCAGCTTATTGGCTGTGGCGGTATTCGCCAGAACGAAACGTGATTCCCGGTTCTTGAAATAGATACTGTCGGGAATGTGTTCAATCAGGGTATGAAACAGGTCCCTGTCCTCCGCAGCACGCAGTTCCGCCGTTTTCCGCCGGGTAATATTGACCCATACGCCCACCAGCATAACGGGCCGGCGCTGCTTGTCCCTGCGGGCGAGTCCATTGACGCGGACCCAGCTCCAGCTTTTGGAGTTCAGCTTCTTCATCCGGATTTCAATGCGCATGGGCACATGGGAGTGGCCGTCCAGATAACGGCGCACTTCCTGGGAAAAAAAAGCCTGGTCTTCCTCGTGTATGGTAAGCTCCGGCTGGGTGAAGATATTGGGGGCTTTCTCCTTGCGGCTGGCCCCCATCATGGTCAGGCAGCGGTCCGTGTAATGAATGGCGCCCGTTTTAATATTCCAGATATAAAATCCTTCTTCCGCCGCCGCCAGGGCCATTTTGATTTTGTCCCAGGTAAAAACTCTCTGGGCGGAATGTCTGTTGCGTGAGGGCGGCATTGCAGTTGCCCTTAATCTAACGACAAAACCGCTGTCTTGGCAAGAGGCAAAATAAAGGAATCCTTTCTGAAAGGAGGCCTGGCCGGGGGAACGCGTATGAAGGACACCGGCTGGTTTTTAAGATGGACTCCTATTTTTCTTTTTCCTTTTCCTGGGATTGAAGAAATTGCAGTTCTTTCTTCAAAGCGCTTCCTACGCGGTGCTTTGCCAGATAGACCTGAGCAATCGTGACGCCGAGCTGCCGGCGGACCTTGGCCGCGTCCCACTCCCGCAGGACATAATAGTCAAAAATCTGGAACTGCTTGGGCGACACTTTTGCTTTGACGCGTTCCAAAGCCGCCTGAAGAAGATTATTCTGCCATTCCCGTTCCCATACCTGGTCAAAATTATTCTTCCCTTCATCCGGGATTTTGTCGATGGGGTGTTCCAGGGTATCCGTGGCATCAGGGTTCATCAGCATGGCCGTGTCCTTTTTCCGCTTGCGGAACTGGTCATTGATGCGCCAGCGGGTCATGTTCCACAGCCAGAGTTTGAAGGAGCCCTGTTCCGGTTTGTAAATATTTTTCCTGCTCTGCTTGGCGATGGAAAGAATGGTTTCCTGTACCACGTCCCAAGCCTCGTCTTCCCTTAATCCGGCCTTGAGGGCGACGGAATAAATAAGCCGCCAATATGTCCGGTAAAATTCATCCCAGGTGCGCTGGTCTTCCCAGTTTTCCAAACGCGCGATCAGGCTTTTCCTGGTATGTTCCGCGTATTGGGAAAGTGTCTGCTCGTCAGGCTGGGACTCGTTATGGGGTTGCAATGGGGGCACATTCATGGTTTATCATGAACTACGGATGGAAGTGAAGCGAAAGCCGAGTAATAGGCCGGAAAATTCTGCACGGTCCGGCCTGTTCATTCACTACGTCCGTCGTGGAGAAAATCTTTCAGGGAAACGGACATGATCAGGAAAACGTCAAAACGCAGGGGAACCTCCGTCATTGCGGCCCTGATTGCGTTGTGCGCGGTGGTGGGGTACGGTTTGACGGAGTGGGCGCCGCTGGATAATGAACCGCAGGCGGTTCCCGCCCGCCAGAGGGAAGAGCGGCAGACGGTTCGGGAGAAGGTGGAAATCCCCGACAAGGGGGAGCCCGTTCGTTTGCTGACCATGAACGCCGGCAACTACTTTGTGCCGGAAGACCCGAGGAGAAGCAATTTTCAGGTAAAATACAAGCCTGTGGAAGCCCGTGAAGCCGTGGCGGAGCTGGTTCGCCAATCGGGGGCGGAAATCGTGGGGCTGTGTGAAATGGGCGGGGAGGCTGCCGTTCGTGACTTGCAAATGCGGCTGAAAAGAAAAGGAGTTCATTTGCCGTACAAAGTTCTTGTCATGCGGGACGGGGAGGACCGTGGTTTGGCCCTTCTTTCCAAATATCGCATCGCGGATGACCGTTCCGTAACGGACATGCCTGTATCCGGAGAGGCGAAACGGAAAAAGACGATGCTGCGGGGCATTCTGGACGCCACGGTCAGCATGCCGGACGGACGGCTGTTCCGCCTGGTGGGCATTCACCTGAAATCTCGCCTCAGCCGTGACGGTTCCGCAGAGGACACACGGAGAAGGGAAGCCTACGCCCTGCGGGACTACCTGAATGAAGCTCTTGCCTCTCAGGACGGCATGCCTCTGCTTTTGTACGGAGATTTTAATGACGGCCCGTCAGACAGCGCCGTGCAGGTCATCCAGGGGCCGGCCAAAACGGAATACCGCCTGAACCGTTTGAAGCCCAGGGATTCTCGTGGTGAGACCTGGACCATTTACTACGAAGACGGTGACACCTACCATTCCTTCGACCATCTTTTCCTGAACAATACTCTGAAAAAGCGCCTCGGCCGCAAGCCTCCCATGGGCATCCTTGACTCTCCCCCCTCGCTCCAGGCCAGCGACCACCGCGGCGTGTGGGTGGAATTAAGATAAGCAGGGCCTGATGTTTTTTCAGCAGGGGAGATGGAAAAGGAAAAAATGACGGCTTTGGAAAAGGAGGACAAAAAATTCTTTTCTTGTCGTTCCGGCCTTATCCTTCTTGAAATGCGGGAGTTGGACCGACCGGATGTTTTTCTTTTCCAGAAGGATGACGGAAGCAGGGATTTCCGCATGGCGATTCCTTGCCGGAATTTTGTTGGACAGGAACATATCAGGCATTCCAGTTCCTCAAAAAATGATTGCCGTGTCCGTCTGAAACGGGTAGCATGCCAAAAATCGTTGTTCAATCCTGCATCATCTGTATGAGATATTTTTCCAAGCATTCCGGAATGGCTCCGCGCTGTTCCTCGCCGGGGAGCAAGGGGTTTACCCTGGTGGAATTGATTGTCGTTATCACCATTATGGTTGCCATGATGGCCTTGGCCGCCAGCATGTTGAGGGGCGGGGGCAGGGGGCAGGGGCTTCAGGCCGCCGTTGAAATGGTGGACGGCATGGTGCAGGAGGCGCGGCTGGATGCCATGGGCAAAGGAACGTGGAGCCGCCTGATTATTGTGAGCACTCCCGATGACGAAGCCCGCAATATGCGCACTTTGGGCGTGATGTCCAAAAATACCCGCACCGGGAAATGGCATCTGGTGAACCGTTTGCAGACTCTCCCCGCCGGTTTTTACGTCAGTCCGGCCTACAGCACCCTTCTGGAAGGCTCGAAGAAAGCCAGAGGCGAGAAATCCACGGCCCGCGGTTTTGCCAGCCGTGACGGGCAGGATACCGTCAACCTTCCCGGCAACAGAATGACGGATATTTACTTCATTGAATTTGACGAGGAAGGCCGCATGTCCCAGCCGAACGCCCCCACCCGCCTGGTGGTGGTTGCCGGTTCCGCCGGAAACGGCAAGGAGGAGAGGCCGACCCCGATGGTGGACGGCAAACCGGGCCTGGCAGGCGGCATTGTGATTTATCCCAAAGGCAATATCAGCCGTCTGAGGACGACGGAGCAGGTGATTCCCAATTAGTTTCTGTGATATAATACCGGATTTCCCATTTTATGTTGACCAAGTGTATGAAACAGTCTCGTGCCAAGGGGTTCACCCTGACGGAAGTGGTGCTTGCGATCGGCGTGGTGGCCGTGCTGATTGTAGTGTTCATGGCCATGTTTATTCCTGCCAGAAGGACGGTTCAGTCCGCCCTGACTATTCGTGAAGCGGACCGCATCGTCCACGCCCTGACGGCGGAACTTGGAGAACTCCGCAATTCCGAGCGTGCCGCGTCCAACGCCAGAAAGTCTTCCTCCTCCAGATATGTTTCCGCTTTTGACAAGGCGTTTTACTGGATGCAGTTCACGTCCAGGCCCGCTACGACCATTCTTGTTTACAATTACAGGGCGGATTTGACCAAGGGGGCCCGCAAAGACGGAACTCCCCAGCCCTGGCTGGAGGATGGCGGAAGCATTCCCGGCAAAAATACTGCGGTGGTGACAGGGGTCTGCCTGGCGAACAACAAAGAGCGTTGGGATGATTTCAAGGCCCTTGTCGGTCCCGTCTTCGCCGTGCGCATGACCCAGCTGGTAGTGGAGCGCATGGATTCAAGCTCCTACGGGTACAAGCTGGCTCCCAAGTACGGGACGATTTATAATCCTTACAACCGCGGCAAGGTGATTAAGGAACCTTCCCTGTATGTTTATACGCCGGAGAAAGGCGGCGGCCTGAATTTGCCGTGGGGGGCGGAAGTCCTGTACCAGGCGGAGTTCTTCCAGCTGTTGAATACGGACCCCGAGCGTTTACAACATCTGACGTGGGAAAATTTAAAGACTCCCGTGTTTACGCGCAATCTCGCTTTCCGCCGTTAGCGGGCATTATCTGAAGACCTCTGAAAAAACATGAAGACATTTGCCAAAATCAAATCCGGCGCGTTCACCCTGATTGAGCTCCTGGCAGCCATGACCATCACTACCGTGCTGGTTCTGGTAATTGTGGCCCTGACTTCCCGCGGGGTGGATATCTGGAGATGGGTGCTGCAGGATGTGCGGACCACGACGCTTGCCCGCACGGCCATGGATACCATGACCAAGGATTTTGAAAGCATGCAGTTCCGTTCCGGGAATCCCTTTGAGTGGATGCTGGTGCAGCGGGACAGCGATTTGGTTTCCCGTGCGGGAAAGACCAAGGTTTCCAGGAAAAAGGGCCGCTCCTCCTCCCTGAATGAAGCCCGCGTGAACCTGATGACCATGGGGCCGGAAGGCGCCAAAATCACGAATGCCTCCCAATTGGTTTTCTTTACCACGGCTACGGACCGCAATCCGGCCAAGTCCAGTATGGACATGAGGAATGACCGCATCATCGGTGATGTGAATTGCGTGGGGTACAAGCTTCTTTACCGTGACCAGATTCTGGACCAGGACGCTACGGCGGAGTCTGACGGTTTTCCCGTTTATTCCCTGTACCGCAACTTAATCAGCGCGGAGGATACCGTGCGTAACCTTCTGGGCCAGCAGGATCTATGGTCCGCTTATGCACGGTACCAGCAGGATGAAACCGTCCCTTCCAACTTCCTGGTGGAGAATATTGTGGAAATGACGCTGATTTTTGAAGTGGATTACCAGAAGAAGATCGGCAATTCCGGCAGCAACAAATCGGACAAGGATGCCTCGCAAAGAGCATCCGTGCTGGTTCCGGTCATGACTACGGGCGCCAACCGTCTCGGCTCCTGCACCCAGATGGATGTGTATGGCAATCGCCTGGACATCATAGGCAGCAGCGTGAATATTGATGATTTGAAATCCGGCCGCGTTACTGCCGTGACAATTTCCATGACGGTGGTGACGGATGAAGGCATGGCTCTTGTGGACCAGATCCGGCAGAAAAAGCGTCCCGCTCCTTCTCCTGAAGAATTTTTCGAACGTTATACCCGGTCTTTCACCCAGAGGATTGCATTGCCGATGAACCGTTAGGCCTGTATCCGGGAAACCGGGGAGGGCGGAACGTCCGCTGTTGCTTTTTGCCTGGAGCGTTCCTGCCATTAATTGTTCTGTAGTTGCCATATGTTGGGTTTCACAAATATCGTCGGCAATTTATCCCCTCTGCCGGAATTAGTGCTGTGGCGCGATCCTGTCGCCAGAAGCGGGGAGGAAGCCATGGCCGTGGACGAAGCTCTGCTGGAATGGGGCAGGAAGCCTGTGCTGAGGGCGTACCGCTGGGCGGAACCGACCGTGACTTACGGTTATTTTGATGATGAGGCCACGGCGCGCGCCATTTTTCCGGGTGAGGAGCTTCATTTTGTCCGCCGCTGGACAGGGGGGGGAATTGTAGACCATCGGCAGGATATTCCCTTTACTCTGGCCATGCACCGCAAGGGAGAAAAAGAGCGTCCTTCCAGCGCGGTTTTGTACCGTTGGATTCATGGGGCGCTGGCCCGCGTCCTGAGGGATTGCGGGGTGGAGTGCGTGATGCTGGACGGGGATGCCCCGGACGGAGGGCGGGCCTGTTTTTCCAGCCCCGTAACGAGTGATCTTGTCCTTCCCGGCGGGGAAAAACTGGCTGGCGGCGGCCAGAGAAGAGTCCGCGGAGGCGTTCTTCACCAGGGGAGCATCCAGAATTGTCTTCTCCCTTCCGGATGGGATGAATTGCTGGCCGCCCGCCTGGCGGAAAAGCATTCCCTGTGCGTGGACGCGGAATTGTTCCCCGGCATGAATGCCCGCGTGGAGGAACTGCTGGCTTCCAAATACCGTACGGAAGCATGGCGTTCCGGCGTACGGCATGGGCGTCCGTCTCAGCCACGGTAATTCCCCCCCCTTTTTTTTCTTTCCGATGAATTATCTTCCAGATCCCGGCCGCTATAGCCACGCAGCCTACCGCCGCTGCGGGCGCAGCGGGTTGCTGCTTCCTCCCGTTTCCCTGGGGCTTTGGCATAATTTTGGCGCTGCGGATGATTTTGAGAACGCCCGTCGGCTTATTCACGGCGCGTTTGATGCCGGTATCACGTATTTTGACCTGGCGAATAATTACGGACCTCCTCCCGGTTCGGCGGAAGAATGCTTTGGCCGTATTTTCATGCAGGATTTGTCCCGTTTCCGTGATGAACTTGTTATTGCAACCAAGGCGGGGCATCTGATGTGGCCCGGCCCGTATGGGGATTGGGGATCCCGCAAACACATGCTTGCCAGCCTGGACCAGTCCCTTTCCCGCATGAAGCTGGATTATGTGGATATTTTCTACGCGCACCGGTATGATCCGGAAACTCCCCTTGAAGAAACGGCGGGAGCCCTTGTTACGGCGGTTCGCTCCGGAAAGGCCCTGTATGCCGGTATTTCCAAGTTCCCGGCGGAACAGGCCAGGCAGATGTGCTCCATGCTTGGGGAGGCCGGCGTTCCGTGCCTGGTGCATCAGATCCGGTACAATATGTTTAATCGGGAACCGGAGAAATCCGTTTTTCAGGCTGTTCGGGAAACGGGTACCGGGTGCGCCGCTTTCTCTCCCCTGGCCCAGGGGATGTTGACGGACCGTTATCTGGAAGGCATTCCCGAAGATTCCCGCGCGGCGGGTTCCTCCGTCTTTTTAACAAAGGAGCGGGTTCTTCAGCATGGGGATAAAATTCGCCGCCTGGCCGCCCTGGCCCGGAGCCGGGGCCAGAGCCTCGCCCAGATGGCTCTGGCCTGGGTGCTGAAAGATCCCGTAGTGACCACGGCCCTGATTGGAGCCAGCCGCCCCTCGCAAATCAGGGATTGCCTGAAAGCACTGGATAGTGCGCCGTTTACGCCGGAGGAGCTCTCTCTGATTGACGCAGATGCGGATAGATAGGCACTGTTTTTCCCGTGGTGCTGGTCTTTCTGCTGGAAGGGGCATTTCCCGTTCCGGACACAGGTTTTTTCTTGGAGTAAAGTAGAGCTGGTGTTATGTTTTTACTACTTTAATTTAAAGTGTACTGACAATGATAACCATCCAGGATTTATTTTGGCTCATCCCATCGGCTTCCGTGCTGGCCCTCATTTTTGCGGGCATCTTTTTTTACCGCATGAAAGCGCAGGATGAGGGGAACGAGGTCATGAAAATGATCGCCCGGCATGTCCGTAGCGGCGCCATGGCCTACCTGCGGCAGCAGTATAAGATTGTCGCCATTTTCTTTGTGCTCATTACTGTTGTCTTCGCTTTTCTGGCCTACTGCCTCCACATTCAGAACCCCTGGGTTCCCTTCGCTTTCATTTCAGGCGGCTTTTTCTCCGGTCTGGCCGGCTACATCGGAATGAAGACGGCTACGTACGCTTCCGGCCGCGTGGCGAATGCCTGCCGCCATTCCCTGGATGCCGGGCTGCAAATAGCTTTCCGCTCGGGCGCCGTGCTAGGCCTGACCGTCGTGGGCCTTGCCATGCTTGATATCGGTGCCTGGTACTGGGTTCTGGATTGGTTTTACGGGGACATGGAGCTTTCCATGCGCCTGGTCGTCATTACTACCACCATGCTGACGTTCGGCATGGGGGCTTCCCTCCAGGCGCTGTTTGCCCGTGTGGGCGGCGGCATTTTCACCAAGGCGGCGGATGTAGGGGCCGACCTGGTGGGGAAGGTGGAGGCCGGCATTCCGGAGGACGACCCCCGCAACCCAGCCACCATTGCGGATAACGTGGGCGATAACGTGGGGGACGTGGCCGGCATGGGGGCGGACCTTTACGAATCTTACTGCGGTTCCATTCTTGCTTCCGCCGCTTTGGGTGCGGCAGCTTACATGGCCGTTCCTGAAATGGCGATCAAGGCCGTCCTTACACCCATGCTGATCGCCGCCCTCGGCACCATTCTTTCCCTGTTGGGCGTGTACGCGGTGCGCGTGAAGCGCGGCGCTTCCCAAACGGAGCTGATGGCAGCCCTGAACCGCGGCATCAACTTGAGTTCCTTTCTGATTGCCATTGCTTCCGCATTCCTGCTCCAGCTCATCGGCCTGGATAACTGGGCCGGCATCTGGGGGGCCATAGTCACCGGCCTGGCGGTGGGCATCGTCATCGGCAAGAGCACGGAGCATTACACTTCCCATGATTCCTATCCCTGCCGTAAAATCGCCCACAGCGCGAAGACGGGGCCGGCCACCGTCATTATTTCCGGCATCGGCATCGGCATGATTTCCACCTGCATTCCCGTAATTACTGTTGTCGTGGGCACTGTGCTGGCTTACGGCCTGGCTTCCGGAGACTGGCATTTCACCGGGGCGGAAATGAGCAAGGGGCTGTATGGCATCGGCATTGCCGCCGTCGGCATGCTTTCCACGCTGGGACTGACATTGGCGACGGACGCTTACGGCCCCATTTCCGACAACGCCGGGGGTAATGCGGAGATGAGCAAGCTGGACCCGGAAGTGCGCCGCCGCACGGATGCCCTGGATGCCCTGGGCAACACGACCGCCGCCACGGGCAAGGGATTTGCCATCGGTTCCGCCGCTCTGACGGCATTGGCGCTTCTGGCCTCCTATATTGAAGAATTGAAGATTTCCATCCTTCACTGGAGTGAGGCCACGGGCAATACCATTTACAAAATTAATGATGCCGTGAGTGTGGAGGTTTCCAAAATCTCCACTGCTTCCCTGTCTGATTTCATGGGCTATTTCCAGGTAACCCTGATGAACCCGAAGGTGCTCATGGGGCTCTTCGTGGGGGCCATGATGTCCTTCATGTTTTGCGGGCTGACCATGAATGCCGTCGGCCGCGCCGCGGAAAAAATGGTTAAGGAAGTGCGCCGCCAGTTTAAGGAAATCAAGGGAATCCTGACCGGAGAGGCAGAACCGGATTACGTGCGCTGCGTGGAAATTTCCACGGCGGGAGCGCAGCATGAGATGATCTGGCCGTCCGTACTGGCGGTCATCACCCCCATCTGCATGGGTATCGTTTTCGGCGTTCCCGGCGTGTTCGGCCTGCTGGCCGGCGGCCTGGCTTCCGGCTTTGTGCTGGCCGTATTCATGGCTAATTCCGGCGGAGCGTGGGACAATGCCAAAAAATATATTGAGCAGGGCCATGTGGGCGGCAAAGGCTCGGAAAGCCATAAGGCAGCCGTTATCGGCGATACGGTGGGCGACCCCTTCAAGGATACGTCCGGCCCGTCCCTGAACATCCTGATCAAGCTCATGAGCATGGTGGCTATCGTCACCGCCGGCGTGAATATAGCCGTGACCCTGTTCTAAACAGAAAGATTCTTTCACGGAAAACGGAGGGAGTCCGCAAGATTGGCGGACTCCCTTTTTTTCTGGCTGAAGGGAACCGTCCACTGGGGAGCGGTTTTTTAATTTCCGCTTCTTTCAAAGGCTCTCTGAAAGACTGTTCCTAATAGGGGGGGAGGGGGTAAGTATGATTTTTTAAATCATATTTTTATTTGTATCAGATTTTATTTTTGTTAGTATAAAAAATAACAAAATGACTGACAGAATAGGCCAGCTGGCTTTTTCTTCCTTCCGGTTTTTATTCTGCTTTCTGGCAGTTTTTTCCGGAGTTGTTCCCTTGTGGGTCTCGGATGGCCCGGATGATGACATGAAGGAGACGGAAGAGGAAGCCTGCGGCCCCCTCCAGATTAAATCTCAGACAGAGTTGTACTCTGCGGATTATTATATCAAGGGAGGAAGTGAACAGGACAAGGAAGACGATAGAAAAAGAAAAAATATAGGAGTTGGGGAGAATATCTCCTTTCTTCTGATCGGCAAGCCCAGGGGAGATATCAAGGAACTTATTTGGAGTATCAAGGGAGACGGATTTCAACCGACAGATAATGAGTCATTTAAAGGTGAACAAAGGATCGCCCTGAGCGCCAGAAAAGATTTAACCAAAGATACCCGCGTCACCATTACAGCCAAAACCGATGAAGGCAAAGAAGCTAAAATCACCGTCAATATCAGGATTCCCAAGAAGATAACGAAGGAAAAATATGAGGGACACATGGATCTGGGAGATGGCTTTTCCGCCAATACGGCCGATTTTAAAATATCCAAGGGGGAACACGGTGTCTGGGGATTTGTTAAAGTGACGCTTTTTCCTACTGACGTCAGTTTTAAGGGAGTCAAGGTGATTGAGCGGGATGGAGGACTCATGTGGGAAGGAAAGAACGGGACTCCCCCGCGGCCTCAACCGGAACTGGCAGCCGAGCATGTAACCTGCAACATGGCCGCTCCCATTCAGGATAAAAATAATTTTTATGATATGGTAGGGGACAATCGCAATATTGAGGAAGTTCTTGAAACGATTCGCCGGTCCAAACATAATCCTCAACAATTTTGGTTTGTATGCAACTTCCATATTCATTGGGGAAAGGGAGGGAAAGGCAGCGAGCAACAGGATTCCATTTTTTTAGGAACGACAAATCAAAAATACCGTATTGAAGCCATTGATCAAAATACCACAAAAACGGTTGTTGAGAAATTCGGCATCACCTTTACAAGAACCAGCAATGAGGATTAAAAAACAATGAACCTGTTACCTCCTTTATGCGCATGTGCCGTCTGCCTGATGATCGGGAAGGGCAATCAGGCCTATTCCGATTCTCCCCTGGAGAGCCCGGCGAGCATCGACCAGTACAAACAGCCGTCCGCAACCATTCGGGAACTCTCCGGTTTGCTGAAGGACATGCGGCTCAAATCCTTCTATAACGGGGCCAGGAAACATACGCTCACCTTTAGTTTGACGACACAGGATAACATTGATACCGAGCTGAAAGAGAAAATATGGCATTGTTATCTGGTAGCCTCGGCTCCCCTTTTTACTTACAAAACGTACCGGGAAATCGAGCCGGATGTTGATATGGGCGATGATAGGGCTGATATTCACCACAAATCCAGAGTCTGCCTCCTCATGGAAAAATATATAGGCCTGGTCCGGAAGACGAACAAAATCAAGGAACCCGTTAAAAATCAGATCATCCGGCGCCTGTTTCTTCCCTATTACGCGCGCATCCTGAAACAGTACAAAAACGCGCAGGAGCCCAATCCCTACCAGAGGGATGCCCAGGGAAATCCCGTCCCTCCCTTTTCCGACAAGGAAAAGGAATTCCGGAAGCGTGAGATAGAAAGAATCAAACGTCTCCCCGTTCAGGAAGTCCTCAAACTGATGCGTGAAGGTTCAAGCCACCGTTCTTTTATCGAGACGAGAAATGAAGTATTTGGAGACGAAGTCAAGCATCTTGAAAAAGCCTTGATGAAACTGCTTGTCTCCGAATTCCCCGGTCAATACGGCAAGGTTGAGAATTTTATTCTGGAAGCCGGATATTCAAAAGAAGACATCCCCGGTTTGATTGACCGCACCGTGGGCAGGGACGAAAAGACGTATTTCCTTTATAAAGGGAAACATCGCCAGAAACATGACAAGCTCTACAGTAAAAAGAAGTGATGGTGTCCAGCCCCGAATGTTTAAGACGTTCTTTCTCCCTTTTCTTTTTGTGAAGAGATATGCCGGAAACCGGGGGGAGTGAAGAAGGCTCGAGTCCGATGGCAAGGCTTGCAATAACCGGTTTCTGGAAAGGGAATTCTGGATTCGTAAAAAAGGAAAAGAGAAACGTGTTGCGCCAGTTGGCAGCTCCGTTCCGCCGGTGGGAGTGGGGCGGGCGGTTCCTTTGGAAGTTTGGAAGCGCCGGAGAGGCGTCGTGTCTTCTCTGGGCAGATTGAGAAGCCAATACGGTTTTTTCGCCATTGACGGAAAGTTTTTTTGACAAAGAAGGGGCAGAGGAGTAATAAACGCGCAGATGCATTTCAGCACTGTACAGCCCTTTTTTAGCAAGAACCGTTATTATGGCAACGGCTATTGGTGGCGCGTACCCATGTCCGGACGGGGGAATCCCGAGGTGCAGTAATAGCATTCAGCTATGACCATTTTTCAAGAACTGCTTTGATTCCTCCGAGAGTCAAAGCAGTTTTTTTATTTTCAACTTACATCATCATCCATGCAAACACCATCAATGATCACTCTCCAACAGCGCAGCCGCCGCCTGAGCGCCGATCTGGAGACCCCTATCAGCCTGTTTCTGAGCCTGACTCAGAACAAAATTCCCGGACTTCTACTGGAAAGCGCGGAAGTGGACGGCAGATGGGGGCGCTACAGCATCATCGCCTGCGATTATCTGATGACCGTTTCCTGTGTAGACGCCAGGCTTTCCCTTTCCATCAAAGACGACCGTCTGGCTTCCCTGAAGGAGCTGGAAGGCATGCCTTACCTGGATGGACTGCGCTCTCTGATGCAGCGTCTGGAGCTGGTGGGGGACGATATGAGGCAGGCTCCCATTACGCGGGCTCTGTACGGCTATTTCGGGTATGAAACCGCCGCCCTGTTCCAGCCCAGGCTGGCGCAGGCCATTCCGGCTTCTTCCGCAGAGTCCTGCCTGGTGCTGGCCGGCACCGTGATTGTTTTTGACCATTTGTACAATCGCCTTACCCAACTCAGCCTGGGTGAACACCGGGATTTGTCCCATGCCCCGCTCCATGGGGCGGAGGAACCTTCCGTCGGGGAAGTTTCCCGCACACCGGACCAGGCAGCCTACATGAAGGGGGTAGAGCATATCAAGGAGCTGCTGCATGACGGAGAAGCCATCCAGGTGGTGCTTTCCTCCCAGGCTTCCGCGGAGTTCCACGGAGACGCTTTCATGCTGTACCGCCGCATGCGCAGCATTAATCCTTCCCCATACATGTTTTTCATGCGCCTGCCGGAGGTGACGCTGTTCGGATCTTCTCCGGAACTGATGGTGCGCTGCACGGACGGCAAGCTACAGCTTTCCCCCATTGCCGGAACGCGCAGGCGCGGCAGGGATGACGAGGAGGATGCCGCTCTGGCTGCCGATCTCCTGAAAGATCCGAAGGAATGTTCGGAACATGTCATGCTGGTGGATCTGGGGCGCAACGACCTGGGCCGTGTCGCCAAGCCCGGTTCCGTGAAACTGGAACGCCTGATGGAGATTGAACGTTTTTCCCACGTGATGCATATGACTTCCCGCGTGACCGCCCAGGTGAACGACGGATTGGACGTCTTGGACATTCTTGGCGCTGCCTTCCCGGCCGGGACGGTTAGCGGAGCCCCCAAGGTGCGCGCCATGGAAATCCTGGCGGAGGAAGAGCCTCTGCCGCGCGGACCGTACGCCGGATGCATCGGATGGCTGGGATTGGACAAAAACGGCGTTCACATGGATTCCGGCATCACCATCCGCAGCATGTGGGTGAAGGATGGGCGCATCCACTGGCAGACGGGAGCCGGCATCGTGTATGATTCCGATCCGTCCGCTGAATGGCAGGAGTGCATGAACAAGGGTAAGATTATTGACGTTATTTTGAAAGGAGAAGACCATGTTTCTGTTCATTGATAATTACGATTCGTTTTCGTGGAATCTGGTGCAGGCGTTTTATGCCCTGGGACGCAAGCCCGTGGTGCATGCGAATGACGATCCTCGTATTCTGGAACTGGCGACCAGCCCGGAGCTGGAAGCCGTGTGCATTTCCCCCGGCCCCAGCCATCCGCGCAACGCCGGGCTGTGCCTGGAGTTCCTGAAACGCCTCCCCGCTTCCGTTCCCGTGCTGGGCGTGTGCCTGGGACACCAGCTTCTGGGTTACTTCGCCGGGGCGGAGGTTTCCCGCGCTCCGTATGTCATGCACGGCAAGAGTTCCGACATCATCCATGACGGCGCGGGGCTGTTTTCCGGGCTTCCCAATCCCATGACCGTGGGCCGCTACCATTCCCTGGTGGTCCAGTCCAAGGAGGACGAGCCGAATCCCCGCTTTACCGTTACTTCCCGCGGGCCGGAAGGGGAAGTCATGGCCCTGCGCTACAATGACCGTCCGTGGGTGGGCATCCAGTTTCATCCGGAATCCATCCTGACGCCGAACGGGCTTCAGCTTCTGGGCAATTTCCCGGATAACGTCGTGCCTTCGGGGCAGAAGGAAAAGCGCATCAGCCGCATTCTGGACGCCCTGGCCGCCGGACAGGACCTGACGGCGGATATGGCTGCCGCAGGCTTTGCGGACATCATGGATGGCCGCATGACTCCGGCCCAGGCGGGCTGCTTTTTGATGGGGCTCCGCATGAAAGGGGAAACCCCGCTGGAAATGGCCCATGCCGTGGGCATTGCCCTGGGCCGCGCCAACCGGGTGGAAGGTTTGGAAGGCGACTGCATTGACGTGGTAGGCACGGGGGGAGACGGCCGCAACTCTTTCAATTGCTCCACAGCCACGGCTCTGACGCTGGCCGGAATGGGATACAGGGTGGTGAAGCACGGCAACCGCGCCGTGTCCTCCTCCTGCGGTTCTGCGGACGCTCTGGAAGGCCTGGGATTCCCGCTGGACGTAGCTCCGGAAGATGTCCGGCGCCTGTTGGACGAGCGGAACTTCGCTTTCCTGTTCGCGCCTAATTTTCATCCTTCCTTCCGCAATGTAGGTCCCATCCGCCGGGAGCTGGGCATCCGCACCCTGTTCAACCTGCTGGGCCCCCTCATCAACCCGGCGCGTCCCACGCACATCCTGCTGGGCGTGGCCCGTCCGGAACTCGTCGAGCTGCTGGCGGAGACGCTCCGCCAGTCCCACATCCGCAAGGCTGCCGTAGTATATGGCGCCGGGGGATATGACGAGGTGACGCCGCTGGGGCCCACCAAGATGATGATCATCCACAACGGCAGGCTGACGCCCATGTCCCTGGATCCCCTGGATTACGGCATCCAGCCCTGCAATCCGGAGGAACTGGCCGTTCATTCCAAGTCGGAAGCCGTGGACGTGCTGAAAAACATCCTGGCGGGGAAAGGCCCGCGTGCCATGATGGACATGGTGATTCTGAATGTGGGGGTAGCCATGTTACTGCTGGAGGAGCACATGGACCTGTCCGTCTGCATGGCGAAAGCACGGGAAGCCGTCTGCGCCGGCATAGGAAGGAGAACGCTTCATGCTGCTTGACCGGTTCCGGGAAGCCAAGGCGGAGGAAATAGCCCTGCTCACGGACATGGCCTCCCGCCGGGAACTGCCGCGCCCGTGGAAGGGGCGCCGGCCGGATTTCCTGAAAGCTATTGCGGAACCGCCGGACGGGCTGCCCGTGGCGGTCATTGCGGAGTTCAAGCAATCCTCTCCGTCGCGCGGTGTCATCGTCACCGGGCTGAAACCGGAGGAAGTGGCTGAACAATACGCTGCGGCGGGCGCCTCCTGCATCTCCGTGTTGACGGAAGAACAGTTTTTCGGCGGCCGCATCGGATATTTGGAACGCATGAGCCGCGCCGGGCTTCCGCTTCTCCGCAAGGATTTCATTTTTCATCAGCTTCAGGTGATGGAGACGGCTTCTACGCCGGCTTCCGCTTTGCTGCTCATTGTCCGTCTGACGCCGGATGCACGGACGCTCCGTGTTCTCAGGGAGCAGGCGGAGGCTTACGGCATGCACGCCGTTGTGGAAGTGTTCGACGCTGCGGATCTGGAAATTGCCAGGGACTCCGGCGCGCGCATCATCCAGGTAAACGCCCGTGACCTGGACACATTGAAAACGGACAGGCAGGCCTGCCTGGACATGGCGAAATTCCGCCGTGAGGGGGAGGTGTGGATCGCCGCCAGCGCCATGAGCGCAGGGGCTCATCTCAGGGAAGCCGCGGAAGCGGGGTTTCAGGCCGTACTGATGGGAACAGCCCTGATGGACGGAGGAAGGCCGGGTGAAAAACTGGCGGCAATTTTAGAAGAAACGATATGAAGAAGCATTCATTTGCAATCAAGGTGTGCGGAATTACCCGCCAGAGCGATTTATCAACCGCCATGGGGATGGGGGCCCATTTCTGCGGCTTCATCTTTCATCCCGGAAGTCCGCGTTATATTGCGCCGTCGCGCGCGGCAGCCCTGGACTCCGCCCTGATCCGCCGCGTGGGCGTTTTCGTGAACCAGAACGCGGAGGAAATCATGGATATCATGAAAACGGCCCGTCTGGAATTCGCCCAGCTTCATGGCGCCCATTCTCTGGACTGCGCGCGCCGCATCGGTCCGGAAAAAGTGATCCGCGTATTGTGGCCGGACCGGTATGAATCCGTAGATGCCCTGCAAAGGGAAATGGAGCTATGGGCGGACAGCTGCGCCTGGTTTCTGCTGGATGCCGGCAGCCAGGGAGGCGGCCACGGCGTTTCCCTTGACTGGACCTCCCTGGCGTCTCTTAGTTCCCCCCGGCCCTGGTTCCTGGCGGGAGGCCTTTCCTCCGCCTCACTGAACAGGGCGCTGGAACAATGCTCTCCGGACGGCATAGACCTGAACTCCGGCGTGGAAGCCATCCCCGGCCAGAAAAGCCCGCAAAAACTGCTGGCGGCCCTCAAATCACTCACCCCTTACACTCCTTACCACATCGCATGAAGAAAGAAGGATATTTCGGCAATTTCGGCGGCCGCTTCGTACCGGAAGCGCTGCGCCCCCCGCTCATGGAGCTGGAGGAAGCCATGGACTCCATCATGCCGTCCCGCGAGTACCGGGATGCGCTTCAGGATCTGCTGGTCAATTACGCGGGCCGTGAAACTCCCCTCACGTTCTGTCCCCACCTTTCGGAAAAACTGGGCTTCCGCCTGTGGCTGAAAAGGGAGGACCTGCTGCACACCGGAGCCCACAAAATCAATAACGCCCTCGGCCAGGCCCTTCTGGCCAAAATGATGGGGAAAACGCATCTTATTGCGGAAACCGGGGCGGGGCAGCACGGCGTGGCTACGGCTACGGCGGCCGCCCGGCTTAAAATGGACTGCACCATCTTTATGGGCGCAGAGGATGTAGAACGCCAGTCCATGAACGTTATGCGCATGAAATTGCTGGGAGCGACGGTTTTTCCGATTGAGAGCGGTTCCCGCACGTTGAAGGATGCCATTAACGAGGCTCTCCGCTACTGGATTTCCCATCAGGCGGATACCCTGTATTGTTTCGGTACGGCGGCGGGCCCCCATCCGTTCCCCACATTGGTCAGGCAGCTTCAATCCGTCATTGGGCGGGAGGCCCGCGCCCAGATGCTGGAGCGTGCAGGCAGGCTGCCGGATGTGGTGGTGGCATGCGTGGGCGGCGGCTCCAATGCCATCGGCATGCTTCACCCCTTTGTGGAGGATGAAGGCATCCGTCTGGTAGGGGTTGAGGCGGGAGGCACCGGTGAGCCCGGCTGTTATAACTCCGCCCCCATCAATCTGGGCAGCCCCGGCGTGCTGCACGGTCATGTGACCATGCTGTTACAGGATGAGAACGGGCAAATACAGCCGTCCCATTCCATTTCCGCCGGGCTGGACTATCCCGGGGTAGGCCCGGAACATGCCTATCTGGCGGAAACGGGCCGTGTCCATTACGGTGTGATTTGCGACGCCTCTGCTTTAAACGCTTTCCAGACGCTCACCAGAGAGGAAGGAATCATTCCTGCGCTGGAATCCTCCCATGCCGTGGCCTGGGTGCTGGACCATGCGGAGGAACTGCCGCAGGGGGGGGACGTCCTGGTCAATCTCTCCGGCCGCGGAGACAAGGACCTGGGAATCGTTAAAAAATATTTGAATCTTTAAGCCGCATTCTTCCATGAATAATATGCAGAAATCACCGTTGCAGAAAGCCGTGGAGAGGGCCCATGCCCTCGGCAGGCGTGTCGTTATCCCTTTCATTACCGCCGGATTCCCGGACAAGGAATCCTTCTGGACGCACTTGTCCCGTATTGACGAAGCCGGGGCGGATATTATTGAGATAGGAGTTCCCTTCTCGGATCCCGTAGCGGACGGCCCGGTTATTGAACAGGCATCCCGGGATGCCCTGGCCCGCGGCGTCAGCCTGAAGTGGATTCTGGACGGTCTGAAAGCCCGCAAGGGCGGTTTTTCAGCCGAACTGGTGCTGATGGGATACGTAAATCCCTTTTACCAGTATGGCCTGGAACAGCTCGCCTTGGATGCGGAGGAGGCGGGCGTCAGCGGTTTCATTGTACCGGATATGCCGTTGGAGGAATCCGGAATGTTCCGGGAGGCTTTCAGTCCCCATGGCCTGACGCTCGTCACTCTGGTGGCTCCCAATACTTCCGTGGAACGCATGCGGGAATACAAGCCTTATACTTCCGGCTTCGTTTATGTGGTCTCCGTGCTGGGAACCACCGGTGGGAAAGCCAACCTGGAGCGGAGCGTTACGGAAACCATGCGCCGTGCCCGGTCCGTTTTTGATGTGCCGCTGGCGCTGGGCTTCGGGCTTCAGACGCCGGACCAGCTGGAGACGCTGCCTGAAGATGCCCGGCCGGATGCCGCCGTGCTTGGGAGCGCTCTGCTCAGGCACATTGGAGAAGGGAAGGACGCCGGGGAATTTTTGGAAAAATGGACCAGAGGTTGAACTGGACGTTTCTCTCTGGTTTTTAAGGCTGGGCCTGCACAACTTATTGTGCAGGCCCTTTTTATTTTATCTGGTAATGGACGGAGAAAATACGGATTCGCAATCCGCTTTACTTTTATTCACATATTATTCAATTCTTAACAGAATTATTATATTGATAATGAATATGTTACATATCTTTAACATAATCTGCTGGCGGGAATCCCGTATTTTTTTGACGGAGAAAACGTTCCGGGTATTCCGGAAAACCGTTGTAACTGATTCTTTTCCTTTGACAGCGGATTGCGAATTCCTTATTTATATTCACAATCATATTTCCCTTGCCGTGTTGTGGGAAAGGCTCTTATTTGTTCATTAAATACCTAATTATCAAACGTTTCATGAAATTACACCTCCCTTTGAATTTATTGGCTGCCCTGATGACCTCCTTTTCCGGAGTAACGCTTGGCACCGCCACGCTGGCAGGAGTTTCTGGTCTTTTGGTGACAGCATCACAGTCCTATGCGGCGGATGTCGCCTTTGACGGAACCCAGGTGAATGTGGCGGCGGGAGGCTCGGCCTCCTATGATGTCGGTACTGTTACGGCTTCTACTACCTTGAATTTTGCCGGAGCCGGTACGGCCGCCATCACCAATTTGAACGGGACGGCTCCGGAAGCCATCCTGACGGTAAACCGCGTGGCCAGCGGGGGCGCCAGCCTTTCCACCCTGACATTGAACGGGGCAGGCACTTTCAACGGAATCATTTCCCTTTATTCCAACACGACGGGGGGATCTCAGAACAACATCCTGAACCTCAACCACGCGCAGGCCGCCCAATACGCCACGATCAAACTGGGCGGTTACGGTTATACGACGGGCGCTTCCGTCCTGAAAGCCGGCGTGAACACTTCCATCAGCAAGCTGGAGCACAACAATGCCGCGGCTTTGATTACCGGGGAGGGGACCACGCTGACCATTACGGGGGATTCTTCCTCTTACGGCGGCAGTTTCGGCGGCACCGTAACGGTGGACTATACGGGGGGAGGCACCTTCACCCTGGGCAATTCCGACAAGAATACGGCTCTCACTCCTGCGGCATCTCCGAACGCTACCCTGAAAATCAGCAGAGGCACTCTTTCCCTGTTCTCCGGAAATGTCACCTGGTCCCAGAAACTGGTCATGGGTGACGGCACCACGCTGAATGTCCAGGACGGTCCTTCCGTGACGGGGTACTCCTCCTATAATGCCGCTTCCATCAATAACGGCGGTTTTAATTTTTCCGGAGCAGCGGTTTTCGGCAGCGGCGTCAACCTGACATCCAGCTGGGGCAAGAATGTGAAGTTTTCCGGTGTTCTCACGGCGGCAAGCGGTTTTTCCATCAGCGGCGGCGCGAATGAATATACCTATTACAACCTGCTCAACACCGCCAATGAAATTGGGGGGACGATCGCCATTACGCGCAACTTTGCCTCTCTGGGCATCGGTGCTTCCGGCTCCCTTGGGACTGCCGCCGTTACTACTTCGGTCAACTCCCAGTACCTGACCTATTACGGCACTGCGGGGGATGCGGCGGATGTCATTGACAATTCCATCACCGGGGCAGGCAACTTCGTCGCCCAGTCGGGCTGGGTGCATCTTTCCGAGAACGTGGCGCTTACGGGAACCTATACCGTCAATTCCGGCGCCGTCCTCTCCAGGGCCGGTTCCATTAACGCCGCGCTTGCCGGAGGCCGACTGGATGCCGGCGCCGGAACCATGACTGTGACGGGACTGTCGGGAAACGGCACCATCTCCGCCTCTGCGGGAACCATGAATTTCCAGAACGCCTTCACAGTAGGGGAAACGATGGGCATCCTCGCCAACGGTTCCGGGACGATCACGGGCAATGTGACGGTGGATGGAGGCCGTCTGTATTATACTTCCATGGACAATGTCGGCAGCGTGCTGCAGAACGTGACGCTGACTTCCGGCCTCATTGATTTCTCCGGTTTTCAGGAATTTCAGGACTTGTTCGGTTCTGAAGCCCTGGTGAACACCTCCTATAACCTGGGCGTTGATTTGGGGAACGGCTTTACTCTGGCGGATGTTGACGAGTCCCTGTACACAATCAGCACCGTGGACGGAAAAACAGTCATCACGTTTACGGCTTCCGGCGCCCATGAGACCGTCTGGGACCCTGCCTGGGGGCTGGAAGAAGCTCCCTCTTCCGCAACAGGTACGCTGGCGAACCAGCAGTCTTTGTCCCTGTACGGTATCCGGTCTTCTTCCATGCAGGAGGGGTTCGGTTCCGTGAATGCCGTCACCGGAACGGGAGACCTGACAGGAGTGACCCTGGCCGGCGGCTACTACAATACTGCGTCCAATGCCACGGCTACGCAAATCACCACCGGCATCTGGACGGATGTGCTGGGGGGCAATTACAATCTGATTATCGGCGGCAGCTATGCCAACAACTGGAGCGGTTCCGGCAAGTGGAACGTTACGGGAGACGTCCATACCCAGATTCAGGGGGACACCTCCGTCAACTGGGTCGTGGGAGGCAACTACAAGGACGGCCAGGCGGCAGGCATCACGGGAAACGTTTACGTATCCGTGGACGGGAATGCCGTCATTAAAGGCAGTTTGGTAGGCGGAGGCACGGCAGCCCATAATTCCGTAAACAACCTTGACGGCAGCACATACGTCGTCGTGCGCAGCATGCAAAGCGTCACGGACGAAACCATTTCGCTCAACTCCGTTGTCCGGGGCTTCATCATCGGCGGCAGTACTTTTGAAGCCAACTCCTCATCCCGTGCCGCCATTACCGGAAGCACCAATGTGACGATTGATTTGGGAACGGCCTCCGGCAGCTTTGTCAAGAGCATCGTGGGCGGTTCCTATTCGGGAGGTTCCGGGGCGTATACGATAGGAGGCGATTCCAGCGTCAGCATTACCGCCGCCAGTGACGCCGTCTTTACCGGGGCTGTCTATGGCGGCGGCTACGGCACCTCCGGAACATCCACCGTCAGCGGCAATTCCAGCCTGACGCTGGATGGCGGCACTTATACGGGAGCCCTCTATGCGGGCGGCGGCGGGGCAAGGTCCGCTGTGAACGGGGACGCTACTCTTACCGTTAAGAAAGCAGTATTCCGTACGGGCAGTACGCTGAATGCATCGGAGGGTACGGTAGGCGGCACCTCTTCTTTGCTGCTGGGAGGTTACGGCAATACGGCGGACCATGCCATTTCCTTCTCCAATACGGCTGTGACCGGTTTCGACATCGTGACCATGTTCCAGGATTCTTTCTTTACGGGGAATCTGAACATGACCGGTTCCAGCGTGCTGGCGCTGGCGGGAGGGGCAGGAACGGGAATCAATCTGGACGGCTCGTTCTCTCTTTCCGCTGAAGGGGAACTGAACCTGGATCTTTCCGAATTCGGAACCCTGACAGACGGCATGTCCGTCCTTTCAACTACGGGCCTGTCCAATATATCTTCCATCAGGGCTTCCTTTGCTGACGGTGTGGCTGGGTCCATCACCATTTCCGACAACGGCAAAGACCTTGTCTATACGGCGGGAACCCTCCTTTTGTGGGAGGGGGGTGAAAACGGCGTCTGGAGCGCGGAAAATGTCTGGACGGACGGCGGCGCTCCCGCCACATATGCGGATGGTATGGCGGTTTCCTTTGCGGACCAGGCCGGAGTCGCTAACTCTGTCGTACAGCTGGATTCTGAGGTTTCGCCAAGCTCCATGCTTGTCCGCAACTCCACTACCCGTTATGAACTGACGGGGACGGGAGAAATTACCAATACGGCCGTCACCAAGGAAGGCACGGGAACGTTGGTCCTCGGCACCTCTTCCATACTTGGCACGGGTACTACTGTGGCCGTGTCGCAGGGTGTTCTGGCATTCGGTTATGATACGGCCCTTCCCGGCACGGGGGTAACCTGGAATACCGGTTCCTTTTTGGGTGCGGCCAATGGAGCGACGGTGACGGTGGATTTGGGAACCGTCACTAACCCGGTATTCTCCCTTTCTCCGGATGCCAACTCTTTCATCACTCTGGCGACTCCGTCCGACATCGTTTTCGGCAATGCCATTACTGGGGAAGGAACTGTCCGGAAAACCGGCACGGGCTTGCTGAAACTGACGGGGAGCAACTCCGGCCACATCGTGGTGCAGGAGGGCAACCTCCAGATAGGGAACGGAACCTCATCCATCCGCTGGGGAAGCGCGGGTTCTTCCGTCACCCTGGAAAACGGCACGTCGCTGATTATTGCCGGCAACAGTTCGGGAACCTCCCACCATACCATCAACTCCGATTTGATTTTGGGAACAAACGCGTCCGACGCCGTTTCCCTGAAATGGGTGGACGCCTCCCAGGCAAGCGCCGCGGACTATCAGCATAGCTTCACCGGAACCGTTACCGTCAACGGGGCGGTCTCCCTGGTGGGCAGGGACAACTGGGCCAAGGAAATGGGCTTCACCGGAACGCTCACCGGAGCCGGCTCTCTGACTTACAGCCGCGGAGCGGGCGACGGCAGGTACAATTCCAACGGAAAGCTCATCATCAGCGGAGACGCTTCCGGATTTACCGGAATGATCACCATGAATGCTTCCAACGGCTATAGCGCCGGGCTGGATCTGCGCACTTCCATCTCTCAGGGTGGCGTCACCCTGACATCCGGAACGGACACGACCGGATTCGCTTTCATGCGCGTGCTGGGGGATGTTGAAATTGCCTCTCTGGACGGAACGGAAAATTCCCAGGTGGGAGCCGTAGGCGGTGCGCGCACGCTGACGGTGGGGGCCGGCACGTACAACGGCACGCTCACAGACCGTGGTGTTGCTCTTGGGTACGGAGCCACTTCCATTTCGTATGACGAATCCGGCGTCCTGTCTCTGACCAAGGTCGGCGAGGAAACGCTGACGCTGGGCGGGACGGTCAGCTACACGGGGCTGACGGATATTCAGGGGGGAACGCTCGCTCTTACTGCTTCCGGGGCTACGTCCCTGGGGAATATCACGATGGCGGCCAATACGCGGATGACGACTGCGGGCGCCCTGAACCTGGCGGCCAACTCTACGCTGACACTGGATATCAGCTCCGCCCTCGAAGTGGGCGGCGCTTTCGGGGCCGGAACGTTCAATCTTACGCTGAACGGGCTTGAAGGCATTACGGATGCCGGGGAATATACCCTGATTTCCGCCGCCAGCGGTCTTGATGCCGCCAGCGCCGTCTTTAACTGGGTCGGATATACCGGGGACGAAACGCTGATTTATGAACTGGAGCAGACGGGAACATCCCTCAAGCTGGTAGTGACTTCCGCCGGGGACGTATGGATCTGGCAGGGAGCGGAAGGAGTGACCTGGAGCGATGCGAACACGGGCGCCATGTGGGGCATTGAAGGTTCCACGGATACGGCTGCCGGGAAGAATCTGATCTTCAACAGTACCGGGGCGGGAACCGTCACCCTGTCCGGAGCGGTGAATCCTGCTTCCATCACAGTCAACAATGCTGCCGGAAGCGATTATGTCTTCGTTTCCGACGGCACCGGGAAAATCGCCCAGGGAACGCTGACCAAGCGCGGCGAAGGGAAGCTGGTCCTTAATTTGGACAACACGGGCTGGAACGGGGATATTTCCGTCCAGCAGGGCGAACTGGTAGCCCAGGTCGCCAATTCCCTGGGATCCGGAGCCATTACCGTTACGGACGGCGTGCTCACTCTGGCTACGGCGGACGTTCAGCCGGGAATGGGCATGATCAACCTGCAGGGCGGCAGCCTCAATCTGGCTTCCGGCTCTTTTGCCACGGCGTTTACCGCAGACAACATGACGTGGACGGGCGGTTCCGTGACGCTGGGCGAGGAAGTGGCCGCCACCGTCGCCAAGGCTCTGGCCAATGGAAAAGCCGTGGAATTGGCGGACGGTTCCGTACTGACGGTCAGCGGGGCTAATGATAACTCGGCTCTGAACCTGAATGCCTCCGGTTCCGGTACCGTTTCCGTGGGACTGGGAACCAGCTATGGGGCCAATGTCCTGAATATGAGCACGGAATTCCAGGGGATCCTGTCCGTGACATCCGGCTATTTCCAATTGAATAACGTAACGATGGGGGCGGACGGCATCTTGAAACTGGCGGATTCCAACGTCCGTACGGAATGGAACGGAACAGCCGGAGGAACCTTTGCCAATGACGTTGTCTTTACGGGCAACCAGGTCTTTGCCACCAAGGATTTCACCTTCAGCGGCGATTTGAGCGGAACGGCGTTCTCCACCCAGGGAGCGGGCAATATTACCCTGGCGGGCGGCGTCAACCTGGACGGTCAGCTCAAGGTGCACCGCGGCACGGTTACCGTGAATTCCGCCGATGTGGCCAAGCTGGGGGACAGCATTGACATCCAGAACAACTCCACGCTGGCCTTTGCCCGCGATTTCTCCTACGGAGGCGTCATCAGCGGTACGGCCGGCAGCACGGTATCCGTAAACGCCGGAACGCTGGAACTCACCGGAGCGAACACCTTCCTGGGCGCACTCTCCATTGCGGGCGGCGCTACGGCGCGGCTGGGTGATGGAAGTGCCTGGGCCGGGTCCCTCTCCGGAGCCGGTTCCCTGGTTATTGACACTGCCGGAGAGATAACGCTGGCGGCCGGCAACACCGGGTTCACCGGTTCCACGACGCTCTCCGGAACGGGCACCGTCACCTTGGAGGGGGCCGACTCCCTGGGGTCCGGACGGGTCACCGTCAATAACGGTGTTCTCAATCTGTCCTCCCTGGATGCGGCCAACGTTATTCTGATTACGAAGGGAAGCCTGGCAAACGCGGAAGCCAAAACCGCCGGAAACGTGGAAGTGGCCGCTTCCGCCGGAACGCAGGGAGCCCTGAATACCATCAATCTGGGCGGCCTGTCCGGCTCCATGGTCGGCTCCATCGTCATGGAGGATTACTCCCGGCTTACAGGCGTTTCCGGTGCTCTGGACATGACGGGCAAGACGGTGACGCTGAAACTGGATTCCGGCAGCCTTACAGCGGGCGGAACTACCGGACAGGGCGTTATTGATGCGGACAGCCTGACGCTTTCCGCCGCCACAACAACCATCAACCTCAGCAACCAGGGTGTTCTGGACCTGCTTGCCGCCAACCGGGATTCCACTGACGGCGTAGGGCTTGTACTGACAACGGGAACCCTGGCTGTGGATAATTTCAAGCAAATCGGATTCTCTCCTCTCCTGGCTTCCCTCGGCTATACCGTGACGGAAGTCCTGGGTGCGGACGGGACGCTGATGGTCAGCGGCAATACGGACCTTGTCTATCTGGTGGACACCACCCCCAATTCAGACAACCCCAATATCAGCGATTACGCCGCGCTGGATCCCTACAAGGCTGTCGGCATTAATGGCACCACGCTTCATGTGAGCCTGAACGGGGCTCCGGAAGCCTCCCGGAACGGGGACGGCCTGAAAGTCAGCAATCTGGTTGGCAGCGACGGTGCGCTGACCGTGACGAATACGGCGGATGATGCGGCCTCCAACCACGTCGTGGTGGATCTGGTTCAGGATGTTGACGCCGGCGGCAACAGCTACGGCGGAACCATCAGCGGGGACCATGTGGATTTTGTCAAGAAAGGTGCGGAAACCCTCACCGTAGAAGGAAACTTCACCGGGAATGACTCCAGTCTCAGTTCCTCGGAGGGAAATATCATCCTGAACGGTGCAGGCAATAGCCTTACTACGCTGGAACTCGCGGGCGGAGACATAACGCTGGGCGGACGGAATGACGGCGCCTCCCGTGTAACCACGGTGGAAACGCTGGCTGTCGGCGCGGGAGGGGGAACCCTGAATTTGGGTAACGGAGCCCAGATGGTTCTTACCGGCCAGCAGGCCGGCAGCCATGTCACGGAAGTGACTATCTCCGGGGACGGTACGCTGACCTTGGGTGGTACGGGAACAGACTCCTCCCTGACACTGGGCAACGGCTCTTCCCTGAACGGTGTCCTGCTGGATATCCGTGAAGGGTCCGCCCTGTCCGCTGCAACCGGTTCCGTGAATACCGTTTCCGGACTGGAGGGCGGCGGAGCTCTGAAGCTGAGCGGTGCGGAAATGACGATCAGCTCTTCCGATTCCCATACCTTTACCGGTACTCTGGACGGGGCATCCGGAACGCTCAACGTCAAATCTGGCAACGACGGAAGTGTCCAGACTATCAAGGGTGCGGGCAATGCAGGTTATCACCTGAATGTGAGTGACGGCGGCGTGCTGACCCTGGCCGGAGCGGCAGGGGAGGGCGGCAATCCCGCCCAGGCTTCCTATCAAGGGATTACCGTGAACGGCGGCACGCTCAATATCGGCAGCGCAGACGATCCCAAAACCCAGCTGACGCTTGGCTCGGACGGCTTGAGCGTGACGGGGGACAGCACGGTGGCCATTACCACTTCCTCCACAACGGTGGACGGCCTGGGCAATCCCTTTGTCACCTCCAGCGGAAATATTACGCTGGGAGACGGGACGGGGGAAGTCACGCTGGTCATGAACAATCTGGATACCCTGGTTTCCGGGAGTTCGGAAACGCTGAATATGGAATTGTTCAAGACAACGGACGGCGCGCTGGTGTCCCTGGGTGACAATGTCACCCTCCAGGACATGATTCTTGGTTCCATGTATGAAAACCTGGAGCTGACCACCAATGACAGCATGACGGCCATCATCCTCACCGGTACGGCGCGCACGGAAAACATTTTCCGTGACTCTTCCCTGACGCGGAATGCCGCTACTGGAGCGGACATCCTTTGGAATTCCCGCTATCACATGGAGGAAGGCTCTGCCTTGCGCGATTTCTATACCTCTGTTCTTCTTTCCCAGAATTCAGGCGACTATTCCGGCGCCGCCCGCAAACTGGCCGCCGCCGCCGGCAGCACGGTTACCAGCCTGGGCATCGCCCAGCGCGACTCCCTGCGCGACCAGATGGGCTGGATACGCAACCGCGTGGCGCAGATGGGCGTTAACCCTGCATATGTCCATGAAGACATGCCCTACTTCCATATGTGGATGCAGGGAACCGGGTCTTATGCCAAGCTGGACACCAGGGGGGATGAAAGCGGCTACGAACTCACCACCTGGGGAGGCACGGTAGGCATGGACGTGGATATCAACGACCGCCTCACTGCGGGAGCTGCGTTTACAGCCAATTACGGAAGTCTGACGGCCAGCGCGGCGGATACGGCGGACGGAGACCTGGACAGTTACTATGTCAATCTGTTCGCCCGCTACCAGTACCGTAAATGGTCCCATCTGCTGATTCTGACGGGCGGCTGGAATGATGCCTCGCTGACGCGCACGGTGAATTACGGTACGGGGTCTTACCAGGCCCGCGGCAATACGACGGGAGCCGGTTTCGGCGCCATGTACGAGTTGGCGTATGACATCGCTCTCAATGAAGACAGGAGCGTGATTCTCCAGCCTTTGTTTAACGCTTCCATCGTGACGACCCGCATGGACGGCTATCGGGAAAGCGGTTCTGCCGGAAATGCCGGACTGAAGGTGGAAGACCAGGAACTGACTACGGCTGCTGTCGCTGTGGGTGCCCGGCTCTCCGGACTCATGGGGTCCAATATCTTCGGGCGTGAAGCGCTGGGAGAAGTACGGGTGAACGTTTCCCAGGATATGGGAGACCGCCGCGGGCAGGCTAATGTGGGCTTCCTGGCAGATCCCTCCTATACGCGTCCGGTGTATGGCGCCAAGGTCGGAAGCACGGCCTTCCAGATTGGCGCGGGGCTGAGCGTTCCCGTGGGCACCCAGGGCGTCATTTTTGTGGACGGCAACGCGGATATCCGCAGCGGCTCCAGCTCCATCAACGGGAGTATCGGCTACCGCTACAACTTCTAAAGGAAAAAACGTCGGCCAATTGGAAAGCCGCTGCGGATGATTCCGCAGCGGCTTTTTTCATGAATGGGCGGGATTTCTTTAAGGATAACTTCAAGCTTGGGTTGACGTCCCTGATGGCTGCTTACTTCCATTCCCATTCAATGGGCGTTTCCAGATCGGGCCGCAGCGCCTGGCGCACAGGGCAGGACAAGGCGGTTTTTTCCAGCATGGCGCGGAGAGGGTGGCTGCCTTCCAGGGGCATGATTGCCTTCAGTTCAATTTTTTCAATTCCCTTGGATGATTCCGCCGCACGCGCCAGAACGCGCATGCCTTTCAAATCCACTCCTTTTCTGGCCGCGACCACGGAAACCAGGCTCATCATGCAGGAGGCGAGCGTGGAACCGAGCAAAACTCCGGGGGAGGGGAATTCTGCGCGGCCTTCAAAAGAAGCGGGCAGGTCCGTGGCAAACGTAACGTTGGAAGGAATAAAGGTGGTTTCGCAGCGGAATTGTCCGACGTTCTCCGTTTCGGAGGTGTAATAATGATCAGTCATGAAGGTGTGACAGCGAAAACCCTGTTCGGGTTCATCCGGTTCAGGTTATTTTCACGTTGAAGAGCCGTGAAGTTCCGCTTTGCAGGGAACCTGGCCGTTCCTTCATGACATGGTTGATTTTTCCCTCTTGCTTCCGGTTCCCGGCATCACTTCTTTTTAAGCGTTGCTCCGCCGTGTCTTCTTGCGGCGGGAAAAAGCTTACGCCGTCCCCTTCGGCTTCCTTGCCTCCAGAATGCGCCGGATGGGTTCCGCATAAAGTTCCGGCTCCAGCAGGAAGGAATCGTGCCCCTTGGTGGAAGCGATGGTATGGAACTCCGTGGGAATATGGGCGGCTTCAAGCTGCGCCGCGAAATCCTGCTGTTCCGCCGGGCGGAAACAGCAGTCTGTATCAATGGAAAAGATAAGCACGGGAATCCCTGCGCGGCGGAAGCCTTCCAGAGCGGTTTGAAATGTTCCGTCCGGGGTGTGGTCGCGGATGTCGAACTCCGCCCACATATCCGCAATACGGATATAGGCGTTGGCGTCAAAGCGCTCCGCGAACTTGGTTCCCTGGTGAAGCATGTAGCTTTGCGTGCTGCGGGTGGGGGTCATCCACGTGAGCAGGCCGTAGTTGCCTCCCACCTCTTTTCTGGCGCGCTGTTCCAGCCCTTCCTGGTAAACAAATGATTTGTGGCCGATGATACGGGCGAACGCCAGCCCTTTTTTTGGCGCCGGTCCCCGGTAGTAATCCCCGCCTTGGAAATCCGGGTCAAGCTCAATGGCCAGGATTTGTTCAAACAGGGACAGGCGGTGTTCGATGGAAGCCCGGTAACCGGAGCCGATGGAGATGAAGCTCCGGACCCGTTCCGGGAACTGGCACGCGAAGCTGAGGGCGATCAGGCCGCCCACGGAGGGGCCCATAAGATGAACGCGTTCTATGCCCAGGCTGTCCAGCAGAAGGGCCTGGAGACGTGCCTGGTCTGCGGCCTCCACATGCGGGAAGCGGGAGCCGTAGGGTTGGCCGTCCGCAGGGCAGGGGGTAGCGGGGCCTGTGGTGCCGTAGCAGCCTCCCAGGTAATTGGCGCAGATGATGCAGAAGCGGTTTGTGTCCAGCGGTTTGCCGGGGCCGATGATGCTGTTCCACCAGCCCTCGTGGTTTTCCGGTTTCCAGAGGGAACCGATGCCCGGGACTTCCGGATTGTAACCGTAGGCGTGCTGGCTGCCGGAAAGAGCATGGAACAGCAGGATGGCGTTGTCTTTATTCGGCGTCAGGGTTCCGTACTGTTCGTAGGCGACGCGAACCTTGTCCAGCGTAGCTCCATTTCTCAGGGAGAAGGAGTTGGGAAGATCCAGGAATTTGGTTTGGACGGCAGGAAGCTGCATGGATGTACGGAAAGGGGCTTGGTCAGCAAAAAAAGACCGGCACCCGGCGGGCGGCGGTCTTCTTGAAATCTGTGCTGGGCCAGGGATTACTTGACGCCCTTTTTGGAAAGGCGCGTGCCTGCCGTAGCGCCCTGGCGGGCCTTGAACTTGGGATTGCTCTTGCAGATCACATACAGCGTGCCCTTGCGCTTCACGATTTGGCAGTCTGCGTGGCGGCGCTTCATAGAGGCTAAGGAAGAAAGAACTTTCATGGTGTATAACTCCGGTTTGGTGTTCGGTTCGGGAGACGGAATATACCGGTTAGTTAAGAATTGTAAAGTCATTTCTTTGCCAAAAGTAAGATGCCGTCTCCGCAGAGATGCTTTTATGAGGAAGATGCAGTAAAGCATGGGATGGCTTTGGATTCCGCGCCGGCGGAAAAATTTAGGGAAGACGTCATTTAGCCGGGAAAATAAAATGCGGGAAGGGACCTCTGCCGGGGGAATAAAGGGTTTGTGGACCGGAGGGGATTCGTATAACATCTTTTCCGGTTTTCCTTATGACTGATTCTTCCTCTCCTGATTCCTCCCCGGCTTCCCGGAATACGTTTGCCCATCATTTGGGAATGAAAGGGTTTCTGCTCATGGAAGGGCTGTTGAAGCTCGTGGGCATGAAAACGCTGTACCGGCTGGGGCGCGCGGCAGGGGCCGTGGCGTGGCATCTGCTTCCCCAGCGCCGGAACATTGTGGAAAGGAATCTGCGCATCGTTTTGGATCCGGCCCTGCGCGGAAAGGAACTGCAGAAATTAAGCCGGGAAAATTTCAAAAGGACCATTGCCAATTTTTTGTGTTCCGCGAAGACGGCCACCCTGACGGATGAGCAGTTGAAGCATTGCGTGACGGTCGGCGGGCACGAACAGTTTGCCGCGCCTGTGCTGGAAGGGCGCGGGCAGGTTTGCGCCATAGCCCACTCCGGCAACTGGGAGGCGCTGGCGAGAATACGCGCATTTTACCCGGAGGTGGAGCGTTACGGGTCCATGTACCGCCAGTTTGACAATCCGCTGATGGAGGAATACGTGTACCAGCGGCGCACGGAACGTGGAACTCAGATGTTCTCCAAGGAGGGAGGCATCAAGGCTCCCATGAAAATGCTCAAGGAAGGGGGGGCCCTGGGCGTGCTGAGCGACCAGTTTGTATGGGAGGGGGTGTATGTCCCCTTTTTTGGCAAGGTGACCGGCACGACTCCGCTGCCCGCTCTGCTGAGAAAAAGGGCTGGCGCGGACATGGTGGCCATAGCGGTGCGCACGGATGCTCCCGGCCACTGGATAGCGGATATGGGGAATGTGGTGGATTTTTCCAGGTCGGACGGCTCTCTGGCGGGGGACACGATTGAAGTGAACAGGGGGCTGGAAACGTTGATCCGGGAATCCGTGCTGGATGTGTTCTGGATGCACCACCGCTGGAAATCCGTTGACCGATTTGCCCCGCAGGATAAAAAAACGGCTGCGATCCTGGAAAATATGGAGCTGAAGCCGTACCGCATTCTGGTAGCCGTTCCCAGGGCGCTGGATGAAGCCCTGGCGACTGTTCCCCTGATTCGTGCTTTGAAAACCGTCCGGTGCGACATGCAGGTGAACATCGTCTGCCCGTCTGCCCAGCTGGGGATATGGAAGACGGTGCCGGAAGTTACCCATGTGCTGCCGCACGACTCCCTGAAGCAGCTTCGGGAAGCTTTGGCAGCAGATGAATTTTACAATGACGGACCGCTGGATTTGGGCGTCATGCTGGATGGAGATATGGAAACCCTGAAAGCGCTGGAACCGTATGGCCCCATGATGTTTTCCGGGCTGGACACGCATCCCGGTGCCCGGAAGTACAAATTCCGGGTAAAGGCCCCCGTCCTGCGCGCCGCCCCCCCGGCGCACCGGGTGCAGCTTTATCTGCAATTGGGGGGGCTGCATGGGCTGGATGTCGCCACCCCGTCTTTGTTCCCTGTGAAAAAAGCGGCCCCGGCGGAAGACGCCCCCATTTTAATCGCTCCGTTTTCCCGCCTGGGGAGCGCCAGTGAATGGAGCTGGGAGCAGTGGAGGGAGCTGGTTTCCCTTCTGCCGGGACGGACGGTGCTGGCGGCTTTGGAAGAAGACCGGGAGCGTGCCGCCTCCCTGGCGGAACATTTGAATGTGGAGCTGGCGGTGGGTGCGCCGGAGGCTCTCTTTCCCATCATGGACGTCGCTGCGGCTGCAGTAGCTGTGGATGGCGACTTTCCGTCCCTCTGTTCTTTCCGGGGGCTTCCGGTGGTGACTCTGTTTTCCACCCGGCTTCCGGATGTTTACCGCCCTATGGGCACATTCAACCGTTCCCTTTACAGCCACCAGTGCTGTTCTCCCTGCTTCCGGAAGGAATGTGACCGGGATGTTCCCTGCAACCGCCACATTGCCGTGCGGGAAGTACTGGAAGCCTTGCGGGAAATTTCCGGGAAAGAATAATCTGGGAAGGGACGGAATGCCGCCCCCGGCGTTGGCGGAAAAACGGCGGGAATGCTGCCGTTGCCGTAAAGAATGATGGAATAACGAAAGGAATTGCGGAAATGCCGTATTCCGGAGCAATTCCAGAAATGCGTCTTCCTTTTTGCATGGATTCTGTAGTGGAGGGAAGAGGGCCCCTCATCCGGAAGAGGGGGATGCCTGCGTCCGGTTTGCTGCGGTTGGTGGCGCCAAAGCGCGAAAATCCGGTTAATGCACGCAATCCGGAAAGCCGCCCCGCCGGAAAATGCCGCGGACCTGTTCCGCCAGTTCTGCGGACGCTTCCGGGACGTCCTTCAAAGTATAGTCCAGCTTCAATTCATCCCATTTGAATCTCCCCAGCTGGTGGAAAGGGAGCACGTCCACGCGTTCCACGTTGCCCAGAAGCGCCGCATGGCGGGAGAGTTCCTCAATTTCTTCCAGATTGTCCGTAACGCCAGGTACCAGCACATACCTCAGCCACACGGGCTTGCGGAGGGAGGCCAGGCGTTCCGCAAACTCCAGTGTAGGGCGCAGTTCCCCGCCTGTCAGGGCGCGATACCGTTTCGGATTCCATGCCTTGATATCCAGCAGGACCAGGTCCGTATCCGCCAGCATTTCTTCGCCCGCATTCACGCCCAGATGGCCGGAGGTGTCCAGGCAGGTGTGCAGGCCCAGTTTCCGGCAGCCTTTCAGCACGGCACCGGCAAAATCCGGCTGGAAGAGGGGATCCCCGCCGGAGAGGGTGACGCCGCCGCCCGCCGCCTGCAAAAAATCCCGGTAACGGGCTATTTCCTTGAGGACATCATCTGCGCTCCTGAGCCGGCCCCTCCGCACGTAGGAGGTATCCGGATTATGGCAGTAGCGGCAGCGCAGGCTGCAGCCGGACAGGAAAAGGACGAAGCGGATGCCGGGGCCGTCCACGGTGCCGCAGGATTCCACGGAATGAACCAAACCGGTGACGGAGCTTTCTCCGTCCGGATCATGGTTTTGTGGAAAAACCTGCGGCATCCGCTTGCAGTCCGGGTTAACGGGTGTGGAAAGTGCGGTTGATGACCTCCTGCTGCTGTTCCCGGGTCAGCTTGATGAAATTCACGGCATAGCCGGAAACGCGGATGGTAAGCTGCGGGTATTTTTCCGGGTGATCCATGGCGTCGAGAAGCGTTTCCCGTTCCAGTACGTTCACATTAATGTGGTGACCTGTAGCGGCAAAGTAGGCGTCCAGCAGGGAGACGAGCTTGACGCGGCGTTCACGTTCCTCCTTGCCCAGGGCCTGAGGAACGATGGAGAAGGTGTAGGAGATGCCGTCCAGGGAGTCGTCATAGGACAGCTTGGCTACGGAGAGCATGGAGGCCACGGCTCCGTTCCTGTCCCTTCCGTGCATGGGGTTGGCTCCGGGGGCGAACGGTTCCCCGGCTCGGCGGCCGTCCGGCGTGTTGCCCGTCTTTTTGCCGTACACCACGTTGGAGGTGATCGTCAGGATGGACTGGGTGGGCAGGGAATTGCGGTAAGTGTGGAGCCTGCGCAGTTTTTCCATGAAATTGCTGACCAGGCTGCATGCTATGTCGTCCACGCGCGGGTCATTGTTCCCGTAACAGGGGAATTCCCCTTCCGTCTTGAAGTCCACAATCAGCCCTTCTTCATTGCGGATGGCTTTTACGGTGGCATACTTGATGGCGGACAGGGAGTCCGCCGCCACGGAAAGCCCGGCGATTCCCGTAGCCATCGTGCGCAGAATTTCCGGATCATGCAGCGCCATTTCAATGCGTTCATAGCAGTATTTGTCGTGCATGTAGTGGATGATGTTCAGCGCGTCAATGTAAGTTTTGGCGAGCCAGTCCTGCATCTTGTCGTACAGGGCCATCACCTCATCATAGTTGAGAATTTCCTCCGTGTAGCGGGGGGAGGGCGGGGCCACCTGCTTGCCCTTGAGTTCATCCACGCCGCCGTTCAGGGCGTAGAGAAGGCACTTGGCGAGGTTGGCGCGCGCTCCGAAGAACTGCATCTGCTTGCCGATGCGCATGGCGGACACGCAGCATGCGATGCCGTAGTCGTCGCCCCAATGTGGGCGCATCAGGTCATCGTTCTCGTATTGGACGGAGGATGTTTCAATGGAAACCTTGGCGCAGAAGCTTTTGAAGGCTTCCGGCAGGTTCCGGGACCACAGAACGGTCAGGTTCGGTTCCGGAGCCGGCCCCAGGTTGTACAGGGTCTGCAGCATGCGGAAGGAACTGCGGGTGACGAGGGTGCGCCCGTCCTCTCCCATGCCGCCGATGGATTCCGTCACCCAGGTGGGGTCTCCGGAGAACAGGTTATTGTAATCAGGCGTGCGGATGAAACGGACGATGCGCAGCTTCATCACGAACTGGTCGATGATTTCCTGAACTTCCTCTTCCGTGATGAGCCTCTGTTCCAGGTCGCGGGTGAAATAAATGTCGAAGAAAGTGGAAACGCGGCCCAGGGACATGGCCGCTCCGTTCTGTTCCTTCACGGCAGCCAGGTAGCCCAGGTACGTCCATTGCACGGCTTCGCGGGCGTTTGCGGCGGGGCGAGTGAGGTCGCAGCCGTAGGAGGCGCCCAGCTGGGCGAGTTCTTCTAGGGCGCGTATTTGTTCGCTCATTTCTTCGCGCAGACGGATCAGCTCATCCGTAAGGGGGGAATGTTCACGGTTTTTGAGGTCCTTGCGGCGTTCGGCAATCAGCTTATCCGTGCCGTACAGGGCCACCCGGCGGTAGTCCCCGATGATGCGGCCGCGGCCATAGGCATCCGGAAGGCCGGTAATAATCCCGGCGGAACGGGCCGCCCGGATATCGGAAGTGTAGGCGTCGAAAACGCCTTCATTGTGCGTCTTGCGTATCTTTTTAAAAATGTCCGCGGTTTTCTCGCACATCTTGAACCCGTAGGATTCCAGGGCCTGTTGGGCCATGCGCAAGCCGCCAAAGGGCATCAGGGCCCTTTTCAGGGGGGCGTCCGTCTGGAGGCCTACGACCACTTCCAGTTCCTTGTCAATGTAGCCGGGCTTGTGGGATGTGATGGAGGATACCACTTCTTCATCAGCATCCAGCACGCCGCCGTTGTCTATTTCCCGTTTCAGCAGGACTTTCAGCTCGTCCCATAAACGAAGCGTGCGCTGGGAGGGGCCGGAAAGAAACTCTTCATTGCCGGAATAGGGCGTGTAGTTATGCTGGATGAAATCCCGTACGTCAATGGACTCCGTCCATGTTCCCGGCTTGAATCCCTGCCATTCCTGCGGAAGGGCGGTGGACTCCTTCAAGTCTTTTACTATGCTGATCATAAATAGAATGTAGTGAAGAAGACTGGAGAAAAACGTTCCGCAGCCCCTGAAAGGCTGGAAACGGCAAAACTCCGCGCCGCGTAATTATATCGTGAATTCCGGGGGACAACAAGGCTAATTCTTTGCGAAGAGAACGCGGGTGCGCTGGCTTTGGCATGTTTCACCTGTCTGTCCGTTGCGGAGCGGAAAATGAGGGGAACATGCGATTGCGGAAAAGTGACGGAAGATTATTTCTCTTTACTTTCCTAATCTCTATTGCAGTATCTCAACGCTTACCGTTATGAAATCTTATGCATGCCTTTGTTTATTGCTGGCGGGAGTTTTTTGCGTTGCTTGTTTCTCCGGTGCCTGTGCTGATGAATTGCCGCCCACGCTGAAGCCCCAGGTGAACCCGCGGGCTGTGTATGACTGGAAAAAACGCCATGAAGCAGTGATGGAGCGGAACCGGACCGTCAAACCGGAATATGTCGTCTTTGGTGACAGCATTACCCACCGCTGGGGCGGCGAGCCTTCCGGGGACAACAGGGCTCTCGGAACAGGAAAAACCGCTTGGCATAGCCTGTTTTCTTCCCATGCGGTAACCAATATGGGGTTTGGTTCCGATTACGTGGATAATGCCTATTACCGCTTGCAGCTGGGAGAGCTGGACGGCATTTCTCCGCGGGTCATCATCGTGCTGCTGGGAACCAATAATCTTGGCGGGCGGAAGGATGCTCCCCGGGCCTGCGCAGACAATCTCAAGGCTTTTGTGAGCCTGGCGCGCCGGAAGTGCCCCTCTTCCAAAATCCTGTTGCTGGGCATTCTCCCCAGGGAGGAAAAAAGCTGGCTCCCCTGATTAGGGAAACCAATAAAATGATATCCGGCCTGGCTGACGGAAACAGCGTGTTTTTCGCCAATCCCGGCGAGGAATTCCTGGGGGAGGACGGAGTGTCCCCAAAACCCGGGCTGCTGGAGGATGGGCTGCATCCCAGTGCCAGGGGGTACGACATACTGGGGAAGTCGTTGAGCGTATTGCTGAAGAAAATGGACGACAAGTACGGCAAGCTGCCCGCTCCCCGGTAGATGAATACGGGGGAGGGCGTTCCTGTTCCGGGAGAGGCCGGGGGATGGATGAAATGGAGCGCGCCTTGGAAGAGGCCGGACACGGTGCTCGCCTGGCCGTGGTTGCGGCAGGATTTGCCGGACGGGCAGTGGTCTTTTTTACTCTGCCGGAGGAAGTGACGCCTGCGATCTTGATGCACGGCAGAATTTGCTTAAACTGAAAACCGGTTTTACTTTTTGATTATGAATTTCCTCTCCTACATACTCGCCATATTGCTGGGGAGTTCCAGTCTGGCATTTTCTGCGCCTTCCATTCCGGCCTCCGCGTTGCCCGCTACCCTGAAGCCGGAGCCCCATCAGCGGGACCCGTATGATTGGAATGCCCGGCATGAAGCCGTTAAAAAAAGAAACCGGGCCGTCAAGCCTGAATACGTGATGATAGGGGACAGCATTACCCACCATTGGGGAGGGGAGCCTTCCGGGGACGGAAAAAATACGGGATCGGGGTCCTGGGAGAAATTATTCGGTCCGCATGCAGCGACGAATATGGGCTTTGGATTTGATTATGTGGATAATGCCTATTACCGTGTCCAAAACGGGGAGCTGGACGGCATTTCTCCGCGGGTCATCATTGTGTTGCTGGGGACCAATAATCTGGGGCACCGCAAGGATACGCCGCAGGCATGTGCGGACAATATCAGGGCATTTGTCCGCCTGGTGCGCCGGAAGTGCCCCTCTTCCAAAATCCTGTTGCTGGGCGTTCTCCCACGGAAGGAGAAAAACCTGGCGGAACCGGTGAAGCAGACGAACAGACTGTTGGCGGGGCTGCATAACGGAAAGGACATTTTCTTTGCCGATCCGGGAAAGGCGCTTCTTTCCGCAGACGGTGCTTCTCCGCAGAATGAATTCATGAAGGATGTGGTGCATCCCAATGCCAGGGGGTACGAGGTTTTGGAAAAGGAACTGGCCGTACTCCTGAAAAAGCTTGATGCAAAATACCGGGGAGGGAAGCAGGCGGGAAAGCATTCCTGATGATCGTCTTCTGATGGAAGGTAGGATTTTGCTTGAAGGGAAAGCCCCGGTTGAGGAAAATATACGGCCTTTGATATTTAGTTTATGAAAAACCTGTTGTTTGCATTGTTTACCGGTTCCTTTTGTTGTTGTTATGCCCAACAGAAGGCCGCACCCGTTCCGGAGCCTGAAGTTGTCGCCACTCCGCCGGCTGATGCGGGGCGCGGCCTTATCCGTGTGGACTCCCGTGAAATACGCCATTATTCCGGTACCCGCAAGGAACCGGATTACCTGGTCAGCAGGGATAACGGAAAAACATGGGAAATGAAGGCCGCTCCGGCTGGCTACCCTCCCAACTACGGTGGCATTCCCAAGGAATCTCCGGCTATTGTGCGCAACCCTTTGACCAGGGAATTCATTCGTGTGCAGCCTATCGGGGGCTTTGTATTTCTTTCCAGGGGTGGGCTGGACGGCAAGTGGCTTGCCGTCACGAATGACGGCAAACTGGAAGAAGACTGGAAAGACCCGGAAAAGAGGAAAAGCCTGAAAAAACTGGGCGGCATCATGCGGACCCCCGTTTTTGTGAACAAGGGCCGCAGGGTGATCGTGCCGTTCCACAACATGGGCGGCGGCACCAAGTTCCATATTTCCGATGACGGGGGGCTGACCTGGCATGTATCCAGGAACGGTGTTACTTCCCCCAGACATGAAGCCAGGCCCCCCCACCAGGGCGTCAGATGGTTCAACAATGCCGTGGAAGCCACGGTTTTGGAAATGAAAGACGGTACGTTGTGGGCGCTTGCCCGCACCTCCCAGGACCAGGCGTGGCAGGCTTTTTCCAAGGATTACGGGGAAACGTGGAGCAAACCGGAGCCTTCCCGCTTTTTCGGCACCCTGACCATGAACACGTTGGGACGCCTGGATGACGGAACTATCGTTTCCCTGTGGACGAATACAATGGCTCTGCCTGAAAACGCCACAGCTGGCAACGGAACGTGGGAGGATGTATTCACCAACCGTGATTCCCACCACATTGCTATGTCCGGGGACGAGGGCAAAACCTGGTACGGGTTCCGGGAGATTATCCTGGACGAACACCGCAACCATCCCGGCTATGCTACGCTGGATGGTCCGGAAGACCGCGGCAAACACCAGAGCGAAATGGTGCAGCTGGACAAAAACCGCATCCTTATTTCCCTGGGGCAGCATAAAAACCACCGCCGCCTGGTTATTGTGGACCGCCGCTGGGTAGGGGCCAAGACGCGTGCCACGCAGACGGGGAAAGATTTGGATTCCCAGTGGACCATTCACACTTATATCCCCCACAAAAAAGGCCATTGCAGTTATAACCGCAAGCCTTCCGCCGAGCTGATTCAGGATCCGTCCGGGGGCACGAAGAAGGTGTTGCAAATCAAGCGTCTGGATGATCCCGAACTGGTCAATGAAAAATCCAATGTGGATTACCGGAACGGCGGAGCTACCTGGAACTTTCCGAACGGGACCACGGGGTTGGTCAAATTCCGCTTCCGTGTAGCGGACGGGGAGCAGGCGGATGATTCCGGCCTTCAGGTCTCTCTGACGGACCGGCTGTTCAATGCCTGTGATTCCACTACGAAGGATTATGCCCTGTTTACCTTCCCGATCAGGCTGAGACCTGCGCCCCATCTGTTGCTGGGGATGAAAAAAGTGCCTTTCTCGCCCGGCGCGTGGCATGAAATTTCCCTTCTTTGGCAGGGTGGGCAGGCCGTGGTGTCTCTGGACGGAAAGAAGGCCGGAACGTTGAAAATGGCTAATAAGTCCCCTAATGGAGTCAGTTATATCCATTTCATCAGCACCGGGTCCCAACCGGATGCCGGCATTCTGCTGGATACGGTGAATGCCCGGGTGAAGTAAGGATCGGCGGGATTCAATGGTTTTCCTTCTTCGGAAGCGGCGGAGCGCTTAATTCCGGCAGGTATTTCAGCACCATCTGGAGATGTTCGTTTGACCGGTTGCCTATCCTCTGGAGAGCTGTGCGTCCGTATTTGTCTTTCAGGGATGGGTTTGCGTGGTGGTTCAGCAGAAGACGCGCAATACCCAGTTTCAGCCGGTCCAGGGAATCGTCTCCCAGCAGCATGCCTCGGCAGCATGCCATGAGGGGAGTTTCTCCGGCGGCGTTTTGATGGTTGACGTCAGCTCCCTCTTTGATGAAGAGATTGACCAGGTCCCTGATTTGAGGGAGGCAGGACACATCAATGAAAGCCAGCTGGCGGCACAGGTTTAGCAGGGCCGTGTCTCCCGCTGTTTCCGGCAGGGTGGTGGACGCGGGCATGGCCGCATTCACGTCCGCTCCGTATTCCAGCAGAATATGTGCAATTTGCAGTGCGGCGTTCGGAGTGTTCAGGTTCAGGGAAAGAAGGGGCGGGGCCATTTCCCCGCGGAAATTGGGATCGTACCCGGCTTCGCAAAGCTTGCGGACCAGCAGGGGGTATCCGGCGGCCGCGGCCCATGTGAGCAGACTTGTTTTTTTACCTTTCAATTCAGGCTGGAGGGAAATATCCGCACCGCATTTCAGAAGAAACAGGGCCGCTTCCTCATAGGGTGCTCCTCCAATACCGGCCACACAGGTGATGACGAGGGGCGGCCAGCCCAGCGGCCCCGGTTTATTCACATCCGCACCGTACTGAATTAGGAGATTAAGGCAGGAGAGCCTGTTATGCACCGGCAGGGGCGTGGAGTCGTCCATGCCTGGCTGGCAGGCGTAAGTCAGGGGGGTATTTCCCTGTTCGGAGTCCGGAATGGAGGGAAAGGCCTGTTGCGGCAGGATGATCTGGACGTTCGGGTCCGCATGGCGCTGTAAAAGGCGGTTCAGCAACTGCACTTCTCCGAGCCCGGCGGCGAGATGCAGCAGGGTTTCATGGGATGGAGTGATGCAGCGTCCGTCTGCGCTTTCCGCCGTGTCCCGTATCATCTGAAGCCGTTCCCTGATTTCGTCCTTCATATATTGGCGCATGGAAACCTCGGAAAACATGTGCCAGTCAATATGGCGTGAATTGAGGGAAAGCCCGCGGTAAATGAAACGTTCCGGGCTTCGATGGGCTGTGAAATTTGCTGCGGTAAGAATTTGTTCTTTTTCCGCTTTTGTCCAGATAGGGTTGAAATTCCATTCCGCGGGAGAAGAATCATTCCTGTTCAGCCAGAAAACAGCGAAAGCCGCGGCAAGAGAGGCAAAAAAGCTCAAAGCTCCAAGAAACCAGAGAGTTTTCTTTCTTAAAGTCATGTGTATCATAAGCAGGGGTACTGCGAAAGGCCATGATGCAGGAATCCATAACTCCGGGCAATGAAAAAATAGTATGAGCAAAGAATGCCCGGGGCAAACCATGTGGGAATTCGGGTGGCGGATTGCAAATTCGGAGGAGAATTTTTTTCCTCTTCATCTGGGAAAAAAGCTCGTGGATAAAGAGAATTACGAAGGAAACGGAAAATATGGTGTCATGGGCCGGACTTCACAAAAATTATGGAGTTTATGGCGTGGATCATTTAACTCCAATTATTTGAATTGTATCCGAATTTGCAATTCGGTGTGATACGCTAAATATTGCGGATGTGCGGATGGTTTCAAATTATTTGCATTTGCCGCTGCTGCACTCACGGTAGAATGAAGGAAGCTGAAACTTATGGAAGAAATGGAGATTCTTCCGTAAAATGATGGAGAGAACTGTATCCTTGATGCTGGCCTCCTGGTCTTTCCTTTCGCTGTCCGCTCCATGCTGTCTGAAGCCGCTCTTGCCCTGGAAGTAAGGATAAACGATGATTCTGGCAGCGTTATGGATTCCGTCAAACTTATTGCGTCCGATATGGATGGGACGCTGCTTAATGGAAAAGGTGAATTGGACCCTGCGTTTTTTCCCTTGTTTAGGGAACTTGAGCTTCGCGGCATTCGTTTTGCGGCAGCAAGCGGCCGCCAGTATGACGGATTGCTCCGGACCTTTGCCCCCGTGGCGGACCGGATGCTGTTTATTGCCGAGAATGGCGCTTATGCGGCGGCGGGTAGAAAAGAATGGCTGCTTCTGGACATGGATCATGAAACGGTAGCCGGTTTGATTGCCGGGATCAGGCGCATTGAAGGAACCTGCATCGTCCTCGCAGGGCGGGATTCCGCATATATTGAGGACAAACAGCCGGAATTCGTCCGGGAGGCCCGCAAATATTACACACGCTGTCAAGAAGTGGGGAACCTGCTGGACGTGCGGGGGGACAAACTTTTGAAAATAGCAGTATATGACTTCCTGGGAGCCGGGGAAAACAGTTTTCCCCGGCTGAAGCATTTGGAACATGGCTTCCAGGTGGCTGTCTCCGGAGAGAAATGGATGGATATCAGCCGGAAAGGGGCCAATAAGGGGGCCGCCCTGGAATTGATTCAGCGGAAACTGGGAGTTTCTCCGGAGGAGACGATGGTTTTCGGGGATCAGATGAATGACGCTCCAATGATGCGGCAGGCGCGTTTCAGTTATGCCATGGCGAATGCCGTGCCGGAAATCCGTTCCATGGCCGCATTTGAGGCGCCGTCCAATGAGGAAAACGGAGTGATGCAGGTGCTTGGAAAGATGTTGGACGCCCATTCTCCGCAGGGAAGGTCCGGGAATTGCAGGAAACCCCGTTTCTAATTGCCGGGTAATGGAATAAAATCAGGGTTATGTTGATGTTATTGTCAGATTTTTTTAATATGCTGGCGATGGCCGTGTTCGCTTGCATTGGCGGTGTTTTTCTGGGAATGGGCTTTCTGCTGCTTAAATTGGCGGGAATTTTTTTCGGAATATTGGCGGGGTGTATTGTTCTGATGGAAGCGGCCGGAAGGTGGATTTCCCATTTGATGGGGGCGTGAGTCCGTTATTCCCGGCAATGAAGGGGATTCCTGTACGCTTTCCGTGAGGGGAGAGCTTTCTGATGGCTGGGCCATTGCCGGCTGCTGTTGTTGCCGGTTCATTGCCGAATGCTGAAGAGGAAGGCTGCATCCTGCCTGGATTCTGCGTGTTAAAACCGGATAGCGGAGTTTTGTGATAAACAGACGTTTGCCGTAAGATGCCCTGGAAGACAGAGCCCCGCAGAAAGGAAATCCCAGGGATATGAAATGCCGGGCGTCCCCATGGAAGGGACTGTTGCCTTTGTACTATTTGACAGGGCGGGAGACGGAATTTTACCGTCCCTCCCGTCAGCATGAAAGCTGTTGTCCTTTTTAGTTTTGCTTTTCCGCAATGTCTGTGGTACACCCGTGCCAGACGTCATGAATCAGGAATTTTTTTCAGTGCTCGTGCAGGTGGCGGCCGCCTTGGGGCTGGCCGGCATGATCTTGTTGCTCAGTATCTTGATGGGCAAGCGTTCTTCCGTGCGTAAACCGGCGGACATTCCCTACGAATGCGGGATGATTCCCATGGGGGAAGGCGCCCCCATGTTCTCTGTAAAATTCTATATGGTGGCCATGCTCTTTGTCATTTTTGACTTGGAAGTGGTATTCCTCTACCCCTGGGCCGTCAATTTCCGGGACTATATTATGATGAATCCGGAATCGTTCACGGCCATGTGCATTTTCATTGGCATTTTGCTGGTGGCCTACCTGTATGCGCTGGGCAAGGGTGCCCTGAACTGGCACCACGATCCCCGTTGACCGTTTTTGTTCCCTTTTACCAACGCCGTGTTCCATGAAGGAATACGGCGTTTTTTATGTGAAAGAAAAATTGCCTTGGAAAATGGCGGGGGAGAAATATCCGTAAATCCTGTCCTTTTTCCGGATGCCTGTTTGCGTGTAAAATCTTATTGTACAAAAGATGATTTCTCTTGCCAGAAGAGGGGAATAGGGATAGCGTTTGCGCGATCAGGAAATTCATCATGAATGTGCCTCTTCCTAAAACGACGCAAGGTGTTTACCGTCTGTCGGTCAGTACCTTTTATTTTCTTCAGGGTTTGGTGTTCGCCAGTTGGGCATCCCGCATCCCGGACATCAAAAGTGCACTGGGGTTGAACGATGCCGACTTGGGGTCCGTTCTCTTTGCCGTCCCGGTGGGGCAGATGTCCGCCATGGCGCTATCCGGTTACCTGGTTGGCCGTTGCGGCAGCCGGAAAATACTGATGGCGGCATCCGTCTTTTATCCTGCCGTGCTTGTATGCCTGGGTATGGCGGGGTCTTTCTGGGAACTGGCGGCCGGGTTATTTTTCTTTGGGGTAGCCGCAAATCTGACGAATATATCCGTCAATACGCAGGGAGTGGGAGTGGAACGGCTGTACCAGTGCAGCATCATGGCCCGGTTCCACGGTTTATGGAGCCTGGCGGGTTTTTTCGGAGCTTTGCTGGGAGCTGCCATGGTGGACTGGCATATTTCTGCGGAAACGCATTTCATCGCCATTTTCCTGATATGCATGATTATTCTGGCCGTTTTTTCCCCCTCTCTTCTGCCGAGGGATGCCCGGCGTTCCTCCTCCCAGGGAGGCGGCATGTTCCGGAGCATGGATGCTTATGTACTGGTCATCGGGCTGATCGCCTTCGGAAGCATGGTGAGCGAAGGAACCATGTTTGACTGGAGCGGCGTGTACTTTGAAAGCGTGGTAAAACCCGGCCCGGGGCTGGTGCAGATGGGATACGTGGCATTCATGAGCACCATGGCCCTGGGGCGTTTTACGGCAGACCGCCTGGTGATGCGCTTCGGGCCTGTGCGGGTTCTGCGCGCCAGCGGCATCCTTATTGCCTCCGGATTGCTCGTCTCCGTCCTGTTCCCGATGCTGTGGTCCGCCACGCTGGGCTTTCTGCTGGTGGGTTTTGGCACCTCTTCCATTGTCCCGCTCTGCTACAGCATGGCCGGGAAATCCCGGAAAATGATTCCCAGCATGGCGCTGGCTTCCGTTTCTACCATCGGCTTTCTGGGGTTCCTGATGGGGCCGCCGGTCATTGGTCATATTGCCCATGCTTCCTCCCTCCGGTGGTCTTTCTCCCTGATTGCCCTGGTTGGACTGGGGACGGCATTCATTGCCCCTTTCCTCAAGAAATATAGGTAATCACTGTTAATGATATGCCTATATTGTGAAATGGTGCGCCTGGCAGGACTCGAACCTGTACGCCTTTCGGCACCAGATTCCTAAGTCTGAATCAGTATTCTAATTATCAATTAGTTAAGTTTCTGTACACAGTTTGTACACACTTTCGGTTTGTCAATGAAAATGAGCTATGGGATACTTTCAACCGTGAGGAGATCCCGGAAAAAACAGTATGGTTCACATATCTCTCTTACCCCTAGAATGCACAGGGGTAAGAAAAAATGGCTGGTGCGCGATATGTCGGTAAATCCACATACTCACCGGCTCTTTGATTCCTATCAAGAGGCATTGGAAGCCTATCAACAACTTCAGCATCAGTCCTTGGAGGATATGTTGCCGGAATACTTACGAAAGCAGGAGTGGAGAGAACATGTTGATGAACATGATTACAATGCTATCCTTTTATGGAGAGAGTTCAGGAACATCTATGATGAAGTAACCCAGCAATCGTCCCTTCCATTGTATCTGGTCGTCCGGGAAGCATTGAAAAATCTGAAGCAGGAAATAGCCAACGGTGCAAGTTATGGACGGAAAGACGCTGATGGCAATTGGATTGTAACTCGTACGGATGAGGAAAATCTGGATCGGCTGGAGGAACTGACAAATATGTTTTCTTTGACCAGGTTCCTTGCCAATAAAACAGAACAGGTCAAAGTCGATTTTAAAAGAAAGTTCGGTCTTCTTGCAGAACAATATCGAGAGGTCGTCGACAAAAAACTTGAATCAAATCTGGTTAAGAAAGCCCATCATGACAGCATGGTCATGGAACTGCAAAAATGGGCACAGGGATGGGAAGACCTTCCGCTCAATCAGATTACACCGGACATGATCGAAGAAAAGCTGGCTTCATTCCGATATCGAAAACAACCGCTCAGCAACGCAACTAGACGGCGTTACCGCACAACCCTGCATGGATTTTTTGTTTGGGCGCAGAGCAGGGACCTCATTGCATATAACCCGGTCAAAAGGACTCTTGCCCCGAGAGCTGAATCTGTCGAGATTGGCATTATCTCTCCGGGCGATCTGAAGAAACTTTTACAGGCAGCGCTTGATCATGACAAAGGCATGTTGTTTCGCTTGGTCTTGGCCGCATTTTGTGGTCTGCGGCGTTCCGAATGTGTCAGAATAACGCCAGATGCCATTCTTGATGAAAAGGATGAAGTATTTGTCTCGGCATCTATAGCCAAAACTGGGAAGCAGCGTTTTGTACCACTTCCCACAGCAGCCAAAGCATGGCTCGCTTTGGCGAAATATGAACCACCTCCTGACGAAATTGACAGATTACATGAGAACCGCCATGGGCGTTGCCTCAAAAAACTGGCAGAAATTGCAGGAATTGTTCTGCCTCATAACGCCCTGCGCCATTCATTCGCTTCATATGCTGCCGCCAAGACACACGACATTCCCCGGGTGTCCATGTGGCTGGGACACACGAGCTCCAACATGACGGAGAAGCACTACCGGGAAGGCGTGCGTGCAGCCGAGGGCGAGGCATGGTTCAACATTTTTCCGGAAAAAGAAACGAAATAAATGCGATGTAGTCGACGATGTAGGCTTGCTTAGCCTGCATGTCGAGAGCGTCGTTGGCAGTTCCCTGAACTTTGTTGGCAATTGTCTCAATTCCTCCTGTAGGAGGGGCTCCAGCTTTCGCAGCCGCAGGAGCTATACCTGGGGAAGGTGGGAGTGTCGGACCTACGGGACGCCGGGCAAGTTGGTTTGGCGGCATCTTTGGTGGCTGCTGAGGGGGAGCTGAGGCAGTTTTATTCCAAGGCTGTTGAGTTCCCCATACTAATCCGCCAGAAGAACGTGCGAGAGGCTGAGGCGAAGGCGCTCCTTGAATCTTGGGTTGTGCGTTTGCAGTCCTGTAAGATGACAAGTACTGCTGAGCCTCACGACGTTGTTGTACCTCTTGCTGATTGAATTGTTTAACCTTATTTACCGCAACTAGGGGGCTAGCAAGAGCCGCACCGCCGGGAATCATGGGCGCCAAATTAGCAACAGCGTTACTAGCCGCATCCTGCCACGACGCATACTTATCGAGATCCTCATCGCTGAAATCTTCATCCGGGTCAGCGGTGTAACCGGCTGGAGCTGAGCCTGTATTCGCGTAGGATGTTTGAGCTTCAGCTTTCGGGTCACCCTCGTTTGGAGGGGTGACTTTATTTGCTACGGAAGAGCCTATTAGCACGCCTCCGAGGCCTCCTGCTCCCATACCGAGAACGCCTGTCAGTGCGGTAGCTGTGTCGCCTGCACCAAGATGGCGTGCCAGGTGAGCCGCACCTGCACCGCCTCCCAGGGCACCTACGGTGCCTCCTACGCCAGCACCGAGAGCTTTTGCCAACAAATTGGCAAGACCGGGAGATGTGGATGCTGCTTTTGTCAAAGCGGGAAACTCGATGACATTGTCAAGTTGTTGAGACTCTGTAGGTTTATTCACCGTCTGCTGGGCTTTCCATTCCTCGTACGGAACAAGCTTGCCTGTTTCAGGGTCACGCTTGAACGAATTGGCTCGTACGTTCTTTCGGGCTTGGAGGCGTACGCCCCTGTTGAGTCCTTCGATGAGGGTGGGGCTCATTCCGGGCATGTCGATGGGCAGCTCGACTTCGGCGGCCGTGTTCGGGTCTTTCTTGGAGCCGGGCAGCTTGAGCTTGATTTTGCCCATGTCGGCCTTGGGGTCTTTGCGGGTGAGGTACTTGCCGGTGGCAACGGCTCCCGTTGCGAGGGCGCCGGCTCCCAGGAGGCCAAGGAGAAGGTTGAGATTTCTGGAGTTGGAAGCTAAGACTAAGTTGGTCTTAGCTATAGAAGTGGCTCAAGTAGTGCGCTGTATCATACGCGTAGCGTTATGATACAGCGCACTACTTGGTAATGGGAGAAAATTATTTTGGGTTGGAATGAACTCTATATTTCTCATAATGACTCATATATTGTGCATATTTCTTGTTTTTGCTTACTATATGATACATATCTCTCTCATGAAAACCACATCCCCATTGCCGGGGCCAGTGAAAGTGGCACTCAAGAAGCTGGGAGCAGACATCAGCGATGCCCGTAAGAGGAGGCGTGTCCCCACGACACTTATGGCAGAGAGAGCCTTTATCTCGCGTTCCACGCTTGGACGTATAGAAAAGGGCGATCCAAGTGTCTCCTTGGGCAACTATGCCGCTGTTTTGTTTGTGCTGGGGCTGACTGACCGTCTCAAAAACCTTGTCGATGCCAATAACGATCCTGTAGGCCGAGCTCTTGAAGAAGAACGTCTGCCCAAACGTATCCACCTTCCCAAGACCCATGAGTGATACTCCCATCGACGTATTTATTGACCTGCCTTCCTTCCCGGGGCCGGTACAAGCGGGCAGGTTATGGTCGCACTTTCGCAAAGGGCGTGAATCTGCCTCCTTCGAATACAACAAGGAATGGCTCGCAAATCCGCACAGATTTGCTCTTGAACCACTTCTCCCCCTGGCTGACGGTACTTTTCATACCAATCCCGGGCAAAGTGTATTCGGAGCGATTGGCGATTCCACTCCTGACAGGTGGGGGCGCATTCTGATGCGGCGGGCTGAACTGGCTCGTGCACGAACAGCCAATGAAAGCCCCCATACGCTCTCCGAACTGGACTACCTGCTTAGGGTAAACGACGAAGCAAGGCAGGGAGCGCTGCGCTTTTCACAGGATGGAGGACAATCGTTCTGCGCTCCTCGGGGGTTAACACCAATTCCGCCTCTGGTCAACCTGTCCCGTCTGCTGCATGCCGCTGATCATTTCTGCCGGGACGATGAAAATGCAGAAGACCTGCGATTGCTCCTCGCTCCCGGTTCTTCTCTCGGAGGAGCTCGGCCGAAGGCATCGGTAAAAGATAAGAAGGGGAATCTCTGCATTGCCAAGTTTCCCCGGCACGATGATGAATACAACGTTGTTGCATGGGAAGCCGTCGCCTTGACTCTTGCCTCCAAAGCCGGGCTTCAAGTCCCGCGTTTCGAATTGGAGAAAATAACTGACAAGGATGTCCTGATCATCTGGCGTTTTGATCGCACCCGGGAGCAGCGAAGAATCTCCTACCTGTCGGCCATGAGCATGTTGGGAGCTAGGGATAACGAGCAACACAGTTATCTTGAAATCGTAGACGCCATACGCCAGTATGGCGCTGCGCCCAGACAAGACTTGCGCCAGCTATGGCAACGGATCGCCTTCAGCGTCATGATTTCCAACACGGACGATCATTTGCGGAATCACGGATTTCTTCAGACGGGAGGAACAGGCTGGTCTTTATCGCCACTGTTTGACGTAAACCCGACTCCTGAAGATATACGCCCTCGCTACCTCAATACGGCTATCGACTGGGAAGATACATCCGCATCCCTGGATGTCCTCCTCAGCATCGCTCCCGAATGCGGGATTAAGACCTCTGAAACGAATGACCTGTTGGAACCGATTGCCCGGGCTGTCAGTCAGTGGCGTCAGGTTGCGGAATCATTCGGCATCAGCAAACAGGAACAGGAGCGCATAGCATCTGCCTTTGAGCACAAAGATGGGTATATGGCAGCAGTCTTGACATAAGAGAGGAAATGAACCCAAGCTTGTTTGCCCAATCCTCGGAACGTTCAACCCTGTGATGATCATTTAGAATCCAGGTGTCCCCGGAGATGGCCAATGCCGATTGACTAGGATATGTATTGTAAACAATAGTAATCATGAATAACGACTGGACGGATGAAGAGTTAAGGGCAGCAGTAGACGTTTATGTTGAGATGCTTCAAAAACACCACTCCAATAAGCCTTTTACAAAAAAGCATTATTATGAAGAGCTTCATCGTAAATATGGACGCACGGAGAAATCTTTTGAGTATAGGATGCAGAATATATCCTATGTCCTGTCATTAATGGGACGAAACTGGTTGCCAGGATTAAAGCCGGCTAAAAATATTGGAGCCAAGAATGCGGCGAAAATTGAAAAAATGCTTGCTGAAGCGGAAGGAGTATCCTTTATTCCTGTCGCGAATTTTGAAACAGCTGTGCGTGAAGAATTTGACAAACCATTACTTCATGAGCCAATAGGGAATGTAACTCCAAAAATCATACAAACTAAGATCTCGGCTTACCAGCGTGACGCAAAGGTAAAAGCATGGGTATTGAAAACAGCTAACGGAATTTGTGAAGGGTGTGGACACTCCGCCCCTTTTTATGGTACGGATGGTATCCCATACCTAGAGGTTCATCATATTAGGCAACTTGCCGATGGGGGCTCTGACACGATAACGAATGCAGTTGCGTTATGTCCAAACTGCCATCGAGAAATGCACTACGGCATAGATAGAGATAGGTCGATTTCAAAACTTTATAGCAAAGTGCCTCGATTAATTCGAGAATGATCTCATGAACGATTTATCCATGCGGATCCTTTTCACGAATGCCTTTCCAAACTGAAAGATTGCTTCCGGGGCGCTACGGAAGTAGCTTGCGAGGAGGGGTACTAATGGAACTAGAACCTCCTACGATAGTTAAAAGCAGCTCTTCTTCATCATGAAGAAGAGCTGCTGAATGTCGGCCTTATCCGTCCCTGGCTTCCAGCGTCCTGACGATCGCCTCGGCTCCTCGTTTGTACACGGTCACGGCCAACAGCTCTCCGTCGCGGAAGACGGCCCAGAAGCGGGTGCCCTTGTACTTCTCAATCATCAGCATCTGGCAACACCTCCTTTCCGGAATGATGGCGGGAATCGAGCCAGTGTCTCAGTACGGCCCCGATATTGGCTTCGTACATGTCACGTGTGTGCTTGTTGCAGGCTATGGCATACAGGCAACGGGCATCAAGGATGTCGATGTCTTCACCACAGAGCCGAATGCAGCTTTCCAGTGTATCCAGTTCCGCCTCCGGAATCGGTGAAGCCAGCAGGATGCTTTCGTCCTCGTCCAGAGACTTCTGCTGTTCTTCCGTCAATTCCGGGAGGTTCACCAGAGCCGTCATGGACGGCCCGTGAATCGTCAGCTTGCTCAACCCCAGCGAAGAATTGTCTTGCTGACTGTTGTAGAGTAACACAGCCTTTTCTATTCGCGTCAATAGTTCCGTGTCCACTTCCAGGTACACATACGGAGCATCCGTATCGTATTCGCTCGTGGAACACAGTTGAGCGATGATGGGTATCGTCTTCATGTTTCGTTCTCTTCCTTTCCTGTCAGAGTTACTTGCAGAAGAAGGCGATGACGCCCAGGATCAACAGCACGGCTAGCAGGTACGGAGCTACGGCCACCAGAGCCGACAGGATACCGACGACAATCGGCCCCACCAGACACAGCAGTACGAGCGCCGCCAGAGCAATGAGGAGGTCTTTCATGTTCATGGCCGTGTCTTATGCGGGAACTCTTGTCCGGGATGATCGACGAACCGGAGCGGTAGCGGCCACCCATTGCCTGAGCGCCTGCCGTCCGGCATAGGTAATCAGCCAGCAGTCGGGACGAAGCAGGAATTCCTCTTCCTTCGTGCGGATGATGAACTCCCTCCCGGCCAGACCACGGACGGCGTGCCTGACGCTTTCCCGTTCGATGCCACGGCATTCCAGCATGATCTCCTCGTCACTGCGTTCAAAGTCGCCGTGAAGGTACAGGAGAATGGACAGCTCCAGTCCGGTCAATGAGGGAGTCCGCCCCATACGCTTCACTCTGAAATGATGTTTTCTTCTCATGGTCGTCTCGGGTCAGTTGTGCAGGGTGTAGCTGTCAGCCAGATCCCAGAGCTCCCGGTTCAGGCGCGTGTTGCCGTCAATGCCGTTGAGCGCACGCAGGGAACGTCGACGGTAAGCACCTCCTTCCTGTGGCTTCAAGGGAACGCCTCCCCTGATCAGGTTTTCCTGAACCCGGTTGAAGCACTGCCAGACGGTAGCCAGACCTCCCGCCGTAAAGCCGATATCGTTCCAGCGCCGGGGCGACAGAAGTGCTTCGGGACGTATCCTGTCTTCGTAGTCGTCTCCCATACGCAGCCGGGCCGCTTCATGAACGAAGTCCACCTGCCGCCTGTAGGGGAGTTCGACTCCCTGCATGCGGAGGATGTCGTCCATAATGCGAGGCGTTTCGGAGGCCAGCCGGAGACTGGCCGCAATCACCTCGTCCCCGGTATGGCCCATGTGGCGGATGTTGATCGCGGCAATACGCGCCCCGACAATCAGGCCGTTGGTACAGACCAGCCGGAAGATCCCGGCCATGAGCCGGTAGGAACAGCTGCCGTTGTGGCTGTTGATCATGACCACTTCGATGCGTTCGTCCCGGGTGCGTTCCAGCACGTCCCGGTGGGCAAAACGAATCAGGTGCTTGCGGGTGGGGGTGCCGTCCGGTTTCCGGGTACGCTGTTCCTGGGCTCCGACGACGAGGAACCCGGTTTCTTCCATCTGGTCGAGCAGTGAGTCGGAGGAGACAAAGCGGTACTTCTCCGAACGGCTATCGTCCTCGCGGTCGGCGAAGACGGAGGGGGCGACACGCCGGATCTGAAGCCTGTCCAGCGGGCTGTTGTCGCGGTTGCGATAGAGTTCGCGTGTGGATGTGTGAGTATTCATATTCATTGATGATTGGTTTATTGCAACAAAAAGCCCGCCTCCGGGAACAAGGCCGGGAGGCGGGCACTGGCAGGAAGCAGAGACGCTGCTTCCTCAAGGATATATGACGTATGAATCTACGATTTTTCAGGAATACCGGCTTTATTTCGTAGCCAAAAGACCACATGTACCAAAGCCAGCATCACCGGGACTTCGATCAGCGGGCCAATGACAGCGGCAAAAGCTTCTCCGGAATTGATGCCAAATACAGAGATAGCAACAGCTATCGCAAGTTCGAAATTGTTGCTTGCGGCAGTAAAGGCCAGAGTAGTCGTTTTCTTTTCACTCGCTCCGAACTTGCGGCCCATCCAGTACGACAGAAAAAACATAACGACAAAGTAGACCGTCAACGGAATGGCTATTCTGACAACATCCCAGGGAATAGAAACGATCAGGTGCCCTTTCAGGCTGAACATGACCACAATCGTAAATAGAAGGGCTGTCAGTGTCAGCCATCCCAACTTGGGGACAACTCTTTCATGATACTTTTCCCTCCCTATCCATTTGCACCCGATCCAACGAGTTGCAGCCCCCAAGGCAAACGGAATACCCAAATAAATAAGAACACTTTCTGCAATGGCACCTATCGTGATATGGACTTCAGTTCCTTCAAGGCCGAAACATGGAGGCAACACAGAGATAAAAAACCAGGCAAAGAGGCCATAAAACACAACCTGGAAAATGCTGTTGAATGCAACAAGACCTGCCGCATACTCCGTATCACCCTTTGCCATGTCATTCCATACGATCACCATGGCAATGCATCGGGCTAGTCCGATCATGATCAGACCCGTCATATAGGCAGGCATATCGGCCAGGAATACGGCAGCGATGGCAAACATCAGAAGGGGGCCCAGCATCCAATTCTGAATCAGTGAAATGCCCAGTATCTTCCAGTCCTTGAAAATATCGGCCATCTCCTCATACCTTACTTTGGCAAAGGGGGGATAAAGCATAACGATCAACCCGATGCCAATAGGAATATTCGTTGATCCCACGGAAAACCGATCAATCAAAGAATCTAAGTCGGGAAGCATGTATCCCACTCCGATACCTGTTCCCATGGCCAGAAAAATCCATAGAGTCAGATAGCGGTCAAGCCAACCCAATTTTGAACGTGAACAAGGGTAATTCGTTACTTTTGTATTACTCATGGTCTATTTCGTGAGCGTAAGATTCTATGGCTATTCTGATCTGATCCCGGACGTTTCTGTAAACATTCAGAATTTCTTCTTCATCCTTCATGTCTTTTGCCAAGGCAGGCGGGTCGGGGAATGGAAGATGCAAATGCCTATGTGCGGCCAGAAATGGGCAATTCTTCTCCGCATGAGAGCATACTGTGATCACCATGTCCCATTCCCGGGCAGGTAAATCAGATACGATCTTGGATGAATGCCCTTTCATCTCGACTCCGTCTTCTTCCATCACGCGCAGCATGAACGGATTCAGTCCATGTTTTTCGATCCCGGCGGAGGCAATATACCAATGACCGGGAAAGTACATCCGGGCGAACGCTTCCGCCATCTGGCTGCGGCAGGAGTTGCCGGTACAAAGAAAGATAATTGATTTCATGGAAGAGGATTACAAAAAAAGATTGAAAAGATAACCGCCAATCGTCGCCGTCAGGAAAATGGTCAGGACCATCATGGCTACCATCCTTTTCTTGAAAAGACTGGCCAGCATCGTTATCTCCGGAATCGCCATGCCGGCGCCTCCAATCACGAGAGCGACGACGGCTCCAATGCTCATTCCCTTGCCCATCAGGGCGACGCCGATCGGAATAGCGGTTTCAGCCCGGATATAGAGGGGAATGCCGAGAACTGCTGCCACAGGAACTGCCAACAGGTTGTCTGGCCCTGCAACCCGCAGAACGTACTCTTCAGGGAGATACCCGTAAATAACCGACCCCAGAGCGACCCCAATGAGCAAATACCCCATGATGGGGCGCAAGCTGTTCCAGGCCGAATCCAGGGCCAAGGCGATCTTGTTTTTCCATGGGAGAGATTTGCGTTCTTCAGTGGGTGCGCAACAGGAATCCTGGTTGATTCCGCCTCCTTCTTTGATGAACCGGCGTCCTCCCATTTTCTGCATCAGATATCCAAAGAAGACGGAACATGCAAAAGCTACCACAAAATAGAGGACCGCCGCCTTGAAACTAATCAATGTTGCCAGCATTCCAATGATAATGGGATTGAGCAAGGGAGATGCAATCAGGAACGACATGACGCTGCCAAACGGTACTTTGGCGTTCAAGAGTCCTACGGTCATGGGGATGGTGGAACAGGCGCAAAACGGAGTCAACGCACCGAACAAGCCTCCCAGAACGTTGCCCCAGAGTCCTTTGCCCGATAACTTTTTCCGAACCGTTTCCTCCGGGATATGCATGAAGATGAGTTCTACGATGGCACTGATTGCCATAAAGAGGACAATCAACTCCACCGTGATGAACAGAAAATATTCGACGGTTTCCAACAGGTTATTCATGATTTGATGGATATAACCAGATTTATATGACAATCAATAAGTTATAATAACATTGAAGATGTAGCCCGACAGAATAATGAACGCCGTGACCATTCCGAAGAAAATACCGATCAACTTCCAGGTCATCACCTTCTTGAGAAGGGCGGCTTCCGGAAGGGAAAGTCCTACTGTCGCCATCATGAATGCAATTGCCGTTCCGATTGGTACTCCCTTGGCGACAAATACCTCGATCACCGGAACAATAGCCGCAGCATTTGCATACATGGGTACCGCACAGATGACAGCGACAGGCACCGACCACCAATTTTCCCGGCTCATGGATTCTTCGAAGAATCCGGCAGGCACATAGCCGTGCACTGCCGCCCCAATGGCAATGCCGATTACCACGTACAGGGTCACTCCCTTGACGATTCCCCAGGCATCGCGCATGATCACGGGGAATTTGTCCCTGAAGGGTGTCTTTTTCCGCTCCCAATCATTGCTCTCTGCATTCGACTGAACCAGCAATTCCCGTATCCAGGGAGACAAATAACGTTCCAGCTTGAATTTCTCCAGGACTATACCCCCTACCATGCCCAGCAGGATGCCGGAAACAACATAGATCACCGTAATCTTGATACCGAATGCTCCGAGGAACATGGCGATCGCCACCTCATTAACCAAAGGAGACGTAATCAGGAAGGCAAACGTCACCCCCAGGGGAATGCCACCCTTCACAAATCCGATGAACAAGGGAATCGAGGAACAGGAACAAAATGGCGTAATAGCCCCGAACAGGGCCGCAAAGAAATATTGAAGTCCATAAAGTTTTCTCGTCGTCAGAAACACGCGGATGCGTTCTACAGGGAAATAGGCATTTACCACCCCCATGATGAGGCTGATCGCGTATAGCAGGAAAAGAATCTTGACCGTATCGTACACGAAAAAGTTGACCGCCTCCCCCAGTTGTGTGTGGGGAGTGAATTCCAATATCTTGTAAACCAGCCAGTCGGCAAAATCTTGAATCATATAATAAGAAAGGGTAATGTAGAAAGAATCAAACGAGAAGAATCCGGCTAAATAACCAGTACCCGCCAAGCAACAAGAAGAACCACCCCGTCACAAGTTTCATGATTTGCTGGATTTTAGGCATGTGGCGCATGGCAGCAGCGGCTTTCTCCGCACTGAATGTCAGCAGTAAGGCAAATGCGACCACGGGCAGGGCCGTTCCTATGCCGAACAGGGAAATTCCTAATAGGGAACCAGTGCTCCCGGCCTGTATGGACAAAGGGACAGCCGTTCCGAAAAACAGCGCCGCCGAAGGAGGGCAAAGAGCCAGGGCGAACAGAAAACCTAGCGCAAACGCCCCCCAGATGCCGCCTTTAGCCATAAGGCTTTGAGCTGTTGCCTCTCCCGGTTTTTTCCCTAGGGAAAAGAACGGGATGAACCCCAGAATGACCAGCCCTGCCACCATCATCACCGGGCCCAGATACACCGGCAGTTCCTCCTGCATCCAGAATGACAACATGGGGGCCGATGCCAAGCCCCGGCTTACAAGCCACCCGATCAGCACATAAGCGCTCACACGGCCCAAAGTATAGAGAAGTGAGGCGATGGCTGATTGATGACGGGAGCCGATGCCACGGGAAATGAATCCCACAGCGGCAATATTCGTTGCCAGGGGACAAGGAGAAACGGCTGCCGCTACGCCTGTAGGCAGCAGAGATAAAAGAAGCCAGTCCATCATGGAAAATATTAGAAGGAAGGTAAATGTTCAATGAGCGTCATCCAGTGCTTTCCGGATGCTCTGAACCACATATTCCTTGAACTCCTGTTCATTACCACTCAAGTCCCAGATGCGATCCAGATCCACCCAGCGCGTTTCCTTGCCGTCCTTCCAATCCTTGAGAAGCAAAGATTTGGTTGTCAATTCATACTTGCCAACGGCGTCCTTGTCGGCGGGAATGGCGCGGAAAGCCAGCTTGCCTTCCTTAAGCTGAATCGGAAAATTCTTTTCGATCGCCTCCTTCGTCCATGTCTCCATACGGATGCAGGTTGGGCATCTCGCCCCATATTCGTAATAAACCGCCTCTACCCCGGATTTCATCGTCACAGCTGTGGCGGCTGGTTCTTCACGGTTTTCAGCTCCCTGGTGGTTGATAACTTTGACGATGGCAAGCAGGATGAGCAGGGCAACCACCCAGACTACAGCCTTTTTCCATCCGGAGCACCCTTTGGATGCTTCACTGCTGCAACAGCTCCCTCCGCAACATGATGCCTCTTTCGCATGAGAATCATTTTCTTGAGGTAACGCAGGCTCTGCTACGCCGGAACAACAGCAGGATTTCTGCCGGGAAGAATCAGCCTGAATGGTCTCTTGAAGAATCTTCTTGATTTCATCCTTGGATGGAACCCTCCCCGAAACAAGTACCTTGCCACCCACAGCCAACGCCGGGGTCACGAGTACCCCCGCTACGGCAAATTGCATGGCATCCGTCACTTTTTCCAGAGAAGCGTCCAAATGGAGTTCCTGCATGGCTTGCTTCGTCACATCCGCCAGTGCAGTGCACTTGGCGCATCCCGGTCCGTAAACGATAATGTTGTTCATTGTATTATTGATTTAGATTTTGAAGAATATCAAAGTGTTTGTGTAGAAATCAGAAGAAACTAGAATATCATGTCCTTATCTCCGCAAAATGGGACTTTCCTTCAAACAGTCTAATACCTCGCGAAGACACGGACAACACAGGGAATAATACACATTCTTCCCTCGCTGTTCACAAGAGAGCACACGATTGTTCTTCAATACATTCAAATGGCTGGAAATCGTGGACATATCGCGCCCGGAATCCTTTTGCAGTTCGCAGACGCAGCGTTCCCCATCCAGAAGCATCTCCACGATCATCAAACGGACGGGATGCCCCAATGCCTTGAATACACCGGCAAGAGGTATCAGATCCTTGACGGAGGAAGCCGGGAGCGAAGAATGTGTACAGGAGCAATCAGGCATAAACGATGGATTTATTATTTTGAAAAACGTAAAAATGTCAATTTGATTTTATGCGCTATGACATACGCGGGGATAAGGCCTTCATTATCTTAGCTAAAAAGAAGCTAACCTTACGGTAAGCTTCTGAATTGACAGCATTTCCCTCCCTCACTTGTTGCACCACCCGGAACATTCCTTTCTGTACTGGCACCACGAACATTGCATCCCGGGCTGGGGATGGAAACGCTCGGTGGTGATGCCTTCGTAGGCAATCCTGTACAGGTCGGTGATGCGTTGCTTGCGCTGTTCGTCAGCGGGTGGAGTCTTCACCCGGATCACCTGAGGCGTCTTCGTTTTGACCAGGTAGATCAGATCCAGTGACGGAGGCGTGTCTCCCGTGGCTTCTTCGATCATCATCTGGTAGGTGACCAGCTGAAGTTCATGGTCAAAGGCGGCATGTCCAGCGTCCGGTTTGGCGGCAGCAGACTTGTAGTCCACTGCCGTCAGGTCGTGCTGGACGAGGTCGATGACGCCTCGCACGGGAACCGGCAGGCCGGGGATGGTAGCCGACAAGCCGACTTCCACTCCCAAAGGCATCTGTGAAGAAACCTCGTCGGAATCCATGTAGGCTTTGACCGTGTTCCAGGCGCAGGAACGCACTTTCTGGCGTGCTTCGTCGTCGTAGTCCACCGGGCCTTCCGTCTTCTCCAGCTCCAGGAAGTGGGCGGAGAAGGTTTTCTCCATGACTGCTTCACTGCTGTCCTCTCCCCGCCACCGGGCGAGGTTGAAGGACTGGAGTGTGGCATGGATGGCCTTGCCGGCATGCAGGGCGACCGTTGTCGGTTTCCGTATCTGCGCTACCCTCTCGAAGAAGAAGCGCAGGGAACACGACAGGTACGATTTGACCGAGGAGGGAGACAAATAGTCCGGTCGTATGACAGAGGGGGAAGGCGTCTCTGAAGGAAACTTCTTCTCCAATGCCATAGCTGGGTTCAGGGAGTATGAACGTATTGGTCGGGTTGAAGGAGCGATCATGATCAGTACGGGTTGGAATTGCCGGTATAGGCCGTAGCGGGACGGCGAGTGTAATTATTCCGGCTTGTTGTCGAGCGCTTGGATGACGAGCCTGAGCGATTCATCAGTTCGTCGATCAGCCCGGAGGCTTCCATGCGGTTGAGCATGGCGATGACCTTGTTGAATCTCCGGGAGGCCAGTTCATTCAGGGCAGAGTCATCCAGTCCTGTCTTCCCGGCCAATTCCATGATGAGTGCCTTCTGCTTCTCCGAGCATTTCCATGCGGGAGTAGGTTCAATAGGGCCACCAGAAGCGCCTACAGGAGGCGTTTGTCTCACGGATGATGCAGGTGTCGTCTGCGAGCAGGAAGCCCCGGGAACTGGCCTTTGTGTAGCCTGTGTGCCGTAATGTTCGTTGGGGACGAATCCGACTTGTTGAATCTGGGCATCGACGGCAGCCTGAAGGGAGCCGTAGAGGCGTTCGGTTTCTGAAGCCAGTTCGGATGTGTGGGTGATTTCGGTTTCGATGGAGACTTCGAACTGGTGGGAGGAATATCCCGGCAGTCCGAGGCGTTTGCTGTAGTTGGCGATGAGTTTGATAGCCATAATGGTTGTTCTTTCCTTGTTGATAGATGAATACAGAAAAGCCGTCATGCCCGGAATGGGAGCATGACGGCTTTGCAGTTGTGACAAGTAATCCTGTCTCAGATATATATGACTGAGGGAAATGGGTTATTTCAGAGAGACAACCTCTTACCATTTCATCGGCGCAGGAGAGGTTTCATTGTACTTTAAATTGTATTTTTGCTCGTTTGTTAAGTACATGATCCCTTCAATAATAGAAAGTATAACAATTCCAAAATGCAGCAAAATGAATGGAATAAAAATGACTCCTAATGGAGCAAAAGCACTTCTTGAGTTAATTAATACACTCCCTGCGATTTGGGCAACAAACCATATAATCAATAATCCTAAATAAATAGCACCCCATCCCCAACTTCCATTGTAAAATTTATGTACTCCCAATGGCCCTAGCAATATTGCAAAAACACCTGCAGTTACATTACGTCTTTTCTTGGATGAACCTTGAGTAGGAGGAATTACATGAGGTGGAGTTTTCACAGCTGAAGAACTCGTATACGACTCCAAAAAGTCATTAAGAGATGACCAATTTCTCATCCCTTCACACCATATTAGTGTGCCATTGGGGTATTTGCCCGCTTTGTGCCGTTCAATGAGGGCTTCTTCATCATATGGACCTTCCTGTGTCTGGTCCGGGCGAGTGACATAATACTGCTTGTTGTTCATAAATTCTAAATTGTAATAAATGAAAAAATGGACGACTCAGAAACAGAAAGATATTTACGAAAGAAAAGAACTTTCAGTTTCTTTCATGATCTACATAGGCATGCCGTTCGACTTGAGAATGCCACGTCCTTGGCAACGCTGGCATTTTTGTCCTCCAATGTTACCTTTGCCCTGGCAGCCTAGGCAAACGATGACGCCCTGGTTCTGTTGGTGGCAAATGGTACCCTCTACAGATTGCTGATGAGAGGAGGCCTGTGACTGACCGGTCATCATACTGATGACCGCCAAAGTAATAAGCACAGCAATGCTGCCTGTTATATATTTCTTCATATGCGGTGAATGGATGTTATCCACCGTTACTCTGTCCTCATTTCATCCTCAGGTCAAGATAAAATGTAATAATATCGTTACATTTTATCTTGCTCCGTTTCATGAAAACGTCCGATATGAAGGTGATATATAGAGGGATGAGAGCGTTTCTCATCTGTCAAACAACTCATTCACTACAATATGTTATCATACTTCATATTCTGCTGCCCCCGGTGTGGTTCCCATGATCTGTGCCGGGGAGAACGAACACTGGCCTACAGGAAAGAGCTCCATATTGTCCGAAAGGGACGTGAGTACCTCCCCGGGGATTCGGAGCTCATGGATCTGGAATATCGGAGTCTGGCCGGGCTTCAGTGCGCTCAGTGCCGGTATCCAGACGACAGGAAAGGTTCCTTTCGATGGAAGTCGTGGCAGAATCTCGAACAGTTGGGATGCCTTGCATCTGATCCGCGAGAAGGGAAAGAAAAAGTTTCCTGCATGGTCTGCGCGCTTAATGGACTCATTTACCGCACCCACGTTCTGCTTCGTCCCGGAGAAGCTTTGTCAGAGGATCAAAGGCAACGCCTTCTGAATCACATTATCCCCGGGCAACCCGGGATAGTGATATGCGATCGAGATAGGGTAGAAGACATGCCGGATATGTCTGTCGGGCATTCCGACATTGCCAAGTGATCCCACTTTCATCCATTGCTCGATATTACGAGTAATGGATTTTTTTAGTTGTCGCTTTTGCTATGGCGAGCCGACATCAAGGCGTCATCAAGATTGTTACCCAGTAAGTCGGAGGGAGAACATCCCAAGGCCCGGGCCAACAGCAATACTTCCGAATCAACGACGCGGCGCGTCCCCAACTCTATTTTGATGAGGGTCTCTCGAATAAGTTGCCACCCCAACCGCTGACAAGCCCCGGCAAGATCATGCTGAGTCCATTTTTTAGCTCTGCGGTGTTTACGAACTGCATCGCCGATGATATTGAGTTGCCCCTTCATGTAATGAAGGTGTTACAATATCAGGATCGCTTTCAGCAGAGGGAACGAAACTGTTACATTCAGTAGTTAAAAAGGCCCTCCACTTTTTGAAAACTAGAGCACAGCTTTGCTCCCACTGATGATCTATGTTCTCTCCACCGCCAAAAAACTACCATCGAGACATTCTCTTCGACAGCAACCTCTTTGTCCAACGAAACACATGTCTCTTTTCGTAAAACTGATTTTACAATTGTTGATTCCTCACTGATCGTCTATGATGTCGCTACGTGATTGGAAATACTATTAATGCATCAACAACTCGAATTCGCTGATCATATACGCCGCATGATTTCTCCAAATATTGGGAAAACTCAAAAATCCAAGTTTGGACAATATATGACTCCTGCCGGTATTGCACGGTTTATGGCCAGCATGTTTCCTTGTAGTAATCTCTCTTCATGTCGTTTATTGGACGCTGGAGCGGGAATAGGATCATTGTCCTGTGCTTTTTTGGATCGATGGGAAGAAAGAAAATTCTGTTTTCAAAACGTGGAAGTAACTGCCTATGAAATTGATAGGAATCTGCAAAATCACCTCAGACAGCATTTATCCTCTTACCCTCATGTTCACGCCCACATTGTTGAAGGAGATTATATTATACAATCTATCAATAATCCAAGGGGAAAGGATGGGTATACACATGTCATTCTAAATCCCCCATATAAAAAAATCAATGTCCGTTCCGAACACCGTTTGACTCTTCGCAAGGTTGGTATAGAAACAGTTAATCTATATTCTGCATTTGTGGCCCTTGCTATTTTAGAAACGGTTCCGCAAGGACAAATTGTAGCCATTGTTCCGAGAAGTTTTTGCAATGGTCCTTACTACCGTCCTTTTCGTGAATTGATTTTACAAAAAACCGCTATCCGACATATCCATCTATTTGAATCTCGAAGGAAAGCCTTTAAGGATGATGACGTCTTACAGGAAAATATAATTATTCGTCTTGAACGAGATGGCAAACAAGGCCCTGTAACTATATCTACTTCAACTGATGGGACATTCAAAGATTTGTTTTCATCTGAACAACCTTTCGACCGGATTGTATTTCCTGAGGATCTTGAACAATTCATTCATATTCCTACGTCTGACAATATAACTGATATTGAACGTTCCCCCTTGATTAACTGTTCGTTGGAGAATCTGGGAATAAAAGTTTCGACTGGTCCTGTTGTAGATTTTCGCATGAAAGAATTCCTGTGTGATATGCCTGGAACAGACACCGTTCCGCTACTTTATCCCCTTCATTTTCGAAATTCCTCTGTGACATGGCCTCACCCCGGAGGCAAGAAACCTAACGCCATTAGACGTAATGCTGCCACGGAAAAGTGGCTTTATCCAAACGGGTTTTATTGCATCGTCAAACGTTTTTCTTCAAAAGAAGAAAAACGTCGTATTTCAGCCCACATCGTTACTCCGGACGCTTTCCCAAACACTTCTTCCCTTGGATTTGAAAACCATCTCAACCTGTTTCACAGGAATAAACAAGGACTTCCTCGAGAAATGGCTTATGGATTATATGTTTTCCTTAATTCTACGGATGTGGACGAGTATTTTCGACGTTTTAACGGTCATACGCAGGTAAATGCAACTGATCTGCGCAAATTGAAATATCCTAATCATGAAATACTTCTTGAGTTAGGGAGATGGGCAATATCTCAGAGAGAATTTTCTCAGATGGCTATAGATCGAAAAATCAAGGAACTTATTATATGACAAAGGCATTGAAATATTTGGAAACAGCTCAGCAGATACTCGTTGACTTGGGATTGCCGCGTGCACAGCAAAACGAACGTTCCGCTTTATGTCTATTGGCGTTGCTCAATTTGACTCCGGACAGAGATTGGAAAGATGCTGAAAACCCTCTCATGGGTATCACCCCTATTATGGATTGGTCTCGGAAGCACTATGGAAAGGAATATGCTCCCAATACACGTGAAACATTTCGTCGTCAAACGATGCATCAATTCTGTGAAGCTGGTATCGCTCTCTACAATCCCGATGATCCTTGCCGTCCTGTCAATAGTCCTAAAGTCGTTTATCAAATTGAACCTTCTACCCTAAACCTTCTTCGCAAAGTAAACACATCAACTTGGAAGCAAGATTTGATGGACTATCTAAGTAATCTGGACACACTGTCTGCTCGTTATGCTAGGGAAAGAGATCAGAACCTCATTCCGGTGAATATAGCTGATGGTAAGCAAATAACTCTCAGCCCCGGAGAACATAGTGAATTGATCCGTAAAATCATCGAAGATTTTGCCCCGAGGTTTGCACCGGGAAGTGAGTTGGTCTATGTGGGGGATACAGGAAAAAAGTGGAGTTACTTTGATTCCGAACTGTTAACAAAACTAGGAGTACAAATAAACTCTCATGGAAAAATGCCCGATGTTGTACTTCATTTTACACAAGAAAATTGGCTCCTTCTAATTGAATCGGTAACAAGCCATGGCCCTGTTGATGGTAAAAGACATGATGAATTGGCCCGTTTGTTTACTTCTTCGACTGCGGGACTGGTCTATGTTACCGCCTTTCCCAATCGTTCGATCATGGGACGTTATTTGGGAGACATTTCTTGGGAAACAGAAGTTTGGGTTGCTGATGCCCCTTCTCATTTGATTCACTTCAATGGCGTACGTTTTTTAGGACCTTATCCATCTTAATAAGCTCTAGTCCTATATACTAATGAGGTAATTGCACCAAGGGAAATTGTTTTAACCTTCTTCATTCGGAGTCAACAACACTCGGGAAAAGCTTGTTTCTATTTGAGTTCGACAGTTTCTTCGGATCTATATGAGAGGGTCTAATCATGAGTTACGATGAATGTTCTACGTCATGAAATTAAACATTTGTTGGCTATTATCTTATTCGTAAAGAAATAAAAGAAAGGTTCGAAGTTAATGTTCATTCCAGTTCTTCCTATTTTTTTCTTCACGTTGAATATAATCTTTTCTTTCTTTAATAAAGTTGAGCAAAACATCTCCGATTTCTATTAATTTAGCTTCATCGGACGCTATAAGTTTTTTTACAAGTTTTTCTCGCTTTTCCCAATAGGGAAGACGAGATCCCGTCGAACCGAATGAACCCAGATTAGCATCGATTATTTGAGCCACTTTAATTGGCGGTTGTGTTGATTGCTTCATCAATTTAAGAACAAACGGCTCCCATTGCCATTCATCTTGATCAGAAATCGTGTAAAGAGCAATGGACTCCAATAGGATATCAACTATTTCCGGGTTAGCTTCCACCCAGTCGAACAGTGTAGATTGTGGAATTTTGGTTAACCATGTTTTATTCGACGCGTCGAACGGAGTATGCTTGCTATCTGACAGTATGCTTCTTAATTGAAGAATATTTCGATTATTTATCAGTTGAGTAATAGTATCTAAAATTTCATTCCCAAAACCATCAACTATATCCTCGAACAATTTTGAAATTTCTTTTTCGGTATGATAAGAAACATTCTCTGTGTAGAGTCTTTCCGTGATGTATTTTAAAAATTTGATTACCCATTCCTGTTTTTTGTCTGATTCATCATGTAATTCTTTCAATTCTCGTGAAGCAAGATTCTTCCAATCTGTAGGGAGGTTTCCATCTGAATCCCAATTTTCATCCATGAGCAAGAGAGTGCGGATAAGTTCTCTAAATGGGGCATATTCCCATTCATTATGGAAAAAATAAATGTACAAAATCTGAATTATGAAGGGTGCTATTTCTGGTTTACCATCCAGAAGTTGCTGCATGCAGGAGCAAATCTTTGTTGTAGGAAGAGAACTTAAGGGAAGCCCCTGAATGAGGCCTAATATTGATTGGGGAGGAATAGCATCCTCCATGATTACTCGAACAATGCGGTCTAGATCACTAAAGTTTTCTATTTTGACTGATGATGTCAAAGGAACCAAAAGTTCTGCCAATACAGAATCTTTACTGATACGATCCAATATTTTGGCCCTCAGGGGATGCATTGCCCCCATGCCTTTCATCACACCTGAAAGGAAAGAAAAATTCTTATTGTCACGTGAACTTATTGCTCTCCATTGATCAAAAGAAGCGTCGAATAGCCGTTCTAAAGTTTCGTTGTTTTCCTTGCCATAGATTTCTCCAAAACCCCATGCTTGTTGTTGTTCTCCAATCATGAGAGACTTCAAAATTTCTCCATCAAGCGAAGTCTTGTCTGCAATAAGAGTATGAGCCAATTTCTGTGCCTCTTGAAGAGAAAGATCAATGTTATCATCAGAAAAATGCCATCCGGGAAGAGATACTATATTCGTAATTTTGACGGACACAGGCCAGCTTCCTTTTTCCAGATAATTCAGCCAGCTTTGCTGAGCTTTTCTATGTTCTTCATTATTAGGAGAATTCCATCGCAATGTATGTTTAAGCGAAGTTAATGCCTCAGTCCATCCCCCTTGAACAGTATCACTTATTTCTTTGAACGCCGTATCTATATTCGGTTGTAAAATAAGCGGTGTTTCGCTGATGGTAGCCAGGTTTTCTCCCAAAATTTTCAATGCCTCTCTGAAATTACTCTTCTTCGCGACGATAAACTCCTTGAGAATAAAGAAAGCTTGTTCCCAATATCGTAAAATCTCATCATTCGAATTAGGCTTCCAATCGTCTTTTGTTTTCTGAAGATCACTCAGAGATACGGTGACTCCTTTCATAAAATGACTCATACGAAAGATCGCCGCGAATATTTTAATTGCCGTTGTCCTAATGGATTCGTCGTCCGATTTTAAATATTTTTTTAATACTTCAAGGCGCTCAATTACGGGGCAACTTGTTCCAGACAAATAAATGTGAAAGAGCTGTTGAAGACTACCGGTCGAGTTATTTGCCCATGTTTCATTTTCTCCGGCAGCCAGGCGCAAAAGCAATGACGACGCCCGTTGGAAAAGGTCATGATTCCACGCCAATTTTTCTAAACCAATCACTAAATTACGACGAGGTTTGATGTCTGCCTTTAGCTGATCTGTAGTTCGTCCCACTAATGATCTTTCAGCTATATCCATAGCTGTGGGAGGGGCCAAATCAACAAGACTGCGGAATATCAAGGCACCCTCATGCCCAGAAACGAGATAGTCCGCATCCTGAAAAGGGATACCCAAAACACTTATGAGATCATTTAATTCAGGTGAATTTTCCAGTTCGGTCAATCGGTTCGTAAACTTTTCCAAAAGCCCTATCTCTGATAACTGGGCAAATTTAGATTGCAAAGCATTAGACGAACATCTTTTTAAAGAACATATTTGCCGAGAAGCCAATGCTGCGGCCAGAGGCGGAGGAACAATTCTTATCGTATCTCCTTCTTCGCGAAGTATATTCCGTTTTTTTAATTCATCGATGGACATCTGCATGTCAGGCATATTCACGTCTGGGCAAAAGATATTTCGCACTGCGTCCAAATGTTGATTCAACGTATCTTGCCTCCCGCCAAGAATCGTGAATATTGAAAGTGTTTGTGCTACGATGTGCGCGGAGGGAACATTATCTCTCGCACTATTAAGAGCATCAAAAAATTTCGTTTTCGTGGACAAATCATTTTCTGATAACGTGCGTTTCTCTTGTAGAATCAATTTCGCCATCGAAGGATATCCTTCTGCATAATTCGCTATTTTTTCTATCAAGGGAGAGCTGTTCGAATTACTTTTTAAATATGGATCTTCTGATAGCATATTGACAACGACGTCTCTCATCTTATCCGAGTCTAAATTGATAGGCATTGTCGGCGCACCGAATTGCTCAATTTCATGTGAAATAGTGATCAGGCATAGTCCAGAATTAGTCGTCCTTCTTTCAAGGGATTTGTGCATTTCCGTAGGGCAATTGTCGATAATCAGTATGGTACTCATCTCCGTTGATTCGAGATAATTGACCAAATCGAAGATGTCCCTCGAATACCGATCATGACAATCAAGAAATACAGCAGTATAAGCCGTTTTTTGATCACCACGTATAGTTTCAAAGATAAATCGAGTTTTTCCAACCCCTGATGATCCTGTAATCCGAATGCATGCATTGGGTTTGTTTAACTCGCCAATGATTGAAGTTGATAATTTTTTTAGGTAGTCATTATCATAGTAAGCCTTAGAAAAGGCATTCTGTCTCTCCCATTCATCGCATGTTTTAAGCAAATATGGATTAGACCCTATTGTGGCAGAAATTACATATCGAACTGCCGCTAAATGCCTATTTGCCCATTCTGCTATTTTATTTGAATCAAGAATAAGAATTTCGGCTTCGGTAGAAAGATCGAAACCCGCTTTTTTCAAACGTTCTTCGGCTTTTTCTCGTATTTCTCTGGGAGACCAGTTAATAGTGTGATGACCCCAAAGCAAAATATACGCCCCTTTTTGTTCAAAAATTGTTTTAATTTTTGGCTTAATAATATATTCCTCTTTTCTTGGAGTTTTGGGGGCGAGTTCATTTTTAAATATTGCGTCGGTTAGCGTTCCTGTATGCGCCTTGCATTGAAACAATGCTTCGTTTCGTGGTACGAAACCTGGGATTACTGGACCTGTCCAATTCCCGTCACTCCCACCATCGGCAACATTGATTTGTTCAGGCACATAATAGGAAGCATCCTCCCCTTTTTTACGTGCATTATTTGCTTCAGCAGCAAGGAGATAACGCAATAATTTTGGCAATTGATGCTCATCTAGGCGCTCAATATCTTTGGAAGATAACTGTAAGATTTCGTTTGGAGAAGAGACTGGAGACATAGATTGTTAAGTTGTGTGAGAAATATCATAGCAAATTAATATACTAAAGACAGCTAAAAGAAAGCCCTCCTGAGGAAGACTTTCTGGGTTATTGCAACTACACCTGCCACACGTCATCCGGGATAGGGGTCAGCGATACCCCGTCACCCGGCATGGACATGCTGACCATACGGACGCTTCGACTCAGCCACGCGAATAGTTCCGTGAACTTTTGTTCGTTAATCTGCATCGGAGGGAGAGTCGAACTGATGTAAGAGAGCTCAGATATGTCGGCATTGCCGATGCCGAAGACGAACATGCTGAGTTTGCGGGCGGTAGCTAGCTCTTTCATTCGCGCTGTCAGCTCACGGTGCCGGGTACTGGTAGGGATGCCGTCCGTCATCACGACAAGCCAGGGTTGATAGTATTCGACGCCGTGTTGCTGGTAGATTGCCTTACGGTTATCGAGTTCGAATAAGGCTAGCTCGACAGCTTCACCAAGGAGAGTTTCATTCTCCTGAGACGTGGCGATTTTCAACTCTGAATCTGCTTCTCGGATAGGTCCGAATTCTTTCACAGTTGTTACAGTCCGGGCGAAAGCCATGATGGAAACGTCGGCGGCAAGTTTTGCCATAGGATCAGCGAGGATATCGCAAATGAACTGCTGAAGACCAGTATTGAGTTCATTCATCCGGGTGACAAGGTTGTCTCCTGTGACGATATTCCAGTTGATTCCATCGGAGCTTTCTTGACGGAGGATCTGTTGATTGTCGCCCCGGACGATGCCGTTCATACTGCTACTGACATCCAGCAGGAAGAGGACGGGTAGCCGGGCGTTGGTGTTGTTACTAAACTCGCGCATGGCGGCGAGTTGTTCCTGTTTGGTGGAGTGTGTCGATGATGTAGACATGATAGTTTGTGTTAATGGTTGATGGTGGGGTTCCGGGATGACTGATTCAACGCACTACGACGCCGTATGCAGAGCTTGCACATGGAGCGGGCATGAGATTGCCATAAACGTCGTGCGATGTCCTCAGGAGTCTCCCAGAAGCGAATACCGCAGTCTGAACAGATGTTGGGTGTCATCTGTTCCAGCAGGCTACGGGGTGGACAGGGGCGGTCGTGCAGAAGTTCCCGGTATATGGGATGAGATCTTCTGCCTCCCGGCTCCATATCCTTGAGGTATTGATGAAAACAACGCGCCAGATACCCCGGGGAGACGCGTGGACGCAAATCGTGATGCTGAACACAGGTGAGGTTGTGCCCAAGGGCATCGCGAAGCTTGCGAGGGAGATACGACCAGACATAACGTCCGGGCGTATCAGGCGGATAAGAACCCGGAGGCGGTTTGTACAAAGAAAACGGATATGGCAGAGTTCCTTTTCTGACAGATTCCTGCATATCCTCCCCACTGCCTTGACGGGTGAAGGGGAACAGACCAAGAGTCAATGTCATGAAGAGTAGAACGGACAGGGCATACGTGTCGTGGCTGCGGGTACGCAGGAAGTCCTCGTAGTTGCCTCGAAGTTCTGGGGCGCGGAAGCGTTCCGTACCGACAGAGCAGGGATAGTCTTCAATCTGGAAGCTGTCGGTGTCCACCCAGCAGACTGAGCCATCAGGAGAAGCCATCACATTGCCGGGATGTAGATCCCCCAGAATAACACCGTATCGGTGTAGAGTATTGACGGATTCCGCCAAGTGTAGGCACAGCCTGGTCAGGTCGTATCGAGTCCATGATGGGAATTGTTTCTTCAGCAACTCCGCATGAAACGCAAAAACCCCGAGGGGAACACCGTCCACCCGGGGCATCAGCACGCCGACAAAGCACCGCAGTTCGTCGTACAAGATCCCACGCGGCCATGCCACGCACGGAGAACGTATAGGCCGGGAACACATCAATCGTAGCTTCTGCTCACGCCAATGTGTTCGTTTGTTCGGATGGTAGATCTTTGCAACGAGTAGTGATTCCGATGCAACATGGGCAGTGAAGACGGAACCTTCGCCGCCTTCTGCAATGGATTCACCCAGAACGGTTCGTTTCCCCTGGCCTGAGAACAAAATATCTCCGGTCGAATACTTCCTGACATTGCCGCAGAGCGCTTCGTCCAGCCTCCTCACCTGATGGTGTAGAGTGTAAATAGCCATAAATTAACACAATGTATTGGTATTGTATCAATTATATATAACTCGCAAGATTTTCGTTTTACAAGGCGGTCAAATGGGCCGCTCATTGTGTGATTCGTATGACAGAAATACCTTATGAAATAAGGCGGAAAATGCCCTAAAAGTGTACACACTTTGTACACAGATTGGGGCCGTTTTATGGAATTTGCATCTATTTTGACGCCAAAAAGAAACCCTCTTTAAGTTATTTACTTAAAGAGGGTTATTGATGGTGCGCCCGACAGGAATCGAACCTGCACGTTTTTCAACACCAGATCCTAAGTCTGGCGCGTCTACCAATTTCGCCACAGGCGCAACGAACGGGCGGACGCACTCTGCCATACCAGGCTCTGGCGTTCAAGATTAAACAGGAGTTTTTACCTTTGACGCGCTTGTGGGAAGCACCTGTGGTGAGAAACCCATAGGAAAGTTAACTGACCTGTTGGGTGTCTGCTTTCTGGCGGTATTTTCCATTCATGGGCGGATGTCTGGTTCCCCAAAGGCACATTTACTCCGGATTAGAAAGGGGAGGCATTGAGTACGTCCTGGTTTGTCTGCCGGTAAAGGATGGAAAATCCTTGGTAGCTGATTCTGTGAAGGAGGTTCTGGAGAAAGGAAAGTTTTATCCCAAGCCGGTGTTGGCCGCTGGTGGTGGTTCCGGGGCGCAATGTTTCGCGTATGAGGAGTGCGATACTGATGCCAAACAACGAGGCGTGAAATTAAGAAGATTCTCGAGCCAGTTAAAGCAGTCCTGAACCGGAGGATGGAATATCCCGGATATTTTCCCGGGCAGGCTTATCCCATGATTTGTGCCGGAAAAGGAAATAGTTTCACGAACAGAAAGTCCAGCATTCCCAGGCACAGGGCGATGCAGACGGCTTTTTTAGGGGACAGGAGAGGCGTTGTTTTCAGCCAGGCGACGATGCCGGCATGAACCGCCAGAGAGATGCCCACAGACCACCAGAAGAACGGAATGCCCGTCATGGCGAAGAGGGCCGCCAGCGGGTAGGTGAATGCCAGAAAGAGTTTTATGACAGCTTCCCATTCATGCCCGCGTACCATCATCAGCTGCTTGGACAAAAGAGAGACATACAGGCAGGAAGGGACTACGACGCACAGGATGAGGGAAACAACCCCTTTTTTTGCATACCGTTCTTCCTGTGTGGGAATGTACATGCCGCATATACTGGGTCAGGAGGGGAAATTTGTCAAACATTGTCCTAGCCCGGCGGCGCGGGAGCAATATACTGACGGCACTGCGTATGTCGTCTTTTGAGTTGAATTCCTCCTTCAAGCCTTCCGGAGACCAGGAGCAGGCCATCGGCAAGCTGCTCAAGTCTCTGGAGGCGGGTAACAAGCACCAGGGGCTCCTGGGAGTGACCGGTAGCGGCAAGACATTCACCATGGCGAATTTGATTGCCCGGATGAACAGGCCCACGCTGGTGATTTCCCACAACAAGACGCTTGCCGCACAGCTTCATTCGGAGCTGAAGAGTTTTTTCCCGAATAACGCGGTGGATTACTACGTTTCCTATTTCGATTATTACCAGCCGGAGGCGTATATCGCCAGTTCCGACACCTACATTGAAAAGGATTCCGCCATTAATGACGAGTTGGACCGCCTGAGCCTGAATGCCATGAATTCCCTGATGACGCGGAGGGATGTGATTGTGGTGGCATCCGTTTCCTGCATTTACGGCCTGTCCACTCCGGAGGATTACAGGAACCTGACGCTGCGCATGCGCGAGGGGGATGTCATGGACCGGGACGTGTTTTTGAAGCATCTGGTGGAACGCCTGTTCGAGCGGCAGGATTTTGATTTTACCCGCGGCACGTTCCGCGTGCGCGGTGAGGTGGTGGAGGTGTTTCCCGCTTATTCGGAAGGTGAAGCAATCCGCGTAGAGTTTTTCGGCGACGAGGTGGAACGGGTTTCTTTGATTGACTCCGCCACCGGGCGTGTGAGGGAACGGCTTGGGAGCTACACTTTTTTCCCGGCCAAGCAGTATGTGGCCGCTCCGGAGAAACGGGCGGCGGCGTTAAAGGCTATCCGGGAAGAGCTGGAGGACCGCGTAGGCTGGTTTGAGAAGCATGGGCGCCTGCTGGAAGCGCAGCGGCTTAAATTGCGCACGGATTATGATTTGGAACTGATTGAAGAGCTGGGTTTCTGCAAGGGGATTGAAAATTATTCCCGCCATTTGTCCGGCCGCCTGCCCGGAAGCGCCCCATCCACCCTGCTGGATTTCTTTCCCAAGGATTCATTGACCCTGATTGATGAAAGTCATGTGGCGGTGCCGCAGCTGGGAGGCATGTACGAGGGGGACCGAAGCCGCAAAAATATTCTGGTGGAGCATGGGTTCCGCCTGCCCAGCGCTCTGGATAACAGGCCTTTGAAATTCCATGAGTTTATGGAAAGGCAGAACCAGATTGTGTATGCTTCCGCTACTCCGGGGCCATTTGAACTGGTAAATTGCCGTGCGGATAATAAGACGTATATTCCCGTGCGCCGTGCCGCCAGATCCGGAGAAAAGGCTCCGGAAGGGTTCAAAGGAATTTTGTTTACCTCTCCCAAGGACATTCGCGTTGCTCCCAGCCCATCCACGGAACCGGTAGAAAAATTTGACCCAACCAGGCGTTCTACACCCCTGATTGTAGAGCAGATTATCCGGCCTACCGGGCTGCTGGAGCCGAAGATTACCATCCGTCCATTGAAAGGGCAGATTGACGAGACGATCGCCATGTGCAATGAACGTGTTGCCAAAAATGAACGCGTGCTGGTCACGACGCTGACCAAGAAGACGGCGGAAGATTTGACGGAGTACCTGAAAGGGGTAGGGTTGAAGGTGTCCTATATTCACGCGGATGTGGATGCGATTGAGCGTGTGGAGATTTTACGTGCTTTGAGAGCCAGGAAGATAGACGTTCTGGTAGGCATTAACCTGCTTAGGGAAGGGCTGGATTTGCCGGAGGTTTCCCTGGTGTGCATTTTGGATGCGGACAAGGAGGGGTTTTTGCGAAATGAGACGTCCCTGGTGCAGACGGCGGGCCGCGCCGCGCGGCATTTGAATGGAGAGTGCGTCTTGTTTGCGGATGTGATGACGGATTCCATCAAACGGCTGGTTGAGCTGACGGATTACCGCCGGGGTATTCAGGAAAAATACAACCGGGAACACGGTATTGTCCCCCAAACGGTGAGCCGTTCCGAACAGGGGCAGTTGAAGTTGTACGCAGAGGATGATGAAGAGTCCTTCCGCGTAGCGGAGGATGAAGCCGTGTATGGTCTGGAAGAGCGCGTTGCCAGGCTGGAGGCGGAAATGAAGGAGGCTGCTTCCCATTTGGAATTTGAACGCGCCGCCTTGATTCGGGATGAAATCAGGCAGATGCGCGGAGAATATGGAAAAGGCAGGGGATAATATCCGGCGTGATGAATTGGGGATGAGCTTTCTGGTAGGATGGCATGCTGTTTTTTCGTGATATTTGTCCATCTTATTCTTGCCCGTCATTTGACGGTGATTTGGATATTGGGTTTAACAGTTAATTGCTTAAAGAATTCTGCTGATGTGACGTCAGTGTTCCGGACCGGAGTCCGCTGTCAACGTGAAATATTCTAAGAAGGCCTTACACCGATGGGGAAGTATATGAAGGGCTCTTTGTTCCAGTCTTTTCTTATATATAAAAATTTCTCATGATAAGCACTTGCCGAAGTGGCAAAGGGTATGGCGGATGACAGAGGATTCCCAGGCTGGCAGCAGTAGCTGTCTGATTATCCTTTGCCGGTTATGTTCCCCATTTTATTTCTTGATGCAGCCGGCTGCGTCAAAGACGCCGGGCAATGTATGGTCAGGAGGGGCCCATTTGCCATCGTCTGAAGAAAAGATTTGCATAAAAAATACTTGCGTATTTGGAAAAAGTCTGTAATCTCCTCCCACCATGACCCGCAAAGGTGGTATCAATAAAACCCGCAAGGCAGTCGCCAAGCGTTTCAAGGTAACCGGCACGGGCAAGGTACTGCGCCGTAAACAGGGCAAGCGCCACATCCTCCAGAAGAAGTCCAGCAAGCGCAAGCGCCAGCTTGGCAAGGTGGCTCTGGTGGACGAGACGCAAGTCTGGGCAGTCAAGCAGAACCTGCCTTTCGCCTAAACCGCGGAAACGCTCGACTAATGCCGAGCTTTCCCCCCGCTGAACGGGGGGCCTTCATGCAGCCTTCTTCCGATGAGAAGATAAGAACAGGCGAGACTGCAGGGAGGTGAGGAAGAACAGTCTGTTCAAGATAGAAATAGAAATAAGCTATGCCACGTGCCACTAATGGACCGGCCTCTCGCAAGCGTCGTAAGCGCATTCTCTTGCGTGCCAAGGGTTTCCGCGGTTTCCGCAGCAAACTCTTCCGCTACGCCAAGGATGCTGTTTACAAGGCTTGGCAGTATGAATACCGCGACCGCAAGCGTCGGAAGGGACAATTCCGCCGTCTCTGGATCGCCCGTATTTCCGCTGCCGTCCGCGACCGCGGTCTGACCTATTCCCGCTTTATGGAAGGCTTGAAAGCCGCCAATATCGATTTGGACCGCAAGGTTCTTGCCGATTTGGCCGTCTCTGACGAAAAGGCTTTTGACGCTATCTTCGCTCAAGCGAAGAAGGCCATTGAAGCCAAGGATGGCGCCGCTCTCCGCGCCTGAATGTGCGGGAGTTTCCATCTGTTCAGTAAACGTTAACCGACAGCCTCCGGAAATAATTTTCCGGAGGCTGTTTTCATGTCCGGACATGGCAGTTCCGGCCGTTGGCATTTTCCTGTAAATGCCTTTATGGAGCAGGTGTTTGCACGTTCATCATTTAGTGCGCCAGCCAGCTTCTCTTATTGCAGCGTCGGTTTTCCCATGCCGGCTGGGAAAAATCCTGTTTCCGCCAGTGCGTATTTTTGTTAAGAACACAATGGCTCTTTAATCATTGCTTCCAATTCCGGAGGCATTTATTGCAAAGGCTGTTCAGGGGATTCGGACAGAAAAGCGGGCTGCGGCGTTTGATGCCCCGCCGGTTTTTTCTCCTGGTAGAAAAAAGGCGCTTTTATTCGTCCAGGTTCCGGGCCGGGATGATGCCGCCTCTCCCAGAGGCACCGCTCGAAAAAAGGGGACGCGGTCTTTTACTTGCGGCTTCAGAATTCCCGGAAGGTAAAGGCTGTTTTCTGGACTGTCAGGCACCTTTTGAAATCCATTTGGAATATCAGCATCCACTTTGTCATTAGGACATCTTTGAAGCTTGTTCACCGGAGAGGCCCGTGGTAACTTGAATGGCAAAAACTACCATGGATAGCATTCTTTCCGTCCTTGCCACCATCGCCATTATTTTCGGCGTGGTGATGTTGTTTAACTTCATGATTTTTATTCATGAACTTGGTCATTTTTTCGCTGCCCGCTGGCGTGGTCTGTATGTGGACAGGTTTCAAATCTGGTTTGGCCGTCCCATCTGGAAAAAAACGGTTAACGGCGTGCAGTGGGGGCTGGGGTGGATTCCGGCCGGAGGTTTTGTATCCCTGCCGCAGATGGCTCCTATGGAGGCCATTGAAGGACGTGCGGAGCTTCCCAAGGATTTGAAGCCGGTTACTCCCTTGGACAAGATTATCGTGGCCGCCGCCGGGCCTGCCGCTTCTTTTCTGCTGGCTGTGTTGTTTGCCGTGGCCGTCTGGATGGTGGGCAAGCCGGATGTGGAGATGGGCGTGACTACGGTCGGTTTTGTTGCTCCGGACAGCCCTGCGGCTCAGGCCGGCATTCTTCCCGGCGACAAGATTGTGAAAGTGGACGGCCATCCTGTGGACAAGTGGGCGGGCAATATGGAAGGCGTGCGGGAATTGATCATGCTGGGCGAGCATGACCGGGTGGTTTTTACGGTGCAGAGACCTGGACATGAAGGAGAGATGGAAATTTCCTGCGGATTCCGGATTCCGGAAACGTCCTGGTGGCAGCGCTCCGGCATGCGTCAGGTGGGGTTGATGCAGGCCATGCCCTGCGTGATTGGGGAAGTGATTCCCAATTCTCCTGCCGCCCTGGCCGGATTGAATCCGGGCGATGAGGTTACGGCCGCCAATGGAGAACGCCTCTGGAACCCTGCCGCACTGGATGTTCTGCTGAAGAAGAATGAACCGCTTTTGCTGGATGTGACGGACAGGGCCGGGGTTGCAAGGCAGGTGAATATTCAGGGGAAGCTTCCGGAGAATTGGCACAATGGTGCGGACGGTTCCCTGCTCAAGGGGGCCCAGCCTATTCTGGGCGTGAGCTGGGACCTGAGTTCCGTGGGCCGTGACGTTACCGTCCATCCTTCTCCGTGGGCGCAGATCAAGCAGAGTCTGAAATGGATGGGGGATACCCTGGCGAAGGTGGTGGCTCCCGGCAGCAGCGTGGGCGTGGAGCATCTTTCCGGACCTGTGGGAATTGCCAATCAGTTTTACAAGATGTTCTCTCTGGAGGAAGGGTGGAAGCTGGCCCTGTGGTTTTCCGTGGTGTTGAATGTAAACCTGGCGGTTCTGAATATTCTGCCTCTTCCGGTAGTGGATGGCGGCCATGTGGTCATGAATGCCATTGAATTGGTTTTCCGGCGTCCCCTGAATGTAAAAGTTCTGGAATTCGTCCAGTTCGGCTTTGTGTTCCTGCTGATGGGGTTCTTCCTGTTTGTGACGTTCAAGGATGTGGGGGATTTCTTTGGCAAGAAGCCGGACAAGCTGCCCACCCCGGTATTCAAGGCCGTCGCGGATTAGTTGCGGACGGCGTTTTTTATCCCGGCCTGTTCCATGAAGCAGTCACTGGCGGCGCGTTTCCTGTTCCGGGCGGTGGTGCTGGCGTTTCTTGTGTATGCCATGCTGCTTACCTGGTGGACTCCTTTCACTGGGGACAGCTTTATGCATTCCGTGTTCGGGGCGGACCACCGCCTTGCTTTTCAGCCCGTGCTGGAGCGGTGCTGGTGGTCATACATGCACTGGAATCCCCGGCTGGGAGAGTTCCTCGCTATTTTTACAGCTACGGCGGGAAAATGGCTTTTTCTGGCCCTCAATCCCTTCGTGCTCCTTTCCCTGGCGTTGATGATGTTTTTTCTGGCGCGGGGTAGAAAGGTCAATTCCGGAAACTGGCGGGATGTGCTGCTGTTTACCGTGGGAGCGCTTCTTTTGCTTACGTCTTCATCCAGGCCGGGGATCACGATGTTCTGGCTGTCCGGAGGGACCAATTACGCCTGGTCGGCCGCCATCTGGCTGGGCTTCCTGTGCCTGTACCGCTCCTTATGGGCTGGAACTTCCCGGATTAGGGACACTCCTTTTTCCTGGCTCTGGATAGGCGTCATGGCTTTTGCCGCCGGCATGACGAATGAGAACCAGATTCCCGCTTCCCTGGGCATGCTGTTCGTGTACTGGTTTTACGCCCGCTGCCGGGGAATGGTTCTCCCCCGCTGGTTTTTCATTGGCTGGGGATTCCATGCGCTGGGAGGGGCCTTTCTTCTGCTGGCTCCGGGCAATGCGGCCCGCCTTCATTCGGAGACGGCGGGCGGCGCAGCCGTTCTCCATTCCTGGGGGGAGCGTTTCAGTGCCATTCCGGAATTGGTAAACGCCTTTTATGAATTCATGCCGATTCCTAAAATTTTGCTGGCCGTTGCCGCTGCCGCTCTGATCCTGCTGACTGTGGAAGCGGGGATAAACGTCTGGCGGGGGAAGGCCGGGCGGCGTATGTGCGTCTCCCTGCTGTTTATTCTGGTGGCTCATGCCATGGCAATCAGCTTTTTTATACGCGTGATTCCGGCATGGCACGCCATGTTTTCCGCCACGGTATTGATGATGACGGGAATTCTGGGATTGTACGGGGTATGGATGGATGCCGTGCGAAGGCGGTGGCTCCCATTCTGCGTGCTGCTGGCTGCGGCTGGTCCGGCCCTGTGGGTATGCTCCGGATATCTGGATGCTTTTCCCCGTATCCACCGCCAGTGCGAGGAACGGAAAATGTTCATCCGCCATGAATTGGAACAAGGCAAGAAAAACATTACGGTTCCTCCTTATGATTCCGTTCCTTTGGCCCCTTATGTTTCCGTTATGTGGCGCATGAGCAGCGGGGATCCGGATGAATTTATCAATCGTTCCGTAGCCCGGTATTTGGGGATTGAAAGCATCCGGGTGGCTGTTCCGGAACCGTGACGGCTTTATTCTGGCCGTTTCACAAATCCTTTCCGTTTTTTTATTTGAATGCGGGCAAATGTCCGCGGATCAACAATCCGGTGAATGTCAAGCTGTCTTAATAAAAACATATTTTATTCATATTAAATATGTTATATATTTCTATCATATTGATGGAAGATGATTTATCCCAAAAAAATAAACGTAATACATGATTAAGTTTTCATGATTTGCCATTGACACCGGATTGTTGATCCGGTTTACTTCGTTTTGCCATGAAGAAATCCTTGTTGTCTTTAGCTTTAATCTCAAGTACCTTGCTTGCCGTAGAGGCGGCAACGGTGCAAATTGATTTCGGACGCAGTGACGCCACGACGGACGGCGTGCTCAATATGAATTATGATAGTGCCTCCGCCGCTTTGGGCAGCATGCCGGGAAGCGTTTCTTTGGCATGGAGTACGGCAGAATGGCCTGTAGGGGATAATGGCCATACCACCACCAAGACAGTTGAGGAAGAAGCCGATTGGAAAAATCCTTTCAACGGCAGCATGCCTTTCAGCTTGGGGGACACTTTTCGTGACGGTCTTTTAACGCAGACGGCCGACGGGTCCGGCTCTTTCACCGTAACGTTCAGCGGTCTTGCCGCCGGGGAGTATTCCTTGTCCATCTTTGGAGGTTTCACAGGCAAGGATGCATTTGCCGGTCAAACTTGGACGATCGGAAACGCCGATGCTTCCAATGCCGTCTGGACAAGCTTCGGCACAGACGCCAGCGGGAACTGGGCCGAAATTTCTTCCGTGACGGGCGATAATTCCGGAGTCCTTACTCCGGCGAACGCTTCCACTTCCAGCGCTACTGCCAATAAAGGGCTTTATGCTACGGTAGAGAATGTCGTGGTAGGGGAAGACGGGACGCTTACCCTTACGATTCAGGGGGATGGGAGCAAGGGGTACGGCCTTACAGCCCTTAATTACCTTTCCCTGACGCAGGTGCCGGAACCCGCTACGGCAGCATTGAGCCTGCTGGGCGCTGCTGCCCTGTTCCTGCGCCGACGCAGGGACTGACCGGAAAGAACAGACCTTTGTTATCAACGCCGCTCCGTAATTCACGCGGAGCGGTTTTTTTATTTGGCGTTTTTCCTTTCCCTGTCTATACAGCAGGTCGTTTCTATCCCGACTTGTTGGCCGGAACACTGCCTGCCCCATTCCGGAGAAAAGCCGGAATTGGAATGAGGCGCGGGAAAAAACGGGAAAACGGACTTGTCCGGGAAGAGGGGGTTATTGAATGGGGACGGTTTCCTTCAAGCAGGTGGAGACGATAGTGCGCGTAATACGCTCCAGCGGTATTCCGGTGATTCTGGATACGATGCGGGCGTAAGCGTTCAATTGGTTTGCATGGCGCTCGCGCAGTTGCTCAGGGGTATCGGCATGGTCCGTCTTGAAGTCCACGATGCGGGCGCCGCCTCCATCAAGAATCAGCCTGTCAATGATGCCGGAAATCCAGTTATTCCCGTCAATGGCTTCAATACGCTGTTCCTTCATGATGCGCGCCGTTTCCGGAGGCGTGAAAAGTTCGCGGATGGATGGGATTTCCATGCACTCCGCTACGATGCGTTCCGCCTCCGTGGCAGGGTGGAGAGCCCACGCCGGTTTGTTTTCATCATCCCAGCGGGTAATCCGTTCAAACACGGCGTGGACGGCGGAACCAAGCGCGGCGGCTTTCCCTGCGCCCGCGTGTTTTTCTCCCTGGAGCGGGGAGGCTTCCTCCGACAGGCCGGAAGGGGATATCCGTTCTCTGGCCAACGGTTTTTGCGGAGGCCATTCCAGCGCGTTTTTCTCCGCGCGTTTTTGTATGCTTTCCGGGAATTCCTCATACCACCCGTCAAGACCGCGGGAGTACAGGCATGACGCTCCGGATTCCGGAAGTATGTCTTCCGTTCCCCGGTTGAGGGGCCGGATAGAGGAACGGACTACTTTCCACATGGAATCTGCCTCCGTTTCTTCCTTGTCTTCCCGGTACGGGAGGATAACGTAGGTAGCCCGCTTGGCCCGGGTAAGCGCTACATACAGCTTGCAAAATCCGTCGAATTGCTGCCGGGCGCGCCATTCCCCGTAAAGTTCCCGGAATTGCGGGATATTCATATAGACATGCCGGGAGGGGGCCAGGACAATGCCTTCCACACCGCCCTCCCCGTTTTTTTTGATAAAATGGGTCAGATGCCTTCCGTCCGCAAAAGGTGTATCCCTGCCGATCTGGGGCAGGATGACGATGTCAAATCCCAGCCCTTTGGATTTGTGGATGGTCATGATGCGGACAATTCCCGCGGCGGGGTCTTCCCGGCGGGTCAGGTCTTCCATGTGCCTGATCCATTCATCCAGGGAAACGCCCTGTTCGTCCACCTGTTCCGCCTCATTCTGCCAGACGGCCAGGCGGTCGCGGTGGAAGTCCGTCAGTTCCGCCCCTCCCCGGAGCAGGCGCTGTTCCAGTTCCTCCATGACGGCGGCGTAACCGTCCCGTTCCAGCAGGAGGCGCCATTCCTTCCACCCCATGCTTTCCGGGCCTCCCTGCGTGATGAGGGGCCGGAGAGGGGAGTGGGTGAGCAGGCCGATGACAAAGGGGTCTCCCGGCATCAGCAGCCAGCGGAAGAAGTACAGCAGGTTTTTTCCCAGCGGAGAGTCCACACCTACTGGAACGTCGTCACATACTTCTGCGGGGATGCCGTGATCCGTCAGCCAGCCCTTGATGACAAGAGCCTGGTTTTTCGTACTGACCAGTATCGCTGTTTCCAGGCCGCGGCGCAGGGCCCCTGTACGCTCCAGAATATCAGCCGCCGCCTGGCATACCAGGTCATTGGCAGAGACGTTTTCCGTCTTGGGCGCCTGCCAGATTTGGGAGGCGCCGGGGCGGCCTTCCAGATGGGGGGCGCACCGGTGCTCCGGATATTCCCCCCATTGTTCCAGGGCGGCGGGTTCGCACCCGGGCGCTGTCCGGGCATAGTCGCAAATATCGTTGACCAGATCCAGCACAGGCTGGACGGAGCGGTAGGAAGTGGACATGCCGCGTTGTTCCAGTTGAAGCTGTGAAGAAACGGAGCGGAACAGCTCCGGGTCTCCGCCGCGCCACTGGTACACGCTCTGCTTGATGTCCCCCACCACGAAAATGCTGCCTTCATTTCCGGCCTTGGATTCCGCCAGATCATCCAGGAAAGGCTTGATGACGCGCCATTGGGGCTGGGACGTATCCTGGAATTCATCCAGCATCCAATGGTCGTAACGGCAGTACATGCGGTATTGCAGATCCCGTTTAAGTTCCGGCGTAATGGTGCCCCCTCCCAGCATGCGCGTAACGTCGTGGAACAGGAACCTCCCCCTGTTGCGGACCAGGGAGGAGTATTTGCCCTCAAACAGGAGCATCAGTCCGTGCGTGGCGCGTGTGCGGCGCAGCGTGTGCAGGGCTTCCATGCGCAGCCAGCTTTGGATGAGTTTTTCCAGAGCAGGCGTCCAGAAATCCCGGAATTTTTCCCGCGCCTCTTCCACGGTAATGGCCCAGGGGGAACCTCCCTCTGTGCGGAAGCGCACGCGGCCCAGCCTGGCGTATTGGGAAAATCCGTTCAGGAAGCGCAGGAACAGTTCTTTGTTTTTTACGCCGTTTTTCCCTTCCGGCGCAGGAGTTTGCTGAACCTGGAAAACCAGGGAATGCAGTACGGAGTCAAATTGTTCCAGGGGAACGGGAGGCGCTAGCTCCTCCAGTGTGAAGCCCAGTGTGACGGGGTTTCCCCACATCCCGGCATCCGGCACATCCAGAAAAAGTTCGTGATAGGTGCTCAGGCGGCGCATCATGGAATTCTCCGCGTCCGCGGCTTCCGCGTCAGAATCCGCCCCGGAAAGGAAGGCATCTTCAAAGTCCTTCCTTCGCTCCCTGTTTACGGAGCATTCCCGGTACAGGGAGAGCAGGGCTTCACGGCGCGCCAGTTTCTCCGCCGTGGGGTCAATCATGCTGAAGCCGCTGACTCCCAGTTCAAAGGCGCTGGCGGAGGCAATCTGGGCAAACAGGCTGTCAATGGTGCAGAGGTTGAGCCGCGCCAAATTCTGCACCAGAATGTGCAGTAAATGGAGGAAGCGTTCCCGATGCAGGTTTTCCTCCTTCCATGCCTCCGGAGCGCCGGGCCAGAGACCGGGTTCCCCGTCCGTTCCTTTGATAACCGCCCATAGCCGTTCTTTCAGCCGCGCCGCGCCTGCCTCATCCGTGGCCCCCGCGGCCAGGTCTGTCAGAATGCGGTCCTTGAATTCTCCCGCCGCTTTTCGGGTGAACGTAATGGCGATGAGGCGTTCGGGGTGGTTGCCGCCGTTCAGCGCCAGCAACCCCAGGAAACGCAGGGAGAGCTGGTAGGTTTTTCCCGTTCCGGCGGAAGCGGAGATCAGCATGTTGGTCAGGGGCGGCATCTTAGAAAGGCAGGTGGGGGGTGAGGCGGAGGCCCAAAAGATCCTGCAGGCTTTCCCTCCGGGAAGTCATCAGGTCCTTGAATACGTCATAAGAGGGCGGTGGCCAGCCCAGTTCCTCCGCGGTGATGAGCCCGCGGCCTTCATAAAGAAGCTTCATCAGTTCCACCGCCCAGGAACGGGCGCTGTCCAGCGCGCATTCCTCATATCCGGGCATGGTGTCGTGGAGGGTGTCCCAGGAGGAGATTCCGATATCCATGGGATTGGCGGGAAGGTTGTAATAGGCCGCTGAGGGAGCGCCGCCGTAGGTTTCCGAGGCCCACAGCACATAAACGGGAAGCTGCAGGTCTTTCCAGCGCGCGTGCGCCAGCTTCCCGTTTTTCCGTCGTTTGGTGTAGGGATGCAGGGCTGGGGAAAGCAGGGACAGGGCGTCCGGCCGTCCGAGCGGTTCTAGATGCTTTTTTTCACAGGAGGAGGCCGCTCCGGTTTTGTAGTCAATGACCCGTATGCGCCCGTCCGCATGGCGGTCAATACGGTCAATACGGAATTTCATGGGGAAGCCGCCCAGTGTCCAGTTCTCTACCTGACGCTCAAAGGCAATGCAGGACCATCCTTCCTGAAGGGCCTGCAAGTGCTGAACGGCGTAAACGGAAAGCCTCTGTTCCATGGAGCGTTTTTGCAGCAGCAGGGGCATGAGGGGGGAGGGGCCGTATTGTTTCCGGAAGGTTTGTTCCAGTATTTCCGTGATGGCGGCCTGAAGGGAAGCTGCGTTCATGCCGTCTTTCAGGACGGCGTGTTCCCGGCAGAAGCATTCCAGCACGTCGTGCAGCATGGTGCCCAGTTCATTGGCGGCCATATCTTCTTTGTCCGGCAGGAATTCTTCCTCATTCATGTGCAGAGCCTCCTGCGTCCAGAAACGCATGGGGCAGGACAGGAACCTTTTGAGGACGGAGGGGGAGAAGGGCTTCCCTCTTTCCTTCCACGGGTTTTTGTAGCCGGGCGCCATCGCGCCGATGTCCGCAGCGGTCTTCCAGCCTTCCTCGGGTTGGAGGTGCCAGTTTCCTCGCTGGTAGGGCAGGGGTGCGGGCGCATCGCTGATTTCCTGGAAAAGCAGTTCTACGCGGTGCGGCAGCTCCGCCTCCGGGCAGCGCATGAGCAGGGAGGATGGGGTCAGAGGATCATTCCTGCTGCTGGTCCGGGAGAGAAGGATGGTGAGGCTGCCTTCCCGTTCGCGGGAATGGAGCAGGGCGGTCAGCAGAAAACTGTCCCGGGCTTTCTTCCGGTTAAAGGAATCAATGCCCAGGGTTTCCCGTAGTTCCTCCGGCATGAACTGGTCGGAAACGCCTCCTTCCGGTACGGTCCCTTCGTTTAGTCCCGTGAGAATGAGGTTTTTTTCCGGGCGGAAGTGAACTTCCATCCAGCCCAGGGAATCCAGCGCCGCATGAGCTTTTCTCCTGTTTCTGACGCGCAGCGGCTGGAGGCATTTCATCAGGAGCAGGAGAGCCGTCTCCGGGCTGGAAAACGCGGTGGAGCGCTGTTGCAGACGCATGAGTCCGGAAAGGCAGGAATGGAACATTTCCATGGCTTCCGTCTCCGGGCCATAGATGGCTGCCAGGGCCGGGAACCATTCCATCAGCCGTTCCCCCAGCATTCCCGGTTCCGCCATCCGGTTCCGCCATTCCAGAATGGCCTGGATGGAAGGAAAGGCTTCGGGATAAGCCTCTTTCAGCCTGGAAAGCAGGTATTCTTCCGTTTCCGGAAGGTATTTCTGCTGGATTTTGTCCAGCGCGGCGCAGCAACTCTGCTGATTCCTTATCCCTAGGGAGGCGCAGAGCAGGGAGGAGCGCGCCAGGGAATAGACGGGGCGCGCCGTCCCTTTTTCCTCCAGCGCCCGCTGGAGATTGCGGAGCAGGTCCATGACGCCGCTTCCGGCAAAAGGCTTCCCTTCCGGATTGTGGAGGCCCCAACCGTATTGGCGCAGGGCTGCGTCCAGGGCGACGTTCATGTCAGGATCGCAAACGCCCAGGGCGATGTCCGGCGTTTCTCCTTCCGCTGTGCGGGCGATGATGCGGCACGTTTCTTCAGCCAGCCGTGCCGGATTGGCCGCAATTTTGATTTGGTCGTCGCGGATTTTGATGGGGCGCCGGGACCACTCTTCCGGCAGAGGGCATCCCCAGGAATCAAAGGAGGCGGCTTCTTCCTCCGGCGCGTGGATCCATATCTGGACGGGTACGCCATTGCTTTCCGCATGCCGGAGGGCATGGCGCAGAGGGGCCGGAACCTCCGCTGCGCAGGCCAGAATAATATTTCCACCTGTTTCCCTCAGGGAGTTCAGTAGCCGGGGCGGGGCTTCCGCCTTCATGGAGGTTCTGTTTTCAAGCTTCCAGCTTTCCAGTTGTTGCGTGCATTGTTCTTCCAGCCTTTCCATGTCCGTCCAGCGTTCGTCTCTGCCCGCACAGGCATGGTGGGCCATGATGCAGGAGACGCCCTGGTTCGCCATGGCGTGCCTCAGGTTTTGCAGGCTGCCGGCCATTTCCAGCATGCTGGAAAAATCCTCCGGCATGGGGCGGGGAAACAGGCGGGGATAAAGGCGATGGGGAGAGTCCCCCAGAGCCAGGAGCCACCCGGCCAGTTCTTCCGGAGCGGACGCCGTTTCTTCCTTTTCTTCCATCCGGGGAAACTGGTCTGCCGGAATGACCTGGGGAGCGAAGATTGCCTGTGTACGGGAAATGGAGGCGAGGAATTCCCTCAGCTGCCTCCCGGATTCCCGTGTGGGAACCAGCACCAGATGCCGGTGGAAGTCATTTCCCAGGGAAAGCAGGCGTTCCGCCACGGCCCGGCAGGCCGGTTTGTCCCAGGATAGAAAGAATCGGTTCATGGCAGGGAAGCAGGAATCCCCGGAAAGGGGAAAAGTTGAGGGCTACATGGGAATGCTATATCAGAATGGCTGAATTTCCCATCTATTTTTTCATGATTAACGGGGCGGCGCATAGCGGGCCGTGAGGTGAGCGGGCTTTGGCCGCATGTTGGCGGAGAAGAGAGGAATTATTTTGCCTTTCCGGCAGGGCGTGGCGGCGGAAATCCGGAGGAATGGCGTGTTTATTGTTCCTGGACGGCCCGTTTTCCCCCGGTTCCGGTGACCAGAAGCACGCCTGTAAAGACCAGCAGGACGGAGAGGACTTTCATCCATCCGAAGTGGTCCATGCCCCACATCACCGCCACGGATGAGGCAATCACCGGCTGGCAGTAATTGTACATGCTGACGGCGGTGGGTTTCAGCCGCTGCTGGGCGAAAGACAGGCAGATATAGCTGACAAAGGTAGCCAGAGCCACCACGTAGGCAATGCCCAGCCATGTTTGTGCGGGGAGGGCGGAATAGTGGATGGACCCCACTTCCCGGAAGGTGAAGGGGAGGCAGACGGCGGCGGCATACGTAAACATCCATTTCAGCAGGGTGACGGGCGAGTATCTGCCAATCAGGTTCTTAAAGAAGACAAAGTAAACGGCTACGCTGCACTGGGAAGCCAGGCAGAGAATGTCCCCCAGCAGGTTGTTGTCTCCCGGGAGGGCCGCCGCATGCCCTCCGCTGCCGGAAACCAGCAGAATGGCTCCGATGGCGCTGGCGCAGACCCCGATGATTTTTTCCCCGTGACCATTTCCCGGAGGACGAACGCCGCCAGAATCATGGTCAATACCGGCGTAATGGTGATGATGATGGCCGCATCCGCCGGGGAAGTGAACCCTACGCCCACCGTGAAAGCCATCTGATTGAAAATGATTCCGAACAGGGAGGCGTAAAACAGGGGCAGGCGGTGCTTCCTCTCTATGGGTTCCCCTGGCACGAAAGCGGAGGCCAGCCAGAACAGGATGGCCGCTCCCAGCAGGCGGAATGTGGCGAGAGAAGCGGAACTTACTTCTCCCTGCTGCATGACCAGTTTACTGACGGGAGACATGAGGCCCCAGATGACGGCCGCCGCTCCCATCGCGATATGTCCTTTCAGCGTTTCTGACGGCATGGTGCGGCCCGCTGCGCGGCGGGCCGCATATTCTCCGCTTCCGCAAGCGGATTGCAAGAGTTTTATGGGTGTTCCCGGCAAAGATAAAAAACGGAAGATGGTTTCTCTGTCCGTCAGATAATTCTGCGCCTGGAATGAATATGGGAGTCAACGCGGCAGGCATGGTTCCGGCTTCAGGCGATGCCGGGAACTGTTCCCTCTTTTTCCGGGGAGCCGGATGAAGAAGGCCCGATGAAGAGAGCGTTGTGGTTTAATTGCCAGAAGGCTGCGGATTCCCGGCGTGAAATCCCCTCCATATTGAGATAACGCGTGCGGAGCAGAGACAGGCTGGAGTGCCCCATGTCCATTTGCAGGGAGGAAAAATCCCTGAATTGCCTGGCGTGGTAGCTGGCGAAGGTGTGGCGGAGCACGTCCGCCTGCCATGGCCTGCCGGTCAGGGCGGAGAAACGCGCCCTGACCTGTCGCCATTTTTGTTTCCAGTTGGCGGGGGTGACGGGCATGTCTGCGGGCCTCCTGACGCGTTTCAGGATGCTGGACAGCGCGGGCTGGAGGCTGACATGGCGCGCCCCGCCCGTTTTGGAGTGTTGCGGCGGGATGGAGATTACCTTGTCTTCCAGGCAGACGTGTTTCCAGCGGAGCCGCTCCACTTCCGCCGGGCGGATTCCCGCAAACAGCATGATGCCTGCCGCCGCCAGACATTCCCCGTGGTGCATGTCCCCGGCCAGGCGCAGCAGCAGGGAGCATGCCTGCACGGGCAGGGCGGCAATGCGGCGTTCCTTGATGACGGGGATATCCACCCCCGCCGTTGGGTTGCGTTCCGCCCAGCCGCGGCGTATGGCGTGGGAGCAGACCGCGCTGAGGGCCGCCCGGCCATTCAGAAAGCGTCGCGGCGTGCGGAAACTGCCGTTGAGCCATTCCCGGCAACTGGCGGCATCCAGCCCGCGCACCTGCCGCCGGGCCAGATCCGGCCTGTCCCGGAGCAGTTTGCCCGTCAGAGTGCGCAGCCCTTTTAAGCTGACTGGGCGCAGACGGTCTTTTTTACTCTCCAGCATATCCTGCGCCGCCTGGGCTACGCTGACGCTTTGTTCCATTTCTTCCAGGTTTTTTGCCCCCAGCAGGATAATGCGGCGCGCTCTTTTCAGGGTTCCCCTGCCTCCGCGCAGGCTTCCCGCGGTTTCCAGAGCCTGCATGCCCAGCATGAAAACTTCCGCCGGGCTGACCTTTCCGCCCGTCAGCAGGGCGCAAACCTGTTCCCATGGTTCCTGATGATGTTCCATACGGGATGAAATAATGGATGTTGGCGCAACATGTGCATCAAGCTCGAAATGTTGAAAATGAAAGGAAAAAAGAATGAGTGGAATGAACAATATTGCTGCTATTTTGTTGGATGGCTTCTGTATATAATTTATAATAAATGCATACGGAAATAAGGTAGCATGTTGCGCCAACATACTCTGAACGGGTGCTGACTCCTCTTCAGATAGAACAGGCCGTTGCGGAAGCATGGGAAACGTGGAAGCATGCGGACGGGGATTCCCTGATTTTTGACTTTCTCCTGGCCTATGGGCTTCCCAAATCCAGCGTCAGCCGCCTGAAAAGCGGCGCCTTAAATGCGGCCGCCCGTCCGGGGGATCTGCTGTGGAAAAAAAAGCTTTTTTACAAAAGGGCGGAGCCGGGGCTGCTGATGAGCGCGGTTGACGCCTGCCGCCGGGATCCGGAGGTATTGAAGTACGCTCCCCGGTTCATCATCGTCTGTGATGGCGGTTCCTGGGCCGCGGCGGACATGAAAACCGGGGAAGCCCTGGAATTCCCCCTGAAGGATCTGCCCCGGCATTATGACTTTTTTCTTCCCTGGGCGGGGCTGGAGAAGACGGTCATCACGCTGGAGAATCCAGCCGACGTTCGCGCCGCGGAGAAGATGGGGAAAATATTTGACTCCCTGAAAAAAGATAACCCGGGGCTGGACAGCCACGCCATGAATGTGTTTATGGCGCGCCTGCTGTTCTGTTTTTTCGCGGAAGACAGCGGAATTTTTGAGGAAGAACGGCTTTTTACGGATTTCATTGAACGCGCTACGGCTTCGGATGGATCCGACCTGCGGGAACAGCTGAAACGGGCATTTGCCGTCATGAATCTTCCGCCGGGCAGCCCGGAACGCGCCGCCGTCCCGGTTTCCGCGGCGCGTTTCCCTTACGTCAACGGCGGCCTGTTCCAGGGGGTGCACGCCGTGCCGCGCTTTTCCTCCCGTTCCCGGAAAGCGCTCATTGACGCGGGGAATCTGGATTGGTCAGACATCAATACGGATATTTTCGGCAACATGTTCCAGGCCTGCGTGGCACCGGACAAACGCTCCTGCCTGGGGGAGCATTACACTTCCGTTCCCAACATCATGAAGGTGCTGCGCCCTTTGTTCCTGGAAGAGCTGGAAAACGCCGCCCGGCAGGCCCGGGGCCATGAAGCCCGGGCCAGGAAGTTTATTGAGAGGCTCAGCAACATCCGTTTTTTTGACCCCGCCTGCGGCTCCGGCAACTTCCTGATTGTGGCGTTCAAAGAAGTGCGCCGGCTGGAAATGGAGGTGCTGGAAAGCGTGCCCGCTCTGCTGCCCATGCCCTCCGTTTCCATCAGCCAGTTTTACGGCATTGAAGTAGATGACTTTGCCCATGAAATCGCCATGCTTTCCCTCTGGCTGGCGGAACACCAGATGAATCAGGAGTTTTTTGAACGCCTGGGCAAACGGGTGCCTACCCTGCCGCTCCGCCCCAATGAGCACATCGTGCTGGGCAACGCCCTGCGCCTAGACTGGGAAACCGTGTGCCCGAAGACGGCTCCCGCTCAGGCTGCGCCCCTTTGGACGGTGGAACCCCTGCTTCAGCGCGCCGCGCCAGACGTCAGAGAGCCGGAGATTTATATCTTCGGCAACCCGCCGTATCTGGGTGGTAAAAAGGAGAATGAAGAGCAAAAACAGGAACAGGAAAATATATTTTCCAAATACGGCAATAATTATCGAGATTTGGATTATGTTTCCTGCTGGTTGATGCTGGCTGCCGAGTATATGCAGCATTCTTCCGCCAGATCGGGGTTTGTGTGTACCAATTCCATCACTCAGGGTACACAGGTGCCGAATTTATGGAAGCCCATCTTGGGATTGGGTGTGGAAATTGGTTTTGCTTACGCATCGTTCAAATGGAGCAACAACGCGAAATATCAGGCAGGGGTTTCTTGTGTGATCCTCGGCCTTTCCCACAGGGATGAATGTCCTGATAAAACGTTTTACCAAGAGAATAAAAAAATGAGCGTTTCTAATATTACGCCTTATTTGACCATCGGGAAAACGGTTTTTGTGGAACAGCGCAATAAATGCCTGAATAAGAATTTTCCCGCTATTCTGATAGGAAATGCTCCGGTAGATGGTGGCCATCTGATTTTGACGGAGACGCAAAAAGATGAATTGGTGGAATTATATCCTGAATCCATATGTCTTATGAAGAAGTATATGGGGGCTGATGAATTGATTAAAGGGAAAAAAAGATATTGTTTATGGATAGAAAATGATCAATATCAATATGCTTTGAGTATTGATAAAGTATGTCAGAGAATAGATGCCGTGAAGTCATTTCGTTTGCAAAGTAAAAAAAATGCAACAAAAAGACAGGCGTTAAATCCTCATCTATTTATGCAACGGACTTATAAACCAACTGAAGCTATCATTATTCCTGGGGTTTCAAGTGAAAAACGAGGGAGAATACCTATGGGTTATGTAAACGATAATGTAATTATCTCTCATCCAGCATATGCTGTTTATGATGCTAAGCCGTGGGTATTTGGCATTCTATCATCTAAAATGCATATGGTGTGGGCATTAATGACTTGTGGACGTTTAGGGACAGGACTTCGTTATTCCGCCACGCTTTGCTACAACACTTTTCCATTGAGGGAACTGACGGAGGGAGAAAAGGCGCGGGTGACGGAAGCGGCGCTGAGGGTACTGGACGCGCGGGAGGCGCATCCGGAAAAGACGCCGGCGGAGTTGTATGATCCGGACAGGATGCCGGAGAACCTGAGGAAGGCGCATGACCGGCTGGATGCGGAGGTGGACCGGCTTTACCGGGTGAAGGGCTTTAAGGATGACGGGGAACGGCTGGAATGCCTGTTTGAGCTGTACCGGGAAATGACGCAGGGGCAACAAACGGAATAAGAAACATGAACATGATGCAGGTCAACTACGGGGCCACGGGGACCAGCACGGCGGTGGACGCGCTGGGGATGCGCGATATGCAGGCGCGCGCGTACGCCAAAAGGCGTGAGCGGTATCTGCTGCTAAAGGCGCCGCCGGCATCCGGCAAGAGCCGTGCGCTGATGTATCTGGCTCTGGATAAGCTGGAACGGCAGGGGCTGCGCAAGGTGATTGTGGCTGTGCCGGAACGGACGATTGGCGGTTCTTTCGCGCCCGTACGGCTGACGGAAAGCGGATTTTTCGCGGACTGGACGCCGGACTTGCGCTACAACCTGTGCACGCCCGGAGCGGATGCCGGCAAGGTGGCCCGTTTTGTGGAGTTTATGGAGAGCGAGGCCCGCATCCTGATTTGCACGCATGCCACGCTACGCTTCGCGTTTGAAAAGCTGGCTACGGAAGCGTTCAGCGGCTGCCTGCTGGGGATAGATGAATTTCACCATGTGTCCGCGGACCGTGAAAGCAGCCGGCTGGGCGCTCTTCTGCATGACGTGATGAGGGAAACGGACGCCCATGTGCTGGCCATGACGGGCTCCTACTTCCGCGGGGACAATGTGCCCATTCTGCTGCCGGAAGATGAAGCCAGGTTCAGCCGGGTAGTGTATACGTATTATGACCAGCTGAACGGGTACAGGCATTTGAAATCCCTGGGGATAGGCTATCATTTTTACCAGGGCCGTTATCTGGACGCCCTGCCGGAGGTTCTGGATACGGACAGGAAGACCATCCTGCACATTCCCCATGTGAACAGCGGGGAATCCACCAAAGAAAAGTATGATGAAGTAGGCCATATTCTGGATATCATGGGCACGGTGGAGGGAGAAGACCCGGAGAATGGCCTCCTTTACGTGCGCCGCCGCGCGGACGGGCGCGTGCTGAAAGTGGCGGATTTGGTGAATGATGAGGCCGCCCACCGCAACAGGCTGGTGGCTTATCTGCGTAAAGTGAAACAGAAGGATGAACTGGATATTATCATTGCCCTGGGCATGGCCAAGGAAGGCTTTGACTGGCCCTGGTGCGAACATGCCCTGACGGTGGGTTACCGGGGGTCTTTGACGGAGATCATCCAGATTATCGGCCGCGCCACGCGCGACTGCCCGGGCAAGACCCATGCCCAGTTCACCAATCTGGTGGCCGCCCCGGCGGCGAAGGATGAGGAAGTGACGCTGGCGGTGAATAATATGTTGAAAGCGGTGACGGCCTCCCTGCTGATGGAGCAGGTGCTGACCCCGGAATTCAAATTCCGGGCCCGTGCGGAGAGCGAGGACGAACGCAGGCCGGGGACGATTCACATCCGCGGATTCAAAGAACCGGGCACCGGGCGTGTGAGGGATATCGTGGAGAATGACCTGGCGGATTTGAAAGCCCGCATCATGCAGGATGATACGGTCAGAAAGCTGATTGCCCATCCGGATGCGGACCCCCGCATCGTCAATAAGGTGCTGGTGCCTAAAATCATTGCGGAACGCTATCCCGGATTGACGGAAGAGGAACGGGAAGAAGTGCGTCAGGCCGTGGTGACGGATTGCGCCATCAGGAGCGGGGAAATCAGGGAAGAGAAGGATTCCGTGAGCGGTCAGAGCCGGGAATTTATTAAGATGGGTGAAAAATTTGTTAATGTTAATGATTTGGATATCAACCTGATAGACGGAATTAATCCCTTCCGCGGGGCATTTGAGATTATGTCCAAGCAACTGACAGCCCCCGTTTTGCGGCTGATACGGGATGCCATTGCGGAAACGCGCATCACCCTGGGGCTGCAAGAGGCCGTTCTGCTGTGGGAATCTGTGCTGGCTTTCAACAAGGCGCGCGGCAGGGAACCTGACCCGAACGCGGAGGATGCCAATGAAGCCACTTTGGGGCAGGCCCTGGTGCTGATACGCAGGGAAAAACGGAGGAGGGCGCGGCATGGATAAGGAAGCGCTGGAAAGAAGGCTTGCTGCCATTTTTGAGGAGGCGGAGGAAGCCGGGATCCACCTGGACAGCAAGCCGGAGCGAGTCCCTGTGAGCAGGGGGGACAGGCTGGCGGAGTCTTTTGAGGAGATCTCCCGTTTTGTGGATGAATGCGGGAGGGAACCGGTCAAGGGGCTATCCATGAATGAACGCAGGCTGGCCGCCCGGCTGGAACAAATCCGTCAGGATCCCGTCAGGGCGGCCCAGCTGCGCCCCATTGACCGGCACGGGCTGCTGCCCCAGCCGCCTGCCACGGTGGAGGAGGTGTTCCATGATAAGAGCATGGAGGCTCTGCTGGAGGATGAAGACGCTGCGGATATTTTTGACGTGAGCGCTCTGCCCCGGCGGGAGCTGCCGGAATATATTGCCAAACGCGTGCCATGCCGGAATTTTGAGCTGTTCCGGGAACTTTTTGCGCGGTGCCAGCGTGAACTGAATGAGGGTAAACGCCATACTTCACGTGTGGCCAATGGGCAGAAAAATGTGCTGGAACAGGGAAATTTTGTTCTGTTGAAAGGGATGCTGGCCTATATAGCCGATAAGGGAGAGACTACGTATAACCGCCGCAAAGAACGGAATAACCGTTTGCGCGTGATTTTTGAAAATGGAACGGAGGCCGATCTGCTGATGCGCTCCCTGTTTTGTGCCTTGTATGACGGCGGCCGCCTGGTCAGCGAGCCGGATGAAACGGAATTGAAGCTGGAAGGCCCCGTAAATGAAGATGACTGCCTTACCGGCTGCGTGTATGTGCTGAAATCCGCCAGCAGGCTCCCGGAAGTGCGGGCCATTCCTCATCTGTACAAAATAGGGGTAAGTTCCGTGCCTCTGGAAGAACGTATTGCCCATGCTCGCCATGAGGCGACGTATCTGATGGCGGATGTCATTCCCGTGAGGAAGTGGGATTGTTACAATCTGGATGCCCGCAAGGCGGAAAACCTGCTTCACCATTTCTTTGCCGCCGCCTGCCTGGATTTGGAAATCAGGGATGGGAGCGGGCGGCTGTGTCGTCCGCGGGAATGGTTTTCCGTTCCTCTGGGGATTATTGAACAGGTGATTCCTCTGTTGCTGGACGGCAGCATTATTCATTACCGGTATGATCCGGAGTCCATGACGTTGGAAAAACGGGCGGGAGACGGAAAAGGAAGGTGAGGGGGAAGGCAGACAGGCCGCTCTTCACCTGACCGGCCTGCTTCCAGAGGCGCCCGGCGGAATATCCGCCGGGGCCATCATGGAATGACGGATATTTCCAGAAGGTCTTATGGCATGGAGATGCCGATTTTGTGTTCCCGGCTGTTGCCGCGGAGTTCCGGGGCGTACATGGCCTCAATGACGGCCGGAAGGGCGCTGAAGCGTCCCGGACGTTCCGCGCGCAGGCGGTGGCTGATCTGGTACTGGCCCATGGGAAGGGAGGAAAGGAAGAGGCGTATTTCCTCATCCCCTATTTCCCTGTAGCCGAAGACGGTTCCCAGCCGGGCGTAGCCGCTGGCGGTTTCCCGGGATTCGCAGCCTGCGGGCTTGGGGTCCAGGAGCATGAGGTATTCCACGTCGTTCTTCGTTTTCACGGTCATCACCACTTCAATGATGTCGCCGCTGGCAATGACGTCCCCGTTTTTCAACAGCGTGCGCCGTGTCAGGTCTCTGCCCTGGGAGACGAGCTCCCCTGCATCCGTCTGGGTGTCCTTCACGGAACCGTCTTTCACCGTTTCCTTCCGGATGCGGTAGTAGGAGCGTTCCACGGTGACGGCATTCCCCGCGGCGGGAATGGGATCTTCCAGGGAGAAGTAGCTGAGGGTGGCATTGGCATAAATGTTCCCTCTGCCCTTTTTCCTGCGGATGGTGATGACATGGCTGCCGTCCGTCAGGTCTTTCCCGCTCATGCGGAAGGCGTTGTCAAAGGTGAACAGGGTTTCTTTCGTACTGGCGATTGTTTTAACCGGAACGCCGTCGTACAGGATTTCCGCTTCCATGTCCTCCATGCCTTCCCTGGTCTGGAGAAGGTAGGCGGACAAGGCTTCCAGACAATCCGCCGTATCTTTGGTGGAGTCCCAGTAGGAACCGTTGGCGCGGTTGTCGAGCAGCCATTTTGCCAGGCGCGCCGTGACGGGATTGCCGGGGGCGCTCTTGGCCATCAGTTTCAGGTAGGCCGCCTGCGTGGCTGCGCTGCTGCCGTACCAGCGCCACCAGTATCCTGCATTGGGAAGGCGCAGCCAGGCGGTTTGCAGGGAATCGTCCTGCTGGAGGAATTGGGAGATGACGGGCATTATCTTGTTGAAGTCGTCCATGCGGTGGGCGTCCAGCAGGATTTCCGCCAGTTGAATCTGGCTGATGACGGGAAGTTCCAGCCTGTCACGGAACAGGTAGCGTTCCATAGGCAGGTTTTTCACGCCGCATTCCGCCAGGACGGAGTAGACCAGGGTATCCGTCGCGGAGGCCGTCAGGCGGTAATTCCCCAGTTTGCGGAGAGCTTCCTTCTTTTCAGGTCCGTCCGGCAGTTGTTCCAGTTTCCGGAATTTGTCTCCTTGTTCAAGAAGAGCTGTCTGGCGTTCCTGATAGTTTTTCAGCCAGCGGACAGCTCCGGAAATCATGCCTTCCGGCACGTTGACCGTGTTTGAAGCAATTTTCAGGCCGTGAGCCACGTGGGCCGTCATGACGGGATCTCCCTCTTCCGCCCCTCCGAACCATCCCCAGGAGCCGTTGGAGAGCTGTTTTTCCCGGAGGGAGGAGATTCCCCTGGCAGCCATCTTTTTCAGCGCGGCTTCATCATAAACGGGGTTGCGTTCCAGTTTTTTCATGACGCTGTCATGGAAGGCCTTGTTCTTGATGTCCCGGGGATTCAGGCTGCGATGGCTTTTCAGCGCCGCTCCGGGATTCAGGCCGAGCTGCTTGAGCGTGTCCGTCACGACGAGGGCGGGGAGGAAGCGGTTGAGCGTCTGTTCCACGCAGCCATAGGGGTATTCCGCCAGATAGGGCAGGGCCTCCACCATGCTGAGGGCGATGCTGGGGGAGACCTTGACGACCAGTTCGCTTTCCTCCCTGCGCCGCTGCTGCGGCAGGGAAATGGAAAGTGTCTTTTCCTGTTCTCCGGAGAGCACTGCGGCGCTTTCCGCGTGGAGCTGCTTCATGCCGTGCACCAGTACGGGGAAGTTCATCTGCATGGCGTCTCCGGTAGAGCCAGCCGACGCTTCCATGGCGACGGCGGCGGTTCCCTCCCTGACGGCGGCAGCCCACCAGTTGACGACTGCCTGCCCCTGGGCAGGAACGTCCACTTCCCGCACGGCGGAATTATCCGTATCTGCGGAAAGCCCCTTCACGGCCGGATCGTCAGCCGGGAGAAGTTCCAGGCACCCGTCTTTCAGGGAAATGGAAACGCGGGCGCGGACAGCCTTTCCCGTCCGGTTGCGGACCAGGGCGCTGAGCATCACGATGTCTTTTTCCACAAAGAAGCGCGGGGCCTGCATGCTGACCATGAAGTCCTTCGTGGTCAGGAATTCTGCGGAAGCCTGCCCAACCTGCAATCCGGGGGTGATGACCCAGGCTGAGGCCTTCCATGTGGTCAGGTTGTCCGGCATTTCCACGGGTACGGCAACGTTTCCTTCTTCATCCGTTTTGAGCGTGCCGCACCACTTGATGCAGTCCGCAAAATTGGTGCGCAGTTGAATGTGCGGGGAACCGTTTTCCTGCGCGTCCGCATTTCCCTGTCCGTTTGCAAGGGACTCGCTTTCTGCACTTTCTTTGTCCGCGGCCATGGCCATGACCGGAACGGCGGCGGGGGCGGCCGCTCCTGTAGCCAATGCGCGGCTTGCGGCAGCATCTGCACCGGAATCGAACACTGCCTCCGCAAAGCCGTTAACGATCCCTTTGGCCTTTCTCGCCATAGGTCCGTAATTTCTGTAGAGCAGGGATTGGAAAGAGGGCTGGCCCGGACCGCGATCCTGCTGCGTGCCGGAAGCCGTCATTTTTTTCAGGCTGAGGAAGCCGGTTTCGTTCAGTCTGCCCCATACGGTTTTGGAGATGTCCGTAATATTGGGGCGTGCGATGTATTCCATAGCCTTGTCATAAACGGCCAGGGCGACGATGCCGTTACTGACGGGTTTGCCGTCAGGCCCCTTGACCTGAATGGTGACGTTGCCTTGTTCACCGGGCCGGTATTGGGATTTGCCCGGCACTATGGAAGGAGCCAGAAGCTGTCCGGCGGGCGGAATCAGAAGTTCGGCGGAAGCCTCATGAAGTTCTCCGTTTCTGACGGTGAAGGCGTTGACTCCCATATTGGGCATATCTTCCCGGGTCAGGCGGCATTCCACAAGGGCTGTCTGCCGGTCCAGGGAAACCAGACGGCGGGATTCGTTTTTCCAGGAGTTGCGCAGGAAGGTCCAGACGCGGGCGTCCGGATAATCAGAGGTGACGAGCAGCCTGGCCGTATCTCCCGGAGCGTATTCCTTTTTGTCCGGATGGATGGAAAGAGGATTGATTTTAAAAGGATTTTGTTTGCCCTTGCCGTAGGAAAGGAACTGGAAGGATTCTTCCACCTTGTTGCCGTGCCCGTCCTCCAGGGTTGTGGAAAGGGCATACAGGCCGGATTCCCCGGTCTGGAAGGACAGAGAGGCTTCCCCATCTTTCCCGGTGGCGATATCCCAGGTTTCCAGCGTTTCCCGTCTGCCGTCCGCACGGATATGCTGCAGGACGCAGGTTCCCCTGGCATGGGCAATTTTGGCGCCATCCGCCGTGGCTGCGGTAATGGATGCCTGGACCGGCGTTCCGGCGGGGGCATAGCCGCGGTTCAGGGTGGTGAAGATATTAAACGGACGGAAAGTGGCAATGACCTGTCCGGAAGCGGAAACTTCCCGCAGGGAGGCGTCCGTCACGCTGACGGAAACGCGGTAGGTAACGTTGCTGGAGGGGAAATCCCGGGCATCCTGCGCCGTGGGTAATTCTACGGATGCTTTTCCGTCCTTGTCCAGCGGCACCGTCTTTTCCAGGACGGTCAGAGGCGCATCCGGGAAAAAGGGAATGTAGTACGGGCTGAAAGACCTGTCGTACAGCCAGCTCCATTTCCAGTAAGGCGTCCAGATGTTCGCCCCCAGCGTCCGGGTGATGGTGATGGTTGCCTTTCCCCCGCTTACGGGGCCGCCCGCGTAATAATCCGCCTGAATGGCGACGGGAATGGGTTGTCCCAGCCGGATAGGTTTGGCGGGGGCATCCATTCTGACGGAGAATTCCGGCTTTTTATACTCTTCCATCCGGAAAAGGGGGGCATACAGCCGGAAATCCGGATCTGCGGAGTCATGCAGTTTCAGCTTGGCCCCATACTGGCCCAGCGGGGCGTCCGCGGGAATGAGCAGTTCCAGTTCAAAGCTGCCTGTGGAATCCGTCGTGACGGTCTTTGGAGGGAAAATGCTCTCATCCCCTGTTGGAGAGACAATGGTCAGCGTCAGTTTTTTCCCGGCGCAGTCTTTTGTTCCGGGATTCGCGATGTCCGGGCGGAAGAGGACGCCTTTGAAACGGGCCGTCTGTCCGGGGCGGTACACGGGCTGGCTTTCCAGGAAAAAGCAGGAATAGGAGTCGGAGGCCTTGTTGGCCGTATCCATGAGGTAATTGCCGGATTCCCAGCCGTAGTCAGATATTCCCGCCAGCACATAACTGTCCCCCTTGGAAACGATGCCCAGGAACATGTTGTAGGGAGGGGCGCTGGAATGGCGGTGAGGGATTGTTTCTGTCATGGCTCCGTCCTTGTCCGTGATTCCCTTTACCTGGCGTTTTTGGAGCGTTTTATCCTGCCGGTAGCGGAGGAGCCGCAGGCTGCCTCCTTCCACGGGCATTCCCGTTCTGGCGTCCGCCAGGAACCAGAGATTGCCTTCCGGAACGGAACGGCGTACCAGCACCATGTCTGACAGAGTGAGAAAGCGATGGAACCGGTAGCCGTTTTCCAGTGTGACGGTGAGCAGGTACCAGCCGGGTTTGCGGGTGGGTACGGGAATGTGAGCGATGTGGTTCAGGTGCCGGTTCCCGGGAGTCAGGGTTATCTCATCTCCCTTGATTTCCTCCCCCAGATAGCGGGCATAGGATGAGTCATGCAACAGGCTGAAAAGCAGGTTCCCCAGGTTGGAATACCTGTCTTTGTAAGCTTTTCCCAGCGTTTTGGAGGTTTGGACCTTGTCCATGCGTTCTTCCTGCCACCGTTTCATATCCACGGGGCGGACCGCTACGCAGGCCCGGGAAGCGTTGCGGTAGGAGAAGGAAACAGTCACCGGTTCTCCCGCCAGCAGCGTTCTTTTATCCGTATCAAATGTTCCGTTGGGTTCCGTGATGGAGGCGATGCGTTTTTTCAGATTGTCCGCCACGTCCAGAAATTCCTCCTTGTCCTTTTTGTTCCAGGATTGTGCGTTCCAGGTTTGAAGGATTTTTCCTAAAAACTGCGCGGCAGCGGGCCTTTGGTTGCGGGCCAGGAATTCGTCCGCTGCCAGATTGGCGGCGTTAACGTAGTAATCCGGCTCCGGCGTTATTCGGACGGCGGAAGCAATCCGGATGAAGTCATAATCCGGGGGAAGGTTGGTGAGCAGGAATTTACCGTTGCCCGTCCGGTCGGTTTTAACGATGGTCTGGTCCGTTTTTAATTCCGCCGGGTTGATGCCCGCCACCATGCCCGCGTTGCCGGGGCCGTACACGAATTCCTGGTCCGGCGCCGTATTGGCATAAGAGAACAGCCGGCGGCACCAGGAGGCGGTGAAATAATTGACCTGGTTGGCCAGTTCCGGATTCGCCTGAATGGCGGCGTCCAGTAGCCAGCGCATGCGTTCCCCGTCGTTTTTAGCTGTTTCCCAGGAGGAAGAGGCATGGTAAAAAATAACTTCCGGCTTTCCTGTTCCGGCATTGACCATGACGGGAACGGTGGCGACGTTTCGAAAAGGGGATGCTTCCTCTCTGGAGACGTAATCCGGCAATTCCTTCAGGTTGGTCAGGTTCCCCAGGGCTGCGTAAGACTGGAAGGCGGAAAGGGGAGCGTAGCGGTTTCCTTTGACCGGCAACGCCTGTGCCGTGATGAAGCGCAGTTGTCCCAGAAGTTTCATGTTGTTGCCCTTCTCCGCATGATGCATGGCTTTGACAAGGCACCGCAGGGCTTCCACACGGTCCCTTGCTTCTCCGGAATATTCTCCATCCCATGGCCCGGTACCGCGGATATAGGCGCCGTCCACCAGTTTGAACGTATGGCAGGCACTCTGGTACAGGAGTGCGGCGTCCCTCAGGAAATGGGGATTGGCGCCGTGGCGCTTCATCTGTTCCTGCAGAATGGAATCCAGATTGATGGAATCATCCAGGGCATTGAGACGGGTAAGAGCCTGGTAGTAAAGAAGCAGATCTGTCCCGCTGTATTGGTCGTCATATTCATGGAGTTGTTTCAGGGCCTGTTCCGCCGCTTTCTTGAACAGCCTTTTGCCCAGAAGCTTTTCAAGGTTTTCAACAGCTTGCTTCCTTTGCTGCGGGGAAACAGGGGAATTTTTACCCTCCGCAAGGGCACGTTGTTGCGGAGGGGTGGATGCGTCCGCCGGGGACGGCATTCCAGAGGCCAGCAATCCTGCCGCCAGAAAAAGAGCGGAAAAGAATCTGTTCATTCCGCCAGACTACTTCCAAGTAAAATCTTTGGCAAGTTGCAAGTAGGCTGCGGGAAAAGGGAGATTGTCTTAACGCTGTCAACAAGGCCGGGAGTGAGTGAAGGGGTATTCCATGATCAGACGTTTTTCCCCTTTCGTCATGCGTGCTGCATATTACTGCAACCCAGTCGGTAGATGGCCTGGATGTCCCGGACATCCAGCTTTTCCAGTCCGCCGACGGGGCCGCGCACACTGACGGCCTGTTCCGCCATCAGGGGGAAATCCCCGGGAAGGATGTTCAGTTCTTCCATAGTCGTCGGAAGCCCTAATTCCCGGTAAAAACGTTCCAGGCGGGAAATACCTTCCCAGATGATGGCTGACGGTTCCCGGAAGGAACCTTCCACTCCCATCACATTGACGGCGAACTGCACGAATATTTCCTGGTGTTTGGGGGAAACATACTTCATCCAGGCCGGGGTGACGACGGCCAGGCCTGCTCCGTGGTCCACATGGTACAGTGCGCTCAATTCGTGTTCCATGGCGTGGCAGCCCCAGTCCTGTTCGCGGCCTACCCCCAACAGGTTGTTGTGGGCGATGTTGCCGGAAAACGCGATTTCCGCCCAGGCGTTGTAATCATTCAGATTCCTGTTCAGGATGCGGGCGTTTTTCATGATGGTGCGCAGGGTGGCCTCACAAAGGCTGTCGGAAAGGTCCGTATGCAGGGTTTTGGTGAAATAGCGCTCAAAAATGTGGCTCATCATGTCGCTGACGCCATTGGACATCTGGCGGTGCGGGAGCGTAAAGAACAATTCCGGGTTGATAATGCTGAATACGGGGCGCAGTTTGGGGGAACCGTACCCCAGTTTTCTTCTGGTCTCTTCATTGGTGATGACCGTATTCGGGCTGCTCTCGCTGCCCGCGGCGGGAATGGTCAGCACGGTTGCGACGGGCAGAGGGTCGGACTGAGGCTGTTTTTTGGAAAGGTATAGTTCCCATACGTCCCCTTCATGGGGAACGCCCAGCGCAATCGCTTTGGCGGAGTCAATCACGCTGCCTCCTCCCACGGCCAGCACGAGGCCCAGGCCGTGTTCCCGGCAGAGGCGGATGCCTTCATACACCAGGGGCAGCGTAGGGTTTGCCTGGACGCCTCCCAGTTCTTCATACTCCACGCCGGCGGTTTTTAAGGATGCCGTGACGGCATCGTAAAGACCGGAACGTCTGATGCTGCCGCTACCGTAATGAAGCAGGATTTTTTTGCCTAACGGCTTGAGAAGGGTTCCCGTTTCATGGTGGGTGCCTTTTCCGAAAATAAGAGTGGTTTTGTTATCGTAAACGAAGTTGAGCATGGCGGGAATGATACGGCAACGCTACGGTCCTTCCGCCCCCTTCTCAAGATTTTTGTATGGCCTGTTCCCCTTTCCAGGGGGGATGCTGTTCCGGAGGATATTCTCTCATGCAGGGGTTCTGTTCTTCTCTGTTTTTTCATCATTGGCACATCTGGACGGAGCTTTCTGGAGGATTGTTTTCTTTCCGTTGTTTTTTTGCGATAAGATTCAGCGGAAATGACTCCCTGCGGGAGTGGCGGAGCCTTCCGGCCCCGAGGGGCCAGCGGAAGACGGTTATTTCATTATTCTGGGCCGCTTCCGGCAGGTAATCGGAGCAATGGTCGTATTCGGCCAGGGATGCGCGGAGAAAGGCGGGGAAACGGGAAGTTGCAGAAATCCGTAAAAATTATCCTGGTGAATACTGTTCAAAATCACGATGCATGGCATACTCCTCCTGCTTTTTGCTTGAGCGCGGAGGCCTTCCCGTTTATTGTCATGCACGGGCCATGTCCGGTCCCCGTAGTTCAATGGATAGAACGGGTCTCTCCTAAAGACTAGATGCAGGTTCGATTCCTGCCGGGGACGCCACCCAATATTATTCAGGGCTTTGCATCAGCATTAAAAACGCAGGGATTTTGCCTCTCTTGTGCGAGGTATCGTCATGGTTGATTGAATGGGGAATGATTCAAGGGAAAAGCAGGTATCCGGATTATCGGTGTCCGGCCGGAGAGGGCGAATAACTTGGGATTCATGTCCGATTGGAAACAAAAAGCAAATGCGGAAGAAAGATTGCAGACAGCAAGGAAATGTGCTAAAGGCTGCCGGAGAAGAGCCTTTGGGGCGGAACATTGTGCTTCGGGACATGAACAGGCAGGCATGGAGCAATGTTTCCCAGCCGTACAGGGGATGGATGAAAGAGCGTTATGCAATAACAAGGACAAGAAGATGGAGGCAATTAAAATAATCCGTTATCTGTCGCCCGTTGGAGAAATGATGATTGGCTCATATGGCGGCAGTCTTTGCATTTGCGACTGGGCAAAGGAAAAACGCCGCGGCACGATAGACCGCCGCATTTGCCGGCATCTCAACGCTGAATATGAAGAAGGAACTTCCGAGGTTATTGAACAGGTGGTAAGCCAGCTCCGTGAATATTTCCAGGGGGAACGCAGAGACTTTGATATACCCATTGTATTTACCGGATCGGAATTTCAAAACTCAGTCTGGCATGAACTGATGAAAGTTCCTTACGGTTCCACCATTTCTTATGCAGAGCTGGCGCGCCGCATTCATCATCCGAGGGCTGTCCGGGCTGTAGCGTCCGCTAATGCCGCCAACCCCATCTCCATTTTCGTGCCCTGCCACCGCGTCATTGGCAGCAATCAGAAACTGACAGGTTATGGCGGGGGGCTTGATGCGAAACGGGAATTGCTTGCCCTGGAGGCGCGGGTAAGCGGAAGTGTGCTGGCCTTATGACCCGTGATGTGAGGAAGACAGGCAAGGACGTGTCAGGTAAGGCTGTTTTGGGAGGCTGCTCTTCCGGGGCAGCCCGGCAGGGGGGGCGTTAAGAAGCTTCCGCGGTTGCGGCTGAATTTCCGGCTGTCTTCGTTTGAATGGAGGTGCCTTGTGAGGCACTTCACCATTTGAGGAGGGTATTTCCTCCCTGGGCGAATCCGGAGAGCAGGGTGCCCATTGCTGAGGTTTTCTGGGCTCTCGCATTGGAGTGGCCCATGTATTGCTCCGTGTTGGCGCGGTTGTACAGGGATTGGGCGTTCCTCATGGCTTCCGCCGCTTCATCCTGAATCCTGGTTTGCAGACGCGTCGCCAAAGCCTGTTCCCTGATTGGAACGGAGCCTTCCCGGAGCAGGGAAGATTGGGCGGCGTTCAGTCGGGCTTCTCCCATTTGGCGCGCAGCGTCCTGCTGCATGCGTTTGGCATTTTCCATCCCTGTCTGTTTTTGGAGGTCTGCCTCGTTTCTGAGGGTGGCGGCATTTGCGTCCGCCGCCTGTCTGGTGGCTTCCGCGCTTTTTTTCTGTGCAGACGCGGATGCCGCACCTGCTGCCGCTGAAGTAGCGGCCAGTGTTATCATTCCCAATGATGCTGGATCAAATCCCATGCGCGCATTCTGATATGAAAAACGGTTCAGGCGCAAAACGCCTGAACCGTTTGACATGAATCAGGGTTTGGCACAGAAGGGGTTACTCAATCACGATGCTTTCAATGTTCAGCACCGGATGTTCTGGAGTGGAGTGGGGATCAATGGTTCCGGTAATGATGACGGCGTCTTGTTCTTTCAGCCCGTTCACACCTTTGGCGGAGTGCTTGATGGGCTGCCCCTGTTCATCCACGAACTGGACGGTCATCGTGTTATTTTTCCGTATTTCCACCGGTACCGTACCGGCGGCCCAGACTCCCTTCTCCTTCATATTGACCAGGAGCTGAGCCGGGTCTCCGATGGTGAAGGAAGCAATGTTTTTTGAAAAGACGGGGTCATCTCCGATTACCGCTCCCTTGACGGTGACTTTGTCGCCCGGAGCCGCTTTTCTGGCATCTGAAACGACCAGAGCGCGTGGCAGGCCAACCATATTTTCCGCGAATCTTACGGCCATCTTCTGGGTAACGTTCTGGTCGGAAGTGAGGGCGTTTACAGTTTCCTTGGGATTGCAGCCCATCAGGGAAACTGCGGCCATTGTCAGAATGATCAAGTGTGTGGTGCGCATGGAAACTCCTTTCTGTTGAAAGGTTGGATTCCTTTTCCCCTTCTGCCGTTCATCATTCCGTGTAAGGAAAAGAATATTTTTTACAGGAACAGCCCGGCAGCCAGCATGGCGAGATCCCTGAGAACGTCCCACAATTTTTCCGCATTGTGGATGCAATCCGCCAGAAAGCGGTGAAGGCTTACGGCATTGAACAGGCGCAGGAGCGCCAGGAAGAGAAGAAGATTGGCAAAATATACGAGAATCAGGGAGAAGAAGGTGCCGTTGTCCGCCAGGTCCGGCTGGTCCTTGGGAATGATCCATGCCGTCCAGAACAGGTGGAAGCACCACCAGAAGCCCAGGCCGGAGTAAAGAAGGGCCTGGCAGGTGACTGTAGGCCAGAAGAGGTACGTTACGCCCCATACCAATCCCCACAGCATGGCCCAGAGAGGAAGGAAGTAGGGGGAAAGGGAGATAAAGATGTTGTTTTTATCCGTCTGGATGTAACCTCCGTCCAGATCCGCTTTGAAAGCATGGATGGAGCCGCGGCTGCAAATGACCGCCAGAGCGTGCGTCAGTTCATGCCCCAATACGTACAGGTACAGCAGGGAGGATGTGAACAGCCTGCTGCTGCCCAGCACCACCCACACGGCAGCGCCCATCAGGGCGTACCATACGGGAATGGAGAAGAGGATATTGAGGCTGCCGGAGGCATGGGCCAGCTGGTCGCACAGGGACATGGCCGTGATCAGGGCCAGCGGAAGCAAGATAAGGGTGGCTACGGCATGCCTGATGAACCGGGTTCTGCGCGGGAGATCCATGAAGGAAAATTCCTGGCATTCGTCCTTCCAGTATTCGGAGGATACCTGGGCGCGGTAAGTTTTGTCCCAGGCGTCCCGGTTGCATTGCCGCATCATGTCGCCGAGGCTTGCCGCGGATCTTGGTTTCCGGGCGGTTTCTGCATACCGGCGCCAGTCCTGGCGCGGCGGTGTGTGTCTGGGGGCCTTGGGCATGCGGTGTGAGGTCTGGAACCAGCATAAAGGGACTTGAGGAGAAATGCGAACCAAATTTGCCTCTTCCGGAAACCGGAGGAAAAAATGTTTTATCCACGCCGGCTGTTCCTGTATAATCCGCCGCATGCAAGATGTCCTGCTGGTTCTGGAAACTTCCTGTGTGCAGTCTTCCGTTGCGGCTTGGAGCGGGGAAAGTCTGCTGTGCCAGGCGGCATGGAGAGCGGAGCGCAACCATTCCTCCGCTATTTTCAAGGCGGTGCGGCAGGTTCTGGATGCTTTGGAAGGGCGGCGTTTGAAGGAAATCGTGGTAGGTTCCGGTCCGGGCGCTTACGGCGGAATCCGCGTAGCGCTGGCCGTGGCGGACGGACTTTCCCTGGTGCACGGTTCCCGCGTGGCGGCTTTTTCCTCCTGGAACGGACTTGGTCTGCATCATGGTGAGGCCTGCGTAATGTCAGATGCCCGGCGTGGCGGCTGGACGTGGGGGAGGCTGGAAAACGGCGTTCTGACGGATGTGCCGGCAGTGCTTCCTGCGGAGCAGGCCCGCGTCAGCGTGGCGGAGTGCATGGGAAAAGGCGTGCCCGTTTTTTCCACGGAAACGGCGGATCATCTGGCCGCCCGGGAAATGTCGGGGATTGTCCCCGTGTATCCTTCTGCAGAGGCGCTCGGGGCCGTGTGGCTGTCCCTGGCGGAGGCCCGCAGAGAAGAACTTCTGGAAAGTCCGGCGGAACCGCTGTATGTGAGGGCTCCGCACATCACCCGCGCCAAACGTCCCGCATGGGCCGTGAAGGCGTAATTAAGGTTTGACTTTTTGGAAGATTGTTAGACTTTTAACCGGTAATATTCACCACCAGTAGCATTTTTTAACATGAGCAATGACACTTTTTCCGAGCGCCTCGCATATCCCAAAGGTTTAAAAGGAATCATCGCCAATGAATCCGCTTTGAGTGACGTGCGCGGCGAGGAAGGGCGTCTGTTGTATCTGGGCTACGATATCGATGATCTGGTGGAGATGTGCTGTTTTGAAGAAGTGGTTTATCTGCTTCTCAACAAGCGTCTTCCCAACCGTGAGGAATTGGAGGGCATCAAGAAACGCCTCCGTTCCGACCGCGACCTGCCCCAGCCCATTCTGGATTTCTTCAAAACGGCCACTAAGTCCGCCCGGCCCATGTCCGCCCTCCGGACGGCTGTTTCCATGCTCGGCATGTATGACGACCGGACGAAGGATGCCGGGCAGTTGAAGGAAATAGGCCTCAGCCTCATAGCCAAGGTTCCCGTGATGGTGGCGTATTACTACCGTTTGTGCCAGGGTCTGGAGCTTCCCCCCGTTCGGGAGGACCTGAGCGAGGCGGAACATTTCCTGTGGTTGCTGAAGGGTGAGGAACCGGATCAGTATGAAGCCCATATTCTGGAGGTAGCCTACATTCTGCACGCAGACCACGGCATGAATGCCTCCACCTTTGCGGCGCGCGTCTGCATCGCCACGCTTTCGGACATGTATTCCGCCATCACCGCGGCCATCGGCACGCTGAAGGGGCCGCTTCATGGGGGCGCCAATGAGGGCGTGATTGAAATGCTCAAGGAAATAGGCACGGAGGACCGGGTGGACTCCTACATTGAGGACAAGCTGGCGCGGAAGGAAAAAATCATGGGCATGGGCCACCGCGTGTACCGCGTGCTGGATCCCCGCGCCCCGCATTTGCGACGCATGGCCATCCGCCTTTCCTCCCGAATCGGTGAACCCAAGTGGATCCGCATGTCGGAACGCATCGCGAAACTTGTCCGGGAGCGCAAGGGTTTGAACGCCAATGTGGATTTTTATTCCGCCACGGTTTATTACAGCATCGGGATCCCCACCAGGCTGTTTACCGCCATTTTCTCCATTGCCCGCTGTAGCGGCTGGGTGGCCCAGGTTCTGGAACAAATGGAGGATAACACGCTGTACAGGCCGCTGACTCTTTACACAGGACCCAAGGACCGCATTCCGGTTCCTACGATCGACATGCGGTGACAGGTTTTAATCAGGAAAGGCGCCGGAAGCAATATCCGGCGCCTTTCCTGCATCTGCCTTCCGCTTTTCTTTTTCGTGAAAATATCCTTTCTATCCGCCGGCGGTATTCAACCGTACTGTTCATTGTCCTGGGCTTTTTCCATTATGGCCGTAGCGGAAGCTCATGAAATTATTGAATAGCAATATGCCGTTATCGCGGGTGGGGATGAAGCAGATGATTTTTTTAGTTCCCTGGGAGACTATACGGGATTCCCATAAGGGTATGTTCTGGGATATCTGCGGAGCCGTCTCTTCCTTGATTCTCTTTTATCTGGTATGCCCCTGACGGAGGAAAGACGCGGAACCCGCCTCTTCATGGCCCTGTGTTCTTTGGTGGTGGAACCCGCAGAACATCCATGCCGATGTGGAGAGGCAGGCGGGGGGCGTCAAATGCCGGTCTGGCGCAGTCCTTCATAAAGGACGACAGCTACGGCTGTGGATAGATTCAGGCTGCGGGCTCCTTCTCCGGGCATCGGAATAGTCAGGGCGGTATCTGCGTGTTCTCTCAGCATGCTTTCCGGCAATCCGCGGGATTCCGGTCCAAAAACCAGATAGTCCCCTGCGTGGAAAACCGCATCCCAATGGGAACGTGGCGCCTTGGTGCTCAGGTACCAGAACTGCGCGCCGGGGGCTGCCGCCTGCTTCAATTCCTCCAGGCTGTCCCAGACATGCAGGTCCACCTTGGCCCAATAGTCCAGACCCGTACGGCGCACATGCTTTTCATCCAGACTGAACCCCAAAGGTTTGATCAAATGGAGCCTGGAGCCCGTTGCCAGCGCCAACCGTCCGGCAGCTCCTGTATTATGCGGAATTTCCGGATGGAACATGACGATGTGGAAACGGGGCTGCATGCGCTTATTCTCATCACAAACAGGCCTCCCGTTCAAGTGGGACTTGTCCAAAAGTGGCAAATAATGTACGTTTTCACCCGATGAGAGACATCGTATATTTTGATTTGGAAACCCGTCATTCCGCGGCGGAGGTGGGCGGCTGGCATAATACGGCCGAGATGCGCCTTTCCGTGGGCGTGACTTATTCCACGGCTTCCGGCAAATATACGATTTATTCTGAGGAAATGGTGGATGATCTCATCCGGCAGCTTTCCCAGGCCGACCTGGTGGTGGGTTACAACCACGAGCATTTCGACTATGGCGTGCTCCAGCGTTATACGATGTGGAACATGATTGATATCACGAACAACCTTGATTTGTGCAAGGACATCGAACAGCGCGGGGGAGTGCGCGTCAAGCTGGATTCCGTGGCGGCCGCCTCCATCGGTTCTTCAAAAACGGCCGTGGGCACCCAGGCTCTCAAATGGTGGGCGGAATACGCGCAGACGGGTAATACGGAGCTTTTAATGGATATAGCCCGTTATTGCTGTTTTGACGTGAAGGTGACGCGGGATGTGCACTGGTACGGGGCGGAACACGGTTTCATCCGTTATGATGATAAAAAGGGCGGCCAGGTGGAATTGCCCGTGGATTGGAAATTGTAACTTTTCCTGCATGCATGCCCGGCCAGCTGTAGCCGGTTTTTTCCCGGGCGCTGAAGTGGGTCTGGTTTTCCGCCTTTGGCGGCGTTGCCGTTTATCCCCGGACAGATGCCGGTTATCAGGGAATGGCTGGGGCTGAGAAAGGCTTCCGGGAGGAAGCGGACGGCAACCATGCGGTTGCCGCCTGGCTTAACGGCGGTTGATGCGGGCCACTTCCCGCTGGGCTTCGCGCATTTCCACGCGGGCTTTCAAATCGTAGCGCTGGTCGCGGTGGGTTTTGCCCTTGCCCAGGCCTAGAGCCAGTTTCACCTTGCCGTTTTTCCAATACAGCTTGAGAGCTACCAGGGAGCAGCCTTTCTGGGAAGTCTGCTGTTCCAGTTTGAAAATTTCCCGTTTATGGAGAAGAAGGCGGCGGGGCCGGCGCGCCTGGTGCTGGAAGAATTCTCCCGCTGTCTCCCAGGGCTGGATGTCGCAGCCGTACAGGAGCATCTGGCCGTTTTCCACCCTGGCGAAGGAATCGGCAATATTCACCTTGCCGGCGCGGATGGATTTGACTTCCGTTCCCTTGAGTTCCATGCCGCATTCGTAGGTGTCCAGAATTTCGTAATCCCGGCGGGCTTTTTTGTTGGTGGAAATGTCGGAGCTCATGGCACGAAGGGGAGAAGGATGAAAAGGCCCCGGGCTGGGAGACCGGGGCTTGGCTGGATAGAGAGGATTCCGTAAGGAATTCCGGTCCGGAACGGCAATAAAGGGAATGTGTTGTTACTGGTTGTCTTCCTGGAGGCTGCCGGATTCCGTATGATAGACGAGCTTGCCTTCAATGATTTCCGTCAGGGCAATGTTCGCGTTGCCCATATGGGGTGTGGTAGGCACCAGCGGGGCGCGGCCATTATTAAGCTGGGCTACGCGGCGGGAAACCACGTTGATCAGCATTTGGGGCTCGGGAATGATTTTGGAGGCTTGTTCGACGAGTTCGGCTTTCATGTAAAAAGGTCTAGGTAGATATCCTGATGCGGAGAGAGATATAAAAACGGTTCCTGTCCGGAATCAAGCTTATATTACGGCATGAGCTGCCTTCGCTCGCGGGAATCCAGTTCTTTCCATGCGCCGGGTTTCAGTCCCGCCAGGGAGAAATTTCCGATTCTGGCGCGAAGAAGCCGGAGTGTGGGAAAACCGATGGCGGCGGTCATGCGCCGCACCTGGCGGTTTTTCCCTTCCACCAGCGTCAATTCCAGCCATGAGGTGGGAATGGAGGCGCGGTAGCGGACGGGAGGGATGCGGGGCGGCACGTCAGGCTCCCTGCGCATGAGGCGTGCCCGGCAAGGCAGCGTGCAGTGCCCGCGGATGCGGAGGCCCCCGAGTTCCAGAGGGCGAAGGTCCGTTTCGGAAGGAGTGCCTTCCACCTGGCTCCAATAAGTTCTGGGATGCCTGCCGGAGGGGTTCAGGAGACGGTCCGCCAGGCCTTTCTCATCGGATAAAAGAAGCAGCCCTTCCGAATCCGCATCCAGCCTTCCTACAGGATACACGCCGGGAGGAAACCCGAATTCAGCCAGTGTCCGGTGGTGGGGAGCCTCCTTCGTAAATTGGGAGAGAATACCGTAAGGTTTATTGAACGCCAGAATCATGCCGTGCACGGCAAGGGTAGCATGAACCGTCGGCTTTGGCACGGGAAATTGAAGCGGCTTGACTTGTCTGTGTTGGGGAAGGAAAGTATCTGCATGCATGGAAAAACGGCAGGTTGTGTCCTGATGCTTGCGTGTTGCGTGCCCGTCTGGGTTCAGGCGGCGCCGGATACGGGGGAAGTGAAGGCAAAAATTGCGCGGAAAATCTGGCAAAACGAATGTGCCGGGACAATAAGGGGGCTGGTTTCCTGGAACCGGGGAGAGGCGTTTCCATCCCTGGGAATCGGACATTTCATCTGGTTTCCTGCCGGAGTCACGGAAAGGTTTGAGGAAAGTTTCCCTGCTTTCATTCAGTTCTGCCGCAGGAAGGGAATCCGGGTTCCGGAATGGTTTTCCGGTGTGGCTCCGTGGCGGACCAGAAAGGAATTTGAAGCGGCGGACGTTCGCGGCGGTCTTCCTGAACGGATGCGCCGGTGGTTGTCCAGCCCGGCGGCCCTGCAAATGCAGGCGGATTTCATTATTGCCAGGTCTGTGGCCGCTCTGGAGCGTATCAAGGGCCAGTCCCGCCGTCCGGAAGAGATGGCGGCCCGCTATTACGCCGTGGCGTCGGTTCCCAACGGCATGTATGCCCTGATTGACTACGTGAATTTCAAGGGAGAAGGAACCAATCCGGCGGAACAGTACCGGGGGATTGGCTGGGGGCTCAGGCAGGTGCTGGAGGAAATGCGCCCCGTTTCTCCCGGACAGCCTGCGGCGGTTGAATTTGCGGAAGCGGCCAAAAGGGTGCTTCAGCGCCGCGTGGACAACAGCCCGCCGGGCCGCGGAGAAGCGCGCTGGCTTGCCGGATGGCGGAACCGGTGCGATTCCTATAAGAGGAATTTGTGACGAATTCCTTTCCCAACAGAAAAGACCAGTTGTGCAATTATCCTTGACCTGACGGGGATTAGGGTGTAATTCCCTCACTCCATCCTGAAACTTCGCTGATTTTATGCCAAACACTCAAGAAGAAACAACGCTGATTTTGCTGAAGCCCGACTGTGTGCGGAAAAACCTTTCCGGCACCATTTTGAAACGTTTTTTGTCCGAAGGGTTTCGCCTGCGCGGCATAAAGATGATCCAGCTTGACGAACCGGTGCTCCGGGAACATTACGCCCATATTCTGGATCTGGTCATCAATGGGGAACCGCTTTTCCCGAAGCTGCTTGATTTCATGACCAGTTCTCCGGTCATCGCCATTGCCCTGAAAGGGCCCGGCGTTATTGTGCGCGTGCGCGAACTGCTGGGGCCCACCAATTCCCAGAAGGCGCAGAAGGGCACTATCCGCGGCGATTTCGGAACAGACAGCATGATGAACATCTGCCATGCGTCCGACAGCCGTGAATCCGCCGCCGTGGAGCTGGCAAGATTTTTCCGGGAAGAAGAATTGTTTGACGGCCTTAATTAAGGGAAGGCCGCCTTTTTCCCATCAGGTTCATTGAGGGCCGCAGCTGTAATAACAGCTGCGGCCCTTGCCGTATCGGGGCTGTGCCTTCCTTGGGAGGATGAAGGGGGAAGGCAGCGGCTTTTCTGGGAGAAGCAGGAAAGAACGGGTTACTTTTCCCAGGGAGTGGTAAGATAAAGGAAGGCCTTTTTCATACGGTAGGCCTCACGCATGAAGCCGTCCATGATATTGTTGTAGCTGTGCTTGGAAAAGGAAAGGCCGTAAATACGCTTGATGGCGGCATCCTCTCCGTGCTGCTTCTGGCGCTTTAGCTCAGCGTCCATGTCCCGGCGTTCGATATTGGGGGCGCTCAGATTGTCGCCATGCCAGCGAAAATCCGCCAGCAGCCTGTTGTAATGCACGAACTTCTTCCCCGCCCGGCCCAGGCGCGCGTAATATTCCCCGTCCATGTCGTAGTGGAAACGTTCGTCCAGCAGGAACCCCTCTTCAATAGTAGTGCTCCGGCGCAGGAACAATGCGGTGGAAGCCAGATAGGTGCCGTACCAGATGTGCATGTTCAGACTGTAGGGCAGGGCCTTCATGGCGCGTTGGATATCTCCGTCCGGCCCGATGAAATTCCATGCTCCATACACAATGTCCGCATCCGGGCGGGAATCCGCAAAGGCCTTGACCGCCGCCAGAGCCCCCGGCAGCAACCGGTCGTCCGTATTCAGCCACATAACCCATTTCCCGCGCGCCTTGCGGAAGCCGCGGTTAATGCCTTCCGACATGCCGGAATCCTTCTCTATATATAGTTTCAGGTGAGGGTAGGAGTGCAGGATATCCAGGGTGCCGTCCGTGGATCCTGCGTCCTGGATAATGTGTTCAAATGTAACCCCTTCCTGGTTTTTGACGCTCTCTATGCATTCCCTTACGTAGCGGGCGTAATTATAGCTGGGCGTAATAATGCTGAAATCCGGTTCTGTGTCCATAGGCAAGGTTAGTTGAAAGGCTTGATGGAACGTTCCCTGGCGATGTAAATAGGGCGTTTTTTAACTTCCGTATAGGTTTTGGCCAGATATTGGCCCAAAATGCCCAGGCACAGCAGCACGATGCCCCCCATCATGCAGAAGACGCATACCAGGGAAGTCCATCCGTAAGCGGAATGGGGCCAGATCAATTCGCGGACCGTCAAGATAATGATGGAAAGGAATGAGATGAAGGAAAGAAGTACCCCCATGATGGAGGCCAGCGCCAGGGGGGCGGTGGAAAAGGCCACGATACCTTCAATGGAGTACAGGAACAGCTTGAAGAAAGACCACTTGGTTTCTCCTGCCACCCGTTCCACATTTTCATATTCAAACCATTTGGTCCGGAACCCCACCCATTCGTACAGCCCTTTGGAAAATCGGTTGTACTCCTTCAGGGAAAGCAGGGCTTCCAGTACGGGCCGAGTCATCAGCTTGTAGTCCCGGGCTCCGTCCACGATGCGGGTGTCCGATATCTGATGAATCGTCTTATAAAAGGCGCGGGCGAAAAAGGACCGCAGCAGCGGTTCCCCCTGCCGGGTGACGCGGCGCGTTCCCGCACAGTCATATCCTTCCTTCTCAATGGCTTTCAGCATATCCGGAAGCAGGGAAGGAGGATCCTGAAGGTCCACATCCATGACGGCGGCATAATCCCCTGTGGCCGCTTCCAGGCCCGCATAGATGGCGGCTTCCTTCCCGAAATTGCGGGAGAAGGAAATGAATTTTACTTCAGGGGAGTGTTCCGCCATTTTCTTAATCATTTCCAGGGAGCGGTCCGTGGAACCGTCGTCCACGAAGATAAGTTCCGGGGCGTAGCCCTCCAGGCATTCCTTGAAAACCCGGTCTATTTCTTGCTTGAACGCCGGAATGGCTTCTTCTTCATTCAGGCAGGGAACGATCAGGGAAATACGTTTCATGTCAGTGCCCGAATCATACTTCAGAAGCCGTGCGGATGCCAGAAAATATGCACAAAGCCTTCCTCCGCCGGAAGGGGAGGAAGGCTGCCGGAAAAGAAGCCGTGCGCGGAAAAATACCGGTAAGGTCAGAACTTCGGCAGGTTGCCGATGTCATCTTCGTTTTCAGGGGCGTGCGGGTCTTTCAAATCACTGTCCCCGTCTTTTCCGAAAGACCAGAAATCATAATCCGGATTCAGGCCGTTGCCCATTTTCAGGTTTCTGGCCCTGTCGGTTCTGGTGGGGATGGACTGCTCGCTGCCCAGGCGGTAGCGGTAGGGGGAACCCCATGGATCCGCAAGAATATAAAGGGTAACCGGCCTGCCGTCCTTGCTTTTCACATGGACTTCCCGGACAGTCGGGTTGCTTTTGGGCTGCGTAGAGGGGTTCAACTCATCATTGTAAATGGTTGTATCCCTGGAAGGAACACCCTCATTCTTATGGTCGCCGAACAGAGCCATGTAAACCACGTTGGAACTGTATTCCTCCCCGTTGGCCACGGCTACGCCGTGATTGTTGAAGGGAGCTTCCGTGCCGTAGGGGTAGCGGTCATGGTCGCTGTGGTAGCTCTCCAGCCCCATTTCAATTTTGCGGACAATGGATTCCGTAGCCTGTTCGTTCTTTCTGGTTTCAAGCCAGGTGTAAATGGAGATGGTCAGCGTGGCCAGCACCACGATGATCACCATCACTACCAGGATTTCCATGAGGGTGAACCCCTTTGCCTCCCGGAGCCGGCGGTATGCGGAATGATTTTTCATCTGATTCTGCTTGAGGGGTTATCCCATCTTTTCAATAACCTGCAGGAGGGGAAGGAACATGGCGAACACGATGCCGCCCACGACCACGGCCAGGAATACGATCATGATGGGTTCCAGCATGGAGGTCATAGCTCCCACGGCATTGTCCACTTCATCATCATACACGTCCGCGATTTTCAGGAGCATGTCCGGCAGCTGGCCGGTTTCTTCCCCCACGTCCACCATGGAGATTACCATGGGCGGGAAAAGCTTGGAGGAGGACATGGGCGTAACTACGGATTCGCCTTCCTTGACGGAATCATGGATGAGGCCGATGGCGTCTCCCACGATCATGTTGCCGGCGGTATCCTTCGTGATGGTAAGCGCCTGGAGGATGGGAACGCCGGAAGTCACCAGCGTACCGAAGGTTCGGGCGAAGCGGGCGATGGCGCTTTTGCTCTGCACATTGCCGATGACCGGCATGGTCAGCAGAGCGGAGTCAATCTTGCGGCGTCCGTTGGGCGTCTTGCTCATGGCCGTGAAAACAGCGTACAGGATGGCGACCACCGCGGCCAGAATGACGGCATTGGGCACAAAGAAGGGGGCGGCCATGAACCAGTCGCTGATGCCGAACACAAACTCGGAAATACCGGGAAGTTCCTGGTTCTGTTCTGCGAACATCGCCTTGAATTTGGGCACGATGACCAGCATCAGGAAGATCACGATGCCTACGGCGATAAACAGGACGATGGAGGGATACACCATGGCGGAGATCACCTTGCTTTTCAGCTTTTGGGCCTTTTCCTGGTATTCCGCCAGACGGTTCAGCACGACTTCCAGCACACCGCCCAGTTCCCCGGCCTTTACCATGTTGACAAACAGGCGGTCAAAAATTCTGGGGTGTTGGGCCAGGGCTTCCGAGAAGGTGGAGCCGCCCTGAACGGAATCTCCCAGAGCCTCAATGGTTACGCGCAGATTGGGGTTTGCCTCCTGTTTGGCCAGCACGTTCAAACTCTGGAGCAGGGGAAGCCCCGCGTCAATCAGCGTAGCAAGCTGGCGGGTGAAAATCATCAGCGCCTTGGCCTTGATTTTGCCTCCCAGCTTGCCTTTTTGCTTCTTGGCTCCCTTGGCCTTTTTCTTGGCGGCAGGCGTCTGCTGAATCTTGCCCTTGCCCGCTTCTACGATCTGGGTGGGGTACAGGCCATGCGCCCGGATGGATTCCATGGCCTCCGCTTCGGAATTGGCCTCCAGGGTACCTGTTTTCTGGTCGCCTTTATGGTCAAGTGCTGTGTATTGATATTTAGGCATATATGTTGTATTTTAAGTGTTTTTTCTTAGTGGTTGAAATAAGGGGAAGCAACGGCGTCCGGCTGTCCGTTAAGTATATTTCAGCACTTCTTCAATGGTGGTGTTGCCGTCATAAATATTTCTCAGCCCGTCTTCCCGCAGCGTGGACATGCCCATTTCAATGGCTTTCTGCTTCAGCACCACGGAAGGAGCGCGGTCCGTAATCATGTCGCGCAGGGTATCGTTAATATCCAGGAGCTCATAAATCCCCTTGCGGCCCCTGTAGCCGGAATTGGAGCATTTATCACAGCCTCGGCCCGTGAAAAAGTGCTTGTCTCCCAATTCATAGGGAGAGACGCCAAGCTGGGAGAGGATGGTGGATGAGGGTTCATACGGCGTGCGGCAGTCCGGACAGATGGTGCGCACCAGGCGCTGTGCAAGCACCCCTTCCAGGGAAGCCGCCACCAGGAAAGGTTCGCATCCCATGTCCACCAGTCGCGTAATGGCTCCGGCGGAGTCGTTCGTGTGCAGGGTGGAGAGAACCAGGTGGCCCGTCAGGGATGCCTGGATGGCGATCTGCGCTGTTGCCATGTCTCGCATTTCCCCCACCAGAATACGGTCCGGGTCCTGTCGCAGGAAGGCGCGGAGCACCATTGGGAAGTCCAGGCCGATGGCTTCATTGATAGGAATCTGGATGATGCCGTCAATATCGTATTCAACAGGGTCTTCCGCCGTCAGCACCTTGGAATCAATGGTATTGATTTCACGCAGGGCGGCATACAGCGTAGTTGTCTTGCCGGCGCCGGTGGGGCCGGTAACGATGAAAATGCCGTTGGGCTTGTGGACCGTATCCAGAATATATTCGTGGATATGCGCGGGAAGCCCCAGGTTGTCCATGTTCAAGTTGACGGAAGAGCGGTCCAGAACGCGGAGCACCACGGATTCTCCGTACTGAGTGGGAAGGGAGGAAACGCGCATGTCCACGGAACGGTTTCCTATCTGCTTGACGATGCGTCCGTCCTGCGGAATGCGGCGTTCCGCGATGTTCATGTTCGCCATGACTTTGACGCGGGAAATGACCGGCACGGACAGGTGGACGGGGGGAGGCTGCATTTCATACAGGGCGCCGTCCACACGGTAGCGGATTTTGAATTCCTTCTCAAAAGGTTCGAAGTGAATGTCGGAGGCCTTTTCCTTGATGGCCTGCGTAATGACGAGGTCCACAAAGCGGATGACGGGAGCGGCGGCGGAGTCCTCCGTCTCATTGTTGACCTGCATGTTGTTCAGCTCCTGCATCAGGTCGGACATGGCGGCGGATTCGCCTCCATAAAGCTCATTGATGCGTTCGGAAATCTGGTAATCCGGCGCTACCAGAACATGGATGTCCTGGCCGAGGGCGAAGCGCAGGTCTTCCACCGTCTGGGGATTCAGGGGATCCACCAGGCAGACGTACAGGCCTTCCGGACCATGCCGCACAGGGAGCGCCCCGTGCAGGCGCACGAGCGTGGCCGGCATCATGTTCTGCACGTTCGGGTCCGGCTGGAAGTTGTCCAGTGTAATGAATTCCGTACCCAGGTCGCTGGCAATCATCTGCCAGATATCATCCTTGCTGCCGATGATGCCGAAGTCTGCAAGCACTTCCGGCAGTTCCTTGCCGGAGGCGATCATTTCCTCCTTGATGTCCTTTGCCAGGGATTTGTCAATCATTCCCCGGCCGATGAAAAGTTCCAGTGTGAGGTTGGTGTCCATAATAAGCAGAATGAATAGCGGGGAAAAATCAGTTGGCGTCTCCCATGGTGACGTTCAGCACTTCTTCCGGAGAAGTAAGGCCGGCCAGCACTTTGCGTACGCCGTCTTCCCTCAAGGTTCTCATGCCCAGTTCCCGGGCGCGCTGGCGCAGCTGGGGGGAAGTCAGATTTTCGTTAATCATGCGGCGCACCTCGTCGTCGATTTCGAAAATCTCAAACAGCCCCATCCGGCCCTTGAATCCGCCGCCGCGGCAAAAGTCGCAGCCGTGGGGCGCCTTGATTTGGCCCTGGGCAAGGCGGGACATGTCAATGTTCAGCGTATGCGCCTGCTTTTCCGTCAGAGTGCCGTCCACCTTGCAGCGGTCGCACAGCTTGCGGACAAGACGCTGGGCCATGATGGCGCGGACGGAGGAGGCGATCAGGAAGCGTTTGATGCCGATGTCCGCCAGACGAGCCACGGCGCTGGGAGCGTCATTGGTGTGAAGGGTGGAGAATACGAGGTGCCCCGTCAGGGAGGCGTTGATGGCGATGCTGGCTGTTTCCATGTCTCGAATTTCCCCGATCATGATGATGTTGGGAGCCTGGCGGAGCATGGCGCGCAGGGCGGCGGCGAAGGTCATGCCGATATCCGCCTTTACCATTACCTGGTTGATGCCGGAGAGTTCGTATTCCACAGGGTCTTCCACCGTGATGATTTTTTTATCCGGGCGGTTGATGTGGTTCAGGCACGCGTAAAGGGTCGTGGTTTTACCGGAACCGGTAGGACCCGTCACCAGGATAATGCCGTCCGGCAGCGTGATGAGGCGGTCGAACACAGCTTCATCATCCGAGAAAAATCCGAGCTGGGGAAGGCCCAGCACCAGGGCGGATTTGTCCAGGATACGCATGACGATGCTTTCCCCGTGGTTGCTGGGGACGGATGAAACACGGAGGTCGATTTGCTTGCCGCCGATGCTCATCTGGATTCGCCCGTCCTGGGGCATGCGTTTTTCCGCAATGCTCATGGTAGTGCTCATTACCTTGAGGCGAGCAATGATGGGGCTGAGCAATTTTTTGGGATGCGTGGCCACTTCCACCAGCTTGCCGTCCACGCGGTAGCGGATGCGGAGCCTGTTTTCCATGGGCTCAATGTGGATGTCGGAAGCCCTCATTTTGAAAGCGTCCGTCAGCATCTGCTGCACCAGCCGGATAATGGGAGCATCCTCCCCTTCCAGCCCGTCGGTTTCTTCCGGAACGCTCAGATCCCGGTAAAATTCATTCAACCGGCTTTCTATCGCGCTGTGGGTGGCGACGCTGAAAATCACATCCCGCCCCATCAGCTGGGGCAGGCTGTCCATGGTTTCCAGATTCAGGGGGTCGTCAATAGCAATGTTGATGGAAAAACCGTCGTCGGAAATGGGGATGGCCCGGAAGCGCCTGGCAAGTTCCGGCGTAATGAGTTCGCGCACCTCCTGGGGGATGTGCATGGAGCCCAGGTCCACGACGGGGAGCAGGGAGTTTGACGCCGCCACCTGAGCGATGACGTCTTCCGTAAGATAATTGGCCTGAATCAGAAAATCGACCAGGTCCTGGGTGGGAGATTTTTGACTGCGCGCGTACTGAAGAATTTCTTCATTCAGATATCCGGCCTGCGTAAGAAGTTCGATGAGATATGATTCGTTGGAGTACACGTCGATCTCTGGATGCTATTGTTGGAAGTCTGCCGAAATGGAGCGGCAGGATACTCCCCTATTTCTGACAGGTTCGGAACGTAAAGTCAACTTAGCTTCCCTCAAAATGGCATTTTTTTTCGGGCGTGTCCGGAGGCGGGAAGAACCTCCTTCCCTCTCCGCCGCTTTTCAAACCCTGCGGAATCTTCCGGAAAGCGGGATTTTCCCTGTACTCAGGGCTTCTGGCGGGGGAGCTTGGAAAGCAGGTCTTCCAGCTCCGGCATGCTGGATACCCGCACCAGGCGGGAACGCATTTCCTTGGCGCCGGGAAATCCCTTCGTATAAGCCAGGATTCGTGACCTCATATGGAGCATGGTGTGAAGTTCGTCCCCATAATGGCGGGATTCCAGGGCCATCCGGGCATGCCGCAAAATCAGGGCCGCCTTTTCCTGCGGGTCTCTGGCCGGCGGCATGGTTCCGTGCAGCAGATAATACTTGGCGTCTCCGAAAATCCATGGGTTTTCCATGGCCGCACGGCCAATCATGACGCCGCTGACGGCCGTATTTTCTTTTACATAAGCTACGGCCTGCGGGGTGGAAATATCCCCGTTCCCGATGACCGGCACGGACATGGCCCGCGCGCATTCGTCAATAATGTCCCAGTTGGCCGTTCCGGAATACTGCTGGGAGCGGGTGCGCCCGTGAATGGTGATCATGGAAATTCCCTCATTCTCCAGCAGGCGGCACGCGTCCATGGCGCACAGGCTCTGAAAATCCCAGCCAATACGTATTTTGGCCGTGACGGGGATTCTCTCTCCTACGGCTTTCACGACGCCTCCGGCAACGGAAGCCAGCAGGGGAAGATCTTTCAGGAGGGAGGAACCTCCATTTTTGCCAACCACCTTGGGAACCGGGCAGCCGAAGTTGATATCGATAAAATCCGGCTTCTCATGGTCCAGGATAATTCTGGCCGCCTCTCCCATGTGGTTCCCGTCCGCTCCGAAGAGCTGGATGCCTATGGGGCGGTGGGCATTTTCTATCTTTGTGTACCTGCGGTTTCTCTCCCATGCCTGGAGAATTCCTTCCGCAGAGACGAATTCCGTTACCATTACATCCACTCCAAGCTCCTTGCAGATAGTGCGGAAAATGGGGTCCGTCACTCCAGCCATTGGAGCCAGGAACAGCGGGAAATCCGTTTTGAAGAACGGGAGGGGAGCGGGACGGTTGGAAAAAGTCATGATTCCTTAGGATGAGGCTAGCACGGGTTCCCGTCCCATTCAAGCATCTTGCCTGTTCTGGCGAAGAAGGGAAGGTGCAAGATGCCGGTGCTGTGCAAACATCGGAGCGTCGAAAATATGGCGCTCAATAAAGAGGTGCAGTAGTCCGCCCGGTTTTCCGGAGGAAATTGCAGGCGCGCTGGACAGTATCGTTTGTTTTCGGGAAAAAAACGGCTTCACTTTTTGAGTGAAGCCGTTTGGCAAAAGTTGAAAGATTGTCTTAATGGTTGCCGCAGCCGCAACCGCCGTCCTTATGGTCGTGGTCGCACTTGCCGTCGCAATCGCAATTTTCCTTGTCGCACTGGCCGCCGCAGGAGCAGGAGGACTGGGCGCTCATGGCGCGCTGGCGGGCTTCCTCTATTTCTTCAGGAGTGGGAGCGCGGCCAAGGTCAATGGACATGCCCAGATAATGATTGATGGTGTTCAGGAGTTCGTCAATGGTCTGGCGCGCTTCCAAAAAGCCGCGGGCCGCATCATTCTTGATGACGTTTTCACGCAGGGCGTCGAATTTGGAAATTTCCTCTTCGGTAGGAGGCATTCCGGCCAGGTGCTTGTTGCGCAGTTCTTCTCCGTAAGCGTTTACTTCTTCAAAAAGCTTGGTTGCTTCCGGATTTTGGAAAAAGAGACCTATTTTTGCCTTGGAGGCCACAACCTTGTCTTCCTTGGCGAGCAGATTGCAAAGGGCTTCCGTGGCGGCGCGCAGGTTGTCGTTGAGAACGGGGGTATTCATATGAGATTTATTTAATCATGCCTTTTCGTGCAGGGCAATCCGGTTGCGAGGCATGGCGCGCATTTCCTTGCCGCAGGTTTGCTGCAGGCGGGAAATCCGGAAGAATAAAAAGGCGTTCCGCGTGACGTGGAACGCCTTTTTATGGTGATCAACGTTTTTTAATGCGCCTTGCAGAATTCTTCAAAGCGGTCCAGAGCTTCTTTCAGAATGTCCAGCGTGGTGCAGTAGCTGATGCGGATGGCCTTGTCATTGCCGAAGGCGATGCCGGGGACGGCCGCGACCTTGTAGCGTTCCAGAAGCTTGTCGCACAGATTCAGGGAGGTGAGTCCCAGCCTGCTTGTGTCCACAAAGAAGTAGAAAGCGCCCTGCGGCTCCACAACGCTGATATTCGGGATGGCGCTGAGGCGGGAGTAAACGTACTGGCGGCGCATGTCATATTCGTCGCGCATGTCGCTGATGAAGCTCTGGTCTCCCGTAAGGGCCTCAATGCCTCCATACTGGGCGAACGTGCAGACGTTGGAAGTGGTGTGGTCCTGAATCATTTGGATGGCCTTGGCAATGGCTGCCGGAGCTGCGGAATAGCCCAGACGCCATCCGGTCATGGCGTAGCCCTTGGAGAAGCCGTTGATGGTGATGGTCAGGTCGTACAGTTCCGGACTGAGGGAGGCGATGCTGACGTGCTTGGCGTCCCCGTATACGAGGTGTTCGTAAATTTCATCAGCCAGGATGAGGATGTCTTCGCTCAGGGCCACTTCTCCCAGGGCGCGCAGTTCTTCTTCGGAATAAACGGACCCGGTCGGATTGTTCGGGGTAGTGAGGATGACCATCTTGGTGCGGGGGGTCATGGCTTCCTCAAATTGTTCGGCGGTAAGCTTCCATCCGTTTTCCGCCGTGGTTTCCACGATGACGGGGATGCCTCCGCACATGCGGACCATTTCCGGATAGCTGACCCAGTACGGGGCGGGGATGATGACTTCATCCCCCTCGGATACGGTCGCCATGATGGCGTTGAAACAGGCGTGCTTGGCGCCGGCTCCTACGGTGATCTGGGTGAAATCGTATTCCAGGTTGTTTTCCCTCTTGAGCTTTTCTGCGATGGCCTGGCGGAGTGCGGGAAGACCGGCGGAAGGCGTATATTTGGTGGCTCCGTTGTTCAGGGCCGCGATGGCTGCCTGCTTGATGTTTTCCGGGGTGTCCATTTCAGGTTCACCGCCTGCCAAACCGTAAACTTCTTCACCGGAGGCTTTCATAGCCTTGGCCCGGTTGGTCACCTTGAGGGTCAGGGAAGGGGTCAATGCCGCAATGCTGGGGGAAATCATGTCCATTGTTGTGGTGCAGTCGTAGATTTTGATGCCCTGGCGGAAAACAGGCTGTTCTCCGCATAGGCGGAAAAACTTTACTCATTGAGCGCACCCCTGGCAAGGAGAATGCTTGCGGCGGCCATTCTTTTTCTTGCGGAGGGCGTTCCTCCCTCTATGGAAGGGATTTTTCCCGTCAGCGTTTCAGGAATTTGGCGCGCACCGCTTCCAGCTCCGGCGTCTTCAGCAGGAAAGCCGCCGCCAGGTAAACGATGCCGGCGCAACCGCAGACCAGGGATATCCCCAGTACCCTGGCCGGGAAGGTCCAGTTCAGGAAGCCCTGGAGGAACCATGCCTTGCCTGCCCAGCACACGGCCCCCAGCAATATTCCCGCCGCCATGATCCTGGCCAGTCCGGAAAGCAGCGTCCGTCCGTCTACGCCGCCCAGCTGGTGTCGCAGGTAAAAGAAATAAAAGAGAAAATTGAAGGTAGTGACCACGGAGGTGGTCAGCGCCAGCCACGCCGCGTTTTTATGCAGGATGTAGACGAAACAGTAGTTGAGGCCGATGCTGATAGCCAGAGCCACAGCGGCGGCAATCAGGGGAACCCAGCGTTTTTCAAGAGCCAGGAAGACGGGCTGCACCACCTTGGTCCCGGCATAGCCCAGCAGGCCCAGGGAATAGGCTCCCAGCACTTCCCCCGTGTAACGCACGGCCTCTTGGTTGAAGCGGCCCCACTGGTATACGGAGGAGACGAATTCCGTTCCCAGGATGAAGAGGATGAGAAAAGCGGGTACCGCAAAGAATGCCACCAGCCGCAACCCCTTGGCGATGTGGACAGCCACCTCTTTTCTGCCGTCTCCCACCATCATGCGGGAAACAGCGGGCAGCACCACCATGCCCGTCGCAACTCCGAAGAGCCCCACGGGAAGCTGCCAGAGGCGGAACGCCGTGGTCAGGGCGGTGACGGAGCCTTTTTGGAGATCCAGAGCGAACCCCGTATTGATGAAGATGGTGAACTGCGTCACGCCTGAAGCCAGCACGGAGGGAAGCATCAGCCCCCAGATTTTGCGCACGCGGGGATCGTTCCATTGGAAATTGGGTTTCCAGCGGAAGCCGGTTTTGCTGAGTTTGGGGAGCTGCACGGCAATCTGGGCCATGCCCCCGATGGTGACGCCGCAGGCAAAACCGTACAAAGCTTTGGGGCCGAAGGATGGATCAATGAAATATCCAATCAGCAGTCCGAGCAGGATGGAAGTAACGTTGAAAGCGGCGGAGGCCAGCATGGGCAATCCGAAAACCCCCACCATGTTCAGCGCCCCCATGATGAGGGCGGACAGGGAGGCGAATCCGATGAAAGGCCACATGATGCGGCTCAGGTCCGTGGCGAACAATTGCTCCGCCAGAGAGTGATCCCCGCTGTAGAGGGCTTCCATGACGGGCCCTGCAAATAGAATCCCCAGCGTTACAATGGCGATCATCAGGGCGGAAAGCTGGGTAGCTGCCTTGTTGGTCAGTTCCCACGCGGCTTCGTCTCCCTGCGCTTCCCGCGTTTTGGAGGCTACGCTGGTATAGGATTGGGAAAGAGCCCCTTCCGCGAACAGATCCCTTAACAGGTTGGGGATACGGAAAGCCGTGTAAAAGGCGTCCAGGGCTCCCGTGGCCCCGAACAGGGAGGTGTACACAATTTCCCTGGCCATGCCTGTCAGGCGGCAGGCGAAGATGGCGCCGGAGGCAACCAGGCTATTCCGCATCAGGGACATGAAAGGGGGGGGGAATTTACTTGAACAGCTGGCGGCAATACGGCTCCACCCGTTTCATTGCCGGGTTGTCCTTGACAGCCTGGTCGCGATCATCCCGGCAGGGGAAAAGGTACAGGGCGTATCCCCCGTAGCCGCCTCCCAGATATTTTTTTGCAAGGGCATTGGGAATATCCGGCAGGGGACGCATTCCTTCGTCAAGCTGCACGCTGTAGTACAGGGCTACGCCTGCCGCCAGTGTATTGATGTTGCGTTCCAGAACTCCGGTGCGGGCAATGAGGGAGGATTGGGAGATGCGTACGTAGTCCCGTTGTTCATCCGCCATCTTTGGGGTGTCGTGTTCTTCGCCCGTATATAGAATGGCCATTCTTCCTTCCAGGAAGTCACCCGTGCCTTTGACATCCAGCACCGGAGAACTGCCGGAGCGCCATACGCACAACCCCGTTTCCGCAATGACGGCAGGATCCTGCCAACCGACGCCCAGAGCGAGTTCGGACGCGACCGGATCGCGCCCTTCCAGCATGGCCCACGCGCCGCTGCCTCCCAGCCCGGAGCGTTTTTCATACGGCCATTCGCAGAGGGAAACCATGGGGGTGATGGCGCAGTTGACCACATAGGAGCCTTTTCTGGCGTAGCGGGGCACGTCCAGCCATCCCCCGGCAAAGTCCACGCGAAGCGGTACGGCGGACGGAGCCTTGATGCGGTTCACCAGCATGGTGGTGGAGACGGGAGTGAATTTGGGGGGCGTCTTGGGGAGCACCACGTAATTGGCTCCGACGCGGGCGCACAGCTCTTTCTTGATATCGCTGTAAAGGTCATCTTCCGTCACAGCCAGGATGTCCGGTTTTTCCTGAAGAAACTCTTCTTCAAAATCCAGGCCTTTTTTCATGCCGGTACCCAGGATAACTTTGTCAACCATGCGCAGGCTTTCCAGCAGAACTTTTTTGTGTTCGTCCGGAATGGACGGCTTGCGCTGCTTGTGGTGCCACAGCACGGGTTCCGAAGCGAAAGAGACGATTAGATAGTCGCCCAGAGCGCGGGCTTCTTCAAAGAACTGGATATGGCCAGCGTGGACGATATCATAGCAGCCGGAGACGAAAACTTTTTTCATGCGTGTAATGATAGATAATTAGTCTGCAACAGTATGCCCTATTGCCGTGCCGGATGCAAGAGCGAGATGAAAATGCGTTAAAAAACGGCGCGGACTACAGAAAGCCCGTGCCGTTTGGGGATAGGAAAAATCAACTTCTGCAAAAACGGTCAGGAAGCCATAGCCTCCTGGTAGCGGCGTTCCACATCGTCCCAGTTGATCAGGCGGCAGAAGTCTTCAATATAGTCCGCCCGGAGGTTCTGGTGCTTCAGATAATAGGCGTGTTCCCAAACGTCACAGACGAGAATGGGGACGAGACCGGGAATTTCCAGATTCTGATGTTTTTCCGCCCCGCAGATTACCAGCGTCTTGCTGATGGGGTCCACGCCCAGAATGCCCCAGCCGGAACCTTCCACGCCCTGGGAAGCCGCCTTGAATTCCTTCATCATAGCTTCCAGAGAACCGAATTTTTCCTTGATGGCATCTACCAGAGGACCTTGCGGCTCTTTTTTGGGATCAGGCGTCATGTTGGTCCAGTAAATGGTATGGAGAACATGGCCGGAAGCATTGAAGGACAAGTTACGCACCCAGTTGGTGGTGGCGGAAGCGTCCAGTTTCCCGTCCGCAATTTCACGGAGCTTTTCAGCCGCGGCATTGGCTCCGGCGACATAGGCCGCATGATGCTTGTCGTGGTGGATGCGCACGGTTTTTTCATCCAGCATGGGTTCAAGCGCGTCGTAGGCGTACGGAAGGGGTGGCAGTACATATTTGCCGTCGGCATAGCCGATCGTGGAGGGGTCTTGCTGTTTAGTCATCTTGTGCTGTGGTTGTATGAATGGCCCTGTTGCCCGGGCCTGGCTGATTGTTCCCAGCGCCGCCAATGAGGAAAGAGCAATAAAACGCCTTCTGTTCATGTCCGCGCCATGGGAATGCATGGGTGTTTGGACATGGATTGTTTTGGAGTTGTTCAAAAAACAGGAACCTCGGTGTTCTATTTTTCTTCTTGTAGAGGCAGCTGGGAAAAAGCTTTTCTACCTTCTGGCGGCTGCTGCCGGGCCCTGGGCTCCATAGGCGCTGACGCCCCTGACGGCGACAGATCCTGCATCCCCCAGGAAGGATTTGGGCAGGGTTACGCGGGTCTGGCTGCCCGGCAGAAGGATGCGCGTAGCCCACTGGCTGCCGTAGCGCGCCTGGACGGCCCATTTCCGGGAGGGATTGCCGGACGGCTGCCAGGAGAGGGTTACGGTGGAACCATTGTCCGCCACATAAAAATTTTTCGGTTGTCCGGGTGTGCCGGTTCCGCACCAGGGCATGGCGGGCGGAACGGCCATGGAGGGGTACAATCTGTTCAGGTATTTCTGGATGCCTCCGGCATTCCGCATGATGGATTTGATGCTCCAGAAACATTGCCCGGGGGCGGTTCTGGCAAGGCTGCGGGAGTAGTTGACCTGCGCCGCTATTTCAGAGGCGGGGCGGCCCGGGTCTTCGCTGCTCATGATACGTGCCGTGGCAATGCCGGGCCACACCGGGCGTCTGGAGTTCTGGGCGGCCCACCATTGCATCAATGCGGGAAAGCTCTGCTTGGCCGGGCTGCAGCGCCAGTAAAGCTGGGGGGCCAGGTAATCCACCCATCCGCGGGAAAGCCACTTGCGGGCGTCGCACGCCAGATGCTCGTAGGCGTCCACTCCCGCTTCAATGCCGCCGGGAACGCCCGGCCTCCAGATGCCGAACGGGCTGACGCCCACCCGCACCCAGGGTTTGGAAGATTTGACGGATTTGTACATGTCTTGCACGAAGCCGTCAATGTAGCCCCGGCGCTGGGAGGGGGATTTCCCGTCTCCAAAGCTGGCGGGAGACCAGGCGCGGCCAGGAGTGGGATAGGGGTAGAAATAGTCGTCCAGATGCACCCCGTCAATGTCGTAGCGGCGCACGACGTCCATGATAACCTTCAGCGCGTGGTCGCGGGAGGCGGAGGCGCTGGGGTTCATCAGCAGCACGGAGCCGTTTCGCTTCATCAAATCAGGGCGCGTGAGGGAAATATGGTTGCGGCCTACGGCATGCTTGACGTTGGCCTTCGCCCGGAATGGGTTGAACCAGGCGTGCAGTTCAATGCCGCGGCGGTGAGCCTCCTGAATGGCGAAAGCCAGAGGATCATACCCAGGATTGACGCCCGGGCCGGAAAGCCATTGGCTCCACGGTTCCAGAGAAGAGCGGTACAGGGCGTCGGCATTCGGGCGCACTTGGAGAAACACGGCGTTCAGCTTCAACTGGGCGCAGGTATTCAGGATGTTCAGCAGCTCCGCGCGTTGGGCTGCTCCGGAGAGGCCGGAACGGGAGGGCCAGTCAATATTATGAACGGTGGATATCCATGCCGCGCGGAATTCTTGGGGGACAGCGGGAACGGATTCTCCGGAGGTCTGCCACCCAAGCGCCTGGGAAGCCAGGGCCAGCAGGGAGCAGGAGAAGGCATGGAACAGGGGAAATCTGGTCATGACGGGAATGGAGAGGGATGTTTCCGGAACATTTAACGCCTATTCGGAGGATCTGTCCATGACGGATGCCGGAGGTTCCGTCATGGACAGGCGGCCCTCAGCTGGGCCGGGATGCCAGGCTGTTGATCAGGTGGGCGTTGAAACCGGCCCCGAAGCCGTTGTCTATGTTGACGACGGAAACACCGTTGGCGCAGGAATTCATCATGGCGAGCAGGGTGGTTACCCCGCGGAAATTGGCTCCATAGCCCACGCTGGTAGGCACGGCTATCACAGGGGCCTTTACCAGGCCTGCCAGCACGCTGGGGAGAGCTCCTTCCATGCCCGCCACGGCCACCAGCGCAGTAGCTTGGCGGATGGAGTCCAGATGGGAAACCAGGCGGTGCAGGCCGGCCACGCCGCAATCCCGGTACTGGACTACCCGGCTGCCCAGAAATTCCGCTGTCAGGGCGGCCTCCTCCGCTACGTATTGGTCCGAGGTCCCCGCGCTGACGATGCCGACGAAGCCCGCTGTCCGCGGAACGGGATTCGGAGCAATGCGCATGAGACGGGCTTCCGGGTGCATGTCCGCCGCCGGAAAGGCGCGGTTCAGGTAGTCCAGAGCTTCCCCGCTCAGACGCGTGGCCAGAACATTTTGTCCGGCGGCAAGCAGGCTGCGGGCTATCTCTTCAATCTGGTCCGGCGTTTTTCCTGCGCCGTAAATGACTTCCGGACACCCGGTGCGTTCCAGGCGGCTGTAATCAATGTCCGTATGGGAAGGAGCGGATACGGTGCCGGTTCTGATTTTTTCCGCCGCTTCCTCCGCAGAAAGGAGTCCTTTTTTAAACTGATGCAGAATGGAGGTGATGTTGTTCATGAGGGTTCGTTCATGCTCCCTCTGGAATATCCTTCCAGATCCAGGGTGATGTGCCGGAAGCCCAGTTCCCGCAGCCGGCGTGCTGCGGTGGAGGCAAACTGTCCGTTCCAGAACAGTCTGCGTTCCTTTTCCGGCAATTCAATGCGGGCCAGGCTGTCTCCGTGAGCACGGACACGGCAGCCTTTCAGCCCCAGGGTTCTCAGGAAAGATTCCGCTGCGTCCACGCGTCTCAGCAGAACTTCCGTTACGGGGCGGTTGTGTTCCAGGCGGGTCAGCAGGCACGCATAGGCCGGTTTGCCGCTGACTGATTCCGGAAGACCCAGCCGGCAGGCCAGCCGGCGGATATCCGCCTTATCCATGGAAGCTTCCAGAAAGGGACTCGGAATGCCGAGCTCCTGCAAAGCTTTGCGGCCTGGCCGGTAATCGTCCAGGTCGTCAAGATTGGATCCGTCCGCCAGCAGGGGGAACCCCATCTCAGCCGCTCTGGCTGCCAGGGAGGAAAACAGGGCATGTTTGCACAGGTAGCAGCGCAGGGGAGGATTATTCGCAAGGGCGGGAAGGATGGGAAACGCCAGTTTTTCCTGCCGGACGCCCAGGCGGCGGCACAACGCCGTGCTGTCCCGCACTTCCTCCTCCATCACGTAGGGCGTTCGCGCAGTCAGTGCCAGGCAGTGATCCGCTCCCAGGATACGGACGGCGGCGGCAAGCAACACGCTGCTGTCCAGCCCCCCGGACAAGGCGACGGCAATGCGTTTCCTGGGGAGAAGGACGGCGCGAAGCCGTTCAAACGGAGTCTGTGGCGTCGTTGTCATGGGAAGGTGTGGGAAAAAGCCCCATCAGCTGGCATTGTCCCAGCGGCAGCCCGGTTTTTTCCGCCAGGATTCTGCAATCTTCAAATTCCGCTTTCCGGTAATGGGGGCGGCCATGCATGAAAGAAGTTTTTACATGAACCGTTCCATGGGGAGTGTGGACGGGGGCGCTTTCCCGGCGCAGAATATGGCGGAGCATGCCATGCTGCCTGATGCCCGGCGTGCTGCTGTGCCGGAAGAAGGCTTCCCGCACGCGGTCCGTCTGTTCCGGCTGGCACAGGGCGCAAACCTTGACTGCCAGACGGCCTTTCTTCATGCAGACGGACTCCTGCCAGGTATCCAGAGCGCCTGCCTCCATCAGCTTTTCCGCCAGGTAGGCTGTTTGTTCCGGCGTCATATCGTCTATATTGGCGCACAGCTCCGTCAGCAGTTCCGGGGAATTTTCCTCTTCTTCCGTTTCTACCAGCATCACCCGCAGAATATTCGGTACGGGAAGTCCCTGGCGGTGGCCGATTCCATAGCCGGTTGCGGTAATACGGCCTGCCAGCGGAGAGGGGACGGGCTGCGCCAGGGCGGCAATATAGGCGGCTCCGGTGGGTGTAGTGGCCTCATGGGTGGTTCCATTCAAGGTGGCCCGGAAATGTTTCGCCAGCAAAGCCGTTGCCGGCGCAGGAACGGGCATTGTTCCGTGCTGGCAGGTTACGGTGCCAGACCCCAGCTCCACCGGTCCGGTGAAGACGGCGTCCACCCGGAGCATTTCCAGGCAGATGGCAGCTCCCGCGATATCGATGATGGAATCCACTGCGCCCACTTCATGGAAATGTACTTCTTCAGAAGTAGTGCCGTGTACGCGGGCTTCCGCCTCCGCCAGCAGGGTGAAAATAGAAAGGGCCGTCCGTTTTACGGTATTGGAAAGGGCGCTTGTCTCAATAAGCTTTCGTATATCCGCCATAGTCCGGTGATGGTGCGCATGGCTGCTGCCGGAATGCCCTTCTTCCTCCGTCAGCACGTCAATCCGTGTTCCCCGGATGCCGTGCTGCTGCACCCGGCGGCATTCCAGCTTCCACTCCCCGTGCACATGCAATTTGGACAGTTCCCGTTCCAGGTTTTCCCGGTCCGCTCCCAAATCAATCAGGGCGGCCAGATTCATATCTCCGCTGATGCCCGCGCTGCAATCATAGACCAAGGCTCTCATGATGGCCCAGTGTAGAAGGAAAAACTCCTGGCTCAAGGTCAAAATGAGCCTTATCCCGGGAGGGGGCCGGTGCCTGGCGGACCGGGTTTGGCGGATTGCCGTCCGGTTATGAGAAAGATGCCCTGTGAAATACATTGCTAGGGAACTTTAAATATGCCACAATCCCTGCGGCGCTGACCAGCGCCGCCCCCGTTCTATATCATGTCCATTCCGTTCTTTTCGAAATTACGATCCCAGAAGCATTATCTTCAACTGGTTAAACCGGAATTGAAGCAGGTTTCCGAGTTTGTTGAAGCGCAATCATCATGTTTTGACCCGGAAGTGGCCGATTACATGGAAACGGTATGCCAGTCCAAGGGTAAAATGCTCCGTCCGGCCCTGGTTCTGCTGGTTGCCGGCGCTACGGGCGGCATCAAGCCTGCCCATATCCGCCTGGGTGCTCTGCTGGAAATGGTGCATCTGGCTTCCCTTGTGCATGATGACGTGATTGACGAGGCCGACAAACGCCGGGACGAGGCTACGGCGAATGCCCTCTGGGGCAACAGCCTCGCCGTACTGCTGGGGGATGTCCTCTTTTCCCACGCCATGGTGCTGGGTACGGAATTCGGCAGCACGGAATTCTGCCGCAGGCTGGCGAATACCGTCAGGAACGTATGCCAGGGGGAGGTGGCCCAGTCCAGCCGCCTGTATGATCTGAGCATGACCCGCGAGGAATATTTTGAAATCATCCGGAAAAAAACCGCTTCCCTTTTCTCCGCAGCTACGGGGGGGGCTGGCTGGATTTCCGGAGTAACCCCGGAAGTGGAGGAATCCCTTTACCAGCTGGGGGATCTGCTGGGGGTAGCCTACCAGATTTACGACGACTGCCTGGACATGGTGGGAGATGAAGACGATGCTGGAAAGACGCTTCATACGGACGCCACCAAGGGCAAGCTGACCCTTCCCATCTTCAATTTGCTGGAATGCGGTGACAGGAATGTGGAAGCCACTCTGCGGGACGCCATTGAAAACCGTGAAGTGGTGGATTACTCCGCCTTTCAGGACAATCCCGTTTTTGCAGAGGCTCTGGACAAGGCGATTCAGGTAGCTCTGGAGAAAAACGAGGCGGCCCGCGAAATTCTGTGGCTCCTTCCCCAAACGGAATATCGTGAAGCTTTGGCGGAAATGACCTTTTACATGGACGAGCTGCTTAACGACTGCCGTATCTCCTGACCTGCTTCAAGGAGTTTTTGTCCGGTCATGCCCTCCTTATGTAATTTGTGTCTTCCGGCATTTTCCCAAAAGGAAACCTGCCGGAGGGAATGGGAGGAGCGCATGCTGGTTACGGCCTGATTGTTTTTTAAAACATGGTTAAACCCGGCCACGCGCCCGGGAACGGCAGTGCTTTCTTTATTCCGTTTTTCCGTACCTGCGCGCCCGGAAGGAGTAGGCGACCGCCACCACGGCGGCGAGCACGGCGTACAGGATGAAGCGGTCCGTGGAAATGGCGTTGGCTGATTCTCCGTTGGACAGGAAAAAAGTAATTGCGGCCACCAGCATGTTGCCTGCAAAGATAGTGAGGTTCCAGAAACTGGTGATGAGGCTTTTTAAATGCGCCGGGGCTTGCGTATAGGCGAATTCCAGGCCGGTGGTGCTGACCAGGATCTCAGAGATGGTGAGTACGCAGTAAGGAATCAGCTGCCATGCGATGGATATGGAGGTTCCTTCCTCCAGCCGGTATTGCAGGAAAGCGACAATCAGGAATGTAGCGGAGCTGAGGGCCAATCCCGTTCCGAGGCGCACCAGGGGCCTTGCAAGCGTTGCCACCCTGGGATAAACAAATACGGTGATGAGGGGGATGAACACCATTACGAAAATGGGATTGGCCGCCTGGATTTGGGCCGGCCCGATGGACCAGGAACCGCCCGGGAGCGGGATGGAAAGAGGAATCATCCTGCTGCCCTGGGATACCCAGGAAGAAGCCGTCTGTTCGAAAATGGACCAGAATGGGATGATAAAGGCGAAGATGGAGAGGATTTTCAGGATGTGCCGGGTGTCTTCCACGGCAGAGGTTCCGCAGCGCTGTTCTGCGTTTTTCCAGCCTCCGTGGAACAGAATGATGAAAAGGACTTTCCAGAAGCCAGGCTGCCCGCTGTTCCGGGCCGGAGGCGTTTTGTGGTATTTTTTGCGGCCCAGCCAGAAGACGAAGGTGGCAACCCCCATGAAGAGGCCCGGGACGGCAAACGCCCAACTGTATCCGTAACGCTGTTCCATGGCCGGAATGACCAGGAAGGAGAAGAAGGAGCCAAGGTTGATAGCCCAGTAGAAGGCATTGAAAGCCTTGGTCATTAACTGCGGGGACTTATTAGGAATCTGGTCTCCCATAAAGGCGGAGACGCATGGCTTGATGCCTCCGGCTCCCAGAGCGATGATGAACAGGCCCGCCATGAGAATGTAACGGCGCGCTTCAATGGTGTGGAAAAGATCCGCCGTCGCCAGAACTCCGTGTCCTACGCAGTAAAGCAGGGAAATATAAAGAATGGTTTTATATCGGCCCCAGACCTTGTCCGCCAGCCAGGCCCCCGCCAGGGGAAGCAGATAAACCATTCCCATAAAAATATGAAGGGTGGAGGTGCCCCAGTTGTCGCTCATCAGCAGATGGCCCGTCATGTACAGCATGAGGATGGACTTCATGCCGTAGAAGCTGAAACGTTCACAGGCTTCCGTTCCGATGATGTATCTGGACTGGGAGGGCAGGGCGCTCATTGGATGATGAAAAGGAGGGAGATGGAGAAGGAGTAATAAAAATGATGGCCTCCGGGCGGAGGCCATCATGGTGAATGCGTTCAGACGGCGTTCAGGGCCTGTGAAAAGGAGACGGGCGCACTGACGGTTGTCATGAAAGGAAAAACGTTAGCGTTCCTGATTCAGGATGGGAGCAATTTCCACCTTGTATTGGACAATGCACGCTTTCAGCCAGTCCAGCATGATCATGGATTTTGCCTGGGCAGTCAGAGCCGGGGCAATTTGCTGGGTAGCTTTGATTTGGAATGCCGGCGTATCCTCCAGTTCGCGCTTGACGAGCTGGGTCAGCAGGATGCCGTCCCCCGTGTTGATGGGCTGGGCCATCTGGCCGGGGTTGATGACGGAAACCGCCTGGAATACTTCTTCAGGAGCTGGGAGTTCTTTGGGAGGGGCCAGGCGGGAATTCATGGCCCGTTCCAGAAGAGACTGGAGTTCTTCCTGTGTTTTGGCGTTTTGCAGGTTGACGCTGCTCAAGAGTGCGTTCGGATTAATAAAGGGGCCGTAAGCGCCGGTTTTTGCGCCGGCTTTTCCGGCGATGGCATTGAACTGTTCCACAGGGTTCTCCGCCTTCTGCAGTTCCGTATTGAGTTCCGTAGCTGCCTTGTTCATGGATTCAACGGTCATGCTTTCCAGCAGGTCGGCACGCGCGCTGTTGCGGGCAGACTCGTAAGGCAGGGCTTTGACCGGAGTAACGCCTTCCAGGCGGATCAGGACGACTTGCCCGTTTTCCAGCACCTGCATGGTGCTGATCTGTTCGGCCCCGGTTTTGGCGCGCGCTTCTTCAATGGCCTTGGCATCCGCATCCGCATTCAGGGCGGGGGCTCCCGTCAGGGAGAAAGCCACATCCAGCAGATTGGCGCTGCGTCCGTCGGAAGCGGATTGGTTGATTGTCTGGTTGATTTCCTGAGGCGCGTTTTTGCGCGTTACGGCCGTGTAAGATTTTTTCTCCATTTTGCAGACGCCGGGAGCCTTGGCCAGGGCTTCGCTGATGGCCTGGTCCATGTTCCTGCCGTTGGTGGCGTTCAGCGGTTCCCAGATGTCATTTTCCACCAGGTTCATGGTCTCCATGGTGGCGTTGGAAATGTCGCCGGGCTTGGGAGCCTGGGCATCTCCTGCGGGGATAAAGGTGTAAACGGTGAAGAAGCGCGCTTCTTCATTCTTGTAATTTTCCTTATGCTTGTCCCAGAAGGTTTTTATTTCCTCTTCTCCGGGATCCGTCTTGGGACGGAAGGCGCTTTTTTCCAGGAAGGCGGTGTTGATGGTAATCTGCTGGCTGTTGGATTCGGCGACAGCTTCGGCAAAACCGGGCTCCACAGAAATACCCCCGGTCAGCACGTCCTTGATGCGTTCCAGGCTGATGGTGTCTTCCATCAGTCCGCGCAGCAGTTCCTCCTGCAGCTTTTTACCCATGTTGCCGCGCATGGAAATGAAATTGTCGTATTTTTGGGGGTCGAAAACGCCTTTGTCGTCCTGGAACTCCGGAATCTTGCAAATGGCATCGTCAATTTCCGTGGTGCTGGGCGTCAAGCCCAGGCGTCCCGCCTCCCGGCGGATAATGCCGCGGTAGGCCAGAAAAGCCGCATTGGGGTTATTTGTTTTCAACAGGTAGCAGAGTTCGCGCAGATTTTCTTCCGAGCTGAAATTGTCCTGAAGCAGCGGGCCGAAGGTGGAAGGGAAGGAAAAAGCCACGGACAGGCCGGTCCTGCCCATGTTATTATAATCCTTTTCCCCATAAGATTTCCCGTCCACGGAAACGAAAGTCTGCTTGAACATGCCGGTCAGGGAGCCGCCGCTTACGTCCCCGCCGATGAACATGAGGCCCACAAACACCAGGGCCATGGCTGCCATGATGACGATTGTATGTTTACGTAAGTAATCTAGCATGGAATGTCAGGTTGAAAATGCACGTGCAGCCGGGGCAGCCCGGACAGCCCGAACCTTTTACACTTTTTCCCTCCGCTAGGCAAGAACGAAGCTCTCCGCTTCCGGCGGCTTTTCCAAAACATGGCGGCATGCTCTTTCCTGTCATGAAGGGCTTTCCCGGCCGGGGCAGAACAGTTTTTGACCTCGACGGTGATGCAAATACGCCTTATGTTGCTCCTGCGCGAAAGATTCCGGGAACCATGGGACGGTTCTGCCCTATGGCGTTCGGATGCCTCCGGCGCGTGTCCATAGTCGGATATTCCTTTAATCGCAAGGATTTATGCTGAACCAGGTAATAGAACTCAAAAGAGAAGTGACGGCGGTCCAGATCCCCAGCGGGGATGTGCTCACCCTGCCGGAAGGGGAACGCGTGTATGTCACCCAGATACTGGGCGGCTCCTATACTGTGGCTACGGACCATGGCCTGGCCCGTATTTCCAGGGAGAACGCGGACGCCCTTGGCGCTGGAGCGGAAGAACCTTCTCCGGAAGCGGCTGCGCTGGATGAGAACGCCACACTGGAAGAAAGGGTCTGGGATACGCTGAAATGTGTGTATGACCCGGAAATTCCCGTGGACATCGTCAACCTGGGCTTGATCTATGATGTGACTGTCATTGAGCTGGAGAACGGCCTTCACCATGTGGCGGTAAAAATGACCCTCACGGCGCCCGGCTGCGGAATGGGTCCTCATCTGGTCATGGAAGCCAAGGACCGTATTGAAGCGTTGGAAGGGGTGGAGGCCGCGGATGTGGAAATGGTGTGGGATCCCCCCTGGAATCAGGACATGGTCAGCGAGGAGGGCAGAATGAAACTCGGATTGATCTGATTTTCCATGCCGGTAACGTTGAAATTATCAGATGAGGAAGCGCGTGATTTGGCGGAAATGCTTTCCACCGCCGCCACGGTGGCTGCCTCTAACCAGCAGGACGGGGCGGAAGCGCGCCTGGCTGCGTGGGGAAATTTGGTTTCCCGGCTGATGAAGGAGCTTTCCGTCACTCCCAAATTGAAAGGGCGCATTGCCTATGCGGAGGACCTGGGCGGCTATGCCTTCACACGGGAATATGAAGAAAACGCTTTTTTTCAGGATTGCCTGGATGAATATCGGGATAATTCTTTCTGGGCGGATCTCGTGACGCGTATGGCGGACAAGGCCATCAGCGAACACCTGGGAGCGGAATATTTTGAAAACATGCCGGAAGAGGAACGCCGCCGCACTGCGGAAGCCCTGGAAAAATCCCTGTGGCAGGAATGCGCCAGATACGGCATTGACCGGCTGGGCTTCATCCTGCCCCCGTCAGACGGGTAAGGAGAAAAACCGTTTAAAAATCCTGTGAACAGGGGTGGCTCGCAGGTTCGGACGCGATTTGCACGCATACCCTGGGGAACACCGGTCCGTGTTGCCTTTCTGCCGGGAAAATACTCCCTTATATCCGTCCTGTTTCAGGTCTCGGGAACATGCGCGTTTTCTGGATGCGGCAAAATGATCCGGGGGATTGTTCAATCCTGCGTACGGCGGTTCACCGCATCGGGACCTTATTCCTCCGCATTTTCCGGCAGTGGCGGGGTAGGGCTGCCCAGGTGTTCCGTTTCCTTGGGAGTGGAGAGCACCTTGTAATACGCCCATACGGCGGCGGCCAGTACGCCGCCGATGGAAACAATCATGGTTAACCAGCCGGTTGGGGACATAATCAGTTCATGTTCTCCTGAACAAGACTGGTAACGGTCTTGTCAGGCAGGACGAGTTTAATATTCTGGGGCAGGGGGCGATTTTGGAACAGCTTGAAATCCGTCATTTTCGTGCTTCCCCCCGTCTGAAGCAGCACGGAACCATCAGGTTGGATATTCGCCATGACGTTGGTGGAAGGGGTTCGGTCGCCGGTGAACGTTACGCTGGTATTGGGATGCCATTTGCCGTCCTTGTACGCGAAGCTTGGGCCAAAGAAGGCTCCGCGGGCCTTCTTGGCGGATTCAAAATTGCGTATGAAATCTTCCACGAATCCGACGGAGAAGGAAAGCTCCTTTTCCGAGGAATGCGTTTTCCATTTGGAAATAAGATCCCAGGACTTGTTTTTGTTATTAAAGTAATAGCCGCTGATTTCCTTGAATTTGCCCATTTTTTTGACGCAGACGAGGAAGCGCATGTCCTCCCCGATTGTCCAGGGATAATCCACGAAGCTTTGTCCGCCTGTCCCTTCACCGCCAAAACGTCCGGAGCGTGCATCTTTGCCCAGTTTTACCAGCTTGGTGCGTTCTTCTTCCGGAACGTCGTTGGGGTTGTCCCCGTGTGCCACCGGATCCCAGATGGAAAAGATGATTACTTTTTTACCGTTGGATTGTTCCTGAAAACCGATATAGCCGTCATCAAAGTTCATGGCGCAGAAGTAGGTGCCGGGAACGGATGTTTTGGCTTTTACTACATTGTACAGGGCGGTCGCCTGGACGGGATGTCCCTGCTGATTGATATGGACGGAACGGCACTGGCGCTTGGCCAGCAGTTCCGGGTCCTGTGCTTGCAGGATAGTTCCGGAGAACAGGGCGGCGCAAATGACGGCGGTGGAGGTTAAAAGACGCATGGCTGTGAATGATTGATGGTTGTCTGCCTGATGACCGGAGGAAGGGCAGGCAAATAATTAGAACAGGCTAATTACGGTTGTCCTGAGGGAAATCTCGCATGCAGGCCGCACTTTTTTCACAATTTTTCCGGCATGAATATGATAAAAGAAATGTATGGCTCAGGCGAATTGCTCAGGATCCTGAAACGGCTGAAATCGTAAGCCCGGAAGGCCGGGCAGCTGCAACCTCTCCTTCTCCCTTCCGTTTTCGGCCGGCCGGCGCGGAACACGCGGCTTTTCCTGAATGAGGAAGGCCGTTCTGCGAACAATTCGGAGAACGGCCTTCGGAATCATGGGCGGAAAGGAAGCGTTTGTTACCGGATGGGATTCAGGAACAGAGGCATCAGGCCCCCCAGCACGATGAAAATGGAGAACGCGGCCAACATGACTCCGGAAATGACCGGCACCTGCACGGGTTCCGCGTTTTCTGCGGGTTTGTCCCAGTACATGGAGCGGATGACTTTGAAGTAATAGTAAAACCCGGACGCTGCGCAGACGATCATGACGGGGAGCATCCAGCCCAGGTACAGCCCCGTATTGATGACGTGCACGAAAGAAATCATTTTGGCGAAAAATCCGGCCGTCAGCGGCACGCCCGCCAGGGAGGCGAACATGATGGTGACAGCCAGGGCCAGCCGGGGATTGGTTTTGCCCAGACCGCGGAACGCGGAAATTTCCTCGCTTCCTCGCTGGATGCGAATCATGGCAAGGGCGAAAAAGGCGCCGAAGGTCATGACCAGGTACACAGCCAGGTAGAACGGAGCGTTCGGAGCCAGCTGGCCGTCCACAGTACCGATGAATAAGGGAAGGATGAAGCCTGCCTGCGCGATGGAGGAATAACCCATCATGCGTTTCAGGTTCGTCTGGGGAATGGCGCCCAGGTTGCCCACCAGCAGGGTAGCGGCGGCCATCAGGGCTACGACGAATTCGACGGGGGGCAGCACGGCGAATGGGGCCAGGATGATGCCGAGCAGGGCGAATCCGGCTACTTTGGAGGCTACGGAAAGGAAAGCCGTCACCGGAGTGGGAGCTCCCTGGTACACATCCGGAATCCACAGCTGCATGGGAACTGCGCCGATTTTGAATGCTGTGCCGAGCAGCAGCATGGCGAGGGCCAGGTACATGGCGGGGGCTGTCTGGCCGGCCAGAGCGTGGCTGACGATGGTTTCATTATAAATGAATGTTCCCGTAATGCCGAAATACCAGGCCAGGCCGAAAACGAGGAATCCCGTGCTGACGGCGCCCAGAATCAGGTACTTGATGCCCGCTTCCGTGGAACCCAGGTTCCGCCGGAAATAGCCTACCATGATGAAGGAGCTCAGGGTGAGCACTTCCAGGGAGACGAACAGTTCCACCAGGTTGGAGGCCTTGCACAGGGAGGTGATGCCTACGCAAGCCAGCAGGGGCAGGATGTAGAATTCCCCCGTGCCCTCCTGGGATTTGGAGTCATTGGAGGAAAAGTTGATGACGGCCCGGAAATCTACGGAAAGCAGCAGGGTGACAGCTGTGGCGACGAGCGCCAGGATGATGTAGGTATTGTCATAGAGCCCTTCCATGTAGAAGGGAAGCATCGCCAGGGTTCCCGCCGCGCCAATCAGCCCGAAAAAGAATTTGGGCGTTTTTTTGCAGAAGGTCTCCGCCAGAAGCAAAAGCATTGCCAGGCCGGCCAGGATGAATTCCGGAATATACGCTTGCATGGGTAAAAGAAAAATCAGGTTAAACTAGGATTGTATTCGGAAGGGGGGAAATCAGGAGAAGAACTGAAGCACCAGCGTGGGGAAGAAGCCGAAGACCGCCAGGGCGATGACCAGGAAGCAATTGGCCGCCCGTTCGGAGGGAAGCAGTTCCGTGGCGTAGGCGGAGGCTCTGGACAAATCCCCCTGGAAGATATTACGGTAGGCTCTCAGCATGTATACCGCGCCGATGACCAGCCCCCAGAGGCACAGGATGGTGGCGATTTGAACGGGGCCGAAGCCGTTGCTGAAACCGGCGAACCCGGAGAAAAAGACCATGAATTCCCCAGGGAAATTGGCGAGGCCGGGGAGGCCGATGGAGGCCATGCCCGCCAGACCGAAAACGAAAGCCATGCGCGGCAGCTTGGTGCCCAGTCCGCCCAGAGAGTTGATTTCCAGTGTGCCTGTCTGCTTTTCAATCTGTCCGCAGAGCAGGAAGAGAAGGGCGATTGTCAGGCCATGGGCCAGCATCAGCAGAGCAGCCCCTTTCAGCGCCCAGGGATTGGCTTCCGCGGAACCGGAAACCACCAGGGCGGCGAAAGCCAGGAAAATATAACCCATGTGCATCACGGAGGAGTTGCCCAGCAGCAGGTCCAGCCTTTTCTGGTTGACGGTCACGTAACCCACCCAAATGACATTGCAGACAAGCAGAACCAGCAGGATGTTCGTCCAGGGAAGGAATCCTGTTTCCATCAGCGGCTGGAACATGAAGAGCCCGTACAGGCCAAATTTCTTAAGGACTCCGGCGTGCATCATCGCTACCGGAGCGGGTGCGGATGCGTAGGCGGGGGCTGCCCAGGAATGGAAAGGGAAAAGGGAAATCAGCGTGCCGAATCCGGCGATGAGCAGAGCTCCGATAAGTTCCGCATGGGCAAGTTCGCGTCCGCTGGCCATGAAGTCTTTCAGGCCGGAGAAGGTGAAGCCCGCCTGCGTGCCGATCATCAGCAGGGCGGCCAGCAGAACCATGGAGGCAAGCCCCAGGTAAAGCGTGGCGCGCCAGGCCGTGGTGCGGCGGTCGCCGCGTCCATACAGGCCGATCATCACGAAGGTGGGGATAAGAGCCAGTTCATGGAAGGCGAAGAAGGAGATCATGTTGTCGGACAGAAACGCCCCGGTGGCGCCTGCGGAAATCAGAAGGGCGGAATTGTACCAGGAAGCTTCTCCCCCCTGGGGCGGGTTGGTGCCCAACACGGAGGCGAAGGTAACCAGGATGGTCAGCAGCAGCATTACTTTGGACAGGGCCGGAGCCAACGTGAGCTGGAGGTCCATCCCTTCAAAGCGGGACCAGCAGGAGGAACAGCCGTCAAAGCTAACCAGGGCCCAGATGCCGAGGGCCAGCGTCAGGGTGGCGCTGAGCAGGGCTGTCGGGCGTGCGGGCGCCTTGCACAGACCGATGAGGGCCGCGGCAATCAGAGGAATGAGAACAAGCCAGATAAGCATGGTATGTGATTGGTTGGTTAGGTTAGCAGGAATAGAAGACGGTAAAGTAAATGACCAGGAGCAGGCCAATGCCGAAGAGGGCCGTATAAGCGGCCATATTGCCGGACTGCAGACGGCGCAGCAGGGAGCCTATGGCGGCAGTCAGCCGCGCCAGTCCGCCCACGATGAGGCCGGAGATGATGAACTGGTCCATAAAGTCGATGATGGCGGCCAGAACTCCCTGGATTCCCTTGACCAGCACCTTATCGTAGAACAGATCGATATAAAGGCGGTTGGCGAGAGCCCGGGAAACAACATTGCCGGAGAGCTTGTCAGAAGCCGGGGAACCTGCGTAGAAGGCAGCCGCCAGCAGGATTCCGAGCACCAGCGCCCCCATGGAGACGTAGAAAGGCATGCCCATGTGGAAGCTTTCGGAAACGAATCCGTTGAAAGGAACCAGCCTGTCTGCGATAAATCCGTAGCCGGAGATGAGAGCCAGGACCGCCAGAATCAGCAGGGGAACCAGCATGAGGCCGCCTACTTCCGAAGCGTGTTCCGAGCTGTGGCTGCGGCTCCTGCCGAAGAAGACCACAAAGATGACGCGCATCATATAGAAGGTGGTCAGCAGGGCAACGCCCGCGCCGATCCAGAAGAAGACCGGGTTTTTGTGAAGGGCTGCTTCCAGAATGGCTTCCTTGGAGAAGAAACCGGACGTGAACGGAATGGCAATCAGCGCCATGGTGGCGATGATGAAGGTGAGGGAGGTCAGCTTCATGCGTTTCATGATGCCGCCCATTTTCCAGATGTCCTGTTCATGGTGGCAGGCGAAGATGATGGCCCCGGCGCCCAGGAAGAGCAGGGCCTTGAACCACGCGTGGGTGAAGAGGTGGAACATGGCTGCCTCCCCGGCCAGCAGCCCCAGGGCCATGACCATGTAGCCGAGCTGGGAGAGGGTGGAGTAGGCCAGAACGCGTTTGATGTCATTCTGCTGGGTAGCCATGAAGGCGGCGATGACGGCCGTAATGGCCCCGATGCCGGTAATGACGTTGCAGGCCAGGGCGGGGAAAGCCTCAATGCCGATGGAGTATTGAACGCGCACCATCATGTAAACGCCGGCGGCTACCATGGTGGCCGCATGGATCAGGGCGGAGACGGGGGTGGGACCTTCCATGGCGTCCGGAAGCCAGACGTGCAGCGGGAATTGGGCGGATTTGCCCACCGCTCCGCAGAAAAGGCACAGCACCGTAATGTTCAGCAGGTTTTTACTGATTCCTGCGGGTATTTCCATCAGGCTGAAATCCAGCGTGTTGGTCAGCGCCCAGAGGGTCAGAATGCCGATCAGGAAGCCGAAGTCCCCGACGCGGTTGCAGATGAAGGCTTTTTTGGCGGCGTTGGCGGCAGTGTCCCGGGTGTACCAGTGGCCGATGAGCAGATAGGAGGAGAGGCCCACCAATTCCCAGAAGATAAAGGTCATGGCGATGTTGTTCGCCAGAACGATGCCCGTCATGGAGAACATGAAAAGGCTCAGGCACGCGAAGTAGCGCGTTTTCGCCTTGTCGTCCGCCATGTAACCCAGAGAGAAAACATGAACCAGCAGGCCGATGCCCGTGACCACCAGCATCATGCGGGAGGAAAGGGGATCCAGAATGAAGCCCAGATCCACGGAAAAGATGTCGGAAATCGGAAGCCAGGAGAAGGAGGCAGACCCGGTCCGGTCCAGCAGGCCCAGGGAAAGAACGAAGGTCGCCAGGCAGGAGAAGGTGGAGGTAAGGGCCGCGACGTCAGGACGTTTGGTCAGCAGGAACCAGTCAAAGGCGGCTACGACCAGCGGCAGGAAGAGCAGAAGCCAGGTGTATTGAATATCAATATTGAACATATTCGTGGAGTAGTGTGTTGCTCTTAATCTTTCAGCGTGTTGAGATTTTGCGTGCTGGCCGTGCGCCTGGCCCTGTACAGGGAGACGATGAGGGCCAGACCGATGGCCACTTCCGCCGCGGCGATGGTCAGGATAAAGATGGAGAGGGCCTGGCCGTCATAGTTGGGCAGGCCCATGGTGCCCTGGGCGCGGGAAAACGCTACCAGGGACAGGTTGGCTGCACTGAGCATCATTTCCAGGCACATGAAGATGACGATGATGTCGCGCCGGACAATCACCCCCATCAGGCCGATGGCGAACAGGACGCCGGAAAGGATCAGATAATGCGTAAGAGGTATCATGGTGATGGCTGTGGTAAGGGGTTCTTTATTTTCCAGAGGGGCGGCGGCTCAGCACGACGACGCCGATGGAGGCCACCAGCAGGGCCAGTCCGGCGATGACCAGGCTCCGGTTATATTTGTCAAACAGAGTACGGCCCAGCAGGGCGGTGTCCGGGAATTCTCCGTTGTCTATCTCCGCACGGATGGTGGTGCCTTCCGGATAGAGGTGAGCGGAACATTGGGGAGAAAGGGGAGGGAGAATGACGGAAGGGGCGCCGTTGTTGCGAAGGCCGCAGACGGGAGCTCCCATTCCGGTTTTGGAGGGGGCTGCGTTCTCCTGCCCGATTTTCAAATCGTTCCAGGCCTGTTCCGCGCCGGCCATCGGGCAGCGGTGCGTTTCTTTGGCGCCGGGCAAAGAATAGATGATGCCGATAAGCTGGCCCAGGAAGAGGCCGGCGATGATGACTCCGATGGCGACGGAGAAAGGCCTGCTGAAGGGGGATGTTTCCTGCTTCACATTCAGCAGCATGATGATGAACGCGAAGAGCACCATAATGGCCCCGGCGTATACAAGGATCTGGAGAATGCCCAGGAAGTGGGCTCCCAGCCCGATCATGACGGCGGCGGCGGCTCCAAAGGAAAGAGCCATCATCATGGCGGAGGAGACGGGGTTGCGCATGAAGACGACCATCAGGGACAGGACCACGGCCAGGGCCCCGAAAACGTAAAAAAGTATGTCGCTGGCAAAGATGTTCATAACGTACGGGAAATGGGGTGTTCGGGGGTTATTTGTATTGGTTCCACTTGTTGACCAGCCCCTTGCGGGTGCCGCCCAGTTCGTAGAGCTTGGCCTTGTTGTGGATGGCCTGGGTTTTATCCGTGGGGGTGAACAGGTAGTTATGGCTCATGAAGATGGCCTGTTCCGGGCAGGCTTCCTCGCACATGCCGCAGTAGATGCAGCGCAGCATGTCAATCTGAAATTCCCTGGGGGCTTTTTCCACTTTGCCCCACGGTCCTTCCTGTATGGGGCCGGGGGTGATGGTGATGGCGCGGGCCGGGCAGATGAATTCGCAGAGCTGGCAGGAAACGCAGCGTTCACGGCCGTCTTCGCCTTTCACCAGCACGGGAGCTCCGCGGTAATATTTCGGCAGATGTTTGTCCCATCTGGCTTCCGGATATTGCATCGTAACGCCGATGCCGGAACCGGCCAGTTCTTTTTTGTTGCGGGATTTGCCCAGCAGAGCCAGAACGAGGTGCCTGATAGTGAGCCAAAGACCGCCAAGAATGGATTGCAGATAGAACCGCTCTCCAAGGGAAATCTTCGGACGCTTGATCGTTTTGAAGGCCATAATAGTAATGTTGTCGGAATGAAGAAGGGGGGGATTACTTGACGAAGTACAGGATGGCGGCTGTAAGGAAGATGTTGATGACGGCCAGTTCAAAGAAGACCATCCAGCCGAGCTTCATCACCTGGTCATAGCGGAAGCGGGGGAGCGTCCACCGCACCCAGACGAAGAAGAAGGCGAAGAAGAGAAGCTTGAGCACATATGCGATGAGCTGGCAGATGACCGCCACCCAGTTGGCTACGTTTTCATTGAGCCAGCCGTCCAGGCCGAAGCCGATGGACCACCCCCCCAGGAACAGCGTGATGACAAGGGAGGATCCCACCACCATGGCGGCATATTCCCCCATGAAGAATTGGGCGAATTTCATGGAGGAGTATTCCGTATGGTAGCCGCCCACGAGGTCCGTTTCACATTCGGACATGTCAAACGGCGTGCGGTTGGCTTCCGCAAAAATGGAGGTGAGGAATATGATGAAACTGATAGCTACGGGCACCAGCAGTATCCAGCGCTGCCAGCTCAGGCCCTCACCCCACACGGGAAGCAGGAGCCAGCCATTGGCGGCCTGGTATTCCACGATGTTGGACAGGTCCAGCGTGCTGTAAATCATCAGCACAGGGATGATGGACAGGCCCATGCTGATTTCATAGGAAATCATCTGGGCTGAGGAGCGCACGCCGCCCAGGAAGGGGAATTTGGAGTTGGATGACCATCCGGCCAGCACCAGTCCGTACACGGAGAGGGAGGAGATGGCGAACATCCAGAGGGGGCCTACGCTGAGGTTGGCCACCGCCATGTTGACGTTTCCGTAAGAGGTTTGAAGGTCTCCGGCGAAGGGAACCACGGCCGCCGTCATCAGCGGTGGCGCAAGCACCAGGATGGGAGCGATCCAGAAGTATACGCGGCGTACGAAGGGGGGGGTGAAATCCTGTTTCAGGAACAGTTTGCCGCCGTCCACCATGGGCTGCACGAGACCGAAGATGGGGATGTCGCGGTCCAGGCGGAAAAAACGGCACAGGTTGGCGATTTTGCCGTCATGGGGCAACCCGAAGTAGTCCAGCGTCTTTTTGAACGGCAGGTCGGATTTCATGCCGAAGCGGCGGAAGATGCTTAACGGAATGCCGGCGCGGTTGGGGCCTACGCGGTCCTGGATCCAGGCGGCCACCCGGCGTTCAATGTACACGCAGACCGGAATGAACAGAATGGTGATGGCAAAGCAGATGACGATTTTGATCAGCAGAGTGATGATATAAAACCACACAGGGTTGCTGAGCACCTCGTCGCAAAAGGTTAGAATCGAATCAATCATGGCGGATTAACAGGTTGTATGCGTGTGAAGTGTGATTAGCGGCCCTGGTTTTTTTCGCGTTCCACCACGGGAATGGTGACGCCGGTTTCCAGAATGGGCTGGCCCCCGTCTCCGATGGAACCCCAGGAGACTCCATTGAGTGCGCCGTATTCCGTGCTCATGGCGGTGAGGATGTCCAGGGCGGAGTTGAAGTCTTTCAGAGCAGGATTGCCTCCCAGCAGAAGGGTGATGTCTCTGAAAATCTGCCAGTCGTCCCGGGCGTATCCTATGGGCTGGATAGCGCGGTTCAGGCGTTGAATACGGCCCGTGACATTAATCATGGTGCCGAATTTTTCAGCGTAGGTGACGCCCGGCAGAACCAGGTCCGCATGGCGCGCCGTTTCATTGGCGCTGTGGGCGGTCATGAACAGGTAGTCCAGCTTGTCCAGATCTTCCGCCGTGAAGCCTGCTTCCGGGGAGATGAGGTCTTCCCCCAGGGAGAAGATGCCCTTGATGGAACCGCTGCGAACTCCTTCGCGAATGGCGTCCAGCTTGGAACCGGGTTCGATATCCAGCACCAGCCTGGCCCCGTTCGTGTTCGGGTTGCGATCCGCAGAAATAAGCATGCCGTCGCTTTCTCCCATGCGGGGAACGATGTCCACCATATCCGTGCCGATTTGGGCGGCCAGATGGCGGACCATGTAAAGTTCTTCATTGGTCATGCGCCCGGAGGCAATGATGGCGAGCTGGTTCGGAGCGATGCGCTTGACGGCTTCCGCGGCGGAAGCCAGAGCCGGTTCCCAGGTGGAGGGGCGGTGGGGCGCTTCCGCATCCGTACGGATGACGGGCTGGGGAATGCGGGTTTCCGCATTGATGTATTTGTAGTTAAGGCGGTGAGAGTCCGGCATCCAGCAGGAGTTTACGGCATCATTCTGGCGCGGGGTAATGCGGTATACCTTGTCTTCCCTTGTCCAGAGGGTGATATTGGTGCCCGTTCCGCAGTCCACGTCAATGGTCTTTGTTTCCTTCAGGAACCAGACGCGCATTTTAAAGCGGAAATCCTTGGAAGTAAGGGCTCCTACCGGGCAGAGGTCCACGGTGTTCATGGAGTAGTTGCTGTCCAGCTCGCGGCCGGGGTAAACCGTGATGGCGTTGAAGGTGCCGCGTTGGGACATGGTGAGCACCTCATCGTGCATGATGTCGCGCATGAAGCGCACGCAGCGGCCGCAGAGCACGCAGCGTTCCTGGTCCAGGTTCACGCGCGGGCCAATGCTCAGGTTTTTTCCTTTTTTGGTCTTTTTCTCTTCAAAACGGCCTTCCACCTGGCCGTAGTCGTTGGAGTATTCCTGAAGCTTGCATTCCCCGGCCTGGTCGCAGATGGGGCAGTCCAGAGGGTGGCTGGTGAGCAGAAATTCCATTACGCCGCGGCGCGCTTCACTGGCCAGGGGGCTGTCCGTGCGGATGCCCATGTTTTCCGCCACCGTGTTTGCGCAGGAGATGATGGGGCGGGGCATCCACTGGATGCGCTGATAGCCGTTTTCATCATAGGAGGGTGTCTGTCCCGGAGCGAGCCTGGGCGGCATCCCCTGTTCCACCATGCACATGCGGCAGGAGCCGGCGACAGCCAGCTTGGGGTGGTAGCAGAAGCACGGAATGGGCACGCCCACGGAACGGCAGGCGTCTGCAATCCGCGTGCCGCGCGGGAACCGGTGCCACGTTCCGTTGATTTGGACGTTCACCTTGCCTTCCGCGGCGGCAATGTCTTTGGGGAGTTTGGAAGCTTCTTCACTCATGATGACGGATGGGAGAGGGATGGTTTTGAGAACTGGTGTTGCGTGCTGCTGTTTAGCGGGTGAGGAAACGGTTTTGCTCCCTGCCTTCCTCCGTGTGGGGCAGACAGGCGTTGAATGGATCCGTCAGGGCTACGAATTCTTCCTTGAATTTGGAGACCATGGCCTGGGTGGGCCAGGAGGCGGCTTCACCAAAGGCGCAGACCGTTTTTCCTTCAATCTGGTTGGCCACTTCAATGAGCAGATCCACATCCGACGGGGCGGCTTTTCCTTCCAGGATGCGGGTGCTGAGTTTCATCATCCACGGACAGCCTTCCCGGCAGGGAGTGCACTGCCCGCAGGATTCATGGGCGTAGAAACGGTTGATGTTGTTCATGGCCCAGGGCATGGAGCGGGAGTCGTCCATGACGATGACCGCGCCGGAACCGGACATGGAGCCGTGCCGGGCGATGCTGTCCAGATCCAGCGGAATGTCGAAGAAGGTGATTTTTCCCATGGTGCCGTCCGGATTCTGCACTTTGTATTCCGCATCCGTGCGCATGACCTTGGAGGAGGAGCCTCCGGGTATCACGGCCTTGAACTGGCGTCCGTCCCGCGGGCCGCCGCAGACGTCATACAGCAGTTCACCGAAGGTCATGGAGCCGGAGACGATTTCATAGAACCCAGGACGTTTGACGTCGCCGGAAACCCCGATGATGCGGGTGCCGGGGGAACGTTTGGCTCCTTCCTGGCTGTAGGCTTCTCCTCCCATGGCCATGATGTGTTTCACCTGGCAGAGGGATTCCACGTTGTTGACAATGGTGGGGCATCCGTACAGGCCGATGGCGGCCGGGAAGTAGGGGGGCTTGATGCGGGGATAGGGGCGATCCCCTTCAAGGGAGTTGAGCAGGGCCGTTTCCTCACCGCAAATGTACGCTCCCGCTCCGCGGTGCAGGTGGATTTCCAGATTATAGCCGGACCCCTGGATATTGCTGCCCAGGAAGCCGCGTTCGCGAGCTTCCTGAAGGGCTTTGAGCATGATTTCCGCGGCGATGGGAAATTCTTCGCGCATGTAGATGTAAGCCTGATGCGCTCCCACCGCGTAGCTGGAGATGACCATTCCTTCAATGAGCTGGTGGGGATCCTGATGGACAATGTAGCGGTCCTTGAACGTGCCTGGTTCGGATTCGTCACAGTTGCAAACCAGGTAAACAGGCTTCGTGTTGTTCGGCGGAATGAAGGTCCATTTCACGCCGGTGGGGAACCCCGCGCCGCCACGGCCGCGAAGACCGGATTTTTTCACCTCGTCAATGACGGCTTTGGGCTCCATGCCGAGCGCCTTTTTCAGTTCTTCATAACCGCCGTCGGCCAGATAGCAGTCAATGGAGGTATTCCAGCCCTCGCGGTTGACGTTTTTCAGAATGCGGCGCGTTTCCCTGGGGTGGGGTTCTTTACCGGGAAGATAGGTGATGCTCATGGCGAAAATCTGGTGCGTGGGAAATGGAAAGGGTTAGGCTGTCTGATATTTGGCAATCACTTCTTCCAGCACTTCCGGAGTGACTTTTTCGTACAGGAGATCGTTGACCATCATGTTGGGGCCAAAGCCGCAGTTGGCCAGGCATTCCACGCCTTCCACGCTCCACAGGCCGTCCGGGCTGACTCCAATGGGGTGGTGGTGGTCGATGCCGTTTTTGTCAATGCCCAGACGCGTGCAGATGGCGTCGAACAGGCTGTCCGCCCCCGCCATGGCGCAGGAAAGAGTGCGGCATACGCGGATGTGGTTTTTTCCAGGGCACATCTGGCGCAGACCGGGATAGAAAGTCACCACGCCCAGAACATGGGCGGCGGAGATATTCAGTTTTTCTCCCACCCAGGCAATGGCGTCGCCGCTGATGAAGCCGAATTTTTTCTGTATTTCATGCAGGATGGGCAGCACGGCGGATTTTTGCTTGCCTTCCGGGTAATGCGTAACGTATTCGCTGGCGGCGGCGTCAAGTTCCGGCGTTACTTCAAAGGCCGGGTAGAACCGTTCGCCCGGGCTGGGCTGGTGGGCGATAGTCGCGTCGATGGCGTTTTCAGCGTAATCGGACATGGGGAGAAAGTTTGGTGTTTGCGTTGAAGTGGATGAAAGTGGCGGGTGTTTAACGGTCGCATTCGCCCATCACGAAGTCGAAGGAGCCGAGAATGGCCGGAACGTCGGAAACCAGGTGGCCTTTCATCAGTTCCGGCAGGATGGACAGGTTGCAGAAGGAGGGGGAGCGCATGCGCAGGCGGTTGGGAAGCCCGCCCCCCTTGGAGTCCAGGAAGAAACCCAGCTCTCCCTTCGGGTTTTCCGCGGCAAAGTAAACCTGCCCGGCAGGGGCGTTCACCCCCATGGTCGTCGTCATGAACTGGCGAATCAGGGATTCCATGTCCGTCAGGACTTTTTTCTTTTCAGGCAGCGTGCCTTTGGTGTCCACCATGTTGATGGGGCCGTCCGGCATGGTTTCAATGACCTGGCGGATGATGCGCAGGGACTGGCGCATTTCTTCAATGCGCACGGTAAAACGGTCGTAGCAGTCTCCGTGTTCGCCTACGGGGACGTCGAATTCGTAATTTTCATATCCCAGATAGGGGGTGAGTTTGCGCAGGTCCCGCTTAATGCCGCTGGCTCGCAGGTTGGCCCCCGTAATACCCCAGGAAAGCGCTTTTTCACGGCTGATGACGCCTACGCCCTGAAGACGGTCAATGAAGATTTTGTTTTTGAGCAGGAGGGCTTCCGTTTCATCAAGGGTTTTGGCTGCTTCATCGCAGAAGACGAGCACTTCCTTGAGCATTTCATTGGGAACATCACGTGTCTGTCCGCCGATGCGGGTATAAGAGGAAGTGAAGCGCGCCCCAGTGAGCTGTTCGTAAAAATTATGGATTTTTTCACGTTCCTCATAACAGTACAGGAAAACGGTCATGGCGCCTACGTCCATGCCGTACACGCCTACGCCCAGGATGTGGGAGGAAAAGCGGGAAAGTTCCAGGGCCAGTACGCGCAGGGCCTGTCCGCGGGGCGGCAGTTCCCATCCCAGCAGTTTTTCCACCGCGCAGGCATAGGCGATGTTGTTGGACAGGGGGGCCAGGTAGTCAAAACGGTCGGTGTAGGGAACAAATTGGTTGTACTGGATGGTTTCGCCTATTTTTTCCATTCCGCGGTGCAGATGGCCAACCACCGGATCACAGCTGATGATTTCTTCACCATCAAGTTCCAGCACTAGGCGCAGCACGCCGTGGGTGGCGGGGTGGGAGGGGCCCACATTCAGGGTCATCGTTTCTCCGAGCGGTTCGGATGTATTGGTGAGATAGTCTGCGTTAGCGGCTGTATCTGCAATGGCGAAAGTTTTGGTGCTCGTCTTCATGTGGATGTCCGTGCCTGGCTGAACCTGATAATGGTGCCGGATGATTATGCCACTTCACACCATGCGGGCAAGCCAAATGTCAGTTTTTTTGGCATTCCGGGGAGGTGGTGCGCGAGTCTCCTCAACTGATGAATGTTAGTCCTTTCTAACAATAAGCTTTTATATGGAACCTGCCGAATATGGGAAAAAGCGGATTTGGAATCCGGAGTCAACCTACAAATTTGAGAAAAAATAATTTAATGCAAATTTGCTCAGTTATTTCCGAATGGCGGGTGCCGGGAAAACAGGGCTGCCGGGCCTTATGGCTGGACGTGTCCGAACGCAGCGGAGGAGAATCTTCTTCCTTTGTAGCCGGCCTCCCTGCGTAGTCCTTTTCGGGATTCACGTTATATGCGGATTCCAAATCCGTTAGGAAAAAAATATGTTGAAGCCGAGGAGAATTTTTGTCTTTCCCATTGCTGTAACATTTTCAGTATTATTTATTTTATATATTATTTCATGGTTTTCCCCTATTGCCGGGGATTCCTTTATTCACGACAGGACGGGGTACCTTGGGCAGTTTCATATCCGCCATGTCTGGAAGGCCTGCGTGGACAGTTACCTGTATTGGAATCCCAGGCTGGGGGAAATGGCTGCGTTTTTTATTACTTCTGCTCCCCGGCTGGTCTGGACGGTCTTGAATCCCGTGTTTGTGCTTGCCCTTGTTCTTGGCCTTTATGTGCTCGCTCTGGGGAGAATGCCCAATCTCCGGCGGGAGTGCGGAGCATGGACGTGGTTGTTTGCTTTAAGCATGTTCGTCTCAGCCGGGGTAACCGTTTATTATGTCTGCCTGACACGCGCAGGCTCCATGAATTATGTGTGGACCGGATGCCTGATCGTATGGTTCATGAATATTTACAGAACCAGGTGGGGGAAGCGGATAACCTCCCCTCAATGGGGCCTGTCCTCAGGATGTCTGATTTATGGGATTTTCTGCGGCGCCTGTAATGAGGGGGCGACGATAGGAATGGCGGCGGCGTTTTGCATCATGGCCGCGGTTGGCATGCTCCGGGACCGCAGGGTTGGCGCTTATGTATGGTGCGGGTTTGCCGGCGTTGCGTTGGGAGGCCTGTTTCTATTTGCCGCCCCCGGGTTGTACTCGCGGCTTGGCCATGATTTGGGAGCGAGTGAAGTTTTGAGGAAGGGCGGTTTTTGCGCCTATGCGGAGTCTTTCGGGATATTGCTTTATTACCACGCGAGGATGCTGTGTAAAATATATGCCGTTTCCGCAGTATTAACGGGATTTTTGTTGTTCAGCGGCACGGAGCGGTGCCGGGAAGTAATCAGGAAGGAAAAGGAATCCTTCTTTTATATTCTTTTTTTATTGTTGCTGGGGGGCATCATGTCCGTTTGTTATTTTCCGGTGTGCATTCCCGCCCATCATGTTCAGTTCGTGTCGTCCCTGCCCGTTTTGGCGGCGTCAACCGTGTTGTTCTCCGTATTGTACCGGAATGAGATCATGGTGCGCGGATTGCGCGCGGTGACTGTTTGCCTTGCCGGAGCTACTTTGTTTTTCGGGGTGGTGTTCACCCTGGAGTATTATCATGTAGGCTCTCAGGCTTTCCAGAGAGAGGAGCTGATTCATAAGGCCTTCCAGGAGGGGAATCTGGAACCGGAAGTTCCTTCCATCTCTCCTCTTTTCTTTGAAGGAAAAGTATCCGGAACGGATGGGAATTGGGGTGGGCCGGATACCAACCGCCGGTTTGGCATCCGCAAGCTGGTAGTGAAAAAGCCCTGAGGGAAAATGGCTATTTGACTATGTTCCGGGGAGTGAAGTGCATTTCCTGTTCCTCGATGCCGAATTGCCAGGTGGCCGTTTGCCACATGTTGACAGCAGGATTTTTCCAACGGACCTGGACGGTTACGGGGCTGAGCCGCAGGGGACGGGAGGGAGTCCATTTCAAAATTTTTTCCTTGGCGTCGTACCGGGCGTTTACCAGGCCGAAGCCGGAGACGCGCATTTCCATTTGCTTGGGTTCCAAGGAGGGTTCCCCTGCCAGGGAAATGGATATATCGGGAGTCTGGTTTTTCACCACGGTATTGGCGGCCGGATAAACGGGCTGGGCCGGGGCCGGGTAGGAATTCAGCTTTTTCCCGCTGCTGTTGCCAGGGGTGGTCGCCGGGGTTTCCGGAGTGGAGGGAACGTTGAAATTCAGGGCTCTGGTAAATGTCTTAGGGTCTTTGCCGAAGACCATGTAGCGGTGAATCCGCCAGCGGTCCGTGTCCTTGGTCACTTTTTTGGGGATTACCGTAAAGGCCGCCTGGAATCCGGCTTCTTCCGCCTTGGAGATCATTTCCGGCAGGATGAAGCCGCCAGGATAGCAATAGGCCTCCACGGAAGAACCGGGGAATTTTTCCTGAAGGATTTTCCGGGAATTGCCTATTTCCGCCGTTGCCAGATCCAGAACCGCTTGTGTACCTTTCCGCTGGGCGGCCCTCCAGGATCTTGGGTACAGGTGGCTGACGGAGTGGCTGCCCAGGGTGGCGCCGTTATTCAGCATTTCCTGAATCTGGGCGGGGCTCATGGCAGAACCGCGGCCCGTGATGAATTTTGTGTATGGGAAAATGGTAAAGGGGAATCCCGTTTCTTTCAGTATGGGATAGGCGTCCGTGTAGACGCTCTTCCAGCCGTCGTCGATGGTGATCATGACGCATTTGGCCGGAAGCTGCCTGTCCCCCAGTTTCCATTCCAGGAATTCCTTCATGGAGATGACGGGCACTCCGGACGCCTTCAGCGCCTGCATCTGGGAGCGGAATACATCCGTATTCATGCGCATTTCCGTAGCGGGAAGGGTGCGGCTGAAATCATGGTAACCCAGAATGGCTACGCGGGTTTCATGCTGAGGAACCGGAACGGGGGAAAAAGCCGTGGAGGGAATGGCAAGGGGTGCCTCCGCAGGTTGTACCGGGGCGTGCAGGTTCGTTTCCCCGGGAATGGGTTCCGCGTTAGGGATGGACTCCGCCAGGGGAGCGGAAGAACCTGTCTCTCCGGGAATGGGTTCCGCCATGGGGATGTATTCATCCTTGCGGTTGGCTTCAATCAGGTCTTTGACGGGAACGATGCCGGCGGCCGGGTTTCCCTTGATGGTTCCCCCGATGACCGGGCCGGGAGCAAAGGGAAGGGGAGACGCCGGCGGCAGGTCGGGCGGAAGCTCCGCACATGCGACACCGGCTGCGATCAAGAAAACGGAAAGGAGGCCTGGGACGGAGCGCATATCTGCAACTACTATTTTTAAGTTTTCTGTTCAACCTTAAACTCAGGCAGGCATGACAGCCTGTTCCGTACCGCGCGCGTTTTTTCCGGGGCATGTCTGGATTTTCCCGTTTGAATGCGTTATCGCTAAAAAGCATGCAGACTCATTTTCCGCTCGCGGAAGAAAGGAGAGGCGTTTAGTCTGTCTGCAGACATGAGCTGTATTTGTCATTTCTTCAAAGTTCTGGCGCACCGTGCGGGTCTGCTCACTGCCGTAGCTGCCGCCGCTTTTTTCCTGGGGGCTCCTGCCAGTGAAGCTTCGGCCCGCACGGCGGCTCCCGCTTATCCGGCCGTGGAAGTGGGGGGGGAATCCCAGTACAGCCATTTTCCCATTCCTCTCAATCAGTACAATCCGGTGTCGCCGGATGCCAGCTTGTACCAGGTGCTTAGTGAACGCAACAAGCAGTCCGGCGGTTTCAACCTGGCAGTGACGCTCGTTTTCTTCGGCGCTATTATCCATACGTTTCTGGCCGGCCGCTTTGAGCGTTATTCCCATAAGCTGGCCCTGCGCTACAAGGAAAAGCTCAAGGAAACCAACTTCCGCGTGATGCATCCGGAAGAGCGCCTCCCGGTTTCCTTCGCGTCCGCCATTTTCCATTTTCTGGGAGAAGTGGAAGCCGTGTTCGGAATCTGGCTTATCCCTTTCATGTTCGTGTGCTGGAAGTATTATTCCTTTGAGGATTTTTCCGCCTATTTGAATTATGACTGTTCCTTCACGGAGCCGATGTTCGTGATGATTATCATGATTATCGCTTCTTCCCGCCCTATTTTCAAGCTGGCGGAATATGTCGTGAACTGCGGCGCCAGGCTTGGGAAGGCAACGCCGGGCGCGTGGTGGATTTCCGTGATGTGCCTGGCTCCCCTGCTGGGTTCTCTGATTACGGAACCTGCCGCCATGACGATCGGGGCCCTGATCCTAAGCAAAAAATTTTACGACCTCAAGCCGAAGAAAACCTTGATGTACGCCACTCTGGGGCTTCTCTTCGTGAATATCTCCATCGGGGGCACCCTGACGCACTTTGCAGCTCCGCCCGTAGTGATGGTGGCGGAAAAGTGGGACTGGGGGCTGGCTCACATGATCCAGCATTTCGGATGGAAGGCCGTTTCCGCCATCGTCATTTCCAATTTGGCGTATTTTCTCCTTTTCCGCAGGGAGTTCGCCCGCCTGGCTTCCCAGCAGAGGGAGTTCGACGAGTTTGACGACGCCGTTCCCCAGTCCTGGGAAGACCGCAATGACAAGATACCGTTGTGGGTGACCCTGGCGCATGTCTGCTTCCTGGTCTGGACGGTTCTTTTTGCCCATGAGCCGGTCATGTTCATCGGCAGTTTCCTGTTCTTTATCGGTTTCACACTGGCTACGCCGCAATACCAGAACCAAATGTCTCTGCGCGTACCCATCATGGTGGGGTTCTTCCTGGCGGGGCTGGTCATTCTGGGCGGCGTGCAGGCCTGGTGGCTGGAGCCGGTGCTGACGCGGCTGGGGGACTACGCCATGGTCGGGGCTACGCTGCTGACGGCATTTAATGACAATGCCGCCGTCACTTTCCTGGCGTCTACGGTTCCCAACCTGCCGGAAGCCGTCAAATATTCCGTGGTGGCGGGTGCTGTGACGGGCGGCGGCCTGACGGTCATCGCCAACGCCCCCAATCCGGCCGGGCAGGCCATTCTGGGTAAATATTTCAAAGGCATCAATCCCCTGTGGCTGTTTGCCTGGGCGGCTTTTCCCACTGCCATCGTGTTTATTTTCTTCACCTGCTTCGGCCATTAATGGCCGAAGCGTACTGTCACTCTTATGTTTACCGGACTCGTTGAAACAACAGGAACCGTGGAAGGATTTACGCCTATTAACGGCGGAGCCAGGCTGACGCTGACCATTCCGTTCGGCCGTGAACTTGCCCTGGGGGATTCCGTTGCCGTCAACGGATGCTGCCTGACGGTGGATGCCCTGGAGGGTGAACGTATCTCCTTTGATCTGCTTTCCCAGACTCTCCGCGTCACCAGTCTGGGAACCCTCAAGCCGGGGATGCTGGTTAATCTGGAACGCGCCATGTCCGCCATGGACCGTTTCGGAGGCCACTTCGTGATGGGGCATGTGGACCATACCGGTACGATTGCCGCTCTGGAGCCTGCAGGGCAGGATCACCGTTTGGAGGTGCGCATTCCGGAGGAACTCACCCGCTATTGTATTGACAAGGGTTCCATCACCATTGACGGCATTTCCCTGACCATAGCCAATTTGAGCGGCTCTCTGCTGGAGTTCTGGATTACGCCCCATACTTTCGGCCGCACGAATCTGCAGAATTCCGTTCCCGGCCAGCCGGTCAATCTGGAAGTGGATATGCTGGCCAAGTATGTAGAGAGACTGTTTTCTGCCCGTGAACAACGTGCGGAGGGATAGTCCTGCCCGTAAGGAGAATCACATGCCGGGCATGCGGGCTGGTTTTTCCTGCCGGACAATGAAAGTGCATTCCTGTTTTCTGTAGCAGGGGTGCCGGGATGCGGAGATTTTTGAACTGGAAGCCGGGTATTGCTGTTCCGATGAAGGAAGGGCCGTGAGGGCGGAACAAAAATGCGGAGCGAGTCTATTTGCTACCGGGCCATTCCTCCCTTTGCCGTAATCCATTTCCCGCGTTTGACGGCCCGTTCAAAGAACAGACCGTGACGTTCCGCTGCCGTTTTCGTTTCTTCCCACTGGGAAGCCAGAATGCCGGAGATGACCAAAGCGGCATCCTTCTTCATGGCGGCGATGATTTGTGGAAAAGCCTTTTGCAGTATGGTTGAAAACAGGTTGGCGACGACAAGGTCACCCTGCTGGGATTCCGAAGGTTTCCATTTGAAGACGTCTTCCACAAATAAGTCCAGCTGTTCCGCCGTAACGGCGTTGCGGACCATGTTGTGCCGGGCCACTTCAATGGCCATGGGGTCAAAATCGAAAGCCGTGGCGTGCTCCGCCCCCAGCTTCAGCGCCGCCATAGCCAACACGGCGGTTCCGCAGCCTATGTCCGTCATGCTCCATGATGTTTTTCTGCGGGATTTGGCAGCGTCGCAGATAAAACGCAGGCAGGTGGATGTGGTAGCGTGGTCTCCTGTTCCGAAAGCCATTTCGGCGGGGACGCTCAGGATGCAGCGCGAGGGGAACTGTTTCTGCAGAGCGGCCAGATTCTCCGGAGAACTCTGCTCCGTAATGACCAGTGCGTCCCTTATTTTGAGCGGAGGGCGTTTTTCCCGCTTCTGGGTCGCTACCCAGTCCTGCGTCTTGATTTCCCTGACAGTTCCTCCAAAATATTTTTTCAAGGCCAGGGCGTCTTCTTCATCATCGCAGTAAACGGTGATTCGAACCGTTTTCCCCCCTTTGATTTTTGTAATAACGGCGTTCGGATTTCCGGCGATGCGTTCGCTCCAGGCATCTTCCCATTTGGCGGCGGAAAGTTTGTTCCAACTCCATGTCATGCAGAAAGTATGGGATTTTTCCGGCAGGGAGGCAAGAATGGATTGATTGTAACTGCATTCCCGCAGTTTTTGGGACTGTGTGGCTCTATTGTTGAAAATTTGATTTATTTAAAGAAGAATATAAAACATCAACTATCAAACCATTTTATTTTCAGTATGGTTGCGAATTTGGAATCCGGAGTAAAGATTATTTTTTTATATTCAATGGCCAACCTGTGAGAAGAGGAAGGAATCTTGTTCTGTTTCAATCTTTTTTTCTAACAATAATTCATTGATTGTTATTTTGTTGTTTTGAGTTTCGAATAACAACGGATTCCAAATTCGTACATTAAAAGGAGCGCGTTTGATATGCAAAAAACATCCAAATGTACAGATTATCATGAAATTATTTGCTTTTGCCATGTTGTCCTTGGTTCCTTCAGTTACTGTCTGTTCCGTTTTTTCCAAGGAAGTGGATATTTATTCAGGAACATATGGAAACGATGATGTGGAAGTATTCCAGCCGGAGGAAGTGACGTATCATCTGGCCGGAAGGGATGGCGTCTTTTATGAAGGTGCGTTTACGTTTGATAATTATAATCCGGACAAGGGCGGCGCCGGAAACAGGCAGGGTGTTTTCTCCGGCTATAGTACACATTTTTCCAGCACGGAAGGAACGTCTCTCGGCTTTCACTGCACCGGGCTTAATCCCGGAAAGAACAGTTCCGCTTCCAAATCTTTTATTTTTGTCATGGGGCCATGGGAAAGCGGGGAGGAGTTTGTCGCTCCTCAGGTTACTTTTCAGAATTTGGGCGATTTGAGCTTCATTGCGGATAATATGGACATGATCGGCATTACCGATGGCGCCACGGCCGGAACCGGTGGCGGGAGGTACGGGAAAGCTGATATTGTTTCTTTCAACAATGTAGGAAATATCGAATTCCGGGGGCTGAATCATGGGGGTATAGGCTTCAGCCGTTTGAATTCCTTGGCTTTTACCAATACCGGGGATATTTCTTTTACGGATATGAAGATGGGATATTCTTCCAATGGCGGCGCCATTTTTATTAACCAGGGGGGGGATTCTTCCCTTTACTCCAATCCTGGAGATGGGAATATTTCTTTTGACCATACGGGAAGTATTATCTTCAGGAATCTTGTTAAAACTTCTTATTACATGAGTTCTGCGGGGATTTTTACCAATGAAGGGAGTATTTCATTTAATGATACGGAAAATATCCTGTTTGAAAATAACACGTCCACCGGAGGATCTGCGGCGATAGGCATTGGATCCATATTCTTACCGGATAACCAGCCGTCTTTGTCGTTTAGCAACATCCGGGGAGATATTATTTTTAGAAATAATAAGGCTTCCGGAGGGAGCATGCCGGGGATGGCGGGCGCTATCACTATTTATGGATCTTTTAAGCTGGTGCAAACGGGTGATGTCCTGTTTGAAAATAATGTGACTGATAAAAATACGGCCGGAGCCATTTATTGCGGCAATAATGAAGGGAAAAGGTTTGGAGGGCAATGGCTTTTGTCTGCGGATGGCGGGAATATCGTTTTCCGAGGCAACTTGGTTAAAGGAAGTTCGGGGGTCTTTGCCCGCGCCCTGGGGATTTTTGCTTATGCTCCCGAAAACGATTATACGGGCATATCTCAGCCCAATGGGAATTTAACCATGGATTTCCGCGCCCAGGCCGGACGAGAAATTGTATTTTATGATGGTATTGATATTGAAAGTATTACTGTAGCCATGCCTACCCTGCATATTAACAGAATTCCGGCCGATTGGGCAGATTATGGAGGTATTCCTGTGGAGTTTGGAGGAACCGTGCGTTTTTCCGGTGCATTGACGGAGTCGTTTCTAGTTCGCAATGACGGGGAAAGTGATGGTGATTACGCGGAACGGGTGGAGGCCTCCCGCAGGGTGAAACTTGAATCAAATATTATTGTGGAAGGGGGACGGTTGGTTCTTGAATACGGCATGAACCTGGCGAATGAGAGTGGGGATGTATGGCAGGGAAGTTCAAGAGTGGAGCAGGACAAACCGGTGTTTAACCTGGCCGGCGGAGTGCTGGAAATGACGTCCGGTTCATCCATCAGCGCCCAGCAGGTGATTGTTTCCGGCCATGGCAGCGGCGCTATCCTGCGGGTGGGAGCCGCTCCCATCGGTTCCGACAGTTGGGAGGGGAAGACCTATGAACTGCCTTCCCTTTCCGCTGTCACCATTGACATGTCCCACGGGTTTGACTGGGATCTCATGCCTTTCTCGGAACGGGGGGACAGCGGTATCAACATCACCGCCTCCGGGGAATTTTTACTGGGGGGAACCATTGGAATTGCGGATACGCTGGATGATTACGCCTCCGCCGCCTGGGGAAGGGACAGGGAGTTTGTCATTTTTAATATGGATTCTTCCAGCAAACGGCCGCAAGGAGAGCTGAAAGGGGTTATTTCCAATACGACCCAGTCATCCACGGTTGATTCTCCCTATACCTACGGCGGTACCTGGGAATATGAATGGCGCGACATGGATGGAGATGGAGAAGATGACCAGCTGTTGGCAATTTGGAAACATGAAGCCGGATGCCGCCCGGATCAGGTCCGTCCGGAGCAGGCTGGAGAGCTTGCTCTCAATTCCCTTTGGAGTTCCGCTTCAAACGCGGCTTCTCTTGGGAATACTGCGTTGGCGCAGTTAACCCCGGTGCGGTTGTATCAGCGGTATGCACGCAATGTATGGGGAATGGGGCTGGGGGATTTCGCCCGCCAGCGTTCCCGGGGCGGCGTAGATGGTTATGACTATGACGGGGGCGGATATTCCGTTGGCATGGATTCCGATTTTGGAGGAAAGAGCGGGATATGGGGGATAGCGTTCGGACAAATGCACGGTTTCAGCAAGAGCCGGGATTTTAATGGGAGGATTACCCAGGATTCCCTGATGGGGAGCATTTATTGGGGGCGGATATTCCGCTCCGGCGAGCGTTCCCTGTGGACGGTGAAAGCCGATCTTACTTGGGGAATGACTGATAACTGCATGAAAAGCCGGTTCAGCAACGGTATGGACGCTCATGGGGAATGGAACAATAGAACGTGGCTGGTCCAGGCGGAAGTTTCCAGAAGCATTCAGTATGCAGGAGGATGGACTGTGTCTCCGTTTTTGAGGATGGAGTTTACACATGGCACGGAGGCTTCTTTTCTTGAAGACGGCAGCTATGCCAGAAAATTTGAAGGAGCGGTTTTGCGCCGGTTGTCCATCCCGGCAGGTGTGAGTGTTGAGAGAAGTGGTGACTGGAAAGGCAGGCACTGGACGCAGGTGCTCTGCCTTTCCTATGTGGGAGATGCTATTCAGGATGTGCCGGAGGCTTCCGTTTACAGCATATACAGCGACATTTTCTGGAGGACCCGTGGTGTCCAACCAGCCCGCCATGCCGTACGCGTGGAGTATGATGCCGCCTTGCAGTGGAATGACCTCTGGACGGTTTATGCCGGTTATGGCATGGAAGCCCGGGGAAGCTCCGTGTACCACCGCGTAAATGCGGGTGTATCCAGGGCGTTTTAGGAAACATCAGCACGGATAGAAAAAAGGGCACGTTTTCGAAGGAAACGCGCCCTTTTTTGATACTGCGGGGGGGGGGGGGGGGGGGTTGGCCGGGGGGGGGGGGGGCAGCTACAATGTTTTGCCGTTCGGCCACATCAGCATCCGTTTCAGGAAGCGTTCGTTGTTGACGGTGATCTTCGGGAAGAGGCGTTTGCTGGATTCCTTGAGCGCCCTGATGGCGTCTTCACCCTGCAGCGGCGTGCGGCCGGATTCGTCGATGACGGTGCGCAGCCATGCGGTCTGCGGCATGCCGCATGCTTCCACGGCCTTGAAGGGCATGCGTTCCCTCCAGTTGGTCCCTCCCGTAGTGCCGGGAATATTGAGCCGTTTGTTGATGCCGAAGAGAGCAGGCCAGAGAATGGCCGCATAACGGGAACGGGAACGGAACAGGGCGTTGTACATGGCCGTCTTGATTTCCTGGTTCCAGTAGGAAAGACAGGTTTCAGGCTGCATGCCGGAGAAATCCGCAAACCATTTCAGAAGGCGCGCTCCGTCCTCCGCTTGGCGCACGATGTTTTCCTGTTCCGGGCTGGACGGCGTTTTGGGGGAGCCGTTCTCCCACAGGCCCAGCTTGCGGGCGCGTTCGATTTTCGCGTAGCTGTCGTTCCATGTCTGCATGATGGTTTCGAAATCATGCGTTCCGAACGCCGCAAAGGAGCATTCGTGATACTCTTTTCCGGACGTAATGGTTCCGTCCGCCTTGATTTCCCAGTGGGGAATTTTGAAACCGGGGATATCCAGTTGGCGCATGTTCGGGCGCACGTAGTCCGGAACGCAGCCCAGGTCTTCCCCCACCACGCTGACGCCGGGAGCAGCGGAAAGCAGAAGGCGCAGGTACAGGTCCCCGTCCGCCAGGTTCATGTTGCGGTCCGCAGCGTTGTCATCCCCGCGCGGCTTGAAGCCGGGCAGCCTTCCGCCCGTTCTCTGGGCAGCCTGATCGGGGGAAAGCGGCAGGAAGACCCCGTTTTCCGTGGGTTTCCACGGGAAGGAGTAAATGCGGTAAAAGCCCAGGATGTGGTCGATCCTGTACATGCTGAAAATCTTGGTGCAGTATTTTACCCGGCGGCGCCACCAGGCGAAGTTGTCCTGCGCCATGACATCCCATCTATACAGAGGAATGCCCCAGTTTTGCCCCCATTTGGCCGTGAATGGGTCTTCCGCATAGCTGCCTTCCGCCGGGGCTCCTCCGCACCATTCCGTGTCAAACAGGTGGCGTTCAAAAAAGACGTCGGCGCTGGAAAGGGAAACGCCAATGGGGATATCCCCCATCAGCTTCACATTGCGTTCGTCCGCATAAATACGGATGAATTCCCACTGTTTTTCACAGAGCCACTGGAGCCAGCGGGCAAAATCCTTTTCCTCCTCGTAATCGGAGGCAATGGTCTTGGCCCGCGCCGGATCCTGTTCCGGCCAGTGCCACCAGATTTCCGTACCGAACAGGTCGCAGAGAACCTGGAAACAGACAAAGTCTTCCAGCCAGCTCCCCTGTTCTTTCACCCATTCCCTGAATTTGGGCATAATGCACTCATATTCCGGCTTGGTTTTGAAGTTGTTCCAGGCTCCCCGCAGAATCCACATTTTCCAGAATCTGACCTTGGGGTAGTCCACCAGATCCGGGCCGGAGGGCTGTTCCCACGGCAGCGTGTCCCCCGTTTCATTGAATACGCGTTCTTCCAGGCCGGGTATGGTCCAGGGTTCCAGGGAAAGGTACAGGGGTTCCAAAGCTACGGAGCTGATGGCGGAATAGGGGGAGGGGCATTCGTCCCTGCCCAGGGCATTGACGGGGAGCAGCTGGAGGAACCCCACATGGGCATCCGCCGCCCAGTCAATCCATTGGCGCAAGGCCGTCAGGTCCCCGATGCCGTGGTCATTGTTACGGCGCAGGGAGAACAATGGCAGAACTACGCCGGCTAATCTTTTCTCATCCATATCAGAACGCATTACTTGAGCGGTTCCCCCGGATGGACCTGCGTCAGCCGTTGGAACAGTAAGCGCCAGAATAGCATTTCCGGCAGGAAGGCGGCAAGCTTAATACGTTGTCTCCGCGCCATGCTTTGCGGTTTTTCTTGGGAACTGGAGCAGGGGGGACGGTAAGACAGGCTGTTTATTTTCCGCCGCAGAAATAAACTCCTCACCGGGAATCCGATTATTTGTCCGGGATGCAGTTCGGAAGCGGCATGGTTTTCTCTGCGGGAAACAGCATGAACCGGAGGGGAAGGCGGAATTTTTCTTTTAGAAACAGTCTCTGGCGGAGACAGGCGCAAATTCTGCTTCCATCCGTAATCCCCGGCAATTAAGATAATCTGCAAATGAAATTGCTTTTTCTCCCTTCCGCTTTGCTGGTGTTGCTGGCCTCCTGCGGTCCGAACAAGCATGTGAATGCCTGGGACCGCCAGAGTTCTGCGTTGGATCCCGTGGGAATCACTTCCAAGAAAATGGCGGCTAAAAACAAGGCGGAGCAGGCATTTTACAAGCCTGGGGAAGCCGTTACGTTCAAAAAGGACAGAATGATGGTGTTTGAACAGAATCCGGAAAGTAATTTTTCCACAAGCGGAACCGTCAGGGGTGGGGTGAAAACCGGGAAGGTGCTGGTCTGCGGGGACTTGTTCGCCAAAGTCGAATTTGAAGACGGCAGCCAGGGTTACGTAAGCCTTTCGGAAATTGTTAATCCGCAGGAAATGATGGGTTTTTATCCTGTTTCCGCTTCTGATCTAATTGGTCCGGACGGAGCTTTGCTTCCTTTGCCCTCAAACATGGGCGCCGTCAGCCCGGAAGCCGCCGCTTCCCGTGAGCTGGATATATCCCGGATGAATACCTCTCTGGTTCCTGTTCCGAATTCCGTTTCTCCGTCGGGAGCTGCGCCTCAGGAAGCTCCTCCGGAAAACGTTCCCCTGCCTGAATCCAGCGTGAAGCAGTAGTGCCTTTGCAGAAAATCCGGAAAGCCGGGCGGAAAACAGGAGACAATATACGTCGGCCTGCGCTTCGCCTGTATTTTTGTTCCCGGGTTCTTTCCGACAGGCACGGAAGCAATTTTATTCCGCCGTCAATTCATACGCAACGGCATCCGTTACGGTGACAGTGGCGAATTGCCCGACGGGCAGCGTCAGAGGAACGGAGACGGTTCCGTCAATGTCCGGAGCATCCCATTCCGTTCTGGCGACTCCGGGAGCATCCACCAGCACGCGTATTTGCCTGCCGATTTGCTCCTGGCCCGTTTCCGAAGCGAGACGCGCCAGCAACAGGGTGGCTTCATTGTAGCGGCGAGCCTTGGTGCGGTGGTGCACCTGATTGGGCATCTTGTAGGCTTTTGTCCCTTCCTCCCGTGAGAAGGTGAAAATGCCGGCGCGTTCAAAACGGAATTCCTCGATAAACTCCATCAGTTCCTGATGGTCGTCTTCCGTTTCTCCGGGGAATCCGGTGATGAAGGTGGTGCGGATGGCGATGCCCGGAACGGCCTTCCGGATATTCCGGAGCAACGTGCGGATATAGTCTCCGTCCGTTACGCGCTGCATGGCGTCCAGCATATTATCGGAAATATGCTGGAGGGGAATGTCTACATAGCGGGCCACTTTGGGGCATTCCGCGATGGCTGCGGTCAGTTCGTCGCTCCAGTGGGCGGGGTGGGTGTAGAGCAGCCTGATCCAGAATTCTCCCTCAATGGCGTTCAGAGCGCGGAGCAGGGAAGCCAGGGATTCTCCGCGGGAGGAATCCACCGCGCTGCGGCGGTTTGGGCGCGCATCCGTCCATTTATCCATGCCGTAATAGGTGATGTCCTGCGCGATGAGGCAGATTTCCTTCACGCCGGACCGGATAAGGGTTTCCGCTTCACGCACTACGTCCTGCTGGGAACGGCTGCGGTGGCGTCCGCGGATCATGGGAATGATGCAGTAGGCGCAGCCGTGGTTGCAGCCTTCCGCTATCTTGATGTAGGCCGTGTGCGGCGGGGTAAGGCGGTATCGCGGCGTGTTCCAGTCAGGAACGTACCTGCATTTTCCTTCAATGAAGTTCCGGTCCTGTATGGTCCGGTCCATCACTTGAGTGATGATTTCCGGCAGTTTGGTGATTTGGTCCGGACCGATAAAGGCGTCCACCTCCGGAAGCAGGGCGGGCAGTTCCTTCCGGAAGCGCTGGGACAGGCAGCCCGCCACGATGAGTTTCTGGTTTTCCGGATAAGCCCCGTTTTCCCGGGCACGCACGATGTCCAGAATGGCATCGATGGCTTCCTGCTTGGCCTGGTCAATGAAAGCGCAGGTATTGACCACCATTACGTCCGCGAGTTCCGGTTCCGGAGTCATGGTCATGCCGGCTTTTTGCAGGTGGCCGATCATGATTTCAGAGTCAACCAGATTCTTGGGGCAGCCCAGGGAAATGAGTCCAACGGTGAGAAGCATGGCAGTAGATAAGAAGCGTGATGGCGTCAATCCCCGGAGGGGGAGTCGTCCTTGACGACGACGAGGTCGAATGGCCGGATGTCCACGACGCGCACAGGGGTACCCTTAATCAGTATGCCTTGTCGAGAGAAAACCTCGCATATTTCGCCATGAATCATGGCTTTTCCATTGGGTTTCAGCTCCGTGACGGCGTTCCCGCGGTCTCCTACCTGAACGCGCGCGATATTGACCGCTTCCCCGGCGGAACCTCCGCTGACCGTGGCGTTGGTAACGCGGCGCATCAGGATGGAATCCGGGAGGTATTTCATCAGCAGGGCAATCAGAAGGGAGCCTCCGGTCAGGCCCAGGGCCAGTTTCAGGAGGGGGATGCCCAGGACTGCCGCCAGCGTGTTGACGTCATCCCACTGTCCGTCCCGGATGATATGGTCCCATTCCCAGGAGCTGACCATGCCGCCGAACAGGGCCAGAAAGATGCAGACGCCGCCCGCAATGGCCGCAATGAATGTGCCCGGGATAACGAAGAATTCCACGCAAAGAAGGACTATGCCCAGAACGAGCAGGGCCGCCGTCTCATAGCCGGCCAGATTCCCGGCAATGTTGTTGCCGAAGAAGAACAGGGCAAACGCGGCAATGGCCACAATGCCGCCGATGCCGAATCCCGGCGTTTTAAATTCCATGTAAATGCCGCCGATGCCCAGCAGGATCAGGATGGGGGAAGCCCATGCAATCCAGAGGCCGATGCGCTCAAAGGCCGTAGGTTCCGCCGTGACCACGGGGGCATTTACTTTCTCCTGGGCCAGCAGGTCCGTGACGGAGGAGGCTGTGCCCTGGGCCAGCAGGGGTCTGCCGTCTTCCAGACGCGCGGCGGCTTCCTTGCCCGTCAGGGTCAGGAGCGCGCCTTTTTCCAGTTTGACGGGGCCGAACTGCTGTTCCTGGTCGGACGGGATCATCATGGCTTTCACCACTTCCGGGCGGTAACCCTTTTCCGTCACGACAGAGCGGGTAAAGGCCCAGAAGGCGCTTTCCGCTTTCTTGCGCATGACGGGATCCATTTCCTCTCCGGATGAGGTGATGATGCCCGCTGCGCCGATGGAGGAGACGGGAGCCATATAGATTTTGTCGCACGCCGCGGAGATGAGCGCCCCGGCGGACATGGCTCTGGGGTTTACGTAGGCGTAGGTGGGAATGGTGAGCGGCTGGATGCTTTTCATCATCATCTCGCTGGTCTCCCAGGCCAGGCCGCCGGGCGTGTTCAAATCGAATATTACCGCGCGCGCCTGCTCCTCCTGCGCTCTTTTCAGGATGCGGTTCATGAAGCCGAAGCTTTGTTTGCTGGTCAGGGAGTCCTCCCCTACGGGGATGACGACTACCCTGTCGCGGAAGGTTTCCTCCGCGGCCGCCCGGAAGGGGGCGCCGGCAAACAGGGCCAGCAAAGCCAGCAACAGAAGGTGAATGCGCTTCATACGAACAGGCTAGCATGTTCCGCTCCCGCGCTCAATGGGGAAATGTGTTCCTCCGGGGCGAGAAGCCGCCGGTGCTGCGCCGTCTTTCCCCTGCCTGTGGAGGCCTTGTTTCCTCGCCTGGCGTTCCGATTCTGTATTCTTGTGCACCCGTACCCCTTGTGATAGACTGGTTCCGCCTTATGGGAAGGATTGATGAAGACAGTATCCGGCGCGTTCTGGAGGCCACTGACATTGTAGATGTGGTGGGATCCTATCTTCCCCTGAAAAGGGCCGGTTCCCGGTGGAAGGCATGCTGCCCGTTCCACAATGAAAAGACGCCTTCCTTCATTGTGGACCAGAGTCGGCAGAATTTTAAATGCTTTGGCTGCGGGGAAGGTGGGTCTGCCATCACTTTTGTGATGAAGATGGAGAACCTGGGGTTTGCGGATACCGTGCGAAGGCTGGCGGAAAAAGCCGGAATCTCCATTGTGGAAGAGGTCTATGACGCAGCGGAGGAAAGGCGGCGCAAGGCACGCACGGCTTTGCTGGTGGCCCACAAGAAGGCTGCTGGGTTTTTCCACAGGCTCCTGCTTTGTTCCCCGAAGGCGGCGGAGGCCAGGGCTTACCTGAATTCCCGCGGATACGGGGCAGACATGGCGAAACGCTGGCAGGTAGGGTGGGCTCCTGACTCCTCGCGGGAGTTTCTGGCCTGGGCCCGCAGGGAGGGGATCCCGGACCAGGTGCTGATAGATTCCGGTCTCGCCAACCGCGGAGAACGGGGAGATTTGTACGCCCGCTTCCGGGACAGGCTGATGTTCCCCATCAACAATGTGTACGGAGAATGTGTGGCGTTTTCCGGCCGCATTCTGCGGCCACAGGAAAACGTAGGCAAGTACGTTAATTCCCCGGAGACGGCCATTTTCAAAAAGGGGGACGTGGTGTTTGCCCTGGACAAGGCGCGCGGCCCTATGGGAAAAAGCGGCAAAGCCCTGTTGTGCGAGGGGCAGATAGACGTTATTGCCTGCCACGAGGCGGGTATTTCTTTTGCCGTAGCCCCTTTGGGGACGGCGTTTACTCCGGAGCATGCCCGGATTCTTTCACGCTATGCTTCACGGATAGTATTGTGTTTTGACGCGGACAAGGCGGGCATGGCTGCGGCGGACCGGGCTTTCCGTGAACTGGCCCCTTTTGGCAAGGATATTTACCTGGTGAACCTTCCTGCCGGGGACGATCCGGATTCTTTCATGAAGAGGGAGGGGAAAGAGGCTTTTTCTGGGATGGTGGAGCGGGCCCGTTCCTTCTTTGAGGTTCGCATTGAACGGGCCAGGGAGAGCGGTTTGTTGGATGATTCCGCTTCCAGCGCCGCTTTTGCCCGTGAGATGACGGCCCTGCTGGCCTGCATGAGCGATCCGGTGGCCCGGGACCTGGCTACGGCTGACGTAGCCACGCGCATGCGCATGGCTGCGGATAATTTGCGCGGCGCCGTCAGAATGGCCGGACGCCGGAAGGGGCAGGAACAGGCCCAGTCCGCAGAGCGTAAGACGGCTGAGGAGGTTCCGCAGCATCCTCCTGTGAAAATGGATCGCGCCGTGGCCGTGCTCTGTGAACTGGCCCTTCAGAATTCCCGTGCCCAGGGGCTTATCGTGGACCGCATTGAAGAATTGCTGGAGCCGATGCGGCTGCTGCAGGGCGGAGGCATCTTAAAAAAAATTCTGGCCAGGCTGCCTTCTCCGGACAGCCCCGCGGCCGTTCAGGCTTTTCTGGTGTCTCTGCCTCAGCCGGAACGGGATGCCCTGGGCATGCTGAATCTGGAGCCCATACCTATTCCCGATGTGGACAGGAGCGTACAGGAAGCCTGCTCCGGCATTGCGAAGGCCGCTTTGGAGAGGCACATCGCCTCCCTGATGGCGGAACTGGCGGATCCCTCCACGGATGCTGCCAGAAGGCTGGAATTGTCCAAACTTAGTGTTGACTTGAAGCGTTTGCTGGGTACAATGTAGTGCCTCGATACCTCCGGGTATTGATATAATGGTGAATTGTGCCCTCTTCTTTTCAAGATATGTCCAAATCCGGTGACCCATCCCCCTCTTCTCCCAAGAAGACTTCCGCCAACAAAAAAGCTTCTGAATCCAAGGAAAAAATAGCGGCCCGGCCCGCCGCAAAAAATTCCAAAACCGCTCCGAAGGCGGCTCTTGTCAAAAAAAACTCTGCCAAGGCTGCCGCTCCGGCTGCGGAAAAGGCCTCCGCCAAGCCCGTTGCGGAAAAAAAGGCCCCGGCAAAGAAAGCGTCTCCGGCTTCTGCCTCCAAGAAGGCGGCGCCGGCCGCCAAAAAGACTCCGGCAAAGGCGCCTGAAGCTGTCCCTGCCAAGAAAGCTCCAGCCAAGGCTGCGGAGAAGAAGCCGGCTGAGAAGAAGGCTGCCAAACCTGCCGCGAAGGAGGAAACGCCCAAAAAGTTAAGCGAAATACTGGAAGAGGAACGCAAGAGGGCTGCCAGCCGCAAGATCACGAATCCGATTGACGCTCCGGAAATTCAGGAAAAAATCCGTGAACTTATCAAGCTCGCCAAGGAGCAGGGGTATCTGACTTTTGACGATATTAATGACTCCCTTCCCAACGACATTGTCGATCAGCAGGATTACGAGGCCATCATGGACCGTCTGCGCAGCATGGCGTTTGACATCATTGATGCGTCCGATGTGGACAGCTACACGGACCGCACCCGCATCAGCACGGAAGAAGAGGACGAAGAGGAAAAGCTCGAAGCCAAGATGGACATTCTGGATGATCCCGTCCGCATGTACCTGAAACAAATGGGCCAGGTTTCCCTGCTTACCCGTGAAGAGGAAGTGGCCATTTCCAAGAGAATTGAGGACGCAGAACAGAACGTCCAGCGCTGTGTGCACCGCTTCGGTTTCATTGCGAATGCCTATCTGGACGTAGCCTATCGCCTGCTCGACAATGAGGAACGCTTTGACCGCGTTATCCTTGACAAAAAGATAGACTCCCGTGAGCGCTATATGAAAGGGCTGGCCCAGCTCTGCGCCCAGATACAGCAGACCCATCAGGACGCATCCGGTTCCTTCCGCAAGCTGTACCGCAGCAAGGAGGCGGCCAAGTCCGTCAAGGCCCGCCAGGCCGAATTCGACAAAGTTGCCGGCGTTTTGGTGAAGTTCTTTGGTCGCCTGTATTTCAAGCACAAGGTGATTGAGGATTTCTGTTCCATGATTGACGAGGCCCGCGACCGCGTGCTCCGCATGCAGAAGAAGGTTGCCCTGGAACCGGACAACAAGGAACTCAAGGAACATCTGGCAGAGCTGGAGCTTCGCATGTGGATGACTGCGGATGAGATGGGAGAAGCCTACCAGGAACTCCGCAAATGGCTTCGCGAAGCCCGCAGGGCCAAGGATGAAATGGTGGAGGCCAATCTGCGCCTGGTCATTTCCATTGCCAAAAAATATACCAACCGCGGCCTCTCCTTCCTGGATCTGATTCAGGAAGGCAACATGGGCCTGATGAAAGCGGTGGAAAAATTTGAATACCGCCGCGGCTACAAATTCTCCACCTATGCCACCTGGTGGATTCGCCAGGCCATCACCCGCTCCATTGCAGACCAGGCCCGCACCATCCGCATTCCCGTGCACATGATTGAAACCATCAATAAATTGATGCGCGTGCAAAAGCAGCTGGTGCAGGAGTATGGTAGGGAACCCACTCCGGAAGAAATCGCGGAAGAAATCCATCTGCCTGTGGAACGCGTGCGTTCCGTTTTGAAAATGGCCCAGCAGCCTATTTCCCTGCAAGCCCCCGTGGGGGATTCCGACGATACTTCCTTTGGTGACTTTATTGAAGACAAGGCGGCGGAAAATCCCATGGAGGAAGCCTCCTTCTCTTTCTTGAAAGAAAAAATCAAGGATGTTCTGGACACCCTCACGGATCGTGAACGCGAAGTTATTGAACAGCGCTTCGGCCTCCGGGACGGCAGTCCCCGCACTCTGGAGGAGGTGGGCCGCCAGTTCAGCGTCACCCGCGAACGCATTCGCCAGATTGAAGCCAAAGCCCTCCGCAAGCTGCGCCATCCCACGCGCATCAGCAAGATCAAGGGATTCCTGGAAATGACGGAATCCTGACCGGATTTGCGCCGCATGCCGTGCTACGCTTCGTGGTCATGAAGACTTGCGTAGCTGCGGTATGCGGCATGTTCATGTTACTGGTTTCCTGTTCCGGCAGCAGGGAATTCAAACCGGCGTTCAATCAGCCCCTTCAGCCCGTGATGCAGCCGGGCTTTGTGTATGTGGATCAGGTGGCTCCGCTGGTGAAGACTAATTTGAAATATGCCGGGTATGACAATTTTGTAGGGCGTCCGCTGGACGGTTACCACGGTCGGCGCGCCATCCTGCGCACCCAGGCGGCGCAGGCGTTGAAAAAAGTCTCGGAAGATTTGTATCGTCAGGGTTACCTGCTGGAAATTTATGACGCCTACCGTCCCCATACCGCCGTGCTGGACATTTGCAAATGGGGAACTGACGACGGGGATCAAAAGATGAAGTCCCGGTATTATCCCCATATTGACAAGGCCAAGGTGTTCGGAGACCACTATGTGCGCGATTTTTCGGAACATTCCCGGGGCGTGGCTGTGGATGTTTCCCTGCTGTACGCCAAGACCGGAAAGCCGGTGGATATGGGCGGCCATCATGACCTGCTGGATCCCAGTTCCACCACAGACTCCACATTAGTGACTCCGTCCCAACGCAGAAACAGGATGATTCTGAAAACGGCTTTTGAAAAACAGGGTTTTGCCAATTATGCTCCGGAATGGTGGCACTATCGCCTGTTGAATGAGCCTGAACCTACCCTGCATTATTACTTTCCCGTGTGGGACGGCATGACTTCCGCGGGCAGGCCATAAAAGAATTTTACATATCAAATTTTGTAAAAATTTGTTTGTTAGCTGAGTGGTCGGCTCCGTGCTGATTCCTATCAAGCAGAATGTAGAAGATCGTACTGACACCTGGAAAGGATACATTAGAGTAGAAAAAGCAGAACGGCATTATTTCCTCATCGACGGAGACGATGTTATGACTCTCCAATGGCGCGAGTCATCTATGCGGAAGCCGATACGAAGGGTGCCGAGATAAGGACGAGTGCATTGGTGATGTTGAATCGTCCCGGCAGCACGAAAGGGAATGCTTATTGAAATCCCTTGTTGAGTATATTGACGGAATTTGGCGAAATCAAAGACGGTAAGAATCCTGATTGGGCCTCCGTAATAAATCAGCAATATGCCAAGGTTGAAGTGGATGAGTACAGGGATATTGACAGGCTGAGCTGTGAAAAACTGGAAGAAGCCAGAAAGGCGCTCCTTGAGGTTCTGAGCGGTGGCGTGACTGTTCCTTATGATGAATTTAGAACGGCAGTCACTACTCCCACGCCTCATGTCACTATTGGCGGAACTGACTTTTTGACTGAAAAGCAGTATCGGAACTGTATTGTCAAACCAGACGGATGCGATAGTTTGTCTGTCTGGCCCGGTGGACCTTTGGATAGATAAATCATTCTGAAGCATCATCAGGCGGATCAGGTGATTGAGACTTGAGCCGTCTTTTTGACGAAGTAATATCTGGAGGATGAATGCCTCTCTTAAAACGCTTCTTTTCTCTTGCCGCACGGTTCCCCTTGTTATGGCTTCTGACGTGCCTTCTCCCCTTGTCGATCATCCTCCGGTGGATGTTGCCGCCTTGCGTTTTCACAAGCAGGAGATGGCTTTTCTGGAAAACTGTTTCCGGGAGAATCCGGATAACAAAGTAATTTGGCAGGCGGACCATGAAGCCGCATTAGTGTGGAGAACGCCGAGGGGAGCCAATTTTAACAGTTATGAATTTAAGGCTTTTCTGCGCCAGCAGGACGGTTCATTCATGGAAATGGGGAGGTATTCCGTCATGTCTAGCTATGGATATTGGGATGAAAAAAATGGGACCTACATACTTGAATAACCATACTATTTTATAAAATTTTCGTCATTTCCTTTTTGTCTGAAGGTGAACAGCTTAAACAAAAACGCTGACTAGGTATTCTAGTCAGCGTTTTTCGTAATATATTTGTAATAAATAAATTACATCTTATCAAATGTACCCTTTGCTGGTAATTCCTTTCCCATATTCTCTTTCATCGTTCCTTCAGCGGCAACATTATTACCATTAAATATCAAATTAAGATGAAACCCTACCCAATTTGACTCAATCTGCAAAATTCCTACATTAGTTCCGGTCTTTTCAAAAACATAACTTCCTGTAATCGTTCTAGTTGTTTCATGGTCATTGGCATCATATTCGACTGCGCCAAACGTGACGGTTTCGGTACTGAAAACAAAATCCTTTGCTTCCAATTCCCAACCATCACCTTCCTGATAGTCTACATACATGCCTCCTGTAAGAGTTTTTCCTTCCAGTGTCAATGGAGCTTCTGAATTGTTTCCATCTCCATTGGATGATGACTTGCTGCAGGAGGTAAGCAAAGCCAAGGACGCCAGGACTGTTCCAAGTAATAATGTCTTCATAGTTCTTGTCTGTGTTTGTTCCCGTTTTAGGAACACATAAGATCTATTACCGTAGCCCAAATGACTTGTAAACAATTTTGTACCCAAATTTGGTACAATCTCGTTCTCTGTTATTGTTCCAAAATGAGGAACAGGAATAGTAATGAAGAGAAAAATCTTCGTAAAATATTAAAAGAAAAACGTTTAGAGTTGAATATGACTCAACGGGATCTGGGAGAACTCCTGAATACTCCTCATACCTTTGTCAACAAATATGAGGTAGGAGAAAGGTATCTTACCTTCACCGAGGTCATTGACATCTGCAAATGCCTACAAATAGACGTTCATAGTCTTCTGGATGATATCCTGAAGGATTCTGCTGAGTAGAGTCGTCCGAGGTGTGCAATCTTCCTCAGTCCTTTGTCTCCAAATATGAGATGGGAGAAAGGTATCTGACGTTTACAGAAGTCATTTTGATCTGTCAGGTCCTAGAGTTGATCCTGTTGAGATCACCAAATCAGTCTCTCGGTTTCGAGTAATCTCTATTTTCTGGCTTGATTCCGAAATTATTATGAGATATATTACAATAATGTTCAAATATATTATAAATTTTCGCTTAGAAGCTGATCCTAATAATCCTTCATATAATATACGACGGAATGCTTTAATAGAATGCCTTGGAGAGAATATCTTTCCTACTGATGATGAAATTATTGAGGAAACAGCATCTGAAGTAGAAACAGCAATCGAAGGCTTAAAAGAGATGAATCCAAAAGAATATTCTAATGAAGGCGATTTTTCTCAAAGAAATACTACATCAACTCATTTTATTGAAAAAGAACAAGATATTTTTACCCTTTCGGAATCTATCTTGAAATGTGCTCAATTAGTTCCTAATGATCTTGTGAGAATAATAAAAATTGAAAATGGAGAAATCTCAGAAATATGTAAAATATATAATCAGAAAATGTCAGATGAAAAAGAACTAGTAAAATTTCTAAACCCAAACAAATAATATCAATATTTTTTGTTTCTGTACCGCCATCTATAAGGGGTGGATTGCTTAATTTTAACATTAAAAATTTTAGAAACCAAAAATACAATAAAAATTCTCCATCTAGGTAATGGTAATTTTGATATCCTTACTCTTTCTTTATATTCAAAAATCCATTTATCATCTACAATCATAAACTTATTTACTGTAAATTTCAAATATTCAATTTACTGTTCATTCATAGATGAAAGAATCTCACAATAATATATTCTTTTCTAAGTTTTGCGGTATTTATGCTAAGAAAGGCATGGATGAAAACAACTTGAAAAAGATGAGAGATGTATTAAAAAACGTTGTAAATAAATCACTATTTAATCTTGAATCAGAAAGACTTTGCATAACGAGACATATTGAAAAAACAAAAAAATTAAATTTAGATATAACAAATAATTTTATATCAGTTTCAAAGATCAAAAATAAAAAATTATTAGTAAGTGTAATAGCCCCAAGTTGGCGACATATTTTGGGAAAGAAGCGAGCAAAATCAGATGATATTATATATGAAATAATAAGAGACTTTTTTTGGTTATTAAATCAATATATCTATAGAAGTAGGCAGGTTAATCTTACATTAGTACTTACTCTTGAATATGGTAAATTTTTTGATTTTAAAGGGAATAATTTTTCTTATAGAAAAATATATGAGAAAGAATTGTTTACCTTCAATACCAAGACAAATAACAATAAATGTTCTTATTCTCGGAAAATAAAATCCATAAAAAAATACTTGGAAATAATAAACTGTCTTGAACCTCAAGTCCATATTGCTTGCTTTCATTTTATGAAGGCAGTTCAACTTAAAAACAAATTATTTTACGCAGAATCTATAACTCATCTGTCGTGCATACTTGAAGCAATAGGAAATTTCATTAAAAAATCAAAATCCTGTGCAGCAAAAAATAAGGATTTAGTTTCCCATATCTGTTCTGTATTGGAAGTATCAAAACGCACTATGGAAATCATGCAATATATATCCGAACTAAGATGCAAAATGACAGCTCACTCTGCTTTAGCATATTGGTGGGATTTTGATGAAATTCATGAAGAAGATATAGATATGTTGTTCCATCATTCATCCATAGTATTGAGAAAATTTTTCCAATATGAGTTTTGTAATAGAAGAGTTCAGGCTAATCCAACGAACTGGGCTGAATGGTTCTCTGATAACTCTGATCTAATGATGGATATTGTATGGAATGACTCTTATCCATCACTACCGAAAATATGATCTGGTGAATTTGTAAATAGTAACATTTTTTCAAAATGACTTCACTAATTCACAATACATCATTCTCTTACCAACCATTTTGGTAATCGTATCTCCGATAAAATCCATTGTCTCAACCTTGGATGTATTATGCCTATAGGCAAATTCATGAATGTACCTCTTCAAATGCTTAGGTGACATGTAATGGTAAACGCCATAGTAACCTCTCTTCAGTAGAGACCAAAAACTCTCAATGGAATTGGTATGTACATTACCATTGACGTATTGTTTTCCTGAGTGATTGACAAACTCATGAACAAAACCGGTCAATCCCTTGTAAGACTTGAACTCATCCGTGAACACATTGGAATGCCTCTCTACATGTTTTCCGATGAATCCTTGTAAATTATAAGCGGATGTATCGTCAATGTGTTTGACGATCACTTTTCCATTCCTTTGTTTAGCTCCAATGACAATCAATTTGCCGACCGAGCCTCTTCCCTTGTTCAGCTTCTTGGAAAAGTGTTTGTTGGATTCCTTGCCTCCCATAAAAGTTTCGTCTACCTCTACAATACCATCCAACTTATCCTTCTTTGACTTCATCCAAACTTCCCTAATCCTGTGACAGAGGAACCAAGCAGTCTTCTGTGTTACACCCAAAGTCTTTGCAACTTGTATAGAAGAGATACCTTTCCTAGATGTATAGAGCAAATACATGCAAAACAACCATTTATGAAGAGGTAATTTTGACTCCTCTAAAATTGTGCCAAACCTAACGCTGAAAAATTTCCTGCAATCCCTACAGCGATAGGGCATCGGTTTTTGATCCTTGCACTCGGTGATGTTATGTCTACCACAGTGAGGACACCGGACATTACCATTCCACCTCTTAAGCTCAAAATACTTCCGAGCAGATTCCTCATTGGGAAATTTGGAGAAGAACTCATAGAGAGAAGTGTGTTTGAGCTTAGTTTTTTCCATATCATCGCTTGGTTGATATGGAAATTTTTTCGTGTTTTGATTAGCTTGTACGCGTTTATTTTCAGCGTATTGTGAATTATTTTGATGATTGTGTTGGTATACAGTTTTCTTACCCATATAGGGCGAGTAGAAAATTGTCCTTATAAATCTTAGGTGAAGAGTTAGCTGGTGGCTAACTACCTGGTAATAGATGTCATATTACGCCACTCCGGAGTATTCGAAGAAAATGAATGGGGTGAGATGCAGAGTTATGTGTAGGCAAAAAGGATGGTTAGAATTTTGTTCTTCATTTTTCGGCAAACAAATTTTATTCTGACAATAAATGTCTAAGCCATCACTCATCTACAAATATCTTACTCCTGAAGCTGCTCTTGCTGTTCTAGGATCTCAAAATATTCGTTTTTCGAAGTACACTTCATTTAACGATTGTTTTGAATGTTGGTTTACTATTTTACCTCCTTCTGAGGCAGAATTACGTGATTATGTGAGTGAAAATGTAGATAATATTTACATTCTAAAAAATTTCTACATAGATTATCTTTCAGTATTAAAAAATGGTGAAAAAATGTGGAGACAACAAGCTGAATTATTTAGAAGTCAAGGGGACAATAAAACAGCGAATAGTTTTGAAATGGGAATAGAAGTTCAATTCAGAAGTCAACTTACATTATATGACTATGATGTAGAAAATTTGACGGATCAGATATTTTTTGAATTTTTCAAAAATAATGAGAAATCGTTCTATTCTGAATTACTGAAAATACTCAAATTAAGGTCATCTGAATGGAATCGGACTTTTTCCGATTCTATAAAAGATATAAGAACGTATATAGGATGCTTTTCGGAAAACAAGGATCACCATTTAATGGTCGGTCACTATACAAATGGAGGAAAAGGGCTTATTCTAGAATTTGATTTTCATAAACTATTTTCCGAATTTAGTGTATATAGAAAAATACAATATTGTGATATTCCAGAAGCTTATAAATGTATAGATATAATAAAAAATAATGGATTGCCTATAGATTTTATCAAAGACAAAATTATTTTTAAAAAACAACAAGATTGGAAATACGAAAATGAATGGAGAGTAATCCATGAAACAAATTCATCAAGTGGTGAATTTGTAGACATCAAAATTCCGCAGGATTCAATGAAGTCTGTATTATTAGGCCCCTATTCGAGCTTAGAATTTGCTAGAACTGTTTTTTTACTGACTAAACAATTTTATCCTACTGCAAAAGTAAAATTATTGATAAGGTCACATGAAAAATATGATTTTATTGAAACGGCCGAAGTTGCGGATTTGCGCCATTTGGAAGTAATGAAAACTGGGATTTTTTCAAAGTGACAGGCGATGAGTAGTTTGCAATAACTGATTAGGAAAGATCCGAGTGATGAAGGACTTCTGGTTAGTCAAGTATGTAGGTCCCAAAAAAATATCCAATTCTCCGATAAAGGATTTCAGGTTGTTTTAATTGCGGATGGAGGAGCAACGCATGCAAGTCATCAGTTCTATTATTCCCAACCTGCCGCTACCTTTGTTTTCCGGTTGGGCCGGGAAGAGGGCAAATGTTCCAACGAGGAAGTGTGGATGGACAATGGCAGTTGATTTCCAAACCGGTTTGTCTGCAATATAGGAGGGGAAAAGTGCAGTTTGGATGAACCCCGACCATTCCTTGACGAAGAGGTTTTTTTGTTGCGGGCGTCTTGGCCGCGCGTATCGGGGGCCGTAAATACGGACTTTTGATGAAAAGGCCGTTCCGCGGTAAAGGCGGAACGGCCTGAAAAGCGTTTATACGCAGGAGATGTTAATGAGGCAGGCGGAAGTTGCGGTTAAACGCGGAAACTTCTTCCTTAAGCTGGGAGAAGCCTTCCGGATTCGGGCATACCTGGTCACCTACGTACAAGGCCAGCGCACGCGCAATGAATTCAGCCACCTGTTCCACGTCTTTTTCCTTCATGCCGCGAGTGGTTACGGCAGGCGTACCGATGCGGATGCCGGAAGGTTTCATGGGAGAACCCGTGTCAAACGGGATGGCGTTCTTGTTTACGGTGATGCCTACGCGGTCCAGGGCTTCCTGCGCGTCTGCACCGTTAATGCCTTTGTTGCGGAGGTCTACCATGAATACGTGGTTGTCCGTACCGTTGGAGACGACGCGGAAGCCGAGTTCCGCCATTTTGGCCGCCATGGCCTTGGCGTTTTTGACAACCTGGGCCGCATAGTCCTTGAATTCGGGCTTCAGAGCTTCTCCGAAACAGGCCGCCTTGGCGGCAATGATGTGCATGAGGGGGCCGCCCTGCATTCCGGGGAAGACGGCTGCATCCAGTTTTTTGGCGTATTCCTCCTTGCAGATGACGAAGCCGCCGCGGGGGCCGCGCAGGGATTTATGCGTGGTGGAGGAGACGAAGTCCGCATGGGGAACCGGATTCGGGTGCTGCCCCCCGGCCACCAGGCCCGCGATGTGGGCCATGTCCACGAACAGGTAGGCACCGCAGGCCCTGGCAATCTGGCCCATGCGTTCAAAGTCGATTGTGCGTGAGTAGGCGCTTGCTCCCGCCGTGATCATTTGCGGCTTTACCTCCAGAGCCAGTTTTTCCAAAGCATCATAGTCAATAGCTTCCGTTTCCTGGGATACGCCGTAGTGAACCACATTGTACAGTTTGCCGGAGAAGTTGGCCCGGTGCCCGTGGGTGAGGTGGCCGCCGTGGGAGAGATCCATCGTGAGAATGGTGTCGCCCGGCTTCAGAACAGAGAAGTAAACGGCCATGTTGGCCTGGGAACCGGAGTGGGGCTGCACGTTGGCATGATCCCCGCCGAAAATTTTCAGCACACGGTCAATGGCGAGCTGTTCCACTTTGTCCACCACCTCGCAACCGCCATACCAGCGCTTGCCGGGATAGCCTTCCGCGTATTTATTGGTCAGCAGGGAGCCCTGGGCTTCCCGGACGGAGGGAGAAGTGAAATTTTCGGAGGCAATCAGCTCAATGTTGTTGCTTTCCCGGCGTCCTTCCTCCTGGATGAGGCCCGCCAGTTCCGGGTCCGTCCATTGCAGGGGGCTACCGGAGGATTTAACGACGCGGCGTTCATGGCGCCCGCCTTCAAAGTCAGCATGCAGCCAGGCGTCCAGGACGTCTTCCACACTTTCATTGTCCACATAGGCGGAAGCCAGGCAGAGCAGGTTGGAATCATTGTGCTGGCGGGAAAGGGCCGCAGCAGGGGCCGTGCGGCAGAGGGCGGCGCGGACGCCCACCCAGCGGTTGGCGGCAATACTCATGCCGATGCCGGACCGGCAGATAAGGATGCCGCGGTCGTTGGTGCCGTCAGCAATGCTGCTTGCGACTGCATTGGCGTAGTCGGAATAATCACAGGAATTTTTGGTCATGGTTCCCATGTCGGTCACTTCATGACCCCATGCCTTGAGGAGTTCTGCTACGGTTTCCTTGAGATCGACTCCGGCGTGATCCGCGCCGATGGCAATTTTGTATGTCGTATTCATGGTGGTGCTCATTGCTGACGGGCAAAAATACTGCCTTATTTCCCTCCGGCTGGCAAGCCCCGGATTCATTTCGGGCTGTTCGGGAGGCACGGCTCCCGGAATTGCCTCGGAAAAAAGAACCCCGGTTCCCTGAATGGGGCCGGGGCGGCAAGGAGGTTTGCGAGGAGCGAGCCGTTATTTTCCGGAGGATTCCAGCTTCAGCATATCCTGGACGATGTTGATGCCTTCGCGGAGTTCCGGATCAAGGCCGGAGGGGTATTCCGGGGAGTCGTCCAGTTCTGCCGTGGGGTCTTCCGCCAGGTGCATGAATTGTTCATTGTCTTTTTCCGGATCCGCCAGGGGCAGCTCCTTAGCGTTGACGTCGTCCAGCGTCAGGCGGTAAATTTTGTATTTGGTTGCGTCTTCCTTGGCCATTTCCGCGAAGCGGATTTTACGTTCCTTGTTGATGGATTTGCGGCGTTCTTCCAGGGCGGAGTTTTCCTGTTCCCGGATTTTCTTGTTCAGGGAAAGCTTGTTGTCCTTGATGCGCTGTTTCATCATGGCGATATCTTCCCTGGCAATCTGGAGATCGCGGTCTTTTTCCACGCGCTTCGCGCTGGCATCTTTCAGCACGGGCAGCATGGCCGCGATGGAGGAGTCCTTTTTGTAGTTGGTGCAGGGCGTAATCTGGTCATAGGGCATCGCGTAGTCCAGAATGTCTTCTCCCAGCTCGAATGCCGCCGTAGCGGTGGGAAGCTGGATATCGCTTTCCACGCCTTTGAGCTGGGTGGAGCCGCCCGCCACACGGTAAAATTTCTGGGTAGTGACTTTCAGCAGGCCCGCACGGTCTCTGGCCGCGAAGAAAGGCAGGTATTGGCCGATGTCCACAGGCTGCTGCACAGACCCCTTCCCGAAGGTGGATTCATCCCCCACAATCACGGCGCGGCCGTAATCCTGAAGGGCCGCGGCCAGAATTTCAGAGGCGGATGCGCTGAGTTTATTAATGAGCACCACAATGGGGCCATTGAAGAGTTTCTGGCGGTTGTGAGCGGATTTGATATCCACGTTGCCGCGGGTGTCCTTGATTTGCACCACGGGGCCGTTTCCGGTAAAGAAGCCCGTCATCAGGCGCACTTCCTCCAGGGAACCGCCGCCGTTGCTGCGCAGGTCAATTATCAGGCCATCCACATTTTCCTTGTTCATCCGTTCCAGGATTTTTTTGACATCCTTGGCACAGCGGCGGTCTCCGCCTTCCATGTCTGCGTAGAAGGAGGGAAGGCTCAGCACGCCAATGCGGTTCCTGCCTTCCGGAGCTCCGGTAAGTTCAATGATTTCACCTTTGGCAAGTTCATCCTTCAGAGGTACCTTGGAGCGGGTCAGCGTAATGATTTTGGCCTGTCCGGGGGCGTCTGCCGGCTCTACTTTCAGGCGCATCTGGGTATTTTCGGATCCGCGGATCATATCCACCACTTTGTCCAGCTTCATGAACAGGATATCCACCATTTCTCCGGAGTTGTCGGAGTCAATGGCAACGATGCGGTCGTTCAGCTTCAATTCTCCGGATTTGTCAGCCGGCCCTCCCACAACGATACCGGTAATTTTGGTGGAACCGTCGTCTTCACTGCCCAACAGGGCGCCGATGCCGGTGAGTTCCGTACCCATGGAGATTTTGAAACGGTCCACCTGGCGCGCACCCATGTAATCCGTATGCGGGTCATACGTCAAGGCTACGGCGCTGAGCAGTGTTTCCGCTACGTCTTCCAGATCCGTTTCCTGAATATTGCGCTGAATGCGTTCATAACGCATAAGCAGTTTTTCCTCCGCTGGTTTCTCATTGGCCAGGGGATCGGGCTTGTTCTGTTCCTTGGCCAGGCGCGCTACGGTTTCACGGCGCAGGATTTCGGACAGGAGCTGTTCCTCCACCATGTCTTTCCAGACCTGCTGCATTTCCGCCTCATCCTTGGGCCACGCGGCTGTTTTGCGGCGGGAACGTTCGATAGACTTGTCTTTGTCAAAGGTGAAGCCTCCCTTTTTCAGCAAATCCCGCGCATAGGAGATGCGCTGCATGGCGCGCTGGCGGTAAAGGGCGTGCATGGCCTGGGCCGCATCCATCATCTGGCCGGACATAAGGTAGTCGTCCAGCTCCTTACCGTATTTTCTTTTGAGGGCGTCTACGTCCTGCTGGGTGAAGAATATTTTGTTGGGGTCTACCTTGCGCAGGTAGGTTTCCAGGAATTTGGCGGATAGTTCATCGCTGAATTCTTTGCGGGAGAAGTGGAAATTCTGGAGCAGCAGGGACATTTGCTTGCCCACCTGGTTGAAGTCCGTAGCCGCAGAGGCGCAGGAAGTAATGGCGGCTGCGGCCAGGGCCGAGAATGCGGTGAGTCTAATCCAACGGAATGAGTGCATGTTCATAACGGAAAAGGGTGCGTTTTTTTCCATTTGGGGAAAAAGCTGGCGCCGGGATGTAAGTGTTACTGATTTGCAGGTGATTGTCTATCTTATAAAACGTCCACATGACGCTATTTTGCTCTCCTTGTTTCTGGAAGGGGACAAGAGTAAATGGAAGCCGGTTCATCCGGAAATATCCGGCGGCGGCAGGGGGAGGAAAGAAGAGAATTCATGGGTGGATAAATCCACCATAAAGTTTGAAATTTTGTGCGGAAGTCCGGCATTTGTCATATTGGAGCTGCATGGAAATGGATTTCATTTTACGGATGTTTTTTTGCATTTTTTCCGCTTTTTGTTGTTGCGTGCTTTCTTTGGTTTTCCGTTGCTGCATCCTTCCCGGAGAGGGAAAAGTGGCGGGATGACTGCTTTCCTGTTTGCAGCGGGGAGGGTGAGGATGGGGAGAACGGACGTTTTCCGAAGAGACGCCGCAGGAAAGGAAGCATTTCAGGATTGAGGTTGCAACGGTTTTCTGTACACTTCGCGTGATGATGAGCATACCGAATCGGGACAAGAGTTTTTCCGGAAGCAAGATGGGTGTTCTGCTGCAGCGTTCATTCAGCACCGTGGTTTTGCTTGGGTTGCTGGCCGGGGCTTTGTGGTGGGACTGCGAACTTGGGTATTACGGTCTGGTCTGCATTTTCTGTATTTTGGCCGCCTGGGAATGGCGGCACATGCTGCTGCGTTCCGGAAAAGCCTCCCAGCCGAACTTGAGCTTTCTTTTCGGAGTGGCGTACCCCGTATTGCTGTCCTGGTCATGCTGCATCACTAAATTCCGGGAAAGCGCCCTTGCGGAACAGGTTTCTTTCCTCATCCCCCTTCCTCTTCTGGTGGCACTTGCCGCTCCGGTCCTCCTGGTAGTGGTTGCCTTCATCCGTGAGATGAAGCACCCGGTGGATGGAAGCAGGGCTCTCCGTTCCGTGGGTACTACGTTGCTTTCCTTTATTTATCCCGTCTGGCTGTTCTCTTTTGCCATTCTGGCCCTGCATCTGGCGTATATGAGGGCGGGGTATGTTTATCCGGCCATTGTCATGTGTGTGCTGTGGGTCGTTCTGGTAACGAAGATGGCGGACATTTTTGCCTACGTGAGCGGGTTCCTGCTGGGCGGCCGCCTTTTTTCCCGCAGGCTCATTCCCCACATCAGCCCCAAGAAAACGTGGGAGGGCCTCCTCGGTTCCTGGGTGCTGACGAATGCGGCGGCCATAGGGCTGGTTTTCCCGATGTTCAGAATTTCCGTCTTGTCCATAACCCAGGTACTGGTACTGATGGGATGCACATCCCTCATTTTCCTGCTTTCCGTTTACGGGGATCTGGCCGGGTCCCTGGTTAAACGCAGCCTGGCCATCAAGGATTCCGGTTCCCTGCTGCCGGGGATAGGAGGAATTTTTGATTTGATTGACAGCCCTTCCTTTACCGTGCCGTTTTTCTGGTTTCTGCTGGCCTGCATCGGCTGAATGTCCCCGGCACGAACGGATTCCCTGTAACCCGGTATGGTTTTTTCTTCTCTTCCCATTGAGGAAATCCGCGGAGAATTGATGGAGGCTCTGCGGGTTCCTTCTCCGCGCATTTTGTTGAAAGCTCCTACCGGCTCCGGCAAGTCCACCGGCGTTCCTCCGATGATGGATGACGCCGGTCTGGGAGACCGTGGCCTGATTGTCGTTGTACAGCCCCGGCGGATGGCCGCTCGCCTGCTGGCGCGGCATGTGGCCCGGCTGCGCGGGGTGGAGCTGGGAAAAGAAGTGGGGTATGCGGTGCGTTTTGAACGGTACATTTCCTCCCGCACCCGTATCGCGTACGTGACGGACGGCATGTTGGAGCGCTGGCTGACGGAATGGCCCTCCCTGGAAGAGGTGAGCGCCGTGGTGTTTGATGAGTTCCATGAACGCAGCCTTTCCGGGGATTTATCCCTGGGGCGTGTGCTGGATCTGCAGGAAGGGCCGCGCCGGGATCTGGCCGTGGTCGTGATGTCCGCCACACTGGAGATATCCGGTCTGCGGGAATATATGGGAGGTTCCTGCCGGGTTCTGGAAGCGCAAGGCAGGCGGTATCCCGTGGAAGTCGTTTACCGGGCTCCCCGCCTGGTCAGTGACGGACGCGGCAGGGTGGCTCCTCCCCCTATATGGGAGCAGGCGGCGGATGTTGTGCGGGAGGCGGTGAGGGAGGATGACTGCGGGGATGTGCTGGTATTTATGCCGGGCGTGTATGAGATACGGAAAACGGTGGAGTTGCTGGCAGGAAAGCCGTGGATGAGCGGCCGGGACGTTTTTTCCCTTTACGGGTCTCTGGCGCCGGAGCAGCAGAATTGCGCCGTGGAGCGGGGGGAGATCCCCCGTGTCATTGTTTCCACTAATGTGGCGGAAACTTCCCTGACGATTGAGGGAGTGCGTACGGTGGTTGATTCCGGGCTGGTCCGCCGGTCCGGATGGGATCCGTACCGGGGGATGGATACGCTGCATCTGGTGAAGATTTCCAAGGCGTCCGCCGCTCAGCGCGCAGGCCGTGCCGGGCGCGTGGCTCCGGGGCGCTGTTTCCGGCTGTGGAGTGAGGCGGAACAGGCCCGGAAGGAGGATTTTGACCCGCCCGAATGTTTCCGGGTGGATCTGGCCGGAGCCGTTTTGAATTTGGCTGCCTGGGGCGTCACCGTACCGGAAAATTTCCGTTGGCTGGATGTTCCTGCCCCCCTGGTGATGCAGCGGGCCGTGAATTTGTTGGCTGCCCTGGGTGCGACGGAAGAGGATGGAAGCCTGACGGATACGGGAAAAAGGATGACCGCTTTTTCCCTGCCGCCCCGGCTGGCCCGTCTGATGGTGGCCGGCCAGGATGAACAGTGTGCCGTGGAGCTGGCCGCCGTTGCAGCCCTGATGCAGGGAGAAGGTGTTGCGGTAAAGGGGGGGCTGAACGATTATTTGCGCGATTCTGCGGATTACACGGATTTCCAGGCGGAGTGGCGCGCGGTGGAGAAGGCTGTGGATGCCGGTTTTGGGGCGGCGGCGTGTACCCGCTGGGGCATCTCTTCCCGCGGGGCGCGGGAGGCATGGATGGCATACCGGCAGCTTCTGTCCGTCGGCAGCCGGGGAAAAGCCCGGGAAACGCCGGGACCGGATTTTACGGCGGCGCGCCCTGCCGTAGTCCGTGCAATGATTGAGAGTTTTGCGGACCATGTGGGTGTGCGAAATGGCGTGGCAGCCAATACATGCCGCATGGCCGGCGGGGTGGGCGGCAGGCTGGCGGAAGGAAGCGTGGTGTTTCAAGGAGAGCATTTCGTAGCCGCAGAGGTGGCGGAATTGTCCGGAAAGGCGGTGGAAACCCGTGTGGGACGCTGTACGCTGATTGCGCCGGAAGATTTGCGTTCCATTTGGCCGGAGCGTTTTTCCTGCGGGGAGGAAGCCGTATTCGATGCCGCTTTGCGGCGCGTGCGTCTGCACAGGAAGCTGATGTATGGAGATCTGGTGCTGGAGGATCGTGACCGCGGGGATGCCCCTCCGGAGCTGGCCGCCCCGGTTTTGGCTGAAAAAGTAGTGGACGGAACCCTGAAGCTGGTGAAATGGAATGATGCCGTGGAACAGTGGATACGCCGTCTTAATGGTTTGAGCGTTTGGATGCCGGAACTGGGGCTGCCCCGGTTTTCGGAGGAGGACAAGCTGGTCGCCATTTCTCTGGTCTGTGAAGGGGCCGTGGGTTATAAGGACATCAAGGAAAGGGAAATTATTCCCGTGCTGAGAGATTGGCTTTCCGGCTGGCAGGCGAAGGCGCTGGACGATTATGCCCCGGTAAGCCTCACGTTGCCCAACGGCCAGCACGCCAAGGTCAGGTACGGGGAGGATTCCTCCCCGGTGATCAGTCTGACGGTGCAGCGCCTGTTCGGCGTGGCGGTTTCCCCACGCATTGCCAACGGGGCCGTACCCGTGATTGTGGAGGTGCTGGCCCCCAGCCAGAGGCCGTGGCAGGTAACGGGATCTCTGGAAAGTTTTTGGCGGAACGGATACGGGCAAATGAAAAAGGACCTGGCGGGGCGTTATCCCCGGCACCGTTGGCCCGACCCCGGGGAACTGGATTTCCTTCCCCGTTCCCGGTGATAAGGAGAAAGGATTTTTCTGTAACAAAACAGTAGCAAAATCGACCGTTTCCGTGTAAAGAGGCGGTGGTGCAGCTCGCGGATGCCCTCCGCCCACCATTCACAAGAGACAGTTATGGACTCAATTTACTGGATTATCATCACAGCCCTGCTGCTTCTGGCGGCATTTGACTTGATCAACGGCGTAGCGAATGACGCCGTCAACTTCCTCAATTCCGCCATCGGTTCCAAGGCTGCACCCGTGCGGGTGATCCTGACCGTAGCTTCCATCGGCGTGCTGGTGGGGGCCTGTTTCTCCGGAGGCATGATGGAAGTGGCCCGCAACGGTATTTTTCACCCGGACATGTTCAGTTATCATGAAGTGATGCTGCTTTTCCTGGGGGTAATGATCAGCGAAGTGATTCTGCTGGATACCTTCAATACTTTCGGATTGCCTACGTCCACCACCGTTTCCCTGGTATTCGGTATTTTGGGGTCTGCCGTAGCGACGGCCCTGTTCAAGATTTCCAAGCTCCGCCTGGTTCAGTCCGTGTGGGATTTCATTAATACGGACAAGGCTTTTGAGATTGTCACCAGCATTCTTCTTTCCGTAGCCATCGCCTTTACGGTGGGCACCATCGTCATGTGGATTTCCCGTCTGGCGTTCACGTTTAAATACCAGTCCCGGTTCAAATGGTTCGGCTGCTTCTGGTGCGGCATTGCCATGACGGCGATAGCCTATTTTGCCGTTTTCAAGGGCTTGAAGGAGTCTACCCTGATGGAGCCCTCGTTCATCCAATACATTGACCAGAATCTGGGCATGGCCCTGCTCACGGCCTTCGGCGGTTTTTCCGTGCTCATGTTCCTGCTTCAGCATTTGTTCATGACGAATATTCTGCGCCTGACCGTTCTGGCGGGCACTTTTTCCCTGGCTCTGGCCTTTGCGGGCAACGACCTGGTGAATTTCATCGGCGTTTTCATGGGTGGTCTGGATTCCTTCCAGTACGCCAGCGGCGTGGCGGCGGCCGGTGGCTCTCCCTCATCCATCACCTCCATGGAGTGTCTGATGCCGGGGCAGGGCATGCCGGTAAACCATTATATTTTGTTCGCCGCGGGCTGCATGATGATTTTTGCCTTGTGGTTCTCCAAAAAGGCAAAAACGGTGATCGCCACCGGCGTGGAACTTTCCAGGCAGGGTGAAGGCGGTATTGAGCGTTTCGGCTCCGTCCCCCCCGCCCGCGCCATCGTTCGCAGCGCCATCGCCCTGGGACGCGGGGTGAAAAGGCTTATTCCCGCCCGCATGCTGGTGCGCATGAACCACCAGTGGGATCCCGCCCCCCAGCCCTTGAATCCCAAGGACCGGGTGGCATTTGACCTGATTCGCGCCACGGTGAACCTGACGGTTGCTTCCCTGTTGATTGCATGGGCTACTGGCAGGCAGCTCCCTCTTTCCACCACGTACGTGACGTTCATGGTGGCGATGGGCTCCTCCCTGGCGGACAAGGCATGGGGAAGGGAGAGCGCGGTTTACCGTGTAACTGGCGTGCTGACGGTGATTTCCGGCTGGTTCATGACCGGGCTGGCTGCCTTTACGCTGGCCGCCGTCATGGCTACCATCCTGCATTATGGACAGGTGTACGCCATCTTCGGTCTGCTGGCCCTGGTGGTTGTCATTCTGGTAAAGTCCACCATCATGCACCGCAAGCGGGAAAGCAAGCTTTCCGTAGAGCGTTTTGACCAGATTACGGAAGAAAATATCCTGGATATATGCAGCCACCAGATTGTGGATAGCACGCTCAAGCTGCGGGAAATTTACAATGACACCGTGGAAAACTTTTTCCAGGGGGACAGGAAGGCCCTGAAAGAACTGGCGGATGCCGCAGAACGGCTGGCCATGACCAGCAGCGAACATCACAAGTACGATATTCTCCCTATTCTGTACAAGATGCAGTCCCGTTCCCTGGATATGGGCTACCACTTTGTGCAGGCCCTGGAGCATCTGAATGAAGCTACGCAGAGCCTGTCGCAGTTTTCCGAGTCCATCTTCACGTATGTGGATAATAACCACACGCCGTTTACGATTGACCAGGTGGACGATTTGAAGGAGGTGCATACCGCCCTCATCAAGCTGCTGGATGAATATTGCAAAATGCTCCAGACGGGGACGTACATTCAGTTCGACTATACGATGGTGGCCCAGGAACAGCTTCTTCAACTGGTGGCAAAGGCCACCAAGCGCCAGATCAAGCGGGCCCAGCGCAACCAGACGCGCACCCGTTCCTCCCTGCTTTATCTGAACATGCTTAATGAAATGAGGTTTATGGCCGTGCAGGTGCGGGCCCTGACCAATGACGAACGAAACTTTGTAGCAGCCTGAAGCGGCGGTTCTCTGTTTTTTTCACGTAAGGAAAAAAATTCTTGAGCGTTTAATTCGTGAAGGTATCCTGAATGAACAGGGATGTTCGATAAGGGAGGAACGAGAGCTTCCCTTGTCACCAGGAATAACCCTGATTTCATAGGTAGTTAGTTGGAGCGGCTACGGGAGAAATTCCGTAGCCGCTTTTTTGTCTTCCCGGGCCTTGTGTCATACAAAAGAAATAATGTTTGAACATATTTGCCGTGCGTTTGTCTCACCCATAACGGTTATGATCCGGATGCAGTGAAAGAGAGAGCGCTTCATCCACTTAAGGACTCAACCGTCTTCATAGGTAGTTAGTTGAACAGCAGCCCCGGCGAAGGGATTCGCCGGGGTTTGTTCATTTCCGGAAGATGTATTCCGCGCTGTAAACAGCTGGAAGGGAGGGGAAAAGAAAAAATAGGCTGCGTTTTGCCACGGGGTTTGATTGACGTGTGGGATGCGTCAGGGCATAGTGGCAGGGTATGAAGAGAGCGTTTTGCGTGATAGCCGGTGCATGCAGCCTGCTTGGATGGGCTCCGGCGGACGAGACGGGCATGAACAATGTGCTGGAGGATTGGCGGATGAGGCAGTCCGACTGGGAATCCGCATTGAAAACGGCTGAAAGCGGGGAAAAAAGGGCGGAATTGATGAAAAACCGTCCGGATGCCGTTCCGGTGGCTCGGGAATTATGGAGGCTGGTAGGGCGCGACCTTCAGAAACCCGAGACTCAAAAATCCTGCCTTCTTCCGGCTGTCGTCTGGTTTCTGGATCATCCCCAGGCTGTAGCGCAGGCGTTCCCCAATGGAGACATGGCCAGGAAAATTGTCGTGTTCTGCCTGGATTCCCTGGAAAATACGCTGTTCCGGGAACAGGGGGCAGGAAAGGCGGCGTATGCCCTGAGCAATTCCCGTGACCTGCGCTGCCGCGTTATTCTGGAACAGATCAAGGATTACAACCAGTTCCCTGAGGACCAGGGCCTGGCTTCCCTGGGCCTGGCCATGGTGATGAAGGAAACGACAGGGATGCTTCAGGATGACGTCAGGCTGGTGGCGGCCCGCGGAAAATTGCTGAAAGACGCCATTATCAAATGCTATGATTCCAGTTTCGGCCCTATTCCGGTTCAAAATATTGTGAAGGAGGAACTGTATGAAATACGCAATCTCAATATTGGGCAGACCGGGCCTGAAATCAGCCTTCCCTCTACCGCGGCGGCCGGAAAAGTGACGCTCCCCTCCGGGAATAAGCCCGTGCTGGTGGTTTTTTGGGATCCGCAGGATATGCGTTCCGTTCAGTTTTTGCAAAAAGCCGCGTCTCTCCGGAAAGAATTTCCCGGTTTGACGGTGATGCCGGTGGCTCCCGGAAAGAGAGAGAACGTAGAAAAGGCCCTGTTGAACTTGAAAATGGATATGCCCTCCCTGGTGGATGAAAAAGCGGCGGCGTTTAAGGATTACCGGGTGAGGCTCACTCCGCGGGTGTATCTGCTGGACCCTGCGGGGAAAATCCTGATGCGCGGCACGCCGGATATGCTGTTTGACGCCAACCTGTACGCGGTCATGGGCAAACTTGAGGGAAAAAAGAAAGAAAAGCCGGATGGGAAAAAGTCTCCCTCCTCCCCTGCTTCCTCCAAGCCTGTTTCTCCGCCGGCCAGGATTAATTCCCCGGATACGCGCGTTCCCTCTGTTTCCCGGCCTGATAGGCCGCGGCCCGCGTTCCCTTCCGCCCCCTCCGGTGCGGAGGACCATTCTCTTTCCGCTCCTCCTTTGAGGCCCATGCCTGAATGATCCGTTTCATGGAGGGGATTCTGTTGAGAAAGGCCGCGGAGGACGTGGCCCGGGTTCTTTCCGGAGCAGGACACACCGTATATTTTGTGGGCGGCTGTGTTCGGGACAGATTGCTGGGATATTCCGTGAAGGATATCGATATTGCCACCTCCGCCCGCCCGGATGAAGTGTTGCGCCTGTTTCCGGATGCCTGGGAAGTGGGCGCCGCCTTCGGCGTGGTGCTGGTACGCCGCGAAGGTTTTTCCTTTGAGGTGGCGACCTTCCGCAGAGACGGAAGCTACAGGGATGGCCGGAGGCCGGAGGCCGTCTGTTTCACGGATGCGGAAGAAGATGCCCGGCGGCGTGATTTTACCATGAACGGCCTCTTTGAAGATCCGTTTTCTTCGCCTCCGGGCCGTGTGGTGGATTATGTAGGCGGAGTGGAGGATATCCGGGCCCGCGTATTGAGGTGCATCGGGGAGCCGGACCGTCGTTTTGAAGAAGATTCCCTGCGGCTGATGCGCGCCGTACGTTTTGCCGTTACCAGGGAAGTTCAGGTGGAGAAGGAGACGTGCTCCTCCATTTTCAGGAACGCTCCGCTGCTGGCCCGGATTTCCCCGGAACGCATCCGGGAGGAACTGGACAGGATTTTATTGTCTCCCGGAAGGAAACGGGGTGTGGAAATGCTGGTGGAAACGGGGTTGATGAAGCATGTCATTCCGGAAATATACGATATGATAGGCTGTACGCAACCTCCCCAATGGCATCCGGAAGGAGACGTATACACCCATACGCTGATGATGCTGGATGCGCTGGGAAGGGACGGCTCCCCCGTGTCTTTGAAGCTGGCCCTGGGGGTTCTGCTGCATGACATCGGGAAACCTCCCTGCCGTCAGGTGGATGAAACGGGGCGCATCCGTTTTTCCGGTCATGACAAGGAAGGCTCTTCCATGGCCAGGGTCATTTTAAGAAGGCTGAAATATTCCAATGCCGTGGTGGATGCGGTGTGTTCCATGGTGGAGCGCCATATGCGCTTCATCAACGTGAGGCAGATGAGGAAATCTACGCTGCGAATGTTCATGAACGCTCCTCATTTCCGGGATGAACTGGAACTCCACCGCCTGGATTGCCTTTCCTCCAACGGACTGGTGGACAACTGGCAATTTGTCAGGGACTTCATGGATTCCTACCGGAATTCCCCTCTGGTTCCTCCTCCTCTGGTGACCGGGCGTGATCTGGTGAATCTGGGGCTGTCCCCGGGGCCTAATTTCGGGAAATGGCTGTCCCGTCTGCAGGAACTTCAGTTGGAGGGAACACTCCGGACCAGGGAGGAAGCCCTGCTGCAGCTGGGACAAATTGCCCCGGTGGAACAGAATGCGCTTGCAGAATACCTGAAAAAGTTAGCATTATAAGCGTCAAAATTTGATTATTTCAACTCATGCGTCCTGTCATTTATCAACTATTTGTTCGTCATTTTTCCAATATGGAGACCCATGGAGTTGACTGGGGGAGCCGGGAAACGAACGGGTGCGGAACTTTTAATGGAGTGACGGATAAAGCCTTACGTGAAATAGCACGGATGGGGTTCACACACATCTGGCTGACCGGGGTATTGAGGCACGCTACGCAGACGGTCCATCCCGGGCTGGCCGCCCAGCCGGAATCCATCGTAAAAGGCCTGGCAGGAAGTCCCTATGCCGTGGTGGATTATTTTGACGTGGATCCGGACCTGGCCTCCTCCCCGGAGAAGAGAATGGATGAGTTCAAGGCTCTGGTAAAGCGTTGCCGGACGGTGGGGCTGCTGCCGATGATGGACTTTATTCCCAACCATGTTTCCCGAGCCTACCTGGCGGACTGGGACGGGCATGACGATTTTGGAGAAGGGGATGATCCCCATACGTTTTTTTCTCCGGAGCAGGGGTACTTTTACCTGACCTCCAACAGCCCTGGGGACGGTCCACCCCTGCGTCTGCCGGACGGCCTGTTTGAAGGGGAAATGACGTTCGGACGTGTGACGGGCAACAATGCCGTTACATGGAATCCCGGCAAGTACGACTGGTATGAAACGGTCAAGCTCAACTACGGCTATAACTTTATGGCCGGTCTTCCTGCCCTCCGCCTGTTGCCGGGGTGGACCAGCCCCAAGCAGCATGTGCCCAAGACATGGCGCATCATGGACGATATCCTTTCCTTCTGGCAAAGCCTGGGCATCGGCGGTTTCAGGTGCGACATGGCCCAAATGATCCCCATGGCTTTCTGGAAATGGGCCATTTCCCGTTCCCGGGTGCGTCTGCCGGACGTGTTTTTCATGGCGGAGGCATACAACGACCACATGAAAACCACACCCGGCGATCCGTGCGCCGCCCTTCTGGATGCCGGATTTAATGCCGTTTACGATTCCGACTGCTATCATCTGGCGCTCCATATGTACACGGAAAATAACTGGGCCAATGACTTCGACCGGCTTTTCCGAAGCAATCCCATATACATGACCCACGGCGTCCGCTACGTGGAAAACCATGATGAAACGCGCGTGTGCTCCCCTCTTTCCTGGGGCGGCGTGGGGCGCGTTGTTCTGCCGGCGGTCATGACGCTGGTGTATGCCTCCGGGAGCGGTCCCGTGCTGGTGTACAACGGGCAGGAAGTGGGGGAACGGGCGGAGGGGCCCGGCGGTTTCGGCGGACATGACGGGCGTACCAGTATTTTTGACTATACCTGCCTCCCCCGGCTCCAGCCCTGGGTGGCGGATGGCCGGTTTGACTCTTCCCTGCTGCCGGAAGAGTCCGCAGAACTGAGAAATTTTCATCGGAAGCTTCTTCCTCTGATGCAGCATCCGGCGCTGGATCGGGGAGATTTTTACGGCCTGAACTGGGCTAATATGAAAAACACCACTTTCGGCAGGGAACCGGCGGAAGACACTTCCGGCCACTGGGTATATGCCATGCTCCGGCATGATGCCCGCGCCAGGGCCACCGTGCTTGTGGTGGGGAACCTTTCTCCAAATATCAATTTCTACAACCTGCGCATTTCCATTCCCCAGCACGCTTTCGGCTGGTGCGGCATCCAGACGGATCGGGTACGCGTCAGAAACCTGATGGACGCCGAGGGTGAGGACAGGATTTTTGAGCGGCGGGAATTGATGGACTGCGGTCTGTCCCATCCCCTGAAACCGGGACATGTGGGCGTGCTGGAACTGTCTGCCGTTTAGAGAAGCGTTCCCTCCGGAGGGAAGCTGCAGCCTTTGCCGATATTTTTTACTCTGCTGGGCGTTTTTATGATGACGGGCGGTTTTTAATTCGGTATAGTCCCGGAAATTCCTATGACTAGACGTTTCCCTCACTCCATGTCTGCCATTCAGCAAATTGCCATGGCGCTTGCCGTTGCCGGTATTGGAGCCGGCCAGGGGCTGGCCCAGGAGGGGGCAGGGGCCGCACGCCGGGCAGCAGCCCGGATGGAAGAGCAGGCTCAGGCTTCCATGCTGCTGTTGGGGCAGGCGCGTCAGCAATATTCCGAGGGCAAGTACCAGGAAGCTCTGGACAATTACCGCAGAAGCCTGACTGCGCTGCCCAAATCCCCCAATATGGAGAAGCGCCGCCGTTTCCTGGAAACCAGCATCGCGGATGCCAGCGTGGCCGTGGCCCAGGAATATATCAAGGCGGGGCGTTACGATGAGGCCGTCAAGTTGCTGGAAGATGCCCTGAAATCCACTCCGGACCATGCCCTGGCCAGGCGCACGTTGGAAATAGCCCGCGACCCGGTGCGTACGAATCCGGCATTGTCTCCGGAACACGTAAAAAATGTAGAGGAAGTCAACCGTCTGCTTCACCTGGCTTTCGGCTATTATGAACTGGGTCAGTATGATGCGGCCCTGAAGGAATTTACGTCCGTCCTTAAGACGGACCCTTACAATACGGCGGCGCGGCGCGGCATGGAACTGGTTAACCGCGCCAGAACCGCCTATTTTAGCGCTGCCAGGGATGAAACCCGCAGCAGTGCCCTGGCGGATGTTTCCAGACAGTGGGAGATGCCCGTTCCTTTGACGGAAACACCGGAGGAACCCGCTTCATTTTCCCGGCCGCTGGATAACCCGGTGGTGAATGTGGACCAGAAACTGGGCATGATCCGCCTGCCCCGTGTGCAGCTGGATGGAGCGACGGTGCAGGAAGCCGTGGACTATCTGCGCAGCCAGGCCAGGACGCATGATGCCACTGCCATGACTGCGGCGGAACGCGGCGTGAATATTTCCGTGGATCCCGGTCCTGCAGACAGCGTTTCCGCCAGGGACGCCGCCGCCAAGAGAATTACGCTTAATCTTCAGAATGTACCTCTTCGTGAGGCCCTGGAATACGTGGCGCGCGCATCCGGCCTTATTCTGCGGACAAATGCCTTTGGTGCGGAACTGGTATCCAGTTCAGACGGAACTTCCTACATGGTCACCAAGTCCATTACCCTTCCGCCGGGCTTCTTTTCCGGATTGTCGGAGGACTCTGGCGCCGAAAATTCAGACCCCTTCAGTTCCGGTGATTCCGGTTCTTCCGGCATGACCCTGAAACGGGTGGATCCGCAAAAGGCGCTGGCTTCCATGGGGGTGAAATTCCCGGAAGGCAGTTTCATTAAATACAACTCGGGCAACTCCACTCTTCTTTTCCATGGCACGCCCAGAGATTTGAGCATGCTGGAGGAGCTGGTAGCGGCCAGGACTGCGGAACAGCCCCTCCAGGTGGTGGTCAGCGCGACCTTTCTGGAAGTCAATCAGACGGACTTGGAGGAATTGGGCTTTAACTGGATCGTCAATCTGAACCTGGACCCTACCAAGTGGTTCATGGGCGGCGCGGGAACCGATAAAAATGACTATAACAATTCCGTGCTGGACAGTGCCGCCAATGTGGCCGGAGCCGTCGCTCCCGCAGGAGTGGTGGGCGGGCTGCGTTCCGGCAACCAGGTTTTTACGGAAGATAGCATTGACAGCATGATAGAACGCGGCACTTCCGCCAGAAGTTCTGATGCGACCTATGTTCCCGGCGGCGCTCCCAGCATCGTCACTCTGCGCGGCATGTGGAGCCACGCGGATATCACGATGATTATGCGCGGCCTGAGCCAGAAAAAAGGCACAGACATCATGCAGCATCCTTCCGTGATTGTGCGCCCCGGTGAAAAAGCCACCTTTTTCAGCGGCAGGGAACTGATTTACCCTACGGAATATGATCCGCCTGAAGTTCCCAACAGCACGGGCAATAATAATGACTGGGGCGACAATGACAATAACGGCGGCGGTATTCCGGTCATGCCCATGACTCCCGCCCATCCCACTGCCTTTGAAACCAGGCAGCTTGGCACGATCTTCAATGTGGAAGTGACCGGCATCAGCGATGACAAATCCATCGTGGAAATGACCGTAGTGCCGGAAATCGTGGATTTTGACGGTTTTATCAACTACGGCACGTCGCTTTTCGTTCCCATGGTCTCCCAGGAAAAGGACGCAAAGGAAGAAGTCGTCATGGTGAAAACTTCAGACAACTTCATTCTTCAGCCCGTGTTTTCCACGCGGCGCTTGACCGCTCCGGTGCGCATAGCCACCGGCAATACGCTCGTCATCGGCGCCTTGAAAAAATCCACTTCCATTACGTATGAGGATAAAATTCCCGTTCTGGGGGATATTCCCTGGGTGGGGCGTCTTTTCCGTTCCAAGGGGTCCAAGGAACAGCGCAAGGCCATCATCATCATGGTAAAGGCGGAAGTGGTGGATCCGGGTGGCAAAAAACTTTATACGCCGGATACTTCCATTCCGGACGAGGAGGTCGCGGCAGGGGACGCTTCTCTCCCCGCCCTCAGCAATGCCCAGTAACCTTTAACCGGATCAAGACCATTGAAAAACAGCGGTTCCGATTTTGAGTCTTCTCCTTCCCAGGGGGCTGATAATATCATGCGTCAGCTGCATGCGTCGGATTCCCACGGAGTAGAACGGAGAAGGGAAGTAGTAGTGCGCCCGGACGGCAGCAAGGTGATCCGGGTGGAAAAGCGCCGGCGGACTTACAGTGACGACCAGCGGGACGCCAAACAGGCCATGTTGAAAAACAAGCGTTTTTTAATAGGCCTTTGCATTCTGGTTCTGCTGGTTGCCGGTGCGCTGGCGGGGACGTATATGTACCGCCTTACTTCTTTCAATACGGAGGAATTTGCCGGCCGTCTGCAAGCTGATCTTTCCGCCGCCTGGGGCGGAGATGTGAAAATTTCCGGAATGGCGGTGGATGGCCTTACCATGAAGGCTTCACGCATCAGGGTATCCTTTCCGGAAGATTCCTGCCTGTCCTTTGTGGCGATGGAAGGCATCTCCGGGGAAATTTCCGCCGTGCCCTTATTCATGGGGAAAATCAAGGGGGAAAGCCTTAATGTGTCCAGGGTGGTAGTTGGTTTGCGGCCCGGATTCGTTAAATTTGCCGTACCGCAGACGAAACGGGAATTGCCGTTCGTTTTCCGGCGATACACAGCGCCGCGTCTGGAAGTGGGGTATGCCCATGGGACGGAAGAATTTACTCTGGAGAGGAATGGCGCTCCCTTTTATATGACGGCGGAAGCCTACATCCGCACGTCCGGGAACGGACCTGAACCGGAATACGTGCTGGATCTGTCACAGCAAAAATTGAAAATCAAGGGCTGGCCGCTGATGGGGGTAGATTCCGGTTCCGTCATTCTAAACGGGAGCGGCGTCAAGCAGCTCACTTTTTCCGGTTTTCTGGACAAAGGGCGCCTGCTCAATAAGCCTACGGATCTCAGCCCCTTCATGATTACGGGGAATTTCCTTCTGGGTACGGATTTCCGTCACCAGGCGTGGACTTTGACAGGAAAAAATTTCGATCTCGCTTCCCTGCTGGGAGATGATTTCTCTTCCCTTCTCAAGGTGCAGACGGGAGAACAGGAAGGGGATGAAAAGCATGAATTGAAGCTGGATTTTGCTTTGCCTGTAACAACTGAACAGAAGAGGCCCTCCCTAAAAGGATACAGCGGTTCCGTTATCAAGGCGACCATGATCAGGCTGCCTGTTTTGCGCCTGCTGGCGGCCATGACTGCCCGGAATACGGAAATAAGGCTGCCGTACTCTTCTCCCGTCTTTACGTCCGGTTCTTTCCTGCTGGAAAGCGATGGAACGGGCCGTTCCGCCTCCCTGAAGGAAATTTCCCTGTTTGAGCAGGGCTTTCTGGGAGTGACCGGGGGGGTGTACAGCAACGGTACTTCCTTGACGGGGAAGCTGGTTTTTAAAATTCCTTCCTACATGGTGGACAGCCGGAAACTGCCTTCCGGCGTGACGCAGGAAGGGCATGAAATTATTCTTCCTGTGAAAATTTCCGGTACTCCGGAGTCTCCACAGGACAACTCTGCCGGAATGTTCCAGGAAGAGGCGCCGCGCACGGGCCGCCCGGAAATGCATACCGCTCCTTCCCGTGGAATAGCTCTTCCAGCTCCGTCAAATTCCTCTCCTTCCCGTATTACGGTAGACGGATTCATGTGATATTGCCAGGACTCCATGCTGCTGCTCAATCCTATTGTTCGGAAAACATCTGAAAAGCGTTCCCGCTGGTGGACCAGGCTGGCCGGATTTGGCCTGTGGTCCGTACTCCAGCCCATTTGCATGAGCCTGAATATCCGTTCCATCAAGGAGGAGCATGATGATGTTTATACGGCGCCTTTTCTGGTAGCTCTTTGGCACAACCGCACGATGGTGCCGGGTTATGCGTGGTCCCTGGCCCAGAAGCCGCTCAAGATGAGTGTGCTTACCAGTGCCAGCAAGGACGGCGCCCTGGTGGAGGCCGTATGCAGGCATTTTGGCCTGGGTGCCGTCCGGGGATCTTCCGGACGGCGGGGGGCTCTGGCCTACATGGAAATGATGCGAAAGGTCCAGGAGGGGGATGTCTGCTTCTGTTTTACTCCGGATGGTCCGCGAGGCCCTATTTACGAAGTGCACCACGGTATTGTCAAACTGGCCTCCCAGTCAGGGCTGCCCATCGTTCCCGTATGCATCGAATATGAAAGCTGCTGGCGTTTGAACAAGACCTGGGACCGCTATGCCATTCCCAAACCGTGTTCCAACGTAAATATTCTATGGAAAAAGCGCCTGTTCATTCCTCCGGACGCGACGGATGAACAGGTGGCGGATTATGCCCGTCTTCTGGCCGGGCTGCTTGGCGAGGGGCTTCCGGACTTCCCGCCTCTTAACCAATCATTATTATGCAAATCATCGATGGAAAACAAGTAGCTTCCCAAGTGCTGGAAGAGGTTGAAAGGGATATTGCCCGGCTCAGGGAACAGGGAATAACGCCCGGTTTGGCCGTGGTTCTGGTAGGGGAAGATCCCGCTTCCCAGGTATATGTAAATTCCAAGGTGAAAAAGTGTGCGGAGCTGGGGATGAATTCCCGTAAAATAGTTCTCCCTTCCGACGCCTCCCAGGAAGAACTGCTCCGGATTGTCCGTGAATTGAACGTGGATCCTGCCGTCCACGGCATACTGGTGCAAAGCCCGCCTCCTCCCCATATCGACGAGGCGGCCGTGGTCCTGGAAATAGACCCTGCCAAGGATGTGGACGGCTTCCATCCGGAGAATGTCGCCAAGCTGGTGCTGGAAGATGAGACCGGTTTTGTGCCCTGTACCCCTCTGGGCTGTATGAGGCTGTTAAAGGCCGCCGGCATTGAAACGGCGGGAGCGAATGCCGTGGTCATTGGCCGCAGCATGATTGTGGGCAAACCGATGGCGCATCTTTTGATGTCCAAACAGGCAAACGCTACCGTAACCGTGGCTCATTCCCGTACGAAAAACCTGCCGGAACTTTGCCGTTCCGCTGATATCATCGTGGCAGCCATAGGCCGGCCCGCTTTTGTGACGGCTGATTTTGTAAAAGACGGCGCCGTAGTGGTGGATGTGGGCATCAACCGCGTGGAAGATGCCTCCGCCAAGCGCGGCTATCGGATTGTGGGAGACGTAGCCTATGACGAGGTGGCTCCCAAGTGCCGGGCCATTACTCCCGTGCCCGGCGGCGTGGGGCCGATGACTATCGCCATGTTGATGGCTAATACGGTCAAAGCGTGCCGCCAGCAGACGGGAGCCTGACGAAAATGCCGTGACGTCCGTTTTTCTTGTCAAATGAAGGAAAGTAAGGCAGTATTCAGTTACCATTATGTCAAGTAAATTACTCGAAGGCAAAGTTGGTGTCGTAGTCGGCGTAGCGAACAAGCGCAGCATCGCGTTCGCAATTGCCAAGGCGTGGCATGAAGCGGGCGCAAAGCTCATCTTCAATTATCAGGGAGAACGTCTCAAGGACGGAGTTCTCAAGCTGATCCATGAGAACTTCGGCGAGGATGTTCCCGTTTATGATCTGGATGTCAGCAGTGATGAATCTGTTAACGCTTTCTTTGAAAGGGTCCGCCAGCATACGGATAAAGTAGATTGTCTGCTGCATTCCGTGGCTTTTGCCCCGAAGGAGGCTCTTGGCGGCAGTTTCCTGGAAACGGGCCGCGAGGCGTTCAAGATTTCCCTGGATATCTCCGCTTATTCCCTGGTAGCTCTTTCCCGCGCCGTGGAACCCATGATGTCCGACAACGGCAGCATTTTGGCGATGTCCTATCTGGGATCCGAAAAAGTGGTTCCTAACTACAATCTGATGGGAGTTTCCAAAGCTGCCCTGGAAGCCTGCACCCGTTATCTGGCTTATGATTTGGGCCGTTCCCGCGGTATCCGTGTCAATTGCATCAGTGCAGGCCCCATGCAGACGCTTGCTGCTCGCGGTGTTTCCGGTTTTAACACCATGTTCAAGGTGTATGAGGAGCATGCCCCTCTGGGCCGTTCCTGCACGGGTGAGGAATTGGGAGCCACCGGCGTTTTCCTGGCCAGTGACGGCGCAGCCGCAATCACCGGGCAGGTGATTTACGTGGACGGCGGTTATCAGATCATGGGAATGTAACGCGTTCCTTGCGGAAGCTTTCTTCCTGTTCACAAGCCGTACCGGTTTTTCCGGTACGGCTTGTTTATGGTTTTATGGAGAAGGTAAGGAGGGCTGGGGGCTTCCTGGCTTCTGTCGGAAAGGCCTGTTTCCCCGCTGCGTTTCAGGGGACGAACACTTTCAGCGAGCCGGGGCGGGTGATGCGGACCGGAGCGTTTCCTGCATAATCGCCGTCCAGTTCGCAGGAGGCCTGTCCGGCGGAGGTGACGGTTCCCCCCGTCATCCGGATGTATTCAAAACTGCCGCTCCTCCGGGAATGAAAGCCCCCTTGGACTGCGGCCATCAGGAATTCCCCGATGATGGAAGTAATGGAATGCCTGAATACTACTGCGTCCAGAAGGCCGTCACTGTTGTCCGCTTCAGCAAAGAAGTTAAGCGGCCCGCCATACTTGCGTCCATTGCCGAAGATGATGGAACGGCCTTCCAATACCCGGCCTTCATCTGTGGTCAGGGTGAGGTGCGGCTGTTTTTCCGTACAGACGCGGGCGCCGGCAATTACATAGGCAAGGGCTTTCCATTTTTTTTTCATTTCCCATGTGGTCAGTTCTACGGCTCGGGCATCCGCGCCAATGCCCGCCATTTGGAGAAAAACTTGCCCGTTGAATGCGAACAGGTCCACATTTTTGGAACGCCCCGTGTTCAGAATGTGCAGGGCATGGTCGAAATCCGGGCGGATTCCTATTTCCCGTGAAAAAACATTCATGGTACCCGCAGGGAAGGGGGCCAGCACCGTTTCCGTATTGCAGAGAGCCCTTGCCGCGATTCCCAGCGTGCCGTCCCCGCCTGCCACAGCAACGGCCGGCGCTCCGGAATTAGCCTGAGAAACCAAATGGTTCAACATGTCTTCCCTGCTTTCCGGTTCAATGACGTCAAAAAAATCCCGATGCCGATCCAGCCAGCGGCGGAATCGTCCGGCTCTGGCGCTGCGCGCCGTGTTATTGAAAAACAGGGGAATTTTCATGGAGCGGACACGAAGAAGTTCAAAATCTGAACCGGGGCTTCCGTGTGTGCCACAGGTTCATGGCGCACGGTTCCGTCAGGCAGCTTGAACTCCAGCATGCCGCGGGAAATATTGTCCGGCAGGAGTACCTCAAGAAACTTCCTCATGTCGTCGGACGGTCCGGGTGTAATGCCTTCCGCCAGAACTTTCCCTTCTTCCGATTTGAGGACGACGTGCAAAGGAAGCCTTCTGGCACCGTTTTTTCTCTCTTCCCTGATGTCCAGCATCAGCCGGCTGCCGAGCACATATTCCGGTTGGGCCGCCACCCATTCATTCGCCAGTTTCATGTAGCGGTCCGTGATATTGACGGCGGGGACGGTACGGCTTTCCGGAGGGAAAGCCAGCGCGTGCCGTTTGTCGTCGTAGCGGGCTTCCCATATCATAGGAAAAAAGGCTCCTGAAGGTTCTTTTTTCCAGGAGGTGGCATAAATGGCGTTCTCCGGTTTGCGGGGATCCAGCATGCTGATGGCGGACATCACCCACGGGGTGTTGAAGTCCTTTTCATTGTATTCCAGCATTTTCCATTCTCCGTCACACCAGGCTTCCACCCAGTTGTGGTTGCCGCGCACGTGGTTCCAGGTAAGAACGCCCGCCATGCGGGCCGGAATGCCCACGGAGCGAAGAGCGCAGATTAGCAGGATGCTTTGGCCCGTACAGGAGACCTTGCCGGATTGCAGGGATTCCTTGACTCCCTGGTGGGGAACTCTTCTCTCCGTGGAATAGCGTACATTCAGGGTTTTCTGGATCCGGGAGGCGATGGCGAGGGCGGCTTCCCGCCCCGTCTTGCATGGGGAAACAAGCGGTGCGAAGAGGTGATGGAACTGCTCCCTCCATTCGTCGCGCGGTTCGTTGACCACGGCATAAGGGAGAACATTATTTTCATAAAGTTCCCACGGAACCTGGGCAGCCCAGGGGAATTGGCTCCGTGCAGCCAGGGCGAGGCGGACTTCCCGGACCAGCCTTTCTTGCGTAACCGTCCCCCTGTCCTGCGCGGGCATGTGGGCACGCAGAAACTCCACCCCGTCCTGAATGGCGTCATGGGCGGCGCAAATAGCGGCGGTCAGGCCCGGAAGAAGGGCGAAAGGCAGCAGATTCATGAACGTTGAAATTCATACCTGAATTCCGGGAGGGAGACAAGCTTCCTCTTGCGCAAGAAGAGTATGGAAATGGGCAAAGAGATGCGTGTCTTCCGGCGGAGTGGGGGCAAAGGGTGCGTCGTTATCCAGAATATCCTCGCAAATGCGCATGAAATCGCGGGCGGTTTTCGCCCTTTTCATGTAATGGTCAAAAGTGTCGGGAAGTCCCCGCGCGGTATAAACCAGGTATTTTTTCATGCGGTGGATGTGTTTTTCCTCCACATAATGTTCCTGCATTTCCCGCGTGCGTTCATAAAGGCGGCGAATATAGTGCAGCACGTTCCGGAAAGTAAGGTCTGCTGCAGGATGGCCCTGAAAGCGGGAATGAAGCTGTGAAAATATCCAGGGATTGCGCAGGGCTGCCCGTCCAATCATCAGCCCAGCTGGCCGGGCCAGCCGCACCCATGCCTCCGCTGTGGCTGCATCCACAATATTTCCGTTGGCGACTACTGGGCATTTCAGCATTCCTGCGGCCCATTTCACCCATTCCGGGTGTACCGGGGAGCGGTAGCCCTCACGGACGGTGCGGGCGTGGATGCACACCCTGTCCGGGGAATGGGAGGCAATTACCGGAAGAATCCGTTCAAACTCGTCCGGCGTTTCGTATCCCAGGCGGCATTTGACGGTGAAGGCTCCGGGGGGCAATACGTCCCGGAGCGCTCCCAGGGCCGCGTCCATGGCCTTCAGGGACCGCAGCATGCCTCCGCCCGCATTTCTCCGGCATACGATGGGAGCGGGGCAGCCCATGTTCAGATCCACGCCTGCACAGGCGTGTTCCATCAGGACCTGCGCATCCCTTGCCAGGTATTCCGGTTCATGGCCCACGAGCTGTCCGTAAATGGGGCGGCCTGTAGGATTTTCATCAATGGAGCGCAGAATGTATGGCGACATCTTTTTATGATGGGCCACCGTCCGGAAATACTCCGTGATGAAATAATCCGGCAGGGAATTCAAGTCCTTCAATGTGTTGAGGAAAGCCAGATCCGTCACATCTTTCATGGGGGCCAGGGCCAGGAGCATGGGTCTGTGCATACCGTGAAAAGCTCCGGTTGGCAAGCTGTGATTGTCTTGACGAAAGAAGGAAAGTGTGGAAGCTGGGAGCATGAATCAGGACTCAACCCGCAAAGCCAGAGTGAATGTGAGACGGGCCGAAGTAATGGAGCAGGTGGAAAAGGAAATCCAGCAGCATTACCAGAGTGAATTGATTTCCCACATCCGTTCTGCGGGCAATGTGTACAATCTGGGCCATACGGAATTTTTTCTCGCCCGGGAGTTCGGGTTCTGCAACGGCGTGCGCCGTGCTATTGATATAGCATATGCGGCACGCAGAGTGTTTCCGGACCGGCGGATTTTTCTGATTGGGGACATTATTCACAATCCGGAAGTGAACCGACAGCTGGAGGAAATGGGCATTCGAAAACTTCCCTGGAAGCAGTTGGATTCCTCCTATGACCGGGTTGCTCCGGACGATGTGGTGATTATTCCTGCGTTCGGTGTTCCCACTCCTTTCATGGATGCGCTGGAGGAGAAGGGCGTGCAGATTGTGGATACGACATGCGGGGACGTGATGAAGGTCTGGAAAAGAGTGAAGAATTACGCCGCCATGGGGATTACCTCCATTATCCACGGTAAGGCTACCCATGAGGAAACCAGCGCTACGGCTTCCCGGGCTCTTGGGGAACGGGGAAGGGGGAAATACCTGGTGGTTTACGATTTGGAGGATGCCCGTATCCTGTGCGACTACATCATGGGCCGCGGAGACCGCGAGGCATTCCTGAAACGGTTTGAAGGATGCTGTTCCCCGGGATTCGATCCCGACCGGGATCTGGAGGAGGTTGGCATCGCCAACCAGACCACCATGTTGAAAACGGAGACGCAGACGCTTCAGAAGATGGTGAAGGATGCCATTGTTCAGAGGGACGGGGACGATGATAATTTTTATGTGTTTGACACCATTTGCGGTGCTACCCAGGATCGCCAGGATGCCCTGTATGAACTGCTGAAAAATCCTCTGGACGTCATGTTTGTGGTGGGTGGCTACAACAGTTCCAACACAACGCATCTGGTGGATATTGCCAGGGAGCATGTGCCCACGTATTTCATTGAGTCCGCAGAATGCATCAAGTCCATCCAGTATGTGGATGCTTTTGATACGAAGACGCGGGAAGTGCGCCGCATGACTACGGAACCGGTAGTGCAGAACCTGGGCAAATCCCTGAAGGTGGGAATTACGGCGGGCGCCTCATGCCCGGCCAACCTGATTGAGGCCACCATCCTCCGCATTGCGGATCTGCGCAAGTAGCAAAACGCCTCCGGTTTGGTGAATGAGAAAAAAGAAGAGTTCTCTTTCAACGGCGGCACGGCCGTTTTTTCCGTAACACGGCGCAGTTGCCTGGGCCGCGGAAGAAAGCATAGGGAAAACTGCGCGGGAGCGTTTCCTAAATTTCCAAATCTTCCGGTGTAACGGAACGTTGTTCCCGGGATGCAAGCAGTACAGCTTGTTCCACGACATATTCCGTATTGGAGTCAAAACGGTAGGCGTTGCAGTTGGGACACACTGCCGTAGTCAGGGATACGATGGAACCGCAGGCTTCGCAAACCTTGAAGTCCCCGGGACGGTCAATAATCAGTTTGGCTTTATCCAGGCGGGATTGCTGCATGGGAGTAGAAAATAAAACAAGCCGCTCAGCAGAACAGAGCGGCTTGCCATAAAGAATCGTCAGAAAACCGAAGTGAAAACTCAGGCGATTTTTGCGATGGCCTTGGCGGCCTTGCTCTTGTAGTTGGCTGCACGATTGGCGGGGATGGTGCCAACCTTGGCGGCTTTGTCAACGGCTGAGGAGAAAGTGTTGTAGGCAGCAGCAGCGGCTTCCTTGTCGGACGTTTCCACCGCAGCGGCAACTTTCTTGCGGAGGGTCTTCAACTTGGAGGTCACGGCGCGGTTGCGGGCGGTGCGGGTTGCTGTCTGGCGGATGCGCTTGAGTGCGGATTTGGTATTGGCCATGTTTAAAAAAGGTTCGGTTTCCGTTTCGAGGTGGCAAAAACATTAGAATAACAGGACAAAATGTCAAGCTCTTGATGTATTTTTTAAGGCATTCCTTTCCTGCACGGGCTGACTGTGGGCTTTACCGGAAAAGGAGTTTGTGGCACTATATTCTCCCGTTATGAAGAAACGCGTGGATTTGCCTGAAAAAAGATATGAAGGATATATTTTTGATTTGGACGGCACCCTGGTGGACAGCATGCCGCTCCATTACAGGGCATGGCGTGAAGCCCTGGCTCGAGCGGGGGCTCCGGACCATGTGTTCCGGGCGGATGAATTTTATTCCTGCGGCGGAAAATCCGCCAATGATGTGGTGCGTTTTTTAAATGAACGGTACGGCATGCACATGGATGCGGAGTCCACAGCTGCGGACAAGCGCCGCATTTATTTGGAAATGCTGGAAAAGGAAGGCATGCAGCCTATCCAGGAAGTGGTGGAATTCGTGCATTCCCTGGGAGACGCCCCCAAGGCGATAGCTACCGGGAGCGCCATGCTGGGAGCGTCCCGGACTCTGGCTGCTGCCGGACTTTCAGGCCTTTTTGATGTGATTTTGACGCCGGATGAGGTGGAGCATGGCAAACCTGCTCCGGACATGTTTTTGAAGGCGGCGGAACTCCTGGGGGCATCCCCGGACCGTTGCGTGGTTTTTGAGGATGCCGAACCCGGCATGAAAGCTGCCGCGGCCGCAGGAATGGACTGCGTACAGGTCCGGCGGCCATCCCTGTCCTGATTCCTCTTTCCGGATTTGGTACGGAAGGGGATTCCGGGATTTTCCTCCTTTCTCCATGCCCTTCTTCCTTTTAAGGAAAAGGCTTCACATTGCGCCCGGAATGCGTTAGAACCTTTTTTCCTATTGAACAAATAAAATATTATTTGCACATGAGCACAAACGACAAAACATCATCCGCCCCGACGAAAACCCGCATGACAGGAGCTGAAGTGCTCGTGGAATGCCTCGTGCGTGAAGGTGTAGACGTCGTCTTTGCCTATCCTGGCGGCGCCAGCATGCCGATTCATCAGGCCCTGAGCCATCAGCCCAAGATACGGACCATCCTGCCCCGCCATGAACAGGGCGGGGCATTCGGCGCGGAAGGCTATGGCCGCGTTACGGGCAAGGTGGGCGTTTGCATTTCCACTTCCGGCCCTGGCGCCACCAACATGATTACCTCCATTGCGGATGCTTATCTGGACTCCACGCCTCTGGTGGCGATTACGGCTCAGGTCATGCGTTCCTTGATTGGACGCGGCGCCTTCCAGGAAACAGACGTATTCGGCATGACCGCCCCTATCGTGAAGCACAGCTATCTGGTGACGGAACCGGAAGAATTGCCCCGTATCATCAAGGAAGCCTTCTACATTGCCTCTACGGGCCGTCCGGGCCCTGTGCTGATTGACATGCCCAAGGACGTGCAGGAGGCCGTGTTTACACCGGACTTTGACATGGAGATGGATATTCCCGGCTACAACCCCGTGCTGCCCGTCCCTGCGGACAAGCTGGAAGAACTCATCCCGTTGATTGAAAACGCCAGGCGGCCTGTCATTTACGCCGGTGGCGGCATCATTTCTGCGGAAGCTTCCGGGGATCTTCTGGAATTTGCGGAACGTTCCCAGATTCCTGTGGCGACCACCCTGATGGGCATTGGTGCCATGCCGGAAACCCACCCTCTTTCCCTGCGTTGGCTGGGCATGCACGGAGCCGTGTTTGCGAATAACGCCGTGAATGAAGCGGATCTGGTTATTGCCCTGGGTGCCCGGTTTGACGACCGCGTGACAGGCGCCGTCAATATGTTCTGTCCGGAATCCACGATCGTTCACATTGATATCGACGCCAGCGAGATCAATAAAAACAAGAAGGTGGCGTATCCCATCCGCGCAAACGTGAAGGACGCCCTCCGGGTGCTCAACTCCGTTCTGGCCGCAAAAGGCTGGGAGCGCAAATCCTCCGGCTACACCCGCACTCCTGAATGGTTCGGCGTGATTGACGGCTGGAAAAAACAGTACCCCTTCTCCTATGAGGACCGCAAGGGGTATATCGCCCCGCAGGCTGTCATTGAGGAGCTCTACCGCCAGACGGCGGACAAGGACCCCATCATCTGCACGGGGGTGGGCCAGCATCAGATGTTTGCCGCTCAATTCTTCAAATTTGACAAGCCCCGCCGTCTGGCCACTTCCGGCGGTTTGGGAACCATGGGCTATGGACTTCCCGCCTCCATGGGAGCGTGCCTGGCTTATCCGGACAGACTGGTCGTGAATATTGACGGGGACGGTTCCATGCTCATGAATATTCAGGAGCTGGCAACCATTCATGTGGAGCGTCTGCCCGTCAAATGCATTATTCTGAACAACCAGCACCTGGGCATGGTGGTCCAATGGGAAGATTTGAAGTATGATTCCAACCGGGCCCAAACCTTCCTGGCGGACCCGCACGACAATTATGATCCTACCCATAAAACGGAAGATGTCATCTACCCGAACTATCCGCTTATTTGTGCCGGATTCGGCGTCAAGTGCGAGCGTGTGCTTCGCATAGAGGAGCTTCCGGCGGCTATCACCCGGATGATTGAATCCCCTGAGGCCTATGTCCTGGACGTCATGGTCCCCCATGATGTGCATGTGCTGCCGATGATTCTGGGGGGCATGAGCTACAAGGATGTGATTCTGGAACGTATTGCCGGGGATGGTTCCGCCAAAAAGGCGTCTGAACTGGGCAAGGAAATCCCGACTGCCCTGTAAGAGCGAGGCAAGCTTCTTCTATTGAGCCTTAAACAGGAGCCGTCCGTAAGGGCGGCTCCTGTTGCATGGCGGCGCAAGAGGAAGACAGGTCAGTTGACTGCCGTTAGGGTGGCAGCAAGGCATGTATATAGATCCGGATATTCCTGTTTTCCGGTAGGTGAATTCCTGGTTTTGTGAAGGAATGAGGAAGATGTTTCTGGACGCAGTAAAAAAGAACGGTTAGCATCAATGAGCCAAATTGAGTGCAAGCTGGCTCGGACGTGAAGTAACTGAGGTTTTCTAAGATGATGCCACATCGGATGCTGCGCTTGCGCCAACCTCAAGCTCACAGAAAATTGCCGGGAATCCGGCGCATGCTGTAAGCGATTGAGAAATGTAGCTTGACAGAAAAATTCCCTTTGATCAGGCCTGGCCGCATCCGGTTCTTGCATCAGGTTGGCGCAAGACCTTTGTTGCATGTTTGATACTCAAACCGTATTCGTCAGGCCGTCGCACCCTCACGGGTGCGTGAATTGAAACGCTTCAATTAGGCTATTCGTGTTGCAGAACTGCTGTCGCACCCTCACGGGTGCGTGAATTGAAACGTCTATATCGAAGACGAACCCAGAGTGACGGCCAGTCGCACCCTCACGGGTGCGTGAATTGAAACGCGTTAAATCTTGTCGCGGGACTGGCGTGATTGCGTCGCACCCTCACGGGTGCGTGAATTGAAACCAAAGACCTTTGGGCCATTGCGTCCGAACAGGTCAAGTCGCACCCTCACGGGTGCGTGAATTGAAACGTCTGGTACTGATCATCGGTAAATCCTTTCATGAGTCGCACCCTCACGGGTGCGTGAATTGAAACTGGCTCCTTTGCGGAACAGTTTCCGGGCCGCTTTGTCGCACCCTCACGGGTGCGTGAATTGAAACCGGTACATGTCAGGCCCCGGCCATGTGCATCCGCGTCGCACCCTCACGGGTGCGTGAATTGAAACTCTGGGATAAGAAGCAATCACCTTTCCAGTTTCCTGTCGCACCCTCACGGGTGCGTGAATTGAAACAAATTCCCGGGTAATGCCCTTTACATAGTTTTGAGTCGCACCCTCACGGGTGCGTGAATTGAAGTTTTTATGTATGTTTGACATATTTAAATACGAATCGTTGTTTTATTAAGGGAGGGAGATATATTGAAATAAGGGTATTTGTTGCTGAAGAATGAAAGATGGATTTTTGTGTTTTTTGTTGAATGCAATATTTTGACGGAGGAAGTTGGTTTTTGGCTGATAGAGGAGAAATGACGGGAAGTATTATTGGACGAATATGAAAAGATATTGTCTGGTTTCCGGGTTATGTTTGTGCCTGTTCATGGGGATATTTTCATGTATTCCGGAAGCTCCGGAGCATAAGACGGAAAAAGATGCCTCAGCCATTGTTCTGGATGAGGATTCGGATATAATCTGGAGGAATTTTTCTTTGGGCCGCGTTTCATTCGATGATAAGGCTCCGCATAGTAAAGGTTCCCGCATTTTTCACCGATTGATTCCAGATACGGAGGTTTATATCCGTCAGTTGTCCCGTATTGTTCTCCATACGTTGTATGAGAGTCCTGAAGAATGTATTGTTCCTGTCCACCATTTGCGTTTCATGCTGGAGGATACCGATGGCGTTGCCTTGCAAATGGGGAGGAAATGGAGAGGTTGCCATTTCCTGCAGCACGCGCCATATTGAGGGGTTGTTTAAAGATGATGATGATGCGGCGAAGGTTTATTTTGAAATTCGAGGAGTCTTGTTGCATGAGCTAACCCATGTTTACCAACAGGAACCCCAGGGGATAGGTTCCTATGGAACGAACAGGGAATTTAGAGCATTTATCGAGGGGATGGCTGACGCCGTTCGTATAGCTAACGGGGGATTCCATAGAGGAGCTTACCGTCCTACGGGCGGCAGTTATATGGATGGCTACCTCCATGCAGGTTATTTTTTTGTGTGGCTGCGGGATTATAAAGACCCTGAATTTCTACGCAAATTGAACCGTAGTGCTCTTGAGGTCGTTCCATGGTCGTTTGATGGCGCCGTTAAATATGCCTTGGGCAGCGAGTATCATATTGATGAGTTGTGGCGGGAGTATCAAAGGGTGATGGAAGAGGAGAAATAGAGGCGCTTCATAGTTCAGGAGTTTTGATGGGATATCTAGACAGGAGGCTGGAATAGAAGGAATGGCCGTGGAGAGTGTTCTTAAGGCGTGGGTATTTCTCGTTTACCATTTTTGAAAAGCAAGGTCTGAGTGGCCCGGCAGAAAGACAGGATGCCTCATGCTTCGCAGTATTGGAATCCTGGGCGGGACAGGGTGCCTTGGACAGAGGGATGGGAAACGGTGAGGAGGAGCGAAGCTCCCATGCTGCATGCTGGAAACGGGAGGCAGGGTATTCTTTCGGCTGGACAAACGGAGGGGCGGAAGACACTCTAGGGTTTCATGGAGGACATACGCTATTACAACCGCTATACGGGCAGGGAGGAACGGGAGCAGGTACTGGGGGAGAAGTATATGCAATGGATTTACGGCACTGCTTCGGGGAAGGCGGCACTGCATGTCCTGATTAAACGCGGCGTTTTTTCCCGTTTGCTGGGTTGGTTGAAGAATCGCCCTTCCAGCTCCCGCTCCATTCCCTCCTTTGTGGAGGAGTACGGCATTAATATGGAAGATTCTCTCAAGGGAGTGGGGGAGTTCAGGCATTTCAACGATTTTTTCTACCGCCGCCTGAAACCGGGAGCTCGCCCTTTGGCCGGCGGGGAGGATACGGCCGTTTTTCCCGCGGATGCCCGGCACATGGGCTGGGAACGCGCCGACCGAATTAAGAACGTTTTCGTGAAAGGGCAGCGTTTTGACCTGCCTTCCCTTCTGGGGAGCGACACCCTGGCTGAGCGGTATGCGGCCGGCGCCGTCGTCTTGTCGCGCCTGTGCCCTACGGATTACCACCGTTTTCATTTTCCGGTGTCCGGGGTGCCCGGTCCCTGGACAAAGCTGGGAGGCCCGCTGGCAAGCGTGTCTCCGTATTGCCTGCGCGGCCGTCTGGCGTGGCTATGGACTAATAAAAGGAATTTGACCCTGATCCGGTCAGAGTTGTGGGGAGAGGTCGCCATGCTGGAGGTGGGAGCTACCGGTGTTGGGTTGATTGAAGAGACGTATGTTCCGGGTGTTTTCTCCGCAAGAGGGGCGGAGAAGGGGTATTTTGCTTTTGGAGGCTCCACGGTAATGTGCTTTTTTGAACCGGGAAGAGTCAGTTTGGCTTCCGATTTGTTGGAAAAGACGGAAGAAGGCCTGGAGCTGTTTGCCCGGCAGGGTGATATGATGGGCACGGCAGCGACATAGCCTCTGGGCTGGCGTGCCTGTCCCGCAATGTTTTGAGTAGGGCTCTTCCCTAAAGCCTGATGATGGAACGCCCGGGGATGGACTCCGGCGTTTCAGGGCGGATTTTCGGATTTTTTGATTTTCCGAAGTGCCAGGCGGGTCATTTCATTTCCGCAATGGCGCGGGCCATATCCGGAGCCTTGAAGGTAGAGGAGCCTGCCACCAGCACATCCGCTCCGGCCAGAGCACACTGAGCGGCATTGTTTTGGCCAATTCCTCCGTCCATTTGAATGAGGAAGGAGGCGCGGTTTTCCGTGCGCCATTCGGCGGCTTTTTCCACCTTGTCCAATACGGAAGGCATGAAGGACTGGCCGCCGAAGCCAGGCACTACGGACATGACCAGCAGCAGGTCTATTTCCGCCAGGTAAGGTTCTACGGTTTCAAAGGGTGTGGCCGGGTTGAGAGCCAGGCCGTTTTTTACTCCGGCTTCCCGGATTCGCCCGAGTGTGTTGCGAATGTAGTAGGAGTCTCCCAGTTCCACGTGAAAGCAGATGAGGTTCACACCTGCCCTGACGAAGCGGTCAAAGTAGTGGTCCGGCCGTTCTATCATCAGGTGGGCATCCAGAAAGCGGTCCGGCCCCACCGCTTTTCTGACGGCGGCGCAGATTTCCGGGCCAAAGGAGATGTTGTCCACAAAGTGGCCGTCCATGATGTCCAGATGCAGCCAGTCGGCACCGGAGTCAAAGGCTCGCCGCGCTTCCTCCCCAATGCGGGAGAAATCAGCGGCCAGCAGGGACGGGGAGATCATGGTCATGGCTGAGGGAGGCTTTTCGGGATGTCAGTTGGCTACAATGTTGACGAGGCGGCCGGGTACGACAATTACCTTGCACACAGTGACGCCGTCCAGGAAGGTTTTCACCTTGGCGGAAGCCAGGGCCTGTTTTTCCAGTTCTTCCCGGGAGATGTCCTTGGGCACTTCCAGTTTGTCCCTCAGCTTGCCGTTCACCTGGATGACCATGGGAACGGTATTTTCCTCCAGCAGGGCTTCCTCCCATTCAGGCCAGCTTTTCTGGCAAAGCTGCGTCTGGGCCAGAGCCGGGAAGGCTGTTTGCAGGCGGCTGTGTATTTCTTCCGTAAGGTGGGGGGCAAAGGGATTCAGCAGAGTCAGGAAAGCATCATAGTCCTGAACGTCCACCACATCCGCGGAGGTCATGGCATTGGTGCATTCCATCATTTTCGCGATGGCGGTGTTGAAGGACATGCCATTGATGTCCTCCGTCACTTTTTTAATGGTTTTGTGCAATTCCTTGCGTACGGCAAGCACCCCGGCTTCCGGAGCGTTCTCCACCAGTTTGGAGTTGATTTCCCATTCTCCTTCCTGATTTTCCCGGAAGGCCACGCGCCAGACGCGGGCCAGGAAGCGGGAAATGCCTTCCACGCCTTTGGTTGCCCAGGGTTTCACGTCCTTGAGAGGGCCCATGAACATTTCATATAACCGCAGGGAGTCCGCGCCATATTCGCGGACGATGTCGTCCGGATTGACGACGTTGCCGCGGGATTTGGACATTTTCTGGCCGTCTTCCCCCAGGATGAGCCCTTGGTTGACGAGTTTCTGGAAGGGTTCATTGGTGCTGAGGTAGCCCAGGTCAAAGAGCACCTTGTGCCAGAAGCGGGCATAGAGAAGGTGGAGCACGGCGTGTTCCGTGCCGCCCACGTACAGGTCCACGCCTCCGGGGGAGCCGGCGGAGCCCATCCAGTATTGTTCCGCTTCCCGGCTGACGAAGCGTTCCGTGTTGGCCGGATCCAGGTAACGCAGGTAGTACCAGCAGGAGCCGGCCCATTGGGGCATGGTGTTTGTTTCCCGGTGGGCTGTGGGCGTGTAGGCTATCCATTCCGCAGCCTTGACCAGCGGGCCGCGGGGGTCTCCCGTGGGGGCGAAGTCGTCCAGATCCGGCTGGAGTACGGGGAGTTCGCTTTCCGGCAGGGCGCGGTGGCGACCGTTTTCCCATACGATGGGGAATGGTTCCCCCCAGTAACGCTGGCGGGAGAAGAGCCAATCGCGCAGCTTGTAGTTTACTTTGCGGCGTCCCTTGCCGTTTTCTTCCAGCCAGAGGATCATTTTTTCCTTGGCTTCCGGAGTAGGCAGCCCGGTCAGGAAGCCGGAGTTCACGCTGGAACCTTCATAACCGCAGAAGCCGCGCCAGTCCGTGTCTTCACTGGGCGGCTGAACTACCTGGAGTATGGGCAGGCCGAAGACCTGGGCAAAGGCGAAGTCGCGTTCGTCATGGGCGGGGACGGCCATGATGGCTCCGGTTCCGTAACCCATCAGCACATAGTCCGCGATCCAGACGGGAATTTGTTTTCCATTGACCGGATTGACGGCATAGGCTCCGGTGAAGACCCCTGTTTTTTCCTTGGAGAGGTCCGTGCGTTCCAGGTCGCTTTTGGAGGCGCACTGGGCGCGGTATTGTTCCACAGCATGTTTCTGTTCCGGCGTGGTGACGGTATCTACCAGAGGGTGCTCCGGGGAAAGAACCATGTAGGTGGCTCCAAAGAGGGTGTCCGGCCTGGTGGTGTAAACAGTGATCGTTTCTCCGTCCAGGGTGAAGTCCACTTCCGCACCTTCCGATTTGCCTATCCAGTTGCGCTGAAGCAGTTTAATGGATTCCGGCCAGTCCAGGGGCTCCAGCTCGTCAATGAGGCGTTCCGCGTAGTCCGTGATGCGCAGCATCCACTGGCGCAGGGGGCGGCGTTCCACGCGGTGTCCCTTGGATTTCCATTCCTCCACTTCCTCATTGGCAAGGACGGTTCCCAGGTCCGGGGACCAGTTGACGGCAGCTTCCGCTACGTAGGCCAGCCGGCGCTGGTCGATTTCTTCCCGGCTCAATCCCTGTTCCTCCAGTTCGGAAACGGGGCGCGCCTTTTTCAGTTCCTTGTTGTAGTAGGAGTTGTAAAGCTGGAGGAATATCCACTGGGTCCAACGGACGTATTCATGGTCCGTTGTTGCTATTTCCCGGTCCCAGTCGTAAGAGAACCCCAGCATTTTGAGCTGGCGGCGGAAGTTGTCTATATTCCGGAAGGTAGTGACGGAGGGGTGCTGTCCGGTTTTAATGGCGTATTGTTCCGCCGGAAGGCCGAAGGAGTCCCACCCCATGGGATGGAGCACGTTGAAGCCGTTCATGCGTTTGAAACGCGCTACAATGTCCGTGGCGGTGTACCCTTCCGGATGGCCCACATGCAGGCCCGCCCCGCTGGGGTAGGGGAACATGTCCAGCACGTAGTATTTGGGTTTGGACGCATCAAAGCCCCCTTCTCCGGGGTTATTTACTTTAAAGGTTTTCCTCTCGTCCCAGATCTGTTGCCATTTAGGTTCAAAAACGTCAAAGGGATATGGTTTCTTGCGCTCGGACATGACGGGAGGGAATGTATACTCCGCCCGCGGGTCAATCAAGCCTAAACCCGGCGGAGTGCAGGCGCTTCCAATGCTCCTGGGGCATGATGCCGTTTTTCGGAAAAAAGGGGAAAGGTAAGAAGACGTTTGCGCGTATTTTTTAACTGAAAGGTTTTTGTTGATTGCAACCATGAAGTTTACTTCCTGTATTATGTCCGCCGTTTGCGGAGTATTGTTCCTGTTTGCCGGGGCATCCGCTCTGGGCAATGGTTCCAACACTGTTTCCGGAAAGAAGCCCAATATCATCGTTTTCCTGGTAGATGACATGGGATGGCAGGATACTTCCCACCCGTTCTGGTCCGACAGCCAGGGCAACCCGAAGAAAACCTTTTTGAACAGGCGCTACCGGACGCCGAATATGGAGAAGCTGGCTTCCCAGGGCATGACGTTTACGGATGCATATGCCCATCCCCTTTGCACTCCTTCCCGGGTGAGCCTGATGTCCGGCATGAATCCGGCGCGGCACCGCGTGACCTGCTGGGTACGGGAACAGAACGGGACGACGGACGCCAACAGCAGGAGCCTCCTGCCTCCGGACTGGGCGTTGAACGGCCTTCAGCCTATAGGCACTCCCGCCAGGGGAACGACAAAACGCCCCATTTCCGGGGAGGATATGCGCTATCACATGACGCGTCCTTTTGCCACGGCGGCTACACTGCCGGAGATGCTGAAGAAGTGCGGTTATGTTACCGTCCATTGCGGGAAGGCCCATTTCGGCACGCAGGGAACTCCGGGTTCCAATCCGTTGAATATGGGATTTGATTATAATATCGCAGGTACGGAGATCGGCCATCCGGCGGATTACCGCGGTTCCAGGCATTACGGAAAGGGATTTAACCATGTGCGCGGACTGGATGAGAATAATTATTACCAGGACGATGTATTTTTGACGGAGGCCCTGACGCGGGAGGCCATTAAACGCCTGGAAGCCATCAGGACCAATCCCAGGGAGGCTGGCAAGCCCTTTTATCTGTACATGGCCCATTACGCTTTGCATTCTCCGCTGGATGAGCGCGCTTACGACAAGAGGTTTGCGGATGCCTACAAAAACCCGGAGGACGGCCACAAGTGGTCCCGGACGGAGAAACATTATTCCGGGCTGATCGAGGGGATGGACAAAAGCCTGGGGGATATCATGAAGTATCTCAGGGAACATCATCTGGAAAAAAATACCGTACTGGTGTTTATGTCGGATAACGGAGGCCTGGCCATCTCCGGCAGACTGGGCAATGAAGAGGCCAATTACCCTCTTTCCTTCGGCAAGGGGTCGTGCATGGAAGGCGGTATCCGGGAGCCTATGATTGTTTCCTGGCCGGGCGTGACGAAGGGCGGTTCAAGGTGTGCCGTCCCGGTGGTTATTGACGATTTTTTCCCAACTCTTCTGGATATCGCCGGATGCCGGAACGTAGAAGTTCCGCAGAAGCTTGACGGCTTAAGCCTGGTTCCTTTGCTCAAAGGCGGCCGGTTTCCTGAAGACCGCCCCCTTTTGTTCCACCAGCCGAATAATTGGGGGGAAGGCAGCCGGCAGGCGCCTCAGTATACTTCTTCCACCGCATTGCGTCAGGGGGATTGGAAATTGATTTACCGCCACCTGACCCAGAGCTTTGAGCTGTACCATTTAAGGAAAGATATCGGCGAGAAGAAAAATCTGGCTTCCAGGGAGCCGCGGAAAACCAGGGAAATGGCTGTTGTCATGGGCAGGTTGCTCCGGGAGAGGAAGGCGCAGATGCCAACCTATAAGAAGGACAATGAGCTGGGCGCTCCTGCCGGGAGTTCCGTTTCGTGGCCCGACCAGGTGAAGGGGAATGGTTTTTGATGATCCGCAATAACGTTTTTCCAAAGTTTTTTCATAACCCCCGGCAGGATTCACATCCCGCCGGGCGGACCGGGTCGAGGCTGGGGTGCCCTCACTTCTTTTTCCAGTAGTTTTTTCTGTCCGGTATAGGAATGGTGTGTGTTTTCTTTTCCGGATGCAGGATCATCGTTTTTCGTGAATGAAGGCCTCAGCTTTTTTCGGAGCAAGGGGAGGAATGAGCAAGGGAACTGGTTCGGGAGGGATAAAAAACGCCCCGACGGATATGGCGTCGGGGCGTGACAAGGGTTAAATAACGAAGTCCCCTGAAAGGGAGGGTTTAAAAATCGTCGGTGACAGCGGCATCATCCGTTGCCGTGGTATCTTCGCTTTCAGCAGCGCTGTCCGCAGAGGGCTCCTCTTCCGTTCCGGCAGTATCGTCGGCAGGAGTTTCTTCCGTAGCGCCTGGTTCAGAAACGGACGTTGCTGCGGATTTGGCAGCGGGCGCTGCGGACGGAGCAGCTCCCTTGGGCGGAACAACGATTTTCATGGCCGGAGGGGCGGGAACGGGAGTTTCCAGCCCGTCAGCCTTGCGGGTGCTGACGCGGAGTCCGTCAGCATAAGCCAGGTTTTTCAGGATGGCATAGCCCAGGGCGGGAGCCCGGTCCGTCGTGTTGACCAGCATCTTGAAGTGGTTGTTGACGGACATCTTGCGGGCGTCCTTGCCATTGCGGAAGGGAATGATGCCTGTCATGTTGCCGTCATTGTCAATGCAGATCGCCCAGAAAGAGCGGTCTACCTGGATGAAGTACTGCGGGCGGATGTAGTCCATCGTTTTCCATTCAGCGCCCTTGATGTATTCCTCCATGGCGCGGCGCGCATTGGCCGGCATGCTGCCCCAGTCAGCGTAAACCCGGGAGGTCAGCGTTTCACGGCCATTGTAGCCGTGCACGGATACGTGCTGGGCAGTAGCAAATTGACGGGCATAGCTCTCGGGAGAGGCAGGTTGGCAAGAGCTGGTGAAGAGCGCTGCTCCGGCGGTCAGGATGCAGGCTGCTGCAGTAGTGAAGGGATGAATGTTAGTCATGGCAATCGCAATGGTTACGTTATAAAAGAGGAAAATACATCCCATTTCAAGGAAAAGAATGCAGGAGGTACCGTTTTGTGCCGTTTTTTGACGTTTCCGTTTGATGCGGGGGGCTGGCGGGAGTGGGGAAGGCGTTCTCATGCCCGTCTCGCAGGTATGATGGTAAATTACTAAAATTTTTCTCGCAAATCGTTCTGAATCGCTTAGGTTGTCGTTGCTTTATGTCCGCCTTTATTATCAGCCTGCCGGCCCTGGAACGCAACGCTCTTATCCTGAGGGATGTGGCGGATGCCGCAGGGTGCCGCATCGCTCTGGCGCTGAAGGGGTTTTCCTGCTGGCCCTGTTTTGAGGCCCTGTCCCCCTGGCTGGACGGCTGCTGCGCTTCCGGCCTGTGGGAGGCGCGGCTGGCCCGGCGCAGGTTCGGGAAGCATGTGCTGACTTATTCTCCCGGCCATGCCCCGGAGGAAATAGCGGAGCTGGCGGAGATTTCCAGCCATCTTGATTTTAACAGCCTGACGCAGTGGAGCCGTTTCCGGGAGGAAGTGATGCGGCATCCCCGCTTTGTTTCCGGTGAATTGAAATGCGGCTTGCGCGTCAATCCCCAATGTTCCACCGGGCATACGCCCATATATGACCCCTGTGCCCCCGGTTCCCGCTTGGGCGTGACGCCGGACATGATGCAGGGGGCGGACCTGTCCGGCATTTCCGGTCTTCATTTCCATACTTTATGCGAACAGGGAGCGGATGACCTGGCGGTAACGATGGATGCGGTGGAACGCCACTTCGGCCATCTTCTGAGCCGCCCGGAGATTTCCTGGCTGAATATGGGAGGAGGTCATTGGATTACCAAACCCGACTATGACCGGAAGCTGCTGGCGGCACTTATCCGCCGCATCCGCGAACGCTACGGCGTGGAGGTATGGCTGGAACCGGGAGAGGCCGCTGCCATTCATACCGGGGTGCTGCGGTGCCGGGTGCTGGACCTTTTTTCCGCGGAGGGGGTGAATCATGCCATTCTGGATGTTTCCGCATCCGCCCACATGCCGGATACGCTGGAAATGCCTTATCGGCCGGATGTGTTCCAGATTGCAGGAGACGCTTCCCTCCGTTCCGCGCAGCAGCCCGCCGTACGGTTGGAAGGGGAGAGCTATGCGCTGGCGGGGAAGGCCGGGGAAAAAGCTTATACGTACCGGCTGGGCGCCCCCACGTGCCTGGCGGGAGACCGGCTTGGAGATTATTCCTTCGCGGAGCCCCTGGCGGTAGGTGACGAACTTGTGTTTGACGATATGGCGCATTATACGATGGTGAAGACTACGTTTTTCAATGGCGTGCGCCATCCGGACATCGCCGTTCAGAGAAAAGACGGTTCCGTGGAGACGGTGCGCCGTTTTTCCTATGAAGATTTTGAGGCCCGCCTGGGCTAGAATATTTGACCAGACAGATTGACATGGCAGCAGCTAAAGAAGGCATCAAGCAGAAAGTCCGCGGGTGGAGTCACCATGATTCCGCAGATTTGTACGGCATTGACGATTGGGGGAACGGTTATTTCCGCATCAGCAAAAAGGGAGAGGTTACCGTACGCCTGAATGACGAGGATGGAGGAAAGAAGGATGTCAGCCTGTGCGATCTGCTGGAGGGGCTGAAGGAGCGTGGGACTACCGTTCCCGTTCTGTTCCGGTTCCGGGATTTGCTGCGCAGCCGTATTGCGGAGCTGAACGACAGTTTCCGGAAAGCAATCAAGGAGGCGGGGTACCAGGGTAAGTACCAGGGCGTTTACCCCATCAAGGTGAACCAGCAGCGCCAGGTGGTGGAGGAGATTGCGGAGTTCGGCACCAAGTATGATTACGGTCTGGAGGCCGGTTCCAAGCCGGAGCTGATAGCCGCCATGGCCCATATGCACAATCCGAATGCCTATCTGATTTGCAACGGGTACAAGGATGACGAGTTTATTGACCTGGCGTTGACGGCCCAGAAGATGGGGCTGAATATTTTTATTGTGCTGGAAATGCCTTCCGAGCTGGACGTTATTCTGGAGCGTGCCAGAAGGATGGATATCCGCCCTAATCTGGGCGTGCGCGTCAAGCTGGCGGCCAAGGGGTCCGGTTTATGGCAGGAATCCGCGGGGGATAAGTCCGTTTTCGGGCTGAACGCAGCCCAGGTGGTGGATGTGGTGGATAAGCTGAAGCAGGTGGATGCGCTGGATTGCCTGAAGCTGCTCCATTATCATCAGGGGTCCCAGATTCCAAATATTTCCGTGGTGCGCGAGGGGCTGACGGAGGCGGTCCGCATTTACGTGGACCTGGTGAAGGAGGGCGCCCCTCTGGGCACGCTGGACATGGGCGGCGGCCTGGCCGTGGATTATGACGGTTCCAAGACGAATTTCCATTCTTCCTGCAATTATTCCATTGCGGAGTTTGCCCGTGACGTGGTGGAGGTTGTGGGAGACATGTGTTCCAAGTACGGGGTTCCCCATCCCACGCTGGTGACGGAGTCCGGACGGGCCGTAGTGGCCTATTATTCCGTGCTGGTGTTCAACGTGCTGGATGTGACGAGCGCGCCGGGCGAGGAACCTCCGCCCGAGCTTCCGGATGACGCTCCGGAGCTGTTGAAGGCTTTTGCGGACACGGACCGGACGCTGGCCAGGAAGAATATGCAGGAGTGCTATAATGACGCCTGCTATTACCGGGATCAGTTGAGAGCCCAGTTTTTTTACGGGAACGCCACCCTGCGGCAGCGCGGGCTGGGAGAGGCTTATTATTGGCATATCCTGAGCCGCATTTCCCGCATGCTGGCGGAGATGGAGACCATTCCGGAGGATCTCAGGGAGCTTTCCTGCTCCATGGTGGACTTTTATTACGGCAATTTTTCACTGTTCCAGTCTCTTCCGGATTCCTGGGCCATCCGCCAGCTTTTCCCCGTGATGCCTCTGCACCGTTTGAATGAACGGCCCACGAATAAGGCCGTGCTGGCAGACATCACGTGCGATTGCGACGGAAAGATAGACCATTTCATTGACCGTGAGGACGTGGCAACCGCCCTCCCCCTGCATGCCATCAAACCCGGCGAGGACGATTATTACATAGGCGTATTCCTGGTAGGAGCCTATCAGGAGACCTTGGGGGATTTGCATAACCTGCTGGGAGATACGAATGTGGTTGGCGTGCATCTGGAAGGCGGCCGCCCCGTTTATACCCATGAAGTGGAGGGCGATACGGTGTCCGATGTCCTTTCCTACGTGGAGTATGATCCCAAGGAGTTGATCAACAAGTTCCGCACGTTTGCGGAGCAAGCCGTAGCCGAGGGGAAAATATCTCCGTCCGAACGCCGGAGAGCCTTGGAAGTGTTCCGTTCCGGATTGAATGGATACACTTATTACGAACTGTAGGAAACGGTCTTGTCTTTTGCTTCAACAGGGAGCGTTTGTCCCGTGCCGGCGCGTTTTCCTTTGTTGCGGATCAGGAGACCGGCGGTTCTTCCGGCGGTTTCGTTTCTTCAATGACCTTGGCTGGCGTCAGGGCCCAGAAGCGCGTGGCCGTTTGCGGAGAGATGCCTTTCATGTTCAAGTACCGTGTGCGGAGCAGGGAGGAGGAGCGGTGCCCCATTTCCATTTGCAACAGGTTGTAGTCCTTGAAGTGCTTGGCGTGATAGCTGGCGTAGGTGTGCCGCAGGCAGTCCGGCACCCATGATTTTTTTCTTCCTCCCCAGCCGGCTTTTTTCCGGATTTTGCGCCACTTGATTGTCCACCCTTTCGGGCAGATGGGAGTTCCGGGGCCGGGTTTGGTCCTGTCACGGCAGAATTTGAGCCATTTGGCGAGCACGGGCAGGATGGTGACGTGCCTGGCGCCTCCGGTTTTGGTATGCTTGGAGTTCAGAATGATACAGCCGTCGCGGAGAGCGATGTTTTCCCAGAGCAGGCGTTCCACTTCCTGCGGGCGGATTCCTGCAAAGATCATCAGCGCCGCTCCAGCTGCGCAGCTTCCGTCAAATTCTTCCATGGCTGCCTTGAGAAGCTGAGTTATTTCCTTCAGCGTCAGAGCGGGGATTTCCTGCTCCTGCAGAAAAGGCGTGTCTACGCGGAGGATGGGATTCTCGTCACACCATCCGCGTTTGACGGAGAACGAGAAAATTCCGCTCAAGATGAGCCTCGCTTTGTGCCTCTGCCGGGATGTGGTAAAGGTATTCATCAGGATGTTCTGGCATTCCTCCACGCTCAGGTTGCGCAGGGAGGTGTGTTCCAGTTCCGGATTGCTCTTTTTAAGCTTGTGGATGATGCTCCTGATGTCCGTCAGCGTCCGGGGACGGCGGTGGCTTTTGGAACGCAGGCATTCCACGGCCGCCGTGCCGAAACTGACGGTTTGATGTTTGTTTTTAATGGCGTTCAATCCCAGGGAGACGACTTCCCGGCACCGGGTAATGGTACAGATTTCATCTCCAAGGGCTTCCTTGATTTCCAATACCAGCCTTGCAGCCTGGATCAGGGTGACTGATTCCCCCTCCAGAAGTGCGGCTCCGACATATTTCAATTTGTTTGTATTCGGTGCTTTTTTCATGTTCATTTCTCGTGTTTGTCCAAACACGGTTTTAATGAAAAAGGCTATCCTTATAATGGGGAAAACTTATGCTTTCCACTAGAAAACGCGTAACCGTCAAGGATATGTTGTTACTTATGTTTTCTTTGAACCGGCCGGAAAATCAAAGTTTCTGATGGTGCAGGAACCGAAAATGTTAGAAAGCGCGGCTCCCTGTGCTGAATGTCAAGATGGACGTGACTTGTCCGGCATGAGTATATTTCTGTTGGAAGAGGGGTAAAGGAACGGCCGGATGAAAGTATTTTACATGGCCGGACGTATGGGGTATACTGTTTCACTGTATCATGAACATCAGAATTCATTCTTTCAACGTATCATGTGCCGGCCTTTGCTGCGTATTGGGGTCTTTTTTCGCGGCGGACGCCCGTGAGATTTATCCCCTGAACGGTTCCTGGGATTTCAGTTTTAACGGGAAGCCTGCTGAAAAAGTGACGGTGCCCCATACATGGAACGCAGAGGATGCCGCCAATGGTGCTCAGGGGAAGCGGGAAGACGCCAAATCCGTCAACAGTGACGCCTACCGCCGCGGGCCGGCCGTTTATTCGCGCACGCTTCCGGTGGAGCCCAGGCCGGGCAAGAGGTATTTCATCCGCGGCGGGGGAGCCAGCATTGTTTCCGAGGTTTCCGTCAATGGGAAGCCTGCCGGCAGCCATGAGGGGGCGTTTACGGCTTTCTGTTATGAAATAACGCCCCTTTTGAAAAAAGGTTCCAATACGATTTCCGTTCTGGTGGACAACACGCAGCGTAATCATATCGCCCCCCAGCGCGGGGATTTTTCCATGTTCGGCGGGCTGTACCGGCCCATTGAACTGATTGAGACGGACGGTGTCTGCATTGATCCTCTTTTTTATGCTTCTCCCGGCGTTTTCCTCACCACAAAGTCTTTAAGCAAATCCAAGGCCGAGGTGGAAGTGAAGACCCTTCTCAATTCGGACGGAAAGGCCGGGGATGTGGATGTTGCCGTGGAAATCCTGGACATGAAGGGCAGGAAGGTAGCCGGGAAGACGGTAAAGGCCGCCGCCGGGGAAAAGAATAGACTGGAGGTTCCCGTAACGCTGGCAATCGCCAATCCCATACTCTGGAACGGAGTGAAGAATCCTTACCTGTACCAGGTGAAAACTTCCATCAGGACGGCAGATGGCCAGACGGATGAGCTGGTGCAGCCGCTGGGACTGAGGACGGTTTCCGTCAATCCCAAGGAAGGTTTTGTCCTGAACGGAAAGACCATGCAGATCAAGGGGGTCAGCCGCCATCAGGATATGAAGGGGAAGGGGTGGGCCCTTTCCCCGGAAGATGAGGCGCGGGATATCAGGCTGATTGCGGATATGGGGGCGGATGGGGTTAGAACGGGCCACTATCCCGCATCCACCAATATTTACGACCTGTGCGACAAGGCGGGGCTGATTGTCTGGTCCGAGGTCCCCAATGTCAACCTGGTGTGGGATACGCCGGAGTTCCGGGAGAATAACCGCCTCCAGGCCCGGGAGATGATTTTCCAGCATTGGAATCATCCCTCCATTTGCATGTGGGGAATTTTCAATGAAATCGGACACCAGCCCGAGGCTGCCACTAGAGGAGTGGACATGGAAGCTGAGTTGACGGAATTGAACAAGTTCGTGAAGGAGACGGATCCCTCCCGCATGACCGTGGGGGCCAGCAATCAGGCGGGCCGCAGAAAACTGAACAATATTCCTGACCACATCGCATTCAATACGTATCCCGGCTGGTACGGAGGAGGGCCCGAAACCATGAAGGGCAACCTGAACGGCTACATCCGCGACTATGGCGGCAAGATGGGCATTGCCGTTAGTGAGTATGGTCACGGCGCCAGCGCGGGCATGCATGAGAATCCGGCCCAAAGGCCGTCTCCCACCGGATTCTGGCATCCGGAGGAATGGCAGTCCCATGCGCATGAGATCAATTACAGGTGCATCAGGGAAAGGCCGGAGGTGTGGGGGGCCTTTGTCTGGAACATGTTTGACTTCGGTTCCTCTTCCCGTTTTGAGGGGGAAAGCCCCGGCATTAACGACAAGGGGCTGGTGACCTATGACCGCAAGACGCCCAAGGACGCCTATTTTTTCTACAGGGCCAACTGGAGCCCCCGTCCTACCGTATACATCACATCCCGCAGGTTTGCGGAACGTACGGAAAAAACGGTGCCCGTGAAGGTTTACAGCAATGGTTCCGTGGTGAAGCTGAGCGTCAACGGGAAGCCCGTTGGGAGTGTCAAACCGGATGATTTGAAGCGCGCCGTCTGGCCGGAAGTGACTCTCAAGCCCGGCGTCAACACTATTACGGCCACGGCTTCCATAGGAGGGAAAACGTACACGGATTCCTGCAAGTGGACGTTGAACCCTGCCGGAGGTGACGGGAAGAAGGATTCAGAGCGTTATCAGGATCCGTCCCTGAAAAAGTATAAGTAAGCAATTCCATATTCATTCCGAGATGAAGACGGTACGCGCGTTTCTGTTTTCCGTGATGTGTCTGGCTCCGGCTCTTCCCCTGCTGGGGGATGTTCCGGATTGGGAAAATGAAGAGGTGACGGGAATCAATAAGGTGGCTCCCCGAGCCTCCGTTTTTCCGGCATCAGATAAAACGTTGAGCTTGAACGGGGATTGGAAGTTTAAATTTTCCATGACTCCGGACGAGAGGCCTGCCGATTTCTTCAATCCCTCTTATTCCGTTTCCGGATGGGATACGGTCAAGGTTCCTTCCAACTGGCAGCTTTACGGTTATGGAACGGCCATTTACACGAATGTTCCCTATCCATTCAAGCCGAATCCTCCCAAGGTAATGGGGGAACCGCCCAAGAACTGGCCGGCGTACAGGGAGCGTAATTCCGTGGGTTCCTACCGCCGGGATTTCAATTTGCCCGTTTCCTGGAAGGGAGAGCAGGTGATGATCCGGTTTGACGGGGTGGAGTCCGCCTTTTATGTGTGGGTAAATGGCCGTCAAGTCGGCTATTCCGAAGATTCCTATACAGGGGCGGAGTTTGACCTTACTCCCTATGTCAGGCCGGGCAGGAATACGATTGCCGTGGAAGTATACCGCTGGAGCGACGGTTCTTACCTGGAGGACCAGGATTTCCTGCGCCTTTCCGGCATTTTCCGGGACGTGACCCTGTTTGCCCAGCCGCAGACGCACGTGCGTGACCTGTTCCTGAAGGCCGGACTGGACAGGGAGGATTACACAACCGGGGTACTGGACGGAACGTTCACCATCCGCAATTCCGGTAAAAAGGATATTCCCGCCGGCATGAAGCTGAATTATTCCATCGACGGGATTTCCACCAAATTGAACTGGGAGGGCAGGAACGGTTCCGGCCGCGTGCAGACGGATAACAGGGGAAGGCTGGATTCCGGAACGCTGGAGGTTCCCTCCATTCCCTCCGGAGGCGAGGTGCAGATTTCCCTGAACAGGAAATTTCCCGGTGTGAAGCCATGGACGGCGGAAACGCCCAACCTGTACAGGGTGACTTATTCTCTGAATGGAAAGGATACCCGTTCCGTCAATATCGGGTTCCGTTCCGTGGAGATTGCGGATAACGGCGCCGTGCTGATTAACGGCAGAGCCGTCAAGTTCAAGGGTGTCAACCGCCATGAAGCCCATCCCGATTACGGGCGCGCCATTCCGCGGGAAGTGATGGAAAAGGACGTGCAGATTATCAAGGCGCATAATATCAATACCGTCCGTTGTTCCCACTATCCCAATCATCCTTATTTTTATGAGTTGTGCGACCGCTACGGCCTGTACGTGATGGACGAAGCCAACTGCGAAGCCCACGGCATCCGCAATAGCAGCATGGATATTTCCCGGAAGCCTTCCTGGAAGAAAGCTCATGTGGAGCGCAATATGAGCATGGTGCATCGTTCCAAGAACCACCCTTCCATTGTTTTCTGGTCCCTGGGCAATGAGTCCGGAAACGGCCCCAATTTTGAGGCGGCAGCGGCGGCTATCAGGGCTTATGACACTACGCGGCCCCTCCATTACTGCGAATTTCCGCACGGCCACAAGGCCGTGGATATGGATTCCGCCATGTATCCGCCCGTGGACCGGGTGGAAAACTGGGGGAAGCAGAAAACTTCCCGCCCCTTTTTCGTGTGCGAATATGCCCACTCCATGGGGAATGCCCTGGGGAATTTCAAGGAGTACATGGATGCCTTCGAGTCTTCCCCGCGCATGGTGGGCGGGGCCATCTGGGATTTCGTGGACCAGTCCCTCCGCGCCAATCCTGCCGGAAACGGCATTTACAAGCCCGCCCCTTTCAAGGGAGTAACACAGGCTTACGGCGGCATGTTCGGAGACAGGCCCAACCAGGCTAATTTCTGCGACAACGGCATTATTCTTGGTAACCGGAACACCACGGCCAAGACGAAGGAGGTGAAGAAAGTATACCAGTACATGGCTTTTGAGCGCAAGGACGGGTCCCTGTCCGTTCGCAACAAATATTTCCATAAGCCTTTGAAAGGTTATACGCTTTATCTGGTATCCCTTGTTCCCGGCGGCGGCCATGCCGTGGAGCGCATGGTTCTGCCGGAGGTTCCCCCCGGCAAATCCGCAACGGTTAATCTGCCTTCAGCCGCTATGCGGACCGGTTCCCTGATGGTTCTGGCGGATGCCCGGTTCAAGCTCCCGGAAGACGTGAAGGAACTTTCCTCCAAGCAACTGGAACATGTGGTGAATGAGTGCGAAGCTTACGAGTGGTTCCCGGCATCTGCAGAGAAGGAGGTTCCCGTGCCTCCCCCGGCGGCGCTGCCTGCTGTTTCCGTGCTCCAGGGGGATTCCGTGGTCGTGCAGGGAAAAGGTTTTTCCGCCTCCTTCAAAAACGGGATGCTTTCCTCCCTCCGGTATGGCGGCCGGGATTTGATTTTGCCCGGCTATCCGGTGGAGCTCCAGGCGTACCGTTCTCCGGTGGATAACGATGCCTGGATCAGGAGCAAGGTTGAAGGGAAAATGAAGATGCAGAATATGAAAGCGGAATATTCCGACGTTAAAGCTGCCGTCATTTCCCCCGGCGTGGCCCGAATCACGGCACAGTTCCGGACGAAAGGTTCCGAGCTTGCCTTTTCCGGGGAAGTCGCGTGGACGGTTTTCGGCAACGGCATTATCAATGCTTCCGTCCGAATGTATCCCTCCGCCAAGGGAGAAGAACTCCTTCGGCTGGGCGTCACTTTCGGGATGCCTGCCGCGTATGACCGGGTAGAGTACCTGGGGCTGGGACCGTGGGATAATTACCGGGACCGCCGAACGAGCTGCTGGAAGGACATTTTCCGCACTTCCGTGGACGATATGTTTTTTGCTTATTCCCGGCCCCAGGATATGGGCAACCGCATGGAAACGGACTGGATAGCCTTGTCCAAACCCCAGGAGGACCAGGCTCTGTGGGTGGGGGCCGCCTCTCCCAGGGCTCCGCTGGAGGTTTCCGTCCTGCGTTATACGCCGAAGGAGCTTAACGATGCCAAGAGCCTGGACAGGCTGCCGGAGAAAAATAAAGTGATTGTGAATCTGGATGCTTTCCAGATGGGGCTGGGCGGCTCTTCCTGCGGGCCCCGTCCGCTGGTCAAGTACCAGACATTGAGCGGGGCCACAGCCCTGGGGTTTGTGCTGGCTCCCTCATCCGCCCTGCTGAATCTGGCGCGCACGGGGCTGGCCGTTCCCCATTCCCCTGTCATTGAACGGGATGGGGACGGCATGGTCAGTCTGACTTCCTCTACGCCCGAGGCGGAGATAAAGTATTCCGTCAACAAGGGGCCGGAAAAAACGTACCGGAATCCCTTCAAGCTTCCCGAAGGGGAAGTGAGGGCCTGGGCTGCCTCCATGAAGTCCGGCAAGGTTCCTTCCACGTCTCCCGGAGAGAGGAAATTCCCCCTCGTCAAGGGGCAGGGCGAATGGAAAATTCTAAGCGCTTCTTCGGAAGAGCCGGATACCGGTTTCGCCCATTTTGCCATTGACGGGAATCCGGATACCTATTGGCATACGTCCTATACGAACGGCCTGCCGGGGTTCCCCCACTCCATTGCCGTGGATATGGGAACCAGAATGAAGTTTACCGGATTTATCTACACGCCCAGAATGGACAAGGACAAGGGCCTCATCAGCCAGTACACGTTTTCCGTTTCCGATGACGGTCGGAATTGGAGGGAAGTGAAAAAAGGCCAGTTCTCCTACCACTATATCCGGAAGGATCCGGCTGTTCAGCGCATCGACTTCGGCAGGCCTGTGGAGGCCCGCTACTTTAAGCTTGACGCCCGGTCTCCGGTGAGGGGCGGGGAACAGAGCGCCACCGTTGCGGAGCTGAATATCATTACCCAATAACGGAGCGGCAGGCGTTTTGCACTGCTTCCCGGATGGAGAAGTTTTCCAGCCGTGCGCCCTTTCCGGGGTGCACGGCTTGTTGTTGCGGGCTTTTCAGGGTGCGGAAATGTTTTTTTAATGAAAGAAAGAACATGGCGGAATGGTAACATACGCATGCGCAAGATGATGGCCTGCATGCTGGGCGCTGCCCTGTGTTTTTCCATGGCCGGAGCGGAAACAGGCGTTTCCTCTGCGGAAAAAGCTTCACCCCCGTTCGGGAGGATGATCTGGAATCGCGGCTGGGAGTTCCGGCTTGAGGACGAGCCCGGAAAGAGCGGCTGGCAGACGGTTCATCTGCCCCATACGTTCAGTCTGCCCTACTTTATGTCCGATTCCTTTTACACGGGGTTCGGCTCCTACCGCAAGAAGCTTGTCATGCCGGAGGAATGGCAGGGGAAGAAGGTGTTTCTGGATTGCGGCGCAGCTTTCCAGGTGGCGGAGGTGAAGGTGAATGGGAAGACTGCGGGAAGGCATGAAGGGGGGTATACGGCCTTCCGGTCGGATTTGACGCCTTTCCTGAAGCCCGGCGAGAACTGGGTGGAGGTACGGGTGGATAACCGCTGGAGCCCCCGCATTGCGCCGCGGGCGGGGGAGCATACTTTTTCCGGAGGACTGTACCGGAACGTTCATCTGCACGTGTGTTCTCCCGTGTATTTGCCCGCGCACGGAGTATGGGTTCAGACGCCGGAGGTGACGGCGGCCCGCGGGAAGGTCCGGATTTTGACGGAAGTGAAGAATGATACCGGGACAGTGAGGAAAGTGACGGTGCGGCATACTGTGCGGGAGGAGCAAAGCGGCTGCGTGGTGCTGCGGGGAGAGAAGGGCGCGGAACTGGGGGCCGGGGAAGATTCTCGCGTACAGGCTGACCTGCCTCCTCTGGCTTCTCCCAGGTTGTGGAGCCCTGCGGCCCCCAATATGTACCGTGTGACGACGGAATTGTTGGACGAGAAGGGGAAGGTGCTGGACCGGGCTGAAAATCCCCTGGGTTTCCGTACTCTGGAGCTGACGGCGGACCGGGGCATGCTGATTAACGGGAAACCTGTTTATCTGCAGGGGGCCAATGTGCACCAGGACCACGCCGGGTGGGGGGATGCCGTGACGGACGCCGGGGCCCGCCGTGATGTACGGCTGATGAAGAACGCCGGGTTTAATTTCATCCGCGGCTCCCATTACCCTCATTCCCAGGCTTTTTTGGATGCTTGCGACCGGGAGGGCATGTGCATGCTGAATGAAGGCATTTTCTGGGGAATGGGCGGGTTCAAGGAGCATGACAGATACTGGAATTGCGATGCCTATCCTGCGGAAAAGAAGGACCGTATTGCGTTTGAGGAAAGCTGCATGCGCCAGGTGAGGGAGATGGTGCTTCAATTCCGCAACCATCCTTCCATCGTCATCTGGAGCATCAGCAATGAACCGTTTTTTACCAGGCATGCGCCGGAGGCCAGGGCTTTGTGCAACAGGCTCATTACCTTGGTGAAGGAGTTGGACCCGACGCGCCCCGTGTGCGCCGGGGGCGGGCAGCGCGGAAATTTTGACAAGCTGGGGGACATGGCCGCCTTTAACGGGGACGGCTCCCATGTGAAGACGCCCGGCAGGCCCAGCATGGTGACGGAGTATGGTTCCGTGAGCTGCCGGAGGCCGGGGGCGTATGCGCCGGGCTGGGGGGATATGAAGAAGGATAAGGAAGCGGGGATTTGCTATCCCTGGCGCGTGGGAGAGGCGGTCTGGTGCGGCTTTGACCACGGCAGCATCTGGCCTTCCGGAGGGCGCATGGGCATTGTGGATTACTTCCGCATTCCCAAGCGGGCCTGGTACTGGTACAGGAATGCGTTGAGGAATATTCCTCCTCCGGAGTGGCCTGTAGAGGGGACTCCGGCACAGGTGAAACTGTCCGCGGACAAGAAGGTTATCAGCCCGGCGGACGGCACGGACGATGTGCATGTGACCGTGAAAGTGGCGGACGCCGCCGGAAGGCAGATATCCAATGCCGTGCCGGTGACGCTTACGGTGGTATCGGGTCCCGGGGAGTTCCCTACCGGCAAAAGCATTACGTTCACGCCCGGAACGGATATTGATTTAATTGACGGCTGTGCGGCGATTGAGTTTCGGTCTTATTATGCCGGGAAGACAGTGATCAGGGCGTCTTCTCCCGGATTGAAGGGGGATAGCCTCCAAATCGTTTGCCGGAATGCTCCGGCTTACGTAGCGGGCAGGAGCGCGGAAACGCGGGAAAGGCCCTACAAGCGTTTTAGCGCAAAGGAGAGGGATATCCAGCTGGCGCGGTACGGACGGCCCGAATCCGGAGAGAAAGCCAATTTGGCTGTATTGAGGCCCTGTTCCGCTTCCTCCGGATTTCAGGAGGCGATGAAGGCTTCCGACGGTGACGATGTTTCTGCATGGCATCCGTCCGTGGAAGACAAAGCGCCGTGGTGGCAGCTGGATATGGAGTTTGAATTCCGCCTGGACCGGGTGGAGGTGAAGGCCGCCGGAAGCTGGAAGGGGCCGGCTCCCTCGGTTCAGGTCAGCAGGGACGGAAATAGCTGGAAGGACATTAAAGCCGTTTTGCGCAAGGATGGGACGGAGCTGACCGCAATGTGTCCGGAAGGGACCGGCGCCAGGTACGTACGCATTCGCCTGTCTCCGGGGCAGGGAATTGCGGAAGTGGCCGTATGGCCGGCGGATGCGTTATGAGGGATCCCGTTTTTCCGGAACAGGAGGCTTTTTTCTGTTACTGCGCGTACCGGAGTTTCCGGCGTCCTCTTCCGCCCGCTGGCGGCGCAGTTTGTCCCAATAGGCCAGGCGTTTGTTGATTTCCCGTTCAAAACCCCGTTCCGGCGGCCTGTAGAACTGGCGGCGGGGCATGTTGTCCGGAAAGTAGTTTTGCCCGGAGAAAGCGTCCGGCGCGTCATGATCGTATGCGTAATTCTTTCCATAGCCCAGTTCCTTCATTAGTTTGGTGGGCGCGTTGAGGATGTGTGCCGGGGGCATCAGGGACCCGTATTCCCGTGCCGCTTTCCGTGCCGCTCCCCACGCGGTGTAGGCACTGTTGGATTTGGGGGCGCAGCCCAGGTAGATAATCAGTTCAGCAATCGCCAGCTCTCCTTCCGGAGAGCCCAGGCGTTCATAGGTGTCCCACGCGGCAATGGCCATTTGAAGTGCGGCAGGGTCCGCCAGACTGATATCCTCCATGGCGAAACGGGTCAGGCGGCGCAGGAGGTAGAGAGGATCCTCCCCGCCCTCGAGCATGCGTGCGGCCCAGTACAGGGCTGCGTCCGTATCCGACCCCCGCAGGGATTTATGCAGGGCGCTGATGAGATTGTAATGGCCTTCCCGGTCCTTGTCGTAAACCGGGGCTCGCTGCTGGACAATTTTCAGCAGTGCGTCCGTGCCCAGCATTTCATCGGGCTTGCAGAGGTCAAAGACGCTTTCCATCAGGTTAATGAGGTAGCGGCCGTCTCCGTCTGCCAGTTCTATCAGGGTGGCGCGCGCTTCTGGCGCGAGCGGCAGTTCACGCTGAAGAAGGGTTTCCGCCCGTTCAATGATGCTTTCCAGAGCCGGGGCGTCCAGGGAGTGCATGACGAAGACTTTGCAGCGGGAGAGGAGGGCGCTGTTCAGTTCAAAGGAGGGGTTTTCCGTAGTGGCCCCCACCAGCGTAACGGTTCCGTTTTCCACATATGGCAGAAAACCGTCCTGCTGGGCGCGGTTGAACCGATGTATTTCATCCACGAACAGGAGGGTCCCATGGCCGTATTCCCTGCGCCTGGCCGCTTCGTCAAAGGCTTTTCTCAAATCCGCCATGCCGGAGAAGACGGCGGAGAGAGCTGCGAAATGCATGGATGTGCGCGTCGCCAGAATGCGCGCCAGCGTGGTTTTCCCGCAGCCGGGCGGCCCCCATAGGATAAAGCTGGTCATCTTGCCGGAGTCCGCCATGAGCCGGAGAGGTCCTCCTTCCCCCAGCAGATGATCCTGGCCCATGATGTCTTCCAGTGCGGACGGCCTCAGGCGGTCCGCCAGAGGGCGGTCCGCCAAGGCGGAGAACAGGCCCGGGATGTCGTCTTTTTTCATGATGCCCATCATACGCCGCCGGTAAAAGGAAGGCAAGGGGAGCCTGCTGGCATTTCAGGCGGCCCGGCACGACGGCACTTCGTGGAGAGGATGTTGCACCCCGGTTTTGACGGGTGGAAGAGAAACTGGGGAGAAAAGGAAAGATTCCTGGGAAAAACAGTGTATATTGAACATGATGTTCAGACATGTTTCCCATGTGTTTCTTTTTCTGTTTTCCGGCTTATGCGGCACGGCCGTGAATGCTCAGGATCAGATAATACCCCGGCCCGTGTCCGTGAAGGTGGAGGCCAAGGGGGCGGCAACGCCCGTGAAGCTGGATGAAGGAATGCGCATTATATGCAAGGAGAAGGACGGGGAGTTCCGGCGCCAGGCTCACTTGTTGCAGCAGTTTTTGTCACGCGGAACCGGATTGGCTCTGGACGGGGCTGGCGGTACGGGAATAATCCGCGTTGTGAAGGACGCTGCCCTGAAGCAGTACGGGCCGGAGGCATACCGTTTGGAAGCGGCTCCCGGAAATATCGTCATCAGCGCCGCGACCCCCAAAGGAGTTTATTATGCGGGGCAAAGTCTGGCGCAGATGCTGCCTGCCGCCTTTTTCAACAATGATGCGGACAAAAAGAGCGTAAGTTGGAATGTGGCGGAGAAGCCTTTTTCCATATTGTGATTATCCCCGTTTTGCCTGGCGAGCCTTCATGCTGGATGAAGCACGGCATTTTTTTGGAGAGGAGGAGGTGAAGAGGCTGATTGACCAAATGGGGCTCCTGAAAATGAATGTCCTGCACTGGCATTTGTCGGATGATGCCGGATGGCGCATCCAGATTAAAAAATATCCCAAACTGACATCCGTGGGAGGAAAGAGGAGAGATACGGAGATAGAGACGTGGGGAAGCGGCAAGTATGAAGGCAGGCCCCATGAAGGCTTTTATACGCAGGAACAGGTCAGGCGCATTGTCCGGTATGCGGCCGACAGGAATATAACGATTGTTCCTGAAATAGATATTCCGGGCCATTCCGCCGCCGCCATCGTTTCCTATCCGGAGTTGAAATTGTCCGCCAGGCCTCTCGCGGAAGTGCCCGTGAGTTTCAATGACGGAGCGGCGTTTGATCCCACCAGCGAACGTACCTACCAGTTCCTGGGAGACATCATGACAGAGCTGGCTTCCCTCTTTCCCGGAGGTATCATTCACATCGGCGGTGACGAGGTGCGGTACAAAAAGTACTGGGAAGGCGTGCCCCACATTGAGGCGTTCATGAAGAAAAAAGGCATTAAGACTTTTCCCGACCTTCAAATCATGTTTACGAATCGGATTTCCGGCATGCTGGCTGGGAGGGGGCGCCGGATGATGGGGTGGAATGAAATACTGGGGTCCGACGTGCACAATGACGGCGGCCGGGGAGCTGCGCTCGGCAAGCTGGATGCAAATGCTATCATTCATTTCTGGTATGGGTCCGATAAAATTGCCGCCAAGGCGATCAGGGAAGGCCGCCAGGTGGTGAATTCCACTTCCCACATGACTTACATTAACAAAGGATATGACAAGCTCCCTCTGTCCAGGTCCTATTCTTTTGAGCCCGTTTTTGCGGGATTGAACCCGGATCAGCAGAAGAATGTCATCGGGCTGGGCTGCCAGGTCTGGACGGAATGGATTGCGGACGTGGAGAAACTGCACCGTCATGTATTTCCCCGTATTGCCGCTTATGCGGAGACGGGGTGGACCCGGAAGGAGGATAAGAATTTTCAGGATTTCCGGAGGCGTTTGACGGGGTATGAAAAAATTCTGGATGCCCAGGGCATCCGGCACGGTGAAAAGGAGTAGTTGAAAAATTCGCCGCCGGGGATGAAGCGTCCTGGCTGAGTCAACAGTAAACCCGCTTGTTACTTGGTTAAGGATTTGGGAGAGTTCCTGTCAATGGCTTCTTTGAGGCGTTCCGCCCGCTCCTGCATGTTTTCCAGAATTTTCAGAATATAAGAACGCGTTGTAGCCGAGTGTTCCGCTCCGCGTACGAAGGAAAGCCCCCGGTACAGTCCTACCGTTTCCAGGCGGAGATTCATATCTTCTCCGGACAGGTCTTCACTGGAGGGAGGAGGATAATTGGAAGCGGGGCCGTTCAGGGACTTCATCTGCATGGTATCCATATTAAGCAGGCAGCTTTGTATTCCGTTAGTGAAAATCAGGCTGCCCTGATGATGCTTGTCCTCCGGCCACAGCCTGTAAATGGTAACGGTGCTTCTCCCCCCGGGATTGATCAAAATGGCGGGGAAAACGTGTTTGCCGCCACCCTTTTTCCGGACGGTCGCGTCAAAATCGCATTCTCCGGAAAACCTGGTCGTGACACGGGAGGAGATGCATACTTCAAAAGGTACTTCCGGCGGCAGGGGAATCATGGTGGCGGCAGACAGGGGTGACCCCGGAGGGAGTTCCGGAATCGGGAAGGGAAGCGTAATGATGTCAATGGCGCAGCTGATGATGCCGATGATGGCGAATAGCAGGATGCCTTTGTTCCGGAGCTGGGCTGACATCATTTTTCCATATTCCTCCGGATAATGCCTGCCTGCGGATGATTCCTGCTGCAGGTAATAGCCGGTCAGGCGTGAAATAACGGCCAGAGCGGCAGCCATGGCTGCCAGCCAAGCCAGGGCAAAAGCCAGATTTTCCGCTATGGGAATTGTGGTGAAAAAGCCGAATGTTCCAATAATGACCGCCGTCAGCAGGAGAAAGACGGCCAGGAAGGTTATGCAACCTAAAGGGGCCGTGGAGACGGGAATCCAGAAACTGCTGCGTTTGCCGAGGGCTCTCAGAATCAGGATGGCAATGCAAAAAGAGAAGATGGCCAGCGTTGAATAAAAATGTTGAAACAGATAATCGAGCATGGCATGCGGGAAAAACTTGGATAGGCAAGCGGGGAGCGATTCCATGCCGGTTTCCTGAAAAATATCCGGAAACAAGCAGTTTTGCGCCGCGAAACGATAGAAGCCGAATGTTGAACTCCTTTATTATTTTAGCCTTTTTCCATCCTTGCCTGCAAGATTTTTTGTTTACCTGTTTCTTTCTATTTGTTTTTGATGTGTTTAAAAAGCATTGTCCCATAAGAAAATATGGGAAAAACCGACTCCATTTTCATTCAGTGAAAAAGATGCGGTTTTCTATAAGCGGAGGATTCCAAAATGGTAAAACTGTGTGTTATGGATAAGGGAAAAAGAGTATTCCTGCCATGGAGATGTTTTTTCCCGTTTATGAATGAAACCGCTGCGCCGTCTTTCCCTTCATCCTTTTCAAGATACCGGGCGGGGAGAAGAGCCCCGGCCGGATGTTTACCTGCAAGAGCGTGGGGCAGGCAGCTCCGGCCGGGTTGGTGAGGAAAAACGCTTCCCTGAAAAAACTGCTACCGCTGTTCCGGCTTTGCCGGCACTTTCCTGAGTTTCGCGAAGCGGGGCAGGGAACATTCCTTTTGCATGGCCGTTTCTCCCTGGATCAGGGGAAGAGCGTAATCAATGAACGGCTGTTCCACGCCATTGCCGCGGGCGTTGATCCATTCGCGGGGAACAAGTTTTTCCACATTGGCCACTTCTTCCAGACCTATCAATTTAGTCTTGCAGGAATAAATGCCGTTCTCCGTGATTCGTTCAAAGGCTACCATTTTATCCGTCTGGCCGGAAACGGCGGCTTCCACGGCGGCTTTTCCCGCCATATACGCTTCATCGATATCCGTCTTGGAGGCGACATGGGAGGCGCAGCGCTGGAGGAGTGAGAGTTCAATGCTTCTGACTTTGGCCCCGGTTTGCCGCTTGACGGATTCCGCAAGCATGGCTCCCAGGCCCCCCAGCTGCGTATGGCCGAAGACGTCCCTGTCTCCGGATTCCGCAACAAAGCGGCCGTCTGCATACTGCACGCCTTCCGAGACGGCGACCATGCAGCTGCCGTTCTGCCTGTAAATCCGGTCCACATCCTGCCAGAATTCCTCCATGCGGAAGGGAACTTCCGGCAGGTAAACCAGGTCCGGACCTGCTCCCGCATACGTGGCCAGGGCTGCAGATCCGGCCAGCCAGCCGGCGTGGCGACCCATGATTTCCACAATGGTGACGCGTCCCTTGTCGTATACGCGGAGGTCCTGGTGAACTTCCATGCAGGAGGTAGCGATAAATTTGGCGGCAGAGCCGAAACCGGGGCAGTGGTCCGTGCCGTGAAGGTCATTGTCAATGGTCTTGGGGATTCCGATGACGCGGCATTCGTAACCGGACTGCTGCATGAATTTGGATATCTTGTTGCAGGTATCCATGGAATCGTTGCCTCCGTTGTAGAAAAAGTAGCGTACGTCGTATTTTCGGAAAATTTCCAGCAGACGGCGGTAATCCGTATCATCCACGGACGGGGCTGCCATCTTGTAGCGGCAGGAACCCAGGGCAGATGCCGGGGTATATTTGAGCAATTCCAATTCTCCGGGGTCTTCCCGGGCCATATCGAACAGGCGTTCTTTGAGCACTCCCTCAATCCCGTTGGCGGCTCCCAGCACGCGCGTGACCTGTTCGCTTTGCAGGGCGGACTGAATGGCTCCCAGTGCGCTGGCGTTGATGACGGCGGTGGGGCCGCCGGACTGGCCGATGATGCATGCTCCTTTCAATGGGTTCATGGGCAATAATGGATGAGAGAGTTGTGTTGCGCCCCCTTTCAACGGAGTTGGAGGCAGGGAATGAAATGATAGTCAACCCTATCCGCAGCCCGGAGTGATGTCAAACATTATTGGGTTTCCGGATGGGGCTGCCGGGGCTGGAGAAAGTGGGGAAGAAAAAGAGCAGGGGTGTCAGTTTTTTTGTCTCCAGAGCTTTTCCAATGCGGAGGCAAAGCGTTCTCCCAGGACTAGAACTCCATGCGTGCCCAGATGGACGGTATCCGTGGGATAGGGGGTGCGGAAGTCCATGCTGCGCAGCTGGAGATCGTCTGCGGGGACATAAACCGCATTGTTGACGGAGAGGGAGGTACGGGATTCTTCCGCCACATCCTTTTGCCCCTGCCGCACTTTTTCCCTGCCCGGAAAACGGGCCGGAGCGGGCACGGGAAGAACGCTGCCGTAGATAAAGGCCAGACCGGGGGCTTCCAGATCCGCTCTGATGCGTTTAATCAGGTTGTTCAGGTTGGCGCCGTAAGACAGAGCGTTTTTGATGCCGGCAATGTCCCTTGCGTCTCCTTCCCCCTGTTGCCACACCATGGCTTTCAGGACAGGAGCATGTCCCTGCTTTTTCAGGGCTTCCATTCCGTTGCGGACGGTACGGAGCAATTTGACGTATTCTTCCCCCTGCTTATCCTGAGAAGTTTTTCCTGGGTTCCATTGCCGGAAAAGGTTGCTTCCGCTCCGGGCGTGCTTGATGATGGCCCATTTTTTTTGCGGGAATTTTTTCTGCAACGCTGTTCCCAGGCTTAGTTCCACGCCAAAACGGTCGGGGGATTCGGATGCCGGGCTCAAGGGAACAAGCTGTTCTGCCGGTTCTGTCCCTTTGAGGGAGCCGGAATAGTACAGAAGAATCCGTTTATCCGTTTTGAAGCAGGGAGGAATGTTGTTGACGTACCCTTGCCCTGTGGCGTTTGATTGTCCGCCGATAAGGATGACGTTGATTTCATCCGCATACAGGGGTGGCGCCGGAAAGACCGTCAGGGAGCAAAGCAGCCATGAAAAGAGGAAAAAACGTGCAGAGCGTGGAAGTACGGAAACAATCATGGCGGGGATATCCCTGATACGTTTCCGGAAAGAAGATTCTGTCTTCTGGAGGAATTCTTCTTTGCCTGCTGCCAGGATATTTGACTGTTGATGTTTTCCTGTTCCCTTGATTCTTTCCTTTCCGGAAAAAGGCATTATGCGGAAGGTGCGTGCAGGGAAACGGATTGGCCGGGGTATATTTCCGGAATGACGGAAATGCTCTTAATATTTTTTCCGGCTGTCAGGGAGCGGAGCATCCGTATGAGCTTGTGAACCGTTTTTGTCTGGTTCTCTTCATAATAGGTGATCGTGGGCAGCAGGCGTTCCATGAAGGGTTCATACGTCAGGCTGACCAGGCTGAGCTGATCCGGAATGCTCAGCGAACGGGCTTCCACCCAGGAAAGGATGGGAACGATCTGGTTGCCCCGTGTGGCTACCAGGGCGGACATATCCGGATGTTCTTTAAACGCTTTGGCCAGGTATTCAAAGAAGAGAGGCGTTTCAAACGGGGTGGGAACCAGGATGGGATTCCATCCCTGTTCCGCAAAGCTGAAAAAACCTTTTTGCATGAGCTGGTGGCCCTTCAACGGATCAGGAGGCAGGCACAGGCCTACCGTTCGGTGCCCCTTGTTCCAAAGGTGCTGCGCCGCATGATGCGTGGTGGCCGCCCAGTGGCGGTCCAGATAGGGAAGGTTGCTGCTCTGGTAGGAGGTGCCGCGCACAATGCAGGGGATGCGGTGCGTCTTGAACCAGAGCTGGGTTTGCTCCGAGGAACGGTGAAGTATCCAGCAGACGCATTCGGATTTGGTAACCAGCTTGGCAAGCCTCTTGTCCGGGTTATTGCCTAAGATCCAGGGAGCTTCAAAGATACGGACGCTGATGCCGTCTTCCTCCAGAATTTTGGAGATGGTATATATCTCCGCCAATACGCTTTGAGCCAGCCTTTTGAGGGGTTGGGGCGTCAGAAATCCGAGAATTTCTTTTTTTTCCTGAACCGGATGGCAGAAGATATTTTTAACCGTTTCTTCTTCCGTAGTTTTCAGGATGCGCCTCGGAACCTTGATGCGTGGGGGGGCAATCCATGCATCCCTTTCCAGAAGGGCCAAAGCCTTTCTGATGGTTTCCCTGCCTACGGATAACCTGTGCCCGAGTTCTCTTTCTCCGGGCAGGATATTGACCAGGCTGCCGCTGAGAATCATCTGTTTGATTTTGTTGGCTACTGTTTCAACCAATGAAGAAGCTGGCAACGAAGTCATACTCTTGTATATACGTATCGCATTGCGTGAATTCGAGCCAATTGTAGGGGGGGCCTGTCCCGCAGAATCCGAAAGGAGAGCTGGTGTTGTTGCAAGTTGTTGATATTCTGTAAATCGTTTTAGGATTTAGGCTACTGGTCTTTTTTGATGAGGTAAAGTGGGCGGATAATGTATAAATGATATAGTGTTATCAATGCATTACATTCCTGAGCGGTACGGTTGCAGGTGGTTTGTAATTATTTTTTAATTCATTTAAGATAAATATTTTATTGCGTATTTTGTTAGGCAGGTCCATTTATTATTCTCCCTTTTCTCACTTTACCCCATATTTCCGCCAGGAAATATGCACGTATCGGCATGGATGACTTTTCTCCCGTTTCCGGCACTAAATCTGCTTGATGAAAGTGAATACCATACCGGGCGCATCCTATGCGCTGACTTGTACGGCTGCGTGTACTATCCATGCGCTTCTTAGCGACGCTTCTTCTCTGGTTATCCTGGAAACGGAAAATCCCGGACAATATTTTTTTATAGCTCCCACGGAGACAATAGAGGTATCAGACGAACACGCCCTGGTGACACAAACTTTTAAAGCAGCCGCTCCGGGATCGTCTGCCCGCAGCGGCATAAGGCCGGGAGTAAATGCTGATTTAAAAAATCCGACGGTGGAAAAAGCGGTATGAACCATTTCTTTTTTCTGATCGCCCGCGATTAAGCGCAGCGCTCATGAGCAATCCGGTCAAAAGGTTGTTTGTCCATGGTTTTTCGAACCTTTACGGGGAGCGGGACTTCACCGCCAGATCATTGTCTGGCGCGGACTGGGTGCGGAAGTCCGTCTCATTCCGTCTTGGAATTGCTATGGGGAGTCTCTTTAAGAAATGAAGCGTTATCGACTGATAATAGAAAAGGGACCTACATACTTGACTAACCATCCAGGATACCTTCTCTCCAATAAATAAAAAAGGCGAAGGTAATTTACGGTTACCTTCGCCTTGACAATCCAAATTACCCCATTGGGTATACTTGGATAGGCGTTGTGTCAGGCGTTAACCTGATAAAATATACATTTGCTTTTCGCAAATAGTATACTGCCCTCCAACCTAAGGGCTTTCACCAGTTTAATTAGAGCTGAACTGGTGTTCCATCAGTTAATCTGATAAAAAATACATTGGATTTACGTAAGTAGTAAATTGTACGTAATCCAAAATTGGTTTTTAAATACCATTTTGTATTCATTCGTGGCTTCCTTTCTATCAATGAGAGGTTACTAGGGTCGGTCCAGGAGAAGATATAACAGTAAATGGTCTTTAAGCTTTTCATTTATCCAATCTTTCCTCCAACCGACCCTAGTATACCACACAATTAACCCTCATGACACAGTTTTATTCAAATAACTCATTTATTATAAATGATATATGATTTAACCATCATTAACCCCAATGATGGTTAATTTAATCCTCATTAATTTTTATATCATTCAATTTTAAGGACAATTTTCTACTCGCCCTATATGGGTAAGAAAATTGTATACCAACTAAATCATCAAAATAATTCTCAATACGCTGAAAATAAACGCGTACGAACTAATAAAAACACGACAAAATTTCCATATCAACACAAGTCTTTGTGTTGTCATCAACCAAGCGATGATATGGAAAAAACTAAGCTCAAACACACTTCTCTCTATGAGTTCTTCTCCAAATTTCCCAATGAGGAATCTGCTCGGAAGTATTTTGAGCTTAAGAGGTGGAATGGTAATGTCCGTTGTCCTCACTGTGGTAAACATAACATCACCGAATGTAAGGATCAAAAACCGATGCCCTATCGCTGTAGAGACTGCAGGAAATTTTTCAGCGTAAGGTTTGGCACAATTTTAGAGGAATCAAAATTGCCGTTACATAAATGGTTGATGTGCATATACCTGTTGGCAACATCTCGTAAAGGCATTTCCTCTATTCAGGTTTCAAAAGAACTTGGAATCACTCAAAAGTCCGCCTGGTTCCTCTGTCACAGAATCAGGGAAGTTTGGATGAAGGATAAAAAGGAGAAGTTGGATGGTATTGTAGAAGTGGATGAAACCTTCATTGGAGGTAAGGAATCCAACAAACACTTTTCCAAGAAGCTGAACAAGGGAAGAGGTTCGGTCGGCAAATTGATTGTCATTGGAGCTAAACAGAGGAATGGAAAAGTGATCGTCAAACATATCGACGATACATCCGCTTATAATTTACAAGGATTCATCGGAAAACATGTAGAGAGGCATTCCAATGTGTTCACGGATGAGTTCAAGTCTTACAAGGGACTTGTAGGTTTTGTCCATGAGTTTGTCAATCACTCAGGAAAACAATACGTCAATGGTAATGTCCATACCAATTCCATTGAGAGCTTCTGGTCTCTACTGAAGAGAGGTTACTATGGTGTTTACCATTACATGAGCGGAAAACATCTTAAGAGGTATATCCATGAGTTTGCCTATAGGCATAATACGTCCAAGGTTGAGACGATGGATTTTATCGGAGATACGATTACCAAGATGGTTGGCAGAAGGCTGATGTATTGTGATCTAAATTATTAGTAAGTATCTTATTATTAAATAATTATGGTTATCTTATTGAAAATTTAGAGTAGTATTATATACTATTTCTAAATAGATCATATGGTTACTCATGCTATTAATAAATTTAGACGGTATCAGAAAGGTTTAACAATAAATGATTTATTTCCTCAAAAAGAGCAAGGTATCTGCTCTTGTGGATGTGGAAGAAAATTAGAGGGGAGAAAAAGGAAGTGGTACGACAGAGAATGCTCCTCTAAGGCTTTACTTTGTTTTCGTATAATTAAGGGAGATACATACACTATACGAAAAGAACTTTTTTTAAGAGACAAGGGCCGATGTAATTTATGTAAAAGATATGATGCTTTTTGGGAAGCTGATCACATTATACCAGTTTTAAAAGGTGGTGGAGGCTGTGATATTAGTAATTTTCAAACTTTATGTAGAGAGTGTCATAGAAAAAAGACAACCATGCTATATCGTACTCCAAATTGCAGCAATATTTTGACAACCTGCAACAATATCATCTAATTTTCTTTTACAACTGTTTGGGCAATGGACAAAAGAATCCGAAAAAACATCGTATGAGATAGAATTTTCAGATCTGAGTTTGAAACTATTGGGGATCTGAATATGCTCTTGTGTATATTTATTTAATAATGCAGCTATATATTCCCCTCCATCCGAATTTATTTGTCCGGATTTACTTAAATGGATTTTCATTGACCCCATATATTTTTGCCTTCTAATCTTTGACCTTACAATCAAATCTGGATAAACACTAATTTCAACACCTTCTATTTCCATTTTTTCATTCTCTCCTTCATACTTTATATACTCGAATGAGTCATCAATGTTATCGGAATCCAGCACAGCTTCTAATGCTTCGATTTGGGAGTTTAACATATTTTCATGGTAATCACTCCGAGCAGAATCTAGATTAGACTGTAAAGCTGTAATACAATTCTGTATTATTTCTTCCTCAAATCCTGATATAAAATATGACTTAATTGCTTCTCGAGCCTCTTTATACGCCGATGCGCTAAAGGTATTTTCTTTAGGGTATTTTAGTTGTTGCAGTATTTTACGCTGTCGTTTTGGTCTTGCCACTAAATACTCACCCAATGTGTTAACTGTTAATCGAGGGGATTCAATGATCATAAATAGAATCTCGCATAAATATAGGAGAAAGTCAAAATTAATCCTCAGACGCAGTAATTTTTGTAATGATTTCTACCGGATCAACTCCAAGTACCTAACAGATCATAGAACTTCTGTAAGCATCAAGTATCTTCCATCAAACTCATATCAGAAGTCAAGACTCTAATTTCCTTACAAGGCCAGCTAATTTGACATTGAGTAATTTACAAAGAGATAACACCTCCAAAAAGGTCAAATACCGTTCTACTGTCTCATATTTGGAGACAAATGACTGAGGAAGACTACACATCTCGGAAAGTTCTACTTAGAAGAGTTTTTCATCACATCATCCAGAAGACAATGGACGTCTATCTGTAGACTTTTACAAATGTCAATGACTTCAGTAAAAGTCAGATACCTTTCTCCTACCTCATATTTGTTGACAAAGGTATGAGGCGTATTCAGGAGTTCTCCCAAGTCCCGTTGAGTCATATTCAACTCTAAACGTTTTTCTTTTAATATTTTACGAAGATTTTTCTCTTCAATACTATTCCTGTTCCTCATTTTGGAACAATAACAGAGAATGAGATTGTACCAAATTTGGGTACAAAAGTGTTTACAAGTCATTCGATATTCGGTAATAGGTCTTCAATGTTCCTAAAATGGGAACAAACTTAGATAAGAACTATGAAGACATTATTACTTGGAACAGTCCTAGCATCCTTGGCTCTGTTTGCATCCTGCAGCAAGTCATCATCCAATGGAGATGGAAACAATTCAGAAGCTCCAGAAACATTGGATGGAACATCCTTGGTTGGTGAATTGTATGTAGATTATCAGGAAGGAGATGGTTTTGAGTTGGAAGCCAAAGATCTTACCTTCTCGGGAAATGTGGTTTCATTCAATATAGCAACTTATCCTGGTACTGATACATTAGTATGGGAAAATGTTACTGGTACTTATACCTTTGAAAAAACAGGGATTAATACTGGGAAGCTTTCTGTGGAAAGTAATCCTGTGAGCTATAAGTTGGATATGACATTTACCAACAATCAAGTACAAAGCTATGGAATAATGATTGAAAGTAATACGAGATTAGAATTTCCCGCAAAAGGAACATTTAATAAGAGATAATTTATTATAAATGTATTATGAAAACGCTGACTAGAATACCTAGTCAGCGTTTTTGTTTAAACTGTTCACCTTCAGACAAAAAGGAAATGACGAAAATATTTTAAAATAATATGGTTAGTCAAGTATATAGGTCCCATAGAAAACCCTGGGAGCGTTTAGCTACCAGGGTTTATTGATTGGTACCGCCGGTGGGACTCGAACCCACACTCTTTTGGAACTCGATTTTGAGTCGAGCGCGTCTACCATTCCGCCACGACGGCACGTGAAGCGAAAGAATTAAGAGGCAAGAGGGCCGGAGAGTCAAGAATTTCCTGTGGAATATGGTGAGTTGCTGAAAAAACGGAGGGATTTTCCTGCGGATTCCCTCCGTCATGTTTCCGGATGGAAATAAGTGTTTGGAATGAGCAGTGCACGGCAGCGTTGACGCTTTGGTTGACCATGTGTTCCTTCTGTTCCAGGCGGTAGAAGGTTTCGGTTCCCAAATTCTGGAGATGGTCCGGTTCAGACCAGCGTTGACGATTGAGGTATGGGGGCCCGGCCGAACACCGGATTCCCTTTTTATTCCCCGCCTGTGCCGCGAACTTCCCGGAAGAGCTTTTCATGGATGATGAAAGCGGAACCAACATGGCATAAGGGGGGATGATACGCTTAATCTCCGGCGTTTTCTTTTCCTGACTAATGGGAGAACCGCTCTCCGGGCGTTTCAGCCTTTTTTCACGGTCAGGGGCAGTCCCGCCACCATGAAGTAGACTTCATACGCGCTTTTGGCAAGGAGTTGGTTGGCAATACCTAGCCCGTCGCAGTAGTGGCGCGTTTCCGCATCTGACTGGCTGATGCCCATGCCGGTTTCAGAAGAAACAAGCACCCATGGCACGGGGGATTGGCGGATGAGCTTTTTCAAAGCTTCTATTTCCTCAATCAGCGCTTCCTGGAACGGTTCGTAATCCGTGGGGTCCTTCTGGGCGTACAGGGTATTGGAGGCGAGCAGGGTGACGCATTCCAGAATGACGCCGTCCACCTGGTCCAGCAAGCCGGATTCCCCGACGGCAGAAGCTACATGACGGGGACATTCCAGCGTGAGCCAGCTTTTAGGACGGCGTTCCTGGTGCTTGCGCACGCGGTATTCCATGGAGCCGGCTCCGGGCCAGACTTCCGCCGTGGCGACGTACAGGATTTTTTTCCCGAATCCGGCGGCTATTTGTTCAGCGTATTGGCTTTTGCCGCTTCTGATGCCGCCCAGGACGAGCGTCATGCGTGCGGTATTGGCGTCAGTGTTTGGTGATGTAGCGTTCATGGGATTCCAGCATGGCCTGGTGGGAGTTCAGGAAGTCATCCAGGCTGAAGACTTCCAGCGTAATAAGGGGGGAGAAATGAAGGTCCCACATGGGGTGCAGAATGGCGTCCAGCGTAGCGGCAGGCATGTGGTGCAGGGATTTGTGGTCCCGTTTTTCCAGCCCGTGCAGGTGGCACATGCGTATGTCCGGCAGCCAGAGCGGCAGAAGTTTTTCCGGCCGCAGGCCTTCTTTCCAGACATGGCCTATGTCAAAGCAACGTGAATGGGGTGTAGCGGCTACCAGTTTGTCCAGATAGTCGGTCGGATGGCGTTCCAAATTTTCTAGGGCCAGGCATTCCGGTGCGGGGAGGTGGGGCGTGATTTGTTCCAGACTCCGGAGGATTCGTTCCGTTTCGCGTTCCGTAAGATGGGGGCGCATATCAGGACCGGGGATATGGTCCGTGACCACATGCATGACCCAGGTGTGGGGCTCCAGTTCCCGTGTCAGGTCAATGGCGCGAATGATGTTTTCCGTATAACGGCGGCTTGATTCTTCCGTGGCGAAGCTGCCGTCCGTAGGCAGGTGGACGTTCCAGGTAACCCCGGCATCTGCAGCGATTCCGGCCAGTTCCCGTATTTCCGCAGGGGTAATGAGTTCCTTTCCGCATTCTCCGGCTTCCAGCAGGAGCAGGGCGACATCATCCGCGTAATGGACGCATTCCCTGATGGCGGGCACGTAGTAGTCCGGGATGATGAAGGAGGTGCATCCGATGTTGAGGCCTGGAACGCGGCATTTGTGCGGAGTTTTCATAAAGTGCAGAAGGTGAGCAGGACAAGCCATTCCGTACATTCCACGGTACAGCCGAATACATCCCCGGTAACGCCGCCCAGGCGGCGGCGCGCGTATAGAAGCAGGCCCATGGAGCCGGCCAGGGCGGAGAGCAGGGCGTACAGCCCGTTCCATCCTGCCAGAGCGCAGGCAGCCAGGGTGACGGCTGCGGCAGCCAGGGCGTGCCCGGGGCGCGTTCCCTGCTTGAACGCTTCCCCCATGCCTCCAGGCCGTGCGCCCGGAAAGCGCATGGCGATGAATATCTGGCTGCGGGCAAGCAATCCTGCCAGAGCGCACGCCGTGAGCAGAAGTTCCCAGGAGCCGTGGGCCGCCAGAGTCGCCAGGGCGGCTCCCTTGAACGCCAGGTTGAAAAACAGGGCCGTGCCGCCGAAGGTCCCTAGGCGGGAGTCTTTCATGATTTCCAGCCTGCGTTCCCGGGATACTTCAATGGGAAGCCCGTCTCCGCAGTCCGCTACTCCGTCCAGGTGCAGGCCTCCCGTGATGGCTACCCAGCAGGCACAGCCGATAACGCCGCAGACCAGGGGGGGGAAGAGCAGGGTTGCCGTCCAGGTCAGGCCACCCGCAAGCCCCCCCACTACCAGGCCAACCAGCGGTAGCCAGGCGGAAATTCCGTTCAGGTCATTTTGCAGCGGCCACGGCCCTACGGGCAGCCGGGTCAGGAAGCCGAAGGCGGAGCGGATGGTGGTGATGACAGCCATGGATACAGGGAAGAAAGGGTCAGCACGGAACGGTGATGTCCAGTTCCGGCAGGGTTTTCATTTCAGAAAGTACGCGCGTGGCGGCGTCCAGCAGGGGAAAGAACAGGGCCGCCCCCGTGCCTTCCCCCAGGCAGAGGCCCAGGTCCATGTACATGGTGACGCCGATGTGGTCCATAATGAGCTTATGCCCAGGTTCCGCAGAGTTGTGGGAGCCGATGAAGTATTGCGCCGCTTCCGGGCGAATGCCCTGGGCGATGGCCGCGGCCGCCCCGGCAATGAAGCCGTCAATGACGATGGGAACGCGCAGGGAGGCCGCCCCCAGCATCAGTCCGGCCATGGCTCCTATTTCCGGTCCTCCCACCTTCGCCAGCACGTCAATGGCATCGGAAGGGTCTGGCTTGTTCAGGGCGATTCCCTGTTCGATGAGTTTTATTTTTTTGCGGATGACTTCTCCTCTGACGCCGGAACCGCGTCCCGTCACGGTTTCCACAGGGGTGCCCGTGAGCACGGCCACGATGGCGGAAGAGGGGGTGGTGTTGCCAATGCCCATTTCTCCGGCGGCCACAATGTCCAGCCCTTTGTTTTTTTCTTCACGGGCCATGTCAATGCCCACTTGCAGGCATTCCAGGGCCTGTTCCCGCGTCATGGCCGGCCCCTTGCTGAAGTCGTTGGCGCCGTGCATGACTTTTCTTTTGACCAGCCCCGGCAGGTCGCCGAAGTCGTAATTGACGCCTACGTCCACTACGGAAAGGCGTGCTCCCGCGTTGCGTGTAAAGGCGTTGATCGTGCCTCCGCCCTGAAGGAAGTTGTGGGTCTGGATGTAGGTGACGTCCGTGGATGTCAGGCTGAGGCCGTGGTCGGCGATGTGGTGGTCCGCGGCGAACAGGACTATGGCTTTGTCCTTCAGGCGCGGCGCGGGATTGCCGGTCATGGCGGCAATACGGATGGCCACGGGTTCCAGTTTTCCCAGGGCAAGGGGAGGCTTGGCCAGAATTTTCTGATGTTCCAGGGCCGCTTTTGCGGCCTGTTCGTCCAACGGGGGGATATGCAGTTTGTTCATGATGTCCAGAGGCGGGGGGTGAAGAGAAGAAGGAGAGTGAACGCCAGCGTACCCGTGGCGGCAGTCGTCCACATGAGCCGAATGGCCAGGGCCAGGTCGCTGGCGGAGGCTTTGGTTCGCCCTGTTCCTATCCAGGGGTAGTTTGCAGGAATTCCCTTGTAAGAGACCGGGCCCCCGAGACGGAGGCCCAGCGCTCCAGCGAAGGCCGCTTCGCTCCATGCGGAATTGGGGCTGGCGTGGGCGTTCCGGAAGGTCCATCCCATGGTGAGCGCCCTCCGGGCGGAGGTTCCTTTCACCATCAGGGCGGAAAAGGAAATACACGGTAAAATAAGGCGTGCGGGGATGAAGTTGAGCGCGTCATCCGTGCGTGCGGCAAAGGTGCCGAAGTGTCTGTACCGGTCATTTTTTTTCCCCCACATGGCATCCAGGATGTTGAAAACACGATGCGCCAGCGCGGCGGAAGCCGCCCCGGATGAGCCTCCTGCCAGGCAGCCTGCTGAGGCCCAGAACAGGGTGGAAAAAACGCCATCCGTCAAGTTCTCCGCCACGCTTTCAATGGCCGCTCTGGCGATGCCGTAGACGTCCATCCGTTCCGTATCCCGTCCCACGATCATGGAGACGGAGTGCCGGGCCTCTCCGGCGTTCCCGCTGCGCAGGGCGTTTTCCACCTTCCGGGCATGCTCGGCCAGGCTGCGCGGGGCCATGCAGATGTAAATAACCAGAACGGACGGAATCCAGGGTGCCCATAGGAAGGGTAACAGGGAAAAGGGAAGGAAGAGCGCCGCGCAGCCGAACCATGCGGCAATGCAGGTTGCCAGCGCGGCCGCCATTCCCGCATGAAAAGTTCCTCCCCACCTTTGCCTCGCCAGTGTTTCCATGCGGAGCGCGCACCGGCCGATCAGACAGACGGGATGGAACCTGTTGGGCGGTTCTCCCGCCAGAATATCCAGCAGGAAGGCCGCAGGCAGGATGAACGGGCACGGGAACATGGGTCAGCGTTTCAGTTGGAGAGCTCGGTAAATGGTTTTCAGGTCCAGATGTTTCCGGACCACGTCCGCCAGGCGGTCCAGCGCTCCGTCCAGGTCATAGGCGGTGTGCAGGGCAGGGTTGGCTTTCAGCCCTGAATCTTTCCTGACCATGTTGATGAATGCGCGGCGGAATTGGTCTCCGTCCAGCATGCCGTGCAGATACGTGGCCCAGATACGGCCTTTGCCGTAGCCGCAGGGGGAGCCGTCTTCCCGGAACATGACGGGGGGGCTGGATTCTTGATGGCTGGTGACGCCATGGTGGATTTCATAACCTGCGGCGGGAACGGGCAGCGGCGTGCTTGCCCGGTGCACGTTGATCAGGGTTTTGGCTGAGGAGAAGGTGGTGGAAAGTTCCAGCAGTCCCAGTCCTGGCGTTCGTTCCTCCGGGGATTCCATGTGCAGCGGGTCCAGAATGTCCGTCCCCAGCATTTGCAGCCCTCCGCAGACGCCCAGAAGCCACTTTCCCTTTTCGGCATGACGGCGGATGGGTTCTTCCAGCCCGGCGGAACGGAGAGAAGCCAGGTCCGCAGCCACGCTTTTAGTGCCGGGCAGAATGACCAGGTCCGGATTTCCCCATTCCTCCCGTGTCCGCACCTGGCGGAGCCGGACGTCCGGCTCCGCCGCCAGAGGGGCGAAGTCCGTGAAGTTGGAGACGTGGGCGGGCATGACTACGGCCACATCCAGGCAATCCGCATGTTTCCCGTGCTCCCCGTGGCCAGGGGGCAGCGTGGCGCGGTCTTCTTCCGGAATGTTGATGTCCCGCATCATCGGGATGACGCCCAGCACAGGCTTGCCCGTACGGTTCCGCATGTAGCTGTGCGCCGGGGTAAGCAGATCCGGATCTCCTCGAAATTTGTTGACCACGAACCCCGCCAGCAGTTCTTTTTCCCACGGGGCGAATGTCATCCACGTTCCCAGAAAGGAGGCGTACACTCCGCCACGGTCAATGTCCCCGGCGAGCAGGACTCTGGCACGCGCGTAGCGGGCCATGTTCATGTTGACCACGTCGGCTGATTTCAGATTGATTTCTCCGGGGCTTCCGGCCCCTTCCAGGCAGAGGAGTTCATATTCGTCCGCCAGGGAATCGTATGCTTTGCATACGTCCGGCCAGAAGCGCCTTTTAGCCGTGAAGTATTCCCGCGCGTCCATGCGGCCTACGGGGCGCCCCATCACGATCACCTGGGAGCCGGTATTGGAATGGGGCTTGAGAAGAATGGGGTTCATTCTGGCATCCGGATCAATGCGGCAGGCCTGGGCCTGCACCAGCTGGGCGCGTCCCATTTCCTCTCCCAGCGCAGTTACGCCGGAGTTGAGAGCCATGTTCTGCGCCTTGAACGGCGCCACGTGATAGCCGTCCTGAAGGAAAATACGGCACAGAGCTGCCGTGAGAACGCTTTTTCCTGCATCGGAGCAGGTACCCTGAATCATCAGGGCCGGTTTGGGAGCTTTACGGATAATGGAGGGGCCGTTTCCCGCCAGTTCGGCGCGCAGAGCTTCCGCCAGCAGGGCGTGTTCCTCCGGCGTGCGGACGCCGGAGCGCAACCAGCAGCCCGTTTCCAGACCCGGATAATTGGAACAGTCGCGCAGTGCGATGCCGTATTTTTTCAGGAGCCGGGCTGCCAGGCCATGAGGCGCCCCCGCCAGGCGGAAGAGAAGGAAGTTGGCCTCGGACGGGAGTACGGCGGAGCCCGGCAGGGAGGAGAGCCTGCGGAACAGGTCGTCCCGGCGTTCCCGGTTCCGGGCGCGTTCCCTGTCTGCCCAGGAGGAGGGTTGTGCCAGCACGGCCTTCACCGCTGCCGCCGCAAAGGCATTCACGTTCCAGGCGGGCAGGGATTGCCGCAGCCGCTCCGCGAGCGGAGCGGCACAGATGGAAAAACCGCACCGGACGCCGGCCATGCCGTAAAACTTGGTTAGGGAGCGCAGAACCACCAGGTTGGGAAGGAGGGCCGCTTCACGGAGCAGCGATTCCGCTCCTTGTGCGTAATCCATGAAAGATTCGTCAATGATCCAGAGGACTTCGGGGCGGCTCTGGATAACCCTGTGCAGGGCCGCTGCGTCCAGCAGGCCGCCGGACGGATTGCTGGGATTTGCCAGAAAAACAGCGCTTCCGTCTGCGGCCTGTTCCTCCAGACGGCAAAGAGACGGGAGGAAGGAATTCCGTTCCTCCGTCCGGATGGAAAGAACATCCGTGCCGTGGCGCAGGCAGGCCAGCCTGTATTCGGAAAAAGCGGGTTCCGGAATGACGGCCTGTTTAAGGTTTAATGCGCGCGGAAGAGCGTGAATGAGTTCATTGGCCCCGTTTCCAAATACGAAGCAGCCGGAAGGAAGCCCGTAATGAACCGCCGCCAGTTCCTGCAGATCCGCCGCATCCGGAGAAGGGTAGGGTACTGCGTTTTCTATGGCCTTCCACAATGCTGAAACGATGAACTCCGGCATACCTTCCGGCCTCAGGTTGACGCTGAAGTCCAAAATATCCCGTTCCGGGCGGCAGGCCTCCTCCGCCAGGGATTTTAAATCTCCGCCATGTGAAAAAACGTTCATGCCACAGTAATTGGAACCGGCGTACCAAAGGGCTGCCCGCGCCGGAGAAAAAAAGGAAGCGCCTTGCAAGTTCGGAATTCCACGTAGCCGGAAGCTTCGCCGGAGACGGGAAATCTTCCCTGTTGCGGGAACGTGGGAACAAGGAGCGTCATGAGCGCATCATGTCCTGTATGCGCCGGGAGTGACAAGACAAAAATGGAAAGCTCCGTGAGGAAAAGAGGGATGGAGAACAATACGCTGAAAAGGGAAAACGGCTGCAATTCATCTGGATGTTCAAAGAAAAATTTTTTTGTCTTGTCATACCGGTCTCTTTGGTATTTCATCCGTCCCATGAACCCTTATGGGAAGGGTTACAGACCTCAGGGACGCCCGTAGCCGGGCAGGAAATAAATGGGGAATACCGGTGTGAGTCCGGAGCGGTACCGCCACTGTAAGCGAGCCTGCCTCGCAAGCCAGAAAACCAGCCTGTGAGGTTGTCCAACTGTTCGGCGAGTTACCGAACGTAAGGCACTACAACCATGCTTTATACGAAGAAAGCCCTTCAAATGGGCGCAATTGCTGTTGGCCTTGCCGCATTCGCAGGCCAGTCCTCTCTTGCCGAGTCCGCTAAAAAGGAAGACTCCAAGCCCTCCGTCAGGACGGAAACCATGCAGGTTATGCCGGAACTGACTATGGCGTCCCACTTTGTGGGCGTGCCGTACAACCGGTCTGGAGTGTCCGTTTCCATCATCAATCCGGAAGAATTCCAGAAGGCGGGCATTGAAACCCTGACGGGAGCCCTTTCCCAGACGCCCGGCGTTTTCACGCTGGACGGAGGCGGCACCTGGCAGCGCGGTTCCGTGAGCAACACCGTCATCCGCGGGATGAACAAGGATACCTACACCCTGACCATGGTTGACGGCATGCGCATCAGTGATGCCAACATGTCCGGCAACAAGCTGCTGGGCATCACCAATCTCTTTACGGTGGGCAATGTGGAAGTGGTGAAAGGAGCGCAGGGCGCCGTTTTCGGTTCCGGCGCCATTGGAGGCGTTGTCGCGATGGATACTCCGGAGGGGGAAGGCGATCCTGTAACCAGGATTTTTGCGGAGGCCGGTTCCTTCGGCTCTTTCAACAGCTATGTCACTTCCTCCGGCAAGATCAAGAAGCTTTCCTATTTTGTAGGCGTTGGGTTTGAAACTACGGAAAACGATCCGTCAATCTATCCGGCCATTTATGACAACAGGACAGGCATGAACGATTTCCGCCAGTGGCAGGAAGCCGTGCGCCTGGGCTATGACATCAATGACAAGGTGAAGGTGAGCTTTACCTATCGCCGCCTGGATTCCTACTTTGAATATCCCACGCCGTATGTGGATTATAACCAGTGGCCTTCCGTTCCGGATCCCCATCTGTACAATACGGAAGACAAGAACCGCAGCAACCTGGTGACAGGACGTGTGGATGCGGAAATTTCCAAGCTGTGGTCCACCAGCTTCATGGTGGGGCATTACAACATGGACTATTCCTGCCATACTCCCGGATTTGACTTCCAGCCCAACGTGATGCGCAACCGCCGCTTCCAGGCGGAGTGGCGCAATGCCCTGACGTGGAACAAGGAATGGAAAACCATCGCCGGCATGGCCTGGGACCGTTCCGACTACATGAGCGAAAACAATTACGTTGCCAAGGATGAATGGCAGAGCACGCTTGCCTTCTTTGCAGAGCAAATGTGGTCACCCACGGACAGCTTTGACGCCAGCGTGGCCCTGCGCCTGGAACATGATTCCGTCTGGAACAATCATTTTACGTGGCGTTATTCCAATTCCTGGAAAGTGACGGGCAAGGATTCCCCCACCCGTATTTTCGGTTCCGTAGGGTCCGGTTTCCGCGCGCCCACCTGGTTTGAGCAGTATGCGGCCAATTACGGTTATGTAGGCAACCCTGATCTGGATGTGTCCAAGTCCCTGGGCGGCGACCTGGGTGTGGAACAGCGCCTGGCGGACGGCCATTATGCTTCCGTGACGGGCTTCTGGACCCGCATTAACGATGAAATCGGCACCAAGAGCGTAGGCACCTGGCCGAACTCCTATACCACTTACGCCAATTATTCCCACTGCACTTCCTACGGTGTGGAAGTGGCGTTCAAGGGTCAGTTCAAGGACGCGTGGAACAGCGGCTATTATGCCAATTACACCTTCACGATGCCCAAGCGCGATTCCATCGGCAAATACGAGACCATTCAGATGGCCAATACCGCCCGCCACACCGTCAACGCAGAGGTTTATACCTCCCCGGTTGAAAAGCTTACGGTTGGCTTCGGCGTAACGGCCGCCATGGGACGCACGGACTACAACTATGCCCGTCTGGATAATTTCTTTACGGCGCGCCTGTTTGCCCGTTACCAGGCAACGGACAATGTGTCCCTCCATGTGCGTCTGGAAAACCTGTTTGACCAGAAGTTCATCATGACGAATGATTATAACTTCGGTCCGCGTGAAGCCCGTGGATTCGGAATCTTCGGCGGTGTGACGGTCGAATTCTAAGTTCCTTTCAATATTAATTGTTGATTGCTCCCCCATCTTCCGCCTTGCGGACTGTTTCAGGCGAAGTGAACGGTTCCGCGCGGAAGATGGGTTTTCTGTTTTCCGTTGTTTCCGGAATCGGTTAACATGTGGCGGCCATCTGAGTTGTGTTGCGCTGGATATCCATACTGGGGGCATTGGCCCTTTCCGTCTTTCTGGGAGGTGTCTTTTACTTTTCCCAGCGTGAGAAGAATGTTTGGCATGAATTTTCCGGACGGATGGACGGCAGGGGGATGCCTGCCGTATTTGACGGTTTTGTGGAACGCTGGAACAGGGCCGTGGAACGGGAACTGCGCCGTGAATTGGCTGAAGGGGAGAGGAAGGAAAAACTTCTGGTCGTTTCCCGCGGGGAAGGGGACGGCCGGCGTTTGGCGGAACAGGCTCGTTCCGTGGAACGCATCAGGAAAAGGCTGTTATTGAAAGACCATATCCGCCTTCTTCCTTTGGAAGACGTTCCGGACGGATTGGAATGGCAAACCGGAATGGAAGAGCCGGATGTGGGTGATCCGCGCGCCGTCAAGGGTGGAAAAGTCCGGCTGTGGATCAATACTCCGTTTCCCGGAACTTTGCGTGCTTTCGGGCCGGGAAGTGAAAATTTTTTCAATTATTCCGCCATTGACAACGTGTGGCTTCCCCTCGTGGGGCTTCATCCGGAAACCTTCCGTCCCATTCCGGGCCTGGCGGACCGCTGGGCTTTGTCCGCAGACGGAAAAACCGTTTTTTATCATCTGGATCCGGAAGCGGCCTATTCGGACGGACGCATCGTGAAAGCGCAGGATTTTCTGCTGAACATTTGCCTCCGTACGTCCGGTTTTGCCCGGGATCCGTTCTGGACTACCCTGTTCCGTTCCATGTATGATCAGATTACGGTATACGGGGATTCCGTCATTGCCCTTACGCTGCCGTCCCGCGGGCCGCTGTTGCCTTACATGGCCTGTGCGGATTTTCATCCGGCCCATCCCGGTTTTTACCATGATTTCAATGCGCTGTTTCTGGAACGCTACCAGTGGAAAGTCCCTCCAAATACGGGTGGCTACATGGTTGTTCCCGCTAAAATCCGGATAGGAGAAAGCATTACCTTGGCCCGCGTGAAAAATTGGTGGGCGAAGGACAGGAAGTATTACCGCCATTCCTGCAATGCGGACCAGGTGGAACATGTGTTTGTGAACATGGAAAACAAGGCGGTTGAAATGTTCCGCCGCGGGGAACTGGATATCATGAACGTTCGCAAGCCGGAGGTGTGGGAAACCGGGCTGGAGCTGCCGGAAGTGCACCGGGGCTATATAGATAAATACAGCCTGGAAGCCAATTACGCCTGTCCCCCGTACGGACTGTATCTGAATTGCTCGGACAAGTTGTTGAAAAATCCGGATATCCGCCGCGGTCTGGCGCATTCCGTGAACATGGGCCTGGTGATTGATACTTTGTTCCGCGGGAATATGAGAAGGCTCGGTTCCTACATGGAGGGGTACGGAGACCTGACTCTTCCGCTGAAAGCTCCGGAATACAGCAAGAAAAAAGCCATGGAATATTTTGCCCGCGCCGGCTACCGGGAAATGGGGACTGACGGAGTGCTGAAAAATGAACGGGGAGAACGGCTGGTGGTGGAACTGACGTTTGCGGATTCATCCACCCTGATGACCAACGTCTGTTCCATCCTCCGGCAGGAGGCCCTGAAGTGCGGGGTGGACCTGCGTCTGGATTCCCTTACCTACAGTGTCTGTTCCCGTAAGGTTTTTGAAAAACGGTATCAGGCGGCTCTATGGGCGTGGCCGCTGCAGACGCCGTTCCCCCGGCTGTATGAAACATTCTCTTCCGAACTGGCGTATGATGCCCGCGGAAATCCCGTAGGCAATACGAATAATATTATGGCCGTGTCGGACGCTGAACTGGATGCCGCCCTGGATGCGGAACGCAATGCCCCGGATACCGGTTCCCTGAAGCAGGCCCTTCACCGTGCCCAACAGCGTCTTCATGAACTTTGCGTCTGGATTCCCGGCTGGAGGGAACCCTACACGCATATCGCCTGCTGGCGCTGGATACGCTGGCCGGAATCTCCCACCCGGTTTTGTTCCCCCAGAATTTACAATCCGCTGGAGTCGCACCTGTACTGGGTGGATGAAGAAATGAAGAAGGAGACGCTGGAGGCTCGGAGCCGGGGCGTACCGTTTGAGGAAAAGCATCAAGTAATATATCTTGAAAGACAGGATGGTGTCGCTCCGTAATAAAACCGGGTCACCGTCTCCTTTTTAAATTGAAAGGAGGTGGTTTTTCATCATAATCTCCCTCTCATTTACCGTAATTAATTATTAATTCCATAACCATGAAATTATCCTTTTTCTCCATTCTGCTTCTGGCAGGGCATCTTTGCGTGGCTGCACCCATGCCTTTGCCGGAATCCAATGACGGAGCCAGGCATGTCTTTTCTACTAATCAGGAAAATTTTTTGATGGACGGAAAGCCCGTCAAAATCATTTCCGGGGAAATGCATTATCCTCGCGTGCCGCGCCAGCACTGGAAGGACAGGTTCCAGCGCATAAAGGCCATGGGCATGAATACCGTCTGCACTTATCTGTTCTGGAACGTGCATGAACCGGAACCCGGCAAATGGGACTTTTCCGGCAATCTGGATTTTGTGGAATTCATCAAGGAGGCGCAGAAGGCCGGCCTGTGGGTCATCGTGCGTCCCGGGCCCTATGTGTGCGCGGAATGGGAATTCGGCGGATTTCCCGGCTGGCTGCTGAAGGATGAAGATTTGAAAGTCCGTTCCCAGGATCCCCGCTTCCTGGAACCGGCCATGGCTTATCTTAAAAAAGTCTGTTCCATGCTGGAACCTCTGCAGATCACCAAGGGAGGCCCCATCATCATGGCCCAGGTGGAAAATGAATACGGCTCCTATGGTTCTGACAAGGATTACGTGAAAAAGCATCTGGACGTTATCCGGAAAGAACTTCCGGGAGTTGTTCCCTTCACGTCGGACGGCCCGAACGACTGGATGATCAAGAACGGCACGCTTCCGGGCGTTGTTCCCGCCATGAATTTCGGCGGCGGAGCCAAGGGCGCTTTTGCGAATCTGGAGAAGCACAAGGGCAAAACGCCCCGCATCAACGGCGAATTCTGGGTGGGCTGGTTTGACCACTGGGGCAAGCCCAAGAATGGCGGCAGTACGGAAGGTTTCAACCGAGACCTGAAGTGGATGCTGGAAAATAACGTTTCCCCCAACCTATTCATGGCGCATGGGGGGACCTCCTTCGGCTTCATGAACGGGGCGAACTGGGAAGGCGCCTACACGCCGGATGTAACCAATTACGACTACGGCGCTCCCATTTCCGAAAACGGAACCCTGACGGACCGCTACCGCACCTTCCGCCAGACTATTCAGGATTATTACGGCGATACGTACAAGCTTCCCGAACCTCCCGCCCAGCCGGAAATGATGGAGCTGCCTCCCATCACGTTTACGGAAACAGCCGGCATGTTCTCCCGCCTGCCGCAGCCCGTCATCCGCAAGGAGCCCGTCCACATGGAAGCCTTGGGGCAAAGCCTGGGCTTCATCCTGTACCGGACAAAGGTGAACGGCCCGGTGAAAGGAGAGCTGAAGATGAACAACATGCAGGACCGCGCCATCGTTTACGTGGACGGCAAGAGGCAGGGGGCGGCGGACCGCCGTTACAAGCAGGATTCCTGTGACATTGTCATTCCCTCCGGACTTCACACGGTGGACATTTTTGTGGAAAACATGGGCCGCATCAACTTCGGCGGCCAGATACAGGGCGAGCGCAAGGGCATCCGGGGCCCCATTACGCTGGACGGCAAAAAGCTGGAAAACTTCCTTATCTACAACTTCCCGTGCAAGGGGGTGGAGCTTATTCCCTTCTCCGGCAAGAAGCCGGCGGGCGACCAGCCCGTGTTCCACCGCGGGTATTTCAACGTTTCCAATCCCAAGGATACCTACCTGGATATGCGGGACGGCTGGAAGAAAGGCGTCGTGTGGGTGAATGGACGCAATCTGGGCCGCTTCTGGTTTATCGGCTCCCAGCAGGCTCTTTATTGCCCCGGAGAATACCTGAAGCCCGGGAAAAATGAAATCGTGGTGCTGGACGTGGACGGAGGTTCCGGCACGGTGAAGGGTGTGAAGGAAGCCATTTATGAAGTCAACAGGGACCCTGCCATGGCGGATGTCTTCCGCGTGGGCAAACCTGTGGCCCCCGCTGCCGGCCAGCTGGTGCACAAGGGTTCCTTCGCCAAGGGGGCGGACCAGCAGGAAATCAAATTCCGCGCTCCTGTCCAGGCCCGTTACATCGCTATTGTCAGTAAAAACGCTCATGACAACGGCCCCCATGCCGCCATTGCGGAGCTGAACTTCCTGGATGCCTCCGGCAATCTGCTCCCCCGCGAACAGTGGTCCGTGGTTTATGCGGATTCCCATGAAACGACGGGAGAAGCCGCCCAGGCGGGACTGGTGATGGACAACCAGCCCACCACCTACTGGCATACCAAGTGGCAGGGGGACAACCCCAGGCACCCGCACATGATCGTGCTGGATCTGGGCAAGGTGCAGAAACTTTCAGGATTCCGCTACCTGCCGCGCCAGGACCGGGAAAACGGCCGCATCAAGGACTATGAAGTCTATGCGTCTCCCAAGCCGTTCAAGCCTGCCAAGTAAGATCCTCTGAATTGTTGAGCTTTTCCAGGGCCGCTCCCTCTCGGCTGAGGGGGCGGCCTTGTTGCGTCCGGATGTCCGGAAAACAGTCCTCCTCTTTTCCTGGACAAAAGCTGTGCTGGTTTAAAAATACGTATCAACTTTTCGTTTCCCTTGTTTTCTGCTGTTGTGCGGGCCGGTATTCCATGCGCAAAAAAAGGCGGCTCCGCAGTATAACGGAGCCGCCGGAAGGCAGTAAAAACCTGATAGCCGGTTGTTAGAAGTTCCAGGAAAAGCCCAGCTTGATGGTGTGGTAGCCGGGATCATTATAACCCTGAATCTGGTAGTATTCGTAGCCGATCAGGAAGTCCGCGCTGTTGGAGATGCTGAACTTGAAACCGGCCTGGGCCGCCCAGGAAAACTTGGTGGAGGAAATGGTGCGGGAACGGCTGCCGTTTTCCAGGCCATGAATGGTGGTCTTCACGTCGCCGTAAGTGGCGCCGACTTTACCGCCCAGATAGAACATGGTGTAGTCGCCGATGGGAAGGTTCAGCGTGTAACCGGCCATCATCGGAATATAGGTGGAACGGAGGCTGGCGGTATAAGGCCCGCTGATGCCCAAGTCCTGCACGCTGGGATGGTGGGAACCGGCCAGGATGCCGCCGTTCAGGGAAATCTGATGAACAATACTGCCGGTTTCAATATAGTTGAAAATGCTCAGATTGCCGCCGGCCACGTTGGGCATGGCATCTTTGGTGGCGATTCCGTAAGCCCCTTCCAGGGACATGCCGAACTGGCCGTCGTACTTGTCGGCATGATAGGCGCTGGCGGAAGACACGGAGGCCGCAAGGGCCAAACCTAACAGTATAGTCTTGTTCATATGGGGATAAATGGTAAATTTAACTGTAGTCCATTCTTGGCAGTTTTCTCTTTTGAAGTCAAACATGAAATGTCAAATGGACGCGAAATCCCCGAGCCGAGGAGATGAAGTTGCCAGAACTCTCCCGCTGGGGTACATTCTGCGCCATGGAACAACAAGCGTGTGATTTGCTGGTGACCGCTTCCCGCATGCTGGGCGGAGCGGAACAGTCCGTTGCTCCCGGGGATGCGGCCGTCGCCGTCCTGGACGGGAAAATTCTAGAAACGGGAAGCGCCGCAGAACTGGAGGCCAGGTGGATGCCCGCCGTCCGCAGAGATTTGGGGAATGTGCTGCTGATGCCGGGGCTTATTAATGCCCATACGCATGTCTCCATGACCTTTTTGCGCGGTTTTGCGGATGACTTGCCGCTGATGGAATGGCTGACCGGACATATTTTCCCGGTGGAAGCCCGGCTGACGGATAAAATCGTCTCCCTGGGGGCCCGGCTGGGCATGTATGAAATGATGCGGACGGGCACCACGGCGTTTGTAGATTCCTACCTGTTGGAAGCCAACGTTCTTCAGGAGGCGGAACGCATGGGAATGCGCTGTGTGGGCGGAGAGGTTGTTTTTGCCTTTCCCTCTCCGGCGTACGGCGGGTGGGACGGTGCGGAAGCCCTGTACCGGGAGCAGGCGGAGCGCTTTTCCGGCCGCGGCAGGGTACAGGTGGCCCTGATGCCGCACAGCGTGTACACCACCAGTGACGAAGTGCTCCGGCGTTCCATGAAGCTGGCGGAGGAACTGGACCTGATGCTGCATATCCATTTGTCCGAATCCGCCGGGGAAGTGGAGCAGTGCCGTTCCCTGCACGGGGGCAGGCGTCCCGTGGGCTATGCCCGCGATATGGGGCTGCTGAATGAACGGGCCGTGCTGGCCCATATGGTGGACGTGACGGATGAGGAACTGGAACTGGTGGCCGCTTCCGGAGCGGCGGTTGTCCATAACCCGGTCAGCAACCTGAAACTGGCGTCCGGCTTCGCCCGCGTGCGGGATATGGTGCGGGCCGGCGTTCCCGTCTCTCTGGGAACGGACGGAGCGTGCAGCAACAACAGTCTGGACATGTTTGAAACAATGAAGTTGGCCGCTATTCTTGCCAAGGGGTACAGCGGGGACGCTACTGCGGTCCCCGCCATGCAGGCGTTGAAGATGGCTACTGAAGAGGGCGCCCGCATTTTCCGGACGCCGGGGCTGGGAACACTGGTTCCGGGGGCTCCCGCGGATATGATCGCCCTGAACCTGGATGAACCGAACCTGTGCCCGATTTTCAACGAAACGTCCCATGCCGTTTATGCCTCTTCCGGCAAGGATTGCGTGTTCACCATGGTGGAAGGGAGAATTTTGTATGATCATGGAATTTACACGGACGGCCTGTATGCGGATACCGCCGCGGAAATGCGGGATCTGGTAAAGTGGGTGAAGAATAGTGATTGAGTATTGAGGATGAGCGAATAAAGGCAAGTTCTCAACACATGCTTTAATCTCTGGGCCCTTACCTCTGCTATCTGTCGGCCTCCCGAACCGGCGCATGCTCATATTCCTTCTTTACCCGCAAGGGGGGATGCCTTTATAGTAATTTCATGCAATATGATCTTATCGTCATTGGTGGAGGCCCTGCCGGCTATGTGGGCGCCATCCGCGCCGCCCAGCTGGGGAAATCCGTGGTGTGCGTGGAACGCGACCGGGTGGGGGGCACCTGTCTGAACTGGGGATGCATCCCCACCAAGGCGCTTCTGAAAAATGCGGAGGCCTACCGGATCGTGACGGACCGCGCTAGGGAATTCGGCATGACGGTGGAGGGCGTCAGCGTGGATTGGAGTGAAGTGATCGGCCGTTCCCGCAAGGTCAGCGACCGCCTGGCAGGCGGCGTGGGGTTCCTCTTCAAGAAAAACAAGGTGGATTCCGTTACGGGGGAAGCCTCCATTATTTCCCCCGGCAGGGTGGAAGTAAAGGCCGCCGACGGAACGGTGAATGTTCTGGAGGGAAAGAATATCCTGATCTGTACCGGCTGCGTCACCCGCACGGTGCCCAGCCTTCCCCTGAACGGCACTACTGTCATCGGCTCCAGGGAAGCCATGGTGCTGGAAAAGCGGCCTGAAAGCATGATCATCATCGGTTCCGGAGCTATCGGCACGGAATTTGCCTACATTTACAATTCATTCGGCACCAGGGTGACGCTTATTGAAGCGCTTCCCCGGATGCTTCCCAATGAAGACGACGACTCCTGCATGACGCTGGAACGGGCATTCAAGAAGCAGGGCATCAAGGTGATGACGGGAGCTTCCGTGGAATCCGTCACGGAAACCTGTGACGGACAGGTCAGGGCCAACGTGAAAAACAGCAGGGGACAGGAAGAGGAAATCACGGCGGACGTCTGCCTGGTGGCCATCGGCGTGAAGCCGGTCGTTCCCGTCGCTCCCGGCCTGGAATTGACGGAAAAGGGATTCATCAAGGTGAATGACCGCTATGCGACTTCCATTCCCGGCGTTTATGCGGCAGGCGACGTGATCGGCGGCGTGCTGCTGGCGCATACGGCTTCTTTTGAAGCTGTCCAGGCTGTGGAGGGCATGTTTAATCCGGACTACCAGCCCCGGCAGGTCGGCTTCTTCCCGAGCTGCACGTACTGCTACCCGCAGGTGGCTTCCGTAGGTAAAACGGAACGCGCCCTCAAGGAAGCGGGCGTGGAATACAAGGTGGGGAAATTCCCCTTCCAGGCCATTGGCAAGGCTGTAGCCGCCGGAGAGCCGGACGGCTTCGTGAAAACCCTGTACGGCGCCAAAAACGGAGAATTGCTGGGTGCCCATATCGTGGGGCCGGAAGCCACGGAACTGATTGCCGCGCTGGGCATCGGCATTCAGGCGGAACTGACGGATGAAGATATCCACGCCACCATTTTTGCTCATCCCACGCTGTCTGAGGCCATTCATGAATCCATGCTGGCTTCCGAGGGGATTGCCATTCACATGTAACGGTTTTCACGGGAAGAGCCCCGCAACGGGGCTCTTTTTCTCCATTAAAAAAGATGAACGATAACCTGCGCTGGAAACAAAGGCTTCAAAACCTGAATAAGGCTTTTTCCCGGTTGCGCCATGCTTGCACGTTGCCGGAATACAATGAACTGGAAATGGCCGGACTGGTGCAGACTTATGAATTTACGTTTGAGCTGTGCTGGAAAACGTTGAAAGATAAGCTGGTCTATGACGGCTACAGCGTTAACAGCCCCCGCGAAGCCATCAGGCAGGCGTTTGGCGCAGATTTGATAGGTCATATTGATTGTTGGCTCCAGGCGCTGGAAAGCCGCAATTTGTTTGTACATACTTATGATGATTCCATCGCGGAAGAGGCGGTTTCCCTGATTAAGGGAAAATTCTTTCCCATGCTGGCCCAATGTGTGGAAAATCTGAACATGATGGCGGAGAAAGAGGACTGAACGATGGCCTGACGGCCAAGGTGCGCTCAGGCATCCGGGAAATTCTTTCACAGACTCCGCAGATTAGGAAAGCCGTTTTATTCGGTTCCCGCGCCCTAGGCACGTGGAAGCCTGCGTCCGATATCGATCTTGCCCTGGAGGGCGAGGAGCTGGATTTGTCCGTCCTTTTGACTCTCCAAGCGCGTCTCACAGAGTTGAACCTGCCTGTGGAAGTGGACTTGATTATTCGTAACAAAATTACTAATCCTGATTTGGAGAGTCATATCCATGCTTATGGCCAGGAATGGTTTTCCCGTTCCATGGAATGAAGGGGGGTGATTCCGGAGGGGCCTGCCTTTGAGAGGTGATAAAGTGCCTATGGGCTCGCTAAAAAATAGTTGGCCATTTCACGGAAGTTTTTTCACAAAGACCGGGAAACCGGATTTATCCGGTTGGACGGAATGCGGGCGTAAAGCCCGCAAAGCGCGGATCAAATTATTGTCCCATGTAGCTCTGCCATTAGGGAAAACGGTAAAAGGGCAAAAAATTCCATGGTTTGGCCCGAAGACGGACGCTTGGGAGCGGAAGTTTGATTCGCTACTGTTTTTCCGGGGCAACGCGCCGAAAGGACTGATTTCCGGGAAAATACTCCAAAGCGGGAAAGGCATTCAGTCTTTCTTCTTTAGTCTTTTTCCCACGGTTCCTCACAGCTCGAACACCGGGTTTTCCACGGCATTTTTTACGGTAATGAGGAATTGCACGGCCTGCTTGCCGTCCACCAGGCGGTGGTCGTAGGAAAGGGCCAGGTACATCATGGGCCGGGCGGTGATTTGGCCGTCCCGGACCACGGGGCGTTCCTGGATGGCATGCATGCCCAGAATGCCGCTCTGGGGCGGGTTCAGGATGGGCGTGGAAAGAAGCGACCCATATGTTCCGCCGTTGGAGATGGTGAAGCAGCCGCCTTGCAGATCCTGCATGGACAGGTTTCCCCTGCGTGCTTTTTCCGTCAGGGAAGCGAGTTCCAGTTCCAGCTCCGGAAGCGTTTTCCGGTCGCAGTCCCGCAGCACGGGGACGACGAGACCCTTATCCGTGCCGATGGCTATGGAGATGTCATAGTACAGGTTTTCCACGATGTCCGTACCGTCTATTCTGGCGTTGACCTGGGGCACTTCCTGCAATGCTTTGACTACGGCCTTGATAAAGAAGCTCATGAAACCGAGTTTGGTTCCGTACCGTTCCCGGTACGCTGCATTGAATTGTTTGCGGAGTTCCATCACGGAGGACATGTCGCATTCGTTGAAGGTAGTCAGGATGGCCGCCTGGTGCTGGGCCTCTACCAACCGTGCCGCGATGGTACGGCGCAACGGGCTCATGGGTTTTCTGATGAAGCGCGGAGAAGCCTCCTTTCCTGTTTTCCCATTTTTTCCGGAGGTTGTCTGATCCGGTGAGGATGTTTTCTTTTCCGGCTTTTGTTCCGGGGCGCCAGTCACAGGTGAGGAGGGACCGGAAGCGGGTTTCTCCCGCGTTTCCAGTGGTACGGAGGGCGGTGCGGCGGAACTTCCGTCAAGGGGGGAAATGCGGCCTAAAACCGCGCCGATGGGGGCTTCCGCCCCTTCCGGGACGAGGATTTCCAGCACGCCGCTTTCATCCGCCTCCAAATCCGTGGAAACCTTGTCCGTTTCCAGCGTCACCAGAGTGTCGCCTTTGGCTACCGGGTCGCCGGCATTCTTGTGCCACGCGGCTACGGTGGCGGAGGTGATGGATTCTCCAAAGTTGGGAGTCAGGATGTCGCTCATGGGAGTAAAATGGGTTCAGGATTGGGCCCGCGGCCCGAAGGCAGCGGCGATGAGTCTTTTTTGTGCGGCGGCGTGCAGCGCTTTGGCCCCCTCCGCAGGGCAGGCCATGGAGGGGCGGCCCGCATAGCGGAAGGAAGTGGCGAAGAGGCGTCCCAGCCTGTTCCGCAGGTGGCCCCAGGCCCCCATATTGGAGGGTTCTTCCTGGCACCAGACGAAGTCGCGCACTTTTTGGTAGGGCGCCAGCAGATAGGTAAGCTGTTCCTGCGCCAGAGGATAGATTTGTTCCAGACGGATGATTACCGTGTCTGAAATATTCCGTTCCCTGCGGTAGGCAGCCAGGTCATAATAGATTTTCCCGGTGCAGAAGACGGCGCGCGTGACCTGGTCCGGCGCGGGAGTATCCGGATCCGGCAGCACTTCGCGGAAACGGGTGGAGGCCAGGAATTCCCGGTGCGGGGAGACGGCCTCCGGACGGGAGAGCAGGCTTTTGGGCGTGAAAATAATCAGGGGTTTGTGCACGTTCCGGTGCACCTGGCGGCGCAGGGCGTGGAAATACTGGGCCGGAGTGGTGGGATTGATGACCTGCATGTTGTCATCCGCACAAAGCTGTAGGTAGCGTTCCATGCGGGCGCTGGAGTGTTCCGAGCCTGCTCCTTCATAACCGTGGGGTAGCAGAAGCACCATGCGGTTCTTCTGGTTCCATTTGGCTTCTGCGGCAGCAATGAATTGGTCCACGATGACCTGGGCCCCGTTGGAAAAGTCCCCGAATTGGGCCTCCCACATGACCAGCGCGTCCGGACTTTCCAGCGCGTAGCCGTATTCAAAGCCCAATACGGAGGCTTCCGACAGGGATGAGTTGTAAATGCGGAATGCGGTGGTGCCGTGGTTCAGTTTTTCCAGGGGAGTGTACAGGGAGCCGTCATTGAAGTCGTGCAGGACGGCGTGCCGCTGGGAGAAGGTGCCGCGCTGGCAGTCCTGGCCGGACAGGCGCACGGTGTGGTTTTCCGTGAGTAGGCTGCCCCATGCCAGGGATTCCGCCATGGCCCAGTCCAGCAGGCCGCCTTCCCGGAAGGCTTCCCGGCGGCGGGCCAGGAAGCGTTTTTCCAGCGTGGGGTGGGGCGTGAAGCTGTCCGGAAGTTCCGTAAGGATACTTCCGATGCGCTGGAACAGTTCCGGACTGATTCCCGTCCGCGTGCTGGTGCGCGGGAGGGGCGTTTCATCCGCATCCTGCGCGGTGGCGGGCAGGATGTAGTCCGCGGGGTTTTCCTTCATTTGCAGGTAGGCCTGTTCCATGCCCTCCCAAAGGTCTTTCCGGATGTCCCGCTCCTGCTGTTCCGTCAATTCCCCGCGCTCCCTGAGCGCCATTCCGTACAGGGAGGCGGCGGTGGGGCGTGCCTCAATCCGCTTGGTCTGCATGGGCGCGGTGAAGGCGGCCTGGTCCGTTTCATTGTGGCCCAGACGGCGGTAACAGTACATGTCCAGAATGATGTCCCTCCCGAATTCCTGGCGGAACTGGAGCGCGAAGTCCGCCGCCCACACCAGGTCTTCCGGGCTTTCTCCGTTGATGTGCAGGATGGGGGATTGAAGCATCTGCGCCACGTCCGTGGCGTAGCGGGAGGAGCGGGCTTCGTCCGGGCTGGTGGTGAAACCGATCTGGTTGTTGATGACGAGGTGCACGGTGCCGCCCGTGCGGTAACCTTTCAGCAGGGAGAGATTGAGTACTTCCGCCACGATGCCCTGTCCTGAGAAAGCGGCGTCCCCGTGCAGGACGAGCGGCAGCACACGCTTGCGTTCCGCGTCTTGCAGGTTGTGCTGCATGGCCCTGGCCCTGCCTTCCACCACGGGATACACGGCTTCCAGATGGCTGGGATTGGAGGAAAGGCGGATATGGAGTTCTTTACCGTCCACATGACGTGTGGCGGCGTAACCGAGGTGGTATTTGACGTCGCTCCTGCCGATGGGGGATTCCGGCAGGTAGTCCGGCGTGAATTCGCGGAAGATGGTTTTCAGCGGTTTGTGGAGAATATTGGCGAGCACATTCAGCCTTCCGCGGTGGGCCATGCCCATTTCAATGTGAGAGACTCCGGCGGCGGGGCAGCGCTTGATCATGGCGTCCAGCAGGACGATGGCTCCTTCCCCTCCTTCCAGGGAAAAGCGTTTTTCCCCCATGAAGCGCTTGCCCAGGAATTCCTCAAACAGTTCCGCCTTGCAGAGATGGAACAAGGCTTCTCTCCGGACTTCCGGGCCATAATCCACGCCGTTTGCCCGGAGTTGGATTTTTTCTTCAATCCAGGAGCGGATTTTAAGATTGTCTATGTGGTGGTATTCAAATCCGATGGCTCCACAATAGATTTTTTGCAGCCTAGTGATGATTTCACGGAGCGTGAACGTTCCTCCGTCCATGAAGGTGCCGATGTTGACGGGCTGGTCCATATCCTCCTCTCGGAATCCCATATCTTCCGGATTGACGGGGCAACCGGTCTGGTCCGGAGGAGCCAGCGGGTTAAAGCGGGCGCATTGGTGTCCCATGACCCGGTAGGCCCGGATGAGCTGGTTGACGCGCCCGCGGCGTTCCGCGCTTTCCGGAGGAACGGTGTAGGGGGATGTGTCCGCGGCGTTCCCCGCATTTTCTTTTTCCCGGGGGGCTCCACCGCTCCCCAGTTCGTAGCCGTCGAACCAGGCGGCCCAGAGAGGGTCCACGGACAGGGGATCGTTTTTCCATGATTGATGGAGCGCCGTAATTTCCTCCGGCGGGAGTTTGGAGAAGATGGAGGCATTCATGCGGCAGGGCGGATGGTACAGGGCGTTTTCGGTTCGCTGATCGCTATTTTTGCCCGCAGGGCATCAGTAACTGTGTTCGTTGAGCTGGACTTTTCCGCGGAAGACCCAGTAAATGGCAGCGGAATAAGCCAGGACGAGCGGCACGCCCAGAATGGCTATGTATGTCATCACGACCAGGCTTTCCCGGGTGGATGAGCCGTTGGCGAGCGTCAGGGAATGTTCCGGATTGGGCATGGAGTAGAGCAGGTTGGGGAACATCGCTGTCCCGAAGAGAGCCATCATGCAGCCCATGGTGGAGCAGGAGGCGACAAAGGCCCAGCCCGGACGGTTCCTGTGGATGAATATCCAGATGGACGCGATGGAAATGACTGCCAGGGCAGCGATTCCGTAAATCCAGGGGGAGCGTTCCAGGGCGGCCGCTACGTGCGGCACGTACAGCAGGGTGGCCGCCCCGTGCAGGATGATCAGGACAGTGAAGATGATGACGCAGGGTCTGAGCAGTTTTCCGATTTGTTCCTGCAGGCTTCCCTGGGTTTTCATCAGCAGGTAGATTCCCCCGTGCATGGAGAACAGGGCGACCGTCGTCAGTCCCAGAAGAATGGAATAAGGATTCAGCAGGCTGAGAAATGTTCCGGTGAAGTTGCCATGGTCGTCCAGAGGAATGCCTTTGGTGACGTTCCCCATGGCTACGCCGATGAGCAGAGCTGCCAGAAGGCTGCTGATGGAGAAAGTGGTGTCCCATCCCCTGCGCCACCATTTCATGGGCTGTTTGCTTCTGAATTCAATGGACACGGCACGGAAGATAAGGGTGAGCAGCAGGAGCATGAAGGCCAGGTAAAACCCGGAGAAGACGGAGGCGTATACGTACGGAAAGGCAGCGAAGAGGGCTCCTCCGCCTGTGATGAGCCAGACTTCGTTTCCGTCCCATACAGGGCCCACGGCATTTAGTGTGAGTCTTCTGTTTTCATCGCCCTTGATGAAAAGCTGAAGAGCTCCGGTGCCCAGGTCAAAGCCGTCCAGGATGGCGTATCCGGAGAAAAGCACGCCGACGAGGATGAACCAGATGATTTGCAGGTCTGCGAGAGTGAGATTGTCCAACATGATTTTTAAAGAGGGATAAAGATTAGTCTTTGACAAAAGGAACCTGGAGTTTGCCTTCCCCGGCGCCGTCGTCTTCGCCAGCTTCCTGGTCCGGACCTTTGTGGATCTTATGGGTGATTTGATAGAGGAAGAGGGCCAGCAGCAGGGCATAAATGACGAAGAACATACCCAGGGAGGAAAGGGCTTCCGCCGCGGTGAGGGTGGGGGATACGGCGTGTTCCGTTCTCAGGATGCCGTACACAATCCATGGCTGGCGCCCCAGTTCCGCTACGGCCCAGCCCGCCTGGTTGGCTATTTGCGGGCCCAGTACGGAGAAAACAAAGCACCAGAGCAGCCAGCGCTTCTGGAAGAGCCAGCCTCTTTTCCACCCCCACAGGCCCGCCAGAAACAGGGCCGCCAGGGCGCAGCCGATCAGGATCATGAGATGGAAGGAGTAAAAGACGGGCAGGATGGGAGGGCGTTCGTCCTGCGGGATGTCGTTCATGCCGGTGATGGACGTGTCCAGGTCGTGATGGGTCAGGAGGGTGAGCAAGTACGGGATGGAGATTCCCGTCACTTCATGGGTGGACGGGTTCATCCAGCCGATGAGATGGAGGTCCTGAGGGGCGCCGGATTCCATGACGCCTTCCATAGCCGCGAATTTGGCAGGCTGGTGGACGGAGACTTCTCGTGCGCTGGAATCTCCCGTGATGCCCATGCCAGCCACGCCGATGAGGCCGATGACCAATGCCACCTTGAAGCTTTTTTCCGATCCTCCGGTAAAACGTTTTTTCAAAATATACCAGGCGGAGACGCTGAGGACGAGCGTGGCTCCCGCCAGCCAGCAGCCGGCGAGCGCGTGCGTCAGGCGGTCCACGGTGGACGGATTGAAGACCACGTCATAGAAGCTGGTTATATGGGCCTGGATTTTCCCGTTTACTTCCACCAGCTTGTATCCGGCGGGCGTCTGCATCCAGGAGTTGGCCACAATGATCCAGATGGCGCTGAAATGGGCGCCAAGAGCGACCATGCAGGAGGAAAGAAAGTGCATTTTTGGGCCCACCTTGTCCCAGCCGAAAAGCAGGATGGCCAGGAAGCCTGATTCCAGGAAGAAGGCGAAGATTCCCTCCGCCGCCAGGGGGCTGCCAAAGATGTCGCCTACGCAGCGGGAATAATCCGCCCAGTTGGTGCCGAACTGGAATTCCATCACGATGCCGGAGGCTACGCCAAGGGCGAAGATGATACCGAAGATTCTGGTCCAGAATTTGGCCTGCTTGTGGTAGAGGTCATTCTTCGTTTTCAGCCACAGGCCTTCCAGGGCGACCAGAACCACCCCCAGGCCGATGGTCATCGGCGGGAAGATGTAGTGGAACATGATCGTGATGGCGAATTGGAGACGGGATAATAAGACCGGATCGTCCATGATTGATTGGGGATGAGTGGATGTTTATGGAACAGGAGGACGGCAGCCAAACACCGATACCTTCATACTTTATACATCCCAAGAGACCCTTTGTTCAATTATTTTCCTTTTCCGTGGATAACTTTTTAGATTACGTCTAGAAAAGAAAGGCTTAACACTGGATGAACACGTCCATCCCTTCTTCCGCCAGAGCAAAAAGAGCCATCATGTCCCTGGGAGAAAGGCGTATGCAGCCATGGGAAGCCGGGGTGCCCAGCAGTTCCGTATCGTTGGTGCCGTGGATGTAAATATAGCGGCTCCGGGTATTGGCGTTGTGCGGTTCCAGTCCGTCCAGCCACAGAATGCGGGTCAGGATGAAGTCGGAATGTTCATTCAGACTTTTCGGGATGGCGGTGGGATAGCGGCCTGCCGGAAGGCGTGAGATGAAAATAGTGTCCTCCGGTTCTCCGTCTCCGATTTTTTTGCAGATGCGGAAATGACCTGTGGGGGTTTTCCCGGAACCTTCTTCATGGCCTGTACCTGCCTTCCCGCTGGAAACGGGGCATTGGAGCAGGATTTTTCCGGATTTTTCCAGCACCAGTTCCTGGCGGGGCAGATTAATGCGTATGGAAGGGGAAGCCATGACGGGGGAAGGAGTCAAAGATGTTGCTACTCCTGTTGCTCCATCCGGGCAATGATGGCCTGGATGGCGGTTGTCAATTGCCGCGCTACATTGTTGTAGGCTGTCTGTCCGCAGCCGATGGGGTCGGCGATGCCGCGGTTGCCCGTGTAGCAGGTGACCAGCCTGACCTTGTCCGCATGTTCGGGGAAATTGGCAAGCAGGGCGGCCAGGTGGCTTTCCGTCATGGCGTAGACATCTGTGGCGTTTTTCATCAGTTCATCCGTAACAGGGCGGCTTTCATGGCTGGAGAGATTGACGCCATGCTCCCGGAGGACGTGGAGCGTTTCCGGACTGGCTGCCTGCCCGGGCCATGCGGCTGTTCCTGCGGAACCGGCCTGCCATTCCGGATGGTGCGCGGAAAGTTTCCGGAACAGGCCTTCCGCCATGGGGCTGCGGCAGGTGTTGCCGGTGCAGATGAAGAGGATGTGTTTGCGCTGTGTCATGAGTCGGGGCGTTCTCTTTTGGAGTGATGGGGGATAGGTACTTCGTTGGGTTCCTGATACAAGTTGTCCGGGGGCAGCACATGGCCGGCGCCGCTGCCTTCCGACGAGGGGGGGGCGTCGTCTTCTTCATCTTCATCCTCTGCATCGCGGGAGGGGGGGGAAAGCTGGGGGAACAGACTGCACGCCAGGGCTACGCACAGTACCGCCGTTATGGGAGTCATGACGGGGAACCATGTATCATGAGCGGAAAACAGGTACCATGCAATGAAGGGAACGAACAGGATACAGAGGCCCCAGGTGATGAAGCGCCCTCTGCGTTGGAAACGCAAAGCCCATACGGACAGAAGCAGGACGTCCAGCACGATGATCCATTGTACCCAGGCGGGGGCTATGGGAATCAGGACGGCAGGGGCAGGGGCAAGCGCTCCCATGATGCTGCGGACAGTTTGCGCCGCCAGAAGGGATTGCGCGTCCGGCGTGTCGGAAAGGGCGGATGGTTCGGAAACGAGTACCGCATCCGCAGAGGAAAGCAGTTTTCTGACGGCAGTAGTATCCGGCGGACGCAGGCCGGACATGACGGGGACGATCACTTCCTTCGTGTCCAGAATGGTGGGGCTGCTGTTTGCCGCCAGGGGGATGCGGCCGTTTTTATCCAGAGGAATGGAGCGTTTGCCGCCCAGAAAAAGGGTGTCTCCCGGAATGATTCTGACATCACTGGGTTTCAGGTCCAGGGCATTCAGAGCGGCCACCAGAGGAAGAGTGGGAATGATATCCCCGCCCCAGCGGATGAAAAGCGGCGGGGAGACCCTGTTTTCCGGAGCTGGGGAAAACAGCTCGTTATTTTCCACGACGGTTCCCAGGGAGGGGGCTGACGTGGTTATTTGCGGAGGTTCCCCTACGAACCTGTCCGCGCGCGGGAACTGGTCCGTCTTTCCTACGATGTTGGAAGCGGGAATAATCAAGTCTTTCCAATCCGGCGGAAGGGGCGAGCGGCGGGTGGATTCGCTCATTTGCCGGCCCAGAGCCTTGTGGAGGAAGCGGTCCAGTTCATACCCCACGGCGGCTTTGACAATGCTGTCCGGCTTTTCTTCCCAGGTCATGGGGGACATCACGTAAACATTCCTGGCTCCCTGTTCATACAGGTGCCGGAACAGCACTGTGTAATCCATGGGATTGGGAGGATAGGAGGCGAAACTGTTCAGTGATGATTCCCGGTGCAGGGAAACCACGGGAAGCTGGGCCGTCTGCCCTTTGTTGAAGTAATCGTAGGGCTGGAGGACGATGCTGTTTTCCGTATTCAGCCCTTCCGGGCGAACAGTCCGGTATTCCCCAGCCAGCAAATGTTCCGCTGCCTGTTCATAACAGAAAATGGTAGGAGGAAGAAGCACATACCCCAGAATCCAGCCCAGCCCCAGGGAAATCTGGAACAGGGACAGGATAAGCAGGAATTTGGGGGGAAGCGTCATCAGAGGGGCTGGGAAAAATCATGCTAGCATAGCAGCCAGCGGTTCTGCAAGCGTGGAGCCGGGCAGAAGCTTCCGCAGGTGTCCCAGCCCGGCGGGAATCTGAGCCAGATACCAGGTTTTTCCCTGGTTGTAGCCGATATTGGCGTAAGCGCCCAGCATCTGCATAATCCGCTGCAGGGCGCAGGCACGGAAAATGCGGTGATCTATGGAGTGAGCGGAGATATTTTCCCACTCCCTGAGCAATTCATCCGCCTGTTCCGGTTCCAGACGGGCGTAGCCGTCATAGACCAGGGAGGCCAGATCATATTCCGGACGGCCGCCGCGCATGCCCTGAAAATCAATCAGCCAGGTTTTTCCCGCGTGGATATGCACGTTCTGGGACTGGCTGTCCCGGTGGACGGGGCATTCCGGAAGGGCCGCCAGAAACTGCGCCTGCTCTTTCAGGGCGGGATGGTTCAGGAAGGAAGCCGGTTCCAACCCCAGGTGGGACCCCAGGAAATGTTCAGCAAAATAGGACTGCTCCCAGCGGTACAAGGCCTCGTCAAAAGCGGGCTGGAGGGGGAATTCCTCCGGAAACGGGCAGGAGTGAAGCAGATGGAGTTGTTCCATAGCCCGGATGTAGCGCAGGCGCAGGGAAGGCCAGGGTTCTTTCCGGAAAGCCAGCAGGTTGGCGTCTCCCAGGTCTTCCACCAAGGCGGCTCCGCATCCGGGACCGAGAGGTTCATAATCGTAAATTTCCGGCACGTTGACACCGTGGGCGTGCAGATGCCGGGCTGCGGGGATAAAAGAATCATTGTCCGCACGGTCATTTCCCCACTGGATGCCGATGCATGTGCGGCCGCCAAAATGGATGCGGACGATCGTACGGCCGGAGGCTCCCAAAGCCAGGGGACGGAAATCTTCCTGACGCGGAATAATGTGAAAACTCCGGTGAACCAGACGGGACAATTCTTTCATGGAAAGGTGGCGTGGCTGCGTTAAGAGCCTTGCGTAAGGATGGCGTATGAAGGATGACGGCACCCTTCATACGCCGAAAATGAGGAAAGGCAGGGCAATCAGGCGGGGAACTGGTGGTCTTCCCCATAGCCGTAATGCTCCACGACGTAATCCACATCCTTGTCTCCGCGGCCGGAGCAGTTTACCAGAATGGCGCCTCCTCTGTTTTCCCGTGCCCACTTCATGGCATACGCGATAGCGTGGGAGCTTTCCAGAGCGGGAATGATCCCCTCGTAACGGGAAAGTTTGAAGAAGGCGTCCACGGCTTCCTCGTCTGTGGCGGTGACATAGTTAACGCGGCCGATGTCGTGCAGATAGGCGTGTTCCGGCCCTACGGAAGGATAATCCAGGCCGCTGGCTACGGAATGGACCGGTCCCGGATTGCCGTCTTCATCCTGGAGCATGATGCTTTCAAAACCGTGCAGGACGCCCTTGCGTCCATAGGTGATGGAGGCGGAATGGTCCCCAAGCCTGGGACCTTTGCCGAGGGGTTCTACGCCATAGATATCCAGCGGGTCTCCCAGGAAGGCGGTAAACATGCCCATGGAATTGCTGCCGCCGCCCACGCAGGCGCAGACGGCGTCCGGCAGAAGTCCCGTCATTTCCAGGAATTGTTCCCGGGCTTCCACGCCGATGCACATTTGGAAATCGCGCACCATTTGCGGGAAAGGGTGGGGGCCTACCACGGAACCGATGCAGTAAATGGAATCCTGATAACTGTTCAGGTAAGATTCAAAGGCGGAATCCACAGCTTCCTTCAAGCTTTGGAGGCCGTGCGTGACTGGCACCACCTTGGCACCCAGGATTTTCATGCGGGTGACGTTCGGAGCCTGCTTGGCAATATCTACCGCTCCCATGTGAATTTCGCATTCCAGGCCGAAGAAGGCGGCGGCTGTAGCCAGCGCCACGCCATGCTGTCCTGCGCCCGTTTCCGCGATAATGCGCTTCTTGCCCATGTATTTGGCCAGAAGGCCTTCCCCCATGCAATGGTTGAGCTTATGGGCGCCTGTATGGTTCAAATCTTCCCTCTTCAGGTAAATTTGAGAGGTGCCCAGGTGGCGGGAAAGGCGTTCGCAGTGGTAAACCGGGGTGGGACGTCCCTGAAACTGTTTGCGGATGCGCCGCAATTCATTAATGAACTGGGCGGAGTGGGCTATCGTCTGGTAGGCTTCCGTAATTTCTTCAAAAGCGGGAACCAGCTCGTCCGGCAGGTAAACGCCGCCGTATTCGCCAAAACGGCCCTGGGCGTCTGGAAAATTGCGTAAATAAGTATGGAGATCCATGGTCTGTTGCGTTCGTGACTGCCAGTATTTAGCACGATGCCACAATTCAGGCAAAAACAATCTCCCCGGAAGCCCTTTTAAAAAAGAAAGGAAAGAAAAAGGACTTCCCCGCAACAGGGGAACGGTTTCTCCGGGAGAGACCGGGAGGAAAAATCGGAAATCAGGCCAAACGGCGCTTTCTGATGGATTTTCCGGTATCGGCAAGCGTCTGGCGTGCGTCCGGATCCGCTCCGGCCATCAAGGCTGCCAGATCCCGAACGATGTTCTGGCGCATGCGAGCTACCAGATCGCGCCCTTCCTGGGTGATGGCGACCATGATTTTGCGGCGGTCTTTGGCTGCGCTCATGCGTTTCAGATAGCCCATTTCCTGTAATTTATCCACCATGCCGGTAGCGGCCGCGGTAGAATGCCCCATTTTCTGGGCAATGCTGGACATGCTCAGAAAATCTTCGCTGGCCAGATAAGTCAGCAGGAAAAACTGGGGGTAGGAAACCTTGCCCTCATTCAATTCTGAAGAAAGGTTCAGAATGCAGGAACGTTGCGTGAACAGGATGAAATCCGCCAGCTTGTTTGCTTCTTCGGAAATGGAGCTCATGATCGTTGTGAATGTATGGGAGGGTTGATAGCGATACCCGTCCGGAGACTCGCCGGCGGTTCGGCCAACCTACCGCCGCGTCCTTCTGCGGGCAAGTCAAAAATATAAATTTTTATTAAAATTTTACATTTGCGGATAATAAGCATTTTGATGGTATTTGAAATACAATATGTTGACTGTTAATAGAATGGATATATTCTGAATATATAATGTGAATAACATGTTAAAAATAGATATAAGCTATTGATAAACGGTGATTTTTCACAAAACTTCCGGGATCCGCAGCAAATCTGGCATAAAGAGGCGTTGCAGCATGACAAGCCTGGATTGGAGAGGGCTCTTGTGCAGAGGCCTTTCATGGGAAATAAAGCCTTGCCGGAGGAAAATTTTATACAGCGGGAAGCAATATTTTCCTGCCCTTGAGGCGGACTTGGAACCTCTGCAGGCTTGCCGTGAGAGTAGGGAAAGGGGGGTGTCGAAAACTTCCTTTCATGGCCTTCTTCCTGCCGCGATGGTTGCGGTTCCTTGTTTACGGCGGTATGAGTCTATGACGCTTGTAAAGGCAGGAAAAACCTTTTTAAACGGTCTTGGAAGGAGGGGAAAAGAACAAACGGAAACCTGCCCCATACTGATGGAGCAAGCGCCGTTACAGGACCGGCCTGGGAATGACGCTCTGCTTTTGGGAGAGAAAAATTGCTTCTTCCCCAAAAGTCAAAGGCAGGCGGAAGTAATGGGGGAAAATGCTCAAGGAGCCGGGAAAAGACTGCCGGGGGTCTAAGAGGTTACCTGTAAAACTCCTATTATTCGGAACGGCCTATTTTGAAAACAGGCCAGTGGCAGTGAAAGGGCCGGGTGCATCAACCGCATAATAAATGCTCCATTACAGATGACGCATCATTTGTTATCGGCACGGTGTGTAAAAGAGCAATTGCGCCGTCCTGGTTCATGTTCTGAAGGTCCGTTATCAAATGTTCACGACCATGGAACTTACAGCCGTTACCATTACATTTCAATGATATCGGTTTGCTGGGGGGGAATGATTCTTTTTAGCATTTATTGTTTACGAGTGGTTCTTATGTCATTCCTCGCTATTCCGCACAACGGAAAATTGTGTGATCCGCCGGCCTGTTTCCTGAAAAATAAGAAAGACGGCGTTGCTTGCCGTCCCAGCTGCCGCCATACAGCAACTCCAGCTGCTTGCAGCATTGCAGGCAGAAAATCATGGAATAAAGCATTACTGCCGGCAACATCATTGCATGCCGTCAATCTTATGCTTGTATCCGCAAGATGTTTTATTCCCCCGCCATTCTCCGGTAAGTTTTTTCTGGAACTCTTTTCCGGAGAATGGACGGAGAACAATAGCAACAACTAGTTGGCGGGAGGCGGCGTAAAGGTGCGGGCTGACATATCCTTGTCCAGAACCAGCATTCCCTGTCCTTCTCCCTTGATCATGCGTAATTTGCTGATGATGTCCTTGACGCTTTCTTCCTCTTCCACCTGTTCGGTGACAAACCATTGCAGGAAAATATCCGTGGCGAAATCCCGTTCTTCCTTGGCAAGGTGCACCAGTTCGTTGATTCGGCGAGTGACTTCCTGTTCGTGGGATAGCGTTTCTTCAAAAATTTCAAGAATATTGGACCAGTTTGCATCCGGAGCGTCTATGGAAAGCATTGTAACCTGGCCTCCGCGGGAAAGAAGGAAATCATAAAATTTCAGCGCATGAGCGGTTTCTTCCTGATATTGAATGCGCATCCAGTGGGAAAAACCTGTCAGACCGGCATCCTGCAGATAGGCGGACATGGCCAGGTAAAGGTTGGCTGAATACATTTCCCATTTGATTTGCTCATTAAGAGCAGTTGCCATTGTTGTACTGATCATATTGTAAAATCCTGTTGATTTTTCCCACTTCTACAAAACAAAGTCCGCAGGATCAAGATAATCCTGCGGACTGTATGACGGGAAGGGGGGGAAGGGAAGGCGTCAGGCTTTTGCGGAAACCTCCTCCGGAATATTATCTCCAGGGAGCTCTTCCGCCGGAACGGAGGGGGATTCCTCAGTTTCCGTAACCACGCTGTTTTCTTCAGATGCTTCCTCCCGGGCGGGCGCCGCCTCGGAAGAAGAGGCTGCCTTCTGTTTTTCTGGTGCAGCGGAATCCGTTGTCGGCGCGTCCTGGCCCTTCTCTTCCGGTTTCCGTTTTTCCTTGGGAGCCTTCTTGGGAGAAGGAGCTTGGGCGGAGACGGTTCTTGGGCGGCTGACAGTGTTATTGGAGAAAACCAGAATGTAGCCCTGTTCGGACAGCCAGAGCAGATCACGGACCAAATTCTGCTGTTTTTCCATGGCCTGGGCTACTTCTTCTTCCGTGGCCTTTTCCTGTTCCGGGACTGGGGCCAGCTCTTTAAGCATGGCATCGACGCCTTTGCCGGGATTATTGGCCGCCCAGGTGGCAATGGACATCAGGGAATCTGATAAGACGGTGCCTTCTTCCATGGCTTTGGGGCGTGCCGGGCCGGTGTAATGGTTGCCTTTCCACTTGAAAATAGGCATATGATGCCGGGCTAACCCGTGGCAAAGGTTGGGAATCAGCATGCTGGGATGGCGGCGGGTGGTGCCGGATAATTGGATCAGGTGCGCCCACAGACCGGGGGAGAGGTGATTCTTTTTCACGGCTCCGTTGACGAACACCTTGTCCGTAACGTCATAGCACTCGTCAAAGTGGTTGGATTCGAAATCCTGTTCTACCGCGGCGGGAGATTCCAGAAGCACTTCGGAGGCTCCTTCCCGAACGGGCTTCCAGGCGGTGCGTTTGGAAACGGCTTCCTGCCATGCCTGGACAGCTTCTTCGCTCTTGTCCGTCACAATCTTGGAACGGAAAGCCTCAAAAGTCATGTTGGCAAATTTGGTGCGATGCAGGTTCATCAGGGCGGACTGGTAGCCGTGCCAATTAACGGGACCTACCAGCTCGTTGTTTAAGGAACATTTGGCAATGGCTTTGAAATCTCCTTTTGGAGCTTCCACTTCCTGTTCTACGGATTCGTAATACTTGGGCATCCAGGTGGACTGCCAGAGGTGTTTGACGGCCTCCTGTCGGGAAATAAAGCAGGCGCCGTCGCCATGCTTGCAATGGTACAGATCCGGGCCGTTTTCCTGCTTCATGAATACTAGGTCATAACGGTCGTAGGAACCCATGACCACCTTGGCAAGATCCAGCAGGGAAATGGTGCGGCGGTGTTTCTGTACTTCCTGGTGCAGGGCAGCCAGGCCGGAATCCACGGGGCGCAGCTCCACGCGCAGGCCTTCCGTCGGTTCCTCCATGGCGGAGCGGGGAGTTTGATCGCGGCGGTTGCGGAAGGAGCCGCGCGTACGGTCTTCCCGGTTAAACCTTCTTTCGCCGCTTTGACCGTCAACACGACGTTCCCCCCGGGGCTGGCGGCCTTCACGGTTGTCGCGCCGCGGTCGGCGGTCGCCTCCCTGCCTGTCGCCGGACCTGCGTTCCGGGTAGGATACAGGCCGTTCCTGACGGGCTCCCGGTCTCGCCCAGGCCGGACCAAATTGAAAGTCGGCCAAGCCGGAAAGGTCCGGAATCTGCTGCTTGGGGTCTGTGGAAGGAGTTTCGTCGGTCATCATGTACGGGTTGTTTCAATAGCAACTAAATGAGGTGGATGGCAATCATTTTACGTGCAAACAGACCGAAAATTGTTCAAAATGTCATGAAAGGCATCTGGAAATGCGACTATTTCCGGTGTATCCTTTCAACTCAACTTCTGTCAAATGCTCTATATGGATAAAATACGTCAACGACTTTCCGACCTTGGTTACGCCATTTATGATGCTCCCGCTCCCGTAGGCTCCTATGTGCAATGCGTACGCACGGGCAACCTGCTTCACCTCTCCGGCGGCATTTCCGTGAACGGGGACGACAAATACTTTGGCAAAGTAGGTCAGGAGCTGACGGTGGAAGAAGGTCAGGCCGCTGCGCGCGCCGCTATTTTGAATCGTCTGGCCGTTATTGTGCAGGCGGTGGGGTCTCTGGAAAAAGTATCCCGAATCGTGGCCGTGAACGGATTTGTGAATGCCGGCCCGGATTTTTATGACCATCCTAAAGTATTGAATGGCGCATCCGACCTGCTGGTGGAAGCCTTTGGAGAAATTGGCCGCCACAGCCGTACGGCGGTAGGCGTATCCGCCCTGCCGCTCAATGTAGCGGTGGAAATCAGCATGGTGGTGGAAGTTCGTGATTAATATTTAAAAACCGGAAGGGATTCGTGCTTGAATCCCGGCGGCATTCCTGTAGAGTGCCGTCCGGTCAATGCCCCCGTGGCGGAATGGTAGACGCTGCAGACTTAAAATCTGTTGTCCGCAAGGACGTACCGGTTCGAGTCCGGTCGGGGGTACTTTATCGAAATTAAATCTTGTAAATAAAAAGCCCGCTGTTTGCGGGCCTTTTTGTTTTGCTTCAATATCATTTGCTGGCTGATTCTCCATCAATAATTTTTGTTTTCCCGGATGAGTAAAACAAGGATGGTGGTGTTTCGTGGCTATTCTTGTCATGAAATGCAGAAAGCAGAGAGAAGAATGTTGAGTGGAAACAGTTCTGAAAAAAGAGTTTGTAACAGGGCGCCTCAGGCTGAAAAATAGAAATACGGAGTATGAAATTGTTGGGTATCTTCCGGTTTGGAAAATCAGATGGTTCATGGCGCCCTGGAAAAAAGGGAATGCTGCTGGCGTTGAAAATAGCAGGAGGCATGTTTGCGGGAGCGGTTGTGGTATGCGTTGCCGCAGAATGGTACATTTATTCCGTTTCAGAGGGCAGGATTGTTGAGCATTCCAGGGATGTTCCCGTTCGTGCTCCTGTTCTGGTGTTAGGATGCTCCCCAACATTCATGGGGAGCCCTAACGGATATTTCCATAACAGGATGGATACGGCCTCGGAACTTTGGAAAGATGGAAAAGCAACGGTTTTCATCGTTTCCGGAGATAATAGTTCTCATGCTTACAATGAACCGGAATGGATGAAACAGGCTCTGGTGGAACGTGGCGTTCCAGAGGAACGGATTGTATGTGACTTTGCTGGATTGCGGACTTTGGATTCTGTCGTGAGGATGAAGGAAATTTTCGGCGTTTCGACGATGATTGTTGTTTCTCAGGAATTTCATAATGAACGCGCCCTGGCAATCGCAGCGCATGAGGGGATGGCGGCCTGGGCCGTCAGCGCGCCGGATGTTCCCAACCGCCGTTCCCGTATGAAAAGCTGGTTCAGGGAGCGTGCGGCCCGCGTATGGATGATGCTGGACTTGTGGGTTTGGAGCCGTGAACCCCGTTTTTTGGGAGAACCTGTGGTTTTGCCGGAAATAAAAGAGGAAAAATGAACAATACTTCATGCGGCAGGGCTCGTCATAAGATGTCTTTGATGCGGTACGGCAACCCAGAAGGAGGGTGTGCCCGCGCCTCGAATCATTAAATGCTGAATGGTCCAATCATGTCGGCTACGTGGGATGATTTGCCATGAAGATGAACAAGGCCAGAAAGCCTGAGTGAACAATTCGTCATGAAGACGGTCGGAGGTGGTGGCCGTACGTTTCATTGTCCTTCATGGAAGAAACAGGTGCAATCCTTCCCCTTATCTTATGCGTATGGGTGGGCAACGGTTGAAAAAAGGATGGTTGGGAAACATCAGAAAGCTGATGCTCTGGTCGGAATAAGTTTGCCTCCATATCTTTGGAAAAAACACTCCGGAACAGGTTCTGTTGCGTTTTGATGCGGCTGACGCTCCCTGTTGGAATTCCATATTTGATTAAAAAGGGGAAAGGATACGGTAAAAATCATTGACTCTTTCCGGGAAAGTGCTATGCAGATTTCAGCGGCTTGTGAAAAGCGGGCTGTTTTATTCCGGCTGTCATGTTCCCTTCTTCTAGCGGTCAGGAAGGCCGTCTCTCCAACGGCAAAGGCTCGGTTCAACTCCGGCAGGGAATGCCATCCGGCAGCCATGTTTTGTTTCCTGCCGTGAAAAGGCGGTAAATTGCATCAGGAAAAGCAAACTACGGGGGAGTTATGATGGAAACACGCTTTCAATGACTTTCCCCGTCCATTCCGGTAGTGGCTTTCCTCCGAATAAATGAAGAAGCATGGGAGCGGTATTGGTGGTATTGTTTGGTTCGGAAATCAGGAAATTTCTCTTAATGCCCGGACCTGAAATTCCCCATGGAACTATCATTTCCGCTGCGCTCGTCCCCCCGTGGCCCTTTCCGATTCCCCCATGATCCGTCAGAAATAGAAAATGCGTATCGTTGAATAAGTCTTCCTGCCTCAATTTCTGAAAAAAGATTCCAATTTGCTGATCCGCCTCTTCAATAGATTGAAGGTATTCTCTGGACATCCAGCCGTATTTGTGCCCCGCATGATCTGTATGAACGGAATAGAGAAAAACCACAGTCGGGTTGTAGCGGTGTTTCTTGACGAATTGGAAAGCCTGATGGTAATTGGAAGCATAGGCGTCGTTTGCCAGGTACTTGATTTCATCCAGGTATTTTTCGTTGAACGGATAGGCAAGAGGTTTCCAATTATAGTAAAAAGCTGTTTTGCAGGAAGGCTGGCATTTTTTCAGGGCCTGGAATACGGAGGGATAATATCCGTCTTCGTCTCTCCGTACGGCGGGGTAGGAGGAATTTGCCGGCGTCCAGTTATTATTGAAGACTCCGTGCTGTTCCGGGCCGCTGCCGGTTAAGTGACTGGTCCAGTTAGGTAACGTGACGGAGGGCATCACAACCCGCGTATCCAGAGAAAAAGCTCCCTGTGACATCATTCCTTTTAAAGAGGGCGCATGCGCCTTTTGAAAACCTTCCACACAAATACCGTCCAGGGAAATCATGATCACTCTTTTGGCGGAATTATCGGAAGTTCTATCTGGTACGGAATTTCTGGGAATGCCGGAATCATATTGTGTAGTGGCAAGGGCTGTATTGCCCGTTGTCATTCCTGCTGCCGCCAGGCCTAATTGATTCAGGAAATTCCGGCGTGTTGTTTGATGATAAGAGTTTTCCATATAAAGTACATACTGTTGGCTTGAAGTATTTTTATCAACGCTTCTGGATATTCGGGAAGCTCATTTCATCGTATAGTTTTTTACGGTCAGGGGCCGAATCCGGGTTTCAAAGCAATTTTTCCAATAATTTGTTCCTTTCCTGTGATAGGATGGTTTTATAGAGAAAGGATATCATCATTTATTGTATTCAAATAGTTAAGTGGGTGTGACAATATAGGAATGCTCCGCAGGCTGTCTCATCTGCGATTTAGGCAAAGCATCTTCCATACGCTTCAAACGAGGGGGCATATCATATTTGTTACGGGCCGTATCCTCATCAATGTTGACCAGAATGCCGGGCGGGAGCGGGGACTTTCAATCTGGACGTTTTACACAGGATGACATTTTTCGCGAGCTGGAGCAGATTTTTCAAGGAAGTGGGTGTTAGGTGCAGTCAGCTCCCTGAAGAAAGATCAGCCGGAGGCAGACAAATATCCCTGATGTTATTCCTCCAACAAGACGGGACAAGCCCGGCAGGTGTGGGTGTTTGCCAGCCATCACGATGCTCGCGCCGCCATTATTAAATCAGCCAATTAGCATAATGATACCATGAGAGAGATACAAATACAGTTTTCCAAGCCCGGTAACTGGAGGGAATTCACACTGACAGCCATCTACCAGGATTCGGATGGATATACTCGCATAGACCGCTATAAACAGAATGATATACCGTCCGGGCAGGCCCCGGCTTTGAGCGCGGCTGTAGCCGTCATTGCAGACATGGAAGAGGACTGGCAAGCCGTCCAGGTATGGGCAAGGCTGGGAAATACCTCTGTTCTCAATAATTCCGCAGGAGACGATGAGGCCGTTGAGTTTCGTGAAGCAGTTCTACTGACGATTGAGGCTGTCAATAGCCTCGGGGGCCGCCGTATTTTTACCCCCGGTAATTATGCGCAGTTCATACTGATGGATTTTGCCTCCATATCGTTTTTCAAGTATTTTACCATCAGAAAATAATAAGGATATCAGCAAATAAGATTGTTGGACTGACTGCATGATTGCGGCAGACTGGGGGATATGTGATGCAGTGTTTTTTTTCCGGACAAGGCGTTTCCGGATTTGTCGATGCATTGCAACAGTTTTAAATGGAAAAGATGTTCCTCCCAGGCAGGAGCGGATCAAAAACAGGGAATCAATGACAGTAACCCCATGAGTGACGTAAAGCAGTTCTTGGTCAACGTTGGGAACAGGAAGGGCCTGGTCTGTCGTGATGCCTCAAAAATTGCAGATTCCCTTATGCTCTGATGTTTATCGGAAAACTTGGATGGAGTATCGTCATGCGGCTTTAAAAATACAGTACATTGTTTCTAAAAGCCGTTATCATGTACTGCGGTTCTATAAAAACAACAACCGCAAACATTCTATTTCAAACGCTTGCGGTTGTTTTGAAATGGTGGAGGCGACGGGAGTCGAACCCGTGTCCTGAAGGCCATTGATGACGGCATCTCCATGTTCAGACGCATATTGCTGCTTTCGCGGCTGCTTCGCTATGCGTCAACTAGGCAAGCTCGCTAGTTGCCTGTGGAAGTCTCGTGCGTTGCGCGGCAACCCCGCATTGCACCAGCCTGCTGTGTCTTCGTCGTCCCCTCTAGCAGGCGTTGAGGTTCTGACGCGGCTGAACTAATTAGGCAGCCAGAGCAAGGTCGTTAGACTCTGCATTTATTTTTTTAATCGGCTTTTTAGAAGGCCAGCCGATTAACCTTCACATGCAGCCAGCACCGCAGACTTCCAGTCGAAACCATGGCGCCCCCATATGTATTTACCAGTAGAGACAAAAAATCCCGCCGTGACGTTCAGGCAGGAATCATTTTATTTGCTGGCAGTGATGCAAGTGGCACGCCCGTAGGGATTCGAACCCCAAACCTTCTGATCCGTAGTCAGACGCTCTATCCAATTGAGCTACGGGCGCTTTGACTTGCGTCGTGTACCGCGTAAGCGGTGAAGGAAATATAGATTTTTCTTCGGGAAAGTCAAGATGTTTGTAAGATGATTTGAGAAAAAAATTCATTTTTCTCTTTTTGGGAGAATAAATTTTCAGAAAAAGAACCGTTAATTGAGGGGTGGAGAAAAAGGGGAAAGGCGTTGCGCCATGGAATGGCCTGTGGCACACTAAACGGAGAAAATGAGCGAGTTCAAGGTGATCAGGTCGCCGATGGAGGCATTGAAGAAGTACTTCGGCTTTTCCGGCTTGAGGGAGGGCCAGGATCAAGTGGTGGCTTCCATTATGGAAGGCCGCAATGTATTGGTCGTGATGCCCACGGGAGGAGGAAAATCCCTGTGTTACCAGCTTCCCTCCTTGTGCCGGGCCGGGGTTTGCCTGGTTGTCAGTCCTCTAATCGCTTTAATGAAAGATCAGGTGGATGCTCTTGTCGCCAGAGGGATTCCCGCCACCATGATTAACAGCTCCCTGAGTTTTCCTGAGCAAAGGGAACGTTTGGAAGGAATGAAAAGGGGAGCGTTCAAGCTGGTATATGTGGCTCCTGAACGTTTTGGTCATGAAGGGTTCATGCATGCTCTGGCGGAGGTGGATGTAAATATGGTGGCTGTGGATGAAGCGCATTGCCTGAGCCAGTGGGGGCACGATTTCCGTCCGGATTATCTGAAGCTGGGAAAAGCTGTTGAAATGATGGGGCGGCCTCAGGTGGCTGCTCTGACCGCCACAGCTACTCCGCGGGTGCGGGAAGATATTCTGAAACATTTGGGGCTGGATGATCCGGTGACGATCGTACGAGGGTTTGCGCGGGAAAACCTGCATTTCCGCATTACTGCGTGCGATACGCACAAAGACAAATACAAGAGGCTGTACGAATTGGTGAAGCGTTACAAGACGGGTATTATTTATTGCTCCACCCGCAAAAAAGTGGAGCAGGTATATGAGGCTCTTTCCGATTTTGGATTGAGCGTGACAGCCTATCACGCAGGCATGACGGATGAACAGAGAGAGGAAGCCCAGAACGCTTTCATGAACCGCCATGCGGATATTGTTATTGCCACGAATGCTTTTGGAATGGGCATTGACCGTGCGGACGTCAGGTTTGTTGCCCATTTTGAGATTCCCGGCAGTGTGGAGGCCTATTATCAGGAGGCCGGCCGAGCCGGACGAGACGGGGATGAGGCTTATTGCGAACTTTTGTTCAACCATGCGGATTTGCGGACCCAGGAATTTTTTATTGAAGGAGTGAATCCGGGAATTCCATTGATTGTGGAGCTGTACGAGTTGCTCAGAAAGCATTGCAGCGCAGAAACCCACGATGTCATGTGGTCTCTGGAGGAAATGGCGGAGCGTCTCAAATGCCGCAATGCCATGCAGGTGGGAGCTGCTTTATCCGTTCTTATACGCAATGGAGCGATCAGCCGTCATGACGTTCCGGGACAACGCGTGAAGCTTACCAGAGTGACGGATCCTTCCGTAAGCGGCTTGAAGATTCCTCTGGATGAAGATGCCCTGCGGGAAAAGGAAGTGAGGGACCGGGAAAAACTGAAGGCAATGACGGAGTTCGCTTATTCCTCCGGCTGCCGTCAGCAATGGATTTTGAATTATTTCGGGGAGGAAGATGGAGTGCCGTGCGGCCGCTGCGACCAGTGCCTGGCCCTGGGCGTTGAGGAAGGCCAATCCCTGGGAGAAGAAGAGACTTTGGTGGTGCGGCAGGCGTTGAGCGGGATTGCGCGCGCATCCGTGCGTTTGGCTGATGGTTCCTGGCAGGGAAGGTGGGGCAGGACGAAAATCATCCAGATGCTCAAAGGGGCGAAAACCCAGGAGTTGTTAAGAACATCCCTGGTCCGGCTGAGTACTTATGGCATCCTTTCCCGATGGAGTGAGGACGATATCCGCCAGTTGTTCCGTGCCATGCAGATGGCGGGATTGACCAGAATGAGCGGGGAGGCGGACCGTCCCCTGATTACCCTGAGTCCGAAAGGAAATGAAGTGATGATGGGGCGCAAGAAGGCATCTTTGGTTTGGCCTTTTGCCCGCCGGGGAAAAATATCCGTATCTATGGAGCAGGCCAGAGTTCGGTCTACGGGAAATTTGGCTGCCCTGGGAGAGTTTGACGAGGATTTGTTTTTGAAGTTGAAGGAGCTGAGGAATGAACTGGCACGGGAAGCCGGGATTCCGGCTTATGCCGTGTTTCATAATTCTACGCTGGAAGGTTTGGCCAGGTTGAAACCTACCACCCGCCGTGGTGCTATGAACGTTCACGGCATTGGAGAGCAGAAAGCTGCTCGTTACTTGGATGATTTCCTGGAAGTCATTGCCGAGCATTGCGGGGTGTGAATTTGTCTTTCCGATTTGCTCCAATCAGGCGTACGCCGTCTCTGGAATGTGGTGTTCATGCTGAACAGAGGAACTATTTTTCATGAATTACGGAAAAAATGTTCCATGCTTTGCGAATATATTTGCCGGGAAAATGCGTATTTGTTTGAATAAATTGTTCATCAACATCAAGTTGTGGATATTTTGACTCTTTCCAGAAGGTTGTTTTCCTGCCCTCATGGAACAATCAAATGAATGGCTGTCTATCCCGATCCAGTAGGATCGAGAAGATTGCCTGATCAATATTTTTGACTGTATTATTTATGTATTGACTTCATTTTGGGAAGCGTGTAGTCTCCTTTCCACACATTACCCAAGACGGAGCGGTGGCTGAGAGGCTGAAAGCACTCCTTTGCTAAAGGAACGTACTGGCAAAACCGGTACCGAGGGTTCGAATCCCTCCCGCTCCGCCAAAACCTTTCTTTTTTAAGAGCCTGCATCTCCATGGTGCAGGCTCTTTTTTGTTTGTAAATCAATGGATTAAGTTCTGGTAAAAATGGCAGGTGACAGGATATGACGGGATATGAATTATTGCTTTTTAATGCCATTTATGATGTCATTGGGATATGGCCTTTTTGCGAGAAAGAAAAAAGTCTCCTTATTGGTATGCTTGTTTCAATGTACAGGAACCGTCTGGCAGATGGAAACAAGTGTCCAAGTGTACTAAAATCAGAAAAGAACCCATTGCTGGATTGAGCGAGCGAGAGGAAGGGCGGTTGCTTGCTGCTGGCATGGAAGAAGAGAAAATAAAGGAGTTGAGAGAGGTAGGAATGTCCGCTGCTGAAGCGCGGAAACTGGCCCAAAAGGTGGCCGATGCGTGGGAGTCTGCTATGAAAAAGAGTTGGACAGTTACTCATATCCGCAGGGTTATGAGTGATTTAACATTTGACGTAGCAGGTGATGATCTGGTTGTTCCTTCTGTTCGTGGCTGGTTTGAAGAGTATATTTCCGGATTGTCCAGAAGGGGGAAAGCTATGGCAACGGTACGAAATTATCGTAATGCGAGGGAGAGGTTTTTTGCTTTTTTAGGAGAGCGGGCAGATTGGCCGATGGATCGTATTACTCCTAAAATGATGAATGATTTTATGATGGATTTAGCTGGAATGTATGCTGTACGTACAGTAAAGAAGGAATTCCAGATTGTTTGTGGCATATTTAATGCTGCTGTACGATTAGGGCTGTTAGACAGGTGTCCGGGACAGGGAGTGGAGCTGCCGAGGGATAAAAAGACGGATTCTGGAAGAATTGCCCGGCGCGGTTTTACGCTGGAAGAGTTGCGGAGAGTGTTGGAGCGATGTGATGAGGAGTGGAGGAGTATGGTGTTGTGTTCTCTTTATCTTGGCGGCCAGAGGTTGGGGGATGTGGCGATGCTGAGGTGGGATGCTGTGGATTGGGAAAAGGGAGTGGTGAAATTGGTGACTCAGAAGACGGGCCGGGAGATGGTGGTGCCGATGGTTCCGGCTTTGGCCGGAGTGTTGCGCGAGCGGCAAACTGTCTGTGGAGAGGATGCCGTGTTTGTTCATCCGTCCCGTGCCGGGATGTATGAGCGGTCTGGGAGCGGCAGGTTGTCTGCGGAGTTTTCCGGGATGTTGTTTGATGCCGGTTTGATTGACCGTGATCCACGATTGGCCGGGAAAAGATACAGGAAATTAACTCCGGCCAGAGACGGAAAGAGAAGGGTGAAGAATGAGCTGTCTTTCCACTCTTTGCGTTATACTGTGGCAACGATGCTGCATGATGCAGGGGTTGTGCCGGCGATGGTGCAAGAGATTGTAGGGCATTCTTCCGCCGCCGTGCATGCCGGGTATATTAAGTTTGGTGCGGAGGCGACGGAGAAGGCGTTGGAGAAGTTGCCAGAATTGTAATTTGCTTTTTTTCTGTAAAAATAATAATATAATGAATTTATGCGCTTGCACAGAATGAGTGAAAAAGAAGTGACCCGGCATAAGGAAGAGTGCCGTGAAGTGAGGGAAAGTGGAGAGGTTTCTGAGTTTGCTGTTATTGCGTGGGGTGAGCGTGTGAGGGAGTTGGAGAGCGAATTGGCTAAAGAGAAGAGGAAGGTAAAGGATTTGGAATATGGGCGTTTAACAATGAAAGAGGATTTAGAGAATGTTGTATCTTTAACACATTATGTAGGTACGGTAGGAGATTTGGTTCTTTCTGTTACGCTTTTGTTGAGTGGAATGTTCGGGGTGGTAGGTGGTGTTTGGGGTGGCTCTTTCTCTGGTGTTGGGGCAGGTGTTTGTTTTATTGTGATTGCTTGGCTTGCTTGTTTTTTAGAGTGCCGCAGATTGATGAAGAGAATGAATGAGGTGTGGTATAAATTAGATTTAGTGTTGCAGGGGAAGAGAGCTTCTTCGATTCCAGAGGTTTCAGCGGCGCAAGTGTGGCATGAACTCCATGAAAAGCATGAAAGGGAGAGAAGGAAAAGAGTTAGGGAGAAAATTATGAATTGGCTGTTTGTGTTAGTTGCTCTGGTTATTTTTTATTTTTTTACATAATGTGATAAATTTTGTTATTTCTCATCATCAAGGACGATCCATACGTTGTTCAGGGTATCTCTAACCCATGTGGTTACTTTCCTGCCTTGGCGGGTAGTCCATGTGAGCACAATGGCTGATTCCTTGAGGTGGTATATGGGTTTGTCTGTGTCTCCTGTTTCCCATGGCATATCCGGGGATATGACGGCAATGAATCCTTTCATGGGCAGAAGGCAGTCTTGGTTGTTCGTAGTTACTGTGTGTACAGGCGTAGACATGATGCAGTTTTGTTGATTTGCAGTTGTTTGTCGAGTTTTTTAGGAAGAAAAGGGAACATGATGAGAATTTGGGCGCGTGTTTTGTTTCTCCTAAAGTCTCATCATTGTTTTTGCATTTGTTAGAAAAATGCAAATTCTAACAAATATTTCTTGAAGAGAAGGTGTAATTGTGGCAAGGAGTGGCTTAGTTTATTGGGGACAGTTTTTCCCAAATATCCAAGTCAAAATCACAATTAGAGAAGTAATAACCGATGATGTTACGCAGAGCCTGATTTTCTCTTTGCGCCCGGATTAGTTCCGATGCGCAGTATGCCGAGAGTTTCTTCGGTTGTGCGTTTCCGGGTGGCGGGATCGGAAGATTCCGTATGGGAGGGGAGGCCTTGTTTGGCTGTCTCCTGTTTTTCCGTGCCTTGTTGTTGAGAGGCCAGTCGGGCAGCAAGGCGTTCTCCTATATCTGCTTGTTCACTACACCATTCAACTGCCATTGTACAGTAAGCGGAGAGTTCCATGCGGAGGCGTAGAGCTTCTTTTTCCACCCGTCTTTGAGTGTCGTAGTCCAAGCGCAATTCCATTTTCCCGCGATTGTCTAAGTTTGGAAGCATGGAAGGAGATGATGAGGGGATAATATTCATTAGAGCGAGTTTTGTTTGAGAAGAAATCTTGCTCTTACTCATTTGTGCCCTGAAGGATTGAGGTTTGAGGCCTATTTGGGAAGCTAGTTCTGCCTGAGTTCGCCCGTTTTCTCTTAACCAGTCTTTTACGGTTTTTCTTATTTGCTCATCCGTCATGTTTTGCATGAGTGCGTTTGTAGATTAGAAATCAACACACAACAAGGAAAAATTCTTGCGTGGTAGTTTTTTTATCAACATTTTCGGTTGACATGTTGATAAAAAAACTACATAAGAGATGCATGCGAAAGACAGAGCGACCGGAAATAGATTGGTTGGGCCTGAGTCCGCGAGCAATGGCGCGGGTGATGGAGCTGAGTGAGCAATTAAAAATTACTCCTAAAAAGGCGTTTGAGTTGATGGTGGCGGAAGCTGCCACACAGGGAGCCGATGTGAAAGAAGCATCCGCAAGCAGGAAGAAGCTGAAAGCAGGGACTGTGGCATGATGGATTTGATGGAGGAGGTTGAAGGATTGGAGGAGTTGGAAGAGGCGATGTTAGAGGAGTTGATGTTGCTGGGATGGGATTACAGTCACAGTCCTTTTTATTGAAAAGATTTTATCTCCCGGCTCCAAGGTGGAGGCCAAGAACAACAACCAACAACTGAATAATATGGGTGTAATTGAAGATGATGGCTGGCATGGGGGTAATCCCTGTCCGGGAGGCCATTTTCTGGCGCAGGATGAGGAGAGCATCAAGCCCAGCCTGCGGAGGGATGAGAGGGCATGGTGTCCTTTGGTTCCCTCCGCAGGAAGGGTGCTCCCGGTGAGGATGGGTGATTTGCCTTGGGGAGGCAGGCCTTGCATGCGGGCGTATGGTTCTCCGGGGAGGTGCTGCCGGGTGAGAGGGTGGTTGTGGGGGATTGGGGTAGTGGTGTGTTTTGTGTTGATTGGAGGTGTTTATGTCTGCGGCTGATGATTTTAACAAGATTTTGTTTGCGGATGCCGTGCTGGATTTGCTGGCCGCGAAAGTAGTGGAACGGTTGGCTGCAACGGGAGGCGGGCAGGATAAGGCTGCCGGGGTACAGGTGAAGGTGGAGAGTGGGCAGGATTGGGTGAGTGCGAAGGTGGCCCGTGCGGTGCTGGGGCGTAGTGATTCATGGCTTCACCGGACGGCCCAGCAGCATCCAGAGATTAAGCGATCCATGAGGCAACCGCACCAGAAGGTGGGGCGTCCGCTGTACAGTCTGCGAAGGATTTACCGAATTTTGGAAGATTCCGAAACAACCAAGAACCAAGACCATGAATAACAATGTGAAAGAATGGCCCATTCTGTTCAGCGAGGACATGATCAGGGCGTTACTACAGGAATACAGTATGCCCGGCCAGTACAAGAACCAGACGCGCCGCACGCGCGGCCTGAACCGGTTTAATAATTTCCCGGAGCACCTGAAAGAAAGAGGCTGGGAGATTCAGGAGTTCATTGAGACAGAACCCGGTTTATGGCTTGCCGTCTCTAAAGACGATGAAGGAGATTTCCCGGATGATTTTAATCCGTGGGTAAGATGCCCCTATGGAAAAGCGGGTGATCGATTGTGGGTGAGGGAAACCATTTTTTTACCAATGAAATCTCCCAAAAGATGGAAGTCAAAGGTTGCCCTCAAGTGTTCCATTCCGTCGATTCACATGCCGCGTTGGGCCGCCCGAATTTTATTGGAAATTATAGAAGTAAGAATTGAGCGGCTGTTAGACATTACACCGCAGGATGCCCGGATGGAAGGCATTGAAAGCGTCTGGCACGACGAAATAACTGATGCCCACTTATGGAAGGATTATTCAGGGAAATCCAATGGGCACATTTTTGCCCGGATGTCTTACTTTTCCCTGTGGGACAAATTAAAGGGAGCCGGATCATCTAAAATGAATCCGTGGGTATGGGTTATTAAGTTCAAGGTTTTAACGATTAACGGAGATATTAAATGAAAAATATTAAATGCCCGCTGTGCGGAACACTCTTGCAATTTTTCTACGAACTTAAATTTGGAGAGCTGGGCCGTGTTGGATGCTCATCCTGCGAATGGGTAACTTTTTTAGCGTCGTCGCATCAAGCTTGGAAAGTCGCCGAAGAATTCGTTTCCAAATTCCCGCCTTTCCTGAGGGTACATCAGGGAGACAATCTCAAACTGGATTTTGAGGACGATATTTTTACGGTCATTGGCAAAAATACCAAACGCTGTAAAATCTATCTTGAGGATTGCAAGGGAAATACAGAGATAGCCACGCCGGATGACGTGGATCAATGGCCGTGGGAAATCGAGCAGAAAGGAGGCCGTCAATGATTAACATCCTCCTATCCGTCAGGCGGCCTTGGTCAGACCTTATTTTGGATGACAAAAAGCACATTGAAATCAGGAAAAATTATCCGGATGTCGGCGTGGAATCTGATATAACCTTGTGGATTTATGAATCAGGCAAAGACGGCGCATGTAAGATAATAGGGAATTGCCGCTATTTTGGACATGGTGACGTTTGGGGCACAACTCCGGAAAGAGCCGTTGCATGGGTTGCCATAGAAGCGCATCTGGACAAAAATTATCTTGCAAGCCTTACACCTTGCTATGGCTGGCTCATCGGTGATCCCGTGCGTCTCCCTAATGCCGTGCCGCTGTCTGACATTGGGCTGACCCGTCCGCCGCAGTCTTGGAAGTACCTTACTGACGAGCAAGCGGCGATACTGGAAAGGAGGGAGCAATGATTAAAGAACGCCCCATCCTCATGTCCGCCCCGATGGTTCAGGCCATTTTGGAAGGCCGGAAAACGCAAACTCGCCGGATTGTAAAATCGAAAAGCGATTTGAACCATTATAATAAAGTGTTTGTTCTTTCCAGAGATGAATACAACAATGATGTTGCGCCTGAATTCAAGGAAAAGGTTGTAGCTAAAAAACCAATGGCGTTATTCTTTAGGAATTTTATCAACGACTTGGATATAGAATGCCCTTACGGAAATGTCAGAGAACGCTTGTGGGTGAGGGAAACTTTTTTCGAGGCATACAATGATCGGTTCCTGCCCACCGGGGAATATTGCTACGCCGCAACTCACCAAGGATATGTATATGTCTTGGACGAGGATGGAGGCATTAAAATAAACAAAGATGGTTCGGATGCGTCACCATGGAAACCCAGCATTCACATGCCACGGAAAGCATCACGGATTCTGCTGGAAATCACAGGCATCCGCGCAGAGAGGTTACAGGACATTTCCGAGGATGATGCGATTGCAGAAGGTATCCTTTTCAACGGAGACTATGAGTTATGGTGGGACTACCAGCGCGAGCAATGGATTTGCGTTGATCCTATTGACTCGTACAAGTCTTTGATTTGTAAAATTAACGGCCCTGAAACATGGGAGAAAAACCCGTGGGTGTGGGTTGTGGAATTCAAAGTTATCAAAGTGAAAGGAGGATCGCATGAAAACTTGTGAGGAATGCCTTTATTGGGACAGCTTTGACGGATGCTGTATCAGCACAAAGTCCGGGCATTGGTTTGATGAAATGCCTTCCGATACGCCAGCTTGTAAAGAATTCCGGCCAGAAGAAGAAATAGAACAGGAGGAAAAAGAATGAAGCTGACGCCTGAACAGAAAGCTTTTTTTGAGTACGGCGGAGCTTGGGAACAGGTTGTTTTAACTCACAAGGGTATCAGATCGACCGTCAAAGCGTTGCCCGGGAAAACTCGCCAAAAACTTTTAAGGCAAGCCAGAAACGAGACTCATCAACATGAGCTTGTGCTTAACGCTTGGCAGAAACGAGCCGTATGCCGGGCGTGGCAGGTTAAAGAGAGGTACTGCGGTAATTGTGAGCATTTTGGATGGGGCGGGGATGCCGATCCATGCCGCATTTGTCGCCCTAGCGTATATCAACCATTCTGGGAGCCGAGAAAGGAGGAACAGGACAATGACTGAGCGGGAAAAGGCTTTTGAGAAAGCCAGAAAGATTTACGCCCTTGTTCAGGAGGGAATAGACGGAGAAAAAGAATCTGCAAGAGTGGCGTTTGAACGTATTTGCCGGGCACACGGTTTCGGCGAAGATGATTTCAATGATGAAATAATCGGCGAATTTGAGATGCAGTATAAAAACCAGATGGAAATGAAGCTGGTCGCCCAGATTGCGGCGGTGTGCCGGGGATCCTACGGTTCTTTTGAATACAAGCCTTATTTCAAGACGGTGTATCTAAAAGTTTCCCGGAAGGATTACGTCAGGGCCATGATTATGTATGATCTGCTGTTGCCCCATTTCCGGCAGGAGTTCAGGAAGTGCAATGACAAGTATAAGGAAAATTTGAAGTACTGGTCTGATGCGGCGATTGTCGGTGAATATGGTGCGAGGTTTTGCGTTTTGAAGCGCAAGCGGATTAAAGCCGAACAGGCCCGGTTCCGTAAGAAGTTCGTTTCCGCGTTTATTCTGGTGCATGATTTATATCCCAAGAAGGAGAATGGAGAGGATGTGGAAGACGAGGAATGGGAAGATGAAAATGAACAGGGGCAGAAGCTGATCGGCAAGCCCGGCGGCAGGAAGAAAGCGGTTCAGAAAGTCGATATGGAGAAGGTGATGATCTCCATGGGGATTTCCAAGATGGAAGTAAGGGACAGAGTAACCAACGGTGAATTGCCGGCATAAACACGAAATTTTGACGATGCCGCGCAGGGAAATAAGAGACTGGTGCCAAGAGGTGGAGATGGATGAGTTAAGCTCCACCGGGGAACGTGTGTATGTCCGGCTGAGGATGGCTGCGGATAGCGCAGGGAGGTTTTACGGGGACGCTGAGTGGGTGCTGAGCAAGTGTTTTTCCTGCCGGGTGCATTTGTCCGTGGATGAGGTGGAACAGGCCCTGTGTGAGCTGGAGGCTGCCGGGATGGTCGTGAGGTATGAGGTAGAGGGTGGACGGTATCTGGCGATTACGGAGTGGGGCGTGAGACAGAGGAGCGAGCCTAAGTTTCCGGCTCCTCCTGTGAGGGTTGCGAGGCCCGGAGATGCCGTGTCAGACGGTTGTCCGTCAGCTGTCAGTCAGTTGTCAGACAAGCGTCAGTCAGTTGTCGGACATATGTCAGACAGTTGTCAGACATCCCCCCTCTCCCCCTCTTTCCCCCCCGCACCCCCCCATTCTTCCCCCACACCCCCGCACCTATCCGCGCGTGGCCGCGCGCGTGCGGGGGAGGGCCATTTGGGCGGTGATTTGGAGAATTCCGGGGTGAATCATGGTGAGGCTGCGCCTCCGCAAGTGCCTGATTCTGACGAATCAGGAGGTGTTTCAGATTCTCGCGGCGGTGTGATAGCCGGTTTGTTAAGTAGTGTTAATGTTTTCAGAGCTAGTGAGTTGCCGTTTAAGGAGGAGGTGGCCGGGGTAGTGCCAAAAAGGCCGAAGCGGTGTGCGGGCGTGTATGCTTTCGACGTGCCGGGGAGTGTGGAGGAGGTGCTGGCCGAGATGAGGAATGGTTTGCATTACTCAGAACGGGAAGATGAGCGTGTGAGGATGCTGGCGACGGATTTTTACGAGCATTACAAGGACGGGAGGACTGCGGGAGGCGGGTTGCTGAAGAATTGGAGGTATAAGGCGAAGGTTTGGCTGCAAGAGAATGCGCGGAAGTGGCAGAAGGAGCGGTTGCGGGAGGAACAGAAGGGCCGTGGCCGGGCCGCAGGTCAGGGAGTGAGAGAGGATATTGTGATTGATGCAGAAGGGTTTTAATGATGAATGATGATTTAGATGATGTGTTGTCCCGGATTGCGCTGCATGTGGAGAATGATGTGGCAGAGGCGGAGCCGACGATGTTTGATGATGCCGATGTGGTGTTTTCCCGCAAGTTGAAGCGGCTGAAGATGTGGGGCTGGCCGGAACAGTATTGCAAGCTGAAGCTTCCGTTTGCATCCGTGGAGGACGTGGATGCGGAACGCAAGGCCGGGATGTTGAGGGCTTGGCTGCTGGGAATGGCCGGGAAGGGGATGCTGGCCGTGGTGCTTGGCCTGAGAGGTACGGGCAAGACGTTGTCCGCCTGCAAGCTGGCGCGGGATTGCGGGTATGAGAGGGCATGGTATTTCAGCGGGGATGGCCTGTACCGGGAGAGGCTGGCGAAGATTGGGCTGGGAGGCAGTTTTGAGCGTGATTTTGCCGTGCAGATAGGGCATCGGCGCAAGAGTTTGCTGGTGCTGGATGAGTTTCAGCGCGGTATTGGGTACAAGGGGGAAGGCAGGGATTTGAGTTTGGATTTTTTTGAGGAGGTGGTGAATGCCCGGTATAACGCGGAGTTAGATACTGTGATTGTGGCTAATTGGACGCAGGAGGATTTTAATCAGTTTATGCCGGATAGCGTGAAGGATCGTGTGATCCAGCGGAGGAGCGAGAATCGTGGAGGGGTCAGGTGGTGCGATTGGCGGAGTTTCCGGCGTGCGTGACAGATTTCCCGGAACGGGTGTTTCGGAAAAAACAGAAATAAACATAATAATATAAATATATTATGACTAAAAAGACAGTAAATAAGAGCAAGGTGGGGAAGAGTGAGGACATGAAGGCAACACAAGAGGATGTTGTGCGCATGTATGGCGATAGCATGGTTTGTGAGCCGTGCTGTGAGCCTGATGAGGCGTGTTGTTGTGATGATGCCGCCCTGCGCGGGGTTATTAGCGCGTCGGGTATGGCGCGTGTTGGACGGAGACAGGCACGGCAGGGCAAGAAGTACCACGGGGAACGGCTGAAGCTGCTGGTGGAGGTGTGCGAGAAGTGGTGTTTGTTCCGTCAGCCGTGGAATACGCTGTTTGTCCGTGATGCGCATGCTCTGATTGATTTGGGCTTGCTGGAATATGTGAAGTCTGATAACGGATATATTCAGGTGAAGCCTACGGAGACGGGCATTGACCGGTACAAGACGATTGTGGCCGGGGTGTTCGGTGTGGAGGTTGAGGTTGCCTGAATCGGCGGGCGGTTGAAGCGTTAATGCGTATTGATGGTTTGAACGGAGGAGGATGCGGCCATGTGGAGGGCCGCCCGTTCAGGCCGTTGCCACAACGGCGATGAAGATGTATCGTTTGGTGGCGGCGACGGTGAGAGCGGTGTGTTTTGGGGAGCTGGAGATGACGCCGCTGGATTTTCTGGTACTGCTGGCGGTGGGGGAGCTGGGAGAGGTTGAGTGCAGAGGGGTAGTGGCGTGGTGCCGGGCGCGGAATAGCCAGTCTGTTTCCAATGCGCTGGCAAGGTTGCGGAGGATGGGGCTGCTGGAGGTCAAAGGTCAGAGGCCCTGCGTGACGTATGCGGCGAGCGCGGAGGGGAGGAGGGTGATAGAGGGCAGGTTTGCAAGATTAAGGTTAAGGATGCAAGATGATGAAGAAGTTAAGCGATAAGGAAGATGAGTTTTGCAAGATGGTTGTGTGGGAGAGTTTTACTCCCCGCGCGGCTTATGCGGTTGTGTGGAATCCCGGTGATGATGCGAGCGCGAGCGCAGGAGCGAGCCGCAAGATGAGGGAGCCGCACATTCAGGAGGAGCTGAAGAGGTTGAGAGCAGAGCTTGATGATGGGTATGCCCTGAGCGCAAAGGAGAAGAGGAGGTTTTTGGCGAAGCTGGTGCGCGGGGAGGTGGGCGTGGATTTGGGGCTGTTTGATTCCGTCCCTACTGTGCAGGAGGTGATGACTGCGATTAAGATTGATAATGAGATGGCCGGGCATAATGCGCCGTCTGAGGTGAATGTTGGGGGCCCTACGTTGGCGGAGGCTATTTTCGGGTTGTTGGGTGATCAGAGTTTGAAGGTGGGCGGCAATAGTGAGACGGTGACAGATGGCGAGTAGAGGTATTTTTCCTTCCCTTAGTGGCGTGGATGATGCCGTGTTGGGCAGGTTTGCGGAGGTGCTTGGAGACAGGGAGTGGCGGTTGAATCATTTGTATTGGGTGGAGAGCAAGATGGTGAAGGGTGGGGATAAGGTGGTGCGGTTCCGCATGAACAGGGTACAGCGCAAGTTGCACCGGGGGCTGCATCACCGCAATGCTATTTTGAAGAGCCGCCAGATGGGGATCAGCACTTATCTTGCGATGCTGGCGTTGGATTGCATGTTGTTTGTTGATGGGTTCCATGCAGGGATTGTGGATAAGTCTTTGCCGGATGCCGAGAATAAGCTGGGCAAGATCAGGTTTGCATGGGACAGGCTGGATTATGTGCCTGCACATGCGACTGATGAGGATTTGTGGCTGGCGAGGCTGGGCCGGATGATTAAGGAGAGGACTGGCAAGCTGGTGAAGAGCAAAGGGCTGGTGCCGGTGTATGCTAATGACCGTGAGCTGAGGTTTGCCAATGGGAGCGATATTTATTCCGGGGCCAGTTTGCGCGGCGGCACATTGGATTTGCTTTGGCTGACGGAGTTTGGGAGTACGGCGTGCCATTTTCCAGCCAAGGCTGCGGAAATATTGTCCGGGGCGTTTAATACGGTGCCGAGCGACGGGTTTTTGTTTAACGAGTCAACGCATGAAGGGGGCAGAACCGGGCTGAATTATGAGATTATGAAGGGGGCGCTGGATTTGACGGGGAAGAGGCTTTCCAATGTACAATGGAAGTTTTTCTTTTTCCCGTGGTTTGAGGATGCCGGTTATACGCTGGCCGGAGAGGGGTATGATGTGCTGGATGAGGACAGGGCGTATTTTGACGAGTTGAGGGAGAAGGGTATCAGCCTGAGTCAGGAGCAGATGGTGTGGTACAGCCACATGAAGCAGACGCAGGGAGAGTTGATGAAGCAGGAGTACCCGAGTACGCCAGAGGAGGCGTTGTGGCCGCATGTGTCGGGGGCGATTTATGGTGCCGTGATGCACAGGTTGCGGGCGCAGGGGCGCGTGGGGGCGGCGTTTGCCGTGGAGCCGGGGTTTCCGTTAGTTTCCGCATGGGATTTAGGGTTGAACGATAGTACGGCTATTTGGGCGGCGCAGGTGGTAGGGTATGAGGTACGGCTGCTGAAGTTTTACCAGTCCAGCGGGTTGGGGATGACGGAGTATGCCGAGGTGATTCGTTTGTGGGAGCGCGAGTTGGGGATGAGTTTTGATGAGCATTTGTTTCCGCATGACGGTAACCGGAGGAATTGGGGCGGTGATCCTATGTCTCTTTTTCGGAATACCGGGATTGGAGGGCGGCTGGTGAGGGTGCCGAGGATTCCGCGCGTGTGGATGGGGATTGATGCCGTGAGGACGATGTTGAAGAATGCGGTGTTTCATGAGGATTGTCTGAAGGAGTGCCGGGGTGAGGGTGATGTGAAGCTGCTGAGCGGGGTGGATTGCATTGCCGCTTACCGCAAGAAGACGGTGCTGGAGGATGGGGTGAGCCATGATGTGCCGGAGCATAACGAGGCGTCTCATGGGGCTGATGCGTTGAGGACGCTGGGCGAGGCGTTGAAGAAGGGGCTGGTGTCACGGGTGAGCGGTTTTGTTAGCCGTGAGGAGTCTGGCGGATGGCTGGATGAGGATGATGATTGGGGCGGAGGGAGCAGGAGCGGAGGATTGGCGAGGATGGATTGATTTTTTGTGTGTGTTTGTTGTTGATGGTTTGTGTGTTGTGTGGGTATCTAATTGAATGATTAGATGCGTTTTTGTTTTTTCATGATATGAGTGGGGTATGGGTTTCAAGAAGAATATGAAGGGTGAAGCTCCTCCCGTGCAGGCTCCGAAGGTGGAGACGGTGAGTGCCGGGGAGAGCGAACATGCGGCGAAGCGCAGTTTACTGGAGGAGCAACGCAGACGGAGAGGCAGGGCATCAACCCTGCTTGCGAGTGAGGTAGAGAGGCAGCATGGAGGCGCGGCTAGTGGTAAACGGGAGACGTTGGGATGAGCCGTCAGGATGAGGCGGATGAGCTGGTGCGCCTGTATAACGGGTTGAGGAAGCAACGGGATGAGCTTGCAAAGACGTGGCAGTTTGCCCGCTGGTATTTGTTGCCGAACAGGGTGGATGATTTAAGGTTCCGTCCGTCCGATTTTGTGGGCAGGGTGCGGAATGGGGCGGCCAGGATGGCCTGTGCCCGGCTGGCCGGAGCGCATATGAGCCATATTGTGACGAGCCATGAGCCGTGGTTCAAGTGGATCGCGAGGCCCGGAGATGTAGCGGAGGAGGATGAGGAGGAGGCTAACGCATGGTATGGCAAGTGTTCCGATATTGCTTTGATGGAGCTGACGCGGAGCAATTTTTATTCCGAGATTTACGAGTGTTTTCTTGATCGTGTCGGCATGGGGACGGGGAGTTTGTATTGTGGGCCGGGCAGGAGCGTGAGGTTGTTGTTTAAGGCGATTTCCCCGGAACAGGTTTGCGGGGAGGTGGATGACGAGGGCCGGGTGGTGGTGTTTGTGAGGGAGATGCTGTTGTCTGCTTATGATGTGGCGGATTTGTTTGGCAAGGCGGCTTTGAGTGAGGGTATGGCGGCGGATTATCATCAGGGAGGGGCCGGTATGTATGAGAAGAAGTGGGTGGTGCTGCATGTGGTGCGGCGGGCGAAGAAGCCGAAGATGGGCCGCGGCTGGGAGAGTTTTTATGTGGATCAGCAGGGGAAGAGGGTGATGCGGCGGGAGATGGAGTGGGAGATGCCGTATATGGCGACGCGCTGGAAGATGAATGGGACAAGTTTTTTTGGGTTTGCCCCGTGGCAGGATGTGGAGGGCGAGGTGAGGGGGGTGGAGGAGATTGAGAAGGATTTGGAGAAGGCGCGGCGTGTGGCGATAGATCCCCGGATTTTGACGGCGGCAAAGCTGGTGGGAGAGGTTGATTTGCGGGCTGGCGGGAAGACGTTGGTTGATCCGGATTTGTTGCAGGATGGCGGAGTGTTGTTGCCGAAGGAGTGGGCGGCTGTGGGGGATGTGAGTCTTTCTTATAAGCAGCTTGCGGATAAGGAGCAGCGGATTAAGGATGCGTTTTTGGTGCCGATGCTGGAGCTGTTTGCGTATGATGAGGGTAAGAAGGGGTTTCCCACGGCGACGGAGGTGATGGCGCGCGAGAATCAGTATTTGTTGCAGTTTTTCCCGTCTTTCGTGCAGTTTGCCTATGATGTGCAGCCGACGCTGGACAGGGTGTTTATGGTGCTGTACAGGGCCGGGGTTTTTCCAGAGCCGCCTGATTGCGTGAGAGAGGATGTGATTAGGAATGGTTCTGTTGTGGGGACTGCGCTGAAGAATCCGGGGGTGACGTATAATAATAAGGTGGCGTTGGTGCTGAAGCGGATTGAGAGCGATGCTTTTGCTGCCGCGTTGAGGGAGGCGGTGGAGTTGGGTGAGGCGGTTCCCGGTTTGCTGGATCATTTGGATGTGGATCATGGCATGAGAGCGCGGCTGCGGTCTCTTGGCGTGTCTGAGGATAGTATCAGGGGGAATATTGAGGTGGAGGACATGAGGCGGCAGAAGAATGCGGCGGTGATGGATGAGGATGAGTTGAGGCTGCGTCAGGCGGGCGCGGCTGTGATGAAGGATGAGGCTGCGGCTGCCAAGATGGCGGCGGAGGCTCAGGGTGGAGCGGCGTAGTTGATTTATGAGCAGTACGTTTTATGATTAGTTATAATGTAGATAAAGAGAAGGAGTTGTTAGATTTGTTTGCGCGGAGGTGGAAGGCCAAGAGGTTGTTGTTGCGGAGCGAGGAGTGGAAGGTGGTGCTGGAGTGGATGAAGGAATTTTTTCAGACAGATTTACCGTGTTTTCAGAAGCAGGATGGGGAGAGGTTGTTTGATCCTTTGGATGCGATGAGGCGGGATGCTCACCGGGAGGTGGTGTTGTGGCTGGAGATGCTGCCGAAGGATAAGGGTAGAGAGGAGGGCGAGTAATGAAGAGACGGTACAGGAGAGGGATTGGCAAGAGTACGGGGAAGGGGCCGAAACGGCCTGCCGTGGCGGAGGTGGCAGAAGGCGGAGCTCAACAGATTGAAGATAGAAGAAGTGATATGATTAATGATAAAGAATGCAATCATGCCGAGGCGATAGCCAAGGATTTTTATGGGGTAGTTTCCGAGGATAACGGCGGCGGCTGGAAGTCCTGGGGAGATTTAACCGATCCGCAGCGGGCAGCGTTTGTGCGATTGGCGCAGCAAGCCCTGCCCATTATTGGCAGGCATGCGCTGGGGGATGTCCGTGACTATCTCGGTATTAAGGCTGCCGGCAAGTCTAGCTGGTGGGAAAAGGCCCTGTATGCCGCCGGAGCAGTTATTGCCGGGGCTATCCTTGGCGGCTTGGGAATGTCTTTGTCCGGCTGTGGGCATTCCGTGAATGTGACGCCAGACCGGGCTGAGGTGTGCAAGGATGGGGCCTGTCTGGTGCTGGAGCCGGGGCATGTGAGTTTTTCACAGGTTCAGCCCGTGAGTGATGTTTCTCCCGTAGTTAAACAGGATAAGTAAGATGACCGGTTCCCTGACGAGCTGTTCCGTTCTTGGCGCGGCGATGCTGACGGTGGCGAATGCCGTTACTTCTACCCCGACGATTGATAGTTTGATGACTCCGGCGAGTGTGGTGAGCGTGATGTCGATTTTCCTTTGGAGGGAGACGAAGAAGAATGAGAAGTTGCAGGCGGAGTTGGAGAAGGAGCGGGAGGCGCGTCGGGAGGCCGAGCATAAGTGCAGTTCGTGTCAGTTTGTAGTAGAGGCGAATGAACAGTTTATAAGCAAGAATAAGTAGATGATGAGAGTAGCATTGAGTATCGGGCATAGCCCGCAGGATGGCGGGGCTGTAATGACGAACCGGAAGCATTCAGAGTTTTCTTTCTGGACGGCCCATATTGGCAAGGTGAAGGATGAGTTGGAGCGGCTGGGTTATGAGGCTGTGGTGTGCAACCGGTCTGAGGCTGGGGGCACGACACCGATTTACGCGGCCCGGAGGTGTAATGCCGTTGGCGCGGATTTGGCCGTGGAGTTTCACTTCAATGGTGCAGATACGGGAATTGGAGGCACGGAAACGTTGTATTGGTACGCCTCCAAGAACGGGAAGAAAGCGGCTGAACTGATCCAGGCGGCGATGTGTGATGTACTGAAGTTGCCGGATCGCGGTTTGAAGCCGGTTAAGTTTAAGAGTGACAGAGGTTATTATTATTTCAGAGAAACGCGCATGCCGGCGTTGATGCTGGAGCCGGCGTTTGCGTCCTCACACGTGACGGATTGCGACAGGCTGGAGGAGCGGGTTGACGCGCTTTGCGTGGCGATTGCCGGGGCGATTGATAAGTATTTCAAGGAGGGGGCTGTATGATTGTTGATACCGTTAAAGGTTGTGCGTATGTGCTGACGTGTACGACGGCCTGTACCGTTCATGCCGTTTTTGATGGGGCTTCTCCCCTGCTTGTTTTGGAAGCGGGCGAAGAGGGGCAATACGGTTTTGTAGCTCCTACGGATGCTGTGGAGGTGTCCGATGAGCATGCGCTGGTTACTCAGACTTTTAAGGGGGCCGTCCCGGGATTGTCTGCCCGGGACGGCATTCAGCCGGGGGATGATGCCGCGTTGAAGAGTTTGCTGGCGGAGTCCGGGACTTTTACAGGGGCCGTCAACGCCAACGGAGGGGTGAACATTCCGCTGGCCGTGGGAGCGGCGACCGATACGGGGGCGGTCAACCGTCTGTATGCCGCGGGCATGGCCGGTGTGACGGGTATCCTGACCTCTAATGCTTTCCTCAATACGGATGCCATTACCGCGTCAGGATCTTCGACAGTAACCAAAACAGTTCCCTACCATTTGGCTGGTATTAAGGTTCCCAAGGGTACTCATTCGACCATTCAGGCGAGATTTGAGGTGAGTAATCCTCAATGGAATTATTCCAGTTTCGCCGGGTTCTCTTTCCTTTGGCGCGTTACCAATGCCGCAAAGTTGTCCTTTGGTATCGGCCGCGGCGGGAAGACGATTCGCCCTGATCTCTCCATAGATTCTTACAGTATTATCCCGGCAAGCGGTTTGGCTTACAATCAAGGTGAAATTCTGGATATTACTTTTGATAATGTCAGGGACACACAGCGCAACGGTTATATAATAAAGGTGCGTGAGATTTTTGCGCTTAACAATACGGACAGCTGGCAGGTTAAGACTACAACCAGCTTTGTTCCGGCCAGTCAGAATGAGCCTGTTCCGTGGACGATTGCCAAGATTATCTATCAACAAAAATTTGTAGCCAGTATTGCCAAGTATGAGAATACGGGCGCGCTCTGGCTCATGCTCACGGGGGGACAGGGGAATAATCTGTATCAAATTGCAACGTGCCGGGGGGTCAGCAATTTTGAAACCAATGTTGGTATTTCCCAATGGGTGACTGATGTGGTGAATAATACGGCTGGCGACGTTTCCGTTTATGCGGGAACCGGAGAGTACACCTATTACCATCCCGGAGGCATGAACCCGGTTTTTTACGGTCTGGAAGCTTTGGCTGTCAATGCTATTGAAGCCGAAGAAACGGCTGATTTTGTGGATATTAACACCCCCATTGAATCATGAATAATTCGGAGATACAGATACAGTTTCCCAAGCTGGGCCAGTGGGATGAATTTACCCTGACGCCCATTTATCAGGACGCGTGCGGTTATAGACCTCCGGCCCGCTTTAATCAGGACGATATACCCGCGGATCAGGCTCCGGCCATGGAGGCCGTAGTTGCCGCGCTGGTTGGATTGTCGGAGCCGTGGAAGGCCGTTCAGGTGTGGGCGAGACTGAAAGAGTTTTATGCGCCGGAAGAGGATGATCCTGTGCGAACGGTGGCAACCGTGGATTTGACCGTTGAGGCCGTCAACCCGCAGGGCGGCCGGAGGGTGTTTACTTCCCGCGACTACCCGGCTTTTGTGATCATGGAACCCGCCGCCGTGGAGTTTTTCAGGTTTTTTACCAAGGATGAGCGGGTATGAGTGGGCGGTGAGGTATGCGGGCGGCCATGAGCGTTTGTGGAAGGAGTGCAGACGGGTACTGGATGCGGGAGGTGTGGCGGCGGTGAGCGGGGAGGTTGTGTTGCTGGGGTGGCTGGTGGATGGGGGGCGCGTGTTTTATGTGCATTTGGCGTGGGGGAGTGTTCATGAGTTGGTGGAGCTGGCACGGGGTTGTCTGGGCGAGCAGGCGCAGGGGGTGGAACGGGTGAGGTTTGAGCGTGGCGGGCGGGAGCTGGACAGGGGGATGCGTGAGGTGGCGTTGGTGGATTTATTAAGTATTAAAGACTAGAGATTAAATATTATGTTTATTGGTAAATTGGTTGCGAATGGTTTTTTGCGCGAGGAGGCTGGTGACGGGGGCGCAAATGGCGGCGGTGGCCCGGTAAGCCTGATGGCTGGTGCCGGAGATAATGCTGGTGGAGATGGGGCCGGAAACGGTGACGGGGATGGAGGAGAAGGAGACGGCGGCAACAGTAGTGGAGATGGCGGAAGCGGTGCGCCCGGAGCGGGCGCCGTGCTGCGGTATGATTTGGGGGATGAGGCGGCGATGACGGCATGGAGGGAGGCTCTTGGGATGAATAAGGAGTTTGCGGGCGATGAGTTTTTGCCCGCTGCCCCGGAGGGGCTGCCGGAGGGGGTGTGGGATGCGGAGGCGGTGGAGGTGCTGGGCCGCAAGGCTTGGGAGCTGGGGGTGCCGAAGGAGGCGTTTGAGGGGATTGTGCATGAGTTTGCCACCCGGAGCGCAGAGGCTCAGAGGGCGGCGGATGCCGCCGAGGCTGAGCGCGTGGCCGCTGTGAAGGCTGAGCTGGAGGGGGTGTGGGGAGATGACTATGGGGCGCATGTGAGGAGTGCGGTGAGTGCGCTGGAGATGCTGGCCAAGATGACCGGGGTGAGTGGTGAGGAGGTGCGTGCCGTGGTGGATGATCCGGTGATTGGCACGAATCCGGTGATGATCCGGCTTCTGGCGCAGATGGGAGCGATGATGCAGGATGAGCCTGCCAAGGGGCTTAACATGCCCGGGGGCGCGGCTGCCGGGGGGAAGGCGGAGGCGGAGAGGATGATGAATGATCCGAGCCACCCTTTACATGAGGCGTTTATGAATCCGAACCATGCCAATCACAGGTATGCCGACGAGCAGTATAACCGCCTGATGGGGTTTTAGGGTCATGGAGAGCGAGTAAGGACAAAAGTTATTAACAGTTAGTTATTATATTATTATGGCAGTTACAATTAGCGATAATTATCAGGTCAAGTACACGAATAAGTGGGGGGTGCTGTTGCAGCAGAAGGTGAGCGCATTGGAGAAGCTGGTGACGGTGGACAGGGATTGCAAGGGGAAGGTGAAGTTTATCGACCAGTACGGGGTGCTTGATTTTAAGGAGAAGACGACGCGCATGGGGAGCACTGCGCTTGATGAGGCTCCTACGTTGAGGCGTTCCATGCGTCCGCGCATTTTCACCAAGGCGGTAGGGTTTGACGAGTTTGACGCGACGAAGCTTGGCGATTTGGATTTACCGGTGAGCAAGACGCTGGAGGGGTTGAGGATGGCGGCGAACCGGACGATGGATGATGTGATGATTGCCGCGTTTCTAGGGCAGAATTTTGTGGGCGAGGACGGGACGAAGGCTGTGGAGTTTCCTGCTGACCAAGTTGTTGCCAAGGATTATGTGGAGTCCGGCACGAAGGCCGCAAGCGGCCTGACGCTGGCTAAGCTGCGCCGGACGTTGCAGATGTTTCAGGAGGCGGATGCGTGGACGGAGGATAGTTCCGCCGCCGGGGATCAGCTTGTGTTTGCGTGTTCTTCCGCGCAGATTCTTAATTTGCTGAGCACGACGGAGGTGACTTCTTATGATTATAATAGCGTGAAGGCTCTGGTGGATGGGAAGGTTGATACGTTTATGGGGTTCAAGTTTGTCCGCACGGAGCGTCTGCCCAAGTCCGAGGGGGTGAGGGAGTGCCTTGCATGGGTGAAGAGCCGCGCCCAGTTCGGGCTGTGGAATGATTTTAAGGTGAAGATTTCCGTGAGGGATGATTTGGATGAGGCGTTGCAGATCCGCGCGAAGTTTGCCTGCGGGGCGACGCGTCTGGAGGAGAAGGGGTTTGTTAAGGTGCTGTGCGCACAGTAAGGAGTTGTTTCCGGGCAATGTTTGTTGCCGTGGAGCGGCGGGGGGCGGTCTGCGGGCCGCCCTCCGTTTTCAGCTTAGTTTTTTGATGATGTTATGAAGCAGTTGGATGTGGTTAATTTTGCCCTTGCCAAGTTGGGGAAGGCTCCTGTGACGGGGCTGGATGATGAGGAGGTGGGGGCTGTGTTGCGAGCCATGTGGCCGAGCGCAGTGGAGTATGTTGTGCAGGAGGTGAAGCCTGTGTGGGCGAAGAGGGTGACGCAGTTGGAGGGTGAAGAGGATTTGCGGCTGCCCGGTTTTGTGCGGAGCGAGGCGTTGCCGGAGGGTTGTGTGGATGTGGTGGATGTGGATGGGGCCGGGTGGTGCGTGTTTGACGGGAGGTTGTTTTGGACAGGGGAAGGGAGGGAGGTGCGCGTGGTGTATTTAGTGAGGCCGGATGATGCCGCCCATGAGTGGTGTTGTGCGGATGGAGAGTTGCTGGCCGCCAAGCTGGCGTGCCTGTGCGCGTTGACCGTTACCGGGCGCGGGGATTTGGAGGGACGGCTGCAAGAGGATGTGAGGCGGCTGGAGATGAGGGCGCAGTACCGGGCGCGGTTGCAGGATATGGGACGGGGAGGGAGAGATGAAACGGTGTCTCCGTGGGGGAGGAGGGGGATTGTATGAGCGGGATGAGGGTGGCGTTTACCGGAGGTGAGTGGAACCGCATGGGGGCGATAAGGTATGATGTGGATGGGTATGGCCGGAGCGCGCAGACGATTGTGAATTTTCTTGTTCATACTTTCGGCGGGCTGATGCGGCGGCCCGGCGCGGAGAGGATGTGTGCGGTGGATGGAGGGGCCGCTTGCGGGCGGGTGCGGCTGATGGGGATGGATGTGAGTGATGAGCGGCGGTATATGGTGGTGTTTGGAGCGGGGTTTGTGGAGGTGTTCCGGCTGGATGGGAGTTTGGCCGCCCGGCTGGAGAGTCCGTGGACGGAGCAGGATTTGCCGGAGCTGCGGTGGGTGCAGTGCAATGACGTGGTGTGGGTGGTGTGCGGGAGGGTGGCTCCGCAGAGGCTGGAGAGGCATGGCGATGATGATTGGAGGCTGGCGGTGATGGAGTTTGACCGGAGTCCGAGGGAGTTTGCGATTTCCAAGGATGGGGAGGCATGGGTTGAGCGTGATACGGGTGGGTTGACGTTTGGTGCTGACCGCCATGTGTTCCGCTCAGAGGAGTTTGGCACGAGTGTTCTTTATACTCAGCATATGGCGGAGCGAGTGGTGGTGGCGCAGACTCACGCGGAGTTGACCGGTACGAGTAATCCGCCCGAGGCCGTTCCTGATTTGTCCGCTGCGGGTACGATTGTTTTGGCGGGGCAGGAGTTGTGGACGGTGAGCGGCGATGTGCGTGTTACATGGACATGTTATAAGCAGTATTACGGGAGGACGGATTATAAGGGGAGCAAGAGTTTGGCTGATTATCCGGAGTTTTTCTTTCCCGGATGGGTGGTGAGCCGATTTGGGAGCGGGTTTAACAGCATGCGGGAGTGGTGGGCTTCCAGCGATGGGCCGCAGAGGGCGTTCGTGTGCCATGAGGGGGCGTGGGCGCTGAAGACTTACGGGAATGAGGATCAGCGGTGGCAGGGCGAGTTTCAGTTGATGGGTGCGGATGCGGAGGATGAGAGTTTGAGCCCTCATAAGTTTGAGGTGCTGCACAGGTTTTGGTCATGGGACGGGGATTGGCGGAATTTTGAGTTCAGCGGCACGTGTGAACGTCCTACACGTTTGCAGTTGCGGGTGATGAAGTATAAGCCCGCGGCGACTAACTGGGGCAGGCATGAGTTGAGGCTGAATGCGTGGGATTATGAGGCGGAGGGGCTGGTTGCCGGGGTTGGCGATTCCGGAGAGGAGGTGTGGGGGACGGTGCTGGAGCTGGATGGGGGGAGGCTGCTGCTGGCAGGGAAGGCCCATGCCTGCTGTTATGTGTTTGACCGGGTGAACGGAGGGGGCCGCAAGGTGGGCGCGGAACGGGATGATGGCTGCGGATGGGTAGGGGGATGTGTGTTGAAGGATGGCCGGGCGTTTTTGACCAGCGGTGGGGCAAGGTGTTGTGTGCTGGATATGGAGAGCGGGGAGGAGAGTGAGGTGCTGTTGGAAGGGGTTGGGGATGGTTTTTTTGGCGAGGCGGTGTTGCTGGATGATGGGCGGGTGCTGCTGACTCCGTATATGGCGACGGCTTTTTATGTGTATGATCCTGCGGATGGAAGTTTGGCGGAGGTGGCGCATTCCGGGCTGGCAGTTACAAGCGGGAGTTACCGGAGGGCCGCTGTGGTGGATGACGGGAGGGTGTTGCTTTGCCCCTGCAAGAATGGCGTTGCATGCGCGGTGTATGATCCTGTGGCGCAGAGTTTGACTGCCTGCACGGTGACCGGGAGCAAGAAGGCTGTCTGGCATGTGATGCCGTTGCGGGATGGCCGGGCTGTGTTGTTGTGCGGAGAGAGTGCTGGGGATGTGGCGGATGGGGAGGCTGCCATGGGGAGTGTGTGTTTGTATGAGGATGGGAAGGTGGTTGAGAAGATGGGTTCCTTTTTGGGGCTGGCCGGGTGTGTGGAGAGGGAGGATGGGCGTGTGGTGTTGTTGTATTTTGGTTTTGGCGGTTGGGGCGAGTCTGTATGGGATTTGGAGGATGGCACGACGATCGAGAGCAAGGCGACGGTGAATGGGTTTTGGCCGAGGAAGTGGAAGTGGTGCGGGTGGCGCAGCGGGGGGATGGATATGGTGAATTTTTTGTCCGGTGCCGTGGGGAGAGGCATTGTTCAGGTTTGGACGGCGGCAGAGATGGGTGGGATGAAGTGGAGGGTGCTGAGGTTGAGTTATAAGACGTATGGGGGAGCCGGATTGCCGTATGAGAGGGCGGTGACGGATGTGTGGAGCAGGGGGATGTTTGGGGGAGGGTGCGGGTGGCCGAGTGCTGTGGCGATGCACCAAGGGAGGTTGTGGCTGGCCGGGACGGCGGCGAATCCACAGACGGTGTGGGGGAGCGTGGTGGATGATTTTGCCAATTTCCAGATTGGGGACAGCGATGAGGATGCGATTCAGGTGACGCTGGCGGCCAAGGATTGCCACCGGATTGTGTGGATGGAGAGCGTGAATGATTTGTTGATTGGTTCTACGGCCCAGGTTTGGCGGCTGAGCGGAGGCGAGGGCGGCGTGGTGACTCCTGATTTTTGCCGCGCTGCCGTGCAGTTGAGGGTGGGGTGCAGCCGGGTGGATGCGGAGGCGACGGATGGAGGATGCGTGTTTGTCCAGAGAGGGGGGATGAGGGTGAAGGAGCTGGGGTACAGTTTTGAGGCGGACGGGTACAGGGCCGCCGATACGACGACGTTTGCCGAGCATGCAGGCGGGCCGGGAGGGTTTGTGGGGCTGGCCGTGCAGCGCGTGCCGGAGGTGAGGATTTGGGGGGTGAGGGCTGATGGCGGGCTGGCTGTTCTGACGTATAATGCCGAGCAGCGGGTGTGCGCGTGGACGAGGCATGTGCTGGGAGGGGGCGGCAGGGCGTTGAGCGTGGCCGTGATGGATGGGCAGGATGCCGATGAGGTGTGGCTGGCTGTGGAGCGTGATGGCCGGGTTAGTCTGGAGCGGCTGGTGGAGGGGTGCGGCGTGTTCCGGGACGGATGGAGCCGTGGGGGAGATGCCGGGGTGCCGTATGAGTCCGTACTGGTTACAAATGGGCTTGCGTTTGAGCAGGGTGCGGGGGTAAAGTCAGGGAGTGTGAGCGTGCGTGCGCGGTTTGTCGCGAGCGCGGCGGATGGGGTGCGTGCAGGGTTTTGCGGGCGGTTGACGGAGTTGAGCAGGAGCCGGGGCGATGTGCTGGACGGCTGGCAGGATTTGACGGTGCCGGGGGTGTGGAGTGATGAGCTGGTGTTTGAGTTGCGGTGCGCCGGGGATGGCGATGTGCGTTTGCTGGGGTTTGATGTGCAGTTTTCAAAGTAGTTTATTGATAGATATTATATTATGGAATGGTTTCAGTTAGGTATGGCCGGTCTTCAGGGGCTGGCCGGCGCGTTCCGGGGACGCGCCGAGAGGGAAGCCGGGCGGCAGGCGCGGCAGACGGCTTATTATAATGCGTCCGCGCTGGACAGGGAGGCGGATGCGCTGGATGCGGAGAGCGCGGAGAATCAGATGAGGATGCGGGCAATGCAGGGGGTGGCCACAGGGCAGGCCGCCGCGCAGACGGCGGCGAGCGGCGTGGAACGGAGCGGGAGCGCGCTGGGGAGGGAGATGAAGGTTGCGACGCGGTTTGAGCAGGAGGTGAATGATTTGGCGGCGCGCAGTTTGCAGCGGTCTTCCGCCATGAGGGAGCAGGCCCAGATGGAGAGGTGGAAGGGGAGGCAGGCGGAGCGGGCCGGCAAGGTGTCCGGATTCGGGAGTTTGCTGAGCGGCGTGGTGCAGGGCGGCGCAACGGCTTTTAATGCTTTCAAGTAGATATGGATAAGTTTTCTTTGTTGAGCGGGTATCATGAGCCTGTGCTGGCCGATACGGGGGCCGCAACGGCTCCGGCGCGCGCGGCGGCGGAGGTGGCCGGGGAGATGGCGGCCGGGGCGAGGTTGCTGGCGCGGGAGGATGAGGAGAGGGCGCGGTTGCAGGAGAAGGCGGACAGGATGGCCGATGCGGGGAGTTTTGAGGATGTGAAGAGGTTGATGGAGGAGGAGAGAGGGTTATGGGATAATGCCGAGCTGGCGGCGGGGAATAAGCCGGGGAGGGAGGCCCGCTGGAATGCGCTGGTGAGCAAGAGGCTGGGGCCTATGTTCCGCAAGGTTAAGTTTAAGACGCCGGAGGTGAAGGAGCGGGCGCGGCTGTGGTATGATGCGTTTACGTCAACGGGCCGTATTGATGCCGGGCGCAGGGAGTTGCTGGCGAGTAAGGAGAGGGCTGCCAAGTCTTTCAAGGCGAGGTATGATTTTTGCCTGAGGGGTGGGGATTATTATGGCGCGAGGGAAGCGGTGCAGACGGCTGGCGCGGAGGGGGTGATGGAGCCGGATGAGCAGCAGTTGATGTTTCAGGATGTGAGTTTCAAGGAGACGGAGAGCAGGGTGCAGACGGCGATTCAGAGAGATCCTTTTCATGGGTTGGATGCGCTGGAGAAGTCGGGAGGGCTGGATGCGGTGAAGGGTAGGCCGGATGTTATTGAGGGGTTCCGGAAACAGGCGGAGGCGGCAAGGCGCAAGGCTCAGGCCGGAGTGGCTCAGGGGTATGTGATGGATGCGTTTGAGGGCCGGGAGTTCCGGGGAAATGATTTGGAGAAGGATGTGAAGGAGGGGCGCGTGGCCGTGGATGACGCGATGAGTTTGCGGGCGGCGGAAGAGCGGCGGAGGAAGGCTGTGGAGAAGATGGGGAAGGAGGAGGCGGAGTTGTACACGAGTCCGGAGGATTTTATGCGGGTGGATGGTTTGTTGCGGGGGTATGAGCCTGATTTGGATGTTGACGGGACGATGTATGCGGAGGTGGAGAGGGAGATTGCCACGTCCATGCTTTCCAAGACGACGAAGGAGAGGATGATGGCGGAGCTGAAGGATCTGGCCGTGGGGAATGTGCCCGCACGGTTCCGGGGGGCGGCCAAGGAAGCGGCGAGTGTGGTTGAGGGGATGGTGGATGGAGAGGTGTTCGGGAAGTGGAAAGAGACGCAGAAAGAGGGAGATTTTGCCGGGTATGAGAGGTCTATGGCGGCGGCTTATCAGGTGAGACAGGGGCTGGAGCGGTGGGTACGAGAGAATCCGGGGGCAAGCCGAGAGGAGATTAGGGCACAGGCTGAGAGGCTGGCGGCGGATGGTACAGGGGTGAAGTTGTCAGGCCGTCAGAATGTTCCGGGTGTGGCGGCTCCTGAGCCTGAAGTGAAGCTGAAGAGTGTTGGCGCGAGTGAGGTGCTGGATGAGTTGGGGGTGGATATGAATGAGCAAGGTAATGCTGCTCTGCTGCCTCCGCTGAATGGGGATTGGGGTGCTCCGGCTCAGAACCGGGAGGGATGGAGAAAGGTTCTGGAGGGTGTGAGTATGAAAGGGAAGGATTTGAGGCAGTGCCATGCTGCCGTATTCAAGGTTTTAGATGTGAAGTCCGCCAAGGATGTAGCGGCATTGAAGCGGGTGGTGGAGGAGAAGTGGGCGTGGGAGAATGGGGAGAAGTGATGTTTCTGGTTAATGTTTAATAGTTAAAAGTTTTTATGTTTGGTAATGATATTTCACAGGTAGCGGCTCAGGCGAGGGAATTTGAACGTAGCGGGAAGAGGGATAAGTTTTTGGAAGAGAGCGCGAATGCTGTTTATGATGACGGAGAGGGCAGGCAGTTGTTCCCTGTGGAGATTGATCCGGCAATGGATCGGTATTTGCGGCAGAAGGGGGAGGGTTGGCAGGCTGACGCTTATCGGAGCTGGCAACGCGGGAAGATGTTGGCCGCCGATTTGAGGAAGGGCGGGGATGATCCGATGAAAGCGGAGAAGGAGCGCGTGCTGGGCGAAGAGAGAGCCAAGGTGCAGGAGTATGTTAATGAGAGGACAAGGCGCGGCATGCCTTTGTTTCCTGATGCATTGGCGTTTAAGAGTGCTCAGGAGGATGAGGCGGAGTATGCGAGGAGAAAGGATAAGGTGGATTGGCACCGGAGCGTGTTTAACGGGGATTTGAAGAAGGTGCCGGAGAGTGTGAAGAAGGAGTTTGAGGCGCAGTTTTTCCCGGATAATGAGCTGGGGGATGAGTTGCGAGCGCGGTCGCTGGTGCTGGGATGGGCGTTGGATGAGGGAGGATATACCGAGAATCAGGTTTCGGCGCGAAACGGGGTTCCGCTACTGGAACAGATGGCTATACGGCTGAAGGAGCAGGGGGAGCAGATTGATTTTAATAAGCCGGGGCTGACGGTGTACAGGTTTCTCAGCAGGCGGGCTCAGGAGGATGCTCATGCTGACGAGTTGCTGAAGGGGGCTGCCGAGAGCGTGAGGCAGGCTGTGCTGACGGGCGGGGACGGAAGACAGGCGTTGTGGGAGCAGAGGGGACAAATGGGAGAGGATATGTATAAGAAGGTGGGGAATACATTGCGATGGGTGAAGGCGGATGCGGAGAGGACAAGGCGAGGGCTGGAGCCGGTATTGCCGCGCGTGATGGAGGGGCTGGAGTGGGCCGTGAAGTATGCTGACGGGACGGCGAACCGGATTTTTCAGCCGGAGGGGATGGCTTCAATCCACCAAGCCCTGAAGGCGATGGATGGCCTTACGGATGCCCAGATGGATGCGCTGGCGGAGATTGTGCAACGCAAGGGCGGGAATGAGAGGAGTTATATGGCGAATGTATGGAAGGCCGGGAACCGTGGCTGGGAGGATTTAGGTAATGGAATCAGGTCTTTGTTGCGCGGCGGGATTGCCGCACAGTTGGATGTGGCGGGGGGAGTGAAGGAGTTGTTTGGCGGGGACGGGTCTGCCCTGAAGGCTGACGCGAAGGCGGCGGATGAGTATGGCCGGAGGCTGGATGCTTTTCTGGCGATGGCGCAGGGGACGTATAGGCCGATTAACAAGCCGGAGTATGGGTGGTTTGGGAATGGGGTGCTGAGCGCGGTGCGGTCTGTGCCGATTACGGCGTTGAGTTTTTCCGGCGTGGGGGCCGGAGTGGCGGCGATGTCTTATGCCGGGGATAGTTACAGTAAGGCCGTGCAGGAGCGGCCAGATGGCGGCAGGCTGGCGAGGCTGGGAGGCGCGGCGGCGAGCGGCGCGGTTCAAGGGGCGTTGGATCGGGCCGGGGCGATCGTGGCAAAGGGAGTGATGGGGTTGAGATCCGGGAGCGCGTTTGTGGATAAGTGGATGAGCAGGCTAAACCTGAGCCGTCAGGCGATGCGGCTGAAGAGTTCCGCCCTGCGGGCAGGGGCGCGTTCCGGCGTGGCTGGGGGAATGGTGCTGGGCGAGGAGATGACGACGGAGAAGTTGCAGGATTTGGCCGATCCGGTAATGCAGAGTTTGGCTTCCGTGATGGCCGGGGAGGCTCCGGGGATTGATTGGGAGCGGTTTTGGAAGGATTTTACGAACCGTGACCAGAATATGGAGTTGTTTGGTTCCGTGCTGGCGTTTGCGCTGGTGGGGGCTGGGGCGCGGTTTACGGCTGAGGCCGGGATGCAGCGGCAGTTGAGCCGGGAGTATGGGAAGCTGAAGCGGACGTTTGGTTTTAGCGATTCCCTGCTTGCCCGGATGCGGGCGGAGGAGAGTGACGTGGCGCGGTATGCGATGATGCAGGATGGGATTCAGGATTTTATGCGCCGGAATTACGGGCAAGAAGTGGACGGCGTGAAGGTGGGGCTGGGGGACAGGGACGGGATGAGGAAGCTGGCTGCCCGCGGCGGGGTGAGGACGATGGATGTGGTGGCCGCCGCTGAAGCGCATGCTGCGGAGACGGCGAGAGGGGTGGATGAGGTGCGCGTGGACGGAGCGGAGGTTCAGGATGGGAAGGGTGCTGTGGTGGATGTGAAGGGGCCGGAGAGCGGCGGCGTGAGCGAGGTGGGGAGCGGGCCTGTGTTGAGCTTTGAGCATGGGCCTGTACCGGAGCGCAAGGGGAGGAGGCAAGCAGATGAGAAGGAGGCGATGAGGGAGTATGTGGAGGCGGTGAATGAGCAGTTGAAGGAGTTTGGGGCGAGTCCGATCCGCGAGGAGATGAATGAGTTTACGGAGGAGATGCAGTATGTGGTGGAGCTGGGCGACAGGCCGGAGTTTTATGATACGTATGATGATGCGTATGAAGCCGTGCTGCGGCATTTGGAGGAACGGGAGGATGAGGTGGTGGCCGGGCTGAAGAGCAGCTTGCGGCAGTACCGGGATAAGGATGAGGGGTATGTTGGGAGGGTGCAGGATGAAGCGAATGAGGAGATGATGCAGCATTTGAGCGATGTGGGGCAGGATGGGCGGATGAGTTTTGACCGGAGCAAGTTGAGTGTGCCGATGACGTTGGCGCAGTTGAAGACACAGGGTGATTTTATGCGTAAGTCTGCCGAAGGCCGGGAGAGGATTTATGCGGCGCAGATGGGAGTGGAGGCCGGGGTGGATGCTGCCCGGTTGCGGGTGTACGGAGCCAATGTGGCGCAGGAGTTTGCGAACGGACGGTATGAGGTGGTGAGCAGATTGTACCGGGGGGCTAATCCGTTTGACGTTTATGAGGAGTGGACGGAGGGGATGACGAAGGTGTTGATTAAGGATAATGAGTGGACGGTGGCGGAGTTTGAGGATGAGCTAAAGCGGCTGGAGGGTGCAACGGGTGAGACGTTTTTGGCGACCGGGGAAGGGGTGGACAGGTTACAGGCGGTTTGCGAAGGGGTGAGCAAGGCGGCGCGAGCACATTTGATGGGGCACATTTCCGATGAGAGGCTGCCGGATAAGTTGCGGCGGTGGTTCAAGATGTTCGCTTTGTTGTTTGCCAAGTATTTTGAGTTTGCACAGGATGTGATGCTGGCGAAGAAGATGCTGGGCGCGGACGTACAGGGGAAGATGAGCGAGAAGTTTCGCCGCCTGTTGAATGATTTTGCCGGGTTTGACGAGGCGGCGATTGCGGAGCGCGCGAGGAGGGAGGAACAGGCGCAGATTGAGGCGGAGGCGATGGGGGATGTGCCGGAGATTGGAGAGTGGGTGGCCGGGAGGCTGCCGCACCCGAAGACGGCGGCTGAGGCCGGTTCCGATTTAACCGGAGAGCTGCAACGGATTTATGATGCCCTGACGACGACGCGGACGGCCAAGGGCAGACGCAGGAAGGATGGTACGCTGGGGAAGAGTTTTGAGCAACGGGTGGTGGCGCGTGCAGAGCAGTTTTTCAGCCGGGAAGGGCGTGTGTCCGATGTGCTGGAGGCGGCGAATGAGGCCGGGTTTGATTTTGCCGATTCCGGGGAGTTGTTGAGCGCGGTGTATGATAGCGTGGTGTATGGGTATAAGCGGTATGCGGCGCGAGGGGAAGGGCAGGAGGTGAGTTTCAGCATGGGGGACAGGGTAAGGCGCGTACCGATGGCGGAGGCCCGGCGTGTGGCTGATGCGTTCCACCGGGTGGAGGGGATGGAGCCTGTTGCTGCGGATGTGCCGGCAGCGTATGCTTCTGATTTGAAGGATGCGCTGGGGGATATTCGGGAACGGTATAGAGTGTTGCAGAAGGAGACTCAGGAACAGGGGTATGCGCTGGTGATGGGGGACGGGAAGCGGGTGCAGGTGGGAGGCAAGGGGTGGAGGGAAGTGAAACAGCATGCAGCCGATAGACGGGTTTTGGCTGCGTTAGCCGTGCTGCCGGAGTTGGCCGGGCGGGCTGAGTTTATTTATTCCGGCGAGAATTCAGATTTGGAACGTAAGCCTAATATAGCCAGATTTCATTATTATTTGACGAAAGCGGATTTCAAGGGGGCTTCCGGTGATGGGAGTGCTGATTTGGCCTATGTGAATATTGCCGTGGCAGAGGGGAAGAATGGGGAGTTGTTTTATGATCTGGATGCTTCCACGGTGGAGGACGTAGATAGCATGAAGGGTACTTCCGCCACCCTGCAACGACCCCGCGTCCCAAACACGGGCGAGGCAGGGGATGGAGTACCCCACAAGGGGAGGGTAGCGTTGTTGAAGGAGTTTGTCAATTATGTTGACAGAGATTTAGCTGGACAAGGAAGAGAAGGGCGTGAGGTGAGTGTGCAGGATGTGGAGGCGCAGGGTGGTTTTGATGAGCATGGGGTTCTGGCTGCGGAGAATGCGGTGGTGGTGAAGCCTGAGGGCGATGTAACGATGTCTGTCCGCGCCCTGCATGCAAGTCCTCACAGTTTTCGGAAGTTTGATACGGCGTTCATGGGCAAGGGGGAAGGGAATCAGGCGTATGGCTGGGGGGTGTATTTCGCCACTAATCCGGAGGTGAACAGGTATTATCTGAACCAGTTTACAACAGTTCTGACCTCCCCCACATTGAGGTTTCGGGATATGGATAGCCGGGATGCGAACACTTGGGCTAAAGTTTTTACTGATTATTTCCTCGCAGATAATAGCGAGCTGGAACCGGGGATTGTTCGCAAAGAAATTGCTTCTTACTTTGAACCGAGCGAAATTCATCATTTTGCGAATAAAGAAAATTTAAAGAGGATATCCCGGAATATTGTCAACAATACCAAGCTTTTATTTCCAGAGGAAAGTTCCCGCAACGACAGCATAAAAATCGGATTGAAATTTAATCAATGGCTTCTTGATCATCTGGACGAGATAGAGATCAGGCCGGGCATGTCTTCCACTTCCAATTACCGCGTTGAATTGAATGTGGATGATTCTGTTCTTCTGGATTGGGACAGGCCGGTTCCGGAGAATCTTCACGCTCTGATGCTGAATTCCCCCGTGGAAGCTGTGCGTGAGCTGGCGGGAGCGCTTTCTACGAACAGGGACGGGACGAAGTTCTGGACTTATAAGGGTTATACCGGTAGGGAGGTTTATAAGAAGCTGATGGATGATCTGTTTATGGGCAGGCCGTTTTCAGAGCTTCCCGCCGACAGGAAGGAACGCGAGAAGATGAAGCAGAAGGAGGCTTCCCTTGCTCTGTTGAAGGCAGGCATTAAGGGTATTAAGTACGCAGACGGCTATACTCGCGGGAAGGCGGAGGAAGAGCAGACGTATAATTACGTGATTTTTGACGGGAACGACATCAAGATTACGGCGTTTGCGGACGAGTCCACCGGGGGAGCGTGGGCGGATTATGTGGATGGGTCGGCGACGTTTTCTATAAGGGAAAAGGCATCCATCAAAAAGAAGGCGGTCGCTGGCGGGACGTTCATGAAGGCCCCGAATGGGAAGGAAACGAATCTGACGGAAGACCAATGGCTTGCTGTGCGCACGGAGGCGTTTAAGAATTGGTTTGGGGATTGGGAGCATGACCCGGAGCAGGCCTCCAAGGTAGTTGACGAGAACGGAGAGCCATTGGTGGTGTATCATGGGACGCAGAATCGAGGCTTTACGGTGTTTGAGAAAAGCATGATGCGTTCAGGCGGCGCCAAGAAAAATAAGGGAAAAAATCTTTACGGAGACGGGTTTTATTTTGCCTCGGATTACTATACGGCACAGAGTTATGGAAGAAATATCCTCGAATGTTTTCTTAATATCAAGAATCCCGCTCCTAATGATTTGATGTTGGATGCGGAAAATGACGGCATCAGAGGCAGTGTGCCTGGTAGTGTCATTTTCGTCGCTTTCGATTCTACACAGATCAAGTCCGCCACGGATAACCGGGGTACGTTTGACAGCGAGAACCCGGATATTACGTTTTCTGTCAGGGGACTTAGAGCACTTGACCGGGAGTATTTGGATGCTGTGGAGAAAGGCGATATGGAGAAAGCCCAACGGATGGTGAATGAGTTTGCCAAAGAAAAAGGCTATCTGACAGGAGACGAGGAGTGGAAAGATATTCACAGGGCTCCCAATTCCAAAGGGGCATCATCCGCTGAAGAGAGAGGCAAGAATGGTGACGATCTCAGCATGCTTGATATGGCGAAAGGGGTGATGAATGTTCCGAAGGATTTCTGGACACATCCTGAATGGTATGGAAATAACGAACCTACTCATTCGGATTCGTTTTATAAAGTCAGAAAATTGATAGAACGCGCAAAGAAATATTTGGATGGACCTAAAAAAAGTATATTCAGTATTCCTGGGATAACAGTATATAGAGCCGTTCCGAAGGATATTAAAGAAGGAACTCCACGTAATGCTGACTGGGTAACTCCATCTAGGGCGTATGCTCAAGAACATGGCGATTCAAGATTTGGAACCGGGAAGTATTCAATTCAGAGTATTTTTGCCAGAGCCGATCAGCTCTGGTGGGATAGTAATGATGTAAACGAGTTGGGATATGATGACGGGAGGTATTATGCTTACAAAAATACGAAAAATAATCGTAAGCTGTTGGACCCTGTTACTTATGAATTGATTGAAGTAAGGGATGAGAATGGAAAGTATGAAGGGTTTGACTGTGGCGAATGGGACATGGAAAAAATGGATTTCGTCAAGAAGCCTTACCGATTTAATTATGAGAAAAGGATTGTACCTCTTTCCAAGAGATTTAATTCAAGGAATTCTGATGTATCTTTTGCCATGCGGATGATGCGTGGTGGGCAGAGTGTGTGGGATTATCTGGCTGGGGTGCAGGGGCATGCTTTTGAGCAGGAAGCAAGGTTGTATGAAGCAATGCAGAAACGGCTGGAGAGCGCGTTGCAGGCGAACGGGTTTACAAGGGATGGAGTGTATAAGGATGAGCAGGGAAGAGATGATGAGGCTGTGAGGGAGCGGATGCTGGCCGTGATGGCCGTATGTGATGCCGTGGTGACGGAGCTGCCGAGGGCCGTGCTCGGAGGGATCAGGCCGGAGGTTGTTGCTTCCTACCGGGAGGAGGTGATGGCGAGGAAGACGTGGAGGGGGAGGATGAATGCGCTGATGCGTATGGTGAAGTATGTGGATTGGCATATTGTGAATGAAGGGAAGAAGAGCCGATTTAAGGAGTTTGAACGGTTTAGAAAATGGGCGGCGGCAAGTGTGGGCGAGAACCGGGTACGGCGTGGGAAGATGAATGCGGAGATTCAGAAGCGGCTGGATATGGTGGAGAGGGCGTTAGAGTTGGATGCGGATGAGCTGGAAACGGCGAAGAATACGGCTGAGAAGGTGGTGGAGGAGAAGGCATTGATTGGCGGGGCTGAGTATGATGAGGCGGTGGAGTGGGTACGTGCGCTGGATGCGTTTGGCGGGTTGTATGAGAGGAATATGCACGGGAGGCTGACGGCTGATTTGGAAAGAGTGCAGGCCGCGCTGGATGCCCTGAAGGAGATGTATGCTGCCGGGAGGCTGGCAAATGAGGCGTTTTGGGAGGATCGGCGTGAGCGTATTGCGGATTTGCTGGATGAGGCCGGGAAGGGGCTGGGGCGTGAGCAGCCGGTGAGCGTGAATGAGCGCACCGGAGCGGCGAAGCATGATGTGGGTGTGGGTAAGGGGATGCGGAATTTGGTGCGGGGGTTTGTGAGTTTTGAGAATTTGATGGAGGATTTGTTTGGAGAGGGAAAGGTGACGGAGTATTTTGCAGAGGGTATCAGGAAGGCGCGGCTGGAATTTAATGATGTGCGACAGAGGCGAGTGTTGAGGTATTACGGTGCTTTGTACCGGATTGCGAGGCCGGAGGAGTTTTTGAAGAGGGCTGACAGAAAGGCAGATGGTCAGGTGAAGCTGGGCGTGAGGCGTGTGGTGGATGGTATGTTGAAGGATTTAAGCGAGAATCGGGCTTGGGGGATTGAGGTGAAGATGCCAGGCGAGTTCAGGAGTGAGCGGGTGCGGATTGAAGAGGCGCGGGCGATTGCGGAGGGTAAGATGGAAGCAGAGCAGATGCCGAAGTGGGCGAAGAATCAGAAGGCGATGGATGCCCTGAAGATGGCGTTGAGCGAGATTCCGGCGAAGAGCAGGAAGGAGTTTGTGAAGTTTTCATGGCTGGAGCAGGGCGTGGAGCTGGTGGAGATGGAGATGAGCGATTTGGAGGCGGCGTATTTGCTCCAGATGTCCGCGATGCCGGAGTATGAGGATAATCTGGAGGCGTTGGGTTTTGACGAGGCGGCGATTGGGAAGGTGAGGGATCATATTGATGTGCGGGCGTTGCGAGTGGCGGAGTATTTAGGGGAGGAGTATGAGCGGGGATATAAGGAGTATAATGAGGTGTATAGGAGGTTGTTTGGGTGTGATATGCCTAAAGTACAGAATTATGCTCCGGGGTTTTTCGTAGTGGACAATGCCGCTGAAGCCGTCGATCCGATGGAATCAAGAGGGAGCGGATGGCTGAGTGTGGGGAGCATCAAGATGCGCCGGAAACATTATGCGCTGCCGCGTGTGGTGAGTTGTGTGAATGCGTATTGGGCACACAGTATGCAGATGGATCACTGGGCGAGTTTTGCGGAGATTATGAGGGATATGAAGGCCGTGTTGCTGAATGGAGAGCTGGGGAACAAGATTGATGCGGTGCATGGGGCGCAGGCAAGGACACATTTGACCAAGTGGGTGAAGGATTTAGAATTTGACGGTTCGCAGGATTCGGGCGGAGCCGGACAAGCTCAGCAAGTAGTGAGCCGGGTGTTGGGGGCGATGGCGCAAGGGGCGTTGAGTTATAACCTGAAAACGTGTCTGAAGCAGCTCCCGGCCATGTTTTCCAGCATGGCGGATATGTCCCCCTCAGATGCTATGAAAGGGTTTATTGGGGCATTGGCGAATCCGGGACAGTTGGCGGAGGTTTGGAAGAGTCCGACGATCCAACAAAGGCTGATGCAGGGCATGAGTCCTGAAATGAGGCAGGCTTTGACGGCGAACAGGATGAAGGTGAGCATGCTGGGGGATGCCGTGGAAGCCGGGATGTTGCCGATTGGATTGACTGATGCGGCATTTACAACGTTTTCCGGGGGCATTGCGTATATGGCGGCCAAGAAGAAAGCCATGAAAGAGGGATTGAGTGATGAGGTTGTGAAGCAGAGGGCGTTGGCCGCGCTGGACAAGGCGGTGCGGAGGACGGCTCAACCTATTGAGACAGAGCAGAAGAGCCCTTGGGAGATTCATGCGAACGCGCTGGGGCGTATGTTTATGATGTTCCGCTCTGATCCGCGTAAGCAGATAGCGTTGAGTTATATGGCGATTGCGAAGTGGAAGAGGGGAGAGATTGGTATGGGAGAGGCTGCGTGGCGGTTTGGTCAGGCGTGGGTAGTGTATGGGATCATGAATCAGGTGATTGTGGAGTTTCTTAAGTGGGTGATGGGGCAAGGTGACGATGAGGAAGAGTTGGATTTGTGGGATAGGTGGAAAGGGTTTGCGGTGAGTGGAGCGATGGGGGCGTTTTCCGGTATTTTTGGATTGGCTGAGGTAATAGAGTTCATCTATTCAAAACTGGCTGGCGAAAAGTACATGAAGTTTAGTAATACGATGGTCGATCATGCTGAGGCGTTATGGAGAGGAGGAGAAGGTGTAGTGAGGATGTATAACGGTGAGGAAGAGGAGTATGGGAAGGTAATGAATCAGTTGGGAAGAGGGTTGAATGGTATGGGATTGTTTGCGGCGGCAGGAAGGCCGGAGATTGGAGCTGCGGTGCAGGTGATGGGGCGTATTGTGAAAGAGACGAAGAGTATGGCCGGAACATGGGGACATCTGTGGGATAATGAGATGGCTAAAGCCAGAGAGCAGCAGAGATTGATCCAAGCGACCAAAAAAGAAGAGAAGGAAGAACGGAAAGCAAAAATGGAAGAGAGGAAGGAGTTGATGGCGCGAGTGAAAGGTTTGGATTATTCAAGCCGGATGAAAGTATATCAGGATGTCGGACTGGATAAAGAAGAGAGGAAGTTGATGGAAAACCGGGTGAAGATGGATGGAGCTTCCGAGGTTGTGAAGGCTGTGAGCCGGGTAAAGAAAGATAAGAGGAAGGATTTGGCAGAGAAGTTGAAGGGGACGATGAGTGACGTAGAGTATGAGGAGTTTGTGACTGAGCTGAAGGAGAAGGGAGTGAAGTGGAAGTGATATGGTAGGTAATGCCATTTATAATGTCATTTTTATGTAATATTCTAATTGTAAATAATTAAAATAGTTCCCGCTCCGCCAAAACCTTTCTTTTTTAAGAGTCTGCACTTTAACGGTGTAGGCTCTTTTTCTTTGCAAACCAGGGGATTAGATGCTGGGGAATTATTTGCTGGTCTGATTGTCTTATTTTAGTTTTTTATTTTTTCATTTGAAATTGAATAACTTAGGCCAAAAACGCCGGTTAGGATGCATAGCCAGCGTTTTTTCTAATATCCTTATTATAGGCATCAGGATAATTATAGGTGCATTTGGAAAAAGGTCTGGACTGGAGGCAGTCCCTGAGGGTATTTGTGTGTGTGAATGATGATATAAATTTTTGAATGTAAGTTAGTTGTTGCAGGAGATGGACAGGATAAAACTGCCGTGGTTGGTAAAAGTGGAGAGTGCCCGGAATTGAATGGGCACGAATGTGGTTCTTGCGCCGGTCTCGGAGTGGTTCACGGCCGCATCGGATATGTTAACAGCTTCAGGATGTGTGGGAAAGTATGGAACAGCCACTCCAGAATGGGCTCTGTCTTTTTTTAATCTGCGGAGGATTTAACGGATTTTGGAATAATCTGGTGTTATCAATGGTCAAGACCATGAATAACAATATTAAAGAACATCCTATCCAATTTGAAGCAGATATGATTCGGGCATTGCTGCAGGAATACAGCACTCCCGGCGAGCACAAAAATCAAACCCGCCGCACGTGCGGCCTGAACCAGTTTAATGATCTCCCTGAAGCTTTGAAAGAAAGAGGGTGGGAGATTCAGGAATTTATAGAAGAGTCCGGCTCGTGGCTGGCTGTTTCCGAGGAAGGAAGCGGAAAGTTTTCAGATATTTTTATCCCGTGGATTGAATGTCCCTACGGGAAAGTTGGCGACCGTTTGTGGGTGCAGGAGGAGATTTGCCATAATAGCCGTTCTGGATGGCTTTATTCTGCTGATGGCGTTTGTTTGCCAATGTCATATCCAGACGGATGGATATCAAAAAATGCCCGCAGGCAGTTTATTCCTTCGATCCACATGCCGCGTTGGGCTTCCCGGATTTTACTGGAAATTACGGAAATCAGAGTTGAGCGGCTTTTGGACATTACGACGAACGATGCACGGATGGAGGGCATTGAATGCGTTTGGCACGATGAAGAAACGGATGCCTGTTTATGGAGGGATTACTCGGGAAAATCTGCGGGGTTGGCTTTTGCCCGGTTATCTTTCTTCTCTTTGTGGGAAAAAATAAAGGGAACCGGTTCCGCTGAACTGAATCCGTGGGTATGGGTTATTAAGTTCAATGTGTTAACTATCAACGGAAATATCAAATAAAGAATGTTAATGCCCTTTGTGAAGAACAAAATAAGAATATGTCTTTTACAGAGGGTTCGCCCACTAAGCGGAGGGAATAGCCTCCGTTGCAATTCAGATAAAATCCGCGTGATGTAATCAACTCCGTTTTATCATGAAAAAAGCGCCTTCCGGCAAGGGAAGGCGCTGGATATGAAAAGGTGAAAAAGAGGGAGGTTACATCCCCTTGTTTTTCATGGCTTCCGCCAAGGCGGCTCCCATCTGAGCCGGTGTCTTGGCAACCACAATACCGGCGTTCTTCAAGGCTTCCTGCTTAGCGGCGGCAGTACCTTTGCCTCCGGCAACGATGGCTCCTGCATGGCCCATGCGGCGGCCCTTGGGCGCCGTGGCTCCTGCGATGAACGCGGCAACAGGTTTTTTGCAGTTGTTCTTGATCCATTCAGCAGCTTCTTCTTCTTCAGAACCGCCGATTTCGCCAATCATGATGAAGGCGTCCGTGTTCGGATCTTCCGTGAAGAATTGCACGGCCTGTTGCTGGGTCATGCCATGGACAGGGTCGCCGCCGATGCCGATGCACATGCTCTGGCCAAGGCCCATGTTGGTAACCTGCCAGACGGCTTCATAGGTAAGCGTTCCGGAACGGGAGACAATACCGATTCTGCCGGGTTTGAAGATGTAGGCCGGCATGATGCCGATCTTGCAGTTGGCGGAAGGATTGACGATTCCGGGGCAGTTCGGGCCGATGAGGGTTACGTCCTTGTCCTTCAGGAAGGTTTTCACCTTCTGCATGTCCTGCACAGGAATGCCTTCCGTGATGCAGACGATGAGTTTAACGCCCGCGTCAGCAGCTTCCATGATGGCGTCCGCTGCGAAGGGCGGAGGAACAAAAATCATGGAGGCATTGCAGTCCGTAGCTTTTTTGGCTTCCGCTACAGTATCGAAGACGGGGACTTTGCCTTCAAAGAGCTGGCCGCCCTTGCCGGGGGTCACACCGGCAACCACATTGGTGCCGAAGTCCATGCAGTTTTTGGCGTGGAACGCGCCGGCGCTTCCGGTGATGCCTTGCACGACCAGACGGGTGTTTTTGTCAATGAGAGGTGTCATTGTCGTAATAAATAGTGAGGGTTATTTAACTGCCGCAACCGCTTTCTGGGCAGCTTCGTCCAGGTTGTCGGCAGGGATAATGGAGATGCCGCTGTCTGCAAGGATTTTCTTGCCGATTTCTACGTTGGTGCCTTCCAGACGTACGACGAGCGGGATTTTCATATCGATGTTTTTCGCCGCAGCCACAATGCCCTGGGCAATGACATCGCAACGCATGATGCCGCCGAAGATGTTGACCAGAAGGGCTTTCACGTTTTTGTCGCTGGTGAGGATGCGGAACGCGTTGGTTACCATTTCCTCCGTGGCGGAGCCTCCTACGTCCAGGAAGTTTGCGGGTTCGCCGCCGTAGTATTTGATGATGTCCATCGTAGCCATGGCCAGTCCGGCGCCGTTCACCATGCAGCCGATGTTGCCGTCCAGGCCGATGTAGTTCAGGTCGTACTTGCCGGCTTCCACTTCGCGGGGGTCTTCTTCCGTTTCATCCCTCATTTCCATGATTTCCGGGTGGCGGTACAGGGCGTTGTCGTCAAAATTGAATTTGGCGTCCAGAGCGCACACGCGGTCATCCGTGGTGACTACAAGGGGGTTGATTTCCACCAGAGAGCAGTCCAGAGCGGTGAAAAGCTTGTAAACGTTGGTGATGAGCTTGGTGGCCTGGCGGAGCAGGGGACCGGTCAGTCCCAGCGCCACGGCGATTTTGAGAGCCTGGAAAGGCAGGATGCCCAGCGCCGGGTCAATGTGTTCGCGGATAATGGCTTCCGGGCGGGTGGCAGCCACTTCTTCAATGTCCATGCCGCCTTCCGTACTGGCCACGATAACGGGGCATTCCCGGGCGCGGTCCTGAAGAATGGCGAAGTAGCATTCCTTTTTGAGATCCACGGCTTCCGCCACCATGATTTTGCTGACCAGCTTGCCGGTTTCCCCGGTTTGCTTGGTGACCAGAACCTGGTTAAGCATCTTGCCGGCGACTTCTTCCACTTCCTCCACGGACTTGACGACGTGGACGCCTCCCTTAAAACCGTTTTTGAAGGTGCCTTTACCACGGCCGCCAGCGTGTACCTGTGCCTTAACTACGTATTGGGAGAGGCCCATGTTCCGGGCTGTTTGTGCTGCTTCCTGAGCTGTGGCGGCGGCAATGCCCTTGGGGGTAGCCACGCCAAAACGCTCAAAGAGTTGTTTTGCTTGATATTCGTGAATGTTCATGACAGTGGGCCGTTTGGCCAAATGTTTGCGGAAGAAAGGCTAGGACTATTTTTGATGTCGGTCAAGGGAGAATGGTTTGGTCTTTTGATTTTTTGTCCGGAGGTGCCGTGAAGCCCTGTTGGAAATCAAAGAGGACAGAAGGCTTGACTGCGTGCTTAAAGATTGGGAAACTTCCTTCCCGTTTTTCTGTAGAGACTTTTTATGAAAATTTACCGTCCTTCCGATACCTGCTTTGACGAAATGAAGCGCCGGATGAACCGCCGCGCCCTCCCGGAGGATTCCGTAAGGGATACCGTGAACGCTATTATCCAGGATGTTTCCGCGCGCGGGGATGAAGCCCTTTTTGACTATGCCTCCAGATTTGACAAGGTACATCTTGATTCTTCCTCCCTGTTCGTGACGGAGGCAGAGCTGGCGGAAGCGGAGGCCATGGTGGAGGGGAGTGTGAAGGAGGCCATTGCCGTCTCTCTGGCAAATATCCATTATTTTTCAGACCGCAGCCGCAGGCAGGACTGGTCCGGCGTAAATGCGCAGGGCGTGGAGGTGGCGGAGCGGTTCCTTCCGTACGACCGTGTGGGCATTTATATTCCCGGAGGGAAAGCGCCCCTGGTATCCACTTCCATCATGACGGGCGGTTTTGCTCAGGCCGCCGGCGTGCGGGAGATTGTGGCCGCTACGCCCTGCGGGCCGGACGGCCGGGTGAATCCCGCACTTTTGTATGCGCTGAAAGCCTCCGGCGCGACGGAAATTGTCAAGATAGGGGGCGCTCAGGCGATAGCCGCCCTTGCACTGGGGACGGAGAGCGTGAAACCGGTGGAAAAGATTTTTGGTCCCGGCAACCGTTTTGTGGTGGAGGCCAAACGCCAGTTGGTGGGGGCTGTTGCCATTGATTTGCTGCCCGGACCCAGTGAAGTAATGGTGCTGGCGGATGATACTGCGGATGCAGAGTTTCTGGCTGCCGACCTGCTGGCGCAGGGCGAGCATGGCCCGGACAGCGTAGTTGTTTTTGTCACTACATCAGAGGCGTTATTGGAGCAGGTGGATGCGGAAGTGGAACGCCAGGCCGCCCTGCTGAGCCGCGGATCCATCATCCGGGAGGTGCTGGACAAGCATGCCTACGGTTTTCTGGTTTCTTCCATTCAGGAAGGGGTGGAACTGGTTAATGCCTTTGCGCCGGAGCATTTGGTGCTTGTCACTCGGGATGAAGAGGCCGTGCTTAATGGCATCAGGACGACGGGCGCCATTTACGCAGGCTCCCTTTCTACTGTAGCCTGCGGGGATTTTCTGGCGGGTCCCAGCCATACGCTGCCTACCGGCGGCGCCGGCAAGTCTTTTTCCGGCTTGCGGGCGGACCAGTTCCAGCGCCGCACCAGCGTGGTGCGCATGAACCGGGATGCCGTGCTGAACTCCGCCCCGTATGTGGCGGAGTTTGCCCGGGTGGAGGGGCTGGACGCCCACAACCACTCCATTCAGGTTCGCGCCGCCCGCGTGAACCGGTAATCCCGGAATTTTCCTCAATGCTCTCCATGATGCAACAGCAGGGAATCAGGGAACGGTTGCCCGTTGCAGAAGATCTCCTTGTTGCCGGACATGGCTATATGGGCGTTTCCCGGCATCATGGGGGTGGAGTGGGGGCCGTTGCTGAGAGCATGGTAGTCGGCTTGCCGACCCGTTTGCGAGATTTGTCGGGATGGAACGCTTATCGGATGGGCGGTTTCATCCATTTGCTCGGAAATCCCGCGTAATCGTTTCACCGTATTCCTCATGTTCAAGTCCCTCATCCGCACGTTTGCCATTGTGGCGGCCTTCATCGCGGGGTACATGATGCCCGGCCTGCATGTGTACAGCTGGACATTCAAGTGGATGCTGGTAGTAATGCTGTTTGTAACCTTTCTGGGCATCCGCTTCAAACGAATGAAGCCGGAACGGGCTCACTGGCTCCTGACGGGGGCTAATCTGATGGTCGCCCTGGCGGCATGGGGTGTGTGCCGCCTTGTTTTTGGGGATGGGTATCTGGCACAGGCCGCTTTTTTCGTAGGCATCATGCCTACAGCCACGGCGGCTCCCGTGGTGATGGGGCTGCTGGGAGGCAGCGTGGAGTTTATGCTGACCGCCCTTTTGCTAATTAACGGTATTATCTGCGCCTTGCTGCCTTTCATCCTGCCGGCGGTTGTTGGGCGGGGCGGTTTTGAGATTTATCTGAACGTGGCCCAGAATATTTCCTTGGTAATGTTACTTCCCCTGGCTCTGGCATTGGCGGCGCGGCGCTTTTATCCTCGCGCCATCGCGTGGCCCAGGAAGTTGAAAGACGTCACTTTTGGCATTTGGGTGGTGATTCTGGTTTTGATAGCCGCAAACGCCTCTTATGATATTTCCTCCCGTGAGGGCATTTCGGAACGTGTTTTGGAACAGATTGGCGTGATTGCCCTGCTGGTTTGCGGGGTCAATTTCGGGTTGGGATATTTGCTGGGGGGACGCACGCGCGCTGCGGAGTGCAGCCAGGCATTAGGGCAGAAGAATACCACCCTGTCCATTTATCTGGCTTTGACGTATGCCAGCCCCATTGCCGCTCTGGGCCCCACGTTTTATGTACTGTGGCATAATTTATGGAATGCCTGGCAGTTGTACCGCGCGTCCGAACGAAAGCGCAGGGATGGATGAGGAAGGGGGCATCCGGTGCGGCGGGAGTCCCCGGCAGAATTATGGGGATTTCCATGGTCGGAAAAACGGGAGGGAGGGTTCTTTTGAGCCGGTTCCCAGTGACGGCCGGCAGACTGTGGAAGGTTCTTTTTTATCCACTTTCAGGAACGGCAGAGGAGTTCTCCCCGAGCAAAAAGCTTGAAATTCGGGGAACGCCCGGTAACGTTATGCACTTGTTATGCAGGCGTCTTCTCCTTTGCCCCCTCTGTCTCCGCGTACCAAGTGGCTGATTGCCCTGTGCTTGTGCGTGCTTGTGATGCTGCTGGAGTTCCTGACGTACCACATGGCGTACCGCATCGGCTATGATGAAGGGATGCTGACTACTCCGCCGGTGGTGGTGCAGAAAAGCGATGAAAAGGCCATGCAGAATTTGTCCCGCTTCATGGCGGATGTTTTTGCTTCGCGCGAGAGCCTGGCCGGCATTCTGGACAACCGGGAGGAACGCCTTGCATGGATCAGGGATCCGGAACTGCGGACAGAAACGGCCTGGGGCCTCACCCGGGAGCTGATTAGCCGGGGTGGCGTCGTTCCTGCTCTTCCCGCGGCCAGGGAATTAATTGACGCCGGATACGCCGCCGGGCGCTATCAGGTATGGGCTCCCCGTGCGGATGCCGTGGCAAAGGCTCTGTTGGCGGAGCACCAGTACACTTCCGCCTACGATTATTTGAAAACCGCTGAGGAGGGATATGAGAAGGAAGGAATGGCTGAGCCGCTGGTGCGGACGCTCCAGACCATGAGTTCCATTGACCAGATGCTGAACAGGAATGAACAGGCTAATATGTTGCTCCAGCGTGCGGTGGATGCCGCTGCACATCTGGGGCCGGATGCCCTCCCTGTCAGGTCCAGGCTTTTAGCCGCCCAGGGAAGGCTGGCACGTACTACGGGGCGCATTCCGGAATCGCGCGAGTATTTCAAGAAGGCTCTGGCTCTTTGTCCTCAGCCGGACAAGACCACTGGAGACCTGGCCCTGGCCAGCATCAGCATGGGGGAGGCCATGTTGGAAGCCGGCAGGAAGGATGAGGCACGGGAATTGTTTTTAAAGGGCCTTTCCGGCTCGGAAAATGCCTCTTACCTGTTGAATGACTGCCTCAATGCCCTGCGCGGTCTGGCCCGTATTTCTACGGAGCAGGGGAATTATGAGGAGGCCCTGGCTTATCTTTACCAGGCGGAAGGCGCTGCCCGCGGCGTACTGCCGGCGGACCATGCCTTTTGGGCCGGGTTGTATGATCAGAGAGGGTGGGTCAACATCTTGCGCAAGGCCTCTCCGGAAGCCCGGGCGGATTTTTTAAAGGCCATTGCCAACAGCTCGGCTTCTCCCGTCATTTCCGCCCAGTCCCGCGAAGGGCTGGGCAAGGCATGGCTGGATGCCGGGGAGGGGGGCAAGGCCAGGGAGAACCTGGAAAAGGCTCTTCAGTTGCGGAAGTCCCATTTCGCCTCGGATCTTCTGTCCCTGGGCCGCGTATATTATTCCCTGGGACTTGCCAGCGATATGGCGGGGGACAGGGAGGGCGCCCTGACTGCCTATGCCGGAGCGGTGGATTCCCTGCTGAAATGCGTGGAGGGGGTGGAACGCAGGGATTTGCTGGTTCAGTCTTATTTGTGTAAGGCGTACGCTCTGTGTGACGGAGAACAATGGAAAGAGGCGGCAGAAGCTTTTGAGGCGGTTCTTCCCATGCTGGAGGGGGAACAGAGGTCGGAGAATTACAAACAGCTTGGACGCTGTTATGACGAACTGGGCATGAAGGAGAAAGCGGATGACTGCTGGAAGGAATCCGGTTTTCCCCGGGTGCGCATGGCATCCCCCGGGCGCAGACCCTCCGTGAACTCCAGATCTTCACGGAGGTAGGATGCGAGGGACTTCGTAAGACGTTGCGAGGCGTTTATTTTGCTTGATTTGTGCCGCCTTTTTGGCTCAATGCCTGCATGAGTTCCGAGCGCCATTTTTCCAGTAAGCCCTACCGCCCCGCACGCAAGAAAAAGTCTTATTGGAAGCCGGTCCTCTTTTTGGTCCTCCTGGGAGGACTCTGGTTCGGCTACATCCAGTACTGGCCTACGATAGAAGGGTGGTTCAAGCCGACCATTCATGAGGTGCACAGCCAGACGCAGGCCATGGGGCATTTGCAGGATATGCTGGCTTCATGGAACGGTTCCGATGCAGAGCTGGCGCAGATGGCATCCTCCGTGGACAAGCAGGTGGAATGGATGAATTCTCCCGAAGCCAGAGATTCCTTTGCATGGCTTTTGGCGGTGGAAATGGACCGGCGCGGCATGCTGAAAGAATCCGAACCTATGTTGGCTGCTCTTCTGGGAAAAAAGCTGGCTGCTTCCTCCTCCATGACGGCGGAGGACAATACCCGCCTTCTGGGCGTCAGCCTGAACTGGGCGCGGGAATTCGCCCGCCGCAAGCATGATGCTGTGGCGGAAAAGCTTTATGAAGTGATTTTGAAAAATACGCCGGAAGACCAGGTTTCCATCCGTTTAGCGTGCTTGGAGCCATTAATCCATTATGCGTACGACCAGGCCAGGTTTGAGCGTTTTTCCGCGTTGTGCAAGCAGGCTGTTTCTCCTGTCATGAGGAGCATGCTGAATAAACCGGAGGATGTGAAGAGCATGGTGAAAATCCTGTTGCTTCAGGATACTCTGCCAGACAGGACCACCGGGTTGCCCGGTGGCACGGGGAGTGCGATTGCCCGGGAGCTTCTTACTAAATTCCGCCTGACCGCCAATCCGGACATGGGCCGCATTATTCTGAATGAACTGAAGATGCCGCTGAACACGCGCCGGAAGTATTCCCAGGAGGAATTGAAGGCCATGGCCGACCAGCTGGAAGCGGCCCTGATCTGCTTCCGTGCAGCTGAAACGGAGATGGACTGCACGCCGGAGACAATGCTTGCCCTGGCACGGGTAAGGATGCAGATGGGGGATTTGAGAGAAGCCTCCCGCCTGCTGTCCCGTGCAGAAGGGGCTGCCATGACGCTTGGCGTGGATGCTCCCCGTATTTTGAGCGGCTCCAGCCTGAGCCAGGATATTGCGTCCATGCGGTCCCAGCTTGAAAAATACAGCCAGGCAGAGGCTTTGGTGAAACGGGCTTATGAAGATGTGAATGTTGCCGCAGCTTTCCTGAAGGCGCGGGATTACGATCAGGCGGTAAAGTATCTGGAACAGGCAATGAAAGTGGCTCGTGAAAATACCACGTTTGTTCAGGCACTTCAGCCGGTCATTCTGAATCTTCAGGCGGAGATAAGCGCCGGCAGGGAACAATGGGCTCTGTCGGAGTCCCAATATGGAAAGTTAATTGCGGAGTGGGATGCGTTGACTCCGGAAGATAAGGAAAAACTCCGGAATAATCTGGCCTCCATCCAGTTGGGAGAGCTTTACAATGAAATTCACCGCAACTGGGCTGGTGTGTGCCTCAAGCAAAAACGAACCACAGAGGCCCGCAGGGTGCTGGGGAAGATAGGAGAGGTTCCGGCTGAAGAACCGGAGAGGCCTGCCTCGCGCCGACGCCGCAGATAGCAGACCCTTCCTTCAGTTAGGCCGTTCCTTTTTTGGAAAGGAAAAGTTATCCATTGGCAGATGCCGGAGGGGCTCAGAGTTCCCAGAGGCTCCGGTCGGGAGCTTGACTAAAGCGGGATACCTGCGGTCATCTGCGTGAGGCTGAAGGGGCTTTTTAAGGAAATGTGCCGCTTTAATCCCTTGACGTCATCAAAGAGCTTTGGCACAGGTTCCGTTTCCCTGTATCGACGGATACCCGGCATTCCGGAGAGAAAGAATGGATTTTAGGCCTTCAACAAGCTATTTGCCTCTTTTTGGGGCAAATGTAACGTTTCCGGTATGATCCATATTCTCAAGCAGAGCTGAAAAACAGCTTCTGCAGAACCTTCAGCTGCGGACTTTGGCTTTCTGTCTTACATGGCTGAGAGCCCTTTTCCCATGAACCATTTTTTCACGGCGGTCAGCTGCGGATTGACGGCGGGAGCGCACAGTATATTTTGCGAAAATTTGGCTAACCGTAAGGTTGCCCTGTTCGAAAAGTTTGAAAATATTATCTCTCACCCTCATGGCTTCCTGAAGCGCTGCGTCAGCGCCCCCGTATTGAGAATCGGAGAAATAACGGGTGAATAAACGCTTGTTCTTACAGATCGCCAACCGATAGCCCTGAAAGGCCGTTGTTTCGTAAGTGTAACGGGTGATGTTTTTACAAGGCATATGAACAGAAGTTATGGGACCGGGTGATAGAAGCAGTGATAAGCTTCTATTAGAATAGGTTCCATTTCCTGCAAAATCCAGAAAAAACACAATTTGTTAGATTGAGTGCAAAAAATGCACTACTAGATGCTTGTGGACAGGTTATTGTGGCGTGTCATCCCTGACATAAAAACAACCGTCGGAAACACGGATTTTCAATTTTTCCCCTGCATGCACCTGGTTTGTCTGCCGGATAAGCTGCTTATCCTGGTTTTCCACCAGGGCATATCCGCGGCGCAGGGTCTGTTCCGGGCTGTGTGCTTCAAGACGTGCTTGAATAAGAGTGAGTTGTGAAGATAAATCCGTCATGCGGGCGGCGGCTGCATGGGATAAGCCGGCCTGAAGGGAAGCCAGAAGCTGTGTGCGCTCCCGGTTTCTGTGGGCGGGGTGGCGCATTTGCAACTGATGTTCCAGTTTGTTAATATGCAGCGTATTATGAAAAACTCTCGTTGTTGCCGCATTCTGCAGGGTTTCTTCCATATCGTCCAGGCGCTGGGAATAAGGAGAGAGCAGGGAATACGCATCCAACAGCTTCCCCCGCAGGTAAACATCCAGTTTCAGCTTGGAACGCAAGAGGGAATGCCGAGCGGATGCATGAAGAGCCTGTTCCATTCTGGACAGCTTGCGGAGCCATTCAGGGCTGTCCGGTGTGGCCAGTTCTGCGGCTGCGGTGGGAGTGGGTGCGCGCAGATCCGCTGCAAAATCGGCAATGGTAAAGTCCGTATCATGACCCACTGCGGAAATCACGGGAACGGTACATTCGTAAATGGCGCGCGCCACCGTTTCCTCATTGAAATTCCACAAATCCTCAATGGAGCCGCCGCCGCGGCCTACAATGAGCACGTCCACGGGCGGGAGACCGTTGAAGGGCGCTCCGGACCAAGCGCGCACGGCTGCGGCTATTTCGTGCTCCGCTCCTGCCCCCTGCACGCGTACGGGCAGCAGATAAGCCTTCACCCACGGGGCGCGGCGTTCCAATACGTGCCGTATGTCCTGGATGACGGCGCCGGTGGGGGAGGTGACGATGCCGATGGCGCGGGGGAACGTGGGAATTTTCTTTTTGTGTTCCGCGTCAAACAACCCCTCGCGCTGGAGTTTGGCTTTCAACTCCAAAAAGCGAGTCTGCAAATCTCCCTGTCCTGCAGCTTTTACCTGCCTGATGACCAGCTGGAGTTGCCCCCGGTCCGGGTATACGGTGGCGCTGCCCAGGACATGGACTTTCATCCCTTCCTGGAGCCGTATGGGACATTTGGAAGCCGCTGCCTTGAAAAAGGCGCAGAAAATTTCCGCTCCCTGTTCCTTCAGGGTGAAATAAACGTGGCCGCTGGTGTGATGCTTGACGTTGCTCAGTTCTCCCACCACCCACTGGGTGCCCACAGCGATGCTGACCGTGTCCCTCAGGCGGTAAACGAGCTGTTTGACTGTGATGGGTTTGGGCGCGGCGGGCGTTTCCTCCGGGAATTCCATAAATTACGGTTCAAAGGGGATGTTCAGCGCTTCATACGCCAGCATCCTGCATTGCTTGATATCCAGCTTGCCGGATGGGAGCACCGGGATGCGTTCTACGGGAATAATCTCCTTGGGGCACCAGAGGGCCGGCAGCCCCTGGTCAATCAGGCCGTGCCTGATGAGGGTGCGCGCCTGGTGCACGTAATCCGTCACCAGGGTGGTGAGCAGGGCTACGGCCTCCCCTTTTACGGGGTCCGGAATGGTGACGACGGCTATCCGCCGTTCTTCGTCCGCCGGATCCAGATTCCAAATGTTCATAATGGCTGCTTCCAGGGCTTCATGAGGCACCATTTCCCCGCCTATTTTGGAAAAGCGGGAAATGCGTCCTTCAATCTTCAGGAAGCCGAATTCGTCTGCGGAACCTATGTCTCCGGTTTTTAGCCAGCCGTCCACGAAAATATCGCGATCCGTCTCCGGACCGCCCAGATAGCCGGGAAAGATGTTCGGTCCTTTCAGCCAGATCATGCCGGAAGTAGTGATGGGAACCACGCGTCCCGTGTGAGGGCTGGTGATGCGTATGGCGATTCCGGGAAGGAGGGCTCCTACGGAACTCTTTTTCATGCCGGGAATGAAGTCTCCGGCGGCATTGGATGGCGCCGGGTCAATGAAGTTGACGGAACAGACGGGAGAGGCTTCCGTCAGGCCGTAGCCTTCGCATGGAATGATGCCGAATTTTTCCCGGAAAGCGGCGGAAAGGTCTTCCGGCAGTTTTTCCGCGCCAACGATCAGGTAGCGGACGGTTTTAAAGGTGTCTGGTTCGCAGCGTTTCATGAAACCGCGCAGGAAGGTGGGCGTGGTGACTACCAGACTGATTCCGTACTGCTTGATAAGGGCTCCCAGCCGTTTGGCCTCAAGAGGGGATGGATAGGTGACCATGTCGTATCCGCCGATCATCGGATACCATAGCCCGATGGTGATGCCGAAGCAGTGGAATACGGGCAGGCTTCCCAGAAACCTGCTTTGCGGTTCCAGCGTAATGCGGGAGGAACATTGAGAGATGTTGGAAAGAAGGTTGTGGTGGGTCAGCGGCACGCCCTTGGGTTCCCCGGAAGAGCCGGAAGTGAACATCAGCACGGCTTCGTCCGCGCCTGTAGGTGCGTCCAGCCCCAGTTTTTTAATCATGAACCCCGCTGTCAGGAATTTGATGGCGAGGCCCCAGCGTTTGGCGGAACCTTTAAGCAGGGGAATTTCCCGCTCCATGAGGATCAGATCCCGCTGGGGGGGCCACGGGAAATTCTGGAGCTTTCGCATGAAGGTATCCGCAGTAATAAACCAGTCCACGCCGGATTGCTTTACAGAGCTGGCAAAGGCTCCTTCCGAGGCGGAATAATTGAAATTCACCGGTGTTTTCCCGGCGAACAGGCAGCCCAGATTGGCTATGGCCGCTCCCTTGCCCGGCGGAAGAATGATGCCGACCCGGCGATTCGAGGTAATTTTTTTCAACCTCTTGGCAAAGGCTACGGAAATGGCCAGCAGCTGGCCGTAAGTCAGCGTAGTGTCATCAATGCCGTCGATGACCCGGCAATCGGAATGAAGTTTGAGGCTGCGGAAAAGGAGGGCGGACAGGGAACCGTGGAGCTGAGGCAGCGTGGCGTATGCCTGGGCGGAACATTCCAGCCACGCGGAGGTCAGGCGTGCCGCCATCTCGGCCCCGGGGGCCAGTTTGGGGAGAATATGTATCTGGATGTCCGCCTGGGCGTCCGTATCGGCCTCCGCATCCAGCACGGAGTTCGTGTAAAAACCGGCATAGACCGGTACGGGGGAAATATGCAGGGCTTCCAGGGCCTTGATGACCCGCGGAGGAATTTGGCTGATGGAACCTTTCACATGGGAGACGGGACCGGGCAGAAATACTACTCTTCTGCCTTCGTTAATGCGTTCCATGATGGCGGAACGCAGCGCGACAGGGTCGCTGCCTCCGGCCTGGAACAGGATGCCGTCCGCTTTAGTGGATTCCAGATGGGAGGCGGTGGCCGTATCCGGGGGGAGACCTTCTTCCACCAGGTAAGTCATGCGGTCCCTGCCCAGTTCTTTTTCGAACATCAGTAGGGTTTTATAAGATACTTTGTTGAAGATCAACAGATCACCTGAGTCGGATAAATTGGAGGAACCAAAAATGGCCATGGGAAAAGGATAAAAAATTTGCTTGAAGCATTTTAGCAACTTGAAGAGCCGGGAGCAAGGAGGAAAGGTGCATTCCCGGTTGCTTTTCCTTTATCCGGACAGGTCTTGGAAGTCTTTCCCCTTTCGGTACATTTTTTATGGGAAGAGTGTTGTTTTTCATGGGATTGCCTGGATTTGGCGTTATCTCCTGCGAAGGAGTTTCCGCAAACCAGCTGTTCCGATATTTACTTACTGATGGATGGGCCTGGTAGGCAGCAACATCTTCGGACGAGAAGCGCTGGCGGAAATCCGCGTAAACGCGGCGCAGGACCTGGGAGACCGGAGAGGGGAAACGAACGTCTCTCTGCTGGGCAACCCCGGCTTCGCGCAAAGCGTGAGGGGGGCGAAAGTGGGAACGACGGCGCTGCAGCTGGGAGCCGGACTGAGCGTGCCGATGGGAACGAAGAGAACTATCTTCGTGAAGGGGAACGCGGACATCCGGGACGGGGCTGCTCAGTAAACGGGACGTATCAGCTACTGCTACGATTTCTGGTCTTTGCTCCGAACTTGTTGCGGGCAAACAATACACCCTCTTTTTCTATGTATGAAAGGTGAAATTCACGAAAGGTGTTATTTTGCTGCATCGTTTGTTCAGGAATGGGGAAGGGATGAAAAATAATTTTTGCGTCCATTTTTATTTTCATGTGAAATGTTGCATTGCGGATTAGCAATCCGCAGAAGCATTATCCAGAAAATAGACCAGAATCAGATATTTTTGATGTTTATAATGAAAGAGATATGGAATGTTTTTTTTGAAAAAATTCTGAATTGGATATTAAAAAGATGATGATTTCCGGGTATGCAACATGCATTGGATCAATGTTGAATATTGACGGCGGATTGCTAATTCGGTAATAGCTATATATTGCAAACAGCCAATCAGGACGGCTGGATATCTTTATTATTTACCCATATTTGCAAGTTATGAAGTTACGTCTACCGCTCAAGTTGTTGTCCGCCTTATTGTCGTTTTATGCCATATCCGGTTTTCATGTGTTCGCTGCTACGGAGTGGGACGGCAGCAGATATTCCGGTAATATCTATACGTGGGTAGGGAGTTCGTCCAATGATTTTCATAACGGCGGCATTGTCCTGACCAATCCGGATGGAACATACGGTCCTGTCAATACGAATTGGGGTTCCGTTTCAGAGGAGGGAAGTATTTGGAACCTTTTTGCCAATGAAACGGGACTGTCGGAATATAACACATTGCGCTTTGTCGCATCAGGCACGGAAGTGGGCGATGTCACCGTATCGGCGACCAATAAAAATCCATCCTGCTCCTTTACGCCATTTACCATGGGGGGATTGATTGTGGAGGAAGGGGCATCAGGGTTCTCCCTTGTCCCGAACAATAATGCCCAGAGGACTCTTATACTGGGGAGAGCGGGTACGGAAGAGCCGGTATTATTTACGGTTCGTGAAGATTTTTCCCTGGGTTCTTCCTCCAATGCATGGGGCCCGGTTAATGTGAATGCAGACTGGAATGTCCTTGTGGCAAATGGCAAGACGCTGAATGTTTACGGGGCACTGAATTCTTCCGGACGGACCATTACGGTGGGCGGGGAAGGATTCAGCGGTACGTTGGTTTTAAACAATGCGGCCAATGCATCCATGACTGCTGAATGGGTCATCACCTCCGGCTCTACTGTAAGGTGCATGAATAATTCCGCTTTGGGAAGCGGCCTTGTTACGCTGGATGGGGGGACGCTTGATTTTAACTCGCAAACGATCGGATCAACCATTACGTTGAACATGAGCGGGACCGGGACATTGCAGAATGTGACAGTTGATGGAGCAATTTTATCTTATACGTCTTCATCGGGAAATGATGGGATTACTGCTTCAAATACCACGTGGACGTCCGGGAAGATAGATATTGGGCGTTTGTTGCAGGGATTTAGTGCCGAAGGTTCCAATACCGTTGATTTGGGAGTGGAGCTTGGCGAGGGCTTTAGCGTACTAGGCTTAGAGACAGGGCAATACAGAATAGAAGGCAGCGTGCTGACGATAGAAGACGGGGCGATATCCAGCGTGACGTGGGTATCTGCGGGAGAAGGAGGGGAATTGGAAGAAACGGTCAAGAACGCCTTTACGCTGGCTCTTGGGGAGGGGAGTGCGGCCAACGTCAGCCTGGGATATCTGAACGGGACCCTGACGACCAGCGGGGACAAAGTCTATCAAATCACCAACACCGGCGGAACTAAAATCAACCTGTCCGGGGTATACAACAGCGGGGCGACCCTGCCGTCCGGCAACCTCAACTACCAGGGGGACATCTGGATGGACATCAACGGAGGAGCATTCGGCATCATCGCCGGAGGTGTCACCAATGAATGGGGCACCAACCTCCAGACCAGCACGCTGACTGGGGACACCCATGTGCAGATCTCTGGAAACGCCACGGCGGAACACGTCATCGGCGGGAACAACAAGGGAGCAAGCACTACCCTGACGGGAAACACCAACGTTACCGTCAAAGATAACGCCATCGTGGCGGGAGCCATCATCGGAGGAAGCACCTCCTCCCACAATGCCGTCACCACCATCACAGGAAACACGAGCGTCCTGGTCACCAACATCCAGCACAGCAACAGCGCGACCGTCAACCTGGGAGACTTCGGCAACGTCACAGCCCAAAACTTCATCACGGGCGGAAGCGCGTGGACGGCCAACCAGACTTCAGGAACGACCATCCAGGGCAGCACCTCGGTAACGATTAATGTAGGCGATGCGGAACTCTCCGGCACGGAAGGGCACAACAACTTCGTCAAAAACATCTATGGAGGCAGTTACGCAAACACAAAATCCGAGGGCAACGGAGCCGTACAAAAAGTGGAAGGAAACTCAAGCGTCTCCATCAGCGGAAAAGAAGGAATCACCTTCACGGGAGACATCATGGGCGGCTCCTTCTGGAACTGGGGCAACGGCACGACGCTGACCACCAACGGAAACACCAGCGTCTCCATTGACGGAGGTTCCACCTTCACGGGCAAAATCGTGGGCGGCTCCTGGAGAGGAAGCACGTGGACGGCGGAAGATCCCACAGCCCTGCCCGTCAGCATTGGCGGCAACATCACCGTCACCCTTGGACAGGGCACCTACCTGGGAGACATCTACGGGGCGGGCAACTGTGGCACGGTAGGAGGCGAAGTCCACGTCTCGCTGACGGGAGGAAGCATCTTTGGGGAGGAAGGAGAAGAAAGCGGCATCACCATCGGCGGAAGCGCAGGAGCGGCGGTAGAAGGAAACAGGACGCTGGAACTCAAGGGAACCTTTGGAACCGGGGACTTCCAAAACGTCACCTTCACCCGGTTTGATGAAATCAATATCGCGCAGGAAGAAACCTCGGCCACCATCTACGCGCTGACCGACAGCCCGGCCCTGACCAAAACGGGAGCGGGAACCCTGACACTCGGGGCGGACGCGGCAGGAGCGGAAACCATCCTTGACGGAACCACGGAAGGAATCACCATCTCGGAAGGCAGCCTGAACCTCTCCGGCGCCGGCGGCAGCCATATGAAAGGAACGTGGAACATCGCCTCCGGCTCCCGTCTCACCGGAGTCAGCGGAACCGTAACCGTAGGAGAAGGAGGCCTGGACGGACTGACCATCGCCCTGGGAACGGAAAACATCGGCCAGGACACGCAGGCGTCTGGCGCCGTCATCAGCAACGGCAGCGGAACGGGAAGCGACCCGAACCTGTCCATAAAGGGGGAAGGGCTGACGCTGGACCTGAGCAACGACGCCGTCGTCAACCTTCTGCTGGACCACAAAACCGACGACTCCTCCAGCTACCTGACCCTGACCAGCGGAACGCTGACCGTCGGCGACCTGGGCGACATCGCCTTCACTACCGACCTTCTGTCCAACTACGGCATCCGGGTCACCGGAACAGACGGAGGCAGCCTGGTGCTCAGCGGAGCGGCCACCGGCCTCTACCGCGTGCAGGAGGAAGGAGGAAACGCCCATGAAGTCAACTCCTATCAAACGCTCTCCGGCTACGCCGGCGTCGTCATCGGCGGCGGCCAGACCCTGACGGTCAACCTGGCCGGAGCCCCGGGCGAATCCGACGGACAGGGAGCTAAAATCAACAACCTGATGGGAGCCACGGGCAGCAGCCTGGTCGTCAACAACACCGGAGACGGCACGGCCGTCGTCATCCTCAACAACAAACAAATGACGACGGGAGAAGACGACATCGACCCGGCCGGCCAGGACACCGTCATGGGCGGCAGCATCACGGGAGGCAACAACGTCGCCTTCATCAAGGAAGGAACCGGGACGCTGACGGTCGGAGGAACGATGGACGTGGAAACCCTCGCCCTGCGTGAAGGAAACATCGTCCTCAACGGCGCGTCAAACACCCTGGACACCCTCACTCTGGAAGGAGGCGGCCTGACCATTAACGGCAACGCCGAAGTCGGAACCATCACCGGCACGGGAGCCGGAGGCTCCCTGACCATCCAGGGAACTCTCAACCTGACCGGAACAGGCGAAATAAACGACGGCTCCATCACCGGAACCGGCACCCTCCGCATCCAGGAAGGAGCGGAACTGGCCCTGGGCGGAGAAGCCCGGCTGGACGGAACCTCAGTCACCGCCGACGGCACGCTGGCCCTCTCCGGAACGGAATCCGGCACCATCAGCAGCCTCTCCGGCAGCGGCACCCTGTCCATGAACGGAGGCAGCCTCTCCATCTCCTCGGCAACAACCTCCTCCGGAACCTTCTCCGGCACGCTGGCAGGCAGCGGCACCCTGGACATCTCCGGGCAAGCCACCCAATACCTGCAAACCGGCAATAAGGACTACGACCTCGCCGTCCGTGACGGAGGCGTCCTGGTCCTGAAAGGCACCGCGGACGCCCCCACGCTGAACTACAACAGCATCACCGCCGGAAACAACGGCACCCTGCGTATTGAAGCCACCGGGGACGCCCAGGGCAGCGCCAACACCACGCTCAACGTGGAAAGCATCACCTTCCAGAACGGCTCCACGACGGAACTGATCTACAACTTCAACCAGGACGCCCCCTTTGGCGCCCCCATGCTGACGGCGGGCACCATCACCGTGCAGGACGGAGCCGGCTTCCTCCTCTCCAACATGGAAGGAAACGCCGCCATGAACGCGGGGAGCGACCTCCATGACGTCGTCCTGATGAGCGCCACCGGCAGCATCAGCGGCCTGGAAGACGGGCAGAGCCTCGCCGCCCGGATATCCGGCCTCTTCGCCGTCTACTACCAGGACGCCACACTGAGCCGCGACGGAAACGACATCCTGCTCAATGCCACACTCCGGCAGGAAAACCTCTTCGCCTCCGCAGCCGACACGTGGAACTCCGCCGCCGGAGCCAGCCTGCTCTGGGAAGCCCGCAAAAACCTGGACCCCGACTCCCAGCTGGCCCAATTCATGAACGGCGTCAGCACCATGATCAATGACGGCAACCTCTCCGGAGCCTCCCGCGCCATGGCGGCGGCGGCTGGGAGCACGGTCAACGCGCTGGGGACGGCACAGAGGGACGCCCTGCGCGACCAGATGGGCTGGATCAGGAACCGGACCACCCTCA